>Ga0209810_1000154_pt1 | contig 202316 bp, 184 predicted proteins | sample Coa_R1_7_FD_187159 | JGI IMG/M metagenome (GOLD analysis project Ga0209810, IMG submission 187159) | Surface soil microbial communities from Centralia Pennsylvania, which are recovering from an underground coalmine fire - Coalmine... | ecosystem: Environmental > Terrestrial > Soil >...
CAACCTCCCAGGCGTGAGTTCCGACCGCCAGGAAGGAGGTGAAGAGCCAGCGTTCTAGAATCCCAACAGCCGGGGTGGGTCAATTCCAAACCGGCGGAAGTGGGTCAATTCCAAACCGGCGCTGACATCCCTGGCCTGAGAGCCGGGGCCTCATTGAAGCCCTACTATGCCGCTCCATATATCTCCGATAATGTTACCTTTCCCTGGCCTGAGAGCCGGGGCCTCATTGAAGCCTGTTCCTCACGAGTGGCGGGGGGCGGATTCACTACCCCATCTTTCCCTGGCCTGAGAGCCGGGGCCTCATTGAAGCTTCGCGATCTTGACGTGCTTGACAACCAAGCCCGTAGACTTTCCCTGGCCTGAGAGCCGGGGCCTCATTGAAGCGGGTAGAACTGAAGCTCCAGATAGGCCTGCTTCATCCTTTCCCTGGCCTGAGAGCCGGGGCCTCATTGAAGCTACCGGAGTATCTGCGGGATCGCAAAGCTGTTGATCGGGCTTTCCCTGGCCTGAGAGCCGGGGCCTCATTGAAGCTACGAAAGCTCGAATCGGAAATCCGCGCTGAGCATGTCCTTTCCCTGGCCTGAGAGCCGGGGCCTCATTGAAGCCTCAGGAGGCAATGCAGCAACTCGAACGCTCAGACATGCTTTCCCTGGCCTGAGAGCCGGGGCCTCATTGAAGCGACGTGTCGGTTCGGTTATGCGGTGGCAAGGTCCGATGTACCTTTCCCTGGCCTGAGAGCCGGGGCCTCATTGAAGCACATCGACGTGCAGTGTCGCGCCTATGGATGGGAGTATCTAGGCCTTTCCCTGGCCTGAGAGCCGGGGCCTCATTGAAGCCCGTCGATGTCAACCTCGAACACGGGAGCGCAGACCCTTTCCCTGGCCTGAGAGCCGGGGCCTCATTGAAGCGTCGGTCTGATGCCACTATTGAGACGATAGTGAGACCTTTCCCTGGCCTGAGAGCCGGGGCCTCATTGAAGCTGCAGTAATCCTTCAAGCGCTATGGTCGCTCGAAGCCAGACTCTTTCCCTGGCCTGAGAGCCGGGGCCTCATTGAAGCAACAGAGGCGTTGCCAGATGCCGGCCATTCAGGATGATCTCCCTTTCCCTGGCCTGAGAGCCGGGGCCTCATTGAAGCAGGACCGCGAGATACTCCAGCTCTCGCCGGTACTCGTCCTTTCCCTGGCCCAAGAGCCGGGGCCTCATTGAAGCCTGAAACGCCCGGACGCCCTTGGTGTCTACAACGATCCTTTCCCTGGCCCAAGAGCCGGGGCCTCATTGAAGCCTTCTTCTTCGAGACGCCTTCCGTCTGCGAGTTGTTGAAGAGCGCTTTCCCTGGCCCAAGAGCCGGGGCCTCATTGAAGCCTCTGTCATGGGTACCTCCGTGTGTGCTTTATGCGTGACCTTTCCCTGGCCCAAGAGCCGGGGCCTCATTGAAGCTCGTTGCTGTGCTGGATCACGTACGTCGAGGTGGTGGCTTTCCCTGGCCCAAGAGCCGGGGCCTCATTGAAGCTCGTTGCTGTGCTGGATCACGTACGTCGAGGTGGTGGCTTTCCCTGGCCCAAGAGCCGGGGCCTCATTGAAGCACGTCGAAGCGACCGGGCAGATCGTGGTCCATGACTACCCTTTCCCTGGCCCAAGAGCCGGGGCCTCATTGAAGCGAGGGCGGGTTCGGTAGCCGGCCAAGCCGCTGTCCGGGACTTTCCCTGGCCCAAGAGCCGGGGCCTCATTGAAGCTGTGTCGTCTGGATTTTCCTTTTCAGTTGCTCAATAACCTTTCCCTGGCCCAAGAGCCGGGGCCTCATTGAAGCGGTGACTGATAGGTGACGCGCATCTGGGCGTCCCAGCCCTTTCCCTGGCCCAAGAGCCGGGGCCTCATTGAAGCCTCGGGTTGAGCGTTCCGATGGCGACCCAGGTGTTGCCGCCTTTCCCTGGCCCAAGAGCCGGGGCCTCATTGAAGCGTGTCTACCACATCGGCGCTCGGATTGCCGCCCGATCTTTCCCTGGCCCAAGAGCCGGGGCCTCATTGAAGCGGAGCAGTGACCTGCACGGCAGGTAGCTTGGGGTCCTCTCCCTGGCCCAAGAGCCGGGGCCTCATTGAAGCGATTGCGTGGTGCGCACCGACCGGCTGACGGTCGACACTTTCCCTGGCCCAAGAGCCGGGGCCTCATTGAAGCACGCCGGTGTTCGACTTAGTCATGGACAGAATCATGGCCTTTCCCTGGCCCAAGAGCCGGGGCCTCATTGAAGCTATCTAGTCCTAGTCCGAGTGACACGAACGAATCGACCTTTCCCTGGCCCAAGAGCCGGGGGCCTCATTGAAGCGTCATCGACGGGCACACCGTAGTAGTCGCACCATGCCTTTCCCTGGCCCAAGAGCCGGGGCCTCATTGAAGCACGCCCACAGGGTAGGGCAGAGTAAACCCGTGCCAGACCTTTCCCTGGCCTGAGAGCCGGGGCCTCATTGAAGCCGGTACATGATCGTGTACGGGCAGTTGGTCACTTCCCTTCCCTGGCCTGAAAGCCGGGGCCTCATTGAAGCCCGGCGTCGGCCGCGACCCGGCTCACGCTCACCACGTGCCTTCCCTGGCCTCAGAGCCGGCCGAGCAGGCGGCGGCCACAGCTAGCCGGTCTCGCTAGGGCCGGCTCACCGGCAGGCCCGCCGCCTGCCAGCCGGACATGCCGCCAGAGACGTTGACCACCTCGCCGGCGCCCCGGCGCTCCAGGAGGCTGGCGGCGATGGCGCTGCGCGCGCCGGAGTTGCAGATGACCGCCGTGACCGCGCCGTTGGGCGACAGGTCGGCCGATCCGACCTCCCGGTAGGGGATGGTCAGGGCGCCCTCGATGATGCCCTCGTCCCACTCGTGCGGCTCGCGGACGTCCAATACCCGTAGGCCATCGGAGCTCTGCAGCCTGGCCGCCAGCTCGTCGACCTCCATGGAGGCGATCGACGCCACCGGCCGTTCCGCCCGCCAGTCCTCGAAGCACAGGTAACCGTGCAGGTCGTCAAACGCGACCGCTCGCAGGCCGTTGGCCGCCGCGGACGCCTCCTGCTCGCGGGCCACGACCAGCACAATGCCGCGATCCATGGGCGTCACGAAGCCCACTCGGGTGCCGAACTGCGCCCCGTCGACGGGAACGTGAATGGAGCCCTGCACGTGGCCGCGGAGGTAGTCGTCGGTGCCGCGGACGTCCAGGAGCACGCACCCGTCCGCTCCCAGGCGCTCCGCCTGCTCGGGCGTCAGCCGTGGGGAGGGCTGCGCGCCCTCGACGAGCGGCCCGCGATTGGTCTCGACGATGCGCCCCATGTTGGGCGGTCGTTGGGGCAGGTTCTCGTTCATGAAGCGCACGAACCCCTCCTCCTCCTCGAGGCGGAAGGCGGCGTTGTAGCGGCGCTCGTAGCCCAGCGTGGTGCTGGAGACGTTGCTGTTGACGCGGCCGCAGAGCGAGCCGGCGACGTGGGCCGGATACACGGCGGCGAACTCGGGCAGGGCCGCGAGCTTGGCGTGGAGGCTGTGGAAGAGCAGTCGCGCGCCCTCGCGGCCGTCGACGGCCAGGTCGGGACGGGCCACGTCGCCGACCAGCAGGCTGTCGCCGGTCAGGACGATCCACGGCTCGGCGCCGCGCTCGGTGTCCTCCACGGCCAGGGCGACATGCTCGGGCCGGTGGCCAGGGGTATGGATGACATGGATGCGCACCTCGCCCATCTCCACGATCTGCCCGTCCTCCAGCGGCTCATGCGGATAGGCCACGGCGGCGGCACGGTGGACGTGAATGCGGGCACCCGTGGCGGCCGCGAGCCGGCCGTGCCCCGAGACATGGTCGGCGTGGGTGTGGGTTTCGAAGACGCGCGTGATCCGGAAGCCCTGCGACTGCGCGATCTCCAGATAGGGCTCGATTTCCCAGCGGGGATCCACCACGGCACACTCGCCCGACCCGGACGAGCCGACAACGTAGGAGGCACAGCCCAGATCGGAGTGCACGACCTGCTGGAAGAACATCCTTCACCTCCTCCGGTCAGGCAACGGCCCATGCTACTGCCAGCGCGCGATCTTCGACAATGGCTTGGCCCTGCCACGGAGGTGAGCATGCCGCAAACGGCCGTCATCGAGCTGCAGACCCACGCCGCCGAGGAGCTGGTCGACATCACCGAAGAGGTGGCATCCTCGCTTGCCGGCCTGGGCGTCTCCGACGGTATCTGCTGGGTGTCGTCGCCGCACACGACCGCCGGCATCACCGTGAATGAGCACGCCGATCCGGATGTCCGGCGCGACATGCTTCACGCGCTTGACCGAACGGTCGCGCGCCACGACCCGGCCTACCGGCACGCCGAGGGCAACTCGGCAGCCCACCTGAAGGCGAGTCTCATGGGTCTCTCGGCGATGGTCCCCGTCCGGGAAGGGCGTCTGACCTTGGGGACGTGGCAAGGGATCTTCTTTTGTGAGTTCGACGGGCCGCGGCGCCGGCGGCTGCTCATCACGGTCCTCTCGTAGTGCGGGCGTCGCGGGCCCCGTGCGGCCTGCCACGGAGCATTGAGTGGAGATTGACGGGTATGCCGGCGGCATGGATCCTCTCAGGGCCGGGCCGATCATCTCCCGATGAGCTTGCACGCATGCCACTCACGGTGCGGCCAGCGGCTGACCGCCGGTACACAGCGGCCTGGCTCCTCTCAGGGCCGGGCCGATCATCTCTCTCCGTGAGCTTGCACGCATGGCACTAAGGGTGCGGACGCTGGCTGAACGCTGGAACCCAGCCGGTAGGGTCTCCTTTGACCGCCCAGTCCGGTCCGCACGATGCCCTGAACCCACGCCCCTGAAGATGCGGCCGCCGGCTCACCGCCGGTACGCAGCGGCCTGGCTCCTCTCAGGGGCCCGGCCGATCATTCCTCGGAGCTCGAACGCATGCCGCTCAACACGCGGCCGGCGGCCGGCCGGGGATACGCAGCGGCAGCGCTCCTCTCGCTGCCCCAGCAGGGGGCTGCCCAATGACCCTGAACCCAGCGCTGAAGATGCGGCCGCCGGCTGAAGGCCGGTACACAGCCGGCAGGGCTTCTCTTACGGCTGGCCTGACGCCGGCCCATTGACCTTGAACCCATGCCCCTAAAGATGCCGCCGCCGGCCGCGGAATTCTCCTGGGGTCAGGTGTCGGCGTTCCGACTGCGCCGGCAGCATCTGCTGGAGCCGGCGCCGTCGATCGTCGAGGCGGCGCGCGATCTGGCCGGCGTTCAGGCCCAGGTGCTCTCGTGCGCGGAGATGAGCCTCTTCCTGCGCTCGGAGGGCGTCGATCGTGAGACGGTGGGGACCGCACTGTGGCGCGACCGCTCGCTGATCAAGCTGTGGGCGATGCGCGGCACCCTGCACCTCTTTCCGGCAGACGAGATGGGACTGTGGGCGGCCGCGCTCGGCTCGCGCCGTCACTACCTCCGTGAGGCCTGGATGCGCTTCTATGGCATCACTGCCTCGGATGTGGAGCAGGTGGTCGAGGCCGTCGCCGGGGCCCTCGACGGTCGCTGCCTGACCCGCGAGGAGCTGAGCCGGGAGATCATCGCCCGTACGGGCAAGTCCCATCTCGCCGAGCGGCTGGCGTCGGGCTGGGGTGGGCTGCTCAAGCCCGCCTCCTATCGGGGGCATCTCTGCTTTGGGCCGAACCGAGGCCGGAACGTCACCTTCACGCGCCCGGAGCTGGGATCGCGACCGCCCGAGGATCAGGCGGTCGCCGAGGTGGCCCGCCGCTTTCTGCGCGCCTATGGACCCGCGACCCATGCCGAGTTCGCGCGCTGGTGGGGCGGCCAGATCACCGAGGGGCGCGAGATCTTTGCGGCCATGGGCTCACAGCTCACACCGATCCTCGTCGAAGGCCGCCGGCTCTGGGTGCTCACGGCCGACCTGGAGACGCTCACAGCTCTGACCCCGGTCGACGATCTGCTCCTGCTGGGCGGGTTTGATCCCTATACGCTCCATCTGAGCCCGCATGCCGAGGCGCTGCTCCCGGCGCGGGGGCTCAAGGATCGGGTGTTTCGCACGGCGGGTTGGGTCTCGCCCATTATCTGCGACGGCGGCCGCATTGCCGGGGTATGGACGCATCGCAAGGCCGGCAGGCGATTGCGGGTGGAGATCGAGCCGTTTGGACGCTTGAACGTCGCGAAACGACGACGGGCGGCTGCAGCGGCGGAGCGCATCGCCCGCTTCCTGGAGCTGGAGCCGGCGATCGCGTTCCACTAGCCTGCTAGCATCAAGCCAATGATCGTCCGACGGTATGACTTCAGCGTCGAGTCGCCGCTGTCATGCGGCCAGGTGCTGGAGGCGCTGACCGACTTCTCCGATCGCCGCCCGCGCTACTTCTCCAACCTCAGCGCCGGCACCTACTCGGTGCTGGAGCGCGGCGATGCCTGGGCCCGGGTGCGGGAGGGCACGGGCCCGTTCTTCAGCGTCGAGCGCTACACGTGGTCGCCCGAGGGGCGGATCTGGTCGGTGATCGAGGACTCCAACGTCTCGGCCCCCGGCGGCATCACCGACGTGCGGGTCTCGGCCAGGGCGGACGGCGGCTCGCTGGTGCGGGTGCACATGGAGCGCGATTTTCGGGGCCTGGCCGGCCTGTTCCTGCTCTTCAGCGCCAGCCTGAACGGGGGCAGCCGCTTCTTCCGGCGGACCTATGTGCGGGTGCTGCGCAACATCGCCCGCGAGACACGGCGCGAGCGGCGGAAAGCATAGCGATCCCTGGGCCGGGCTGCGGCCCAATCCTGGATCAGGCCCTCTGACGAACCGCGGGTTCGAACGGCCCGAGAGGGACCCTACCGACGGACGAGCCGGGCAAAGGTGGGCCCAGGTGGCGGCGGGATGGCGGCGCGGGCGGCCTCATCGGGGGCGCGTCGCCGGCGAAGCTCCAGGCGCAGACTCTCCTCGCCGCGAGCCATGGCCCAGCGATGGTTGGCCGCGAACACCGGCCGCAGGAGCCAGGTGAGGCGGCGCAGCAGCGGCTTCTCGGCCTCGATTCGCCAGTCGTAGGTCACCACCACCTCGGGGCCGTCCTGGCGGAAGGTCCAGCGTCCCGTGCCCACGAAATCGCCGCGCGCCGAGATGGCGAACCCCTCTTCGGTGATGGGCTCGGTGACGGTGAAGGTCCAGCGCAGCGTGTAGGGCAGCCAGCCCTTGGTGTAGAGGTCGATGACCGATCCGGTGCCGTCGTCGGCGCCCTTTTCGAGCTGGGTCACCGTCAGATAGACGGAGGGCCACCAGCGGGCCAGGCCATCGGCGTCGGCCAGCACGTCGCGCACCTCCGCCGTGGTACCGGCCACCCGCCACACGGTGACAAAGTGGTAGGCGTTGCTCATGGCACCAGGATATCAATGGCCCGCTTCGAGCGCGTCCAGCGCCGCACGGGCCCAATCGGGATAGGTGCGGCAGCCGAGGCGCGTGAACACCGCCAGCGCCGCGGAGAAGGCCTCGCGGCTCTCCTCCTGGGAGGATGGCAGGCGCCCTTGCTCCAACAGGAGAAGGCCCTCGAGCCAGGGGAAGGGCATGGAACGGCTGAGGGGCAGGCCGCGGTCGAGGAGCGTGCGGCACTCGTCCCACCGCTGCAACCGTCGTAGGATGACCGCCTCGGCCCAGAGCGTGAGCCCCACGACGAAGCCGTTGTGCAGGGCATCGGCATCACGCAGACCGGCGGCGGAGATCTCCAAGGCCCTCTCACCCTCGCCGACCTCCAGGCGAGCCAGCGCCAGCGACCAGCGCAGCCAGAGCTGCCGCGAGACGTCGTCGCCGGCCTCGGCCACGCATGCCTGGAGCCGCTCGATGGCCTGGTCGGGGCGGCCGGCCCAGGTCTCGATCAGCCCCAACAGGCTGGCGGCGGAGTAGAGCGCCTCCCGGTTGCGGACGTTCATGGAGGCGTCGTAGCCCTCACGCAGCTTGGCCTCGGCCTCCTCCAGGCGGCCCTCCATCAGCCGCAGCATGCCTCGTGTGGCCAGCGGCTCGGCGCTGGTCCAGGAAGCGGGCAGCGTCCGGTTCATCTCCTCACTGCGGGCGAGATATCGCTCGGCCTCCTCGAAGCGGCCCGCAACGGCCAGGATCCCGCCCAGATTGGCCAGCGCGAAGACCGTCGGGCCGGGCGTATTGGCCTGCTCGGTCATGTCCAGGGCCCGCCGGGCATACACCTCGGCAGGGCCCATCTCGCCCACCTGGACGTAGTAGGCGCCCACATTGTTGGTGGCCCGGTTCACGACCGGGTGATCGCCCAGCGATTCGGCCAGCTCCAGGGCGGCGCGCAGCACGGTGATGGATTCCTCCATGCGGCCGAGGTCCATCAGGACGGTGCCGCGCCGCACCTCGGCCTCTGCGAGGATGTGGCCCTCGCCGACCTCGCGGGCGATGGCGGCGGCGCGCTCGGCGGCCGTCAGGCACTCCTCGCAGTCGCCCGTCGACCACAGAATCTCCGCCAGGGCCGAGTAGAGGGAAGCCAATCCGGCCGACGGCTCGGCTCCTGCCTCCGCCTCCAACACCGGACGGACGGCGTCGATGCCCGCCTGGGCGTCGCCCTGGAGCCGGAGGTCGCGGGCCAGGGACGCGGTCGCCCGCAGGCGCGTCTCCCGATCGCCCCCGGGCAGCGCCAGCACCTCACGCCAGAGCCTGATGGCCTCCTCGTAGCGGGAGAGCATGTGCAGCGCCTGGGCGCGGCCCTCCAACGCACGCGAGCGTTCCGCCGCCCCGCCGGCCTCCCGGGCCAGCCGCGCAGCCGTCTCGAAGTGGCGGTCGGCCTCGCCGTAGGCCAGCATCTCCAGAGAGGCGTCGCCGGCCAGGAGTGAGTACTCCAGCGCGCGAGCTGTGTCGCCGCCCTGGAGGAAGTGCCAGGCGATCTCGGCGGCGGCCTGCGACCGACCCTCGCCCGCGAGGGCAATGAGGGTCTCGCCCGCGGCAAGATGCAGCCGGCGCTGGCGCCGCGCGGGCAGGCCGGCATAGAGGGCCGCCTGGGTGAGCGCGTGGTTGAAGGCGTAGACGTCCACGCCCGACTCCCGGATCAGGTCCGCCTGACACGCCTCGTCGATGGCCGTCTCCGCGTCCAGTGCGGGGTCGAGCATGCTCACCAGGGCCTCAAACCGGAACTCCTGACCCAGCACGCCGGCCACGCTCAGGACCTCCTGCGTGGCCTCTCCGAGACGCGCCACGCGGCGCTCGATCACGGCACGGATGGTCTCGGGGATCTCGATCTGGTCCAGATCCCGCCGCTCCCAGCCGCCCTCGGTGCGGTAGACGTCGCCGTGCTCCACGAGGGCGCGCACCACCTCCTCGATGAAGAAGGGGTTGCCCTCGGTGCGGCGGTGCAGGAGATCGGCCAGCTCGCTCGACACCTCGGGCTCGCCGATGCTGGCCGCCACCAGCCGGCCGGTCTCGTCCCCGGAGAGGCCCCGGAGGGCAATGCGCGTGGCGACCCGTTCCCGAGCCAGATCGTTGACCAGGGAGGCCAGCAGGTGCCGGCGGGGCAGATCGGTGTCGCGATAGGTGGCCAGCAGGAAGAGACGGGCCGTGCGCATCTGCCGGGCCAGATGGGAGAGCAGCAGCAGCGTGGAGCCGTCGGCCCAGTGGAGGTCGTCGAGGAAGAGGGCCAGCGGCGTTTCGGCCGCAATGGTCTGGAGGAAGCCATGGACGGCCCAGAAGAGCCGCTCCTGGTCCTCCTCGGGCTGGTCGGAGCGCGCGGGAACGGGCAGGCTGGTTTCGGGCAGCAGACGGGCCAGATAGGGCCAGCGCGTGGGGATGGTCTGGCGGACGGCGGCCGGCGCGGCCACGTACAGGCGGCTCAGGGCCTCCAGGAAGGGATAGTAGGCGACCGTCTCGCGGGCCTCGTAGGAGCGGCCGGTGGCCACCAGGAAGCCGCGGTTGCGGGCCTCCAGCGTCACCTCCTGGGCCAGCCGGGTCTTGCCCACGCCGGCCTCGCCGGATAGGAAGACCAGCCGGCCGGCGCCCGCGGCGGCCTCTACGAGCGCGGCGGTCATCTCCTGCAGCTCGGCGGTGCGGGCGACCAGGCCAGCGGCGGGCAGGGCGCCCAGGAAGCCGCCGATGGGCAGGCGTTCAGGGGCCGGTCCGGAGGCTTCCTCTCCGGAGGCGGGCGCCTCAGGCTCGGCGCCGGCGCGCGTCACCCGAATCACGGGAACGGGATTGTCGAACCCCTTCAGCGGCGCGCTGCCGTGGTCGTGGTACTCGATGCCGTCCACCCGGCGGGCGAGATGGACGACTCCCTGGCTGCTCAGGACCTCACCCGGCCCGGCAAGGCTGCAGAGCCGGGCCGCCAGGTTCAGGGCGCCGGTCCGGTAGCCGCCCCGAACGGGTATGGCCTCGCCAACATCCAGGCCGATGCCGGCACGCAGGGGCAGATCCTCGCCGGCCGCGGCCGCCAGCCGTTCCTGCAGGTCGACGGCGGCCCGGAGGGCTTTGCGGGCGGAGGTGAAGGTGGCCATGGCCTCGTCGCCGCGCAGCTCCTTCAGCCGGCCCGACTGGGCCTCGACGGCCTCCGTGGCGATGCGCGCGAAGGCCTCGGTCAGCGCCGCCGCCCGCTCGTCCCCATGTTGCTGGGTGAACGCGGTGTAGCCGCGCAGATCCGCGATGAGAAAGGTGAGGACCTCAGAGGTCCCGGTTTCGTCCATGCCCTGGCTCATCCCGCCTCACCGGGCGGGTGGCCCGCCTCCCTGCCGGTCGATGTCCAATACATGCTCAGGGACGGCGGGCAGCCGCTTCAACCCCGCACGCAGGAAGGTGGGGAAGAGGGCCAGGTCGTCCAGCTCGTCGCAGGCGAACCAGCGGAAGCGCAGGACGCGGTCGCCCTCACGCCCGTCGAAGGCCGGACGGCGCTCCGGAGCCAGCTCGGTCGGGAGGATCAGCTCCAGATAGATGCCGATCTCGTGAAACTCCGTGTCCCCGAACGTGAACATGCTTTCCGCCAGCCAGATCAGCCGGCCGGCACGGGTCTCGACGCCCAGCTCTTCCCGCATCTCCCGCTCCAGCGCGGCGCCGCTGGTCTCGAAAAACTCCACGCGGCCACCTGGCGGGACCCAGAAGTCCCAGCCCTCCTCGCGATGCAGGAGGACCTGGCCGTCGTGAACGGCGATGCCGGCCACGCGGGCCACGAAGCGGCTCCGGCCGCGGGTAAAGGTGAGCATGGAGGAGCCGATCACGGGTCAGCCTAGCGCATGAGCCTGGGGGGCAAGGAGGACGGACGGCTGACGGTCGCGAGGCGCGAACCGGCGGCCGGCGCAGATCGACCCTTGGTCAGCGCGCCGGACGAAGCTTAATCTCCTTCTCAGGTTGAGGGGTGAGAATAGATGTGACAAGCGGCCCAGGCGCGGCCGGCCTATCCGGCCCGAAGGAGAGGAACAACAGCATGGCAACTCGACAGGCCCGGCGGCAGCAGCAGCGCGCCGGACAGCGGCGTGGCGGCAGACCCAGCCAGCGAGGCCGTCCGGCGACCCCCTGGTATCTCGGCCCCTGGGGCCTGGGAGCGGCCGTGCTGGTCATCGCCGTGGTGGTCGTGGCGATCGTGGTCTCCAACAACGGCAGCTCAAACGCGGGCGGCAGCTTCGACAACAAGCCGGTGCCCAAGTCGATCCTGACCGCCGTGACGTCACCCGGCCAGAGCGAGCTGGCGACCGTGGGATCCGGCGGCGTCCCCAACCCATGGACCAAGATCAAGGGCCGGCAGACGCCCTTCACACTGGGCGGCAAGCCGGAGCTGCTCTACTACGGCGCCGAGTTCTGCCCCTACTGCGCCGCGGAGCGCTGGGGCATGATCGCCGCGCTCTCCCGCTTCGGCACCTTCAAGGGCCTGGGACTGATGAAGTCGACGGCCAACGACGTCTTTCCCTCCACCAACACCTTCACCTTCAGGCATGCGAGCTACACCAGCCCCTACCTGGCGTTCTCGGCCCGAGAGGTTGAGGACCGCAACGGCCGCGCGCTCCAGACGCCCACGGCTCGGGAGCAGACGGTGATCAACCGCTACGACAAGAAGCCCTACTCCACGCAGGCGCTGGGCTTCCCCTTTCTCTATCTGGACGGCAAGGCGGTGGGTAATCTGCCCAGCATCGCCATCGACGGGGCGCTCCACGCCAACACCACGGACCCCTACTCGTCGGCGCTGTCGTGGTCCCAGATTGCCGGCGGCCTGGTGAATGCCGGCTCACCCCAGGCCCGGGCGGTCTTCGGGAACGCCAACTGGATCACGGCCGGTATCTGCCGGGTCGACGGCAACAAGCCCGCGTCGGTCTGCTCCGCGAAGCCCATCCCGGCCCTCGAAGCCAAGCTGAAGTTCTAGATGGCCAACCGCAGCGCCGTTCGCGCGCCGGAGCGGAAACCGGCGCGGGCGGCCTCCGAACCAGCCGAGCCGCCCGCCGCAGCGGGACCGGTGGTGCCCGTCTGGCTGCCCTGGCTCATCATGGTCATCTCGGTGGTCGGCATCGGCATCTCGGCCTACCTGACCGTGGTCCATTACGCCAAGCTGCCCCTGGCCTGCCCCACCAACGGCATCGTCAACTGTGCCCTGGTCACCAGCAGCCCCTACTCGGTGGTGGGCACGACGTCCATTCCCATCACCGTTCCGGGCATCGGCTGGTTCGTGGTGTCGGGCGCCCTGGCAGCGGCCTCACTGCTGGCCGCCTCCGGCCGGCTGCGTTACTCGCAGCTGCGCATCGCCGGTGCGCACCTCATCTGGGCGGTTCTTGGCCTGCTCTTCGTGCTGTATCTGCTGTCGGTGGAGGCCCTGCGCCTACACCACTACTGTGAATGGTGCTCGGGCGTGCACGTCCTGGTGCTGATCACCTTCATCCTGGCGCTGGTGCAGTGGCAGCGCCTGATGGCGGCGCGCTGGGCGTAGCGGCAGTCCCTTGACGGCCGGGGCCGTGCCGGTATCGTGGCACGACCATGGACACTCCCGAGGGCGACCCCGCCCTGGCATCACTGGCCGGCTTCTCGCGTCTGGCCGCGCCGCGCATGCTCCGGCCCTACCAGCTGGAGGCGGGGGAGGCGGTATGGGATTCGGTGCGGCGGGGCGAGGGCCGGACCTTCACCATCCTCATGGCCCGCCAGTCGGGCAAGAACGAGCTGGCCGCCCAGCTCGAGGCCTACCTGCTACATCGCTTCGCGGGGTCCGGGGGCCAGATCGTCAAGGCCGCGCCCACCTTCCATCCCCAGCTCCTCACCTCCATGCTCCGGCTGCGCGAGGTGCTGGCCACGCCCTTCTCCGAGGGCCGGTGGACGGGCCGCCATGGGCATGCCATCGAGATGGACAACGCCCGCATCCTCTTTCTCTCCGCCGATCCCAGCGCCAACGTGGTGGGCTCGACCGCGTCCATCCTGCTGGCCGTCGACGAGGCGCAGGATGTGGACGAGGACGTGTACTGGCGGAAGTTCCGGCCCATGGCGGCCACCACCCGCGCCACCACGGTGCTGTACGGAACGGCCTGGGACGAGGACAACATCCTGGAGCAGCAGCGCCGCCATAACCGGGAGCAGGAGGGCCGCCTCAACCGGCGCCTGAACTTCGAGGCGCCATGGCCGATCCTGGGGTCCATCTCGCCGCCCTACCGCGCGTTCGTGGAGGCCGAGATCGAGCGCCTGGGCCACGAGCACCCGACCGTCAAGACTCAGTACCTGCTGGAGCCGATCTCCTCCGTGGGCCGCCTCTTCCCGGCCCATCTCCTGGAGCGGATGCAGGGTCGGCACCCGCGGCTGGATGGCCCGCTGCTGGGCCGGCAATACGTGGCGGGCGTGGATGTCGCGGGTCAGGTGGTGGTGCCTGCGGGCCGTGTGGGCCGAGCACTCAACGAGCATGACGAGACGGTGATAACCATCGCCGACACGGGGCCGTCCGATCCCGCGACCGGTTCGCGGCTGCCGGCCATCCGCGTGGTGCGGCACTATCGGTGGCGCGATCTGACGCACGTGGAGCAGTATCACCGCATGATGGAGCTGCTCCAGAGCGTCTGGCAGGTGACGCGCGTCTGCGTCGACGCCACCGGTGTGGGCGCCGGCCTGGCCTCCTTCCTTCACCGGTCGCTGCCCTCGCGGCTCGACCCGGTGGTCTTCACCGGAAAGAGCAAGAGCGACCTGGGCTTCGGCCTGCTGTCGTCGGTGGAGACCGGCCGGCTATCGCTCTATCTAGCGCCGGGTGATGCCGATCTCGGGGAATGCTGGGCGCAGCTGCGCTCGGTTCGCTACCGCCTGCGCGGTTCGGAGGAGATGGAGTTCTCCTCGCCGGCCGCCACGGGGCATGACGACTTCGTCATGTCGCTGGCGCTCACGGTTCGGGCCGCGGGGGCCATGGGGCCACCGGCCTTTGGCGGCATCATCCGCTCCGGGCCCACCGTCGACGACGGCGGCTGGTAGCGGCGGTCAGTCCTCCTGGTGCGGCCGCCAGTCCTCGATGCGAATTTGCGGCCGGCTGGCGCCGTTGCGCTCGTCCCGCACGAGAGCGATGGCCAGGTCGAGCGGCTGGTCCTCGGGAAAGTCGCGCAGCTCGCGGCTGCAGCTGAAGCAGATGGCGGAGACCCGCTGGTCGCCGGAGCAGGCGGTCATCTTGAGGTGTCGTCCATCGGCGCCGAAGGGGCGCCGGCCCCGCAGATAGATGCCGCAGGCGAGGAACCGAGGCTCGGGGAACGCCTGTCCGTAGGGAGCCAGCGATTCGATCTGCTCCACCGCCCGCAGGTCGAGCTGGTGCAGCCGCACCTGCGCGTCGATGGACATGGTGATGCCCAGGTCGTCGACGGGCACCCTTGATCGCGCCACGGCCTCGACGGCGGCGAATGCCTCCGGGAGCCGCTCGCGAGTGGTGATGAAGCCGCAGGCCATGGAGTGACCGCCGAAGCCCAGGAACGCCTCGGGCCGGTCCGCCGAGGCTGCCTCCAGGATCTCCAGGATGTTGACGCCCCGAATGGAGCGGCCACTGGCGGAGATGCGGCCGTCCTTGCGGGGCGAGGCGGCCAGCGCGGGCACGCCGTAGCGCTCCACCAGGCTGGAGGCGACCAGGCCGGAGATGCCGGGGCCCCACGAGCCGGAGACGCAGGCGATGGGCGGCCGGCGGCCCTCGCGGATGTCGACGGTGGCCTCGGCCGGCGCGCCCATGATCTCCACCGCCTCCTCGACGGCGGCGGCGACCTGCGTCTGGCGCAGGTCATTGTGGGCGTCGAGCTGCTCGGCCAGCCGCTGGGCCCGGACGGCATCGAGGGTGGTGATCAGCTCGAAGGCGATGGCCGGGTCGGCGATCCGGTTCGCGGCGTTGATGCGGGGGCCCAGATACCAGCCCACCGAGCCGGCGTCGATCCGGGAGGGCTCGATGCCCGCGACCGAGAAGAGCGCGCGCAGGCCGCAGCGCCGGGTGCTGCGCAGGCCCTCCAGGCCGGCCATGACCAGCGCCCGGTTCTCATCCTGCAGGGGCACGACGTCGGCGATGGTGCCGAAGGCGGCCAGGTCGAGGAGCTGGAGGTAGCGATCGGGTGATTCCAGGAGCACCTGGGCCAGCTTGTAGGCGACGCCGGCGCCGGACAGGCCCTGAAAGGGATAGGCGGCGTCCCGGCGGGTGGGGCTTACCACCAGGCCGGGCGGCAGGGTACCGTCGGCATGCGGCTGGTGGTGGTCGGTGACGATCAGATCGAGGCCGGCGTCTTGTCCGGCCGCGAGCGCCGCGAGGTCGGCGATGCCGCAGTCGGCCGTGACCAGCAGGGTGACGCCGCCAGCGGCCAGCTCGCGCAGGCGGTCGCCGGAGGGGCCATGGCCGTCGTCACGCGTGGGGATGATCACCACGGGCTCGATGTGCAGGATGCGGAAGGCCTCCTGCAGGATGGCGGAGGCGGTGAGGCCGTCGCAGTCGAAGTCGCCCCAGATGGCCACGCGCTCGCGCTCTTGGGCGGCCCGGCGAATGCGTTCGGCGGCGGCCTCGATGTCCGGGAGCAGGCGGGGATCGTGCTCGGGCGGCGGACCACTCAGAAAGGTGGCCATCTCCTGGGGATCGGCGATGCCGCGCTGGAAGAGCAGATGGCCGACCATGCGGGAGACGCTGGGGACGTTCTGGACCACGGCCGGGTCGAGTGGCTCGGCGATGCGCCAGACGGCCCGGCGGCCGCGTAGCTCGCGGGGACGCGGCGGCGCGGCGATCACCACGTCGTGTTCGAGGTCAGCGGGATCATGGGAGCGTCAAGACGCTGTGGCGGCGACGGTGGCGGTGACAGGTGCGAGACGCCGGGGACATGCTCAACCGCGACCGGGTCGAGGGGTCGGCGAGGCGCCGGACGGCCGAATCCTCGACGCCTGCCTGTACGCGCAGAGATGCGACGCGGCGAGGCTGTGGAAGGATCGGCGCCGGCGAGGTTCGCGAGCCGGTTGGGGAGACGCGTGTGGGCGAGAGTCGCCGGGCGCTCGGTATCGCCTGTTCCGGTGGGGCATGCCGTGAGATCAGTGTTTGCGGTGACGGGTCTCATCCCACGGGGGGCGGTTGCCCTGATGGAAGCGGCGCTGCCGGCGCTCGGCCCGGTTGCGGGGCTCGGCAGTCTCCGGCTCCTGGCCGGCAGGCGGCGTTGCGCTCTCCGCCTGGCGGGCGGGATTGGCGATCTCGCCCGGCTCGTTCGGCGTGCCCGCCTCGCCGCCGTTCCCGGGCTGTGGCTGATCCGAGGAGGGCGGCACGGTATCCGGCGTCACGTCCGCAGCCTCGTCGTAGCCCTGCCCGTCCGCCGTCATCCTGCGCCTATGATGCCATATTGTTTTTGGATGTCGTGCTTGCGGCGGAAGACACGCTTCTCGCGGATAGCGCCTGGGCTTTTCGCAAAGGGCCGGGAGCAAAAGCTCCCGGCCCTCGTCTGGTTCCGTCCAATTGTTCGGTGGCTCAGCTGCCGGCGGTTGATCCACACCGGCGTGTTTGGATTAACCTCGGCGGTGCCGGCTAGAGGAGGCATATACTTAATGAACCGAAGGGCGTGGTCTCTCGATCCGACCTGGGGCATTGCCACCCTGGAGTTTTGTGACCTATGTGTCGTGAACCTAACGCATCGCGCGAGGAGATCATCCCATGGACATTCGGCCTACCGCGGCAAGCTCCGTACTAACGGACGCTGGTCAAGCAGTTCACCGGCCGAGGGCCGACTGTGATGGGCGGAAAGCAGCTTGCCTGCGGTTAGGGTGGTTGACTCTGTCATGCTGCCTGCTTCTCGGGTCCGCCGCATGGGAACGCGCGGGTCTCAGGAGTCACTCGCCGAGTAGTCGGCTTGTGACGGCCGCGGCTTTGGGCCGGGTCGACACCCACGGCCGTTCGGTAAGCATCAAACTCCTGCTTCACCGCACGAACGGTACTGTTACCCGACTCTGGAGGCCTCTTCGGGCCTATTTTTCGCCGGGGGCCGGCACCTGTCTAGACGTGTCCTCGGATCGGCGGTGGCTTGCCTACGATGACCCCGACTTCCGGATTCACCTCGTGAACCTCAGTACAGGCAGAAGCATGGTGATCGAAAAGGGGTTCCGCCCGATGTTTTCTGCCGACGGGAAATATCTGGCCTACCTAGTGGCTGAGGAGTACCCAGTCGGGACCCCAGGCGTCCAGGGCTTTCTGCGCGTCTACAGCCTGGGGACGAGAGTTAGGAAGACGGTTGGTACCGGAGCGACCGGATACCTCTACAGTGACTATGCCTGGTCGACCCATGGTCATCGCCTTCTTTGGCAAATCAATCTCCTTAAGGGAGGTGCCCACCAGAAGCGCCCGAATCCTGCCGGGCCTCTCTGGGTAGGCTTCGCATCGGCCGACCGTCCCGGCGCGGTCACCGTCATCCATCCACCAGGTCGCCGAGGAGACCTTATTCGGCCCGGCCGACCGCCCGATGTTCGAAGCGACGGGGGATTCACATGGACCTACGGAGGGCACGCGGTCCTTTACTGGCGTTGGAGAGGGGCCAGTAACCACGATCAAGTGAACCGATGGGCGCTTACCGAGTGGCGCCTGCCGCGCGGCCCTGCCCGGACCCTGGCGGTCCTCGCCTCGTGGCTTCCCAAGGACGTTGGGTCAGTGCCGCCGCCTTTTGTCGCCGGCCATGGACTCGTGGCGACACTGCTCCCGGGTCCGGCGACTATGCCTCACATCGTACGAATCCTGGACCAGACGAGTCACCTTCGTTCGGTCCACGTGACAGGGGCGCCAATCGCCGGAGTCTTTGAGCCGGGTGGGGAGCACTTCGCTGTGGTTGTCGGGCGCGATCAGTCCAAGGGTGTGACCTTTATGGAGGATGTGGACGTGGTCACAAGACACTCAGCGTCCGTGAAGCGCGTTCCCGCGTCGGTCTTCGCGCGCTGGACTGCTGTCCCGCCGCAGGGGTGACGGCGGCCTCCGGCTAGAGCGGCCGACTTCATCTAATCTTTATCTTCCAGCGTCATTTGCATCGGAAGCCGGGGCTAGAGCCCCTGGACGTCGTGGCTGGGGCGTAAGACACACTTCTCGCGGATAACGCCTCGGGTTTCCGCAAAGGGCCGGGAGGAAAGCTCCCGGCCCCTCGCCTCGTTCGGTCAACCTTCGGGTGATTCCGTGCCTGTGAGTGATCCAGACGGACAGAGCGGCTCCAAGCCCTAGCCGGGTGTCAGGAGAAAGCCGGTGGAAACGCCATTCAGGAGGCCGTTGCCCACGATATCGCCGTGGCTATTGACGGCGACGGCGCTGATCAGGCGCCAGCCGGATCCCGAAGGTATGAGCGAGTTCAGGTCGTAGGCGTTGCTGCCGATCCACAGGGTTGCGCCGTTCGCAGGGGTTTGCCCGACGATGAGCTTGCCGTCGGGGCTGATGCCCAAGGCCCTGCCGAATGTCGCGGGGAGCGGGCTGCAGGGGTCGAAGGTCAGCTTGCCGGCGACGTAGCGGCCGTGCCACGCGCAGGGTGTCTCGACCTCGGAGCCCTGGGCCCCGACCACGGTCACCCACTCGGTGCCGCCCGACTCGCTTCCGCCGGCCTGCTTGCCCTCGGCGATGTCGTTCGCCGACGAGCCGTCGAGCAGAATGGGCTTCCCCTGGGGTGTCCAGACGGTCGCGGTTGGGTCCGTTTGGGTCCCCTGCCAGCCGGCCACCCGGCCGTCTTCGTCGATGGCGTTGGCGTGGGAGATGTTGAAGCCGGAACCCAGGTTCTCCAGATGGGTGACGTACTTCTTGTGGAGGCGGTGCGTGGCGATGGCCGCGCGGTTCAGGAACTGGGGCTGCAAGATGTTCACGGCCAGGCTGTCGTGGGGGTTGATGTCCTGCGCCGTGGAGAACGGCGGCGTGGTTGAGCCGGGAGTGGGGACGGGGACCCACGCCGCTTTGTTCTTCAGCACATGCGCCTCGAACGGCTGGGCGACGGAGACGTCGCTCGACCCGGTTGCGGCCATGTGGTTGCCCTTGTTGAGCCCGTTGACATTGTCGGAGCTGTCGCCGCTGGGTGGCTGAAGCACGCGGTATGCGCCGGTTTTGGCGTAGTACAGGAAGCCGAGGTTTCCCTTGCTCGTCGTTTCAGAACCGGCGACGTTCCCCTCGGGGTTGATGTCGGCGGCGTTCGAGCTGAGCCCGCCGGGAGGGATGATGGCCTTGATGCTGTAGGTGGGCGCCGCCCCCGCGGCGGACGGCGCGGCGATGGCGAAGCAGCAGGCGATGAGAGAGCCGAGAGCCAGGGCGCGGATGACTGATCGCATGTCCTTTGTCCTCCTGAGCGTTGTCGATGGGAACATTATGCATGCGGGGCGGGCGCACTGAGCAGACGCAGCGCTGCGCCTGAGCGGGCGGCCGGGCCTGAACGCGTGTCGCTTTCGCCCGCCCTCTCCGTTGGAGTTGATAACGGAAGGCCTCGGGTGCCGGGAGCGAGAACCCTAACCGGCCAATCGATTCACATTGAAACGGCTCTCGGTGGCTGTCGCTCAGAGCCACGAGAGCCGGTACCGCAGGCGAGTGGCGGCGGCCGGCTACTTGGGCCGGCCGCCGCATCTCATCAGCGGCTGATCGCCGCAGCCACCTTAGTCCTTGTCTCCGTGCGTCACGTAGAACTGGGAACCGGCAATGTACTGCCGGCCCTTGGGCGCTTCCGCGTAGATCTCCACCGCGTGGGCGCCCTGGGGCCATGTCTGAGGCTTCTGGAAGAAGTCAACCTCCTTGGCGCCCGGCTCACCCTTGGCGACTCCCAGGCCGTCGATGCTCAACACGACCGGATAGTTCGAGGGCTGGGCAATGAAGGCCTTGATGGAGAGGTCACCGCCCGGCTGAATGAGCGGGAACTCCGTGCCGTCGGCAACGGCGGGCGAGCTGATCTGGATAGAGCCCTTCGGTGTCCGACGGGGATGGTCAAGCCCCTTGCCGAGGGTCCCCTGCGCCTGGGGGTACAGAGGTATCGGAGATCCGGCCGACAGCGTCCGGACCACCTTGTGGTGACGGAAGAAGACGGCAAACTCGTAGTTCTTCTCCGGCTGCACAAGCCCCTTGTCGACCACCACCTTCAGATTCGAAGGCCGCTTTCGATAGAACGACACCACGCTGCCCGGGGTTACGTGGATCACGTTGCCGCCACTCCGCCTCACCACACGAGAGATGTAGCCGTCGGTGATGAAACATCCGGGCCGCGGGGGAGCATGGTATTGGAGCAGTATCTCGCGCAGCCGGCAGATGACGGGCGCGCAGTTGCCGCTCGTCGGAATTGTGGAGGTATGAAGCGCCATATTGATCCGGAAGATACCGCGACCATACGTGGACATGTAGGCCGCGCCGCAGTTACTCAACCAGAAGACGGATGTCCCGTACGTGAGCGCATCGGAGTGGCTGACCGGTACCCACGTTTGGCCGCCGTCATACGAGAAATAGGCGCCGCCCCGATGAGTACCCATGAGCACGCGGCTGGTGTTGTCCGGGCAATAGCTGATGACGGAGGCATTGGGTACCAATCTGTTGTTCACTCGCTCACTGAAGGCGTAGGTCCCGGAATGGCCAATCAGGTCCGTCGCTCCCGGGATGACACTCCAGCTGTCCCCTCCGTCCGTGGTCTCCCGCACATCGCCATGAAAGACGTCGGCGGCGATGATTCGGGCTGAGTCGGTGGGATCGACGGCGAAGACCTCGTACCAGGCGAACATCGTCGGCGTTACGCCCAGGCTGCCAAACCCGGAGTGCGCCGTGTACCGAAGCGTGCCGGTGCCCCCCGAGCTGAAATCGGTGACACGTGCGAGCTGAACGATGGCGGTACCGTCCGAGGCACGGGTGCCGATATAGACCGGCTGCGTGAGCGTTGGATTGCCGGCCCCACCCGAAACCTGCGGCAGGCCAAACAGCGGCTCGGGGATGTTTGCGATTTGTGTCCAGTGCGCCCCTTCGTCGGACGTGTATTGGAGACCCTGAGTGAATCCTCCCGCATTGTTCACTGCCTCGACGTATTGATACGGAGAGAGGAACCTGGGCGAGCCGACACCTGCCTCGGCGTCGTTCCACGCGCTGGGCGAGGCGAGTCCCGGATCGGAGATTTGGTTCTGGCACGTATACGAACAGACGGTGTAATTGATGCGATTGTGCGTCGAGGGGGTCACCACTCTCGGCATCCCAAAGAAGAAGCCCTCGCAGCACACGCTGTTGGCCGTTGTCGTGCTGCTGCCGTTCATTGCCCAGACGCTGTTGTCCTGCGTTGCGAAGTAGAGCGTGGGGTCGACCTGACCAGGCACATACTGGCCGGACACTTCCGTCACCTGAAGGGCGTCGAGCCCGTGGGCCGGTCCGCCGACCCAGCTAAAGTGGGTGTCGTCGGTCGCCCGCAGAACTCCGCCGTCCGAGCTCAGAAGATAGGGCGCGTTGGTCCCCACGTGGAAGGACAAATCGCGGGTGTCGCGATGCAGCTCCTCCAGCGCGGTCCATGAGGACCAGGTACCGTCCTGCTGTAGGGTGGCGACCATGGTGTCGCAGTGGTTGCCGAAGTAGAGCTTCTCGACGCCGGACTCCATAACCGCATGGACGTTCGCAATACCGCCGCAGTAGGCCGCGCCCTCAGGGGCGGTGATTTGCTGCCAGGTCCTGCCGCCATCGGCGGTTTGGTAGAGATCCGTGGCATTGTTGACGGCAAATGCATGCTCATTGTCGCGGGGATCGGCGGCAAGAGCGTGAATGTCGGAAATGTCTCCGATGCCCGTGGTCTCTTGGTTCCAATGAGCGCCGTTATCGGACGAGTACCACACACCCATGGAAGGGCCACCGGCGATGAGGTGCCCGCCCCCGAGCGCCGCCATGTCTTCGATGTCCTGATCCGACGCCCCCGGAATGGTGTGATGGTGAAAGGTCACCGTCGCGTCAGCGGAGGCGTAGCCGCAGTCGGTCCCCACGTAGATCTCGTGAGTGCCGGGCTCGATCGCGATGCCGTGCGCAGCCGGTCTTTCGGGACAGGAAGAGCCCGCGGCCGGAAACACGTTGTCGGCTCGAGCGAAGGTATCGCGCCCGGTCGCCGTATAGATGCCGCCGCCGCCTCTGCCGCTCTCGAAGTCGGGGGCGGTTGAGGCGACAACCAGGTCATGCGATCCGACGAACTTGACGTCTTGGACCGAGGTGCTGGCAAGATCATTCCTGTGATACCAGCTGGTCCCGCCGTCGTCACTGGCAAAGAGGCCGCCGGTTTCCGACGCGGCGAGAATCTGGCGGTCGTCACTCGGTCTGACCGCCAGGGCGCTGATCCGGCCACTATTGGGAATGTCCGGCGAGTACGGAGCGATGGACGTTGTCGCCGTGACCGCCGGGTCTCGCGCAAGCGCCACGCCTCCCGAGGTCCCCATCCATGTGAGGAGTGATGCGGAGATGGCGACGACCACGAAAAGACAGCGCGAAATAGTCGATTGCATGTACCAGCCCTCCCTCAAACTCTGTATCTCGACGAACAGCTATCCCACCACCGACGGCCGAGCCTGCGTCAAAAGCTGACGACGGCAGCTTATGCTGGCTTCATAGTACACGGTGTCTGCTTCGGCGTACGCCTTGTGGACTGTCCGCTGTCAGTGGCGTACCGAGCCTGGGCCACATTCCCAGATCAGGAGCCTCCCCTTTCGATGAGTGGTCAGAGGCGGGGGCCCGTTCGGCCTTCTTTTCCGGCGACACGCGCTTCGACTACGTCGGGCCTTTTTCAGACCGGCGCAGCACCGCTCGCTTGGCCGGAAATGCAGCCCTTCTGCCGGCCCCTTGACCGAGCCGCGGCTGCTCCCTAGCATGCTGTGATCCAGCGAACGGCGCGACGGCCAGGAGCGGCGCCGAAGGGAGATGCCATGCCGGCAAACGGGAGCACGGGGCTCGAGACGCTGCGGGAGATCGTCGAGGATTTCGACGCGCGGCCCGCGGACGGCGCCGAGGGCGCGGGCGGCCACGTGGTCGAGGTGACGGTGATTCGGGCCGGCACCTCCAGCAACGGCAACCATTACGCCGCCGAGCTGCTGCGGGACGCCGCGCCGCTGTTCGACGGCGCCCGCGCCTTTGCCGACCACACCGGACCGGTGGACCGGCGGGAGCGGTCGGTGCGCGACCTGGTGGGCTATTACCGACGGCCACGGTTCGATCCCGGCCCGGGCGGTGGACGGCTTCGCGCCGACTTCCATCTGCTGCCCGGGCACGACTGGCTCTGGGGCATCATCCGCGAGTCGCAGCGGCAGCCGGCCATCTGCGGCCTCTCGATCGACGCCCTCGGCGAGGCCACCAATGCCGAGGTCGCCGGCCGGAAGGTGCGCCTGGTTCAGGCGATCCGCAAGGTCAACTCAATCGACGTGGTGACCCGTCCCGCGGCCGGCGGCTCGCTGGACCGGATCGTCGCCGGGGAAGCAGCGGGCGACGGCGCCCTAGAGAGCGATGAGGTATCAGGCGCGGCGGGCTCCGAGGAGCGCATCGCGACGGGAGCTCACGCCGTCGGGAGCCCTTTGCCGAACGGAGCCATGGAGGAGGCAGGCGCTTTGGATCGCGCCGTACCACCCGCCGGCGACCTATGTTCCGATAGCAACAGTCCGAAAACTCATCATACGAATACGAAAGACCATCAGTCGAGTCAAGAACAGGGTCCTGACGCCGTGCGGGCTTGGGCGAGGAACGACGTCATCGCCGTTTCGCCCGGCTCGGGACTGGTCGAGCAGGCGGAGGTCGCGGAAGCCGGCGCTACCGGCATGGCCGACGATGAGCCCCATCCGCCCGACGGTATCCGCCTCACGGCCGACGAGCGGCGCCGCTTCGCCACCGTCATCCGCCATCATCCCGACGGCACCACCGACTACCGGTTTCCCATCCCGCCGGCCGGTCATCGGGGCGCGCACGGCCACGCGGTCGCCGCCCTGGCGCGCCTCGACCAATCCGACCTCTCACCCGAGGAGAAAGCGTCGGTCCGGCGTCAGGCCGAGCGGGTTCTGGGCCGGACCGGCGGGCACACCGCGAGCAGCCGGCAGCAATCCATGGAAGGAAGCGATATGAGCACCACACCATCAGCCGGCGCGGCGGACACTCCCGTTCCCGCCGGCGCCACCCATCTGCGCGAGGACGAGCCGCCCGCGGACATCGCCGAACAGCTTCAGCGCGTGCTGGCCGAGCGTGACGCCGCCGCCCGAGAGCTGAGTCACGTCAAGGAGGCGCTGTCTCCCTCGCCGGCCACGCCGTCCGACCCCGGCGCCAGCGCCGTCCAGCTGCTCGAGCAGATCAAACGCGAACGCGACCTCGAGAAGTCGCAGCGGCTGCTGGAAAATGGTCTGCGCGCGTCGGGCCTCCCCGAGCCCATCCAGGCGCGTCTGCGCCGCCGCTACGGCGGCCGGGTCTTCGGAGAGGCGCAGCTCCAGGAGGACATCGGCGACGAGCGCGAGGTCCTCGCCGGCCTCTCGGCCTCGGGTCGCGTCTCGGGCAACGGGTTCGAGAAGCCGTTTGACGGGCGCATGGGGCTCTCGGAGTACGAGCAGCTCCAGGCGGCGTTCGACAAGCTGTTCGACGTGTGCGAATCGGAGGAGGCGCGGGCGGTTCCGGCCCTGGGCGGCATAAGGCAGGCCTTCCGCACCGCGACGGGCGTGGACATCTCCGGCATCGGCGGCGTCGACCGGCCTCTGCAGGAGGTGTATGCCAGCGGCCTGCGCGGCTACGTCCAGGCGCGAATGGCCGCGGGCCGGCTCACCGAGGCGGAATACCTGCTTCGAGAGGCCGACGTCACCACCTCCACCTTCTCCTACCTGCTGGGCACCTCCATGAACAAGCGGCTGCTCAAGGACTATCAGGCCTGGCCGTCGGAGTGGCAGAAGTTCAGCAACCTGGTGGCCATCAAGGACTTCAAGCAGCAGGACCGCATCCGTCTGGGCGCCTTCGGCTCACTCTCCACGGTCAACGAGGACGCCGCCTACACCACGCTGACGCTGGCCGACACGCATGCCACCTACACGCCCACCAAGCGGGGCAACCTGGTGCAGATCTCGCGTGAGACCATCATCAACGACGACCTCTACGCCATCAAGCAGATTCCCCAGAAGCTGGCCGTCTCGGCGGCCTTCACCCTGGCGGAGTTCGTCTACCAGCTGCTGGACCCCGCGGGCGGCAACATCTACGACGCCCACAAGCTTTTCGACGCCACCAACCACGCGAACACCGCGATCTCCTCGGGCAACATCGGCACCGCCAACTCGGGCACCGCCTTCAGCTCGGCGGCCCTGCAGACGGCCGTGGTGGCCATGCGCAAGCAGCAGAATGCGGCATCCAAGCCGATCGGTCTCAAGCCGCGGTTCGTTCTGGTCCCACCGGACCTGGAGTTCACGGCCATGGTGATCCTGAAGTCGGCGGGCCTACCGGGCGGCGCCAACAACGACATCAACCCGATGATGGGCTACGCCGAGCCGATCGTCGCGCCGCAGCTCAACAGCTTCACGAACCTGGGCGCCACCACCACCTTCGCCGCCGCGGTCGCCGATCCGCGCGTGATCGACACAGTGGAGATCGGCTTCGTGGGCGGTCAGGTCAATCCCGTCCTGTTCATCCAGGACCAGCCGCTGTACGGCATCAACTTCACGCAGGACGTCATCTCGTACAAGGTGCGCCACGAGTACGGCGGCGCGGTGGTCGACTACCGCGGCTTCTACCTGATCAACAACTGAGGAGGCGCTGCAGTGGGGCGAGAGTCAGCCGGCGACGACTGCGCTGTTCTTATCCGAGCGGCGGCCGGGGAACGCCCACCGGCTCAGTCGGCGAGGCCGGCCTGGGGCACCTCAGCTCAGAGCGGAAGCTCGCTTCTGAAATCGCCAGAGATAGAGCACCGGCAGAACGCCGGCCGAATTGACGAGGATCAACGCGACGCACCACGTGTACTGACGGTTCCGGGCCGCCTGAATGGCGGCGATGAGCTTGAGCGTCGCCTCGACGATCATCACCGGAATCAGCCATCGAGGAATCCTTCTGAGTCGGTCCATGTTCAAGCTCCCGGCCGTGTCCTCGGCACTCATTATCCGCACGGGGCATCGACCATCAACCAGGACCCGGACCATGGAGACAACCAATGACCCGTCCGCCAACGCTCAGCCATGGTCCCGCGACCGCGACCCGAGCCGGATCCGCCGTGAACTATATGCCGATTGGCCTCGCCATGCGGCTCATCGGGGGGCTAGAAGGGTCAATCGTTTCGGGAGCGGCTGCCCGCCCGGAACGCCCGGCCTACGACGTAGGCGCAGAGGGTGACAAATCCGACCAGCACGACGAGGGCAATGGGCAGAACCAGCCAGGAAAACCCCACTACGGATTCCCACTCACGGGCACGGCTGGAATCGATCGACGCGCTATGGCCGTCGCAAAGGAGATCGGTGCTATCCGGCGCGGCTGCCGGCCCGGAAGGCCCGGACGACGATGTAGGCGCAGGGGGCGACAAATCCGATCAGCAGGATGGAGCAATGAGGAGTTCGGCTCTGGGGCATGAATCAGCATGCGCCATCCTATCCCCACTCTTCTGCCGGGGTCAGGGGTACCCGGCGAACCGGCCGGTCTCCAGCCCCACCGCAGAGAACCACACGGAACGGCAGGCCGCCCGCAGATCCGCGCCGTCACCAATGCGAGCCCCCAGCGGCTCATGGCCATCCACAGCAAAGGGACCGCGGACCGGCTGAAGGCCGGAAGCTGGATTTGGCCGACACACCAACCGATTCACCCTCGCTTCTGGAGGAATCATGACGACGAACGATCCACGTGACCCGGCCTACGGCTGGGGCGACGGCAGCAGCGCGCTCGCACGAGGCGAGGCCGCGTTCGAGACGCCGGCCGAAGCTCCGGCGCAGGTGCTCACCGAGCCGGGCATCAGCCGCCGCAAGCGGCGGTCGGAGCGGCAAGAGCTGGGGTTCGTGATCGACTCGACGGCCGGCTACCGGCCGGCGGAGCCCATGGCGGCCATCGAGCCGGGGGCCTCGGAACACTCCAATCGTCGGAATGCACAAAGGGGTCAGAGCGTCGACTAGCGATGGCTCTTGGTACAGTTGCCTTGAAGGCCATGGGTAGAGCTCGTTCGAAGGCGCCACATTGGAAAGGTCACCGCGAAAGACTGCGGGAAGAGTTCTTGGTGCGCGGTTTCGATGGAGCTCACGACTATGAGGTCGTGGAGCTGCTCCTCGCCTTTTGCATACCTCGGCGAGATCTGAAGGAGCTGGCCAAAGAGCTAGTTACGAGGTTCGGTTCATACCGTGAGGTTATGGATGCAGCGCCCGAGGAACTGGCGGCTGTTCGTGGAATCGGACCCAAGACGGCGAGAGATCTGTCGCTTCTGCGACTCGCGGGCGAGCACTACTTGCGGCAGAGAGCGTCGGCAGCCGACAGCTTCGCTGACCCGTCTGCCCTCCACGCTTACGTGCGTGCATGCCTTGCGCCTCGGTCAGCTGAAGAAATGTGGGCGTTCTACATGGACGCGGGGGCACACATGATCTACGAGGAGCAGATCGGAAGAGGAAGCTTCAATCGAGTCGAGGTTTGTGCGCGAGAGATCGTAAATGGTGCACTGAAGAATCGCGCCACGTACGTTGTGCTTGCCCACAACCATCCGTCGGGCATGGCTGAACCGTCTGACCTAGATCGCATACTCACCCGATCTGTGTCACTGGTCGCCTCCACTGTCGACCTGCAGTTGCACGATCATCTGGTGGTGGGTGCCGACGAGGTTTTCAGCTTCCGCAGTCACGGCTTGCTCTGAGGGTGTGTCACGTTATCCGTGAAAGATGTGCTGACGATGCCACCTCAGGGCTTCGAGACTCGGTAGGCGGTCGGGCCGATCCGGTAGACGTATCGGCTTGCCCTGCAGGTCGTAATAGATCCGCCCGTTGTGCCACTGTTGGTCGATCCGGTTACTGACTAGAAACCGGTAACTGTCATCGACCGCCACATATCCGTGGTCGAATAGGCTGTGGATATCCTTCCGCAGGGCAAGCCCGTTCTTCACATCATTACTGTTGCGATTGACGTAGGGCTGTATGTGGGCAGCGTCAATAACGGGCAGCGTTCGTTCCCCCGTCACGCAACATCGGCGGCCATAGGCATCGACGACCATGGTTCGAAACAGGCCCTGCTGTTCTCGGAGCCGTACCGGTCGTAGCTCCGTTGGTCTTTGACTCGGCACGACTAGTTCGAAGGGATCGGGGGCGGCAGCCATCCCCGGAAGCGCGCCCGTGGTTTGGATCATATGGTTCCAGATGCGGCTGCCCTCTTCGTCAAGCACATCGAAGGACTTGCCCCTGACGATACCCGGCGCCATCGGCATATCTAGCCAAGCGTTCTCGGGGTAGAAGACGAGGTCAGTGATTACCGTGCAACCGATATGCCAGTCGCCACCGGTCGTGACGTCTTCGCCGGGGTGGTGAACCGCTATCATTTTCACCAGTTCGTCGAAGGACGCGCAGCCGTTCTCGATGCCGAAGGCTTCCCAGGCAAACGATAGCGGCACTACAGTGTGGTGTCGAAAGACACCGAATCCTGCGATTGCAGACACGGGTCGCTTGAGCCTGAAAAAGAACAGCTCGCCCGGCTCGATTACATTCACGTTCCTGTCTTGAGCCCGCGGCCGCCAAAAATTGGCCTCAGCCCTTAGGCCGTTGTCCCTAAGGAATGCATACCACGATCGGTCGGTATTGCCCACGAAGAGCTTCATGTGCATCTGTCCCGCGCTGTGGCCCCGAGCGCAGTGTACTTGTCCGCCCGTCCGCTGGCCCACTCGACCGGATACTTAGCTTCGTTCTCGGCGAGCTTCCGGACCAACGCGGCTGAGATGTCGATCGCTAGGCGGTTAGCTAGGCTGCAGCAAAGGATCAAAATGTCGGCAAGCTCTGCCCGCACCTCATCCAAGCCTTCCGACTTGCTGAGGTAGGCCACGACCTCGGCAGGGGACTTCCACAGCAGTAGCTCCTGCAGCTCCGCCGCCTCCACGGCAATCGCGGCGGCAAGGTCCTTGGGGTTGTGGAAGTCTTGCCAGTTCCGAACCTCGACAAAGTCGGACACCAGTCGCTTGATATGGGCGATGGTGGCGGAATTGTCGTCAATGCTGATGCCAGGTCGTTGGGGCTCGGATTGTCTGACCATTCCCTTCGCGCCGCGCCCTCCCTGTGCAATCACGTAATTGTAAAAACGTAACTGCTGCCATTCGCGGCCCTCTGCTGATCGGCCGTGACAGTGACTGATTCGGCGGTGACAGTGACTGATATAACCCGTCCCGCCGATCTCTCAATTGAGTTTGATGACATCGGGATGGGCTTCTCTCTGGAGTCCGCGGCCGTGCATCGGACGCTCGCAGGTCGAGCGTAGTAAGCACGCATGTGCTCTCTTTCGCCCCTTGATCCATGCGACATCTGCTCCTATGCTCCCCTGATGACCGCGAATCGGGACCGAACCTGCGGCCGATTCCAGTAAAGGAGATTCATCATGAATAGCGACCCCTACGCAGTCACGCTCGCGGTGCTGATGCCCAACGCCGAAGAGCCGTCGCCCCGCTACGGCGGCGAGGTTTCGGCGGCCGGGCCACGGCAGGACATGTTCGTCATCGACACGCTGGCGGGAGGCCCTGCGGACGACCGCCGGGGCGACCCCGCGACATTCACCGCGGGCGACCGCGAGCGCGGTCTGGGCGGCTCGGCCAATCCTCAGGAGCCCGGCCTCGACGAGCAGTCGGCCGGCTATCAGTATGGCCACCGGGTGGGAATCTAGGCGTGGCGGCAGACGTCGGCCACCGAACGGTCATACGGCCTGCTCACTTACCCGGCCCCAACGCCATGGTTGGGGAGCACCCCACGTTTCCGGAGCCGGCAGGTCCCCGGCCGGCACCCACGCCGAGCGGCGGAGATGATCTGGGCGCGCTGGATTACCGGGCCCGACCGTCGCAGGGAGCGGATGCCGAGGTGCCGGTGGGTCTGGACCGGCGAGCGCCCAACGCGGGCGGCCGCCCGGTCGGCCCCATGATCGATCGCGGAATCCACGGCTATGACCTTCCGGACGAGCCCCAGACCTACGACCGGCTGGGCGAGTGAGCGTGTGCGCGGAACGGGTCCAGCAGGGCGTTGAGACCCTGAACCGCCGCGATGGACCGGCACTCGGCAGCCCGGCATTGGCCAGGCCAAGCGGAGATTCGTCCGACGGGGCACGGCGCCCGGCAAAAGCACGTCCGCATCCCAAGCGCGCAGTCCCCTCAACATGTTCGGCGTGTTCGGGCCAGCCGGCCCTGGGAACGGTGGGCAAAACATGCTTGGCTTGACGACCGCCATCAGGCGAACCCGCCTGCCGATGTGTCCAATGCCTTGGCAGGCCGGCCCGGAGCGTGAATCTGGATCAGACGGCCCGACGTGGTGCTCATCTGTTTCACGTGAAACAGCACGCCGTAGCACGCTGGTCCGCTCTGTCGGCGAGGGCTCTCACCACCGGTCTTCAGTCGAGCCCGGGCCCCGCACGGCGTCGATTCCCCATAGTGCCTGCACTCTCCTAGCTTGCGTCGACCGCTTCGAGTAAGAGACACCGGCAGCCAGGAGCACGATCTCTTTCCATGACCCATCTCGTTACCATCCGAGCCCATGCCGACACTCGGCTATGACTGCCAGGTCGTTCTGGACGGCACCGGCTACTTCGTCGAGCCGGGGTCGTATCAGATGAAGCGGCCCAAGCAGGCGATTCCGGTGGTGGTTCGGGGCACGCCGCCCAACCTGCCGCCGCCCAGCCGACCCGTTGCGCCCTCGCTGCCCACGGAGCCGGCCAAGACGGGAGGCGTGCCGGTTCGCATCCTCGACCGCGGCCCCAACCAACGCATCTGGACCATGAACCTGCTTTGCCTCAACACCCTCAAACGCGCCGACGGCACCGCTATGGGGCCGATCGGCCAGCAGCTCCGCGATGCCCTTCACCACTCCTACGAGCAGGTGGCCACCCTCCTCGACTTCCTGGACCCCAACGGCTACGCCTATCGCGTGGCCTTCACCGACCTTACCGAGCGCGTCGCCGACCTCCGCACCCAGCTCCTGGGCATCGACTACGTCATCGGCGTGGTCCTGACGGAGGCCGTGTGACGCCCCACACAAGGAGATTTGCATGACCGCTTCCTCCCCACCACCCCGAATCGGCGATCTGGTGCTGTTCCGTCTCGATCGTGGCCCCAACACCGGCGACCTGCGCCCGGCGCTGGTGGTCCGCGTTTGGGGCGCGGCCGCAGCCGCCGTCAACCTGGTCGTCTTCACGGATCACATCAACGACGATTACGGCGGCCCGCTTTGCTGGCTGGCGGCGCGTACCGAGGGACCCGAGCCGGGCCAATGGCGCCGCCTCGAGAGCGCCGGGTCGCCTCCGAACACCGGCTCCGCGCCCGGGACGGCGCCGGCTGCGGCCATACCGGCCTGGCCGCCGGAAGCCACCCAGGCGCCGGCCGGCGGGCTCACCCATCTCCTGGAGCAGCCCAGCGAAGTCAGCGACTCGGTCGCGACCCACGCTGCCATCGGGGCCGCGCCGGCGCCACTGCGGCCGGCGCAGCCGGTCGAGCGGGTCGCGGAAGCGCCGCTGACCGCCGACGTATCCCCGAACGGCGTAGCGCCGGCCGAGATACCGGCGGGCAGTCTCTCACGCCTGGAGACAGTGCCGGTCCAGGCGCCGCAAGAGCAGACGCCGGCGGCTACGTCCCTCCAGCCGCCGCCGGCCACGGAGGCGTCACGGGAGCAGGTGGCGGGGGCCCGTCCCCTCCAGCCGCCGAGGGCTCTCGAGCCGTCCCCAGCGGAAACCGCGGCATTCAAGGCACCGCCGCTAGAACTGCCGACCGGCGAGCCTGTCCCATCCGCTTCACCGGTGACCCGCGAACCGCAAGGGTCGTTTGCCGCGATTCAACCGCCCGCGGCGACGTCTCCGGACAACGTCATGCCGGCGTCTCCGAAGAACGGCGTGCCGGCAGAACGGCCGGCAGAAGCCGCTCCCATCATGACGCAACCGTCCGCCGTCGGCCCCTCCGGGCTGCCGCACAGGCCGGAGCCGGGCGATCCCGACTGGAAAGGCACACCCTGATGACACCCGCACTCCTCGGAGCCGCCGCCATTCCCCTCATCGCCGGGACGGTGCAGGCGGCACGGACTGCCGGACTGCCCAACCACCTGGCGCCCATCCTGGCCCTCTTTCTGGGCGCGGCCGCCGGCGCCCTCTCCGCGTGGCAGACGCCGCCGCCCGATTGGGCCGCCGGCATCGCCCTCGGACTCGCCTGGGGGCTCGCCGCTTCCGGTCTCCACTCGGGAGCCGGCGCCATCGGACGCCGGCTCGCCGGACGCGCCAACCCCTACGGGCGGCCCGCGCCCGGCCGTCAGGCCGGTCAGCCGATCACTCTCCCCAGCAAGCCCATGGGGCCGGCCGCCTGAACATGCACAGACACATGAACACCATCCTGCGCCGCCTCGCTCCCTGGGTGCTCATCGCCGCGATCTGGCGAGCCCTCAGCTCCGGCCTCTACGACTCAACCGGCCGCGCCAACGTCGACGTGGGTGGGGCAACCCTCAACGTCGACCTCGGCTCCGTCACCATCGAGGACGCCACCAACCACAACAACAAGGCGGCCGTCCAGCAGTTCCACAACGCCGATAACCAGGCCCCCGGCGGCTCCGCCTACGGCCTCCTCACCGGTGGCGTGGCCCAGCTCGTCAATGCCGCCGGCAACCTCGACCGCCAGCGGGAGACGTCCGTCGACGGGCAACCCGCCCAGGGCATCGTCACGGGCGCACAGCAGATGGCCATGCCCTTCGCCACCACCTGCCCCTCCACCATCGCCGCCGGCACCAGGGCGATCACACCGGTCGCCATGTCGGGCACCACCCGAGGAGCCGCCTGGTCCATCCAGATGGGCTCTCAGCTCTCCGTCGACACCGGCGCCAACAACGAGGTGGTCACCGTCGTCTCGGTCACCGCCACCACCTTCACGGCCGTGTTCGCCAAGGCCCATACCGCCACCTGGTCCATGACCGGTTTCGTGTACAACCAGGCCCGAGACGCGGCGATCGCCGACGGCTCCAGTCCCGCGGGCATTTCCGCCTCAGCCGCATATCTCTGGAACTCTGGGCTCAATTCCGGATCCGGTGGAGTGGAGTTCGAGCGGTCCGCGGCCGGTGAGCTCGACGGCGCCTCCGGTACGGGCACCGCGGTGGCCGCGGAATACGAGTACAACGCCGGCGATCCCGGCGGAGGCAACTACGATCGTGCCCGCAACGTCAACGCCAAGGGCGTCACGACGTCCACCATCGCGTCCATCGCGGGCGCGGCCGTCACCCTGAACAACGCCCAGGCAACCCCCCCGGTCGGCGCCAAGGTGCTGCTCACCGGCGGCACGGCCCCCGAGGCCGGCACGGTCCTCTCCGTGGCCGGCCAGGTGGTCACGCTCACCGCCAACGCCACCTACACCAACCAGGCCAACCTGGTCTTCGACACCTTCGCCGCCCAGGGGCCACAGACCAGCGGTTTCACGCCCTTCGGCATCGGCGTCGAGGAGGAGGCGATCTGGGACCCCGTGTCCCACCTGTTCTACCTGGAACGGGCCGCCACCCAGGACGCGGCATCCGGCCAGAACCTGGCCATGGAGTCCCTCGGCGTGTACAACGGGTCCACCTTCGACCGCCTCAAGGGCACCAACGGCGCCGCCTACACGGTCGGATCTCCAGGCCCGCAGACCACGGGCAACCTCACCGCGGCCGCTCAGCCCATCACCGCCACGGGCCTGGGAGGGTTCGACGGCGTCACCATCACCTACTCCGGCACCTATGCCACCGGCGCCACGCTGGTCTTCGAGGCCTCCAACGACGCGGGGACCTCCTGGCAGGCCGTCCAGGCCCGCAGGATGGACACGCTCGCGGGCGGCAGCCAGGTGGCGCCCAACGCCAGTGCCTCGGCGACCTACGCGGCCTACATCGCCGGCTGCTCCCAATTCCGAGTGCGCGCATCGGCCTTCGGGGCCTCCGGAACCATCGCCGTAACCATCACCCCCTACTCCGGAGCCACCACCGAGACGGCACTCGCCCAGCTCTTCAGCTCCAACACCGCGGCCATCGCCAACATCAACAGCCTCTCCGCCGACGCCAACACCATGACCGGCACCAGCGCCGCCCTCTGGACCTTCGCCATGGCCGGCGTCTTCAACGGGACCTCCTGGGACCGCGGCCGCTCACTCGGCGCCGCCGGCGACGGCATCGGCGTCCAGCTCGTCACCCAGCCCAGCTCCACGCCCGCCACCGGCCAGGCCACCCACGCGGTCAACACCGTCACCGCGGCGGCCGTCGCCTCCCAAAAGAACCGCCTCACCCACCTGTCCGGATCCGTCTCGGGCAGCGGCACCATGCCCACCGCAGCGGCCCCCATGACCCTCACCGTCAAGGACGGCACGACGCTGATCTTCTCCTTCGACCTGGTCGCCGGCGGCGGGTTCACCATCCCGCTCCCACAGGGCGGCATCAAGGGCTCCACCAACACTGCCCTCAACGTGGCCCTGCCCGACGGCGGCGCCAACGTCACCACCTCCATCAACATCGCGACGCTCACCGCCTGATGCCCCTCACCCCTAACGCCGTTGCCCCTGGCGCCGGCCGTTCGCCAGGGGTCCGAAACCGGGCCGGAAGCCAGGCGCCACGCGCCCGGTGCGCCGAAGCCGCGGGGCGCCCGATCCCACCGCGCGACGCCACCGTCATTCCGGAGACCCGATGCGAAGACCGGCGCTGATATCGCCGAAGCACCCTGCCATCCTTGCTCTGTCCCGCCGGCTCCGAAAGTCAGGTGTTCATGCCTCTCACGCCCAATGCCGTCAACCACCTCCGCCGCGCCTACCGGGCCATCTTTCGGGGACGGGAGTCGGCCGTGACGCTGTACTTCCAGGACGGGACCACCAAGACCATCCCGGCCATCTGGCGGCAGCAGGATCTCTCGGACGCGGAGGCGCAGACGCCCGCCAAGCCGCCCGCGAACCCCCAGGCCGCCACCGTGGACGCGGCCTTCGAGGTCGATCTGGGCGCCGCGCCCACCACGCTCGGCGAGCTGCAGGCGGCCATCGCCGTGTGTCTCTCGGCCCAGGAGCCGCTGGAGCAGTATGGCGCGGCCTCCCGGTACATCGTCCTGGCGGTGCAGCCCAAGGGCATGGTCATGCCGCCCGACCGGGCATACGTGATGCTGCGGAAGGTCTGAAGGCCGCCATTCGATCCCCTGCCGCCATGCACCGGTCGCGCCCGCCCCACGCCGCTCACCATCGCCGGGCCGGAGGCCCGACCGCCCATGAGCCTGACCGTTCTCATCGCCATCACCGCCATCGGCGTGAGCGTCCTCACCTACGTCAGCTCGCAGGTTTGGGCGGCGCGCTCGGCCACCCTGGAGCACGTGCGCAGCCTGCAGGAGCGCATCGATCGGCTGGAGAAGGACGTGGCCGACTGCCAGCGCCGCTGGAGCGACCTGTACCACGAGAACATCTACCTGATGCGCCGGCTGACCGAGGTGACGCCGTGACGGCGGCCGCCGAGCAGGCGGCGCTCACGGCCTTGAACGAAACGCGCCGGGCGCTGGCCGGTCTGCTGGCCGACCAGACGGCCTCCCGGCAGTCGCGCGAGCGCGCGGCCGACGCCTATCAGCGGGCCGAGGGGGCCTATCGAACCATTCGCCGCCGGCGCATCGAGCGGGAGCGCAGCGACAAAGCCGCCAAGCCGCAGCGACCGATCTCCCCGGAGGATTCCGCATGAAGCATCTTCGCCCCTTCTGGCATCTCGAGCTGCGCCCCTGGCCGTTCTGGTCGCAGCTCGCCGACTGGACGGCCGACGGCGGTCCCGACGAGAACCGCCTGAACAACTGCGGCCCCGAGTGCGTGGCCATGTGCCTGCGCTACCTGACGGGCGTCGAGCTGGCCGCCGACACCATCAAGGACACGCTATACGGCCAGGGCTATGCCGGCTACACGAACGTGCCCGACCTCGAGCGGTTCCTGGAGCAGCGCTGCGAGACGGCGGCCGAGACGATTCTGTGCACGTCGGCACGCGATCAGGCGTGGCACGAGTGGCGCTACCTGCGCCGGGGCCGGCCGCTCATCGGCCTGTTCTCCTTCTCGGCGCCGGGGTCGGCCGACGGCCACTTCCGCTGCGTCATCGGCCAGGATCGCCGGCACGTCTACACGGCCGACCCGTGGACGGGATCACGGCGCGTGGAGACCATCGACGAGCACTGGGCGTGGTCGAAGGGGCTGTTGGTTGGGATCGAGCGGGTTCGCCGGCTGGGAGGCCGGCCGCGGTGACGCGGAGGTGGACGGCCGAGGGCAGACCAGCGGCGGCACCTGTAGCGCGCGTTCGGCGGACGACCGCGGAGTCACCGCTATCGCTGCCGGTGAGCTTTTGCGGCAGTCCTCGAGGGAGGGTAAGCGCGACTAGGGTTGGGAACGGCTGAAGCCGGCGCCGAAGCGGGGCTCATCCGGGGCGGGCGCCTCGCGGAGGGCCTGGGCGGCGTCATCCACCAGCTGGGCCACAGCCCGGGGATCGGGCACATCGTAGAAGGCGATAGGGTTCTCGATATCCGCGCGAAGATCGAGGCCCAGGTTCAGATTTGACCGGCGGCCCCGGTCCACCCGACCGAAGATCACATCGCCGCGGCACCGCCGGTCGCTGACTTCGAGCAACGGCACGTGGGCCAAAGAGAGCGTTCTCATGGAGGCCTTGCCGTGCTTTTCGATAACCCGGTGGTCGGTGACGGCATAGATGGTCGTCCGCCGCTGGATCGCCTTGACGACGAACCGACCGACGAGGAGGTAGAGGGCGACGACGAGAAACGGGACCGCGATTAGGTCGCCGGGGTCGTGAGAGCTGAGGCCGGCGATCAAGCCTCCGCAGCCGACCGCGAGCCATATCAGCGAGAACGGAATCAGCCATGCGTCGTCGCGACGGAAGATCGAGCCCTGGGGCCGGCCAAGCCACAGGATCCGTTCGTTGGCGAGCAGCTCCGGCTCAATGCCGGCGCGCAGGGCGGCCGCCGCCTCGACGTCCTGCAGGCTGGTGATGGGACCGGCGCGGGAAGCCGGCGGAAGGCTGGATTGAGTCATGAGGCTAGGCGCTCGCGCGGCGCATTTCACCCGGAATATAGCGGATTCCCTGGGCTCTCACCCTCGAAGCTTCAGGATCGAGAGCAGCCGGGGCAGCAGCGCATCGTGATCGCCGGCCAGCGGCGGGACGCCACGAGGAAGGGGCGCCCAGAAGAAGTCGAAGGGGATGGCCGGACCGCCATCCGATGGATGGCGCTCGACATGTCGCCACGACTCCGGCGGCTCGTTCGTACACAGGAGATGAAAGAAGTGGCGTTCCTGAAGGGCTTGGCGGCCCCCCGTTTCGCCATCTGCCGGTCGATCCCGGCGACCCAGGTAGGCACCGAGGGCGAGACTCTCCAGGCCGGTTTCCTCCCAGGCTTCGCGCAGCACCCCGTACTCCGGGGCCTCCCCTGGGAGGAGGGTGCCGGCGGGGACCTGAATACCGGCGCTCGGCTGCTTCGCGTGGGTGAAGAGGAGGAGTCGTCGCCCATGGGTCACATAGGCGAGCACCTTGCGCGTCCGCTCCATGGGTCATGCTCCCACTGCTGGTCCTTTCCGTGGCATTGTGCCGGGACTGAAGTGTCGTCCGGGACCGCCACAGGAATGCGTGGGCTCAGCCGAATCATGGAGCCCGATCGGCCACCTTGCCGACGAACGATCGGGACAGGCGGGCGGCGAACGATTCAGCACAGGATCTCAGTCGTTCCGGCCGCCGCGGGCCCAAGAGCCGATGTGCTGTATACTGCGATGTATATGGCAGCGACACGCACGCAGATCTATCTCACCCAGAAACAGCGCGCGGAGCTGGATGCCTTGTCCGAACGCTCGGGCAGGACACTCGCACAGCTCATTCGCGAAGCGGTCGACGTCTACCTGACGAACGGCGACGGCGTTGAGCCCGCCCTCGAGGCGACTTTCGGAGCGATGCCCGGCCTGCAGCTGCCCGCGCGTGAGGAGTGGGAGCGCGATGGCTGACCTGCTCGTCGACACCGACATCTTCGTAGATCACCTGCGAGGTGCGCGCCGGTTGGAGCCGAGGGACAACCGCCTCTTCTACTCGACCCTGACCCGCTGCGAGCTGTTCGCGGGCGCGGGGGGCGATGAGCAGATCATCCGCGCCCTGCTTGCTCCGTTTCGCGAGCTGGCCATCGGTCGTGTGGTGGCAGAGGCGGCGGGTAGGCTGCGTCGCGCTCGACGAATCGCGATCGCCGACGCGGTTATCGCGGCGACCGCGACCAGCAACGGTCTGCCGCTCTGCACGCGCAACCGGCGGCACTTCGAGGTAGTTCCGGATCTGAAGGTGGTGGCCGAACCGAGCTAGGCCGCTTTCGGACGCGATCTCGGGCTAACCGGACCGACCGGGCCGCCAAGGGTGGGACGCATGCCAGCAGAACTGGTGCTTACCGAGCCGGGCCCAGGCCCGCCGGCAAATCCATCCTACGGCCGCTGCAGCGGAGAACCGCGGCTCGGAAACCATCCTCGGCGCGGAGCCGGGCAGGGTCGGGTCGCGATGCGCCGCAAGTTGATCCAGGTGGCGGGCACGGCGAACTCGCAACGGCGAACACCAACGCCACCACTGGCGAGGTTGCGAGTCGCCGGGCGCGCCTACTCCGGCCGGCTGCTCCGATAGAACACCACGTGAACGCGCTCGATGGTGACCAGGCCCTCGCCGATCATCTCGTCGAGACGGGGCAGGATGCGCTCGATGTTCTCGGGCGTGTCGACGATCTCGACCACGACCGGGAGGTCCTCGCTGAGGCGCAGGATGCGGGCGGTATGGATGCGGGAATCGGCGCCGAAGCCCTCGATGCCGCGGATGACGGTGGCGCCCGCGAGGCCCTCGGCGCGCACGACCTGGACGATGGCCTCGTAGAGGGGCTTGCCGGCCCAGCGATCGCTTTCGCCGATGAAGATGCGCAGCAGGGTGCCAGGACCCTCGAACCGCATCAGCCGGGCCCCATGTCCGGTTCCGGAGCGCCCGTCGAGGGGAAGATATCCCGGCACGGGCCGCGCTCTTCAGGGCACGGCGGCGTGGGCCCCGGCTGGTGCCGCGGGCGAATAACGGCATGGATGACCTGGCTTGTCGGGCGGCGTTGGGCGTCCGAACAGGGCCGCGCTTCCATAGAGGGCCAACCGGCGGCCATCAGAGCGCCCTCGCCAGGAGGATGCCCGCGGAGACGGCCAGCAGGCCCAGGACGACGCTGCCGGCGGCATTGGCCAGCGCCAGGGCATAGGAGCGGTCCTGCAGGAGCCGCGTGCTCTCCAGCATCAGCGTCGAGAAGGTGGTGTACGAGCCGATGAAGCCGACGATCACGGCCGTGCGCAGTGCAGGATCGACGCGAAAGCGGTCCACCAGCAGGGTGTAGAGCAGGCCCACCAGCAGGCAGCCGCTGAGGTTGACCGCCAGCGTGCCCCAGGGGAAGGCGCCGGGCAGCCTGCGGCTCACCACGCCGTCGAGCCCGTAGCGCACAGCCGCGCCCAGAGCCCCGGCCACCATCACTCCGACGAGCATGCGCATGACGACCCCCTCCCGCAGGAGCCATCAGCCGTGTGGCGCTTGTGGCGAGCCCCATCGCCGTTCCCGGAATTATAGAAGCCGGTCGGTTGGGAAACGCGGCCGGAGCGTAACCTGTTTCAGAGCTCGCGTGTCCGGCCGGCCGCCCTTCTGGCTATGATGCAGGGAAACGGGGGAGGCGTTCAGCGATGAAGCCGGTCAACCGCTTGATCACGCTGCTATCGCTCATCACGGTCGTCATCACCGTGGAGCGCGTCTCGCCCACCACCCGCATCCTGCTGCAGCCCTACGGCTTCCTGCACCTGCACGAGGCGCTGCAGATCGGCCTGATCACGGCGGCGGGCACGGTCATCTCCTTCCTCATTCTTCGCGAGGTGTCGGATGGGTTCCGGCTCCTGGCGGCCGGTGGTGGCGCGGCGCTGGGCTGCCTCTTCATCCTGGGCACCTACTTTGCCGCCTCCGGCAACGCCGCGCACGAGGTGGCCAGCTTCCTCTTCAACCGCTTTTGCGACGTCCATCACGTGCGCCCCGGCGCGTGCGGAAGCGAGTACGTGAACGATTACTTTTTCGGCAACGTCACCTACTTCGTGGGGCTGGGGCTGTCGAACCTGGCGGTGGTGCTGGTCGAGCGGCGGCGGCCCGACGGCTCGATGACGCGGGGCGACGTGTGGGTGACGGTGGCCAACGCGGCGGTGCTGGCGCTGACCTTCGTGGCCTACGACGCCTTCGACCGGGTGCTGGTGGGCCTGGTGTCCACCGTGGTCTTCGCGCTGGTGTTCGGCGGCCTGCTGCTGACGGCGCGCGCCCGGCCGCGGTTCCTGCCCTTCACGCTGTACTCGGGCCTCGGGTTCACGCTGGCGGCGGTCATCGCCATCCCCATCCGGGCTCTGCGATGATCAGGCATGAGAAGGAGTGGAGGAGATGGCCGTGAGTGATGACCAGGGCGCCGACGGGACACGGCGGGCAGGGGCCACAGGGATCGGCGGAGTGTTCTTCAAGGCGTCGGATCCCCAGGCGATTGGCCGCTGGTATCGGGACCATCTGGGCGTGGAGCTGGAGGACCCGTCGGGCGAGGGCGGCGCCAGCGAGTGCACGGCCATGTTTCGCTGGCGGGACGCCGACGACCCGGAACGGATCGGCACCACCGTGTGGGCGGCATTTCCGCGAGACACGCCGTACTTCTCGCCCGGCGACGCGCCGTTCATGATCAACTATCGCGTGGAGGACCTGGACGGGCTGCTGGAGAGGCTCCGCGCCGAGGGGGTGTGGGTGGACGAGCATCGCGAGAACCACGAGTACGGCCGGTTCGCCTGGATCCGGGACCCCGACGGCAACCGGATCGAGCTGTGGGAGCCGCCGGCGGACGGCTGAGCAGCCCCCAGAGGCTGTGTATCCTGCTAGCGCGTGGCCGCCGGCTCGGTCCGCGGCCGAGCGTACCGGTTCCTCTCAGAAGCGCCGATCGAAGGCTCGACTGCCGGCCATTCGCGCTTCGACGCCGCAGGGCGGGTGATGCTCCGGCGGGAAAGCCGCTCGGTAGCCTGGAGTATGCAAGCGGCCGCTGAAGCCACCGGCCAGACCACGGTCAATCCCTCAGCGGTCAATCCCGCAGACGTACGTGCGGGGGTGCGCGTCGAAACCATCACCGTGGTGTGGATGGTGGTCGAGGCGCTCATCGCAATCGGAGCGGGTATTGCCGCGCACAGCGTCATCCTTTCGGCGTTTGGTCTGGACAGCGTCGTCGAGCTGGTTTCCGGCGGCGCCCTGCTGTGGCGTCTTCGCCTCGAGGCCAGTGGGACAGAGACCGCGCAGGTGCAACGGGGGGAACGGCGCGCGTCATGGATCACGGCCGTTGCCCTCGCGCTCCTGTGTCTCTACATCGCGGCATCCGCGCCGGCAACGCTGGTGCTTCGTTCCACTCCCTCGCCTTCCCTGGTGGGCATTGGGCTGGCGGCGGCGGCGCTGGTCGTGATGCCGCTGCTGGCCTGGCGGAAGCGGAGCCTCGCGGCCCGCATCAACAGCGGCGCCCTCCGGGCGGATGCCGCCTGCTCCATGACCTGCGCCTACCTGGCGGCGGTTTTGCTGAGCGGGCTCGGCGCGCGCAGTCTGTTCGGCTGGTGGTGGGCCGACTCCGGGGCGGCGCTGTTGTTCCTCATCTGGCTTGTTCCGGAGACACGCGAGGCATTCGAGAATGCAGGCGCCGGTCGGGCCGCATGCTCATGCGGCGCCGATTGACGGAGAGGCCTCTAGCCGGGTACTGTCGGAACATCTGGCGGTGCGGCACCCGTAGGCACGCGAGGGTATCGTTATACCTGATGTACCAAAGCTGCGCGGAACCGGATAGATTTTCTGCCTGGGGGCAACGGTCAGCGGCTCCTCCGCTGGGGAAACCCAGAGACAAGAGTCATTTCATCCAGTCCAACGAATGAGTTCAAGGGGGTTCGAATCCCCCCTGCCCCCGCCAAACTGCCGCAGGCGAACAGACGGGCAGAGGACGTAATGTCCCCTGCCCGTCCGTTGCGCTTAGCCCTTGGTTTCGATGAGCCCCTGGAGCACCAAGTGGCTGTCGACGTACTGGCCGGCGGCCACGCAGGTGGTCTTCGAGGGGCAGGCGATGGACACCGTACCGGCGTCCTGATTCCCGGAGGTGCTGGCGTCGGCAGGCAGGGCGCCGCCGGCCGCGTTCCACTTCGATCCGGACTGGGTCACGGTTAGGGGCAGGGCCGATCCGTTGGGGCCCTCGTGGTTGCCGCTGGCGACACAGGCCCCGGCGGCCGGACAGGCCACCGCGTAGAGGATCGACTGGGGCGCGTGCTTGACCGGCCAGGTGGGAACGGCATTCTTCCAGGTCTTGCCCGAGCCGGTGACGATGAGCGATCGCAGGCTGAAGTTGGCGTCCTGATAGCTGCCCACGGCGGCGCAGCCGTTGGAGGCCTGGCAGGAGATGGCGTTGAAGATCACGCCGCCCCCGGCAGAACGTCCGGGCAGGGGCGCCTGGGTGGCGACCCACTTGCCGTGAACCTGGCCCAGCAGGAAGCCGAGCTGGTTGGAGTAGGCGTCGATGTACAGACCGGTGGCCGCGCAGCCACCGGCGCCGCAGTCCACGCCGAAGAGGGCGGAGAACTGCCGGAAGTTGCCCACGCCGCCGGCGGGAATGGGCGGCTGGCTGGCCGTCCAATGGGTGCCGGATCCGGAGATCAGCAGCGGGTCGAGGTTCTTACCACTGTCCTCGAAGTCGCCCACCGCCAGGCAGGCGGTAGCCGAGCAGGCGATGGCCTGCAGGAAGCCGGCGATGGCCGATTGGCTCTTGGCCGGCAGCGGCGCCGTGGTGGCCTTCCAGCTGGTGCCCGACCCGGAGACCAGCATCGTCAGCTCCCGCTTCTGGCTAACGTAGGCGCCCGCGGCGACACAGGCGGTGGCAGAGCGGCAGGCGACGCTGCTCAGATCGATGCTTGCAGTCTTGGCCACGCCCGAGGGCAGCGGTGAGGTGGTCGCGGTCCACTTGCCCTTGCTCAGCGAGATGATCTCGGACTTGACGGTGTTACCGACGTTGATGTAGATGGCGGTTCCGACGCAGGTGCCCACGGCCGGACAGGCCAGGCCGGTGATGTTGAACTGCGCGTTCCAGCCGGCATTGGCAGGCATGGGAATTGAGTGGGCCGACCACTTGCCCTTGTGCAGGACCTCGGCGTAGACCGATCGCTGCTGATTGGTGCCCAGCGCGTAGCACGCGCCTGTCTTGGGACAGGCGACCTTGACGAGCCAGAGGTCCTGGGGCGCTCCGGCGCCCTTGGGCAGTGCGGCGTCGCTCGCCGACCAGGTGGAACCGTTGTTCTGGGCAAACCACAGCTGGAGGTTGTCGCTGGCGTCGGTATAGGAGCCACCGGCAACGCAGCTGAAGTGCGCCACGCAGCTCACGGCGTCCAGCGTTGTCGGCCCCCGGTTACCGGGAGGCGTGGGCTGATGCAGAACGCTGATGTGGCCCCCGGAGACCTTCACGAGCAGGGCGTGCGGCGTGGTCTGGCTCTGGTACTCGCCCACGGCCAGACACTGGTCGACGCAGGAGACGGCACTCAGGTAGCCGGTCTTGAGGGCGGCGCCGTTGGGCGCGGTGACCGCCGGATCGGTCCAGATGCCGGAGGTGTCGAGCACGATGAGTGGGAACGGGTTGCCGTTGTTGTTCAGATAGTTGCCGGCAGCTACGCACTGATGAGCGCTGGAGCAGCTCAGGCCGGCGAAGAGCATGTCGGTGAAGTTATTGGGCTTGACCCCGGTGGGCAGCGGCAGCACCACCTGCGTCCATTTGGTGCCGGATTGCACGGCCGCGAAAGGCACGGTGGCGCCGCTGTTCTTGTACTCTTCGCCCACCGTGAGGCAGTGGGAGGCGGCCGGGCAGGCGACGGCGTCGAAGTTCAGGTCGCCGTTGACGGTGACGCCGGTGGCGGTCCAGACGCCGTGGTTGTCCTGGACGATCAGGCCGCCGAGATTTGAGGGGCCGGCATAGTCGCCGGCGGCCGTGCAGACGCCCGGCGAGGTGCAGGCGATGCTGTCCAAGAAGGAATCGTTGCCTGCCAGCGCGCCGTTGGGGAGGGGAGCCTCGAAGACCTTCCAGCCGCTGCCGGAACGCTCCTCGATCATGGGCACCTGGTTGCCGTGGGAGCCATAGGTGCCGACGGCGACACAGGCGCTGATCTTGGGGCAGGAGACGCTGAAGAGAGCGGCCTGCGGGTGCTTGTCGGCATTGCCGGGCAGCGGCGCGGTGATCGCCTTCCAGACGCCGTTCTGCTCCGTCTCGATCAGGGCCTGGCTGTCGCCGTCGCTGCTGTCGCTGGCGAGCCGATCGTAGTAATCCCCGACGGCCACGCAGCGGCCGTGTTTGGTGCAGGTCAGGTTGTAAATTTCCACCGGGCCCTTGATGACGGCGCCCGTGGGCACCGGCGCCGTGGTGTCGGTCCACTTGCCTCCCGAGAGGTGATAGAAGACGCTGGGCGCCAGGCCGTCGGGGGCGGCGTAGTTGCCCGCCGCCCAGCAGTTGCCGGCGCTGATGCAGCTCAGATCCTCCATAAATGCCTGTGGGTCAGGGGCAAATCCGGGCCGTGGGGCCTGGCTTCCCTTCCAGCCCGCGGCGATGGGCAGGGCGGCCTTGGCCGGAGCGCCCGAGAACAGGGAGGTGCGGTGGAGCTGCTCGGTGGCGCTGTGCATGCGCAGGAACCGGGCGGGCAGAGCCGGTCGGCCTCGGAACGCGTTCGGAGCGAGATGCTGCAGTGGCGCGGGGGCGCGCAGCGCATGCATCATGGTGCGGGCGGCGAGGGCCCGCTGATGGGCCGGGGCGGCGGAGCGAGCCGAGGCAGTGGCGACGGAGATGCTCGCGGGGTAGAGGGCCGCCAGGCCCAGAACCACGAGACAGCGGCTGAGGCGATTCATGCTTCTCTTTCCTCTCCTACGTGTTGGCCTCGGGAGAACCAGGAACGGCTTGCTGCCGTCCGGCGGTACGTCGCTCCGTGAACTATGCCGAAAGCTCCCCAGGCTACATCATTCAGGCGGAAAATCCAAGTGTCCGGAGGCCGCGTCTGGATGGGCATTCGAGCACCTTGACAGTAGACCGGACGCCGGGCGTACTCCTGGTTTGTCAGTAGGCCCCGAAGGGACAACGCGCGACGCGCCGGCTTCGCCGTTGGGGCCGGCTGCAAAGGCCGTGCGGCGGCGGCGATGAAGTCGTAGAAGCCGATCCGGCGTCAGCCTGGGTCGAGCTGGGGCCAAGGAACCCAGGAACGCCCTGACCAGGGAGCCGGCGAAAGCAAGGAACAGAGGACCGCGCCGGCTAGGGCACGGGGGAACCAAGGAACGGAGGAACCTGATGGTCCAGACACGGGGAAACCAATTCTGCGCCGGCTCACATGTAAACAATCCCCGACGTTCATTTCGGGCGTACCCTGAGGCAGGGCGGACGCCTCCGCGATCCGCCACGGTACCGAACCGGCATCTGCACGTTCCCGGAGGTGGAAGTGTCATGATCGTTCGCCGCCTGCTGTTGACCACCATCGTCGCGGCGCCGCTGATGTTCTCGGTCCTGGCCGCTCCCGCGCTCGCGCGTCCCGCGGCGGCCGGCGGGCCGGCCCTCAAACTGATCTCCGTTTCCGGCTACTCCCTGGCGATACGGGGCACCGGCTGGCCGGCCAAGCAGCGGGTGGTCTTCGCGCTGCGACAAAAGCCCGTGGTTGTGGGCCTCGAGCTGTGGACCACGCCCCGGGGCCGTTTCTCGGTGGGCGTCAAGCACATCGATCTCTGCAACGGCGAGACCATGGTCGCCCGGGACCTGCACGGCCATCGCGTGGTGCTGAGCGGGCCGGGTCTCGGCTGTCCACCGGCCCGAAAGCCGCCCATACCGCAGCTCACGCTGCTGCATGGCCGGCCGGCCCCGCCGGCCGTGACCCACGTCGACGGCATGGCGCACAAGCCGGTGACCCTGCGGCTGGGAGACGCCGTGTACGTGTGGGAGCAGGGCACACGCAAGCCGCTGTATGTGCCCTCGGCGCCGTCTGCTTATCTGGCGCTGATGGCGAGAGGTCGAACGCCGCCGCGCGCCTGCCCCGAGGTGGAGTGTGCCGCGGGCGCCTTCTGGGAGTGGGTGGGCGTGAGGGTGGGGACGACGGCCATCACCATGAACCCGAGCTGCCGCCCCGGATGCGAGCTGCCCAGCTACCTGATCCCGGTCAAGATCAAGCCGCGCTCGTAGGCGGCGGGATTGGCTTGACGCGAGAGACATGACCCGGGCATAGGGCTTGGAGAGAGCCGGAAAGGGGCGGGGCGGGTTGGAAGCTATCGTTTTGGCGGCCGTCTATCTCTCGAGCGTAGGCAGGGGACGGAGACCGGAACCCCATGGCAAGCCCTAGTCGCGGTAGGAGTCTTGCCATGAACTCGTCGAGGCACGCGTCTGGTTGCTGCCGGGCGGCTATGGATGCGGACTGGATGGGAACGGAGGAGCCCTCAGAGCGAGGGAGTTCAGCCGGTCTCCGTCTTCTGCTGCAGGTCCAGGCAAAGCCGGCTAGAGGAAATGAATCGGACGCGGCTCACGACCGTCGGTCGATCAGCCCCTGGCCGATCAGATTGTGGTCGATGTACTCGCCTGCCTCCACACAGAACGTCGGCGGCGCGCAGGAGAGACCGAAGACGGCCGCCTCGTGGCCGCCGGCTGGCGACTGGAACGCGTCCGAGGGCAGCGGCCCGCGTCGCGGCTTCCACTTCGAGCCACTCTGGAAGACGGTGAGCACCTCTTCCCCATAGCCGGGCCCCAGATAGCCGCCGGCCGCGACGCAGGAGCCGGGGGACGCGCAGTCGATCAGCGAGAGGTTGCTCTCGGGGCGCGCCTGGCCGGGCCAGGACAGGTGTTGGAATTTCCATGTCGACCCCGATCCGCTGACCACCAGCGGATACTCGCTGGACTGGCTGTTCAGGTAGGCACCGACAGCCACGCACGACGGCTTGGAACGGCAGGAGACCGCCGCGAGGTCCGATCCGATGGCGCCACTGGGAACGGGAGTGGGCACCGAGAACCAGCCCGATCCTCCATGGACCGCCTCAAACCCGGCCTCGTCGGATGCCTGGTCGACCATGATGCCAGCCGCCGCACAGCCGGCCACGCCGCAGCTGACGTCCAGGAGCGCGGCCTGGTCGGGCTTCTGACCATGAAACCGCAGCAGCGGCAGATTGATGGCCTTCCAGCCGGATGGCCCACCGGTCACCAGAACCGGGGCGATGTGGTTACCGCCGGCGCGGTAGTCGCCGGCGGCGACGCAGCCGCCCGTCGAGCAGCTCACGGAATCGAGGAAGGGCTGGGCCTTGGCAACCGCGTCTGATGGCAGCGGCGCGTCGAAGGATTTCCAGCTGTGGCCGGAGCCGGTGATGAGAAGGCCGTGCTGGCCGCCATGGGCGTCGATGTAGGCCCCGGCGACCTCACAGTATGCGGTGGACCGGCAGGACACGGACGAGAGGTCGACCGAGGCCTTGGCGCTGGGGCCGCCGGGCAGCGGCGCGGGCGCGACGGTCCACTTCCCCTTGTGCAGGCCGACGATCTCGGACTTCAGGTCGCCCGAGCGGTTGATGTAGGCGGCCGTGCCGGTGCAGACACCGCCCGCGGGACAGGTGAGGCCGGTGATGAAAAACCGGGTGTTCCAGCCGGCGTCCGCAGGTGAGGGGATTCGCGCCGGCGGCGACGACCCCGAGTGGCTGAGCGCCTCGGCGAACAGGCTGCGCTCGGCGTCGGTGCCCAGCGCTTCACAGCTTCCGCCCGCGGCACAGGACACGCGGGCCAGCCAGAAGTCTATGGGCCGGCCGGCGCCCGAGGGGAGCCCGGGAGCAGCCGACATCCAGGCGGCGCCCGAGCCGAGCGTGAACCAGGGCTGCGTGTTCTGGTGGGCATCAAGGTAATTGCCCCCGGCGAGGCACAGGCTGCCGTCGGGACAGGTCACCGTCTGCAAGACGGCCAGACCGTTCGCACCGGGTGGTGACGGGGACGTCGCGGAAAGCCCGCTGCCGGTCAGGACAAGCGGGCGCGGGGTGATGCCCCGCTGGTAGGTGCCTACCGCGACGCAGTGGCCGGAACAAGCCACACCGAAGAGGACGCCTCCGGTGACCACCTTGCCGTCTGGGCTCCGTACAGCCGGGGCTTTCCAACCGGCGGGGGACTCGACGATGGCCAGCGGTCGCTCCATCTTCTGCCCTCGCGCGAAGCCGCCGACGGCGACGCAGTGCTGGATCGCCGAGCAGGCGATGCCCGACATGTTGGCGTAGGTGGATGGGCTCTTGGCGCCGGCAGGCAGGGGAAGCTGGGCGGCCGTCCAGGTCCCCTTGTTCTCGACGGCGGCCAGTGGCGTTTCGCGGCTGGCGAACCGCAGCCCAACGGCCACGCAGGCGCCGGCGGCGGGACAGTCGAGGGCCTGCAGCGTGAGCCCGGCGTTCGGAGTGCTGACCGGAATGGTCTTCCAGGCGCCCCTGGTCTCCTGAAGGATCAGACCGCGAGCGCCGCCGGGGGCATCGTAGCCGCCGGCGATGGTGCAGTTACCGGCGGAAGGGCAGACCACCTGCACCGTCGTCACGTACGCGGGAGACGCGGCATTTTTGGGCAGGGACTGGACCTGCGCGTGCCAGCCCGAGGCGCTCGCTTCATCCACGAGCGGGAGCACCCGGTTCTTGCTGTTGTAGGTGCCGGTGGCCACGCAGGAGGTAATGGTCGCGCACGATACCGAGCGCAGGATGGCGAGCGGATCTTGATCGGCGTTCCCCGGGAGCAGTGCGGTCATGGCCGTCCACTTTCCGTGCTGCTCGGACTCGATCAGGGGCTCCGTCTTGAAGCCTGCCTTGGTCTTGGTCTTGGCGCTGTACTCGCCGGCGGCCACGCAGCGTCCGGACGGCAGGCAGGAGAGCGAGCTGAGGTTGAGTCCCGCGCCCAGCGTGACACCCGAGGGGGCCGGGGCGACGCGGGAGGACCAGTGACCGTTTTTCAGATGAAAGAGCGCGGCACGATAGTGGGCGTCGGTGAGGGAATAGTTGGCCGTGGCCCAGCAGTTGGTCGCCGAGACACAGCTGATGGCGCCGACGGTCGATTGAGGATCGGGAGCAAGGGTGGGGCGGCGGGCACTGCTCGCCGTCCAGCCCGGGGCGTCGGGCAGCGATGGCGACACGCCCCCATCGCGATGAATCACGGAGGCCGTGTTTGCCCATGGAGGAAGCGAGGCACGAGGCGCGCCGGTCATGAACCGGCCGCCGCGGGCGGGTTGGTACATGCCCACGGGAGTGGGGAAGGAGGGACGTGCGGACACGCCGGCTCCGAGAGTCTTCGCGCCGTTGGCGCCCAGCGGCCCGGCCGGGCCGGCGGCCTGGAGACCGAGCAACCGGGCACGCGACGCGCGTGGAGCATAGAGCGCCGGCCGGGGCAATGACGCGGGCCGGGCATGCCGCACGGCAAGTGCCGTTGTGGATGGCACAGGTCCGGCGGCATTTGCGACGGGCGCAATGAGGAGCAGGCCGGTCATGGCGGCAAGGAGGCCCAGGCGGTTCATCAGGTTCTCCGTCAAGGGAAATCGAACGGTGCGGTGGGATGGCCCGAAGTGCCCCAGCCTACACCTGTGGGCCGCGAAATGCCACTTTCCCCGGGCGACCGCTCAGTGGGCAGTGCGCTCCCGGAGGCGGAGCCCGCACCAATTGAAGGAACCAACGCCTGAGCCGGAGCCAGAGTCCCGACCAGCGGGCGCTCGCGGTGGTGCCCTGCCGTCACCGGCGCGGCATCATCAGAGCAGACCTGCCGGCGACCCCGGCTCTTCCCCTTGACGGCCGCCGATTCCCCTCTATGCTCAACCGGTTCAGAGACAGGGAAGGACCGGAATGAGCCCCATCGTGGTCGTCACCGGCCTCACGCCGACGCTCAGCGATTTCATCGCCCGGCTGCGCCTTGACCTGTTCGATGCCGGTCAGCGGGCCGGGGACCAGCCGCGCTGGACGGACATGGATCTGGCTCGGGCCCTGGATCGCGCCACCGACGTCTATACGTCCGCCGCGCCGCTGCTGAAACAGACGCTCATCCCCACCTGGCCGTTCTCGCGGCTGTATGCCCTCCCGCCGGACGCCTGGTTCGCGGATGCCGTCGAGTACCCCTATGGCCTCTTTCCCCACTGGAGCCAGCCCTTCGAGGAGCGCCTCTCGGCGCTGGTTCCTCCTCCTGCTTCCGCCCCGCCGGCGACCATATCCCTGGGAGCCGGCGGGGCGCTCTCCTCGGGCGCCTACTCCTGGCAGATCACCCACCTGGTCCCGGGCGGCGGGGAGACGATGCCCACGCCCCTCGCCTCGGGGACGGCGACTGCCGGTCAGCGCGCCCTGCTGGGTGGTCTGCCGCTCGGCCCATACGGCGTCGTGGACCGGCGCATCTATCGAACGGCCGCGGGCGGAACACAGCCGACACTCGCCGGGTCGGTGGGCGACAACCTCACCACCATCTTTGTGGACGGCGCTGCGGATGCCGCCATCGCCGCGGCCGCCGCGCCACCCATCGCCAACACCACCCAGGGCATTCCTCTCTTCGAGCTGCAGATATCCGACTCAAAGCTGCCCAACGCGGGCGATGCCGGCGGCCAGGACCCCAACTACGGCTGGATCGGGCTGCGGTACGCCGCCAAGCACGAGCTGGACGCCAACGGCACCACCATGCCCGAGCGCCACTGGGACGTCCTCTGCCTGGGCGCGGCGATGTTTGCCATCTGGGCCTATCTGGTACCCACGGCCGACAACTTCCACTATGTCGACGGTCAGTTTCGGGACCAGGTGGACGACACCAAGGTGCCGGCGGCTTGGGCGGCCACCGGCCGGGACCTCGAGACGCGGTTCAACGAACGAATCGCCCTGGTCAAGAACGAAGAGAACTCGGGTGTGGCCGCGGTCGGCTCCTGGGGCGACAAGCCCGAGCGATGGGACCGGCTCTAGGGGCATCCGCCGCTGTCTCGATCCGGTAGCCGAAATGGGCGGCCGCTTGGAGTGAGGTGATTCATGGTCCGTGCCGTGCCGCCGGCCATCTCCGACGCCCTGGCCTCGCCGATCCAGGCGCCCGCCCTACAGCTCACGTGCACCGATGCCTTCGACCGGCCATCGCCCGCCGCCATCTCTTCGGCAAACGCGGGCCGTTCGGCGCTCCTCCGGCTCGATTCGGGCAGCTACCTACGCGCCTACGTGAACCAGCCGGGGCAGGGGGCCGACGCGCAGGTGTACTCACAGGTGGTTGCCGACCTGGCCAGCGCCGCCCAGTGGAGCGCCTACGGTCTGCGAACGGCGGGCGCGGCCGGCCAGGCCGGTGTCGCTTTGGCGCAGATGGGCGGCACCATCTTCCTCTTCTACCAGCGGGGTTCCGACAACCATCTGTGCTGTCAGACCTCCGTGGATGGGACCGGCTGGTCCGCCGAAGCGGTGGTCGCCGCCACCACGGACCGCTGCTGGGGGCTGGCATCGGCCGGCTCCAACGACCTCTTCGCCGCCATCGACAGCGCTGCCGGCAACGACGGCGCCCAGCTGGTGCAGTACTACCGTCTCTCGGGCGGCCTTTGGGCGCTGACGGGGGTCTCGGGCGGGCCGTACATGCAGATCGCCGGGCTGGGGTGCGTGGCCTCGGCGGGCGCCTTTCATCTGGCCGCCGGGGCCGTGACGCGGCCGGGCGGCGCGCTCTGTCTGGCCACGCTGACCTACGCGGCCGGCGCCTTCGGGACCATGACGGCCATTCATCCCCTCGACGATCCGCTCACCGGCCATTCGATCCCCTACCCCTCGGTCACCATCGCCGGCGGACGCTACCGGATGGCGGCCGTCCTCTACGATTCGGGCTCGGACACGGGGACGGCCCGGAACCGCTGCGAGCTGTGGACGTCGCCGGACTTCGTGCATTGGGCGTTGGAGCAGATTGTCGCCGGGCCGTTCGTCAACGGCGCGTCCGTGGCGGCCGGTCCGGCCGGGAGGGGCGGATGGCTGCTGGTCGACGCCGGTCGGGTAGTGCTCTCGACCGCTGCGGCGGGGACGGGCGTGCCCTCGCTCGATCTCTCCGATTCGGTGCTCGCTGTGACGCTGCATGAGCCGGCGAGCGGAGTGACGGCCGGCGTGGTCACACTCGCCAACGAGACCGGCCAGAACACACCGCGGGAGCCGCCGGTCTCCGCCCTGCGCGTGGGGGCGATACTGCAGCTCTCGCTCGGCTACGGCGCGTCGCCGGTGCCGACGCATACGCTTTACGTCGACGCGATGGAGGTGGTGGCGGGCGACGTCGGCCACGGGAAGCCTGTTTCGGTCGTGGTGCTGCGGGTATCCAACCGGCTGCGGCTGCTGCAGCGCACGGTTCCTGTGGAGCGCCACTACCTGGGCGCCACGGTGGGGTTTCTGGCCGCCGAGGTGGCCGTCGGCGCGGGTCTTCCCCTGACGCCGGCCATACCGGCCACGCCGCAGTTCGGTCAGACGGTGGACAGCTTCGCCATTCGAGGCGGCGCCGCCTGGGAGGAGCATCTGCGCCGGCTCGGCGATCTGTATGGCTTCCTCTGGTTCCTGGACGAGCAGGAGAACCTGACGCTGATGGAGCCGCAGGCGGGCGATCCGGTGTCCTTCACGTACGGGGCCGGCGTGCCGCCCATCGAACGCCGGGTGGCCTCACGGAAGCGGCCCAACTCGGTGCGGGTGGTGGGCTCGGGGAGCAGCGGTGGCGGTCCGTCGTTCGCGGAGGCGCTCGATGCGGATGCCGTGCAGAGCGAGGGAGCGGTCGTGCACCGACACGTCGTCGACCGTCTGCTGACGAGCAGCGGTCAGTGCGCAATCCGCTCCGGGCTGGAGCTGCGGTGGGCGCAGCGCTCGGCGGTCGAGGGTGAGGTGCGTCTACCCCTCAATCCGGCGCACCAGCCGCTCGACGTGATCGCGGTGGCGGATGGGGGCGTGACCCAGACGCTGCGCATCCGGAACCTGTGCTGGCAGGTGGATCTCGGAGCGGGCATCTTCGAGGTCACGGCGTCCGTGGAGGCGCCGTAGCCCGGCGGGAGTCGCATTTGGCATGATGGGTCAGGTCGAACACGGTCTGAGGGAGGGAACGGCATGGAGCTGCCGGAGATGACCGATGACGGCGACATGCGGGCAACATTGTCGCGGCTGCTGCGGGAGGCCGAGAAGGCGCACGCCGAGTACGAGAAAGCGCTGGGCCACGCGGACGCGGATTGGCCGGACTGGTATGCCGGCTACGTGCTGGAGCACCTTCCCGAGCAGCAGTAGGCGGCGGGCTGCGCCTTTTCGGTAGCCGGACGCCTCGCATTCGTGGCTATTCTGCCCGGCATCGGTGTGCCGGGTTAGTCCGTAAGGCTTCGTGCCGCTCGGGCAACCACCTCTTCCCAACGAGCGGTTTCTCCGATCTCGACGCAGCGGCGTAGGCTGCCGTCGGGCCGCTCCAGGGCGGCAACGAGGGTCAGATCGTCGCCGGAGATCGTCGCCAGGGCGCCGAACGGCGTGCTGCAGCCGGCGCCGACGGCCTGACCCAGACCGCGTTCCACGGCGGCCGCGCGCGAAGCGTCGCCGTCACTTGCCTTATCGATCAGGCCTTCCAGCGCGTCGTCCTGCCGGCACTGGAGCACTACGATCCCCTGACCCGGCGCGGGCGTGCACATGTGCGGGTCCAGGTACTCGGTGATCACGTCGGCACGCTCGAGGCGGTTGAGGCCCGCGGCCGCCAGGACCAGGGCGTCGACCGCACCTGACTCGAGCTTGGCCAGCCGGGTGTCGACATTGCCGCGAATGCCGGTGAACGTCAGATCGGGACGAGCATGGCGCAGCTGGGCGACGCGCCGCGGGCTGCCGGTGGCGACGCGGGCTTCGTGGGGCAGCTCGTGCAGGCCCGGACCGCCCGAAACCAGCACGTCGCGCGGGTCTTCCCGAGGCAGAAATGCCGCCAGTCGCAGGCCTGGCGAGGGGTCGATGGGCACGTCCTTCAGGCTGTGCACGGCCACGTCGGCCTCACCGGCGAGGACCGCCTGCTCGACGCGGGCGACGAAGGCGGCGCGATCGCCGAACTGACGGAGCGGGACGGCTGCGCGGACGTCGGCCTCGGAGCGAATGGCTACGATCTCGACAGTGAGCTCGAGATCGGCCCGGCGAAGGGCCGAGGCGGCGAGGTCGGCCTGCCGGCGGGCGAGCGGACTGGGCCGGGTGGCCAGCCGGATGGTGCGGCGGTCGGTCACGCCGGCGGCGTCACCGGGCCGGAGGCGCTCCGAGTTTGTCCGTTCCTGCGTTTGCCGGTTTCCTCGGTCCGACTGCGAGGGCTAGCAGGAGAGCCAGGTCCGTCCGGCAGCGTGGTCAATTGGTGGCGCGCCGTCGGGCCGGCTTCGAGTCGGTCTTTCGGGGCTTGGCGGTCGAGCCGGGCTTGGCGTTGGTGCCGCGCTTCGTGTTCGTGGAAGATGCGCGACCACGGCTCTGGCGCCGATTGGCCGCCGGCGCCTCGCCTCCGGCCGGCTGCACGGACTCGGGAGCAACGCCGGCCCGGCGGGCGTCGACCGAGTCCTTGATGATGGCCAGTGCGGCGTCGATGGCGTTGACCACAGTGGGATAGAAGGTCTGCGAGTCACTCCAGTCGTTGATGGTCAGCAGCCAGCGACCGTCGTCGGTGGGGACGGGGGAGATGGTGAACTGCTCTCCCGCGTAGGCGGCCCCATAGCGGGGCCACTGCACGATCGGTCCCAAAAACTGCGGGAAGTCGTCCTCGCCGTTCATCCTCGTCTCCTCTGGGATTGGTCTCCGTTAGGCTACCGCAATGGCCTGGAGCATTTGTAGCCTGCGGCGCTTCTCCAGCCAAGGCCCAGTTCGATCCACCGGCGAGGCACCTCCGAACAGCCGGTCAGGCAGGAGATTGCGGGACCGGGCGACGCAGGCAACTAGGCCACCAAAGTCGGCCATGGCCACCGGCTCCCCGGATTCGGCTCCAATCGCTCCGCCCGCGCGACATGGGCAACCCCGATAGACCGCTGTCGAGGCTTTCCGCCCTTGGTCCGCAGCCGGGCGGCGTCAGCCTCCCAGCTGCGGCGTCGAGTCCGCGTCGTCGGCGATGCGGGTGACGTCCGAACGAGGGCAGCGGACCTCTGTGTCCTGCTCCCCGTGCTCGCGCACGTAGGGCGTGGCCAGGGAAACAAGGATGTGATCGCCGTCGATCTCGGTCACCACACCCGGCACCTCATTCCCGTCGTGTCGGGCGAGGACGCTGTCGCCCACGCGAATCTCTTCCGTCATCTCGACCATCTCCTTTTCGCCTGCCGAGGGCTACTTCACGATGTCGACCGGGGTCCCGATCGGGGCCCAGCTGAACAGGAAGTGTGCCGTCTTGAGGGGCGTATTGACGCAGCCGTGGGTGCCGCCGTAGTTGGTTCCCGGCTTCCCGGGGCCGTTGCTGCCGGGTCCGAAATGGGTGCGCCAGGGAGCGTCGTGGATAAAGTAGCCCTGATTCTGGAACTCCATGGCGTAGCTCACCCAGGAGGGCGGGTAGTAGTAGGGCGAGCTGGGCGGCCAGGGTGACACGAACTCAAAGGGATGGAACTTGGCGAAGATGGTGAAATGGCCGGTCGGCGTGGGCAGGGCCGGGTTGCCGGTGGTCACCAGGCTCTGCCAGACCAGCTTGGAGCCGTTGTACGCGTAGAGCGCCTGGCGGGAAAGGGAGACCACGATATGGTGGCCCGGCTCGGGCACGAAGGGCAGCTTGGGCTTGAACGGCCAGACCCAGATGCCGGCAGAGGGGAAGTCGCCGCGATTGCCGATCTTGTCCAGCGTGTACAGCCGGATCCAGTACCAGCCGTGCTTGACCATCTTGCGGTGGCCGTCACGCCCATGCCACACGAAGTGATTGCGGCCGCGCTTCAGCCAGCCCAGCTTGCGCACCACGACCGGCGACTTCTGTCCGGACCGGAAGACCTCCGCGCGCACGTAGGCGCCGCGGTTCAGCTTGAAGGTCCAGCGCTCGGGGCCGCTGTAGGGATTGAAGTGACTGGTCGAGACCGAGCGATACCAGAGGTAGGGCGCGCGGCGCTCGATGTTGAAGCGGAAGTAGCCCAACCGGCTCCAGTTGCCGGCCGCGTCGCGAGACCACACGTGCAGGACCCAGCGGCCGTCGCCGACGTGCTTGAAGGTGACGCTGGTCGAGTGGCCCAAGGCCGGCCGCGCTGAATGCAGGTGATGGCCCAGCGCCCAGCTGTAGCCGGCGATGCCGGAGCCCGAGTCCTTGGAGCTCCAGGAGAAGGTCTCGACGGTGGTGCGATACCAGCCGCCCCACTTGGGATTGGTGCTGGACCGGATGAAGGGCCGCGAGGGCGCCGAGGTGTCCACGGCGAAGGCGTCCGTCTGCCCGGCTGTACCGGCCGTGACCCAGGGGCTCGTCTGGTTATGCGAGTCGATCAGTCGCGCCTGCCAGTCGTAGCCGCCCTCGTGCAGCCCGGTCACGGTCGCGGAAAGACGCGCGGAGGTGCCCGAGGCGACGCGCATCGCGCGCCCCGTCGCGGTCGGCTTGCCGGCGAAGGCCTGTCCGGCACCAGCCACCTCCACCTGGGGACGGAGCCAGCCGCCATCGCCCGACGCCTTCATGGAGAACCGCACCTCGGAGGTGCGAGACCAGCCACCAAACGGGATGACCGCGCCTCCGGCGGTCCGCTGAGCGAGCCGCGCCGGCGGGCCGGGCGGCTGCGCCGCGGCGACCGACGCGGCTGAAATGCCGCCGATGGCGATGGCAAGTGCCAGGGATACGCCGTAGAGACGCTTCATGGGGTTCTCCAGGAGTGAAAGATGGGACACGCCGGGATGCGGCAATCGTTTATAGCGGGTAACGGGCGGTCGCTGCCGGTCGGCCGGCGCGCGTCGAGCACCCCGTAACCGCGCTCGGCCAGATGCAGCGGAAACCGTGCCATGCTCGATCCGGAACCGGCCGCTGGTAGGCACGGGACTTGCGAACAGATGTCCTAGAACAATCTGGAAAGGAATGAGAGGCATGACACAGACACAATCTCGCGAAGGGGGCCGCGATAGCGGCGACCGGACTGGGGATCTCCGGGCATCGCCGATGATGGCGCATCTCATGGACGCGCTCGAGCGAGGCGAGGACATCGGGCACTACGGCCGGCTGACCTTTGCCATGGTGGCCCAGTATTTCCTGGATGACGAGGAATTGATCCGGCTGCTCTCCAAAGACTCGGATGTCGAGGACGGCGAGGCGAAGGCACTGGTTGCGGAAGTCCGGGCCCACGGCTACAACCCGCCCAAGCGCGATCAGATCCTCCGGTGGCAGCAGGAGCAGGAGTTTCCCATCTGTCCCGATCCGGATGATCCCAGCTCGTGCAATGTCTATAGCCAGCTGCAGTTCCCGCACGAGGTCTACGACAACATCGAGCGGTTCTGGCAGGAACGGGCCCCCTGAGGTGGGCGCGCGCTCGTCGCCTGGGCTACGATGGAGAAACGACCGAGGAGCAGTAGGCCCGCGGCGGTCCCCTAAGAGAGCCGGGTGCGATGGAAGCCGGCGGGACGCGGGGCGCGAACCGAACCTCGGAGACGGCCACCTGATGAAGGTGGACGGCTTGGCCGCCGTTATGGGGCTTCCGGCGCATGCCGGATGAGTGGGTCACGACCAAGGCCGTGACCAAGCACGGTGGTACCACGGAGCCTAAAGGCCCCGTCCCTGCAGGGACGGGGCCTTTTCATTCTCAAATCCGCCGGCCGGGAGGCGACATGGACGAGAGCGTCGACGAGCAGATCGAGGACCGAAGCGACTGGTACATTAGAACCGTTCTGAGCGCGGAGCTGGCCGACTATACGCCGGTTCGCGGCTCCATCGCGATCCGCCCCTACGGGTATGCCATCTGGGAGAACATCCAGGCGGACGTCGATCGGGAGCTGAAAGCAACCGGCCACAAGAATGCTTCCTTCCCGCTCTTCATCCCCATGTCCTTCATGCGTCGGGAGGCGGAGCACGTGGAAGGCTTTGCGCCCGAGCTGGCGGTGGTGACGCACGGGGGCGGCCAGAAGCTGGCCGAAGAGCTGGTTGTCCGGCCCACCTCGGAAACCATCATCTACGACTGCTACCGCAAGTGGATCAAGTCCTACCGCGATCTCCCCGTCCTCATCAATCAGTGGGGCAACGCGGTGCGCTGGGAGATGCGCACCCGCCCGTTTCTCCGCGGCATGGAGTTCCTCTGGCAGGAGGGGCACACGGCGCACGAGACGTTTGCGGAGGCCGATGCGGAGGCGCGGCTGATCCTGGACATCTACGTGCGGTTCATTCAGGAGGTGCTGGCCATACCGGTGGTGCCCGGACGGAAGTCGGAGCGAGAGAAGTTCGCCGGCGCCGAGATCACGTACACGATGGAGAGCATGATGCGCGACGGGCGTGCCCTGCAGATGGGAACCTCCCACAACCTGGGCCAGAACTTCGGCCGCGCGTTCGACGTGCGCTTCCTGGATCGAGACGGTGAGCAGAAGTTCCCCTGGTCCACGAGCTGGGCGGTCAGCACGCGGCTGATCGGCGCGTTGGTGCTGGTTCACGGTGACGATAAGGGGCTGATCCTGCCGCCCCGGATCGCCCCCTTCCAGGTCGTCATCGTGCCCATCTGGCGCAAGGATGAGGAGCGGGCGACCGTCGAGGCATTCGTGTCCCAGGTCGAGGCGGAGCTGCAGGCGGCCGGCCTTCGGCTGGAGATCGACCGCCGGGATACGGTCACGCCCGGATTCAAGTTCAACGACTGGGAGCTGCGGGGTGTGCCGGTACGGCTGGAGATTGGGCCGCGCGACGTGGCGGCGAATCAAGTAACGGCCGCGCGCCGCGATACCCGGGAGAAGCAGGCCATCGGCCTTGCTGGCCTGGCGGCAGAGCTGCACAGCCTGCTCGAGGACGTGCAGAGCACGATGGCGGCCAGGGCGCGGGAGTTTGCGGACACACACACCCAGTCGGTGTCCGGATTCGCAGAGCTTGCCGCCGGCCTGGAGGCGTCGCCCGGCTTCTACTGGATCAACTGGTGTGGCGACCCCGTCTGTGAGGATCGGCTGATGGAGCTGAAGGCGAGCATTCGGGCGCTTCCCATGGATGAGTCGGCAGCCGGAGCCGGCGGGGCTTGCACGGTTTGCGGGAAGGATGGTAAGACGCGGGCGCTGGTGGCCAAGGCCTACTGAGCCGGGCCGCCGGCGGCGGACGTCGGCAGATGCGCGGCTATCGGATGGGCGACGAATCCCTGCCGGTAGCCGGCGGCAACCTGCAGCAGCCGAGCCCGTAGCTCCGTGAGCCAGGGCTGGCTGGTTGGAGTCATCGGCCTCTAGACTCCGCTTCGACGCCGTTGCGACTCCCGCCGCTTGCGCAGCCGGATTTCCAAGACCTCCGGCCGCAGCTGCGACGCACGAGTCCAGTCGTCGCACGGGACGGGCACCGAGTCGGGGACTCGCTTGCGCGCCAGGCAGGCAGGCGTGATGGGCCGGTTGAAGTGGCCGCGGGCGCAGTCCACCAGGCCATCGGGCCCGTCGATGACATTGGCGCAGGTGTGGCAGGTCGAGCCCTTGCGCTCCTCATGGGGGAAACGCTCGGCGGGCAGCTTGGCGTGGACGGCGCTCGGGACCAGCCGTCCGGCCCAACAGGTTTCCGCCTGACAGGCCGCGCCGAGGCATCCCCGGTATACGTTGTCGGGCCCAAGGCAGGGAAACCGGGTGCCGTCTCCCCGAATGGGATCATCCCAGAAGGGCGAGGTCAGGCCGTAGAACTCGACGTGGAAGGCGGGCGCCTCCTCCACGCCGAGCAAGGCGGCAAGCTCATCGTACTCGTCGCCAAAGCCGTCTGAATCCCAGGTCATGGCGGGCTCTCTCCGAAGCCATCCCGCACAAACCGGGATGCGTGAAATAGAACGAACGTTCTATCAATTCACGCCAACATAGCAGCGATTGAGACGCTGTCAAGGGGTCCGAAAGGCCGAATCCCAGCTGCCGTTCGGGCTCCGCCGCAGTGCGCATTGGCCCGAATGAGCTGGTCGGGCGGGTGCCAAGCCTAGCGCTCGGTCAGCTGCTCCCGATAGCGCCGCGCCAGCTCCACGTAGTGGGCAGCGCTGTGTGCGATCCACCACGCCGACTCGCCGGAGATGGCCTTCTTGATCACCGCCGGCACACCTGCCGCCACCACGCCGGCGGGAATCACCAAACCCGCAGTCACCACGCTGCCGGCGGCGATCAGTGACCCCTGGCCCACCACGGCGTCCTCGAGGACCACCGCGTTCATGCCGATCACCGCTCCGTTCTCGATGGTGCAGCCCTCGAGAATCGCGCCATGGCCGACCGTAACGTCGGACCCCACGTCGGTGCCGCGTTTGGTGCTGACGTGAATGACACAGCCGTCCTGAACGCTGGTTCGCTCGCCAATCGAGATGGCGTGATCGCCGTTGTCGGCTCGGAGGGCGGCCGAGAACCACACGCTGGATTCCTGGCCGATGCGAACGTTACCCACCACGGCCGCGGTCGGGGCCACGAACACGGTCGGATGCAGCTCAGGCACATAGCCGTCGAGCTCGAGGATCATGACTCCAGATACCACACTACCGGAGGTGCAGCACTGCCGTCACGCCGTTGATGACAAATTGGGCGGCCAGCGCGGCAAGGATGACACCCATCACCCGGCCCACGACGGCGATCCCGGTGCGACGCAGAACGGCCATCAGCGGTCCGGACAGGCACATGACCACATACGAAGCCGTGAGGGCGATGGCCAGCGCCAATGCCACCGACCCGATGCGCAGGACATTATCCCCTGCCTGCGACATGAAGAGCACGATGGTGGCCATGGAGCCCGGCCCGCTCATGATGGGAATGGCCAGCGGAAACACACTGATGTCGGCCGCGGTCCGGCCCTCCGCCGCCTCTTCGGGTGTCTCCCGCGTCCGGGAGGGACGCGCGAAGAGCATATCGATGGCGATCAGAAAGAGCAGCGCGCCTCCGGCGATGTAGAAGGCGTTGAGGCTGATGCCGAGGGCCGCCAGCAGCGGCCGCCCGACGGCGGCGAAGACGATCATGATCCCGGCGGCGACCATCACCGAGCGAAGGGCCACATGCCGCCGCTGCTCCTCCGTCATGCGGGTCGTCAGCCCGATGAAGATCGGGGCAAGCGCGATGGGGTCCACCACGATGAAGACGGTGACGATGGCGCTTAGGAAGAACTCCATGCTGCTTCACGCTAACGAAGATGCGACCGGCGGGAGCCCGGTCGCCATGGGACCGGGGTACAAATGAAGGCATGGCTGCATCTGCGAATGGACGCCGCCCCTCACGCCGGGCCCTGGATGGGGCGCCCGTGCTGGACGGCTCGGGTGGGGTCGTCGGCAGAGTGAAGGGTCGCGTGGGCCGCGGTTACGTGGAGATCGAGCGCGACGGCGGCAACTGGTTCGTGCCCACGGAGCTGCTCGCGACCGGCGAGAATGCCGTGTGCGTCCTCACTTTGTCGGGCGAGGAGGTGGCGCTCATCGATCTCAACCGGCGGCCGGGATGACCGCTCTTCCCTCTACCGGCCGCGACATCCTTGATTGGTCCTGGGACCACTTCGAGCCGCATTATCGGGAGCTGCAGTCTCGGTCGCTCTCGGCAGACACGGTGGATGCGTTCCTCCGCGATTGGAGCCGGGTGGCCGAGCTGGTGGCCGAGCTGGAGCAGCGCCTGTCCGTGGCCAAGACCGTGAACACCGCCGATGTCCAGGCGGAGCAGCGATTCAACCGGTTCCTGGAAGAGGTCTATCCGCCGTCGCGATCGGCGGAACAGGCACTGAAGGAGAAGCTGCTCGACAGCGGGCTTCAGCCTGAGGGATTCTCGGTGCCGATGCGCAACATGCGGGCGCAGGCCGAGCTCTTCCGCGAGGCGAACGTTCCGCTGCTGGCCGTGGAGGAGAAGCAGGGAGCCGAATGGGACGCGATCGTGGGCGCTCAAACCATCACCTGGGACGGCCAGGAGCTTCCGCTGCCCCGACTCAACCCGTTTTACGAGAGCCCCGAGCGCGCCACCCGGGAACGGGCGTGGCGCCTGGCAGCCGGTCGCCGTGTGGAAGACCGGGAGCGCATCGGCCGGCTCTGGGTTCGGGAGCTGGAGAACCGCCGGACCATCGCAGCCAACGCGGGCCTTCCCGACTACCGCGCGTTTCGCTGGCGGCAGCTGCTTCGCTTCGACTACGGGCCCGAAGACAATCAGGCCTTCCACGCCGCGGTCAAGGAGGTTGTTGCCCCGGCGCTCTCGCGATCGTTGCAGCGTCGCCGGGAACGTCTCCGGCTGGACACGCTGCGGCCCTGGGATCTGCGTGTCGACCCTCTCGGCTCGCAGCCCCTCCGACCGTTCGAGAAGGCGGCGGAGTTAGAGACGGGGATATCGCGCATGTTTCACGCCTTGGATCCGGAGCTGGCCTCGGACTTCGATCGCATGAGCGCTGCCGGGCTGCTGGATCTCGAAAGCCGTAAGAACAAGGCGCCGGGCGGCTACTGCACGAGCTTCTCAGCCGCGAAGGAGCCATTCATCTTTATGAACGCGGCCGGCGTCCATAACGACGTACAAACACTGATGCACGAGAGCGGTCATGCCTTCCACGTCTTCCGCACCGCGGGGCTACCGTATCTGCAGCAGCGCAGCGTCGGCCATGAGTTTGCCGAGGTCGCCTCCATGTCCATGGAGCTGCTCGCCGCTCCCCATTTGGACCGCGCCGCGGGGGGCTTTTACACACCGGCCGAGGCCGCCCGGGCCCGCATCAATCACCTGGAAGGCATGATCGGACTGTGGGTGCGCCTGATGTATATCGACGCATTTCAGCACTGGGTGTACACCCATCTCGACGAGGCCATGGACGTGGACGCCTGTGACGCATCCTGGAGCCGGCTGTATCGAGATTTCATTACTGAGGTGGACTGGACGGGACTGGAGGCAGAGCTGGCCAATGGCTGGCAGCAGGTCCCGCACATTCACGAGGTGCCGTTTTACATCATCGAGTACGCCATGGCGCAGCTGGCCGCGGTGCAGGTCTGGATCCAGGCCAAGAGCGATCGCGATGCGGCGCTGGCGCGCTACAAGCAAGCGTTGACGCTGGGGGGGACGCGCTCCTTGCCCGAGCTGTTCGCCGCCGTGGGGGCGCCGTTCCGCTTCGATGCCAGCGTTCTAGGGCCGGCCGTCGACGCCATCGAGGCAGAGATCGATGCGCTTCAAGAGGATCTCGCCAAGGCGTAGACGGGCGTGGTACGCGACTCCAATGGCATAGCACTTGCCTCTTGGTCGCAAAGCGACCCAAGGAAACCCAGCGTGGGCATCGTCGTCGACGGATTCGAGCGCGTGGCGGAGGCGCTCGCCGAGCGAACTTCGCAATCTCTGAGCACCAACACGGTGGTTCTGGACGAGCGGGGCGTGGTGGTGGCCAGCGATCAGGCGGGCCTGATCGGGGCCCGTTTCGATACCTTGCCGGCCTCCCAGACGAGCTATCTGCGGGTACCGCTGCGCCTGGACGACCGAAACGCCGAAATCGTCATCGCGGAGCCGCGGAACGGAGAGGTGATCTCGCCGGGTCTCGCCCGAGTGATGGTGGATCTCATCGTCAACCAGACCGCCGTGGTGGAGCGGCTTCCCAATACGAGCGCTCTCAAGGGCAAGCTCATCCATGATCTGCTGCTGGGGAACTGGCGGGACGAGGCGTCGGTGCTTCGGGAGGCCGCCGTCCTAGGAATGGATTTCTCGGCGCCCAGAGCCGTCATTCTGATCGATGCCAAGGAGTTCATCCTCCGGTCCGACCCGGATGAGCCGACCGAGGATGTGGTGGCCAGGCGGGCCCAATTGGTCATCGCCGGCGTGGTGCGCTTCTTCGATCTCCCCAACGACACCATCTGTGCCTACTTCGGTGAGGGGGAGGTGGTGGTGCTGAAGGCCAGCAGCACTCGGGATCTCTTCGCATGGACGGAGGCCGAGGAAGGCGAGCAGCACTGGGTCGCGTCGTGGGCGAACCTGACGGCTCTCAAACGCGCGTCCGCCGGACTGTTGGAGCGGTTACGGTGCGATACCCGTTCCACCATCAACGTGGGAATCGGCCGCTACCATCCGGGCATCCGCGGCCTGGCCAGCTCCTATCGAGACGCGCGCGCGGCGCTGCGCCTGGGCCGACGATTTCATGGTCAGAATCGGGTTCACTGCCTCGACGGACTGGGGATCGCGGCCTTCATCGGGGTGCCCGACGAGAGCACCAAGATTGATCTGGCCACCCATCTCTTGAGCCCTCTGGATCACGAGCCGGAGCTGCTGGCCACGCTTGACACCTTCTTTGCCAATGACTGCAGCGCTTCGCTCACGGCGGCTAAGCTCTCCATTCACCGGAACACGCTCGCGTACCGTCTGGACAAGATCACCTCCTTGACGGGTCTCGATCCCCGACGGTTCGAGGAAGCGGTGCAGGCGAAGGTCGCGCTCACCCTCCGGTCTCTCAAGGAGGCCGACTAGACCACTCAGTACCCCAGCCTCTCCCGTACGGTCGGAAACTCACAGCATCTCATCCCGGTATCTCTGTTGCAGCTTGTTCAGCCGCCGACTTCCTCAACGATGGCCTGGCGTGAGGCCAGACGTCTCCTCGCGGTGCGGCTCGACAACGCCGGAGACATGGTCATGCTTGGCCCCGCTCTCCGGGCCATCAAGGCGACATCGCCGTGCGCCGAGATCACCGTGCTGGCAAGTCCTGGCGGCGCCCGGGCGGCCAGGCTTCTGCCCTGGGTCGACGACGCGATGGTCATGCGCGCCGTCTGGCAGGACACGAAGGCGAAGATGCCACTGGATCCCGAACGGGAGCCGGACTATGTGGAACGGCTTCGCGCCGGCCGGTTTGACGGCGCGTTCATCTTCACCTCGTTCAGTCAGACGCCCTATCCGGCCGCATCCCTCTGTTACCTGGCCCGGATTCCGCTCCGCGCCGGCGAGTCGAGGGAGTTCGGCGGCGGCATGCTGACCCTGGAGCTGCGGTCATTGCCCGATGAGATGCATCAGGTCGATCGCAATCTGGCCCTGGTGGAGGCGGCAGGGTTCCGAGGTCGTCCGGATCTGGAGGTGTCGGTACCCGAGTGGCCTGAGCGGTCCAAACGGCTGCTGCAGGCATATGGTGTCGAGCCGGGGGAACCGTTTGCGCTGGTTCACCCGGGCGCCTCGGCCGAGGCCCGGCGCTACCCCGCCGAGGCCTACGGCCGCGTGGCCCAGTTATTGGAGCGGTGCATGCCCGTGCTCGTCACGGGAGTCCCACGGGAAGCATCCGCCATGGCGGAGCTGGCGGCCATTGCCCCGGCAGCGCGGCTCGCTCCTATCGATCTGAGCATCGTCGACTACGCCGCGTTGATCGCAGCGGCCTCCGTGGTCATCTGCAACAATTCGCTTCCGCTGCATCTCGCCGATGCGCTGGGCACCCCGATCGTGGCGCTCTATTCGGGCACTGATTTGGAGTCGCAATGGCGACCCCGCCGCGTGCCCCACCGGCTGCTGCGTCGGGCCACCTTTTGCCATCCCTGTTACCGGTTCGAATGCCCAATCGGCAAACCATGTCTCGAGATCGATCCCGAGGAGGTGGTGACGGCTGTCGAAGACGTGCTGAACGCGCGCACCACACGGACCGAGAGCGTCGCGGAGCCGCGGCAGCGGGAAGCCGCTGTGCCCATCAACGCCGACCGTTCCCCCAGGATCGCCGTCCTGCGCGCCCTCAATCTGGGCGACATGCTCCTGGCCGTTCCTGCGCTGCGGGCCCTCCGGCGCCGGTATCCGAGGGCCCAGATCACGCTGATCGGCCTTCCCTGGTGCCGAGCCTTCGCCGACCGCTTCGATGCCTACATCGACCGCTTTCTCGAGTTCCCCGGCTACCCGGGCATCGTCGAGGCCCCGTTCCAGCCGGTCGTTGCCGAGAACTTCTTGGCTCGGGAGGCGGCTCATCAGTACGACCTGGCCATTCAGATGCATGGTAGCGGCCAGCACAGCAACGGTTTCGTGGCTGCGCTGCACGCTGCTCGGACCGTTGGGTTCCATACGCCGGATGGTCAGACTCGCCTGCATCTGTCGGCGCCCTATCCCCACGATCAGCCGGAGGTCATGAGGAACCTCAGTCTCGTGGCGCTGCTGGGGGCGGACGCGAACGATGCCCGGCTCGAGTTTCCGGTGACGCCTGACGACCGAGCCGAGATGGAAGCGCTGCTCAGGGGGTATGAGCGCGGCCGTCACCTGGTTGTCATGCACCCGGGGGCACGATCGCTGTCTCGCCGCTGGCCCACCGGTCGGTTCGCCGAGGTGGGGCTGCAGCTCATCGAGACCGTTGGCGCGCAGGTCGTCCTCACCGGGTCGGCCGACGAAACGGATCTCAGCCGCGGCGTTGCAGACCGGATGCTCGGCCGAACACTCAACCTCACCGGACGTACGAGTCTCGGTGGCCTTGCCGCTCTGTTGGAGCGCGCCGACCTGTTCATCGGCAATGACAGCGGCCCCGGCCATCTTGCCGAGGCCGTCGCGACGTCCGCCGTGCTCCTGTACGGTCCAGAGGACCCGGCCCGGTGGGGGCCGTTGGACCGGCAGGGAGTTCGGCTGCTGCGCCGGCGGGCTCGGTCCGGTCAGTGGCGCATCGACGCCATCGACACGCAGGACGTGGTGGATGCGGCGATGGAGCTGCTCGGTCGGGAGCCGGCCGCAGCTCCGAGCATGGTCGCGATGGGACGGTGACGGGCCAGACTGGTTTTCGGCGACCCCTCCGACGCGTGCAGGATCGCTGATGGCGGCCGTCGACGTTCTCATCCCCACCTGCGGCCGCCCGCTGGGGCTCGCCATGCTGCTGACCAGCCTCCTGGGCCAGACCTTCCGGGACTTCGACGTGGTGGTCTCCGATCAGACGCCGGCGGGCGAGGCGTACCTGCAGAGCAAGGAGATTCAGACCGTCTGTCGCGCGTTGGAATGGCATGGTCACAAGGTCAAGCTGCTCACGCACCTTCCAGCCCGCGGTCTCGCCGAGCAGCGGCAGTTCCTGCTCGATCAGAGTCGCGCGCCGTACGTGCACTATCTGGACGACGATGTGCTGCTGGATCCCCAGACGATGGCGCGGACGATGGCTGTGATACGGCGTGAGGGCTGCGGGTTCGTGGGTTGTCCGGCCACCGGTCTGCACCTCATTCACGATGTCCGCCCGCACGAGCAAAACATTGAGCTGTGGACCGGACCGGTCCGGCCGGAGCCGTTCGACGAGCACTGGGTGCCGTGGGACCGCCATCGGGTCAACAACGCAGCCAATCCGCTGCACCTGGAGCGGAAGCTGGTGACGAACGGCGTGCCCGTCCGCTACAAGGTGGCGTGGATCGGCGGGGCCAACGTGCTCTACGACCGTGAGAAGCTGCTGGACGTGGGCGGCTTCTCCTGGTGGCGGCGACTTCCCCCTGAGCACGCGGGCGAAGAGGTTGTGGTCCAGTTTCTGTTGATCCGGCGCTATGGAGGCTGCGGCATACTTCCCAGCGGGACCTATCACCTCGACCTGCCCACGACAGTGCCCGATCGCCGTCACAACGCGGTGGAGCTGTTCGGCGATCTGCTTCGAGACCTGGAGGCTGCAGCCGAGGAGCCTTCCACTCCGGAACACGAGGCTGCCGTCACCCGTTAGTTCCCGGCAAGGGGATCCGAAGCCATACGTGGCGTGAACGCCATCATGCGGCGCCCAAACTGGGATGACGCTGCTAGATTGGCGTGCCATGTCAACGGATCTGCCGGACTACGTCCTCCGAAACCGAGCCAGCTGGGACGAGTATGCCAAGGACTACGTCGAAGGTGGGCACCGGCGCTGGTCGGAGAACCGGATCACGTGGGGCATCTGGGGCCTCCCCGAAGAGGAGGTTGGTCTTCTGCCCGATGTATCGGGGTTGGATGTCATCGAGCTTGGCTGCGGGACCGCCTACGTTTCGGCCTGGCTGGCGCGGCGCGGAGCGAGGCCGGTCGGCATCGACAACTCTCCGGCCCAGCTGGAGACCGCCCGTCGCTATCAGCGGGAGTTCAATCTCGCCTTCCCTCTGCTCTTCGGGAATGCCGAGACCGTCCCCTATCCGGATGCCAGCTTTGATCTGGCGATCAGCGAGTATGGAGCCGCCATCTGGTGCGATCCCTACCGTTGGATACCGGAGGCGGCCCGACTGCTCCGACCCGGTGGCCGTCTGATCTTCCTGGGCAACGCGGCCATCCTTATGCTCTGCGTCTTCGACGAAGAAGTCCCCGCCGACAACGTGCTCAAACGGCCCTATTTCGGCATGCACCGTTTCGAGTTTCCCGACACGACCGCCGTGGAGTTTCATATCAACCACGGCGATTGGGTCCGTCTGCTCCGGGCCAACGGGTTCGAGATCGAGAACCTGGTGGAGCTTCAGCCTCCCGAGGGCGCACGCACCGGTTATGAGTTCGTGGACGGCGAATGGGCACGTCAGTGGCCGGCCGAGGAAGCCTGGATCGCCCGCAAGAAGACACGGTAAGCTAGCGTTTCGCGCGGTGCGGCGGCGCACAAACGGCACCCCGCCGACGTGCTAGGTTCAGGTTGTCGAGAGCCGGCCCTTGTTGGCCGGCGCAGTCTCAAGGAGGACGGCATGAGCGATTTGGGTCCCGGAGTCCCGATCTGGGTAGACGTTTCCAGCTCGGACATCGAGAAGACGCGCAGCTTCTATCAGGATCTGTTCGGATGGACGGCGGAGGTACCGGAGGGAGGTGGCGGGTACACCCTCTTCCTGGTCGACGGCAAGATGGTCGCCGGAGGCGGGCCAACTCAGAGCCCCGAGCAACACCCGGCGTGGTCGACGTACATCGGAACCGACGATGCCAAGGAGACGGCCCGGAAGGCCGCCGAGGCCGACGCTCAAGTCATCATGGAGCCGTTTGACGTCATGGGCCAGGGTCAGATGGCCGTCCTGAGCGACCCGACCGGGGCTTTCTTCTGCCTGTGGCAGCCCCAGGCTCATCGCGGCGCACAGCTGGTGAACAAGCCCGGAAGCTTCTGCTGGAACGAGCTGTACACGCGAGATGTGCCCCGGGCGCAGGAGTTCTACAGCACCGTGTTCGGCTGGACGATCGACGAGCAGCAGATGGATATGGGGCCTTACACGGTGTTCAAGCTCGGTGACCACCCCGTGGCCGGCGGCATGAACATGGGCTTCCTTCCCGACTCCGTGCCACCGCACTGGCTCACGTACTTCGCGGTCGACAACACCGATGCCACGGTCAGCAAGGCCCGCGAACTTGGAGCACAGATTCTCGCCGGCCCGCAGCCCACACCGCTCGGCCCCATGGCCGTGATTCAGGATCCGGTGGGCGCCGCGTTCGCGGTGATTCAGCTCTCCGAGAACGCGTAGCTGGTATTGCGGTGCCGGACGATGTCCGGCCCCGCGCCCGACTGCCGGCGACCCCACTTCTCCGTGTGGTGCCGTGCGGGGCGATCTGATTCCTCAGCCGGAGACGAGTGAGTGGCGGCGGAGACGGTAAATCGCGTGACCGTGGATCTGCGTGAGGAGCTGCGGTTTGACGCCACCAATGGCGAGGGGTCGGCCATCGCCATGGACACCATACCCACCGAGGGCGGTCTGTCGCCCATGGAAACGGTCCTGGCCGCGCTTGCCGGCTGCACGGCCATGGACGTGATCAGCATCCTCCGCAAGAAGCGGCAGGACGTGACCGCTTACCGAGTCGAGGTTGCGGGCCGCCGGGCGGATGAGCATCCGCGCGTGTTCACCGACATTGCCTTGCGGCATGTCATAACGGGCCGCAATGTTGCGCCCGAGGCGGTTCGCCGATCGATCGAGCTGTCCGAGGAGCGCTACTGCTCGGTCCACGCCATGTTGAGCAAGAGCGTGGCGATCCACAGTGAATTCGAGATCGTGCCGGCAACCGACTGAGGACCGGCCGGTCGCAAGGCGGGACATGGCCCGGTTTGCTGCTGGGCAATCCAGGGGACCGCGCTCAGGCCGCTCGACGAAATCGGTCTGCCTAAGGCGTCGTAGGACGCGACAGCAGTGGTATGCCCGAGGCCGGGCTGAACCCGAGTTCCGGTGCCTCAACCCAACGGCCGAGTCCGAGCCAAGCGCTCACTGCAACCCAGCCTCCAATGAGGATCCACGCGGCGAGCGTGCCGATGACAAGCCGCGTCTTACCGCCGGCTGGGAGGTATCGATCCATGAGGAGCGTAGCGGAACCCGAGACAGCTGCTCCCACCGCGAAAGCGATGATGGCGCGCAGTCTCAAATCCGTAGACGATCGCCAGGCAATGCGGAGTATCAAGGCCCAAACGAGGACCTGGCCGCAGATGCGGAGGCCAACCCTCAGGTTAGGCACAAGCTGTGATGCGATGCGGCGACGCGAAAGATCGGGCATTGGCACTTTCTAGGAGGCGTCCCGTGCGGCGGCTCGTCGCGCCGCGATTAGGCGCTCGCCATCCGGAGAAGCGTATTCACCGTGTTCCAATTGCGTGTGGTGGCGGCGACGCCGAGGCGGCGCTCCCAGAACGCGTTGCCCAGCTTGGACCGGCCATATCCCTCCGGACAGCGGAGATAGACCTCCCGCCCCACAATGGCGAACTGATCGGGCGCATACGACTCGCCGGCCAGCCCGTGCACCGCCTCAGCGCTCGGCTCGTCGGCCAGGAAGGTGACGTGCAGCGTGCGGGAGTCCTCGCCCGTGGCCGGGAAGGGGTTCCGGTCAACGACGTCCGCCAGCTCGACCTGAGACCGAATGATGACGCGAATATTCATCTGCAGCTCGGCGGCAATCCGTTCCTCGACCCGCCCCGGCTTCGGCGGACCCGAATCGCCACCCGTAAAGACGGCGTTGCCGCTCTGAATGTATGTGGTGACGTGCTGGTACCCCAGCGACTCGAGCAGAGCCCGGAGTGACTGCATGGAGAGCTGCTTCCCGCCCACGTTCACTCCGCGGAGTAGGGCGACGTATCTCTCCAATGCAACTCCCGGCCGCAGTGCCTCGTCCTCAGGGGCGTATACCATGCTGCACTTTGGGCGGCGACTTCTGCCGGTTGACTTTGGGACCAAGGTTCAGAAAGAGAAAACGGGCCCAGGCGAACCAACGCCCGAGCCCGTGACCCCTGTGCCCTAGAAGTCAGTTCCTCCGCTGGTCGAGGAGGCCGTCGATTTGACGGAGCCTGCCGTCGACTGGGCGTCCTGCTTCGCCGATTCGGCGAGCTGCTGGCCATGCTCCTGCGCGCTTTGCTGCGCCGTCTGAGAGGCGGCCTGGAGCGTATCCTGAGCGACCTGTTTGCCGTGCTCCAGCGCCTGCTGGGCCGTGTCGGCCGCCTGGGCTTTCACCTGGTCGGCCATGGGGCCGATCTTCTCGTTCTCCATGGCCGTGGTGGGCACCAGCATACCGGCCAGGAAACCCAGCGCAATCGCGCCGATTCCCAGGCCCAACGGGTTCTCCTGGGCGACGCTGACGGCTTGACGAGCGTTGGCCTGAACCTGGTTCGGATCGGGCGCCGCTCCGACGATGCGATTCACAAATTGGTCCTTCCTGTCGAGAAGTGCGTCTCGCTTGTTGGTCACGGCATCACCGACACGGGCTCGGACGTCGGTCTTGTAGCTCAGGGCTTCGACCGTCTCGCCCATACGCTGCCGGGTGTCCTCTATGTTCTCGCGGATTTCGCTTGGGTCTTGGCCCATTGCACATCCTCCTTGACGGTTTGAATGGTCTGGTCGGGCTTGGGCGGCATGCCTTCCTGGAGCCGGGTCTTGCCCACGAGGGCCACGACACCCGCTATGGCCAGGTAAACGACGCCCACGATCAGCGCCGCCAACCAGACCTGTACCGCCATCCCGATCGCCGCGATGAGACAGGCGGTGAAGCATCCCAGCGCAAACAGCGCCACGATGCCCGCTGCCCCGAACATGCCGATCCCCAGACCTGCCTCCTTGCCCTTCTGGGCCATCTCGGCCTTGGCCAGGTCAAGCTCCTGGCGAACCAGCGTCGTGGTTTCGTCCGCCAGCTCACGCAGCAGCTCGGGAATGGACTTGTCATGGGGGTCCGTCGCCGGGACGGGCCGTCCATCGAGCCGCTGAGCCATTAGATCCCTCCTTGCCGGTAGGCGACGCCGCCGGTCTCGGTCTCGGCGTACACCTGTGTACGATATCCGTCCGTGTAGTACGGGGCGCCGGTCGTGTACCGTTGCTCATACCGCCGGGAGCTGGATGCCTTGAGGAACCGGGCTGCCAGGAAACCGATGGCAAGACCGCCGGCAATGACGACCCACGGCTGCTCCCGACAGAGCTGCTCGACGTCGGCCAGGATCTGGTTCGGATCGCTGGTGGTCAGATATTGACCCAGCTCCTCGGCCTTGTCGGCGGCGGTGTGCATAACCTTGGCCGGGGCATCTTGGCCCTGACCCTCGAGCTGCTCGCCGGTGGTGCGAAGCGCCTGCGCCACCGACGTCACCTGCTCGCCGGCCTGAGAAGCCCGGGCGCCGACCTGACTCGTCACCTGGCCGCTGAGCTGCTCCTTGACCCGCGATGCGCCCTCACTGATCTGCTGTTTCTGCGTATCGGAAACCGGTAAGCTTTGCGTCACTGAGTCCACAACGTCCGTCATAGGCCATAACCTCCGTGCTGGGTCTTCAGTGGACTTCAATGCACATTGGGTGCCATGGGTGTATTCGCACGAGATCTCGCTACGCGACCGGCAAACGCAGTCGCCTGCTTGTGAGCCCGTCGCGTCCCGGCTATGCCTGACGCAATACTCGGTGTTGCGGGACGGAATCGGTCGGCTCGGGCCCCACTTTGCGCTCCTCGTCGGCGGCCTCCTCGAGCGCCCCGAGAGCCACCACCTCGGCGCCGATGCACAGGATCAGGGAGAAGAAGTAGAGCCAGGCGGTGAGCACCAGGATCGGCAGCAGCACCGCACCGTAACGGCTGAAGTGCGCGAAGTGGGCATAGATCGGCCAGACGTAGGAGAGCACGGTGAAGAGAATCGCCGCGACCACCGCTCCCTTCCAGACGTTCTCGAGGCGGAAGCGGATCTCGACATTCGGAAAGGCCAGGTATACGGCGGCGAAGAGCAGAAATGCCGCGAGGACGCCAATGGCAGCCCCCACCACGAACGCCAGGCCCGATGAGAGCGGGAATCCGTGGAATAACCTGGTCACCAGCGCTCCGGCCGTGGTGCCGACGATGATGATGACCATGAGGATGGCCAGGAGGAAGATCATCACCACGTCCAGGATCTTCTCCTTCACGAAGTTGCGGCCCGCCGTCTCGAATATGGCCTGAAAGGCGGTCGAGATGGCTCCGCCGACGTTGGAGCCGCTCCAGAGGATGCCGGCGAAGCCGATGATTCCCAGCAGGCCCGTGTGCTGCGTCGAGGTCTTGACGATCTGTCTGAGGTCCTTCGGCGTCAGGACGCCATGAAGCGCCGTGCTCAAATGGGCGACCACGGAACTCTGCAGCGAGGGGTTCCCGTGAAAGATGAGGCCGGCAATGGCGATGAGGCCCACCAGTATGGGCACCATGGAGGTCAGGCAGTTCCAGGCGATCACGGAGGCCAGCATGCCCACGTTGTCCTTGCCCCACTTCTTGATGAATCGCTTGGCGAGGTCGACCATGAGCAGAATCTCCCTAGCGGAGCAATTGGCGCGAGAACGCAACATCTGTGCCCAGAGCTGCCCGCCACAACCCGCCATTGCCGTTCCGTCCTCATCGTCCTATGGCCGCTTCACGGGGGGTCGGGCAGCCTGATCCGTGTCGATCATTCGCGAAGATGCAAGCACCCGAGCGGTGCCGGGCGGCGAATCGAAGACGGCGCTAGTCCTGGCCGCCGGATCGGTCGTGGTGCTCGGCTGCCTGCTGTACGCCTTTGGAAGTGCCGTCGGCTCGGTGAAGCGAACCGATTTCGTGGTTTTCTACGCCGCCGTGCACATGGTGACGGTGGGACACGGAGCGCTGATCTACCACCTACCGGCGTTGGCGCGTGCCGAAGTCGCCGTCGCCCGCCCCTATCACATCACCGGCGGCCTGCTGCCCTTCCTCAACCCGCCCTTCCTTGCCCTGCTGCTCGCGCCGCTGGGGCTGCTTCCCTATACGGGCGCCTACCTGACACTCTTGGGCATCAACGCAGTGATCTGCGCCATGGTGGTCGTGCGGTTGATGCCGCCGGCGGCGGGCCGGCTGGTGACGGTCGCCGCCGTCCTGGCTGCCCTTTCCTCATTTCCGGTCTTCATTGCTCTCGTCCAAGGCCAGACATCGCTGCTGGTTCTCGCCGCCCTGACCGGCGCAGTGACTTGTCTTCGGTCCGATCGCGATATCCCGGCAGGCGCATGTCTGGCTCTGACCCTCATCAAGCCGCAGTTTGCCCTGCCGCTCTTGCTCGTTCTCATCACTCAGCGGCGCTGGAAAGCGTTGAGCGCATTCGCCGGTTCGGCGGCAGCAATCGCGGCGCTGTCCCTAGTCCTCGTGGGTCCCGGCGGCTTGGCGGACTGGCTGCATGTCCTGCTCACCTCAGGCGGCTGGGGAGTCAACCGCGGCTTTGCCCCACAGGCCAACTTCGGGCTGCCGTCCCTGATAGGCCGCCTGGACGGCCATGGTCCGCTGGTGGAGGTGCTCTCGGCCGTGTCGGTTCTGGTGCCGGCGCTGCTGCTGGTTCGAATGACGCGGCGGTCGGCACCGTCTTCACGCCGGCTGTGGGCTGCGGCGACCTTGACCGGCATCCTCATCAGCCCGCACCTTCTCGTGCATGACCTGACCATCGCGATCTTACCCCTGGGACTGTTGGCCGGGGAACTGCCGAGGTCGCGTGTCCTTGTCTTCTTGGCCGCCGCCTATCTGGTCGTCCTAATCGGGCCGCCCTCCAGCCAGGTGTTGCCGGTACAGATTCCCACGGTGCTGCTGACGATACTGACCGTGTGGGTCATGCTGGTCAGTTCAGAGAGGTCACTTCCGTGGGAGAGGGCTGCTCATCTCCCGAACGTCCTAGGTCCGGCAACAGCCGTCCACGGGTGAGCCGCAAGGGGGAGGCCGGTGAGGGCGTCCCCCTTGCTGACCTACATAGGCCCGGCCTGCGCCGAGGCGTGGGCCACGACGATGATGGCGCCCACGGGCAGGCCGAAGCTGTTCTTGCGGTTGACCCGGATCACGATACCGTCGATGAGTCGCGAATAGGTGCCCTTCAGCACGGATTTGGAGCGCACGTTGATATCGGCGTACCCGACACCGGGCAGGGTCACCCGAGTGTTCGGGCTCACATTCGCCGGGATCTTGGTGCCGGCGACCCTCAGCTTCGTGAAGGTCATCTTGTCGTACCCCTTGCCCGCCTTCTTGGTCAGCGACACGTGGGTCTTGACCTGAATCACCCGGGCCTTGACCAGGCCCTTCATCAGGTTGACGTTTTGAATTTTGGACCAAGCGGTGGAGCCGGCCTTCTTGGCCGTTACCTTGCCGTACACGGCGTCGACCACGGTGCCCGCGGATCCCAGCGCGGCGTCATTGATTCGCTGGGCCGAGACCCGGCTCCTTCCACCAACGCAGGAGAGGACCGCATAAGCAATTGGCCCCGAGAACACGGTGGCGTTGGAGCCCGTGCTGTAGCCGTACAATCCATAGCTGTTGGCGCCGACCACAAAGTTGCCGTGAGACCGGAGGAAACCGGTCGTGGCCAGCGCCACGATGACCTGGCTCCCCGCGTTCACGCCCAGCTTCGCGTTGCTGGTGGTCACATACAGATGGATGCCGATGACGGTAGCCTGCCTACCCGTACGGGTCTTGGTGACCATCTGCTGGTCGAGGATGACGTAGCCGAGGTTGGCGATGTCGATCCGCTGGTTGGGCGTGACCGTCGATACCGCCGTGCCGTTGACGGTCAGGTTGGCCAGCTCGGTGCCGTTGAAGCTGGTGGAGATCACGCCCCCGGCGCTCTTGGTATGGGCAACAGACCGGATTTCGCTGGCCGTTACCAGACCTCCCAACAGCTTGACGTGATGAATGACCGAGACGGCTTTGACCGACCGCCCGGATGCTGTTCGCTTGGTCACCACCGAATCCTGAGCACCGCCGCTGTTCACCACCGAGGGGACGCGGGCGTGCGCAAGACTGTTGGCGCTGCGCCCGTTGCCGGCTCCACAGGTGTTCCAGACAGAACCCAGGGGACCGGTTATGCTCGTGGCGCCCGCGGCCGTCATGCTGGCGTAGAGAGCATATGCTCCGCCGGTGACGACGCCATGGATGCGGGATGCCTTTGGCCCTGTGGTCGCCCCGAGGGAATGCGCTGTTGCCGCGCCGGGCATGGCAAAGAGACCGGCAAGACCGAGCAAGGCTGCCGAAAGAGAGATTCGTTTCACGGTGGCTGCTCCTAGCGGAGATTTGAGGGGGATTGCAGACGGCTCTTGGCAAGAAGCGTGCGCAGACGGCCGGCGGTTCCCCGTTCGAGTCGGTTGGAACCCTTCTGTAACCTGTTCGCATCGGAAAGAGCAAGGCGATGCGGCGAGGCCCGCAGGTCTTCCGTCTGAAGCTACCCCGGCCACGGTGAACATTCGGGAAATACGGGGTAAATAGGAGGTGAATGTTGCCCAGGCGATGCTTCGGGAGCCGGTTTCGGCTTGATACACTTGTGCTGCAAGCCGAGGTAGCTCAGTTGGTAGAGCACACGACTGAAAATTGTGGTGTCGGGAGTTCGATTCTCCCCCTCGGCACCAAACTGGGAAGCATCACCTGGGGCGGCTGAGGGCGAGTCAGGCGGAACGCTCCATCTTGACTCCCCGCTGCCTCACCGGTGACAATGACCTGTAGCTCTCAGCGAGCGGAAGTGGCGCAGTGGTAGCGCGTCTCCTTGCCAAGGAGAAGGTCGCGAGTTCGAACCTCGTCTTCCGCTCCATTTTTTATTGGCGACGTGGCCAAGTGGTTAAGGCGGAGGTCTGCAAAACCTCTATCGCCGGTTCGATTCCGGCCGTCGCCTCCAGCCTTCCGGCCTAGCTCGACCCGGGGGGTGCCCGAACCTGCCGTAGCAGGCGCATCAGCGCCGCGAGCCCGGCGATCGGCAGCGCCAGCAGCACCAGCAGACGAACCCACACCGGCAAGGGCACCACGGCGGGCGTGAGCCATTGGTAGCGACTGTCGAGCCAGACCGGACCGGGGCTGTTCAGTGGTCGCTTCGCCACTCCGACGAGCTGTCGCGCGTCGTAGGCACGGACGGATGAGCCGGCAGGCCCTATCGCTGCTGTCCCCGCGGTGGGCATCGCGGCACGTCGATCGCCCAGGCCGATGGCGATGATGTCTCTCGCGGCCCGGAACTGATACAGCTCGGGGGCCAGGCCGGCGTCCCAGTAGTAGCCGTAGCGCCGGGGATTCCAGACGAACCTCTGGGACGCCTGACTGCGCACCTGGATCAGGTGATACCAAAACCGCCAGGGGTCCGCGCTCACCGACACGATCTGCAGGGCTAGACTCGCGATCAGGAGGGCAATGGCGCCCATGCGGATGAGCGGCGCAAAGTCGCGAGGCCGGTCAATCAGCTCACACCCGGGAACCAACAGCACGGGAACGAGCGGGAATAGGTATCGCGGCCCCCACGCCGGGTCCCCATGCCAGTAGATGACCGTCGAATAGAACACCACCGAGGCGAGGACAAGTGTGGCGATGAGCGCCAGCGCCTGCCCATCCCGTCGCCGGAAACGCAGGACAACCAAGGGGATCAGCCACAGGAGGGGCAGGTACCAGAGGAGCCCCTTTCCGGGGCTGATCAGGAGATTGGGAATGCCCTGCCAGGGCGGGAAGCCCAGCTGTGCGCCCGCGGACTCGCCCACGCTGAACGGGGACCCAAAGCGGACCATGTTCCAAGCCGCGTCCAGCGCCAGGAACGGGACCAGGCCCAGTAAGAAAGGAGTGATGCCGCGGAGCCGTGCGAGCGCCGGCGTGTTGCCCGCCTCGGTGAGAAGCATCCAGACAAGGAATCCGGCCAGCACCACGACCGGCACCACGAAGTCGTAGCGAGTGCCGATCCCCACGCCGGCCGCCACTCCACCCGCCAGGATCCAGCGGTCCCGTCGCGGCCCACCACGCCTTGCCTTGAGAAGGGCAAGGACTGCGACCAGGAGGGCAAGTGCGGACTGCGTCTGCTCCTGCCCGCTCTGTACGTCGGCCGGCAGCGTGGAGGCGAAGATGAGCACCAGAGTCATGAGGATGGCGGTGCGGCGGCGGTAGCCCAGCTCCACCAGAAGCAGGAAGAATACGACCACCAGAATCGCTCCCAGGATGGGATCCAGGGTGTGCACGGCGATGGCGATGGTGAAGTCTGACGGCGCACCGGTGAGGACAGAGATGCCCTTGCCGGCGGTATAGAGCGGAATCATGGCCAGAGTCTGCCCTGGGGCATAGATGGCGTAATAGCAGTGGTGCCTCCCCAGAGCCAGCCGTGTATCGGAGATGGGAGGCGAGCCGGGCCCGGGACAGGCCACGGCAGCCGTACCGGAACGGACGAGTGCCCGGGTGACGAAGAAGCGGTCCACGGTGTCGCCGTTGTTCCGGAGGTCTCCGGGCAGTAGGGCCAGGAAGAGCGCCAATGACAGGACGAGCAGGGCGATGACCGTGGCTGCCGGCGCTCGTTGCGCCCCGGAGCTCATGCCCGTAGTCTAAATGGGTTGGGAGGTCGAAGCGGCGGCCTGCTTTGGAAACCGGATGCGAGCCATGGGGAAATTGAGGCTGGAGATGACCCAATGACGCCGTTCGTCGCCCCGGCCTTCCCGGCCGCGAAGACTTTGTGATCGGGATCAGAAGCGAGGCGGGCGTTCAGGCGCCGGAGCGCTCCCGAGTGGTTGGGTGGCAGTTCCTCGCCGGGCTCGGCATGGCCGCGGGGGGAGCGCTGCTGCTCATCATCTACGAAGTCGCCCACCTATCCGGCTTCGGCTTCGGGCAGTCCGTCTACCAGATCAGCGACTACGACGAGGGCGTTTACTTGGAGACCGGCGCGCTGGTCTCTCACGGGTACCACCTCTACGCCCAGATCTACAGCGCGCAGCCGCCCATCTTTCCGCTCGCAATCGCCGCGGCCGACAAGATGGCCGGTTTCAGTGTCCCCAACGCGCGCCTGGTGGTTCTGGCGTTCGCCCTCCTGGGCCTGCTGAGCGCTGCCATGATCGGCTACTGCATTCAGGGCTGGCCCGCCGCCGGTGTCGGTGCGCTCGTATTGGCGCTCTCACCCGAGATGCTGGTCTACGCCCACGCCATCGAGGAGGAGGTGCCCGCAATGGCCCTGAGCGGCCTGTCGGTCGCTCTTGGCCTGGTCTGGTGGCGAAGGCTCAGTATGGGCAGAACCACTTTGTCACGAAGGTTGGGTGTTCCGGCATTCGGGGCGGGCCTGTCGCTCGGATTGGCGGTCTTGACCAAGTTCTTCGCCTTCGCCGCTCTTGCCCCGCTCACGGTGATGCTTTCGCTGGCGCTATGGGAGGGGCGCCGGCGGCGAGCCGAGCCGCGGGCGGCGCAGCTGGGAACCATTCTGTGGGGACCGTTGCTGGCCGGCATCGGGTTTATCCTGCCCATCGCCGTTTCCTTCGCGTTCTTTGGTCTGGACGAGTGGCGGCAGATGGTGGCGGACCGGGTGAGGGCATCCACCACCTATCCCAGCGCCCAAACCACGGTGTCCAATCTGCACCAGATCCTGACCTTCGGCCTGGTGGATGTCGGCCTGGTGGTTCTGGCGCTGGCCGGAGCGCTCCTCCTGCTGCTCCAGAGCTGGCGGATGGGGCTGGTCCTCGGCTCCTGGGCTCTGGCCACCCTCCTGATCCTGGCCCGATACCACCCCCTCATGGGCCATCATCCGGTGATGCTCCTGGAGCCTGCCGCCACTCTGGCCGCCGGCGCCGTGATAGGCCTCCTGCCGGGGACATGGCGAGATGATGGTCGCTGGATGAGCGGAAGAGGCGCAACGCGTCTGGCCGCGGTCGTTGCTCTTGCCTGCTACCTGGTTCTCCTGCCCCGGCTGTTTCTGGCGTACCCTCGCCTGCTCACTCACCCTGCCCGGGACGACCGGGCGCAGGCCGGCACGCTCATCCGGAGCCATACACCACCCGGGTCCTTTGTAGCTTCGGGCGACGCGTGGATCTGCGTCGATGCCGATCGTCTGTGCGTGCCCGGACTGGTAGACACCTCTTACGTGCGCATCTTTACCGGAAAGCTCACGGCGGCTGAGGCCGTCGCGCAGACCCGGAGCGTCAATGCCGCCGCCGTGGCGCTCTGGCCTCGGTTCCGGCCGGCTCCGGGATATCACTTCATGGATGCGTACTTCCGTTGGGTCCGAGGACGGTACCGGCTTCTCGAGCGCTTCACCTGCAGCGGCTCCGCACCGACCGGCTGCGACGCGGTGTACGTACGATGAGCGCGCTGCGGCGCCACAGCGACCAGCGGCACACCGTCCATTTCGACCCGGTCCTGCCGATCCTGGGGGTGGTTCTCGTTCTCGCCGCCTTCCTTCGATGGTGGGACATCGGATCCAAGTTTCACTTCATGGGCGATGAGGGATTGCAGACCTCAATGGAATGGCGGCTGCTGCATGGGCACCTGCCGCTCCTGGGCCCGAGCCTGTCCATCGGCGCCATGCATCTCGGCCCGGTGTTCTACTACCTGATGGCACCGGCGCTGGCGGTGAGCGGCGGGTCGGCGGTCGGCCCCACGGTCCTCGTGGGTCTCTTCGGCGTGGCCGCGGTGGCTCTCTTGTTTCTGTATCTGCGCGTCGCCACCGGCCCGTACGCGGCGCTGGGGGCCTGCGCGGTGATGGCTGCGTCGTTCCTCATGGTCGAGTATTCCCGGCGGCCTTGGAATCCCACTCTGACCCCGTTCTTCGTGTTGCTCTTCCTCTGGTCCCTCACAAGCTGGAAGCGCAGCTCGGCCGTGTGGATGGTGGTAGCCGCCGGTTCGCTGGCTTGTCTGCTCCAGCTGCAGCCGGTGAACATCTTCGTAATCCCGGTCGCCGTCATCTTCGTAGTCGCCGCGCGCCCAAGCCGGCCCAGTGCCGCCATCGTGGCCGCCGCCATCCTCGTCTTCTTGCTGATCTCCTCGCCGCTGCTCATCTACGATGCCACCCATCACCTGGCCAACACGCGCGCCTGGCTGTCTGTCCTGGTCCATGGCAAGAGCTCGGCGCCGGCTAGACATGCCTCGAGCTTGCGCCTGCTGTTCAATCTCTTCAACCGCGCCTTTGAGCTGCGGATCATCCCCCTCAGCCTTGGTCTCGCGGTTCTGCTGGTGATCGCGGGAGTGATCGCAGGACTTTCGCGGTCGACGGCGAACGACACCGCCTGGGAGGTCTTGCTGGCCGTGCTGCTCCTGCTGGTGGCCGCTCTCGGCTTCGAGGTGTACCACAAAGTGGTCTTCGAGCAGTACCTCGTCTGCCTCTTCGTGGCACCGTTCGTCTTCCTGGGCGGGCTGCTGTCGTTGCTCTCCCGGTGGCGGTGGGGACTTCCCGCGGGTGTCGTATTGGTCCTGGCGCTGGTGGTGGTGGGAGTACGCGACACGTGGACATATTCCTTCGTTCGTCCCCAGGTCACGGTGGCGGATGCTGCCGTCACGCGAGCCGATTTGCAACCCGACGACACATACGGGCATGTGGTGGCGGTCTCCCGCCGGATCATCCGTTGGACCGCCGGCACGCCCTTCTCGCTGAGGATGGCCTCGTACCTGAACGCGCCCGACGCGTATGACTATGTCCTACGGCGTCTGGGTCATGCCCCGCGAACCGGCGGCCGGCTGGTCCTCATCGTCGAGCCCTCCTCGTGGCCCCGACACGACTGGCCGCCGACGGCTCGGCGTATCGCGGCATCCTCGTTGCGCCGCACCCGGATGGGAATCGTCCGGCTCTACCTCGCCCCCTAACCGATCAGCGGTAGAGGCCCTCCCTCCGGATGTACTCTTCGACCGCCGGGGGGACGAGATAGCGAATCGGCCGGCCGAACTCGACTCGGCGGCGGATATCGGCCCCTGAAATCTCAATCCGAGGTGACTCGACCGGCTCCACTCGATCGCCGATAGTCGGAAACCGGTCCCTGAGCTGTTCCACGAGCTCATCCACGGAGGACGTGCCTGGGCGCACGACGACGGCTAGCTTCGCCTCCTCGAGTAGCTCCTCCGGCCGGCTCCAGCTGGTTAGCCCTGCCAGGGCGTCGGACCCGAGAAGGAAGAGCAGTTCCGAGCAGTCATGACGTGATTTCAAGGCCCGCACGGTATCGACGGCATACGATGGGCCCTCCCGCTCCATCTCGCTGAGATCGAGCACGAAAGCCGGGTTGTCGTGGATGGCAAGGCGGACCATCTGGAGCCGGTCATCCCCGTCGGTGATCGCACGGTCGCGCTTGTGGGGCGGATCTCGGTTGGGCACGAAGAGGATCCGTTCCAGATTCAGTCGGGAGCACACCTCCTGCGCCAGGATGAGATGTCCGAGGTGAATCGGGTCGAAGGTGCCGCCAAGTACTCCCAGGCGCCGGGTCATCGCTACGTCGCCGGCGGAATCTGCACCGTCGCCTCGGGCAGTGCCTTGCCGAGGGCGAGGAGAACAACCGTGTAGTCCTGTTCCAATCCCAGCCACAACGTGAGGAGCCAGGTGGACGTCTCGCCACCCATGGACACCGCCTCCAGGACGGGTTGGGGCGACGTGGCCACGCCCGGTACGCCCTGCACCGCTTGGCCCACCCGCTGCCGTACCTCATCCGGCGTCAGCGAGGTGGGCGCCTGAATGGATACCGAACGAGTGACCGCTCCGGCGACGGTGTTGTTCACGATCACCTGCGTAAAGACGGTCTGATTGGGCATGACCACCCGCTCGCCATGATCACTGCGGAGATAGGTGACGCGCATCTGGATGTCCTCGATGACGCCGGTCACGCCACTGACGGTGATGCGGTCTCCAATGTGGAACGGCCGCTCGGCTAGGAGGTAGATGCCCGCGATCAGGTTCTTGAGGAGGTCCTGCAGCGAGAGGCTGATCGCGAGGGTTGCCACGCCGACCACGGCGGCCAGCGCGGTGAACGGAACACTGAATATGGCAAGAATCCAAAGGCAGCCCAGGACCCAGGTGGCGAAGCGTACGGTCCGGGCGATGAGCAGTGATGGGTTGGGACCAAGCCCCGATCGAAGGGCGGTATTGTGGGCGCGCGCGGCCAGGAAATGGCCGATGACCAGCGTCGCCAAGAGGACGATGAGGGCGCCCCCCGACCGGGTCAGGTAGACGCCCGGCTCCTCGGTCAGGTTGTGCCAGGTGATGCCCAGCATCAGGACCGTCCCGCGGGTTGGCTCAACCTGCGGCGGAAGGCGGGGATGAGCGCACCAACCAAACCCGGGAGGGCCGTGTTCAAGAAGAACATGGCAAAGGCGGAGATTGCCGCGAGCGCCGCCGCAATGTGGAAGTGACGCAGGAGCAGAATGGCCGCGCCCTCGCGGATCCCCAATCCACCGATGGTCAGCGGCAGAATGTTGGTAAGGATGACGAGGGGGAAGGTGTCGAAGGCGGCGGAGGGGGAAACGTTTCGAGCCCCGTGGAGGATGATGGCGAACTGCAGAATCACCACCAGGAACGCGCCCAAGGTTAGCCCCAGGTAGATGAGCGTGGCCCCGGGTGAAAGCCCATCAATGGCGCCGAGAATCTCGGCCGTCCGGCCACCCAACGGTACACGACGTGAGAGGGTATTTCGCAGGCCGTGAAGCAGCTGGGGGGCAAGGGTTAGGGCCAAGCCGGCCAGCCCCACGATGGCCAGAATGAGGGCAAAAATCGGACTGATCAGCAGCCAGGCGCCCGGTATCGACAGAATCACCAGGACGAGCACGTCGAACAGCTTGTCGAGCAGGACGAGACCCGAAAGCCGCAGCTTGCGAGTATCTCTGAGGAAGGCGACCCGCGCGACCTCACCCAGTCGAGCCGGCGTGATCAGCGCCAGGCCCATGCCACCGATCAGGGATATCGCCGCCTCCCCAAATTTGGTTTCGCTACCCGCGTACCGCAGCATGACCTGCCACCGAAGGGCCTTCAGATAGAGAAACGGGAGCGTCAGCGCCGCGGCGACGAGCAGGCTGAGGATCCCCAGCCGTCCGGCGGCCGCGGCGAGGTGCTGGGGCTGGCTGCGGTAGACCACAATCGCCAGAAGGATGATGGTGGCCGCGATCCGCCCCACGCTGCTCGAGACGAAGTGGACCAAGCGTGTCTTCCACACGTTCGGGCCGGGCGTCGGCTCCGTTGCGGGCCGCCACTCAAGGCCGACCGGCTCGGCGCTGGCCGGCCGGCCCTCAGTCATGAAGCTCGAGAGTAGTGAGCAGCTCGAGGTGATAGGTCTGGGGATAGAAGTCGTAAGCGCGGATTGCGGTGGACCGATAGCCGAATCGCTGAAAGTCGAGGACGTCTCGCGCCAAAGTCCCGGCAAAGCAGGAGACGTAGAGGATCCGCTCGGGCCGCAGGTTGCCGATAGCCTCCACCACCTTGGGGCTCAGGCCGGCTCGGGGAGGATCGACGATCACCACGTCGGCCTGCGACAGCTGAGCGAGCGCCTCCTCGGCCGTCTCTTGGATAAAGCTCACATTGGCAACTGCCTGCATCTCGGCGCTCCGCTTCCCCGCCTCCACGCCGACGCCGTCCATCTCGATTTCGACGATACGAAGGGCTCCGGAAGCCAACGACAACCCCAAGATGCCCGACCCGCCGTAGACATCCACAACCGTTTCGGTTCCCGAGAGGGCCGCTCCCGCACCCAGGTCTCGGATCAGATGGGGCAGAAGCTCCATGTTGGTCTGAAAGAAGGTGGCCGCGCTGACGGCAAACAGACGGCCCTCGATGGTGACGGCGCCGAAGGGGTCACCGGCCAGCAGCTGGGGCGGATCCTGTCGGTGCCGGTACAGAATGCCGGCCACGCAATCCAGACGCGCCAGCAGGAGGGCGATGGGCATCACCGCTTCCATGGAGGCGTGTCGTGAGCCGGGACTGGGGACGATGGCCACGTGGAGGGCATTCCTGCCGTTGCGCTCCACGACCCTCGTTTCTATCGTTACCTGGCCCAGATAGTTGGGCAGACGTTCCGACTCCAGCGCCTCGTTGAGCCGCTGCATGACCTGACCGATGAGGGGATGGGAGATCAGGCAATCGTCGAGGGCGATGATGCTCTGCGTCCCCCGGCGACGGAAGCCGGCCGACCGTCCCAACGAGATGGCGGCAGTGTGCCGGTAGCGCCAGGGATCCGCCATGGCAACCACGCGGTCGATGCGGGTCTCCAGCCCCAGAGCGTCCAGCTCCGCCTCGGCTCGTGCTCGCTTTCGATCCACCTGGCTGCGGTAGTCCAGCATCTGCCACTGACAGCCTCCGCAGCCGCGGTGAAAGTAGGGGCAGGGCGCGGCCACCCGGTCGGGGGACGGCTCGACAATCTCCGTGATCCGCCCCCACCGCCGTCGCTTACCAAAGACATCCGCGTCCACGAGCTCGCCGGGGATGCCGTGCTCCACCTCGATCGAGCGTTCGTTGAGGAGGGCTCGGGTTGTGCCGTGACGGTCGAACTCACCCAGCCTGAGCCTGGCCGCGACCGGGGGCCGCTGCCGCTTCGCGGTTCTGTCCACCACGGCCACGTTCATACAATCGAATTATCATGGCCGCCACGGCGACCCAGCTGCTCCTCGCCTCCGCGTCGCCACGCCGCTCGGAGCTTCTCGAACGGTTGGGGCTTGACTTTACCGTGGATCCGAGTGACGTGGACGAGGAAGCGCTCGAACGGCAGCTGGCCGGCTCCATGCCCTCGGAAATCGCGGCCGCTCTCGCGTCGGCCAAGGCCGCTTCGATTGCCGACCGCCATCCGGACGCCGTCGTGCTGGCCGCCGACACTATGGTCGTGATCGAGGGCGTGATTCTGGGGAAGCCGGTGGACGAGGAGGACGCGCTCGGCATGCTGAGGCGGCTGGCGGGCCGATGTCACGAGGTGATCACCTCGGTCGTCGTCCAGGCGGGCGATCGCTCTCACGGGGCCAGCGTAACCTCCCGGGTCGAGATGCGGGCGTGTTCCGACGAGCGATTACGAGCCTACATCGCCAGTGGTGAGCCGTTCGACAAGGCCGGCGGGTATGCCGTCCAGGGAGGGGGAGCCACGCTGGTCAAGCGGGTCGAGGGCTGCCTTCTCAACGTCATGGGATTGCCGGTCTGCTCCGCCATCAGCAGGCTGGCGCGGCATGGCCTGATCGCGGAACAGGACCCACTCCAGGCGTGCGCTTCGTTGACAGCGGCACTGCGCTTCAACGGCTTCGAGCTTTCGGCCCACCCGCCGTTGGTCTGATCCCACCGCCGATTCAGCCGCGGGCCGGCTCCGGGGCACGATCCGAGGGCGAGAAGAGAGTGAGGAGATCGGCAACGGACTGTACGATGCTGAGCCGATGGCTGGGCGCGTCGGCGATGTCTTCCAGCTCCAGCTCCCAGGTCTTCGGGTGGGGGATCAGTATGGCATTCAGACCCGCCGCGAGGGCCGGATTGATGTCGGACCTCGGGCTGTTTCCGATCATCCACGTCATGCTCGGGTCGAGGCCCAGCCGCTCGACGAGAGCCGTGTAGGCTTCGGGATGCTTCTCGGGCACGACCTCCACGTGCTCAAAGTAGTGCGCGAGCGCCGACCGCTCGAGCTTGTCGCGTTGTTCTCGCTCCTCGCCCTTGGTCAGCAGAAACAGACGGTTGTGGCGAGAGAGATGTGAAAGTGCGGTCTCCACGCCCGGGAGCAGCTCCATGGGGTCCCGGAGCATGATGGCTCGGCCCAGTCCCTCAATGTGCCGAAGAGAATCCTCCGTCACCTCCGGTAGGAGGGTTCGGGCGGTGTGAACCATGCACGCCGTGAAGGCCTCTGTCCCGTATCCCTGCTCGGCGACGAACCGCACCTCGGTCTCGGCAAGATGCCGGCGAGCTGCCGAGCGGTCGAGACGCTCCTGCTCCATGACGTCCAGAAAGGCTTCCGTCGCTTCGATGAAGTAGACGTTGTTTTCCCACAACGTGTCGTCGGCATCGAAGATGAGGTTCTTGCGAAGCCACCCGGCGGCGGCTTGATTGCTGGTCATGATATGTCGGTTTCCCCAGGCGGGCACACTACTTGCGCAATGTCAAACACAGAGACGGCTGAAGGTCCGGTGTGACAGATTCAAATGCCGATGCCCGCGTCCTCATTGTCGACGACGAGCCGGCGATGCGCAGTGTCCTCAGCGAGGCGCTCGAGGCTGAGGGGTTCCAGGTTCGGAGGGCCGCCTCCACCCAGGAGGCGCTCACCATGCTGGAACATGAGCGGCCGCATGTGGTCATTCTGGACCTGATGCTGCCCGATGGTGACGGCATCGAGCTGGCCTGTCGCATTCGAAAAAGCTGGTCCGTCTCCATCATGGCCATGTCGGCATCAGACGCCATGATCGACCGGGCGCGCGAATCGCCAAGCGTCGATGAGGTGCTCTCCAAGCCGTTCGAGTGGGAGACGCTGGTCGAGGGGCTGCAGCGGCTGGTCGCCTAACCGGCTCACTCCGATCGCTTCCTTCAACCGCCAGACGAGGAGCCGGATCAGGCGGCCGCGTGTCCCGAGGACCGCCGGCCTCGGTCCTTGAATGCCAGGTGGCTCCGTTTCCGACGCTGGTGACCGATGGGATTTCGGGGCGGACTGATCCGGTTGCCAGAGTCGTGGACGTGCGTCAGGATGGTGGTCGTTCTTTGCCGGAAAGTCCCGACTGACGGTTGATGGAGGGTGGTCCTACAATCGGTGAACGGAGGCGCGGGTGAACGATCGACGGCTGAATCTGGGCCTGGTTGAGTCACTCACGGCCGAGTCCTTCGGCGAACCGGGTAGCCGCACGTTCCGGCTGCTGGCGGCCACCCCGTCGGGTGAAGTTGGGCTGTGGCTCGAGAAGGAGCAGCTCGTGGCGCTGAGCCTGGCGGTGAAGCGAATCCTCGAGCGGGTGCCCGATCCACAGGGAATGACGCCTCGGCCGGTGACGCGGGCCGCGGAGGTGTCGGGTGAGGTGCGGGCCAAGGTGGGCTCGCTGTCCCTGGCCTTCGATCGGGTTCAGGACGCGTTCGTCTTTGAGGCGACCGACCTCGACGAGGCGACCCTCGATGTGCAGACGCTGCTGCTGCTGGCGACCCGAGGGCATTTGTCGAGGATCCAGGAGCAGGTGGACGAGATCATCGCCGGGGGTCGGCCCCGGTGCGTCATGTGCGGCCGCCCCATGGGCCCCGGACCCCATTTCTGCCCGCCTTCGAACGGACACGCGCACGTGGAGGCGCCTGGCTAGGGCTCCGCGACGACGTTCGAGGTCCAGCCGGCTGGTGGAGCTGAGGGGATTCGAACCCCTGACCTCTTGAGTGCGATTCAAGTGCTCTTCCAGCTGAGCTACAGCCCCTGGATGCCGGCAGCTCCGGGTGGGTCGGGTTAGGCGGCCCCGCCCTCCGCGGCAGGCAGCACGCTCACCGTCGATCGTGAGTGCGCCGTCGATTTGAACCGAACCGTGCCGTCCGACAGGGCGAATATGGTGTAGTCGTTGCCCATGCCGACGTTCTCGCCCGGGCGGATCTTCGTTCCCCGCTGTCGAACGATGATGGTTCCGGCCCGCACATCGCAGCCGTCACCCCGTTTGATGCCGAGATATTGCGGATTGCTGTCGCGACCGTTGCGTGTTGAGCCGACGCCCTTCTTGTGCGCCATATCCTGCTCCTCTAGCCCTGAATCTCCTGTACCGCCACCCGCGTCAGGTTCTGGCGGTGCCCGGTCTTCCGGCGGTATCGAGTCTTGGGCTTGTACTTGAAGACGATGATCTTGCGTGCACGCCGCTCTCCCAAGACCTCACCGATAACCTTCGCCCCTTCGACCGTCGGCCGGCCGTAGGTCACGCCGCCGTCATCGCCGCCCAGCAGCAGTACCTCGAGGAACTCGACCCGGTCGCCCGGTTGAGCCGTAAGACGCTCCACCTCGATCGTCTGGCCCGGCTGCACCCGGACCTGCTTCCCGCCGGTTCGAACGATGGCAAACGGCATGATGGTATCCCCTGGGATTCGACTGGCTCCGGCCGGCGAATGCGTCCGGCGACGAACAGCGTAAAGAGACGGCCCACTGGGAGCCGCACCTATGATTACCACTGGCGGAGACGATTTGTCAAGACTCCTCGGGCCCCCCGAGGCCTCGATGAGGCCGCGTGTTTCCTCAGGGAGCGCCAGGGACGGTTGTAGAATGGCCCAGAGTTGCCCCTGCCTCGAGGCGCCTGGTACACGAATAATGATGATCCCCGTCGTCGTGGAGAGCGTGCGCATCAATCTGGCCAATGGCCAGCGCGTGGTGATCCTCAAGGACGCGAAGATCGATCGTTACCTGCTGATCTGGGTTGGAATGCAGGAGTCGAATGCCATCGCCATGGAGCTGCAGGAGCAGAAGGCGAAGCGGCCGCTGACGGTCGATCTCCTCAAGACCATGGTGGACGAACTGGGGGCGACGGTCACGGACATCAACATCACCGAGCTGTCGGACGACGTGTTCTACGCCCGCATCGGGGTCCGTCGCGGCGATGGGGAGCGGGTGGACATCGACGCCCGACCCAGCGACGCCATCGGTCTGGCCGTCCGGACCGAGGCGCCGATCTTTGTCGACGAAGCGGTGTTGGAGGCGGCCGCGCATACGCTGCCCACCGATAATGACGAAAAGCTGGAAGTCTATCGCGACTTCGTGAATCAGCTCTTCCAGGAAGGTGAGAGGCACCCCGACGCATGAGCATGGATAGCGCCCAGGAGCGCCTGTTCCGTCAGCTGCTGACGACACACCGTTGCAGCAATTGCCGGCAGCGCTTCGACCGGGAGCGCTTCAGCGTCATCGCCCGGCACGAGCGTCTGTGGGTGATCTCGGCTCGCTGCCGGGCCTGCCACACGTCACAGATGTTCTGGGTGCCCCTTCGTGATCGCGGTGAGGGTGTGACGGAGGTGACGGCGGCCGAGCAGCGGCGACTGGACCTGCTACCCCCACTCAGCCACGACGACGTCCTTTCGATGCACGAGTTCCTCGAGCGGTTCGACGGCGATTTTCGGGCGCTGTTCGCCCGCCGGGTCTAACCGCTCCCTCCTCCAGCTCGCTCTGCCAGAGCAGTTCCTCCTCGCCGATCACCACTCGATTGCCCTCTCGTACTCCCTCGCGCTCGAGCGCCGCCAGGACGCCCAGTCGTTTTAGCTGGCGCTGAAGGCGGTCGCGAGCCTCGACGGACTCCATGTCGGTCATGCTGACGACCCGTTCCACGGTCTGGCCCCGCACCGTGAACGTCCCGCGTTTCCGTTCCACCGTGAAGTCATTTGGGTCAACTCGCGCCCGGAAGACGAACTCGCCCTCCTCGGCGGGCTCGACGGCGGCCCGGGCCTGTGCGATCGTCGCCGCGAGGGCCCGTACCAGGGCATCGATGCCCGACCCGGCGAGCCCGGAGATGGGGTAGACGCGGTAGCCTCGAGCTTCCAGCCGTCGAGTTAGCTCCGGCCCTGCCTGCTCCGCTTCGGGAAGGTCCATCTTGTTGAGTGCCACGAGCTGTGGTCGCTCGAGCAGCGATTGATCATAGGATCCCAGCTCCGCCATCACCGCCTCGAATCCCCCATGCGGGTCCTCGGCGGCCGCATCGACCACGTGCAGCAGCACCCGGGTGCGTTCAATGTGGCGAAGAAACTGATCGCCCAGCCCGTGGCCCTGGTGAGCGCCCTCGATAAGGCCGGGTATATCCGCGGCAACGAAGGTCGTGTCGTCCACCGCCACGACCCCGAGGTTGGGCACCAGCGTCGTGAATGGATAGCCGGCAACCTTGGGACGGGCCGCGGACATGGCCGCCAGCACCGTCGACTTGCCGGCGTTGGGCAGTCCGATGATGCCGGCGTCCGCCACCAGCTTCAGCTCCAGTACCAAGCGCCGCTCCTGTCCGGGCTGGCCCCGCTCGGCGAAGCGCGGCGCCTGGCTCGTCGAGGTTGCGAAGTGGGCGTTGCCCAATCCACCCTGGCCGCCTCGGGCGACCAGTGCGCGTGCGCCCGGCGTGGCCAGGTCAAAGAGCTGCTGGCCGGTGCCGGCATCGTTTACGGTGGTTCCCACGGGCACGGCGACCACCAGGTCGGCGCCGCCCTTGCCGTTGCGCCGGCTGCGGGAGCCGGCGGCGCCTGCCTCGGCCTGGAACTGGCGACGATGCCGGAAGCTCTGCAGCGTGTTGAGTCCTGTATCGGCCTGGAGGATCACGTCGCCGCCCGATCCACCGTCACCACCATCGGGACCGCCCAGAGGCACGAACTTTTCGCGGCGGAAATGGACCGCGCCGTCGCCCCCCTTGCCTCCCGCGACTGAGATGCGGGCCTCGTCGAGAAAATCAGGCGGTCCGGACATTGACCCAGTCTATGAAGGTGCTCCCGAAATGTCGGAAGCCGGGAAGCTTTCGCTCCCCGGCCCCCTTACCGTCCGAATGTGAAACGCCGTTTCGGCGTGCCAACCCCGCGCGTGACTAGTTCGTAAAGATTTCGATCCGTTCTGTCCGAGCCCCCCAGTCGATTGCCTCCTGGCAGCTCGGCATATAGAGGTCGACGTGTCCGGGTCCAACTGCGCCTCCCCGGTCCAGAACCGTGCCGTCTCCGTAGCCCGGGATGTAAAGCCGGGTTCCGAACGGCAGGGTTGCGGCCACGGTGCCCCAGGATGTCCATGATCCCGAGGCGGTGTAGCCGGTCTGGCAGTAGGCGGTCGTCAGATACGTCGCCCAGTAGCCACGCGCATGTATGTTCGGCGCTGTGCGCCGTTGTAGCTTCGCCTTACACTGCTTGAATCGCCGAGTATGTGTTGCACCATCCCGTTTGGCCGCGTGCAGGTATCGCTGGTCGCATTTGAAGCGCTGCCAGTGTCCCCTCGGCAAACCCGGTGGGTCTGCGATGGGTGGTGGCAGCTGGGATTCCGCTTCTACAGGCCGTCGCGATTTCGCATTGGTTCGCGCCCGGTGCCGCTGCCCAAGGTGGCAGCGCGCGTGCCGCGCGTGAGTCAACGTCCTGCGTTGACAGGCTTGTGAAGGCTTGTGGCCATGCACATGCCTGCCGTGTGTCCTCGGTGTCGTCGGAGACGACTCCGCCTGTGCACTCTCTACGGCGACGCCGGAAACGAGCATCAGGAGTAGCAGAGAGCACACGCTTCGTCTAAACATGACCTCCGAGAGAGGCCACGGGCACTATTCGGTTCATATCCCCTCCGTGTCTGGTGCTTGGGGTTGGCATGGGTCGAACGGTTCCCACTGGCGTGACCAGTCACCGGTGGTGAGGTCACGCTCTCCCAAGCGGGACGCGGCGAGGGATGGTGCTGAATCGGCTCCTTTCTGATAGCGATATGGTTGGCGCCGGTCGTTAACGCGCCGGCGCGGCTCCGCAAGGTTCGTGCCAATTTACGATTGGCAAGTAGACGAGAAGCCGTCGAATTGAAAAAACGCCCGCGCACGGGCGCCTTCACGAAGACAATTGACACTGAAGCGCGGGTAGAGGGACTCGAACCCCCGACACTCGGTTCCGAAGACCGATGCTCTATCCGCTGAGCTATACCCGCTCGACGGCTCCCTCAACCATAGCCCGCCCGCCCCCGCCCCGTCAACCGCGGAAGGCTTGAGCCGGCGGCAACCAACAGCCGGCGAGCCACATAATCGTCCATGACCAGTCGATTCACGGAGCTGATCGTGGACGCCCACGATCCCGCTCCCATAGCGGGCTTCTGGTGCGGGCTGCTCGACTATGCGGTCTTCTGGCAGGAGGGCGACGTCGTCGGCATCGGGAGGGATCTCGACCGTGAAGGAGCCCGATCCCATCCCATCGCGCCCGCCATCGTCTTTGTCCGGTCCCGGAGCCGAAGACGGTCAAAAATCGCCTGCATATCGACGTCAATCCGGTCGACACAACGCAGGACCAAGAGGTCGAGCGGTTGCTGGGACTGGGCGCACGTCGCGCGGACGTGGGCCGGGGCAATCAGGACTGGGTCGTCCTCGCCGATCCCGAAGGCAACGAGTTCTGCGTGCTGAAACCACTGGACCGAGAGGAGAAGCCATGAATTTGGGCGATCAGACCACCGAGGAGTTCCTGAGCCGCAATCACCGGACCGTCCTGGGGACCAACGGCTCGAACGGCCGGCCGCAGATGTCGTGCGTGGCGATGGCATGGTTGGACGGCAAGATCGAGATCTCGACCCGGTCCCCCAGCGCCAAAGTGCGCAATATCCGGCGCGACCCACGGGTCAGCGCGCTCATTCTGTCGGATGACAGCTGGTACCGGTATGTCGTCGCCTACGGCACCGCGGAGATTGTGAGCCTCCCTGAAGCGGGACCGAGGCTGCGCGAGATCTACGAAACGATTCTCGGGAAGCCCCACCCCAACTGGGCCGAGTTCGACCAGGCGATGATCGCCGAAGAGCGAGTGGTGCTGCGCATAACGGTCGAGCGCACCGTGCCCTAAGCCCCGTTCACCGGCTGGACAAGTGGGGATCCGACAGGCTCAAACCGCCGGGCCGGTCGACTGCTTGACACCATCCGGACGACGGCCGACTGGGCACGGTTCACCCTTCCCGTTTCGCCAGCCTCTCGACTAACATGGTTTGAGAAATGGGGTTCCTGAGGAGGGTCCTGCCGTGCATGTAAAGCTGGATGTGCTGGAAGCGCAGGGATATGCCGTGCTTCGTGACTACGCGGGCCCGCCGGTTCCGGATTCGGAGTGGTCTGGGCTGGAGTACATGGAATGGAAGAGCGGCGGCGACACCAACTTCGCCCCCATTGCTTCGGCGCTCGGGGAGATGGAGTGCGCCGGATTCTGGGACCACGGCAAGCCGGATAAGGACGGCATGTGGACCAAGAATGCGGAGATCTGCCCCACCCTGGTGCGCTACGTGGAGGACATCGGCGTCCGGTATGGCCGGGTCCGCATCATCAAGCTCAACCCCAACACCTATGAGGATGCCGTCCGAAACCTGCATCTCGACGACAATAACCGGCTTAACCCGGAAGAGGAAGGATGGGTGGTCCGGGCCTGGCTGCAGCTGACCGATGATCCCGATTCCTACATGATTCTTCGTGAGGAAAAGGACGATCCGAGTACGGAAACCCGGATCCCGATGCCGCGAAACCGGCAGATGGTCATCGATTCGGAGCGGCTCTGGCACGCCTCGTGGCACCCTGGCCCCAATCCCCGGTATGCCCTCATCACCTCGCTCGAAAGCGGACCCGCGCTGCGTCGATGGATTGAGCGGGAGGAGCGACCCAACGGCGACGAGGCGGGAGTGCAGCACGGCGCGATGAAGTAGAGGCCGTCCCGGCCGCCAAGCCAAACCGCCTGCTTCTGCGAGCCGACGGCTTCTGCCGCCATCCGACCCCTTCGGATGCCGTCCGACTGGGCTTACCCACACGCAACCGGCCGCGAGGGATACCGGCATCGGTTTCCTCCGGTGCTCCTCGTTGTGTGCTCGGAGAGACCGGCGACTCTTCGCGGATGTCTGCAAGAGGTATTGCCGAAAGATGCGGGTCCGACGGCGGGGGAACTTTGAAGGTATCAAGCCGCCGCACACAACGGGTGCACGCGGACCACGTGTGGCAACACCGGCCCGAGCGCTTCTTCAGGTAATACGCCACGGGAAAGCCCCGGCGCATCCTGAGGTCTGTGGATGGTTGTGTGGGTGAAGATGTGGACCGTCTGTGGCTAGTTCGAGGACAACGACCCATACCCGACTGGATCAACCCCTTTCATCCCGACTGGAAGCCGAGAATTGCAGTTTCCATAACGATCTCGCCGGGCAGAAGCTACCACTATTTGCGTTGACAGTGGCTTTTGGTGCGGGTACGTTTACTACGGCAATCTTGAGAGAGGTGGGGGATTGCCGCGAGGGCGGGATGGCAAAGGGAGTCCATCCCGCCCCCTCTCAAGCCGAAAACCGAATACCCCTTGAGTTGTGGCTTCTCTTTCCGCAGCGCTGGCCGGCGTAGTTCTCTGGGATGACTACGCCGGCCAGTTTTTTGAGTCCTCCGCGCTACGCTGAGACGTGGGCGGAGACGGTGCGGTAGACGCCAGCGAGACTCGATGGGGCGCGGCCGATCTGCATGTCCATACCTGTCATGACGGCTGGGGTGATGGCAATGACGGGGTGGAGGCCATCTTCGCGCATGTCGAAGAGCGAACGGACCTCGACGTCCTGGGCATCGCCGACCACGACAGCACCGAGGCGGCACGAGCCGCTCGAGAGTTGTTCCGAGAGAGATCTTACCGGTTTGACTTTCTGCCCGGCGTGGAGGTCACCACCACGTCCGGCCACCTGCTGTGTTATTTCCCGGACGAAATCTTCGATGTCCCCTCGTTGCGCCCGCTGGCGTGGACGGCGCGCCTGGTCCGAGAGCGAGGTGGCCTCTGCGTCCTGGCGCATCCGGTGTACCCCCCTTGGCTCCGCCGGTCTGCCATGGATCCCTCTTCCCGAATTCTGCAGTCCGTGGATGGAGTGGAGGTGGTCAACGGCGGAGTATCGGTAGCAGCCCAGGAGCGGCTCGACCGCATCGCCGAGGCGCTCGGCGCCAATGCCGCCCTGTTGGGCAACAGCGATTCACATCACAAGGACTCCATCGGCTCCGCCTTCACGGCGTTTCCAGGCAGGTCCCGCGTCGACCTCATCGACGCCATTCGGGCCCGCAGAACCAGGCCGGTCGCATCGGCCCGGGTGAACATGCCCCGACCTGCCCGGTCATTCACCCGACGCCGTTCCATGACGCGCCCTGGCTGGGTGCGCAATGTCTACCGCGAGGTGGCAGGAAGACATCGATGATTCAGGCGTGCGGATGACCGAGACCGGCGTCGCCCGTCGGGTGCCGGTTGCCGACCGGACGTCCGGGTTCACGGAGTCAGTCATTCGTGAAATGACGCGGCTGGTCAACACCTTCCACCCGGATGACGGCATCAATCTCGCTCAGGGGTTCCCGGATTTCGCGGCCCCCCAGGCGATCAAGGATGCCGCCGCGGCCGCTATCCATGCCGACGTAAACCAGTACGCGGTCACCTGGGGGGCGCCCGCCTTCCGGAACGGCGTGGCCGACAAGACGGAACGCTTCTACGGCTTCAGGCCCGATCCGGACCGCGAGATCACGGTATGCTGCGGGGCCACGGAAGCCATGATCTCAACCATGCTCGCGGTGGTCGATCCCGGGCAGGAGGCGATCGTCCTCGAGCCCTTCTACGAGAACTACGGCCCGGACTGCATTCTGTGCGGCGCCGAGCCCCGATTCGTGTCCCTGCATCCCCCCGACTGGGCCCTCGACTTCGACGAGCTGCGGAGCGCATTCACTCCGCGCACGCGGGCCATCGTGCTCAACACACCCAACAACCCAACCGGGAAGGTCTTCTCACGCTCCGAGCTGGAGCAGATCGCGAAGTTGTGCATACAGCACGATGTCCTCGCCATCACCGACGAGATCTACGAGCATATCGTCTACGACGGCCTGCAGCATATCCCGCTCGCCACCCTCCCGGGCATGCGGGAGCGAACCGTCACCATCAACGGTATGTCCAAGACGTTCTCCGTCACAGGTTGGCGAATCGGATATGCCCTTGCTCCGCCCCAGATAACGGCGTCCATTCGGAAAGTCCACGATTTTCTAACCGTGGGTGCGCCCGCACCGCTCCAGGAAGGAGGGATTGCGGCCATGGCTCTCCCCACGTCCTACTATGAGCAGCTTCAAGGGGAATACGAGGAGCGGCGCGACTTCATGGTTTCGGCGCTTCGAGAGGCGGGATTCGGCGTTTTCTCCCCGCATGGCGCCTACTACGTAATGACCGACATCTCGGGCTTTCAGCGCGGCAATGACGTTGCCTTCGCCGACTGGCTGGTGCGTGACTTGGGCATCGCGGTGGTTCCGGGCTCGTCTTTCTACAGCCGGCCCGGGGCCGGTTCGCACATGGTCCGTTTTGCCTTTCCCAAGCGCATGGAGACGCTGCGCCGGGCGGCAGAGCGTCTGTCGGCCATCAGGCCCTTGGTGGGCTAGAGGCCCGTCCAGCTCCCGAAGGGCCCCACCCGCGTGGGATCGCTACCGGGCTGCGTCTCGAAGACGTAGTAGCGGGGATACGACCGGCTGGCGCGGGCGGCATACCAGCGCCTGCCGGCGGTGTAGGTGATGACGGGCGCCAGGGGGTGATAGTACTGCACCAGTGTGGAGCGGCTGCCGTACAGCTGATATCCAACCGGTACCGGACCGCGCACCCGCCACCACCGGAAGTGTCCACCCGGCTCGCGCAGGAAGAACATGTCCTCCGGGATGAGCTCGCCGCCCCCATTGCCGGCCAGCGTCATGACGACGCGAACGGCGTCTGACCGTCCTGGTCCGCGCCAGCAGAGCACCACACCCGCGAAGGCCTTGAAGGCCAGCGGATACGAAAACCCAAACGCCAGGCTGGTCCCGCTGCGCACGACGCCCGTGGTCGGACCGGTGGGAGTGGCGGCGGCGCTTCCGTTCTCGAGAAAAACGGTGGCCCGGTCCAGGCGGACCAGCACCGAAGGCCGCCCGCTCCCGGAGCGGGGTAGATCGGTGACGGACGCGGTGAGGAAGGAGCCTACGCCTCGCGTGTAGGCGGCATAGCACTCGTTGTGTTCCAGGATGACCTGGCGAAACGGCATCCGGGTGGCCACCAGCGGCCCGGAGCTGGCGGGCAGTGAGGGATCGGCGATGTGCACGCTGAGGTGGCCCTGCGCATTGATGTTGGCCGCATTGCTGCCGCTGCTGTCGGTCAGGTAGAAGGGTTGCGTCGACACGGCGTGCGTCGATCCGACGAAGTAGCCGCCGAACAACAGGCCCGCAAAGATGAGCAGGCCCACCAGAATCTGGTTGGGCAGCTGGGAGAACGGCTTCACGCGATGGGTCTCAGCGGCGGCTCATCCGGTGCCCTGAGTCACGGGGCATACCGGTACGCGGCGAGGAGCGGGCACATCCGACTCTACCCATAGGCTCGAAATCCAGTCAACTAGACCCGCATTGAGTGCAACCGACCTTCCTGACACCGGCTCACACCCGCCGATGTCTGTGCGACTGCCTCATCTGGCGCGGACATCGACGCCTGATTGAGGGCCGGCCGGTTGATCTCGCCGCCCGTCACCGGGCCTATCTCTAGGCGGCTTCCTCCACAAACGATCGAAAGCCGCACCGATCCCGTTTGGCGGCGTACATGGCCAGATCCGCACAATGCAGGAGCCGCTTGGCGTCACCACCGTGGACTCTCGAAGAGGCTGCGCCGATGCTGGTGGTCAAGGCGATCTGCTCATCCTCAACGTGGAAGGGCTCGTTAAAGGCTGTCATGATCTTAGCGGCGATGGCGGGAGCATCCGCGAGGCTCGCCTGGGCAACCAGAATGGCAAACTCGTCGCCTCCCAACCGGGAGAGGGTATCGCCAGGGCGAAGGACTTGGCGTATGCGCGCGGCCACTGCCTGAAGCACCTCGTCTCCGAACTGGTGCCCCAGCCGGTCGTTGATCTCCTTAAACTGGTCGAGATCCATGACCATGACCAGGAACGGCGAGCTCCAGCCGCTCTCACCGGCAGCTGCGGTATCGATGCGTCGTTTGAGCAGGAGCCGGTTGGGAAGCCCGGTCAAGGGGTCATGCAGGGCCATGAACTCCAGCAGCTCGTCGGCCCGCTTCCGCGCCGTCACGTCCGCATAGACCTCGACGATGCGCTCGACCCGCCCTTCAGGGTCAAGTAGGGGAGCAGCCGAGATGTTGAGGAAAATCCGGGTCCCGTCCTTCCGCTGTCGCTCCACCTCGATTCCCAAGACCCGCTCGCCACCGAGGAGGCGATAGAACACCTGATTGGCATCATCCTGATGGCGGGCCGGGATGATCGGTAAGGGGCGGCCGACAAGCTCCTTCTCCGTCCACCCCAGGGTCTCCCTCGCCGCTTGGTTCCAGGTCTCAACGTTCCCCTGGAGGTCAAGGACCACGATAGGCAGCGGAGATGAGGACAGCACCGCTCGCAGATTGGCCTCGGCCACCTGCGCCTTCGCCCGGTCCTCCTTCTCGGCCGCGAGGAGGCGATCGTACCGCGCCTCGGCCTCTCTCAGGGAACGACGCAGATGGCGGAGGTCCAAACGCGCTCTCTGCAGCTCTCGCTGCAGCTGCGTCACCTCTGCCGCGTTTCCGTTTCCAACCGCTGGACGCCGGCAGTTGGATGTGCCGGTCGTTTCGTCAAGCATCGGGCAGCGTACGACCTCCGGGTTGCGCTGGCGTAACGGTAGGCGCTCGTATTCCCCTGATCTACTGCCAAAAGGTCATAGGTAACATGACGCAGAAGGCCCGACAGGTGGAGGCTCATATGAAACAGCGAACGGCCCTTGCCCTTGCCCCAGTCGTCGCCGCGCTCGTCTGCATCCCGCTTCATGCCGCGCCCGTCCGGGCAGCAACGTCGCCCCACTGGGTGAAACAGCGGAGCGGCACCGTTCGGAGACTCAATGCCATCTCATGCCCGACTCGACGTGACTGTTTCGCGGCCGGCAACCACGGCATGATATTGCGTACCCGCAACGCGGGTCGGAAGTGGCGCTCGCTTCTCAATCCGGCCACCGGCACGGGCCGGGCGCTCGTAGCAGTTCGCTGTCCCGTCCCCTCGGTGTGCGCCGTGGTGGCGCCGCCCAATCAGATTCTCCGGACCGTCGATGGAGGTGGGACCTGGCGGACGATTTCGTTCACACTGCCGGCAGGCATCAAGTCGCTGGGGGCGATCGCCTGCCCGACGCGCCCCGTATGCTACGTGCTTGGGCGGCCGCAGAACTTCGTCAACCATGCCTCGGCCATATTCAAGACTGCGAACGGCGGCAAGAGTTGGGTTCAAGAGAGTGTGCCGACCAACATCCCCTGCGTGGGAGACTGCTCGACGGTGGGGTACGAGCTGAGCTGGATCTCGTGTCAAGGCCCCAAGAGCTGCCTTTCGGGCGGGTCGCAATTCATCGACAGCCATGAGGGCTACTCGTCGCTGACCCTGGCCACGACGAACGGAGCACTCTGGGGGCTGCGCAACAAGCAGCAGGGGCCGGACGCGGCCGCCTGCCCGACTGCATCGACCTGCACGGGAATCTGCTGGCAGCCCGGCAGCGTCGACCCGGGCCCCGATCTCATGCGCACCACCAGCGGCGGTACAACCTGGTCGTTTCGAGCCATCACTCCGGTTTATCGGGCCGTGGCCTGCGCCGGTCCCACCTTCTGCGAGCTGGCGGGATCAAATGGCGCCCTGGGCCTGGCCACGGGGAGTTCGGTGGCAGCTCAAAAGAGCCCGACCTCGCAGACTCTCTTCGGCGTCGCCTGTCCCCGCAAGCGGGCCTGCTACGCGGTGGGCAACGGAGGCGTGATCCTGGCCCGGCTCGGGTAAGGGTGGCGGCCGCCCAACACTCTGCCGGCTCCGGAGCCCTGAAGCGGGCAGTGGGCCCTTGGGGCTCGTACACGTGGGGCTACGCGGACGTTGGAGCCGACATCTACGTGGCGCTGGGCCTCGTCATCGCCACCGCCGCGGGCGCCGCGAATGTCGCCTTCCTGTTCGCGGGCCTGATCTACGTCACCGTTGGCCTGGCCTACACGGAGCTTTCGGCCATGTATCCGCTTGCCGGAGGCGGTCAGGTGTGGGTCATGCGGGGGTTGGGAGATATCTTCGGCTTCACGGCCGGCTGGTCAGTGCTGCTGGCGTTCACGGTCGACATTGCCCTGTTTGCCTTCATCTCTGTGAGCTACATCAACCGGCTGCTTCCCGGAGTCGTCAATCATCTGCCCTGGGTGGTCGTCGAGTCGCTGGGGTTGGTCCTCATCCTCCTCATCCTCAACGTCCGGGGGGTTCGTGAGTCGTCGCGCCTGAACGAGATCGCCGGCGGCATCGACATTCTGGCCGAGAGCGGGCTCATCTTCATCGGTTTCCTGCTAGCCTTCGCGCCCCACTACTACGCCCAGCAGGTGGGCTACTTCTGGGGCCACTTCGACACTTCTCGGCTGCTGTTGGGCACCTCGCTGGCCATCATCTCCTTTGTGGGCCTGGAATCGATATCCCAGGCGGCTCAGGAGACGCAGCGACCGACAACGGTCATCCCCCGAACCTCGATTGCCTTGATCCTGACCATCTTGGCCTATGCCATCGCTCTGAGCAATCTCGCCCTCGGCGTGGTGTCGTGGCAGAGCTACGACCCCAGCTCCACGGGGCGGAAGTTTTGCGGGCATCTGGCGCGGGCGGCCTGCCAGGAGGCGCACCGGCAGCATGAGAATGCGCCCATGGTGTGGCTGGCCACCCATCTGCCCTACGTGGGGCCGTTCATGGCGCCGGTCATCGCTTTCCTAGGCGCCATCCTGCTTCTGATCTCTTCGAACTCCGGCGTCTATGGCTCATCTCGGATCGTTTACGCGATGGCCAAGAACGATCTCATGCCGAAGTTCTTCACCAAGATCAGTCCGCGGTTCAACACCCCGGTGGTCGCCCTGCTGGTCTTCTGCGCCATCGCCGCCATTGAGCTTGTGGGGGCCGGCCTTACGCCCAACACGCTCCAAACCCTGGCCGAGATGTATGCCTTCAGCGCCGCCGTCAACTACCTGCTTGTCTTCGTCGCGCTGCTGCGGCTGCGCTTCACAGACCCGGAGACACCCCGGAGCTTCCGGGTCCCCTGGAATGTGCCCATTCGCCGGAAGGGGGAAACCTATTCCGTCCCCATCATCGGCGTCCTGGGGATGCTATCCCTCATGTCGGTCCTGGGGATGGTGATCCTGACCAATCCCATTGGCCGGAAGTTCGGACCTGCGTGGGTGGTGCTGGGGCTGATCTTTTACGTCTTCTACCGCCGCCGCCGGCGGCTGCCGGTGCTGCGCTCCGTGCCCAGGGATTGGTCGGCCGAGCAGCTCGAGGCCTACGAGGACTCCGGCGAGCTGGAGCTGGCCGACGAGTACCGAGACGCGCTTCGCCGTCGCAAGCGCCTCGACCGTGGGGACGCGGAGGCGCCGATCCTGTAGCCGCCGGCCGCCTCCTTCGGAGTTAACCGAAGGGCGTCGTGCGCGAGCCTGCTCTCGCAACCCTTTACAGTATCCAAATGGGCCGGCCACCGGTTCTTTACGGTTTCTGAATGCACCGACAACTACAAGCAACCGGTAGTAACCCCGATCAAGGTGCAGGCCGTCATGGACGACTCAGAAGCCGTCGAGCAAGGCATGCTCACCGTCGCCGATGTCGCGGCGAGACTTCGAGTTGCGCCGGATACCGTGCGCACCTGGCTGCGGACGGACCAGCTTCGGGGGTACAACTTCGGCGGTCAGACCGGCTGGCGCATCCCGCTCGCCGAGGTGGACCGGCTCCTCGCCAGCAAACGACCCGAATCCCGGGGCTCGGGGCGAGCGAGTGGCTAAGGACGTGGAGCCGGCATCGAGTCTGGGGCAGACCGCCGTCGAAGCGCCAGACGGTCGCGCTCCCCTAGCCGATGGCGGCTCGGTCGAGGCGCAGCACAAGCTTCGGCGGGAGATCACCAGCTGGGGGTCATTTACCTGGGGCTACGCCGACGTGGGAGCCGATGTCTATGTGGCGCTGGGCCTGGTCATGGCTACTGCCGAGGGGCTGGCCAACGGTGCCTTCCTGTTCGCAGGTCTCGTCTACGTCATGGTGGGGCTCACATACACCGAGCTGTCTGCCGCCTACCCCCTGGCCGGAGGCGGTCAGTTCTTCGTTCTCCGGGGCCTCGGGGACTTCTGGGGCTTCGTGGCCGGATGGGCCGTGCTTCTGGACTTCACCGTGGACATCACGCTGTTCGCGTTCAGCTCGGCCGGCTACATCGATCACTTCTTTCCGCGTCTGAATCAGGCGCCGTGGATCGAGGTTGAGACCGGCGCGATCATCCTCTTTCTGTATGCCGTCAATGTGATCGGGGTCCGTGAGTCCACTCGACTCAACGCCATTTCGGCGACGATCGACATCGCCAGTGAAACGACACTCATTTTCATCGGGTTCGTTATCGCCTTCAGCTCCGACCGATGGTGGGGTCAGGTCTCGACGGCGCTCATGCACTTCAATGCCGGCAACCTGGCGCTCGGCTCCTCACTGGCCATCATCTCGTTCGTGGGTCTGGAGTCGATCGCTCAGGCGGCGCAGGAGACCATCCGGCCGGCGACCATCATGCCGCGAACCTCGGTGGCGCTGATCCTGACCATCCTGGCCTACGCGTTGGCCCTCTCCATCCTGACCCTGGGGGTGCTCCACTGGCAGACGTTTGCTCCCAACACCGGCGGGGCCGGCTGCCCGCATTTCGCCGTCCACCACTTCTGTCAACTGCACCAGAACCATGAGAACGCGCCGGTACCGTGGCTCGCCGAGAACGTGCCGCTCATCGGCAGCTTCGTGGCACCCATTGTCTCGGTGTTGGGCGCCATGCTTCTACTGATCTCTTCCAATACCGGGGTGTACGGGTCATCCCGCATCGCCTATTCGATGGCTTCATACGAGCAGCTGCCTCGCATCTTTGCCCGGGTGAACGCACGCAGGCGGACGCCGGTTGTGGCCCTCACCTTCTTCTGTGGTCTGGCCCTCGTCCTCCTCATCCTCGCGGGTCTCCAGCAGGACACCCTCAACACCCTCGGGGATATCTACGCCTTCGGAGCCGCGACCAGCTACACGTTGGTCTTCTTTGCGGCCCTCAAGCTCCGGTTCACGGATCCGTTTACACCACGGCCGTTCCGCATGCCCTGGAACTTCACCGTTCACCGGGCCGGCCGCCCGGTTCAGATCTCAATCGTCAATCTGTTGGGGATTCTCGGCATCGGAAGCATCCTCATCATGGTCGTCTTGACGCATCCGATCGGCCGCATCGCGGGACCGGTGTGGATCCTGGTGGGGCTTGCCCTGTACGCCGTCTATCGCCGCCGACGCCGCCTCCCGTTCCCCGGCTCGGTCAAACGAGATTGGGCCTCCGCCCAGCTTGCCGTGTATCGCGAATCGGGGGAGGACGAGCTGGCCGACGAATACGAGTACCGGCTGCGCCACCAACAGTGACCAACGGGGCGGACAGCCAAGGCGGGCCGACCGCGCGGCGGGTGCTTCTCCGATGCCGGTGCTACCCCGATAATTTCCTCCGGGCTCAGGTCAAGGCGCCCACTTCAACTCCGAGTGTCACGGCGCATCGCCCGTCTACCGGCCTCTGAGAGAACTCCCCGCCTTACGGCCTTCTTCGGCATCTGCCCGGTCGATGGCCGTGCGCGCGGGTGTGGGCGTGCCCAGCCTCCGACCCGAGTGTCTCCACAGGGGAGCAAGGGCGCAGAACAGCGCACCGAAACCGGCGAGCCGCAGCGCTAGATCGGACTCACCGGATTCGACGCCCATACGGACGGGGTGTCCGGCCATCATCGATCCCAATAGCGCCGGGGTCACCGACACGAGGAACGCGGACAGGACTGCCGGCACTCCGTAGGAGTTGCGTATCCGATAGAGGGTTTGCGTTTCCGGGCCTCCAGATCAGTACTAGGGCCCAGGACGCTAAGAAAGCGTTCAGACGGCGGCCGGCAGCGTTGAGAAGTCGTTCGCGTGTTGAGATCCGCAAACAACTCAGGCGCTCAGCAGACGGTAGCCGACCCCCGGCTCGGTGACGATGTATCCGGGCTGATCCCGGGTCAGAGCGAGCTTTTGGCGAAGCGCCACCATGTGCACGCGCAGGATCGCCGTCTCCTCCTCGTAGGCCGCACCTCTGACCTCGCGGAGAAGCTGACGGTGGGTGACCACCCGCCCGGCGTTGGAAGCCAAGACGCGCAGGAGATCCCACTCCGTGGGGGTCAGGTGAACGTGCCGGCCGGCCACGGAAACCAGACGGCGTACAAGGTCGACCTCCAGAGCCCCGGCTCTGATCAGCCCATCCTCGGCGTTGGAGGCGGTGCGTCGGAGGTTGGCCCGAATGCGTGCCAGCAGCTCCGCCATGCTGAATGGCTTGGTGACGTAGTCGTCGGCGCCGCAGTCCAGGGCCGCCACCTTCTGCCTGTCCTCCGATCTCACCGTCACGACGATGACCGGTACCGATGTCCATGCCCGGATCTCGCGGCACAGATCCACACCGTCAGTGTCGGGAAGACCGAGGTCGAGCAGCACCAGATCGACCGGCGTGGCGACCAGGTGACTGATGGCCTCCTCGCCGGAGGCCACCGCCTCGACCCGGTAGCCATCCCGAGCCAGGGCGACCGACAGCAGTCGACGGATCTGTTGCTCGTCGTCGACGAGCAGAATCCGGGCCGGCGGCCCCTCACTCATGCCGGTTGACCGCGATGGTTTCCGGCGCCGGCGACGGTCGAGGGCTGTGGCAGATCGAGGACAAAGGTCGATCCTCCACCCGGCGTCGGTAGGAGCCGGATGGTTCCCTCGTGCGCCTCGGCGATGCCTCGGCAGATGGCCAAACCCAAACCTACGCCCGGGCCCGACTCCCCATTCCGGCTGGTGCGCGAGAAGCGCTTGAAGATGCGGTCGCGCTGATCAAACGGCACGCCCGAGCCGTGGTCCACGACCGCAAGACACAGCCGGCCGCCTGCCAGGCGGGCCTCCACCTCCAGCGGCACGTGGGTGTCCGTGTAGCGAGCCGCGTTGTCCACCAGATTGGCAACGGCCTGGGCGACCAGCGTGAGGTCGAGCAGCACCAATGAGGGTCCTTCGGATAGTCGTGTCGTGACGATCCGACCAGCGAGGACCGGCTTCGCTTGGGCAAGCGCTGCGTCCACCACCTCGTTCACGTCGTACCAGTCCAGGCGGGGATGCAGGGCACCCGACTCGATGCGGGACATATCCAGCAGATTCCCGACCAGGCGATTGAGGCGGTCTGACTCTGAGTCAATTGCGGTCAGTAGCTCCCGCTGCTCCTCGGGTGGCCACGCTTTGTCGGCCAGGAGGAGCGAGGTTGCCGAGGCCTTGATGGAGGCAAGGGGAGTGCGGAGGTCGTGGGAAACCGAGGAGATCAGGGCCGACTTGAGCCGGTCTTCTTCCTCGAGAATCTCCAGACGCCGCCGCTGTTCCTCGGTTTGGGCGCGAGCGATGGAGACGGCTGCCTGTGCGGCGACGCTGTTGAGCAGGCCGTGCTCGGCGGCGCTCATCCCCTCGCTCGACGGCTTTAGCTTCAGACCCATCACGCCCACCACCTGGTCGGCGGCACGGAGGGGGACATATTCGGCCGGCCCGGATCGGGTAGAGAGACGGGATCGACGGCCCGGCATGGAGACCTCGCTGCCCTTGGAATAGGCATACGCCGCGGCCGCATTGGCCTCGCGATCCTCGGGGTCGTAGGAACCCGAACCGGCAGCAACCTCCAGCGATTCGCCGTCCTTCGGGACATAGATGGCGCAGCTCACCGCATCGAAGGTCCGCGTTACCTCGCGACTGATCCGCGTCAGCACCTCGCCGATGTCACGGGCAAACATCAATGCCTGACCCAGCTCGTAGAGTGTCCGGCTTTCCCTGGCTCGCCACTGGGCAGCCTCTGCCCGGCTGCGCACGCTGACCGCCAACTGACTGGCGATGACCGCCACGCTGCAGAACACCACCAGAGCGAGAACATCCTCGATCCGGTTGACGGTCAGCGTAAAGGCAGGGGCCACGAGAAAGAAATCGTACTCGACGACCGAGAGGCCCGCCCCCCAGAGGGAGGGTCCGGTTCCGAAGTAAATAGCGGTCAGCAGAATGGGAGGCACATAGAGCAGCGAGATGTTGGGGACATGAATGAGGTGGTCGATCAGCGCCACCACCACAGTCGTCGCCGACGCCATGGCCGTCGCGAGCACATACCCGCGAATCGGACCCATGGAGCGGACGCTCATTACGACAGCCGCGCGTACCTGCTGTTGAAGTAGAGCAGGGGATCCTCCTCGTCCCCGGTCCCGTGCCCGACCGCCAATGCGCGCCCCACGTAGATGGTGTGATCGCCGCCGGGTTGGGCGCTTTCCAGGCGGCAGTCGAGCCATGCGATGGCATCGGCAAGCAGCGGCGAACCGGTTCTGGCCATGAGGTGGGGCACGTCGGAAAATCGCCGATCGACCAACGGAGCGCGCCCCGCGAAGCGATCGGCCACGAAGCGATGACGGTTCGTCAGGAGACTCACGCCGAACGACCCGCTGGCGACGATGCGCTCGCCGGTCTGGCTGTCGTTTCCCAGGGCCACAAGGACCAACAACGGCTCGAGAGAGATGTAGGCGAAAGCGCTCACGGTCACCCCGAAGAGACCTTCGTCGGAGAACGAGGTGACGATGGTGACGGCGCTGGCGTAATGCCGGCGGAGCCACCGAGCCACGTCCTCGTCGGGCTCGATGCCTCTCGCCTGCTCAAAGGCGTCGGGCAGAACGACGGGACGTTCATCCTCCGGCACCGCGGAGCCAAGCCGGCCTTCGATCTGGCTCACGGCGAACCAGCCATCAGACGGGCGAGACCACCGGGAACGGCAGAGGACGTACGTCGGGATCGAGCCACCGGGCTCGGGCTTCCCGTCCCCAGAGCCGCCCGGCGCTCCAATGACGAAGCGGCAGGGACGGGTCGAACAACCATGGGTAAACCCCGCCCGCATCGGCAAAGTCCAGCCGGGTGTCTTCAGCCGCGGCGTGTGCGATCAGGCTCACCCAAAACCTCGTGAGGGTTTCATGGTACTTGGTGGTGTGTCCATGCCGTCCGGCAAAGGCACGAATACCTTCGCCGACGACTGTTGCGGCCCGCTCCGAACCAAGCCGCCGAATGAGGAGCCAGGAAAGACGGACGTGGTCGGAGTGGTGGAACTCCGTGAGTGTGCCGTCCGCGAAGGCCGCGAGGAACTCGTCATCGCTCATGCACGAGCCCCCATATCGACTCGGTGACCCGGCGAAACCCGCTCCGGTCCTCCGGGGCCGTCGCCTCTCGAACCCAAGCATCGACCTCTCGGAGCCGTGCCAATATGATCTCGCCGGACTGGCGTCCGGTGGCCGTGGGCTCAACCATAACCGACCGCCGTGACTGAGGATGAGGCTTTCGGGTGAGCAGCGCCCGGGCCTCCAAGCGGTCCACGAGATTTGTCAGTGTCGATCGACGATGACCGAAGTGCCGGTGAAGATCATTCATGGCGCACCCGCCCGTCAACGTCAGGTAGGCCATGACATGAGCCTCGCCCTGCGACAAGTTCTCTTGGCGGAGCGTATCGCCCATCCACAGGCCGATGGCGTGGGCTGCCCATTGTATGGTCCAGACCGTCATCGGAGTGTTGGACCGTACTTCCATATGGAATAGTACCAGCCGGTACTAGGAGTGACCCAGGTTGCGCCGGCCTGTGGGGCACAGGTGCAGGACCACACACTCTACGCACCGCGGCGACCGCGACTGGCACACTCGCCGTCCGTGCCAGATGAACGAATCTGCCACCTCGATCCAACGCTCCCGGGGCGCGAGCCCCATCAAATCCCTCTCCACGTCGCGTGGGTCGCTCCCACGACTCAGATCCAGGCGGCGGCTGAGGCGGAACACATGGGTGTCCACGGCGATGCCCTCCGCCACCTGGAACCCATGGGACAGCACCACGTTTGCGGTCTTTCGCGAGACTCCCGGGAGCTCGAGCAGCTCGACCATTGTCTGGGGAACGCGCCTCTGAAATCGCTCCAGAAGGGTCGCCGATGCGCCCTGGATGTTTTTGGTCTTGTTGCGGAAGAAGCCGGTGGTGTAGATGAGCCGCTGGATCTCCTCGGGATCGGCATCTACAAACGATTCGGGGTCCGGAAACCGAGCGAACAGGGCCGGCGTGACCATGTTTACGCGGTCGTCTGTGCACTGTGCAGAGAGGATGGTGGCAACGAGAAGCTGGAACGGGCTCTCGTAATGGAGAGCGGTTCCCAGACCCCGATACAACGGCTGAAGCGTATCCAGTATCTCGGTCATCCGAGCCCGCCCGCGACGCAGCGACTCGTGACGTCGTCGCCGTCCGCCCGACCGGCCTGGCGACGGCCTTCCCGCCGGCACTCGGGTCAGAATCCGGCCGACCGGTATGCGGCCAGCTCCTTGCTCGGGAGCTGGTGATTGATGAACGGCTCGATCACCCCGGAGGCATCCACGACCGCGCCCAGGTCGACACCGGTCTCGATCCCCATGCCGTTCAGCATGTACAGCAGATCCTCGGTGGCCAGATTCCCGGAAGCTCCGGGCGCAAATGGGCAACCACCGAGGCCGCCCGCAGACGTATCGAACGCGGTAACCCCCAGGTCGAGAGACTCGAGAACATTGGCGAGGGCGGTCCCTCTGGTGTCGTGCAGGTGCAGGGCCAGATCGCCGACGTCGCCCTCCGTGAGCAACATGCGAAGCAGCGCCCGAATCTGGATGGGCGTGGCGGCCCCGATGGTATCGCCCAACGACAGCTCCTGAACCCCAAGGTCAACGAGCCGGACGGCGATGGATTGGACCGCCGCCGGTTCGACGGCGCCCTCATAGGGACAGACAAAGGCGGTGGAGATGTAGCCCCGCACGCGGGGTCGCTCCGGGGCCGGCATGGATTGCAGGACCGTCATGATCTCTTGGAATCGGCGCAGACTCTCGTCGATACTTGCCCGCACATTTCGTTGGTTGAAGGTCTCGGACGCTGCCGTGAAGAGGGCGATGCCCCGAGACCCGGCGGGCAGTCTGCCGCTGGTTTCCAGCCACCGTTCCAGTCCCTGCGCATTGGGCACGAGACACCAATATGTCGTATCCGGCCTCACCTCGATGGCTCCCAGAACGTCCGCCGCATCGGCCAGCTGCGGAACCGCTCCGGGGCTTACAAACGAGGTAACCTCAATGTCTCGCAGGCCCGACGCTGAGAGGGCATTGACGAACCGCACCTTTGCTTCGAGGGGAACTGGTGCGGCCTCGTTCTGCAGACCGTCACGTGGTCCCACCTCCACGATGCGGACCGAGTTGGGAAATCCCACTAGGAATCCGCTCCTGAATCACCATGATGAGCCGCGACCTCGACCAGCAGCTGCCCACCAGTGACCGGGTCTCCGGGCGCCACGTGGATGGCACGCACCACTCCCGGGTGGGGCGCTTCGATCACGTGTTCCATCTTCATGGCCTCCAGAACGGCCAGTGGCTGCCGGGCGGCGACCTCGTCACCCACCGCCACCGAGATTTTCGCCACGCTACCCGGCATGGGCGAGGAAATTCGATCCGCGCCGTCCTGCGCTCCCACGATCATTCGGCCAGCGCTCCCGGCCGCCTCGTCGATGGGCGCGGCGCGACGGATCTCCACGTTTCGGAACCACCCGATGCCTTCGACATCCCGCAGCAGCAGCACGTCGGTCCGGACCTCGGGCCGGCAGGAGCGTTGGTCATCGTCAAGGCGTATGCGTAGCCGCGCGTCATCGTCGCCGTCCTCTCGGGGTAGCGTCGCGACGTAGTCGAGATGGAGCTGCCCGTCGACCGTCATCGACCAACCGGGGGAGCGGGCCCGGCACCGAACCAGGAGGAGCTGGTCCTGAATGCGATAGCCGAGGCCGACCTCGTCGGCTCCCGGTCGCCAGCCGGGATGTCGGTACCAGATGGACCTCCCTCGGCCGGCTCCTTGCGGTCCGCTGTGGCCGGCGAGATCCACAAGCGCGGCCACGGCTGCAATCAACTGAAGGTTTCGGGTTCGTACGGAGGGGTCGGGCCTCCAGCTCGTCTCGACAAAGTCGATGCCGGCTAACGCAGTGCGGAACGCCGCGCCGCTGAGGAGCCAGAGCAGGAACTCTCGATTGGTCGGCACTCCCTCGATCCAGGCATCATCTACCAGCTCCAGTAAGCTCGCAATCGCCTCGTCGCGGGTTGGGGCGTGTGTCATGAGCTTGGCCAGCAGTGAGTCGTAGTGGCGGCTGACCTCCGCCGGCCCCTCGATGCCGGTGTCGACCCGGGCAACGGCGTCCGTTCGCACGGTTCTGGGGGAGACATCAAAGTGGGTGAGTCGCCCGAAGCGCGGCAGGAACTCGTGATCCGGATCCTCGGCGTACAGTCGCGCCTCCAGCGCGTGTCCGTGCAGGCGGATATCGTCCTGGCTCCAGGGGAGCGGCTCTCCGGCGGCGATCAGGAGTTGGGCGCGGACCAGGTCCCGACCGGTGACCAGCTCGGTGACGCCATGCTCCACCTGGATGCGAGTGTTCATCTCTAGGAAGAAGCATTGGCCGCCCGCCCACAGAAACTCCACGGTACCGGCGTTCTGATAACCGCAGGCCTCGGCCACGCCCACGCCGGTGCCGCAGATGTGCCGGCGTTCCTCACCGGTGAGAACCGGAGCCGGCGCCTCCTCGATCACCTTTTGATGTCTCCGTTGAATCGAACAGTCGCGCTCGAACAGATGAATCACGTGACCCTGAGCGTCCGCCAGCACCTGTACCTCGATGTGGCGCGCGTCGCGAAGCAGGCGTTCCAAGAAGACGCGGCCGTCGCCGAAGGCCGCCGCCGCCTCGCGAGCCGCGCCCTCCAGCGCGTCGCGCAGATCATCGCGCGTCTCGACGACGCGCATGCCCCGGCCCCCGCCGCCTGCCGCGGCCTTCACCATCAGCGGGTATCCGATGGCTTCGGCCTCCGCCTCCAAACGCTCGATCGACTGATCCTCACCGTCGTAACCGGGCAAGGTTGGGATACCGCGCTCTTTCATGAGCCGTTTGGCGGCCACCTTGTCACCCATGAGGCTGATGACGTCGGCCGGAGGGCCGACAAAAACCAGACCGGCCCGGCGCACCTCGGCGGCGAACTGGGCGTTTTCGGATAGGAAACCGTACCCCGGGTGGATCGCCTCGCTGGACGTGGCCCGCCCGGCTTCCAGGATGGCGGGAATGTTCAGGTAGCTCGAGGTGGCCGGACCGGGACCGATCCGGTGGGCCTCGTCGGCGAGCCGCACGTGGAGGGCATCGGCGTCGGCATCGGAGTAGATGGCCACGGCCGAGGCGCCCAGATCGTGAATCGCCCGGATGATTCTCACGGCGATCTCGCCCCGGTTTGCCACCAGGATCCGCGAGAAGGGAGGACGGCTCATGCGCGCGTGCGCTGCAGGTCCGGAGTCGGCGGAGGGTTGCTTCTCACGGCAGGATTCTACCGGGCACCTGCTCGTTGACCCCGTGGGTCAGTCGCCCGACGGATCCCTCTTCCAGGCGGGTTGCCGTCGTTCGAGGAAGGCGCGCAGCCCCTCCTGGCCTTCAGCACTCGTCCGAACGGCGGCGATGCGCCCGGCCGTGTAATCGCGACGTTGCTCGGCCGGCCGGGCGATGACGCCGGCGACCAAGCCCTTGGCTTCCCGCACCGCCTGAGGTCCCGCGGAGAGCAGCTCTCCGATCACCGCATCCACCGCGGCGTCGAGATCCGCGGCCTCCATCACGTCATGGACCAGGCCGATTTCCCGCGCGCGGTCGGAGCCGAACCGCTCGCCGGTCAGGAACAGCCGCCGGGCCCAGCTGGGACCGATCTTGGGAACCACGAATCGAGAAATGACTGCCGGGATGATGCCCAACTTGGTCTCCGTGAAGCCGAACCGGCACTCCCGTGCGGCGATGACCACATCGCACACCGCCAGCAACCCCATGCCGCCTCCCAGAGCGGCCCCATGGACCCGGGCGACCACCGCCTGAGGCGCCTCGTCGATGGCGGCGAACATGTCGGACATGCGACGGGCGTCTTCGAGGTTCTCCTTCTCAGCGAGGTCCAGGCTCTCTCGCATCCAGGCGACGTCGGCCCCGGCGCAGAATGAGCGTCCATTCCCCGACAGCACGATCACGCGATTGTCCGAGCGCGACAAGGCGCGGAAGACATCCGTCAGCTCCGTGATTGCCTGCGCATTGAAGGCATTGTGCACGTCCGGGCGGTTCAGGGACACGCGACTGACTCCGTTGGAGCCGGAGACTTCGATGGTGGCGTATGTCATGATCGTTACTCCTAGCCCGTGACCAGGGACCTACATGCGAAAGACGCCGAAGCGGGTGGGATCTCCCGGCGCGCGGCTGGCCGCCTCGAGACCCAGCCCCAGGACGTAACGGGTGTCCACCGGATCGATGACGCCGTCGTCCCACAGTCGCGCGGTGCTGAAGTAGGGCGAGCCCTCCCGCTCGTAATCGGCAATGATGGGCGTTGTGAACGCCTCGCGCTCCTCATGGCCGAGGCTCTTCCCCTGTCGCTCCAAGCCGTCGAGGCGCACCTGAAGCAGCACGCTGGCCGCCTGCTGACCGCCCATGACGGAGATGCGCGCATTCGGCCACATGTAGAGCTGCCGGGGCTCGTAGGCCCGCCCGCACATACCGTAGTTGCCTGCCCCGAAGGAGCCGCCGATGATCACCGTGAACTTCGGCACCTGCGCGTTGGCCACCGCCATCACCAACTTGGCGCCATCCTTGGCGATACCGCGGTTCTCATACTCCTTCCCGACCATGAACCCCGTGATGTTCTGGAGGAACAGAAGCGGAATCCGACGCTGACAGGCGATCTCGATGAAATGGGCGCCCTTCTGGGCGCTTTCCGAAAACAGGATGCCGTTGTTGGCCAGAATTGCGACGGGGAAGCCCATGATGGCGGCGAAGCCGGTAACCAAGGTGGCGCCGTAGCGAGGCTTGAATTCCTGGAAGCGGCTGCCGTCGACCAGCCGGGCAATCACCTCACGAACGTCATAGGCCTTGCGCAGATCGACGGGCACGATCCCGTACAGTTCCTGGGGATCGTACTTTGGAGGGTCCACGTCGGCGGCTGCTACCCACGCGGGAGCCGGGCGGTTCAGGGTGGAAACAATCGATCGCACGATCCGCAGGGCGTCACGATCGTCGTCAGCGAAGTGATCGGCCACGCCGGAGATGCGGGTGTGTACGTCTGCCCCACCCAGCTCCTCGGCGGTGACCACCTCGCCGGTTGCGGCCCGAACGAGGGGCGGACCGCCCAGGAAGATGGTGCCCTGCTCGCGAACGATGACCGCCTCGTCGCTCATGGCGGGCACGTACGCGCCGCCGGCGGTACACGACCCCATCACCGCGGAGATTTGGGGAATGCCCTCGGCCGACATGACCGCCTGGTTGTAGAAGATGCGCCCGAAATGCTCGCGATCCGGGAACACGTCTGCCTGGAGAGGGAGGAACGCGCCGCCCGAATCGACCAGGTAGATGCAGGGCAAACGGTTTTGTCGCGCGATGTCCTGGGCCCGCAGGTGCTTCTTTACCGTCATGGGGAAGTAGGTGCCACCCTTCACGGTCGCGTCGTTGGCAACGACGACACATGGCTCACCTTCGACCACACCGATGCCCGTGACGATGCCGGCAGCCGGCGCCGTGCCCCCGTACAAGTCCCAGGCGGCCAGCGGGCTCAGCTCCAGGAATGCGGATCCGGGATCGAGCAGGCCGTCAATGCGCTCGCGGGCGGTCAGCTTGCCACGGCTGCGGTGACGCTGCAGCGCTTCCTCTCCGCCCCCCTGCCGCACCTGCTGCAGCCGCTGACGCAGTGTCTCGACCAGCTCCAGGTACTCCGCCTGACGCTCTCGGAGCTGCGACGATTCGGCCTCGAGACCGCTTGTCAGCACCGGGGCTCCGTCTAGCACCTGCCCGCCCTCTCGACGTCCAGGGGTTGCTCAGGCGTCTCCGTCGCGCTTTGCTCCCGCTCGGAGATGCAGGCGGCGCATCACCCGACCGCCACGACTCACCTCGCCCGCCTCGTACTCGTCCAGCTCCTGGCCAATACGATGCAGCAGGTGTTCCTCCGCCATGCGCTGGGCGACCACGATCGCGTTGGCGATGGCCTTCGCCCGGGAACGGCCGTGGGCGTTGATCATCACCCCGTTCACGCCCAGCAACGGCGCTCCGCCGTACTCCTCGTAGTCGAGGCGGCGATTGATGCGGCGTAAGGCCGGACGCATGAGCATGGCCCCCGCCTTGGAGATGGGGTCCCGGTTCACCTCGGTTCGGATCAGGTTGAAGATCTCCTGCGCCACGCCCTCGGCCGTCTTCAGCAGAATGTTGCCCGTAAATCCGTCCGTCACGACCAGATCGACCGCCCCCTCGAAGACCTGATTTGCCTCGACGTTGCCCACGTAGTTCAGCTCGGAACGACGTTTCAGCAGCTCGTGTGTCTCCCGAGTGAGCGTCGTCCCCTTGCCCTCCTCGTGCCCGTTGTTGAGCAGGCCGATGCGGGGATGTCGCATGCCGTGCACGATCTGCATGTAGGCGGCGCCCATGGCGGCGAACTGCAGCAGATACTCTGGTCGACAGTCCGCGTTGGCGCCGATGTCGAGGATAAAGGTGTGGCCGTTCCGGGTCGGCATCTCCCCGCCGTAGGCCGGTCGCATGACGCCCGCCTGGCGGCCCCATGCCAGCAGCGCGCCCGCCATGATGGCACCACTGTTGCCCGCCGATACCGCGGCATCCCCCTCCCCTTGCGTCACCAGATCGATGGCTCGCGCCAGGGAGGAATCGGGCCGCTTCTGGATGACGGTGGGCGCCTCGCCCATGGTGATGACGTCGGGCGCCTCGATGACCGGAATCTCTTCGGTCTGATCGAGGCAGCCGCGGATGGCGTCCGGGCGCCCCACGAGGGTTACACGAACTCCTCGCTCGGCGGCCATCTGTGCGCCCCGCACGACCTCGCTGGGGCCGTGGTCGCCGCCCATCGCGTCGACCACCACCCGCACCGGGCGGTGCCCATTCGAAGACAAGTGCCTACTCGTCCTCCCCGTGCCGGAAGGCCGGACGGCTGACACCGCCAAGAGGGAACTGCCGAAACTCCCCGGCCCGCCTTTGCCTAACTATAGCCGCTCACCGGGCATCACCCGGGCCTGCGGGCCGCAAAGAAGATCACGACGTGATGGTGAACTTCGTCCTTCTGACCACGCCGTACGTGCCCTTGGCGGTAATCGTATACACTCCCGGCCGTTGAGTCGGTGGCGTGAAGCTCACCGGGGAAACCGGGCTGTGTCCGCCAAACGAGCCGATCTGGTCAGTCACCGTCTTCCCCACGAGGCGGTGATTGAAGTACACACGGATGGGCTCGAGGGGTAGATAGCGCGTTCCTGAGACCCAAACCGGCCAGCCGTAGCCCACCTGCTTGGAGGTGCGATGGGTGGGATTGATGACGAGTGAGGGCTTGGGAAGCGCGTCGCCCGGCTGCCGCCGCCAATTCTGGAGCCATACCAGGTAGGCGCGGCGCTCATAGGTCCGGCTCTTGTCGATGACGCCCCATCGTACGAGCGCACTCGCCACGGCCTGATAGTTCACCGATTTGCAGGCGCCCGCATTCGTATGCTCGGGACATCCCGGCCCGGTGCGGTCATCGCCGGCCCGATCAACGCTGCCGTCTCGTCGTACTCGAGACAGGAGCCAACGCTCCCCAAGCGCCACGTCGCGACGGAGCGGCGCAAAGAGTTTCTGGCCGGTCATCAGCTGCAGATACCGGGTTGCATAGACCAGCCCAAGCGCTTGATAGCTGGAGTCATGTCCGTGGTTCTCGGGCATGACGCCGTTGGACCGGGTCATGCGCATCCCCTCCCGGGCATACACCTCCGATTTCTGGACGAGACTGTGATCTCCGACCAGATAGCCCACCGAGCCGAGGGCGATCGCCGCTTCGAAGAACCGGTCCTCCTTGGAGCCGTCGTCGATATGCCCGGACCGGTGGTACCAGGCGTGCACCAGGTGGCGGCTGGCGTCGTGGAGACGGCCGATCTCCCAGTTGAGGTGTCGAAGCCCGCGAGGCCCGAGAAATGACTTCGCCGCCCTCCAGTTCTTCAGCAGTATGAACGCCGGCCCCGCGTCGGCCAAGAACATGGCCGGGCCGTGGAACAGTCCCAGCGAGCCGGGAAACGACCCGTCTCGTGCCTCCCGATCGAGACCGAAGTCGAACATGCGTATGCCCGTGTTCAGGAGCGAGCGATCACGGTGCAGGATGCCGCCGATCAAGTCGACACCGCCATATCGCTGATCCTCGATGAACCAGCGATGGCGTGACGCCTTGACGTTGTCCAGATAGGCGCCGTTCGACGCAGGCGCAATCCTGCCGTAATGATGCTCGACGTTGAAGACTGGCCCGCTCACTTCGGTGGACAGAAAGTCGCGGATGTTGGCCGGAAGGCTGGGAGCGATGGGGTAGGGCTGCTCGGCATGACTGTCGGCGGCCCACACGCCGGCTTGCGTCCGCGGCATCGCAAGCAGCGAAGCGCAGCAGAGCAGAGCGAGGGGAATGCAACGGCGCGACAAATGCGGCCTCCGAATACACGGAGCGAATCTATCTTGATAGTACATAGTTGGACCTAACGTCGACACCTTGACATTGAATGGCAACGGTCGCATGGTATACTAAAAGGCTTGCTAATTCGCCAAAAGTAGAGGAATTGCATGGATGCCGCCCACCGGGTAGAGGACGTCACAATCGAGGACCAGATGCGCTCGGCATATCTCGATTACGCCATGAGCGTGATCGTCTCCCGAGCCCTTCCGGACGTCCGTGACGGCCTGAAGCCGGTTCACCGCCGGTTGCTGCATGCCATGAACGAGCTCGGCCTAACGTCGCGGGCCGGCTATCGCAAGAGTGCGGCGGTGGTTGGCGAAGTCTTGGGGAAATATCATCCTCACGGCGAGGCGTCCATCTACGACACGCTGGTGCGTCTGGCCCAGGACTTCAACATGCGCTATCCCCTGATCGACGGACAGGGGAATTTCGGCTCAGTGGACGGTGACTCGGCGGCGGCCATGCGCTACACCGAGTGCCGGATGGCCGCCATCACCGACGAGCTGCTGGCCGATATCGACAAGGACACGGTCGACTGGGAGGACAACTACGACGGCACCCAGCGACAGCCGACGGTCATGCCGGCCAAGCTGCCCAATCTACTCATCAACGGCCAGGCCGGCATTGCGGTGGGCATGGCCACCAACATCCCACCGCACAACCTCGGCGAGGTGGTGGACGCCAGCATCCATCTGATCGACCACCCGGATGCGACCGCGGTTGACTTCGGCGAGTTCATCCGAGGTCCCGACTTTCCCACCGGCGGCATCATCCTGGGTCGCGAGGGTATCGAGCACGCCTACGGAACCGGTCGGGGGCGGGTGGTTATTCGGGCCGTGACCAGCATCGAGGAGATCCGGGGCGGCCGGTACGCCATCGTGGTCACCGAGCTGCCCTACCAGGTCAATAAGGCGCTCCTGCAAGAGCGGATCGCGGAGCTGGTGCACTCCAAGCATCTTCAGGGGATCTCGGACATTCGTGACGAGTCGGACCGCCGGGGCATGCGTGTGGTGATCGAGCTCAAACGCGACGCGCAGCCGCGGGCCGTCTTGAATCAGCTCTTCAAGCACACGGCGCTGCAGTCCAGCTTCTCCATCAACATGGTGGCCCTGGTCGATCAGCAGCCCCGGGTGCTGAATCTGGAGATGATTCTGCGCAACTACCTGGCCCATCGGCGGGAGGTCGTGCGCCGAAGGACCAACTTCGAGCTGGAGAAGGCTCGAGCGCGCGCCCATATCTTGGAGGGCCTGACGACCGCGCTCGACCGCCTCGACGAGGTGATCGCCACCATCCGGAGCGCCAAGACCACGGAGGAAGCGGGGACGAGGCTGCAGAGTGACTTCAGCCTGAGCGAGATCCAAGCCCGCGCCATCCTCGACATGCAGCTCCGCCGTCTGGCCGCCTTGGAGCGGCAGAAGATCATCGACGAGCACGTCGAGGTGCGGAAGCTCATCGGTGAGCTGGAGAGCCTGCTGGGCGATCCTAAGCGTATGGACGCGGTCATCAAAGACGAGCTGAAGGATCTGAAGAATCGGTTCGGCGATGCCCGCCGCACCCGCATCTACAAGGAAGAAGCAGGGGACTTCAGCGAAGAGGACCTGATCCCCGACGAGCAGGTGGTGGTCTCCATGACCCGCCGGGGATACATCAAGCGGATCGGCATCGACACCTACAAGACCCAGCACCGCGGCGGAAAGGGCGTCCGAGGCATGGGCACCCGCGACGAGGACCAGGTCGACCAGCTCTTCGTCACCCGGACGCACGACAGCATCCTCTTCTTCACCAATCGGGGACGCGTCTTCCAGCTAAAGGTCCACGAGCTTCCGGATGCCGGCCGTCAGGCCAAGGGCATCCCGGTCATCAATCTGATCCAGGTGGATCAGGGAGAGCGCGTGACCGCCACGCTCACGCTATCGGGCAGCCAGGTCGAGGGCTACATGGTGATGGCGACCCGCCGGGGCACCATCAAGCGTACGGAGCTGACGCAATTCCAGAATCTGCGACGCAATGGCCTCATCGCGATCGTCCTGAATGAGGGCGACGAGCTGGCGTGGGCGAAGATCGCCAACGGCGAGGAGGACATCGTCCTCGTGACCCGCCAGGGCATGGCCATCACCTTCGAGCAGGAGCAGATTCGGCCCATCGGGCGCCAGGCCGCTGGCGTGCGCGGCATCCGCCTGGCCGACGGGGACGAGGTTCTCCACATGGACTTCGTCCGGCCCCAGTCGTCACTGCTGGTCATCACCGAGCGGGGCTACGGGAAGCGCACCTCTCTCGACAAGTACCGCAAGCAGCTGCGGGGCGGTCGAGGCATGATGACCGCCAAGATCACCTCCAAGACGGGGCGGATCGTGGCGGCCCGGGTGCTCGACGGCGGCGACGAGGACCTCATTCTCATGTCGGCGAACGGCATGGTGACGCGCATCGTCGCCAAGACCGTGCGCATGGCCGGGCGTGCCACCTCGGGAGTGATCGTGATGCGCCTCAAGTCCGACGACACGGTCGTTTCCGTGGCCACCGTGGGCCAGTCGGAGGTCTCGACCGAGCCGTAAAAAGGGAGCCGGGTCGATTTAGGGGGCGGCGTGGATGCGCGTGGCAGCCGTGCCGCCCCGGTCTCAGTGCACGCTAGCCGTGCCGGCGTGCAAGGGCAATCCCGACGCTTGAACCACGAAGCTGTGCGGCGCAGCCTCTGGAAGGAAGCCTCCTCACGACGGCATGCGACCGCTTCCTGAGTGAGGCACATCCGTGGACGGACGCCTGCCTCAGCACCGCCCTCCGGTAGGTGAACATCTTGTGGGGGACATAGCTGTAGCAGGTCTGCCTCCGGTTCAAACAGACGAACCAACGCAGGATGCGTGCGTGCGCAGGTCCAAGCGCCGACCTTGACCGGCTCCGCATGCAGAGAGGAGGACGACAAACCGGAGAGCCAGGCTGCCGAGGATAGGCAGGTAGACTTCCTTGGTCAGACGGTTGTCCTCATGGAAGGTGTCGCCGGCGCTGCCGGCGCCGGTTATGTTCTGATTCGGGCGGACCAAATGTGCCTCCGCCTCAGAGACCTCGTTCCCCTGCCATACTCGATGAATAGCGATGGGAGAACATAGCGGCCATCGCAAGGGCAGATCAAAACGTCTTTGTGGCAGATGTCAGGGTTCGGCGGATCAGCCGTCGAGCGGTCGGACGAGCAGGACGTTTCGGCCGGCGGAACGGTGTCCTCGGCAGCCAGCTGCAGCCGGTCCGGTCGAGACCGGCCGCTCGTTTCAGACCAGAGGTCGGATGACGCTGACCACCTTGCCTTGGATCCGCAGCTCGTCCGGCCGGACGTAGATGGGGCTCATGCTGGGGTTGCGCGGCTCCAGGCGCACTCGCTCCTTCTCACGGTAGAAGCGCTTCAGGGTGGCCTCGCCTTCCTGCGTCACGCCGTCCAGCAGCGCCACCACGGTATCGCCGTCGACAGCGGTCTCCTGCTTCTGCACCACGACGATGTCGCCGTCGTCAATCAGGTCCTCGATCATGGAGGTCCCGCGTACCTTGAGCGCGAAGAGGCCGTCCCGGTTCTTGAGGCCCGAGGAGGCCGAGATGGCGACATAGGCGTCGGGGTCCTCGACGGCGTCGATGGGCTGGCCGGCGGCGATGGTGCCCATGACTGGCACTCGAATGGTCTCAGGCCGCTCCGGCTGGTCAACGAGGGAAATGCCGCGGCTCTTCTTGGCGTCATGATTGATGACGCCGCGAGCCTTGAGGATGCGGAGGTGGTAGTCGATGTGGCCCGTGGACTTGCCGCCGAGATACTCACCCAGCTCACGGTTGGTCGGGGGGCGATTGTTGATGGTGCTGAGCTCGTCGATGGCTTTGATGACGCGCTCACGCATCCGCTCTCCGCTGGTTCTCACCACGTTGCGCCTTCCTCTCCCTCGTTCTCATCAATATAGAACGTCTGTGCAAATTGTAGACCCAGCCGGCCGGCTTGTCAATACAAATCGACCGGCAGGCCGCGATAATCCCGGTCTAAGACATTGACCGCAGCCCTAGGGATGTCCGGCTTGCCGCCGCGCTAGCATCTGTTGCCGCGCGATGCGGCCGAGGAGCGCCGCACATGCAACGACAGGCCGGAGTTCTCCTCCATCCCACCTCCCTGCCCAATGAACAGGGAATCGGGACGGTAGGGCCCGAGGCGGAACGATTCCTCGAATGCATGTCCGCGGCGGATTTCCGCCTCTGGCAAATCCTGCCCCTGTGTCCGACCGGCTACGCCGACTCCCCCTACGCCGGCTTGTCCGCCTTGGGGCTGAATCCCATGCTCGTGGATCTGCAGTCTCTGGCGGCCGAGGGACTGCTGCGTGGCGAAGACATCGACTCCGTGCCGTCGGCCGACCCATCCGCCGTCGATTTTTCGTCCCTGCCGCGCTGGAAGAGCGGCGTACTCAGGCAGGCATTCGGGCAGTTCATGTGCGCCTCCGGCGCCCAGACGCAGCTGGACGAGTTCCAGGCGGCAAACGCCGGCTGGCTCCCCGACTTCGCCCTCTTCATGGCCCTGAAGGATGCCCATGGCGGCGTTTCCTGGAGCGACTGGGAGCTGCCGCTCCGCCGGCGCCGGCCCGACGCGCTGGCTCGCGTCGCACGAGAGCATCGCGACGACATCGCCTTCCACGTCTTTCTGCAGTTGGTGCTGGAACGGCAGTGGAGCGCCGTCAAGGCACGGGCCGAGCAGCTGGGGATCGCCATCGTGGGCGACATGCCCATCTTCGTCGCCTACGACAGCGCCGACGTCTGGGCGAATCAAGACCTGTTTCGGCTCGATGCCGCCGGGGATCCGGAGGTCGTCACCGGTGTTCCTCCGGACTACTTCAGCGCCACCGGCCAGCTTTGGGGCAATCCGCACTACCGTTGGGAAGCCATGCGCGAGGACGGGTTTCGGTGGTGGATAGAGCGGTTCCGGCGATTGACCGATCTGGTCGACATCATCCGCCTCGACCACTTCCGGGGCTTTGCCGCCGCCTGGACGGTGCCCTTCGGCAATCCGACCGCCGAGCACGGCAGGTGGGAGCCCTATCCCGGCGGAGAGCTGCTCACGGCGGTTGAGGCGGCGCTTGGCCGGCTCCCCATCATTGCCGAAGATTTGGGCGTCATCACGGCCGACGTGGTGGAGCTGCGCCGGCAGTTCGAATTCCCCGGGATGCGGATCCTGCAATTCGCATTCGACGACGGGCCTGAGGACGCCGGTCTGCCCCACAACTTCGAGCGCAACACGGTCGTCTACACCGGCACCCATGACAACGACACCACCCGGGGATGGCTGGAGAGCATCAGCTCAGACACGCGAGCCCGAATCCGCGACTATCTGGATTCTCCGCACGACCCACAGGCGTGGGATATGATTCGACTGGCCCTGGCTTCGGTGGCGGATACGGCCGTCATTCCCCTCCAGGATCTCCTCAATCGCGGACGAGAGGCACGAATGAACCATCCCGGCACCACCCAGGGCAACTGGCGGTGGCGATTCAGGTGGGAGGATCTGGAGCCCGAGATTCTCGAACACGCACACAGGCTCAACGTCAGCTTCGGCAGGGCTGAAGGAGCCGAACGTGCCTGAGCCCAGCCCGCGCAGCAAGGTAGCTCTGCTTCGTGCCAACCTCGCCTCCCGATGGGCGGTACCGGCGGAGATCCTCGCTCAGATGCCCGCTCTCGATCAACCGGCACACCGCGAGGCTGCGATCGAAACGCCAAGCCTCGATCGCGCCGTCGCCGATCTCACGGCCTATCTGACCACGCCGACCTGGTTCGATCTCGCCGCCAAGCAGGACGGCCTGCTCCAGGGTCTGCGGACCCGGCCCGTGGCCTACTTTTGCGCCGAGTTTGGCCTGGCCGACTGGCTGCCCATCTTCTCGGGCGGCCTCGGGGTCCTCGCCGGAGACGTGTTGAAGGAGGCCAGTGACCTCGGTGTGCCCATGGTGGGCATCGGGCTCCTGTACCGACATGGCTTCTTCACCCAGCGCCTCGACGCCGCGGGAAATCAGCGAGAGGACTATCCCACCGTCCATCCTGAGGTGCTGCCGTTGGAGGCAGTGCCGGATGCGCAGGGCAATCCCCTGACCGTCTCCATTCCCATGGGAACGGACGAGGTTGGGGCGCGGGCATGGCGGCTCGCCGTCGGGAGACTGAGCCTTTACCTGCTGGATACAGACCTCGCCGGCAACCAGCCGGACCAGCGTGTCATCACGGCCAATCTGTACGGCGGCGATCGGGAACGGCGCATCCAGCAGGAGATCGTCCTGGGGATCGGTGGGGTGCGCCTACTCCACGCACTGGGTATCGACCCGGGCGTGTACAGCATGAATGAGGGCCACGCGGCCTTCCTGGGCTTGGAGTTGCTGGCCCAAACGCTCAATGGAAAGCCGTTTGAGGAGGCCCTCGCGGACGTCCGCGGACGGATTGCGTACACCAATCACACGGTGCTTCCGGCGGGCAACGAAGTCTTCTCGCGGGATCTGGTTCGCCGCTATCTCGCGCCCGCGTTCGAGCGGCGCGGCATCGATCAGGACCGCCTGCTCAGCCTGGGCGGAACCGGCGACTTCTCCATGACCGAGCTGGCCTTCCGGCTGGCCGGAAAGGCCAACGCGGTCAGCCGTCCCCACGCGGAGGTCATGCGCCAACGCTGGCCCGACTTCACGGTTGAGCCGGTGACCAATGGCGTTCACGCCCCTACATGGGTCGGGCCGCGGGTTCGAGCCCTCCTTGACCGGGAGGCTCCGGGCTGGTCCGGCGAGGAATGCCGGGAGGCCGCGTTTGCGCGCGTCCCACCGGCCGAGCTATGGAAGGCCCATCGCGACCAACACGCGACGCTGATGCGTCTGGTGACGGCGGTCGCTCCCCAGGCCCTATTCGATCCTGATGCCCTCACGATGGTGTGGGCCCGGCGGTTCGCGCAATACAAGCGGGCCGGCCTGCTGGCGTCCGACGTCGATCGGTTACGAACCATCCTCCGCGATCCGGACCGTCCGGTGCAGCTGATCATCGCCGGGAAGGCGCATCCGGCGGATGAGGCAGGAAAGGCCATGATGCGGGATCTTTTGGCCACCATTGGCGCCGCGGGGCTGTCCGACCGGGTGGCCTTCATTCCCGACTACCGGCTGGAGGTGGCGGCAACCCTAACCGCCGGCGCGGACCTCTGGATCAATACACCGCGGAAGCCCCTCGAGGCCAGCGGCACCAGCGGCATGAAGGCCGGCGATAATGGCGCCCTGCTGCTCACCGTTCTCGACGGCTGGGCATCCGAAGTGGAATGGCACGGCATCGGCTGGACCCTGGCCGGTGAAGACGACGGGGAGGACGCGGCCCGGCTCTACGATCATTTAGAGCGAGAGATCGTGCCCACCTTCTTTCGTCGCGACTCCGACGGAACGCCAGGTGACTGGGCGGAACGGATGCGACGCACCCTGGCACTGACGCTCAGCCGCTACTCGACGCGGCGCATGCTACACGAGTACCTCGACGAGATCTATCTGCCGTTGATCCGCACCGCTCGAGCATAGGCAGGCTCCCGCCTTCGGGCACGACTCTAGTCGGTCGAGCTGAGAATGTCCTCGATCTCGGCCAGGTCATTGTCGGTCAGGTGACAATCGGCCGCGCCCACGTTCTCATCGACCTGGGACGGTCGTTTCGCGCCCACGATGGAAACCGTTACCCCGGGCCGGGATAGCGTCCAGGCAACTGCCAGCTGACCCAGCGTCACGTCCAATCGTTCTGCCACGCTTCTCAGCCGGTCGATGACGCGGAGATTGCGGCGGAAGGTCTCACCCTGGAAGAGCGGATCGCTGCCCCGAACATCTGATGCGGGAAGGCGGTCGCCCTCCTGATACTTGCCGGTCAGCAGGCCCTTCGCCATGGGACTGTATACGACCACGCCGATCCCGTTTTCTCGACAGAACGGCAGGATCTCGGTCTCGATCTCGCGCTCGAGGAGGTTCAGCGGCGGCTGGAGGGAATCCAGGCGCCGGACCTCCAGGCATTGCCGCATGAGCTCAACGCCGAAGTTCGAGGCGCCCACGAAGCGCACCTTGCCGTCTCGCACCAGGTCGGCCATGGCCTGCATGCTCTCCTGCACGTCGGATCTGGGATCGGGCCAGTGCATCTGATACAGGTCGACGTAGTCGAGCCCAAGTCGGCGCAGACTGCCGTCGATCGCTCGTTTGATGGCCGTGGGACTCAGGTCATCCCCACTGACCTTGGTGGCCAGAAAGAAGTCGTCCCGGCCCATGCCGGCCACTGCCTCGGCGACGATCTCCTCGGAGTGCCCGGCGCCATAGACCTCCGCGGTATCGATGAACGTGGCTCCCAGCTCAACCGACCGGCGGATGGCGGCCACCGTCTGCCCGTCGTCGACCGTGCCCCAGCCGCTGCCGCCGGCCGCCCAGGCGCCGAACCCGATGACCGATACCGCCGGGCCCTCACTTCCCAGCCTGCGTGTCTCCAACGATCCCCTCCCTTCCGCCTCTCTTGATTCCAACCGTCTGTCGGTCGCTTCTCATTCAAGCAGAGCCGGATTCATCTCCCGGGCCGCTCCAGACCCGCGGCGGTTAGGATTGACTCTTCCGCCTCGCGCATCTCTCGCTCCACTTCGGGGTCGTCATGCCGAAAGCCCAACAGCTGCAGAGCGCCGTGCACGGAGAGCCAGGCGATCTCGCGCCGCAGGTCGTGTCCGTAGGCGGCGGCCTGCTGGACCGCCCGCTCGTAGCTGATGACCACATCGCCGAGCTGTCGCGGCTGATCCGGGGGCAACACAAACTGGTCGCCCCCCTCCAGCGCCGAGAACGAGAGCACGTCCGTGGGCTCATCCCGGCCCCGATAGCGACGATTCAGCTCGCGGAGGGCCTCATCGTCGGTCAGGCGCACGGTAAGCTCGACGGTTCCCGCAACCTGGACGTGGTCCAGGGTGGCGGCGACAACCCCAGTGACCAGGCCATCATCGACCGCCATCTGGGCGGCATCCAAGACCACGTTGATCCGGTAGTCGTCAGCTTTCGACGTGAGGCTCGCGGGCGGTGGTGATGGTCGGGGTGACGGGATACTCGATTCGGGGGTGATAGATGCCGTTGAGCACGGCGACGAACGCTGCTCGGGCCGCCTCCAGGTCGCGTAGGGTGAGCTGACACTCGCTGAGCTGCCCGCCGGCGACACGCTCGTCGATGATGCGGTTGACGGTCTCGTGAATGGTCTGGGGCGATCGAACGGTGCTGCCTCGCACCGCCGCCTCGCAGCCATCGGCCAGCATCAGCAGACCACACTCCTTGGTCTGGGGAAGCGGGCCCGGGTAGCGATAGACCTGGGCATCGGCGTTGGCGTCCTGCTCCAGCGCCCGATGGAAGAAGTAGGGCATGGTCATGGTGCCGTGATGCTGGAGGACCGCGTCGCCGATGATGGCGGGTAGGTGGGCCTGTTTGACCAGCGTGGCCCCATGGGTCACGTGCGAGCGGATGATCTCGGCGCTCTCCTCGGGCCGGAGGTCGTCGTGAATATTGGCTCCGGCCATCTGGTTTTCGATGAAACAGAGGGGATTGGTGATCTTGCCGATGTCGTGATAGAGGGCCATGACGCGGGCGAGCAGGCCGTTGGAGTCGATGTCCCCCGCCGCCCGCTCCACCATGGATGCTACGACCAGGCTGTGGTTATAGGTGCCCGGCGCTTCGGCCATCAGCCGTCGCAGCAGCCGCTGGTCGGGATGACCCAGCTCCAGCAGGTGCAGGGTGGTTGTGACGCCGAAGGCGTTTCCCAGCACGACGAAACCACCAAATGCCAGGGCGCCGGTTACAAACCCATTGGCCAGCGAGGCGGCCGCGTAGTTGCGCAGCGACGTGCCGTCATAGGTGCCGGCCAGCAGCTGGAACGCCGCGATCACGCCGGCCGCCGCCACCGCGACATACAGCCCCGCGAGGATGAAATCGTTGAGGCGCCTCAGGTGTCGCACCGCGAGCGCTCCGGTGACTCCGGTCAGGAGGTAGAAGCAGGTCAGCTCGAATGAGCCCCCCACCACCCAACCGACTAGCATGGCGAGCACGACGGCCAGGCTCACCCCGACCTCACTGGAGATCAGCAGCGCCGCCAAGACACTGCCCGCCGCAGCGGGAAAGAAGTACGGCAGAAGCACATGGCCCGGAACCATCAGGCGGGCCACGAGGACGGTCGCCAGGATGATCGCGTCGAGCAGGACCATCAGCTTGTGATTGGCGGTCACGTCTCGATAGAAGGAGCGCAGATACCACAGCACCAGGGTGATGACGATAAGGGCGAACAGCACAGAGCCCGTTCGTTGACCCCAGTCGGCCGTCTGTGCCGGCGAACCCACCGCCCGCAATTCCTCCAGAATCGCCGGAGTGACCACCTGGCCCCGACGGACGATGACCGTACCGGGAAGGAGGGTCACGGTGACGGGTTTGAGATGGGCAACCGCGGCCTGCTGCCGCTTCTGGGTTGCCGCCACGTCCGGAGTGAGTGTCGGCGTCAGGAACTGGTCGAGGACGGTCGTCACCATGCGGTGTACCGGCGGCGCGAGCCGCGGCGGGAGCGTCTGGTACAGCGACAGCTCAATATGCAGGATATCGGTGGCCACGAACCCCCGAACCTCGAGGCTGGCATTGAGTAGACGCATGCTCCAGTAGCGCGTGCTGCGCCATTCAGCCGCCGACAGATGGGGTAGTCCGCGGACGGCAATCCCGGACGCCTTCAGCAGCTGGCGAATCGCCGAGTCGCGAGCGGCCCCGGTCAGTCCCGGCCGCTGCAGCACGGCTTGGATGTTCTGAAACAGCAGCAGCGCCTGCTGCCGGCTCTGCTGGGCTTGGGCCAGGTTGCTCCGATACACCGGGGCCACCGTGGCCATAACCTGCTGATTCCGACGATTGGTTGCCACCGTATCCACAAAGGTCACCCGGCTGGCGGCCCGCACCGTCACCGGTGACGCCTGACCGAGGATCGGAAGGGACCGAGTCTCCAAGGGCGAGCTGACCAGCACCGCCAGGCCGGCGACGATGACCAGTCCGTGCAGAGCCAGGAACGCGGGATGGAACCGGCCGCTTTCCTTCACGAATGCCGCTCCGTCGCGTCCGCTAGCGGGCGGACCGGCCCGCGAGCATCTCCCGCACGACTGCGTTGACTGCCGATCCCTCGGCGCGACCCTTGACTCGAGGCATTACCGAGCGCATGACCATGCCGGTGGCGGCATTGGGATTGGCGGCCGTCTCCGGAGGAAGCGCGGCGACGGCTTCGGCGACGATGGCCCGCAGCTCGTCCTGGGTGAGCTGCTGGGGCAGGTAGGTCTGGAGAATCTGGAGCGCTGCCGCTTCCTGCTCAGCCAGATCATGCCGCCCTCCCCGCTCGAACTCCGTCATCGCCTCGCGACGCACCTTGGCCTCTTTGACGATGACGCCGACGACATCGTCCTCGCTCAGGGGGCTCTGTCGCGCCTTGTCTTCGTTCTGGAGGGCCGCCTTGACCATCCGGATCACCGAAACCCGCGAGGCGTCCCGGCTCTTGAGGGCCTCACGATAGTCCTGCTCGAGCCGGTCTCGCAGGCCCGCCTGTGTCGCCATTCTCCCCTCTTCATGGCGCCGCATCTGGGCAGGATTGAGGCCACTCATTGTAGATGTGCCGGGCTCGCTTCTCTCCGGCGAGGCCCAATTCAACCCAGTGAGGCAACCCTCCCTAGACTGAATGGACATGACCGAGTCAGCGGAGCGGATCGAGATCGCCGTCGATCGCGCCGAGTGCATCGGTTCGGGACAGTGTGTGGCGGTCGCTCCGCGCGCATTCCGTCTGGACGACGCCATGAAGGCGGCGGTGATCGATCCCGAGGCTGAAGATCTCGACGCGGTCCTGGAAGCGGCCTACATCTGTCCCACCCGGGCCATCTACGTCTCTCAGGGAGGCCGGCCGCTGTTCCCCTGAGCGGCGGGTGCCAACGCGGGCGCCGCCTCCTCGGACGTGTAGTCCCGAATGGTGCGTGAGAGTAGCGAGATCAGGCCGACAACGCCGACGGTCACAAAGCCGCCCAGCGCCACCGCCTCGCGGGTCCCGAGGGCGGCGGCCGCGGCCCCGGCCTCCAGATTGCCCAGCTGTGGGCCGCCGGCGACGAACATGGTGTTGACCGCCGTCACCCGTCCTCGAAGCCGGTCGGGCGTGGCCATCTGAGAGATCGTGCCGCGAAGGGAGGCGCTGACCGCGTCCGCGGCGCCCGAGAGGGCCAGGAACAGCAGGCCCAGCAGGAACCAGGGCGCGAACCCGAAGGCGGCCAGGGCCACGCCATAGACGCTTACGGCGAGCAGAATCACCAGCCCCTGACGGCGCAGCCGGCCGAACAGACCCAGGAGCAGAGCGCCGATGACCGCACCGAACGAACCTGCTCCGTACAGCAGCCCCAAGCCCTGAGGACCAGTGTGGAAGATGGTCCTTGCGAAGACGGGAAAGAGAACCGTCGAGGCGGCGAAGAAATTGGCCAGAAAGTCGAGGCTCTGCACCGACAGGATGACGCGATTGTGAATCATGAAGCTCCAGCCCTCGCGTATCGCGGCCATACTCACCTGCCTCGTGGCCACATGGCCGACGCGGGTGTGCATGAGGATGACCGCCATCAACACGAAGCTGTAGGACACTGCGTCGGCGACGTAGTTGGGAACGATGCCCGCGACGCCGATGACCAGGCCGCCAATGGCGGGCCCGGCGATGGTGGCGAACTCGCGTGCCGCCACGATCAGGGACATGGCGCGGGGAAAGACTGCACGCGGCACCAGATGCGGGACCAGCGAGGAGCGAGCCGGCTGGTCCAGCGCCTGAATCGCCGAGGTGACGGCCACGATGCCGTAGATGAGCGGCGGGCTCACCCGTCCGGTCGCCGTGAGCACCGCCAGCATGGCCGAGAGCGAGGCGAGGCTCACCTGGGTCACCAGAAGCGTCAGGCGGCGGTCGAAGGCATCCGCGATCACGCCCGATCCCAGCGAAGCCAGTACCAGGGGGCCGCCTCGGGCCAGACCGATCAATCCCAGGGCCAGCTTGGAATTGGTCAACAGGTAGATCTGCCAGGCCACGGCCACAACCTGCATCTGCGTGCCGATCGCCGACAGCACCTGACCTCCCAGCAACAGGCGGAAGTCTCGGTACCGCAGCGGCTCGGTCGGGGCCGTTGCCGACCGGCGCCCAGGTCCCCTCGGCGGACCGTCTGGCGTCACACGTTCACGATAACGGCTATTTTAAGGTGGCTGGCGGCTGTCAAGGCCGCGTCTGATGCACTGGGAGGGAGATCATGGCGTCGGCAGATACCTCGATCACAGCGGCGGCCGCGCAGCGAGACGCGTGGCTGGCCGAGGCGGACATCAAGGCGGTGTTGGCCGAGCTCATCGGTACGTTCCTGTTTGTCTTTGTGGGAGCCGGAACGGTGGTCACCGCCGGCGGCTTCATCCACGCGCCGTCTGCCGTGGGTCTCTTGATCGCGGCGCTCGGCAATGGGCTCGCGCTGGCTCTTGCCATCACCACCGTGGGCCACGTATCCGGCGGCCATCTCAATCCGGCCGTCACGATCGCCCTCTGGGTCAGCCAGCGAATCGCCACGCCCCTGGCGCTGTTTTACATTGCCGCCCAGCTTGCGGGAGGGGTCCTTGCGGGCCTGGCGCTGAAGGCCATCTTCGCGCAGGGAATCTGGGCCCCCGTCCACCTCGGTGCGCCCGCTCTCGCAGGCGCCCAGAGCGTGCACTTCGGCACCGGCGTCCTCATCGAGGCCATCATGACCTTCTTCCTGGTCTTCGCCGTCTTCGGCACGGCGGTCGATCCGCGACATGTGCAGATCGGTGGCTTCGGCATCGGCCTGGTCGTGGTGGTGGATGTTCTGGTGGGCGGACCGCTGACCGGCGCGGCCATGAACCCGGCCCGCGCCTTCGGGCCGGCGGTAGCCGCCAACTTCTGGTCGAACCACCTCGTCTACTGGGTCGGTCCGATCCTCGGCGCCATCATCGCCAGCCTCATATACGGATACGTGCTCATGCCCCATGAGGAGATCGATATCGGCTCGGCTCCTCAGGTGCCGGGCGACGACATCGTTCCCGTGCCCGCTCCGGAGGTCAAACCTTATCTGAGTGACGCCGAGCAGGGCGGCATCGCCGATGCGCGCGACGCCACCGTGGAAGAGGTGCTTGTCGAGGAGGTGGACGACTCAGGACCCGAGCCGCTCACCTGAGGGCGGCCTCCCAGGCTCGCATCAACTCGGGGAGGTCCTCAAAGACCGCCGTCGGCTTGGCCGGGGAGCCGGCGATGTCCACCCTGGTGCTCACTCCCGTGAGAACCAGGAGAGCCGTCATGTCCAGGGCGGCGGCCGCGGCAATGTCGGTGTCGAGCCGGTCGCCCAGCATGGCCGTTTGCTCCACCTCGGCCCCCATCGCAGCCATGGCCAGCTCCAGCATGCGCGGCTGGGGCTTGCCGATGACGCGCGGACGTATGCCGGTGGTCGCCGTGATGGCCGCCTGTAGGGCGCCGGCTCCCGGCGCCAGGCCCTCCTCGACCGGCAGGCTGGTATCGGCGTTGGTGGCCACGAACTCGGCGCCCGATTCCAGAGCCAAACACGCCGTCCGGAGTCGGTCGTAGGTAACACCTCGGTCGAGCCCGGCCACAACTGCCGTCACGCCCTCGGCCGCCGTCGAAATCTCCATCCCGGCCTCGGTCAATGCCTGATGCAAGCCGGCCTCACCAATCACATAGACAGGCCCGCGAGTGCCGGATTCGGTTAGATCCATGGCCGTGGCGAGGCTGCTGGTGAAGATCGAGCCCACCGGCGCCCTGATGCCCATGGCTGCCAGCATCTCGGCGTTGCGCTCGGGTGAGGCCGTCGAATTGTTGGTCAGGAGGCGGTACTCGATTCCCCCGCGCTCCAGCCAAGGCAAAAGCCCATCCGCACCCTCCAGCCGGCGGGAGCCCCGGAAAAGGACGCCGTCCATGTCGATGAGCAGAAAGCGGACGGCGCTCCAGTCGACCTGCTCGGCGCCGGACGGCAAGGGTTCCCGGCTCAAGCGGGCAGGGCCGACTGCGCCTGGTTGGCCTCCGGCTGCAGGAACTCGGTCCGCGGAACCTCGACCAAATCGGCAATGTGCGGGACCACGATTTCCGGCCTGGGCTGGTAACGCAGGCGCGCGTACTTGCCCTGGCACACCAGCACGGTCGTCACCCGGTCGGGATAGAGGCGACCCATATCGGCAAGAATGGTGGTCTTGTCGTCGATGAGCGCGTAGTGTTCTGCCGGAAATGCCTCGAAGACCGCCGACATCTCCGCCTGCTTGTGCACCGTCAGCCGGACGCGACCGTGGACGGCATCGGCCAGACCGCTGCGCTCGATCTTGAGGCGTTGATAGACGGGATCGCCATCGGAGACGATAATGGTCAGGCCGATGGTCTCCAGGTAGCGAAGCGCTGCGATGGCCCCCGGATACAGGTAGTCGGCGAAGTCGACGTGCATGACGATGTCACGAACCCGGTCAACGTCCAGGTCCGGGCTGGCCTGGGCGAAGCGCTCCAGCGTAGCCGGGTAGTCGACCACCTCCTCTTCCTTGCGCACCTCCTCGTAGATGGCCCAGAAGCGATCGTTTCCCTTGGCGCCGACGGCGCTCGTAATGCGACGGCAGAGGTCGTCCTTGAGGCGGTCGTTGTTCAGGAGGGTGTTGTCCACGTCGAGAAGGAACACCAGCGACGGCATGGCTCATTATCCGAGCCCTTGCGGGTGCCGCTCACCCTGAAGCGCCTCCCACAGTGCAACAACGGGGGAAATGGACGGCAGGGGTCGCGATGTCGTCCGCGTGCCGCCGCTCTCGAAGAGCGGGGGCGGCGTCCGCCGGTGGGCTGGTCGCACCAGCGGGCATGGAGTTCAGAGTTCCTTGCCGGATCGGAGTTTGCCTGGTGCGAGCCCAAGTGGCCATGGGTCTTCTCGCGCCACACCGTATCTTGGGATGGGGGTGAGCCATGACCGGCCTGAGTCAGTACGCCAGCGAGCTGTTTGGGCCACGAGACGCGGCGCTCGAAGCGCTGCCCCGCGAGGCAGAGCGGCAGGGCCTGCCGGCCATTCACATTCCCGACGAGATCGGCCGTCTGCTGCAGATTCTCATCATCGGCTCGGGAGCAAAGCGGATTCTCGAGCTGGGTACGCTATTCGGCTACAGCGCTGTGTGGATGGCCCGGGTGCTTCCGGCCGGCGGGACGATCGACACCCTGGAAGCCGAGCCCCGGCATGCCTCGGTGGCCCGGGCCAATTTCGCCGGGCTGGGTGTGGAGGATGTGGTCAACATCCACGAGGGACCGGCGCTCGAGACGCTGCAGCTGCTCGACGGCCGTCGATATGACCTGATCTTCATCGACGCGGACAAGGTCAGTTACCCGCGCTACCTCGACTGGGCCATCCGGCTCAGCCATCCGGGATCACTGATCGTCGCGGACAATGTTTGGCGGCAGGGCTCGGTGGTGACCGGCGACGACGAGAACGGCCGGGCGATGGCAGAGTTCAATCGCGCCGTCATCGCCAACCCCCGCCTCGTCTCCACCATGATTCCCACCAGGGATGGGGCGGATGCGCTGCTGCTCGCGACGGTTCGGCCTATCTAGGCGTCGGGCTCCGGCTGGAGGGTGACTCCCGGCTGCCGGCATCTTCCCGCGGAGGCAGGGAGACGCCGCAGCGACTTGTGCCGCCGGTAGGGCGTGGGAACGGCGAGGGGGATGGCCGCCGGCTTGTCGAACACCCGGTGCGGCGGCTCAACCTCGGGGGTCGCCACGGTGGTCTCCTCCGCGGGACCCACCTCGCCGATGGCCTCGCAGGCCTGCCGGAACAGGGGCACCAGGTTGGGATCGAACTGGCTTCCCGCCGCCTTTTCGAGACGCTCGAACGCGATCTCAGCGCTCATCGCCTTCCGGTAGGGACGGTCGGCGGTCATGGCCTCATAGGCGTCGGCAATGCACACGATGCGGGCCTCGAGCGGGATCTTGTGGCCGGGAAGCCGGTCCGGATAGCCCGTTCCGTCCCAGGTCTCATGATGCCAGCGAACGATGCCCAAGCCCTTCCGGAACTGCTTGTAGTGGCGGAGCATGTCATAGCCGATGATCGGGTGCAGCTCCATCTGCGCTCGTTCCTCGGGGGTGAGCTTACCCGGCTTCATGAGGATCTCTGAGGGAATGCCGATCTTGCCGATGTCGTGGACCAGCGCGCTCAGCTCGATGTTGGCGATCTGCTCATGGGACAGCTCGGCGGCCTCAGCCAGGGCGACGCTCAACCTGGCCACCCGCTTCGAGTGGTTGTAGGTCAATGGATCCCGGTGGTCGATGCTCTCGGACATGGCCAGCACCGACTGCCGGGTTTCCTGCTGAATGCGAACAAATGTTTCGATGCTGAAGTATGCCATAACGACCGGAAGGCCAACCAAGGGCGCAAACGCGGGCAAATAGAGCCAGAAGCCGCCCAACATAAGGCCCAGGCCGATGCTCGTTGCTTCCTGAAGGACCGTCTTCAGGTGGTTGGCCTGGTACACCTGCCAGATCTTCTGATGCGACAACATGGCCACCATGGCCGCTACGATCAGGCTCCCGGCGACGTAATACACGAGAGCCAGCGTCATCATGGCGGCAAAGGCGTGCAGCAGCGAGGGTCCGTTGGAGCTCTGGAGCGCATGGGCTCCGCCCACCAGCCGGAACAACAGCGCTGCCGCCGCCACCGAGACCACCACGTGGCCGGTGTTGAAGAAGGCCTTCACCACCGACCGCCGTGCCTGTGTCAAGCCGACGGCCACGGCGGCCACCAGGATGGCCACATACCAGGGCAGCACCACGATGGCGGCGATGACGGCCACACTGCCGATGCTGTGGCTGGCCGTCTCGGGCTCGAAGGTCGTGAGCGGGATGACCATCCGCTCCGCCAGTATGCCCAGGCCCACAAAGGCGGTCGCGGCCAGCAGTACCCTGATGCCCAAGTGCGGGAATGACCGGACTAGCTCGTCCGCGGAAAGCGCGGTCACCAGGACGCCCACGGCGACCACCACCTGCCAGTACGTTCTGGCGACAGGGGGAAGCTGCTTCATTACCGCGCCGCGGTCCAATCGCAAATCATGGCATACCAGTCCGCATTTACGGTAGCGTTCTGACGCCGATTGACAAGAGGGACCGGGTTGCGATTCGGTTACGCCGGCAGTCCCGGCACGCGTGAGTTCCGTTCGGAGCCGCCGGCTTTCCGGTATGGACTACTCGAGAAATAGGAAACCGGAGCCGTCCCAGGGCGAACGACTCCGGTTCCTATTCGGCTGAACGAATGCCGAGGCGAGAAGCCTCGTCAGCCGTGGGCTATGGGCCCCACCAGTGGATGGGTGCTCCGGACGCCAGAAGCGTCGCGAGGAGCGCACCACCGGCCACGACGAGCCGGACGGCGTAGGTCTTCATCCCCTTCTCCTTTCTTGCAGTCTGCGGATTGCTCCGCTATTGCGACCGAACGACGGCTGATGAGTGACTGGGAAACGCAGAGATCCGCTTGACGGAACGGCCGGTCGAGCACCGGTGCATTTCCGCGATGACCACGGAGAACCCACCGATCGAAATCAGGATGTCCCCGAGGCTATAGGGGTTCGAGTGGATCGGCAGCGGCAGAACAATGTGGTCGTCAAGCGCCGCCAAACGGCTGGATGGGCCGGCCAGCGAAACGTTGCTGACCACGCGGCGATTGCGAATCTGGGCCACGAGGCCGTGCCCCCGAGCCAACCCCAGCGCGTGCGCATCCGCGGGCATGGTTCCGCCGTTGGCGGCGATCGCGATGAAATTCAGGGCCGCGCCGGCCGTCAGGATCAAGACCGGCCACCGAAGGCGGGCGAGGTTGATTGACAGGCCGGCGAGGATGAGGAGGAGGGACAGGAGGTAGATGGTGTGCCCGTAACGCAGATCCCAGCCGGCGGTGTCGGTCATGGGATTGAAGAGCAGCAGCTGCACCCCCAACCCGGCCAGGAGCGCCCACACCCACCGGAGTGGCGTCTCCGCCAGTGCCTTGAAGGTGCCGCCGGTCAACTTCCCGACGATCAGCCCTGCGGCAATGGGGACGGCCAGCAGCATCACTTCTCCTGGAGTCAGAGCCGGGATGCGGAGTTCGGCCGGCCCTGGGTTCGTCGTTGACCGCCCTGGCTAGCCCGGATTGGCTATTGCCGGAACTGGTCACCACCACTATACGGGCGGGTTATGTTGAACCGACAGCGCGAACGCGACGTGCACTCACCCGCCTACTCTCCCTATGTCCGTTGGATTATGCACATCCAGCGTTACCGTAGCACCGAATCTTGTACTACAATGCTTGTGCAACAAGCACCTTTGTGGTTAAGAAATCTTCAAGGAAGCACTCGCGTGATTCAGCCATCGGCACACGCTCCGCGCGTCAGCTACCGGCAGAGCTATCGCCGCTGCGGGAAGGCGAGCTGCAGAACCTGCCGCGACGGCCGCGGACATGGACCCTACTGGTACGCTTCCTGGCGCGAGGGGAGCCGGGTGCGTACGTCCTACGTCGGCAAGACGCTTCCGGGAGACCAACCTCGATGGGAAGGCTCGATCGTGACCCTGGGCCGCTTCGAGGTGAGCATTGCCGGTCGGGGGCCAATCCGGTGCACCCCACGAACTCGCGACCTTTTCACGATGCTCTTGTCTGCACCGACCGGGCGGCTGCCTCGTGAGGAGGTCGCGGGGACGCTGTGGCCGGAGTTCGATCCGCTGCGTGCCCATCAGAACCTGCGCACCGCCGTCTCCAGCCTCCGCCGTCTCCTCGCCCATTCGCAGTGGGTCCGCATCGAGGGGCCGTCTGTGCGCCTGGACATGCCCTCGGTGCGGCGAGACGACGTGGTGTTTGCCGAGGCAGCGGTCGCGGCGCTGGAGCGCCCCTCATTCGACGTCGTTGCTCGCGCGATTGGCGCCTACGGCGGGGAGTTTCTGCCCGACGACCGGTACAGCGACTGGACGATCTATCGCCGGCAGGAGCTGGCGACGCTCCGGCGGCGGCTCGTCCTGGAGGCCGCCCGCCTGGCCCAGTCCAAAACCGAGATGGAGAGCGCGGCCGGCTGGGTCCGGAATGTTCTGGCCGGCGATCCTGCCGATGAGCCGCTGGCCCGGGCGGCCATGCGCCTCTACCACCGATCCGGGCGGCGCACCGAAGCGCTCCGCGTCTACGCCCGACTGGAGCGGGCCCTCGCCGACGAACTGGAGGTTGAGCCGGAGCCCGAGACCCAGAATCTGCGAGCCGAGGTCGTGAAAGGACCTAGCTCCGGCGAGGTTTCAGCCTGAGGAAGGCGCTACCGGTATGCCGCCACCCGCACCGTGACGCCGACGCAGGCGTTGTTGCAGTAGCCGAGCCGGTTGCGAACCTGCGCGATGGGCTGAAGGGCGCCCGAGGAATCGCACCCGCGCGCGATGAGGGTCACCTCGCCCGTTTCCGCCGGCTCCCAGGCATACGTCCATTCGCGCCAGCAGTACCGTCCATGATCGGGACCAAGCTCGGTGGCCTCCCAGGTGACGCCGCCGTCGACACTCACCTCGACTCCCGTCACGTCGCCCTGCCCCGACCAGCAATAGCCTCGCATGGGAACCGTCCCTCGTAGGGTCGCGCCGTCGACCGGATCAACGATAATGGCGCGCACGGCCATGCGTTCGCAGGGGCGGACGCCCTGTTCGTCCTCGATGACATAGTCGTCCACCTGAAACGCGCCCAAGAATGGCTCCCGCCGGGCGGAGATGCGCGCGAGCCACTTGACCGACGCCATGCCGTACCACCCTGGAACAATCAGTCGCAGCGGGCCGCCGTGGTCAGGGGGCAGGGGCGAACCATTCAAGTGCGTCGCGAGTAGCACGTGGGGATCGGCGCAGACCTCCCGTGCGAGCGAGCGCTCGTATGTGCGCCCCGCGCCTTCCGGATCCGGGGGGTCGCCGTCAAGGCCCGCAAAGACGATCTCTCCGGCGTCCGGAGACGGGCCGGCCAAGTCGAGCACGTCTCGAAGAGAGGGACCCTGCCAGACCCCCGTGCCCACAGCCCCGAGCCGCCACTGTACGCCGGGAGCCGCCGGCATCAGGTAGGCGCGGCCATTGCCCGCGCACTCCAGCGTGACGATCACCTCTCGCTGCGGCAAAAGGCGAAGCTCCTCGATGCTGAACTCCTTCGGCCGCTCCACCAGACCGTCCACCACCAGTGACCGCCATGGCTCCGGAGGGTCGGGGAAATGACTCCGGATGTAGAAGGAGTCGGTGCCCGTCAACAGGCCCGTCTGCCGGCTCAGGTCGGTTTCGACGTTGAGCGGCTGGCCCGAACGGACCAGGTCCGGAGACGACTTCGAGGTGGGAGGCGTCAGACCGCGGGGATCGAGGCGGTTCCCGGCTGCGCGGCGACCCGAGTGAGCCGCTCGACATCCGCGTCAACCATCAGTCGAACCAGCTCCTCAAAGCCCGCCTCGGGCTCCCAGCCAAGTGTTGCCTTGGCCCGCGACGCATCGCCGACGAGATGGTCGACGTCGGCCGGGCGGAGCAGCTGGGGATCGAACCGCACGTACTCGGCGGGATCCAGACCCACGTGCCGGAATGCAGTATCCACAAACTCTCTGCCGGAGTGACTCTCGCCGGTCGCGATCACGAAATCGCCCGGCTCCGGCTGCTGCAGCATCAGCCACATCGCCCGCACATAGTCCCCTGCGTACCCCCAGTCACGGCGCGCATCCAGGTTGCCCAGGCGCAGCTCGTTGGACAGTCCCAGCTTGATCCGGGCCACCCCGTCGGTGACCTTCCGGGGGAAGAACTCCAGCCCGCGGCGCGGCGACTCGTGGTTGAAGAGGATGCCGCTGCAGGCGAAGATGCCGTAGCTCTCGCGATAGTTAACCGTGATGTAGTGGCCGTAGACCTTGGCCACGCCGTAGGGTGAGCGTGGGGAGAAGCGGGTCGACTCGTTCTGCGGCGTCTCAGGAATGCTTCCGAACATCTCGGAGCTGGAGGCCTGATAGAAGCGGGCGTCCGGCTTCACGATCCGGATCGCCTCCAGCACGCGAGTGACACCCAACCCCGTGAACTCGCCCGTGAGAACGGGCTGATTCCAAGAGGTGGGCACGAAGCTCATCGCGGCCAGGTTGTACACCTCGTCGGGCATGTACTCGCGCAGAATGGTCTCCAGTGAGGTGGGATCGAGCAGGTCCCCCTGAGCCAGCTCCATGCGGTCGGCCAGGTGCTCGATACGCCCGTAGTTCTCGAGTGAGAGCCGCCGCAGCATCCCGATGACGCGGTAGCCCTTCCCGACCAGGAAATCGGCCAGATAGGAGCCATCCTGGCCTGTGACTCCCGTGATCAGCGCTGTCTTCACGACGTCGCGTCCTCCTTCGCACCCTCGGTCTCCAGCCGGCGACGCCAGTAGTCCAGAAGGTCGCGAGCTGAATCCCTCAATGATATTGAAGGCGCCCAGCCGGTGTCACCTCGAAGGCGAGATACATCGCCGACGAGGACGGCAGGCTCGAGCGCTCGGTGCTCCGATGGGGCACGGTGGACCTCCGGCCGCACCGCCGCGAGATCCAGCAGCATGTCCAGCAGGTCCCTCACCGGCCGGCCCTGACCCGAGGCGATGTTGTAGACGGCGCCCACCTCGCCCTGCTCGGCCAGTAGGGCAAGTGCCCGCACGACGTCGCGGACGTCCGTCAGGTCGCGAACACGATCGATATCCCCCACCTGCATCTCGGGCGGCCGCAGCCCCAGCTCCGCCTCCGCGATTTGTCTGGCGAAGGCGCCCGAGAAGAAGGTCTCCGAGCGCCTCGGCCCGACCTGGAGAAAGGGACGCACCCGGATCACCGGAAGCCCATGCGCGGCGAAGTACTGATACCCCATGAGGTCCTGGGCCACCTTGCTCACGCCATAGGGGGTGACCGGCAGCAGCCGGTAGTCCTCGCGGATGGGACTGTCGTCTGGTTCGGGAGAACCGTACTCGTCGGCGCTTCCGGCCACCAGGACGCGCTCGACACCGCCGATAGACACGCAGGCTTCCAGCAACGACAGCTGCGAGAGCACGTTGTTGCGATAGGTGCCCAGGGGGTCCTGCCAGGATCGGGATGTCGAGCTTTCCGCGGCCAGGTGGAGAACGACTCGGGGCCGCACCGCGTCTACCAGTGCCCGGGTGGCGACAGGGTCGGTGAGGTCGAGCCGGTGGATGTTCGGCCCCGAGAGCGAGGCCTCTGCGGAAGGCCGCCGGCTGGTCCCGTGAACCGTCCAGCCCGCACGGAGATAGTGCTCGACCGCGAATGAACCCACGAATCCCGAGGCGCCGGTGATCAGCACCACTCCCGGGTGATCGTTCCCCGGGACGCCCGCCCTAGCCGACGGTTCCCAACCTGCGCATCTCGGTGACCGGCTCACCGGCGGCAACCTTGGCCAGCGTGCGGCGTATTTCGTCGGCGTCGCACTGAGCCGCCAGGCTGAGGAGAGCGGTGATGCGCGTCTCCAGCTCGGAGAGGTTGGGCTCAACCCCGTCCTCCACCGAGACGATGGCTGGATTCGAGGTCGGCCGCGTCTTCTCTCCCAGGAACACAAGGTCCTCGGTGAGCTTCTCGCCGGGCCGCAGCCCGGTGTAGCGAATCTGGATGTCGACGCCCACACGGAGACCGCGAACCCGGATGATGCGCTTGACCACGTCCGCGATCTTGACGGGATCGCCCATATCCAGCATGAACAACTCCCCGCCTGATGCCAGCGCCGAGGCTTGGATCAGCAGGCTGACCGCCTCCGGTATGGTCATGAAGTAGCGCTCCACGTCGGGGTGGGTGACGAGCACCGGGCCGCCGGCGTCGATCTGGCGCACGAACTCCGGCAGGGCGCTGCCCCGGCTGCCCACCACATTCCCGAAGCGCACGCTGCAGTAGATGGGCCCAAGACCCTGATGCGCCTTGGTGACGAGCTCGCCGATGCGCTTGGAGAACCCCAGGGCGTTGAGCGGGTGGACCGCCTTGTCGGTGGAGACGAAGACGAAGCGCTGCGCCCGGTGGTCGGCCGCCAAGCGGCACAGATTGAGGGTGCCCTGAACGTTGACGAACACCGACTCCTCGGGATGGCGCTCCAACATGGGGACGTGTTTGTAGGCGGCGGCGTGGAAGATCACGTCGGGACGGCGTGCACGGAAGATGTGCGCCATCTTGCCTAGGTCGGTGATGTCCCCGAGGATCGAGACCAGCCGCGAGGCGTCACCCAGCTCGCGGATGTCCCGCTCCAGGTAGAAAAGCCCGGTCTCGTTGTTGTCCACGGCCAGGAGAACCGCCGGACGGAGCTGCATGAGCTGGCGGCACAGCTCCGAGCCGATGGAGCCGGCCGCGCCGGTGACGAGCACCACCCGGTCGGTGGCCACGCTCTCCACCAGGTCGAGCTGCTCGGTGTTGGTGACCGGGACCCGGTTCAGCAGGTCGCCGAGGTTCACGTCGCGCAGCCGGATGGGCGCCTGCCCGGTCATGAGCTCGCCGCTGCTGGGCAGCACCTGGATGCGGGCCGACGTCTGCTGGGCCAGGCCGAGGAGGCGATCCATCTGCTTGGTCGAGGCGCTGGGTATGGCCACGCCCACGATATCGATGGAATGCTCCGCGACCAGTGCCGGCAGCTGATCGATGGTCCCCAGAACGGGCACGTCATGGACTCGTCGACGCCGCTTGCCGGGGTCGTCGTCGACGAACCCGACCGGGTGCTGACGCCACTGGGGGTTTCCCAGCAGGTCGGCGGCCACCAGCTGGCCGGCCTGTCCGGCGCCCACGATCAGCACTCGCGACCAGCCCTCATCGGTCCGTGGTCGCGCTCGCAGCAATCGAGGCCAGATGCGGGCCAGCAGGAAGCAGGCAAGGGTGAAGGCGCCGCCCACGATGACTGTCCCGAACGGAACGGGGCGCGCGGTGAGGTGTCCGGTGCCCGTCCACAGGCTGAAGCCGACCACGGCGAAATCGCCCAGCCCCACGACCAGCGTCGCCACCACCGTGGCGTCTACCAGGCCGCGAACATCGGCGATGCCCGCGTATTGCCACAGCCGCCGGTGCACCCCGAATAGGTAGTTGCAGATGGTGTAGACCGCCGCGATGACCGGCAGCGACAGCAGCAGCGGAGTGATGCTGTCGGTGGGAATCGCGCGGGGGAAGAAGCGCAGATAGTCGGCGACCACGAAACAGATGGCCGCCAGGAGGGCGTCCCGCAGAAATGTGAGACCGTGCAGCCGCAGGCGCTCGAACACCTGCGCCTCAAGCCACTCGACTACGGTTCCGATGGGTATCTCCAGGGGGTAGAAGAACGATGGTGGAGGGAGCGATATATCCTCTCACATTAGGAGCGGAAGAGTCTCGCCGCCGTGGCGAGAATCAGGCGCACGTCGACCCGAAGCGACCGGTTGCGGACGTAGCGCAGGTCGCTCTGCAGCTTGGCCGGTAGCAGCCGCCGGCGGTAGTCGGCGTCCACGTCCTGGCCCCGTAGCATGCGCTCCTCGTGACGGTAGGTGAGCTGCGTGGGGCCGGTGATGCCGGGACGCACGGTCAGGATCACGGCATTCTCGCCCGAATAGGCGTCGGCGTAGCGTGGATCCTCCGGTCGCGGCCCCACCATGCTCATGTCGCCCGCGAGGACATTGAGCAGCTGGGGCAGCTCATCCAGCTTGGAGCGGCGCAGCAGCCGCCCCAGGGGAGTGATCCTGGGATCGCCGGCCGCCGTGATGCCCGGTCCCATCGTTTCGGCCCCGGGTCGCATGGTGCGGAACTTATACATCCCAAACTCGCGGCCGCCGCGGCCCAGCCTGCGACCTCGAAAGAGCACCGGACGCCCCGACGTCAGGAGGATGGCGACCGAGACCAGCAGCCAGACAGGGGAGGAGAGCACCAAGGCTGACAGGGCCAGGATGAGATCCAGGTCCCGTTTGCAGGCCTCGTACACAGGTCTACGCCCGGTGCCGCTCCACGATGTCGCCGACGGCGTCGATCACGTCGTCCACGTCGGCGTCCGACATTTTGGAGTAAATGGGCAGAGACAGCATGCGCTCGAACTGCGCCATGGCCACCGGGAACATACCGTCCTGGAAGCCGTACCTCTGACGGTAGTAGGTGAACGTGTGCAGCGGGATGAAGTGGACGCTGGTGCCGATGCCGCGAGTCTGCAGCTCTTCCACGAAGCGGTCACGTCCGATCCGCAGGTTCTCCGGGTGAAGCCGCAGGATGTACAGATGCCAGGAGTGCTGGACATGAGGCAGATCGGCCGGCGGCTGTAGCTCCGGCCTGGACTTGAAGGCCGCGCTGTAGCGGCGCGCGACCTCCATGCGGCGGCTGAGCATGCGCTCCGCTTTGGCCAGCTGGGACAGGCCCAGGGCGGCAGCCATGTCGGTCATGTTGTATTTGAAGCCCGGCGCGACAACGTCATAGCGCCAGCTGCCGGAGGCCCCGTAGCGGTTCCAGGAGTCACGGCTCATGCCGTGCAGACACATGACGCGGGCCCGGTCCTCGTAGGCGTCATTGTCGGTCAGCAGCATGCCTCCCTCGGCCGTGGTGATGGTCTTGGTTGCGTAGAAGCTATACGCGGCCAGGTCTCCCAGGGTGCCGATGGGTCGGCCACGGTAGGCTCCGGGAAAGCCGTGGGCGGCGTCCTCGATGACAACGAGGCCGTGTCGGCCGGCCAGCTCACGCAGCTCGTCCATGGGCGCGGCATGACCGCCGAGATGGACCGCCATGATGGCCCGCGTGCGTGGGGTGATGGCCGCCGCTACCGCTTCCGGGTCCAGACAAAGCGTCACCGGGTCCACGTCCACCAGCACCGGCGTCGCATCGAAGTAGCGCACCACCTCCGCGCTCGCCGTGAAGGTCAGCGTGGGAACGATCACCTCATCCTCTGGCCGCAGGCCGATGGCGTCCAACGCCAGGTGCAGGGCGGCAGTTGCCGAGTTCACCGCCAGCGCGTGTCTGACGCCCACGCGTTCCGCCATCCGCCGCTCGAACTCCTGGGTGCGCGGGCCGGTGGTGATCCAGCCGGATCGCAGCACCTCGACCACGGCTTCGACATCCTCTTCGTCGATCTCGGGGGGCGCGAAGGCGAGCGGGTTATCCGCGCGAGAGACTGCGGGCCGGGAGGTGGTGGTCATGCTGATCGCCCTTCATTCGATATCTCGACCGGTGATACGGCTGTCCTTGGGGTTGGCTTCATGGTACGCGAGCCACGACCAGCCAGGAGCGGGGATGACCCGGTCGAGGCTGCAGGACCTGACTCGACCACGGCCAGCGCCGTCCGGAGCCGCTGCCGAATCCGTTTAGCTCCGGCAGATGGTTGGCCGGAACCATGTAGCTGTGACAGGTGTTCAGATCGTAGGCCTCCGGCAGTGCACGCCCATTGAGCCAATACACGATGTCGGCCGTCATGCCCAGGTCCGAGACGCACTTGTCCTGGGTGCCGCCGGACCCGGCGCGGCATCCCCGCGCCAGACCGGGCGGGGCGCCGCTGATCACCCTGCGAACGCGTGTGGCGAGGTTGAGGAGCACCACCCTTCCCGTGAGTGGTTGGGTCAAGTGACCGGGCTTGTACTGAATCCAGGCGGCGTACTGGCCGTTGGTGACCGCATCGCCGGAGTCGTGGTTGGAGGTCAGCATCGTGAGCCGGCGTTGGACCGGATCGTAGCCATACACGTCCATCTGGTTGGAGCAGCCCTTGCGAAGCGCGCCGACCCAGAGTGTCGTGGAGAGCGAAGGCGCCTCCATTCCCTGTGGACAGGCGGTGAGGCGAGAGAGAAAGACGCGGGGGTCGCGCTTGGGGAGGGTGACGGCGTGGAGTGCCAGCTTCCACTGGGTCTCGGCCCCGGTTCCATGTCCACCCACCCGCGTCAGCGTCTCGAACGCCGCGGTGTCCTGAGATAAGGAGACGCTCTCCACGGCGGCATTGCTGCTGTTGGCCCGAAAGGCGACCGTGCGCGCCCGATCGGTGGTGCGATTCATGGCCCACACGGAGGAGCCGCGGCCACCCGTGACCTGGGCCAACAGCCAGTCCTGGGACGCCTGCAGGGCCTGTACGGTGGCGCCCGAGGAGAACGTGAAGCGCTTGTGAGGCGAGTAGTGATCCAGCCGCGCCTCGAAGAGGCTCTCCGGCACGGCGCCACCCTGGGGACGTGGTGAGGTCTTGGTCCAGAAGACCGTGTTGCCCCAGACGGCCGACTGGAGCACGGTCCCGCTGTTGGCGAATGAGTGCACGCGCACGCCGCCGGTGGTCAATACGGCGGCGCCCATGGCAAACACCGCCAGGGACCGCGCGATCATGCCGTTCAGATCACACCTCGTTTCGCTTCGTTTGCGGGACAGCCGTGCCCGAAGGAGCCGCCCAGCGGCCACTGTAGTCTACGGGGACCGGGATAGCATAAGAGGAGCATTCGCGGGAGGCCGGCGTGACCGACGACCAGTCACAGATCCCGTTCGAGCCGACCACGGCCGACGGCGTCGAGGTGAAGTCGGGGCTCCATCAGGACCCGAAACGACCCGAGCGGTCGCAGCTGCCGCCAGTCCGGCCACCGGCCAAGCTGCCGGTCCCCGGTGTCCCGACGGCGGCTGAGACCAAGCTGGTCGATCCCGACCACACCCGTTTTCGGGGTCGAAGTAAGTACCGCGGCTGGGCTTGAGCCGGATCGCCCCCGCTTCCGCGACGCCCTCGAGCATCCGACCGCCTTTGCCATCACGGGCGCCGCGGTGCTCTCTGCCCAGCTCAGCTTCTACCTGACCGGCTCCGCGCTGCCGCTCTATCTGCGCCACTCGGGCGCACCGGTCGCCCGTATCGGTCTGGACGTCGGCTCAGGGAGCATCGCCGGCCTGATGCTGACGCTGGCGGTGGGACCGCTCCTCAACCGGCGGGGTGTGCGCCTGTTCATGGTGGCCGGCGCCTGCCTCTATGCCTGTGCCGGGGCCGTGATGCTGGCGTTTCCGGTGGAGATCGCCATCACGGCAGGCAAGCTGCTTCAGGGAATGGGGGCGGCGCTGGTCACCCCCAGCGTGTATGCCGCCGTGCCGCTGCTGGCGCCGCGAGCGACCGGTATCGCCATGGGCCTCGTGACCACGTTGGGCAGCGCGCCGCTGGCGATCGGGCCGGCGTTGGGGCTGGTGCTCTACGCGCATGGCGGTCCCGTCTGGCTTCTCCTGCCGACCATCCTTCTCGGCGCGGGCAGCGCGATCGTGAGCTGGTTGCTACGTATGCCCAAAGCCGACGAGGTGACGCCGCCGGCCCCGTCGCCGGGCTTCGGCTACGACCGCCGCTGGACACCCGCGCTGACCGCGAACATGCTCAACGGCGTGTACTTCGGCGGCATCGTTGCGTATCTTCCACTGGTTCTGGCCCGCACCCACGGGCCCAATGCGGGCATCTTCTTCAGTGCCGACGCGGTCGGTGTGGTCCTGCTTCGCTTTCCCGGTGGAATGCTGGCCGACCGGACGCGCACCAGCACACCCATGCTGCTGGGTCTCATCGTGACGATGATCGGCCTGGCGGCGTTTGTGCCGACGACCAACCTCCTCTGGTTGATCGCGGCCGGCGCCGGAACCGGCATCGGCGCCGGGCTCTTCGCCAGCGGCCTGCTGACGGAGATGGCCGGCCGCAGCACGGCCGGCAACCGTGGGACCGCCATGTCGCTCTCGGTTGCCACGGCGAGTCTGGGCGTCTTCCTCGGCGGAGCGATCTCCGGGCTGCTGATCCGTCCGACGGGGTTCTCGGGCGTCATCGTCTTCGGCGCGGTCGCCGAGGCCCTTGGCATCCCGCTGGTGCTGCTGGTGCGGCCCATCGGGCGGGACCCGCCGGTGGAGGCCGTTCAGGCCTAGTGTCCCCACAGCCGCGGCTTCATGCTCCGACAATCGGCATGACGGGTGGTCTTTACCCGAACCGGCAGCCACTGGTTGACGCGACTGACCGGACGCTGGTACGCTTGCGGCACGCCCCGACCGGCTCCGCGGCGTTCCGAGCCGTCTTCCCACGACGCTTCCCACCCGCAGTCCGATGATGGTGAACGCGACCCCCGGGTGGCCGGCGATCAGCGAATCGCCAACTCGGACCGGTGTCGCCCTGTGGAGTGCGGCAGGACGGGGACGCCGTGTGCTGGGGGCAGGATTACATCGGCCATACACCGCAGCCTTTGAAGGGCCAGTTCATTGACGTGCAGCCGGGCGGCATCCACGGACCGGTGTGCGGGCTGCGACCATCGCATCACATCTCTTGCTTTCAGGACAACCTGACCAAGTACCATCCCTGGATATACGGAAGGTACAAGGAGATCAGCGTGGGGTGGGGAGACGACGAAGAGCCGGGAGATCTGTGCGCGGTGCATGAGAACGGCGACCTGCAATGCTGGGGCGTGCAGGGGCTGACAGTCCCGGCCGCACGGCCGTAACTGGGCTCAGAGGGACGACGTGACTCGCGTTCACGCGACCGCTACTCCGGTCGTTCAGCCGGTGGGATGACCGGTCACAAGGCCGCGCCCGTCACGAGACGAGCCTCCCATGGAATCGCTTGTCGACCCCAGTCACTCCTCGGTCAGGACACGATCCGGGAGAGCACCAACGCTCCCAGGAACAGGAAGATGGCGGCCCCGACCGGCTCCGCGGCGTTTCCGAGCCGTCTTCCCACGACGCTTCCCACCCGCAGTCCGATGAACGTGAACGCGACCGACTGAAGGGCGATGAGCACAACCGCCAGGAGAGGAGACGCTCCGATCAGCCCGAACGCGGCTCCCGCCGCCAGCTCATCGATGCTCACCGACAAGACCGCCATCAATCCGATGCGCCCTGCCTCGCCCGCCTGGTCGCGGCCGGTTATCGCTTCGATCAGCATCCAGACGCCGATTGCAACCAGCAGTCCACCGCCGATCCAGCCGGCCGGTCGGGCGGCTCGCATCGCGATCTGGTAGCCCGCCACCAGGCCGATGGATGCCATGACGGCTTCGGCGGCGGCGAAGCGGAGGGCAAGTTGCCACCCGCTGCGCCCCCGGCCACTCGCCCCGATGGCGGCGGAGGCGGCCAGGGTATCCAGGCCCAGAGTCAGAACCAATGCGACGAGCTTCCAGATATGCGCCACGCCTTCCGCCACGTCGAGAGTCGCGATTCGCCGGTCTGCTGCCGCAGACGTCACACGGTCAGCGGCTGCTCGGTCAGGATCGCCAGGAGGCGTTCGGTCGCCTCGGCCACATTCTCCGCGGAAGTCTGCCGACCCAGTGTCAGTCGCAGGCCGTTGCGGGCCAGCTCGGGGCTGAGTCCGATGGCCAGCAGGACGTGTGAGGGGTCAGTCTGGCCCGCATGGCAGGCGGAGCCGCTGGAACAGCTGATCCCCTGCCGGTCCAGCTCGACCAGCACGGACTCGCCGCTCCGATCCTCCAGATAGAAGCTGGCATGTCCCGGTAGGCGCTCGGTGGGATGGCCGGTGAGGTGAATTCGGGAATAGCCGGCCGTTACGCGTTCGATCAGCTCGCCGCTCAGGCGCCGCAGCCGGGGCGCCTCGTCCGACCGTTCGGCAGCCGCCAGACTGAGCGCGCGGGACAGGCCGACCGCCCCGGCAACATTCTCGGTCCCCGAACGCAGGCCTCGCTCCTGCCCGCCGCCGTGGAGTGTGGGCCACAGCTCCGTTCCACGCCGGACATAGAGCGCTCCCACACCTCGCGGACCGTACAGCTTGTGGGCGGAGAGCGAGAGGAGGTCGACGCCCAGATGATCGACGTCGAGCGGAAGGGTGCCCGCGGCCTGGACCGCGTCGGTGTGAAACGGGGACGCCGGGTTGCGCTCCCGGACGGCAGCCCTCAGGTCGGCGATCGGTTGGATGGTGCCGATCTCGTTGTTCACGTACATGACGGAGACGAGAATGGTCTCCTTGCGGACCATCTGCGCGAGTGTCGTGGGATGCACCCGGCCGTAGGCGTCAACTGGCGCCTCCTCGACGTCGAAGCCCCGCCGGCGCAGCTCCCTGCCGGCTTCGAGCACCGCCTCGTGCTCGATGGCCGAGAGGAGCACGTGATTGCCCCGGGAGCGACCGGCTTCGGCGGCCCCGAGTACTGCCAGGTTGTCGGACTCCGTCCCCCCGGAGGTGAAGACGACCTCATCGGGAAGGCAACCAAGCACCTCGGCGACCTCCGTGCGCGCTTCGGTCAGCGCCACGGCCGCCTCCGCACCGAGGGCATGAACGCTGGACGGGTTCCCGAACACCTGCTGGAAGTAGGGGAACATGGCCTCCAGCACCTCTCGCCGCATGGGTGTGGTGGCGGCGTGATCGAGATAGATTCGGTCCGTCAGGGCAGCACCTCCAGCTCCAGGCCGATGTCGAGGGCCGGAACCGAATGCGTCAGCGCGCCCACCGAGATGTAGTCAACTCCTGTCTCCGCCACAGCCCGTACGGACGCCAGCGTGATGCCGCCCGAGGCCTCGGTCAAGGCCCGGCCGCCAATGGCCTCCACGGCTCGTGTCAGCTCTTCCGGCGGCATGTTATCGAGCAGGATCAGCTCCGCGCCGCCCGCCAGAGCTTCCGGGATCTGGTGGAGGCCGTCGATCTCGATCTCGATCCGTAGCGGATGGGGTCGCTCGCGGACCGCATCGAGCGCCGCGCCGACCCCGCCGGCCGCCTGAATGTGGTTGTCCTTGATGAGGATGCCGTCGAACAGACCGAACCGGTGGTTCCGGCCGCCGCCGCAGCGAACCGCGTACTTGTCGAAGAGGCGCAGGCCCGGAGCGGTCTTGCGTGTGTCCACGATGGTGGCGTGTGTGCCCGCTACCATATCGACAAACCGGCGGGTCATGGTGGCAATGCCGCACATCCGCTGCAGGAGATTGAGCGCAACTCGCTCACCGGTGAGGATGGCAGCCGCGCTCCCGCAGACAGTGCCCAGCGTCTGACCGGCGGAGATCCGTTCCCCCTCGCCCACGCGGGGCTCGACCGTCAGCGAGGCGTCGATGGCCCGAAAGACCTCGGAGATGACCGGCAGACCGGCCATCACTCCCTCGGAGCGGCCGGCAATCTCCCCGCGGGCGCGAACCTCGTTCGGCACGGTGAGCCGCGTGGTCAGATCGCCCGGCCCCACATCTTCGGTCAGCAGCCGTTCGATCACGGATCGCATCTCCAGGATGGACGGCAACGGCGGCGCGAGGGCCATGCTAGGCCGGAATGCGCGCCAACAGCGGGGAGGCGAGAGGCCGGAAAGCACGGCCGTGGCGTGAGACGACGATGTTGCCGCGCCAACGCGGATCCATATGGGGATGATCGAGCCGGTAATGTGCGCCCCGGCTCTCGGTTCGCATCAGGGCCGACTCCGCCAGGAGCCGGCTCAGTAGCACCAGGTTCCGTACCCGTTCCGTTCCCGCGGCGACCGGGTCTCGACGCGCCACTCGTTTGCTCGTCAGCCACTCCAGGTGCTGTTCCAGCGCCGCGCCATCCCGAACGATCCCCAAACGCTGCCAATTGCGCTGCCGTAGGAGACGTGCGTCCGAGGTGCCGGCCCCGAGCGAATCGTCCGGGGGCGAGGGCTCGACGATCGGCGACAGGGCCCGGCCGTCCGCGGCCAGCGCGGCCCGCCGGCCGAACACCAGGCCCTCGAGGAGTGAGTTGCTCGCCAGCCGGTTGGCGCCGTGTACGCCCGTGCAGGCAACCTCCCCGGCGACAAAGAGGCCGGAAAGCGTCGTGCGACCGTCCAGGTCGGAACGAACGCCCCCCATGAAATAGTGCGCCGCGGGCGCGACGGGGATGGGCTCACGGATGGCGTCCACCCCGGAGCGCGCACATCCGGCGATGATGGTCGGAAAACGGTGCCGCAGATGATCCTCGCCGAGGTGAGTCATGTTCAGAAGGACGGGGCCGCCGGCCGACATCTCGTTCCAGATGGCTCGTGCCACCACATCTCGCGGCGCCAGCTCGGCATCGGGATGATATCGCTGCATGAAGCGCTCTCCGGCCGCATTCAGCAGTATGCCACCCTCGCCCCGAACGGCTTCGGAAATCAGGAAGGGACGACACCCGGCTCGGGTGAGGGCAGTCGGGTGGAACTGAAACAGCTCGAGGTCCATGAGCTCCGCGCCCGCGCGGTAGGCCAGCGCCAGTCCGTCACCGGTCGCCCCGGGCGGGTTGGTGGTTCGGGAGAAGAGCCCGCCGGCGCCGCCCGTGGCCAGAATCACGCGACCGGCCGGCACGAGCTGGGTCTCCGCCGGCATTGGTCCGACGATGGCGCGTACGCCGGTTACCCGATCGCCGCTGAGTGCCAGCTCGGTGACGCGGGCGTGCTCGACGACGACCGCGCCCTGCGCTCGAACATGTGCCAGCAGGCGCCGCGCGATCTCGCTGCCCGTGGCGTCGCCGCCGGCGTGGAGGACGCGGGCGGAGTGATGTCCGCCCTCGGTGGTCAGCTCCAGCCTCCCGTCGTGGCCATCGAAGCGGACACCCGCCCGGGCGAGAACCTGGAGGCAGGCGCCGGCCTCATCGGTGAGAACCTCCACCGCCGAAGGGTCGTTGATGCCCGCGCCGGCCGCCAGCGTGTCTTCAAAATGCCGCGCCGGCGAGTCGTCGGGGCCAATTGCGGCGGCAAGGCCGCCCTGGGCATATCGGGTGTTGGAATCGAGCGCCCGGCCCTTCGTCAAGATGGTCACCCTCCTGCCCTGCTCCCGCGAGACGGAGGCGGCAACCAGGCCGGCGATGCCGGTTCCGACCACGACCACATCCGCTTCGTGCATCACTCCGGCCGAGCGAGCGCTAGGCAACGGCGGCCATCCGCTCCCGGGCGGTGCCGGGGGCAGCCGATACATCCAGCATCCGCTGCAGCGCGATGCGTGCGAACCCGGCGGTGCGCGAGTCGACCGCGATGCGATTGACGACACGCCCATCCATGAGATTGTCCAGCACCCAGGCGAGGTACGCTGGGTGGATGCGATACATGGTGGAGCAGGGACAGACGATGGGGTCCAAGCAGAAGATGGTGCGATCCGGATAGGCGGCGGCCAGGCGGTTGACGAGGTTGATCTCGGTTCCGATGGCCAGCACCGAGCCGGGCCCCGCGGCTTCGACGGCCTCGACGATGAACTCGGTCGATCCCGAGGCGTCGGCCGCCTGCACGACCTCTCTCCGGCACTCGGGATGGACAATGACAACCGCGCCCGGATAGTCCGCGCGTGCGCCGGCGATCTGGGCCACCGTGAAGCGCTCGTGGACGGAGCAGAAGCCCTTCCAGACAATCAGGCGCGCGGCGTCGAGTGCCTCGCGCGATTCGGCCAGCCGCCTGGGGTCCCAGACCGTCACCTCGGCTTGGTCCAAGCCGATTCGGTCGGCCGTGTTGCGACCGAGGTGCTCGTCGGGGAAGAAGAGGACCCGGCGGCCGTGTTCATAGGCCCAACCGAGAATGCCCGCAGCGTTCGACGACGTGCAGACGATTCCGCCATGCTCGCCGCAGAAGGCCTTGAGCGCGGCCGCTGAGTTCATGTAGGTGACCGGTATGACGTCCACGCCACATCTCGCCGTGATCTGGTCCCACGCGGCCAGCACGTCCGGCAGGCTGGCCATGTCGGCCATGGAGCACCCGGCCGTGAGGTTGGGCAGCATGACGATCTGGTCCTCGCTGGAAAGGATGTCGGCGCTCTCGGCCATGAAATGGACACCGCAGAAGACGATGTATTGGGCTTCCCGGCGGCCGGCGGCCAGCTGTGACAGCTTCAACGAGTCGCCGAGAAAGTCGGCGTGCTTGACGATCTCGTCGCGCTGGTAGTGATGGCCGAGGACGACCAGTCGCTGACCCAGAGCGGCTCTGGCTTCGCCGATGCGCCGGTCCAGCTCCTCTGGGGAGAGATGCCGGTACTCCTCGGGCAGGGGCTGCTGCCGTGCCATTGCCGCGGAGCGCGGCGGCCGGACGTCGCCGCTGGCGCCGGGACCGTAGGTGCTGGGGCGGGAAGTGCGCTGCAGCTCGTCGAGGGAGACGAACGAACCGCTAGCCATGTCGGGCCCCGGAAGACCGGACTAGGAAGTGTGGAGTCAACACTTGTTCACGACGGACAGATACTGGGGTCATGGTCGCTCCCCTCTCTCGCTAGGCTCTCGACCCCGACGGTTCGGTCGTCAGGGGCTCGGCCAGGTTCTCGATGGACAGGCGTCGGGGACTGTAGGCGAAATGCCGGTCGTTGAATCGGTAAAGCTGCGCCGGTCGTTTCTCGCGGCGGGACAGGCGGTCGGTGGGAACCACGACCCGCTCGGAGAGGACCTTGCGCCGGAAGTTTCGCTTGTCCAGCTTCGCTCCCAGCACCGCCTCGTAGACCTCCTGAAGGTCAGTGAGGGTGAACTCGCGCGGCAGCAGCTCAAACGCGACGGGCGTGTACTGGATCTTGTTCCGAAGCCGCCAGAGCGCGTATTTGACGATCTCCTCGTGATCGAAGGCCAGGGCCGGAAGGTCGTCGAGCGGGCGCCACTCCACGCCGGTCCGCTGAACCGTGGCCGCGGCTTCCGGCTGCACGATGGCGAAGTATGCCACCGAGATGACCCGGCCCCGAGGATCGCGCCCGGGCACCGTTCTTCCCCCGACACTTTGCGCGGGCCGGTCGAAGGTCTTCAGCTGCTCCACCCACAGCTCCTGTGAGAAGCCGAGGTCGCGCAGCTCGCGCCACATCGTCACCTCGATCTGCTCACCGGGCGGGTTGATTGCGCCCGGAAGCGCCCAGACCCCCTCATAGGGGGCCCAGCTGCGCAGTCGCAGCAGGACGTGCAAGCGGCCCCCAATTTGGGTAAAGAGCACGGGATCGACGCTGATGCGCAGACTAACCGCGGCGTCAGGCCACGTCTCGGCGGCCGGGTGGCGGGAGAGGGTCACCATTGAGTGTTCAACCTACACTTAATGTACACCCGCGGAACGGGATCTGTCGAGCTGTGCAGTAATGCGTGCCCATGGCGACGAGGTTGTGGCTGCCGGCGGCCGCAATGAATGACGGGTGCAGAGGGCTCGCGGCCTGAGCGTGCTGACTGAGGGTTGCGTCCCGACGGCGGCAGCACGTATCGTGTAGACACCAGTCGCCGCTTGATCGGTCTACACACGGCGCCTTCGGAGGAGAGAGATGATCACCCGTCTGCTCGTCGCCGTACCCGTCATCGTGTTCGCCGCGACCTTGTCAACCGGGGGGGGTAAACCGAGCCGCAGCTTCGACTTCCGCCGGGCGGCGCCAAGACGCTGACGTGGGACCTATTCCACGCGGCGCTCTGGCACGACCTGCATCAGGGCTACCGGATGACGGCGGACTACAAGCACAAGCCGAAGAAGTGGGCGCTGGGTCCGATGCTCACCTCAGTCGACACCTCCGGGCTGGACGGTCCCAGCGGCGGCTGGGGCACCGGAAACGGCTTCAGCCACTACGTGAGCGTGACGGCCTACCAGTCCGGCCCAAATGGCGGGATCAAGTTCTTTGACACGTCCCCGGGTCCGGACGGGACCGCCCACGGGCCACACACCTACAAGGACCCGATTACCAACCAGCCCGACTCTGCCCAGCAGTTCTACGAGAACCAGGTGCTCGGCCAGTTCGACCATAGCAACAACAAGGGTCGCATCCAGACGGATGGGGGTATCCTGTTTTGAACGGGCCGCACTGGACGGCGTCGAAACGCGCGGTGGCCGCCGTCATCCTCGGGGCGCTGATGGCCACCGGCACTTCCCCAGGCACGGGTCCGTTGACCCGGGCCGACGTCGGTCCCAAACGGATCCAGCCGGTCATCGGCATACGGTCCTTCGCCTTGCCGACAACGAACCTCAAGGTTGCCGCCTACCGGTCCTACGTCGTCAACGAGGGTGGTCCCGACCGGCTATGCCGACACTCGCATGGCCAGATAACGTCGTGCGTTATCCAGATTTGGGGCGGCAACGTGGGTAGGATATGGAAGCCGGTGCTGCTCAAGCAGTTCCGGACGATCTGGGATCCGCAGGGGCTGATCGTCTCGGCGCACTGGATCGTGTGGCCGGCGGCTCCGTGGGGCCGGAGCTACGCGTGGAGAATCTACGCCTTGAACCGGAGCACCCGGCGTCTGTACGTGGTGGACTCCTCGGACAAGGAGGGCGTGCCGCGGGGGCCCTTCTTGTTTCCGCAGGGCTCCCTGTACGGTGACACCATCGGCTACTCGTATACGACCTGTCATGCCGCGTGTGACCGGAGCGGGTACGGGCCGACGTTTGTGGCGACGATGCGGCTGCCGGACGGACCGAAGAAGATCCAGGTCTCGAGTCAGACGGCAGGCTGTCCGGTCGGCGCCGCCGACCTGTGGGGCAAGACCCTTGTCTGGGTGGAGTCGTTCTGCGAGGGGCCGCACAGCGACGAGATCTTCGTCAAGGACCTGGCCACAGGGCGGGCGCGGAGGCTCACGAATGGCAGGAACACATTCGCCCCGGTGACGAACGGCCGGTTCGTCGCCTGGCGATATCACGACGCTCCTCACGTGGGCCCCAACTACGTTTGGGTGTACGACACGAGGACGGGCCGGCGGTTCCGGGCCAGCCGGGTCATCGGTCCGTGGCACAAGGGATGCCGCCGCAAGAATGTCGACACCTGCGTCTACGAGTGGGGGCCGCTGATGAACAGCCGGGTCGTGGCGTTCAGCAGCGCCGGTCCCCAACCGAGGGGTGGTGTGCACGCCCCGTTCTTCCTGGACCTGTGGACGGGACGGGAGTACGGCTTTCCCCGGGGACAGGGTGGGACGCCGGAGCCGTCCGTCGGACCGAGGCTGATCTGGAGTGAGTGCTCACCCCCTGGGTCGTTCCCGTGCCGGCGTCCTCGTCTGTTCACCGCCATCGCGCCCTGAGCCGCGCGGGCGGCGAATGTGCCGCGCCTGACGCCGAAGCTCGCAGCCGCCCTCGGCATACTCTGCCGGACCCGGGGCGGCCAGAAAGAGCGCGCTTCGGGTTAGGCTATCTGGCGGTCCGCTTCTCCTGCCGGTCGCCCAGCTCGAAGAGATGGATCAGATGGAGGATGCTGCGCACAGATCCCTCCGAGAGCTTGCGCTGCTTGCGCAGGTACGACGCCAGCGTTGCCTCGTCGACGATGCCGTCCCGATCCTTGACCCGGACGGTGCCGATGGCATCCAGCATCTCCATGATGTCGATTCCCAGGGCGTCGGCAAGCACGCCCAGAGTACGTGCCGACGGCTGCTTGACGCTGCCGCTCTCCAGTGCGTTGATGTAGGCGCGGGAGAGATTACAGCGCCTGGCCAGCTCGGCCTGGCTGAAATGACGTGCCTCTCGTACCTCCCGGACAAATCGACCGATGGGAGGAGGGCCAAACGCGACGTCCGTGACGATGCTCGACTGTCCCACTGTCTGTTTCCTCTTCCTCGATTCCACTATCTCAGTGCAATATAACTGCTTGGTGAGACTTCTGTTCGACTGAACCGTGTCCCGGTCGCTTCCTCTGTGCCGGTTCGAGCGTTTCGCCGACAGCCGGAATGCGCGTACACTTCCGGCGACCCCACCACATTCATTGTCTGTTGTCAAGATTAGTTTTCGGTGTGATTTGCCGCGAATGACGCCGGGCTCGACTCGCCGCCAGCGAACATAATGCAAGTATGGCGAACGACACCACCATCGAGACCCTGGCCCGCTACCTCGACGAGAACGGTCTGCAGTACGAGCTGCAGCTCGAGGATGAGCGTATTCTGCTGGGCATCGACGGTGTCCCCATGATCGTGCGCTACCGCGCCGAGGCGGCCGTCCTGCTCATCACCGTGCCCAACATCCTGCGTGCCCCACAGGAGGGCCATGGCGCTCCCTCTCCCCAGGCGCTCGACACCTTCCTCCGCTACCTCATGGATGCCAATTACAAGCTCATGGTGGGGCGCTTCGGCTGGGACCATCGCGACGGCGAGGTCATATTCGAGGTCGCCATTCTGTGCACCGACGCGCCCGTGACACGCGACCAGTTCATGGCCAATCTGGTGCTCGCCGTGCAAACGGTCGAGAAGCGCTACCAGCAGCTCCAGCGCGCGCTGTGGTCGGGTCTGTCTCTGGAGCAGCTGCTGCAGGGCGAGGAGGAGCTGCGGGGGCCGATGATTCCGGGAACCGGCCGGGCCTAAGCCGCGGGCCTCAGCGTCCGGTGCGCCCCACGACCGTGCCGATGGTGCGGGCGATGATGGCCAGGTTCAGGGGCAGCGACCGGTGCTTGATGTAGTAGAGATCGTGACGCAGCACCTCCAGGTGCTCGTCGACACTGGCGGCGTATCCGACCTTGAGCTGTTTCAACCCCGTGAGACCCGGGCGCACGGCGAGCCGCAGACGGTAGAAGGGGATCTCCCGCGACAGCGTGTTGGTGAACTCGGGGCGCTCGGGTCGCGGGCCCACCAGGCTCATGTCGCCCCGCAGGACGTTCCACAGCTGCGGAAGCTCATCGAGGTGGGTGCGACGCAGGAGCCGGCCCACCGACGTGACTCGGGCGTCGGCCTCGCGTGCCCAGCGCGGACCGCTCGCCTCCGCATCGACGCGCATGGAGCGGAATTTGTGGATGATGAACCGTCTACCGCCCCGTCCCAGGCGTTCCTGGCGGTAGATGATCGGGCCCGGTGAGGTGAGGCGGATCAGCAGGCCGATGACGGGGAAGAGGAGGATGCAGGCCCCGAGGCCTATGATCGCCCCCAGCAGATCGAGGGCCCGCATGGAAAGCTCCTCCATGGAGCTGGTGGTGAGCCTCGTCGGGAGGGCGGCCAGCCACTGGTCTCCCACGTGTTCGACGGCGATCTTGCCTGTCAGCTCCTCGTAGGCGGTATTAAAGTCCAGAACCTCGATTCCCCGTTCCACCGCCGACGTGAGAGCCGCGATCGCTCCGGCGGAAAGATTGAGACGGGGAGCCACTACGACACGGTGGATCCCGTGGCGTTCGGCCACGTCCAGCAGGTCACCGGCCGCGCCCAGGGCACGAGCATCGGGCACATCGTGGGCCACGAATCCGACCAGACGCTGGTAGCTCCCGGCCCCCGCCGTGGCCTCCTGCAGCGCCGCGAATGACGCCTGGGTCCCAAGGAGTAACGCACGTGTGGCCCCTGAGGGCCGCCTGAGCAGTGCCGCGTACACCGAGCGCCAGCCGAGGATCAGCGCGGGAGCCGCCACGACTGCGAGGGCAAGGGCCGGCCGTGGATAGGTCTTCAGGAATAGCCAATATCCCGCCAGAGCCGCTCCGGCGGAGACCAGGGCGACCGTGAAGGTGATGCGCAGGGAGCGCGGCAGCCGGTCGGCCACGTCGAGATCGTAAGCGCCCGCCAGCCAGGAGACGGCGAGCCAAACGCCCGCTCCGCCGATCACCCAGGCCCAGGGCATCGAAGCCATGTTGTCGGCGGCGGGATGGACGCGGGCCTTCCAGAGTGAATACGCGGCCATCATGGAGACGCCGACCGCCAGCGCGTCGACCGTCGCCAGGAGCAGCCGGCGCTCCTGGACGCGGAGAAACGGGAGCGAGACGCGGTTGACGGCGCCTCCCAGCGCCGTCCGGTCTAGAGCGCGCGGAGTCTGGGCCACGGTTGCGGCTCGCCGCCGTGACCGTTCTCGACGGCGTCCACGAGCACTCGCCCCAGCTCCTGACCGAAACGCTCGGTCGAGAAGCGCATGGCGTTGGCACGGGCCGCCGCCGGCCGGAAGGCATAGGCATCGAACCCGCGAACCGTCTCCTCCAGGCAGGCCGCGGACTGATCGTCGAACAGCACACCTGTGACCCCATGCCGGACGGTCTCGAGCGCTCCACCACTGCCGTAGGCGATCACGGGTCGACCGGCCGCCTGGGCCTCCACGGGGGCGATGCCGAAGTCCTCGTCGGACGTGAAGACGAAGGCCTTGCAGGTCGCGTACAGCTGGGCCAGCCGCTGGTCGTCGACCCGGCCCAGAAAGCGCACGTTGGGGGCGGCGCGACTACGCAGCTTGGCGGCCTCGGGACCGGTACCCACGACCACCAGCGGCAGGCGCAGCCGGCTGAACGCGGCCACCGCAATATCCACGCGCTTGTGCGACACCAGCGAGCTGACCAGCAGGTAGTGGTCGCCCACCGTGCCCGTGGGGAAGAACCTGCTGGTCTCGACCGGTGGGTGCACGACGGTGCTCTCGCGCCGGTAGTACTTCCAGAGCCGGCGCTGCACGTTGCGGGAGTTGGCGACGTAGTGATCCACCCGATGGGAGGCGGCGACGTCCCAGGAGCGCACGTAATGCAGCAGCGGATTGGTCACCGACCGGACGAGCGGATTGGAGGATCGCGCGTAGGCGTGCTGCCAGCTCCAGGCGAAGCGGAGCGGCGTGTGGCAGTAGGAGACGTGCACGGTGTCGGGCGAGGTGAGCACGCCATGGGCGAAGGCGCTGGAGAGCGAGAGCACCACGTCGTAGCGGCGAAGGTCGAGCTGCTCGACGGCCATGGGATACAGCGGTAGGTAGGCGCGGAAGAAGCGCTCGGAGCCGGGCAGGCGCTGCACGAAAGAGGTGTGCACGCGCCGGCCACCGAAGTTGGGTAGGTTCTCGCCCTTGACCACGGTGGCGTAGATGTCAGCGTGGGGCAGCATGTCCGCGACGGCCGTCACGACCCGTTCGCCGCCTCGCATATCCACCAGGCGCTCGGCGACGATGGCCACCCGCTTGTTGGCGAGCAGGTCGTCATGCGGAAGGGGTGGAAAGGCGGCAAGAGCGGACATTGGGCTCCTCCTGCAGGCAGGATGGAGGAGCCGCGCTCGGGGCGTCATGGCCCATAAGTACCCTGACGCGGGAAGGGTTCCGAGGCCTGACCTGCGCTCGAGGCGACTTCCGCATCGGGAGCGAAGATCGCTCGGCTACGGGCAGAGAGAGCGATAGAGGTGCAGATGAGCCGCAACAATGCGGTCCCATCCCGTTTCGGCGAGAATGCCCTTCGATCCCTCGCGCAGCCGCTCACCGACGCTCGGATCCGCGACAAGTGTTCCGATGGCGCCGACCAGGGCCTCGGGATCTCCGGGCGGAACCAGAAGAATCGACCGCACGTCGAGTACGTTCTCCACCTCCGGCCCCGTCGTCGAGACGATGGGCAGCCCGCAGGCCGCCGAAACGAGGAGTGAGGACCGCTTCAGGCTGGCCCCCTCGTCGAAGAGCAGGGCCGCGCAGTCGGCGCAGCTCAACAGACGCACGGCCTGCTCGTCGGTTGCCGAGTCCACCCACCTGACTCGCTCCTCTATGCCGAGCTCGGCGGCCAGCGCCCGGAGCGTGTGCGGATAGCTGTCGGTCGGGGAATAGGCCCCGCCGACGACCAGGAGTGTTATCGAGGGCGGGAGTCTCCGAACGGCCTGCAGCAGCGTCTCCAGGCCCTTGTTGGGGAGCAGGAACCCGAAGAAGGCAACGATGAAGGCGTCCTCGCTCAGACCGAGGTCCCGTCGCGTCTCCTGACGCTGCGCCCGATCCATGGACGGAACGGCCATGGTCAAACCGGCCGGGACAACGGCAACCTGCTTCCACCACAGGATTCGGCGGATGAACTGCGCTTCCCAGGGCGTGGTGACCACGATGGCATGACTGAACACGACCGGAAGCAGGAATGCCAGGCGCGCAACCGTACGGAGATTGACCGGGCGCGCATAGTGCAGGGTGGTCACGACCCGATGACGGGGACTGAGCAATCGGATGAACAGTGGGAGCAGATACGCCGCCGGCTTCAGCCGCGTCGCGCGTGTGGGGTGCTGTAGATGCACGATATGAGGGGACAATGCTCGGATCCGTAGAACCAGACGCAGCACTCTGCCGAGGGTCCAGTCCTCGAGCCGGCAGCTGATGAGCTCGCTTTGGCCGGCCTGGGCGCTGGTGACCACCCTAACGTCGGCATGGGTCGCCGCCAGACCGGTTGTCAAGCGTTCCGCGTACGGGGCGATGCCACAGCGCATCGGCGGCCAGGTGGGTGCCAGCAGCGTGACTCGGAGGCCGTCCTGATTCGCCGCCTGGTCCATCCGCCGGTAGGCGGCCATCATGGGAGCCGCCAGTCGGAGAGCCGTACCGCGGCCGGCGACCGTTCGAGAAGATTCGCTCGCTTGCGCTGCATCGGGGGCAGCAGGCGCATGACCTCTCTGGGCCAACGAAACGCGAGTCCGGGCTTCCTTAAGAGAAGGTACACCTCCAGCGCCAGGTCATAACCGCCGATCCAGGGAAGGTCTCGGAGCGCCTCCCTCGAGCTGTCGTTCTTGAGCAGGCAGAGATGGCGGTTCCGGATCAGCAGAAGCTGGCGGAAGGTGGCGCCGGCATCGCGCCGTCCGCTGCGTGCCCGACTGAGATCGTCGTGGACGTGCCATCCTCGAGCCTCCGGCACGTAGATCGACTCCCAGCCCAGCCGCCGGGATCGCCAGGCCAGGTCGGCGTCCTCGTAGTAGGCGAAGAAGTCCTCGTCGAAGTACTCGCCGTCCGGAGCGACATCCTCGAGCATTGATCGTCGGTACAACGCCGCCGAACCGGATGGCCCGAAGATAGGGCCCGCAGGGCGGCTGAAGCCGGATGCGGGGCGTCCGTGATCCCGATCGTGAAAGCGGCGAAAGCGGTCCGGGAAGAGCCCCGTGGAGTCGAGCCGGTCGGAGGCGCCAGGCGATCCCAGGTACAGGGTTCCGCATGCCGACCCCGCCTGGGGGGCTCCGGTCATGGCTGAGGCGAGCGCCTCCAGGAAGTCGGGAGCCAGGACCACGTCGCAGTTGAGCGCCAGAACGAAGTCTGACGTCGAGCGTTGGAACGCCTCGTTATGGGCAGCGGCAAAGCCTCGGTTCTCGTGGTTGAGTATCAGCTCCAGGTCGTCTCCGTGCTCTTGAAGCCACGCCGCCGAGCCGTCGATGGAGGCGTTGTCGGTCACGAGGATGGCGGGTTTGAGGGTTTGCGCCCGAATGGCGCGCAAGCACTCGGGGAGGTGGCGCAGGTGGTTGTAGTTGACGATGGAGACGGTAACGCTAGGCGGCATGCGTTCGTCGCCCCGGCATTCGCTCAGGTGGGAAGGAAGGCGCCGCCTCGGCCGCCGGCGAAGCGCCCGCGGAACCTCGGGAGAAGATCCACCTGGATCCGATGTGCCAGGTACCACACCTCGAGACTTGGCCGGTACAGGGTTGGGTGAAGGCAGGCAACGGCTCGCCAGCTCTGATGGAACCGCTCTGGGCTGATCGAGTTGCGGCTGGGACCATGCTGACGGTACCAGAGCCGGGTGCGGTCCGTCCCCTGAAAATGCCAGCCACGCTCCGCAATCGACAGGTAGATGTGCCAATCCTCGTGTGACTGCAGTTCGACGGAGCCGTACCCTGCCGTTTGCTCATATGCCTCTCGACGGATCAGCGCCGCGCCGTGAACGAAGTTGCCCAAAGCCAGTCGAGCCTTGGAATATCGCTTTGGTCGCTGATGGCCGTGCCTTGTCCCAAAGTACGAGACGCCGGTGTACACGACGCCGGTCCGCGGGGATCCGGTCATAACCTTTGCCGTCTGCTCCAGGTAGGTCGGTTCCAGGCGGTCATCCGCGTCGAGTGTGACAAAGAACGTGCCGGTGGTGGCGGCGATCCCGGCGGCCTTGGCTCGACAGGCACCGACCTTCGGCAGCTCGATAACCGGGAGGCCGTACCGCCTGGCAATCGCGCCCGTCATGTCTTCAGAGCCGTCGTCGACCACGACCACTTCGTTTGCCGGACGGGTCTGTTCGAGCACGCTCCCAATCGCGTTTTCCAGAAAGTGCCCATAGTTGTGACTGGTGATGATGACGCTGATGTCTGGCTCGCTACTCACGGCTCGGGGTGCTCCCACTGACGTACCGCGTTCGGAAGGAAAGGGTCGCGTGTTGCGTATATGAGGCCCAGCGCGGCCTCATCCCGCCGGATGCGCACCTGGAACCCGGCATCGGCGAGCGTCTCAGTAATGAGGTGATACTCCGGACGATGGAACTCGACCAGCACCTCGTCGATTCGAGCGAGAGCCTCTGACAGACCGCCGCTTCGGAATATCTCGAACTCGGACCCCTCGCAATCGATCTTGCAGCTGAGTCCATTTGCTCCCTCTGCCGCACACTGCTCTACCGCGTCCCGGAACGGCACGACCTCGACCTGTTCGAGGTCTCCGACCTCGCCATGCGCCGCCGAAGCCGGCGGCGTGGTCGTCGATAGCTCCGACGAGACGCTGGGGCTGTATCGGGCCACGACGGTTGCAGCCTCGCCTCCGACGGCCTGCTGCATCATTTGGACTGTCGAGGTGAGCCGGTTGAGCGACACGTTGGTTCGGGCCAGATCTGCGGTCGCGACAAACGGTTCGTAGGCGTGCACGACCGAGGCGCCGGCCAGGGCAAACCATATGGCGCTGTCTCCGATGTTGGCGCCGATGTCCAACACTGCCCGCCCTCGCGGCCGAAGCATGGCATACTCGCCCTCCACAAAACGCCGAAAGATGGTGGAGAGATCGGAGACGAGCGAGGCTCGACCGATCTCAAACTGCACGCCACCAGGTCCACCGAGGCGGATACGCTCCTGCGCACATTCCGGGATGGTCCAGCCGGCGTCGACGAGGGGGATCAGGAACGCTGCCAGGGCATTCAGCACGCCGCGTTGGCGGGCATCAACCGATATGCATTGCCCCCGGTACTCGACATGGAGACGCCCATCTCGCGCTTCCGTGCGTGCCCCGAGCCGGGCCAGCTCCACTGCCCCTCTGAGGCTCTGGGTGCGGGCCGCGATCAGTGAGAGCCGCAGGGATCGCGTCCGTCCCAGGAGACTGCCGAAACGACTGAGGCGGCCCGCGTGCCGGTGGGCCGAGGTGAGTACCAAACGCGGGACCTGAAGCTTCCTGTGCGCGAGGGCAGACGGAGCGTTCATGCCGTGACTGTCCGTGGCACCTTGGCTGCCTCGCGCGGTTCGTCCCCAGCCGTCCGGTGGCGCGGATGCAGGAGTATGCCCACCGACCAGGCGATGAAAAGACCTGACGCGAGAACCAGTGCTGCCGGCCCACCCAGGGTGCTCATTGTCAGGAGCCCCAGGGCATAGGCGATTCCGGCGCCGGCGATCAGCAGCAGCGGGCGTAGGGCTGCCGGTCGAGCCCCAAGGGCACGGAAAACCAGCAGACCCACGGCGAGCGCGTTGATCGCTTCGGTGATGTCCGTCGAGAGGGCGGCGCCGGCCTGGAGATATGGCGGTATGAGCACCAGATTCAGGGCAATATTGGCGGCGAGGTCGAGGCAGACGATGGCCAGCGCCGGTCTCCACAGCCGGAGGTTCACGACCATATAGGAGAGAAGGACATTGACAAACATGGCTGGTAGCCCCAGCGCGAGGATGCGCAAGCTGAGAGCCGATGGGTGATAACCGGCCCCGGCGGCTATGCCCACCACCAGAGCCGGGGTCACTAGTGCGGGCAGAGCGAAGACGAGCCCGAAGGCCAGCATTGCTTCCAAGCTGTCTTGGAATGAACGACGCATGGCGGTGTAGGCCAGGTCGGTCATCCGGACCAGCTGTGGGAAGACGAGAGCTCCCGCGGCCGCTCCGAACCCCAGGGCCACGTCGACGTAGCGAGCGGCAACGGAGTAAAACGCAACCGACCGGCTGCCCGCCAGGAGCGCAACAAGAAGAACGTCAACCCGGTAGTGCGCGACGCCGATGGCGATGATCGCGGCCAGGGGAGTCGAGCGCAGCAGAAGCTTCCCGCCCACACCAGGCCTGCGGCTCGGGCTGAAGCCCAACCTTCGCGAGAGAAGAAGCCATCCTGCACTCGACCCGAGAATGGCCGGGATGCCAATCGCGGCCAAGGCAATGGTGAGCTGGCTGGCTCGAAAGGTTGGAACCGGCGCTCCCACGTCAAGAAGGACCATGAGCGCCAGGCCCATACTCCGCGCTCCCAGGTCGCAGACGGTCGGGATCGCGGTTTGCAGCCGGATTCGGCCAAGCACATTCGATGCGAGGCGGAAGGGGAGAGCGGGAACGGTCAACAGACCTATACAGAGGGCCGGCCAGTCGTTGAACCGAAGCCCCAGCGCGTGCGCCGCAACCACGGCTGCCACCACCAGGCCGTAACAGAGCCAGGCGGAACGCCTCCCCAGAGCCAGCACCGACCCGATCAGAATCTCGACATCGGCGGGTTCCCGAATCGCGTCCCGGGTGACGGTGGATTCGAGGCCCAGATCACAGATGGCACCGGCGATGGCCGCGCCGGCCACAATGGTCGCGTAGACGCCAAACTCGGGCGGGCGAAGATAGCGAGTGGTGGCGGCCAGAATGCCCGCCATCAACACCAGTGAGCCGGCCCGGCCGGTCAGCTGCAGCATGATCTGGCGGATCACGCGCATCCACGGAATGGCCGCGCCGTCGCCTTCGCGGGGCGCGCAATGTGGTTCGGCGGGTTGCCCCGCCGGATGCAGGGTGTCCATGTCCTTCTCCGATTGCGATGTGCGCAAGTCGCATCGTCAGCGCAATAGGACAAAGGGGCGGCGGCTCATTCGTGGGCTGGGTCCGGCCGCGTGAGGGGTCTTGCTGGAGGTCCAGTTCTGTCACCGCGGTCCCAGCCGGACGCCGGTGACTGCGACTGCAGGGCCACACGCTGAGACCGCCCCTTCCCTGATGGCAAAGCCGCCTCCAATCGAACCGCCGGCGCAGGATACGATCGTCAAGCGGGAGCGCTCGAGCTGTTTGCCTCTATGATGAGGGCGCGGTTGCCTGCCGCATGCCTCCACCTCCCGTTCACGCGCATTGCATGTCCCAACGGAGGAGTGAGATGCACATCAATCCGGGAGATACGGCGCTCGTCCTGATCAGCGCGGCATTGGTGCTGCTGATGACTCCGGGACTGGCCTTCTTCTATGGCGGACTCGTTCGTCACAAGAACGTTGTGACGATCATGCTCCAGTCCTACGTCTCCATGGGCATCGTGACCATCATTTGGGTGGCCTGCGGGTTCAGCCTGGCCTACGGTCGGGATCATTGGGGGCTCATCGGCGACCTGGGAAACCTAGGCCTCCGGGGTGTCGGCATGGCGCCCAGCCCCCTCTACGCAGTCACTGTCCCCTTCCTGGGCTTCTTCCTGTTTCAAGTGATGTTCGCCATCATCACGCCGGCCCTCATTACCGGCGCCTTTGCCGATCGGGTGGGCTTCCGGGTCTACCTGCTCTTCCTGGTTCTGTGGAGTCTTCTCGTCTACATTCCCTTTGTCCATTGGATCTGGGGTCATGGGTTCCTCGCGACCATGGGAGCGGTCGACTTCGCCGGAGGCATGGTGGTGCATCTGTCGGCCGGCATGGCTGCGCTCGCCTCCGTCTTCATCGTGGGGAACCGCAGGCTCAGTGCGGAGGAGAAGACACTGCCGCACAACCTGCCCTTTGTCGCCCTGGGCACCGGACTGCTCTGGTTCGGATGGTTCGGTTTCAACGGGGGGAGCGCGCTCGCCGCCAACGGTGTGGCGGCGGTGGCATTCGTCAACACCAACACGGCCGCCTCGGTCGCCATGGTCACCTGGCTACTCATCGCCTGGTGGCATACGGGAAAACCCAGCATGTCGGGTGCGATGACGGGAGCAGTAGCCGGCCTCGCCACCATCACGCCTGCCGCCGGGTTCGTACCGACGTGGTCGGCGCTGGTCATTGGATTGGCGGCCGGCTGCATCTGCTACCTCGCGGTTATGTTCCGCTCGGCCCGCAATTGGGATGACGCGCTCGACGTGTGGGGCGTTCACGGCGTGGGCGGGGCGCTCGGGACCGTCCTGACGGGCGTCTTTGCCAGCGCCGCGGTCAACAGTGTCCGCGGGCTGATCGAGGGAAGCTGGCACCAGGTGGGAATCCAGATTCTGGCCGTGGCCATCACTGCCGCATACGCCTTCGCCATCACCTACCTGATCCTCAAGGTACTGGGAGCCTTCATGGATGTTCGGGTTTCGGAGGACATCGAGTTCGGCGGTCTGGATGAGATGCTCCACGGTGAGGCCGCGTACCAGCCGTTCTGGCCCGCGCCGGCGACGCCGTCGTCGGCCACACTCCTTGAGGACGGTGGAGTGAACGGCTAGGGACCCTTCGCGGCGGGAACCAATCCGACTCTCCGCCGACCGTCTGGCATTTTTGCCAAACGGGTGGTCCCTTGGGCCCACCCCAGTCGCGTAGGCCGAGTGTGCCATATCGGGCTCTCGTTGATCCCGATATCCTCGCTCCCAGGGAGGATAGGCCATGGAAGACCTCGACCCGACCGCGTTGATGACCGGTCTCGCAGCGCCGCGCCCGCCGGCCTACCTGCGTCAGCGGCCGATGGCCTATGCCCGACGAGGGCTCACCAAGCGGCTCGATCCACACCTGGTCGGATTCCCCGACGAGGAGACGCCCCCACGGCGTGGGTTCCGTCGCCGGCTCTTGGGTCTCTTCCCGCTACTGGATCAGCCTGCCTGCTTCTTGCTCTCAGCCATCCAAACGCGGTCGGTTTATCTGGCTCGAGTCGCCCTCCGTAACGGCACGTGCCGTGACCTCGTTCGTCTCCTGATGACCGGCGCGACCGTGAACCGCTCCAACAAGATGGTGCACATCTCCCACAACGGATCGACCCTGCACGTCCGCGGCGAGGCGCAGCTTTCCTACGCGTCGGCACGGCGTTTCTTCGTCCCGCTTGCCAAGTCGGGATGGACCGCCATCGACGAGCCGCACACTGACGAGGTGTTGATGCGAGGTCCCAACTCGCTTCGCTTCACCCTCGACAAGAGCAAGCTGGAGAGCGGCATGTGCGCACTCTATCGCCGGTTCGTGGCCAAAGAATATGAGATGCTTGACGTCCAGGGCTGCCAGATTCTCGAGATCGGTGTGGAGTTCGGCGATACCGCTGTGGCGTTCCTGCGCCGTGGCGCCGTGACGGTCTACGGATTCGAGCCGTTTCGCCGCTCCTTTGACCGGACCCTGCGCAACATCGCGCTTTGCGGTCATGGCGGCAAGGTGCATCTCTTCCAGAGCGCCGTCTCCGTCGGCCTCTACGTCCCCTCCGGCTTGGAGGACGAGGAGGGTCCCGAGGGCTTCCCCTTCCCCTTCATGACCGGCAAGGAGATTTCGGGGTATCGGGACGAAAACGGTGTCAGTTTTATGACACTCGCCGACGCGGTCGCCAAGTGCCGGCCGGATCTGCCCATCGTTTGCAAGATGGAGGTCGAGGCGGCCAGCTCCGACATCTTCCAGAGTGAGGATGTGCAGGAGTGCATCGCTCAGTTCGATCGCATGGTGGTCGAGCACCATAGCTCCGATGCCGACCTCGTGGTGCAGCCTCTCCACGATGCGGGGTTCTCCACCCACATCGTTCGCCACGCGCCGGACCTGAACCTGATCCTCGCCATGCGCTGAGCCCCGTCAGGGGCAGCTGATAGAACCCGCCCGAGCTACGACACGTTGGCGACGGAAGCCGAATCTCAGGTGGGTCGCGACCAGCTGTCCTGACAGCTCGACGAGGCCGCGGTGCTGAACCCAGGTTGTTCGTCACCTGTCGACTGAGTGACTAGCCCAAGCGAAACACCGCGTAGCGCACGAAGTAGGAGCGGCCGCGGGCAACGCGCGTCCAGCCGTGCCAGGCGCCCCAATCACAGATGGTACGCGGACCGCAGACGAAGATCAGCGATCGTGTGCCGTGGCGTGAGAGCAGACGGATGAGATCGTCGAGGTCGCCGGGAGTCTGGGCCCACAGCACGGCCTTCTGCGGCAGGTTGGAGACCAGACTGTCGACCGAGGGATCGCCCACCGAGACGACCGTGTGGGGAGATAGGGCCGCGATCGTCTGGGCGCTCGCCGACCAGTCACGCTTTCCGGTCACGAGGGCCATCACACCGATGGCCTGAAGCCCCAGGCTGAGGGCAAGGAGCACGGCGAAGCTGTATGTCACGAGCCGCCGGCTCGCGCCGTTTGCCGCCAGAGTCAGCAGCTCGCGACGGCACAGCAGGGCCAGTATGATGCCGATGGGAAACACGAACAGCAGGTATCGCGGCCCCCACTGCGCGCCCCCGTAATCGAAGGCGAACAGCATGGTGGCCGCCGCTCCGCAGAACATCAGCAGCCACAGCGCAACGCTGAGCCGGCTCCGCGCCAGGATCAAAGGGCTCCAGAGCGCCCAGATCAGCAACGGCGCATAGGCCAGCGGATTGTCGTTGGTCCATGAGTAGTGCGAGAGCAGGTTGCCCGCGTACAGCAGGGCGAGGGCCAGCGCTCCCAGGGTGACGGCCGGAAGGAGCCAGGATCGCCGGAACCGGCCGATCAACCCGATCAGGGCCGACAGCAGTACCAGCCCGCCGGTGGCAATGCCGCCCGCCGTCAGCCATTCCAGATGCGCGAGACGCCCGGCGGCGTGGCCGGTGGTGGAGATTGGCGCGCGTCCCGGACTGGCATGGCTCAGCCCCAGTGCCAGCGGCTCCGGGTGCAGCAGCATGATGGCGCCGACCGGCAGCAGAAAGGCAAGCCCCGCCAGCCCGATCGCCAAAGGCTTCCGCCGGTCCAGTCCCAACATCGCCGAAAGGACCAGGACGAGCACCGAGGCGATGAGCATCTCCCGCCGCATCAGTACCGAGGCGGAGAGCAAGAGACCCGATCCCGTCGCCATGAGTCTCGACGGGTGGGTCCGTGTCAGGCTCCGCAGCAGCAGAGCTGTCCCTGCCAGGAACAATCCCACGCCCCAGGTGTGCTCCCAGAGCGTGAGCGAGTAGAACAGCACCGGTGTCGCCAGCGCCGTGCAGATGAGAACGAGGTTGCGGTTTGGACGGAGCCCGACCAGATCGGCGAGCGACGCCTGGGCCCAGAGCAAAGCCGCGGTTCCCGCTACCTGCGGCAGGATCAGACCAAGCGAGCCGAACGCAACGAGCGCCAGCGCGGTCAGGTACTCGAACGGCAGCGAGTAGCCGGCAAAATCTCGGCCGCGTAGCCACGCCGTCAGCGGGAGCACGAAGCGCCCGTGGGGATCGAGACGGGCGAGCGGGTACGGAATGGCGGCGTCCGTCCAATGCCTGGCGATGCTGCGCGCGGCCAGATACTTCACGCCGGCATCGGCGCTGAAGAAGGTCGTGAAATGGCCCAGGAGCAGACCGATCGCGATGAGCCCTGCCGAGATCGCCCCCACCAGGACGGGCAGCTCGAACCGCCGCAGGCGTGCGCCCATGGCTGTCCCCGCCTGCATGCCCGACCGTACCCCGGAATATGCCGTAGCCTGCATGCATCTCAGGTGAGCTGGCGCCCCGCGGACGGCCATAGGAGGATCGGGAGGCACGCCGTTCTTTGCTATGGACAGTGGGCCGGCCGGCGGTCATGATGCCTTCCGTGAGTGCAACGGGGATGACGGCGCTCGAATCGCGGCGCCGCACGGTCGAGCTGTCGGCGCTATGGGAGACGCCTCTCCGGCGGGCCATGCTGGCGACGGCGCTCTGGCGCCTGGCGGTCGGCGTTTGGGGAGTCGTGGCACACGGGCTGGGTGGCCGAGGTCCCTACGCCGCGCAGACGCTCCTGCACCGTGGCTGGCCGGCGAATCCCTGGAGCAAGCTCATCGATGCGGGCGTCCGCATGGACGCGTGGTGGTATGCCCGGATCGCCCTGCACGGGTATGGCTACAGCACGCGCCATCTTTCGTCCATCGTGTTCTTTCCGCTCTATCCGGGCTTGGTCAAAGCGGTCAGCCTGGTCACCGGCAACGTCTACGTGGCCGGAATGCTCCTCTCCACCGGTTGCCTCTTTCTCTCCGTCTACGTTCTCCAACAGTGGCTGAACGACCACGGTATGGGCGACCGGTCGGCCCTGGTCATGGGCCTCCTGCTGTGCTTTCCGTTCGGGTTCTTTTGGGCATCCATGTACGGCGAGTCGCTGTTTCTCCTGCTCACCGTCACCGCCTTTGTCGCCTGCGAGCGCGGAGCCTGGGGCGTGTCGGCTGGGGCCGCGTTTCTGGCCGTACTGACCAGGCCAACCGGACTCATCATCGCGCCCTGTTTGGCCCTGCTGCTCTGGCGCCGGCGAGCGGGCGGTTCCTTGGCCGGGCAGCACAGCGGCCTGAGGGCCTGGTCATGCGTGCTGTCCGGGCCGCTTGCCTACCTCCTGTTCGCCGGCTACCAGTGGCTCCGGTTCGGCACTCCACTGGCATCGATCCGTGCGGAGGCCGTCCCACCGTTCAGCCGCGATCTGAGCCAGGCCCTTTCCGACCTGCTGCTGCGCCGTCCGGGCTTCCCCTCCTGGTACCTGGCCTTCATGCTGGGCATTGCCCTGGTCTTCCTGGCGGGCGTGCCCGTGGTCTATCGACGGTTCGGCCCGGCCTACGCGCTGTTCGCCGCGCTGGCCGTCCTCTTCCCGCTCGCCTCGGGTCTCACCTCCATGGAACGCTATGTCCTCATCGACTTCCCCGTCTTTGCGGCCGTTGCGACGATCCGGCCTCGGGTGCTGGTGGTCGGACTGATGACGTTGGCGTTCTACGCGCTGCTGGCGTTCATGACCCTGTTCATTGCCGGATACACGTTGATCTAAGCAATCATTCGGCGGTCACCTTTTTCCCAAGTGATCCTCATCCTCGGTCCTTAGGCTAGAAATTGAGAGGATTCTGAACAGAAAGGAGACCGAGATGCTGAAGAAGGCTATCGCCGTCGTGGTCCTGACGCTGGCTGCAGCGGGCACGGTGGGTGGTGTGAGCTACGCCGCCGGGTCCGTGAGCCATCCGGCACGTGCGAAACACAGCGCACGTGTTCGGAGTCCCAGCTCGAGCACGCCCTGCCCGCACACGAGATCGGGTAGCTCGAGCAGCTCGACGAGCTCGACCGGCTCCCTCTGACCGGACGGGCAGTTACTTCGGGGCCGGGGAATCAGCGCGCCGATTCCCCGGCTCCGGCCATTTGTGAAGGCAGACTTAGGGGGGCGCTTCCGTCCAGGCGTGCTCTCGGTGTGGCGCTGCCGATCGGATTGCGGCCGGCTGCCTGGCGCTCTCGGGCGGCTGCTGCCACATCGAATAGCGGCGGTCGAAACCACCTGGGGAATCGGCTCCTCCAGAAGCGCGCGACCTGACAACGGACACTTTTGAGAGGCCGGTTGACTGCGTTCGACTGAAGTGCGGAGCGGCTTGAGCCACTCTGCCCTCGGCCTCTGGGCAGACCGTTCTCATTTGCCTGTCCCGGGTGCCCCAGCGTGGTTCAGCTTCCCTCCCGGTCCTTCGAGCGTGGCCCGATGCGAGTCTTGTGATCGCTTCCGCGGTCTTCCGAGAGGCGCCGCTCGTGCTCGAGCAGCCGGATCTTGCGCGACGCTTGTTCGCCGGGCTCGCCCGGCCAGGGGCGCAGCGGTCCTTGCGCGTGGACCACGCGGTGGCATGGGACCAGAAGGGAGAAGGGGCAATTGGCCATGATGTTGCCCACGGCCCGGGCCGCCCGAGGGCGCCCGGCGCGCTCGCCGATCTCGCCGTAGCTGACGGTGGTGCCGAAGGGAACGCCCGAAGCCACCTCGCCCAGGACGGCGAGCGTGAAGTCGGTCTGCCGGCCGAAGTCCAGCGGAACCTCGAATCGCGTCCGGCCACCGGAGAAGTACTCGCCGATCTCCTCGACGGCCTGCACGGCAATCTCCTCTGCGCGGTCCCGGCGACCATCCTCGGGTCCCATGACCTCGTAGCCTTCGCGCGCCAGGCGCTCGAAGAAGGGGGCGTCTTCCTCAAAGCTCGATGTCACCACACCGCGGTTGCTCGCGGCAACGAACAGCTCACCCAAGGGCGTCAGGCAGGCGGCAACGCTGACCGCACTCTCGGCGACCGGATCCTCGACGTTGCCGTTGTCGGTTATGCCCGTTCCTCCCGCGTCGATGTGAGCCCTGGGACATCGGCCCTCGTCCGTCTGGCCGTCAGAACGATCGGCCCTCCCCTTGCCGGAATGAGGGGGCCGGTTCGCTACAATGATGCCAGCCGCGACCCGTGCGGGTGTAACTCAGCGGTAGAGTGTCTGCTTCCCAAGCAGAAAGTCGTGGGTTCGAGTCCCATCACCCGCTCCAAGCGTCTTCGTCAATGTCGGCCCAGACACGGACTATTGGCCAAGCGGATCGGTGGGTACCGGCATCCGTTTATCAGGCTCGCCTGCTTCTGCGCCAAATCGCAAGAGCTCGACGGGACGCCTTTGACGATTCCAAACCATGGCGTCGCCGAACTAGCTGGGCTGTACAAGCCGTCCGTCCCGTTCCGAACCTTGGGGATGAGGGTGGTGGAGCAATGTCTGTAGGGCATGACGGAAAGGACCGGCCCGAACGCTTCATAGGGGCTCGTCTGTCTTGAAACCCAGGGAAGTGAACCCACGAGCGCAGGTGGTCATGGCTGGCACTGCCGGTTCTGATCCACATGCCATGCATTTCATCCGCCAAGTGGTCCGAAGCGGGGGGAGGTTCGACATTGCCTCCCTGGACCCGGACGCGCCCAAGTACGCCTGTCGCTCGAACCGTACCTAATGCCGTTGAGTGACGGGAAGCACAGAGTCAGTTTCTCTCTAGCGCTGCAGTCGAGCTTTCCGAGGGGCGCGGCTTTGCTCATGGACGCCTGATCGGCAAGCACGCGTGGGTCGTGAGCGCTCCTGTCGCCGAGAGATCGGTACTTGCCCCAGGGCCATGAGACGTCGCTGATATGCTCACTGCCCTGATCGAGCGACGCAATACAGGCAGAGCCCGATGCCGTCCGGATCCTTGAAGTTGAGTATCGAACCGAGCGGGGTAGCCTGAACGCCAGAGTGGACGACCCCCTAGCGGTCGAAAAGCGACGCGTAGGCCTCCATGTCCTCCTGAGTGGCCACACGGAAGCCGAAGGCATCAAGCCCGACGCGGGTAGGATCGAAGCCCGGCTGAACGGTAGCGTGTTCCACCAAACCGAGATACAGATCCGATCCGTTCACACGATGTACGCGAGCCCGGCGCGTTTCGTGTTCCTCATTGAGAACGGTCTCCAGCTCAGAGAGCGATTCGTACCACCGGCAGCTGCGGTCAAGATCCGTGACGGTGAACGATATGTGGTTGGCACCAATCGGGTTCAATTTTCCTGCTTCGCGGGTGAGCAACGCCCGGGTCGATTTCAGGATAGAACCGGGCAGTTGGGAATGTTTTGGGAATCCCAGCGCAAGGATCATCGTGTTAGTCATTGGCATTTCTCCCTGAAGGGATTGGGAGCGAAGCATGCCGTGTCGTTGGGCAAATTCAAAACAGGCAAAGGGAGGTCCGCGATGTCACCGATATCGAAGCGGCGGGATAACCATGTACGATCCCGGTCACTGAGAATCGCGTTTTCCTTGGGCACCATCTTGATTTCGACGTCCATGCTCGAACTGAGCCCCGTCGCCGCCTCCGCGGCGACGGTCAAGGCAACCGTGTGCAACGGAGTATTGCCGGCCGGCACCTATAAGAACGTCGACGCGTTAGCCGGCTGCACCATCAACAATATGTCCATTTCCGGGAACCTAAAGGTTGAGCCGAAAGGTACGCTCACGATGAACGGCCCCGGTACCGTAATCGGCGGCAACCTCACTTCGAAGAATGCTTCGTGGCTTTCACTTCACGGAAACACGTACGCCACTTTCGGCATCGAGATCAAAGGGAATCTGGTTGTGCGGGGAACGCTGTCACAGCCAGGCAAGAGCATCGAGCCAATTTCCGGACACAACAGTTTTTGCGATACCCAAGTAGATGGAAAGACGAAGATCGTCGACAATACCCGAAAGGCCGGTTTCGCCATAGGAGCCTACGAGTGCGGCGCCGGAAATAACTTCGTCAAAGGCCTAAAGCTCACCGGCAACAACGGCGGCTTGTTCGTCGGCAGCTTCAACATCGTCAATCCTCTCAACAGCTCCTTCGCGAACATTGCCTCCAGGATCCTCATCTACGGCAACAAACACGGCAAGTGGATTCGGCACAACTCCATCACCGGGAACTGCAGGCTGTACGGCAACACGCCTCCCATCGCCGGAAGGGGCAACGTCGCCGGAGGCACGAACACCTGCAACCGCAAGGCGTGAAATCACGGCAACATCCACCCACGAACTCGGGCTGGGGCCCAGGTTCTGTCCCTTAATCGTGAGAGGGGAGCCGGATCCCGCCACGCCGGCGGTAACGCCGTTGCCGTAGTTCGAGGACGAGCCGGGAGTCCCCGCGAAGCGGTTGGTAAGACTTGGTCAACTCTAACCGGCTAAGCGATTGCGGCCAGCGTCTTCCCGTCGGAGTGGACAAGTCGAAGCGCCGGTTCGGACGCGACCTGGGCTTCCAGGCTGCGGACGAAGGCGTCCACAATCTGGGCGTCCCACTGTACGCCACGACCTTCGCGAAGAATCGACACAGCCTTCGCCCGCGACATGCCGGCCCGGTACGGCCGGTCACTGGTCATGGCGTCATAGCTGTCGGCGACGGCGATGATGCGTGAGCCAAGCGGGATGTCGGTTCCGCGCAGCCGGTGTGGGTATCCACTGCCGTCCCACGCTTCATGATGATGTCGCACGATGTCGATGCCTCGCCGGAAGCCGGGGTGCTTCCCGAGGAAGTCGGCGCCGACCTCAGCATGAGACGCCATGATTTGCCATTCCTCTTCCGTCAGCTTGCCGGGTTTGTTCAGGACGGCGTCCGGAACCGCGATCTTGCCGATGTCATGCAGCCGGGCGGCGGTGACGATGAGCTCAACCTCAGGCCCTGTCTTCTCCATTGCCTGGAGAATCCGCGTAACAAACTCAGTCACACGTCGGGAATGACCACCCGTGTAGGGGTCGCGCAGATCGACGGTGTCGGCCATGCCCTCCAGCATGGCTCGGGTGCCTTGATGGAGCTCCTTGGACCGTTTGGTCGAGATGTAGACGGTTCCCGCCGGCAGGAGTAGCAGCGGAGCCGCCCACAGTGCGTGGCCGATCAGGACCGTCGCCATCACTCCGATGACATACTGCGCCGCCTCAGCGGGTCCCGCCTCCCGAACCATGTCGATGATGACCCGAAGCGGGCGCTCGCCCGACATTGGGCTGAGGGTTGCGGGCGAGCTGATCATGTCCCACCAAAACATGGTCGCGGCTGCCAGGATGAGGATTACGGGTAGGGGCAGGCCGGTGTGGAGATGAACGATCTGCGAGCCAACGAAAACGGCCACGGCCCAGCGTGCAGCGTCTGTAGCGATGTCGCTCGGATAGTTGCCCTTGTGCTTGTTGACGCTCACCTCGCCCGCGACCATTGCCAGGCCTGCCAGGAGCCCCGCCATGGGCGGCGGTAGAAGCACTGCCATCAAGAAGAAGAAAATGGTGGTCATCTGGACCTTGGTGTTGACGCGCACGTGTATGGGGAACTGTTCGGCCAGGATCACACCACCAAAGAGGATCACCGGCACGAGCGCGGATACCGCCGGAAGGCCGAAACCGACTTGCTGGGTCAGCTGGGAAGTCGTAAGCATTGCGAGCGCCAGGGTCACGCCCAAGATCGCGATCAAGGGCTGAGGCACAAGCTTTTCTTGGAGACGAGCGAGAGGGATCATCCTGGACTCTCTTTCACAACGCCGTCTGCTTCCTGATCCGATCTCTTCGATTAGCACTTGTTGGTGCCGGCGACCTGGTTGGAACTGACGGACAGCGAGGTATCCGCGCTGCACGTGAGGTCTTGCTTGAACCCGTTGCCGGAGACGGTAACGGTACCCAAGTTGTTCTGAATCTGGGCGTTCTGTGCAATGGTGTTCCCGCCGCAGCCGGAGGATCCGTTGCCGACGCTCAGAGTGCTTCCGTTGACGTCACCGCTGACCGTCAATGCCTTGGAAACCGTGGCGCTACAGATGCTGTTGGCACCGGTGAGCTTGGTCAGATTGAGATTGCCGTTGAGTGTTGCACCGTCAATGTTGACGGTACCCCCCGCAGGGACCTTGAGGTCTCCATTGACCGTCAACCCGGATGCGTTGAGTTGTGCGTACTGCATCACTCCGGAGACGGAGCCGCTCTGAACAGTGACCGTTTGGGCAACAGAGAGATTGGAGGCGTTCAGGACCCCACCCGGCTGAACGGTTAGCGGGCCGCCGAGGGTCAGGTTGGTGACGTTGCAGGTCACACCACTGGGGACAGTAAGACCCCCGGTTGCCTGACCCGTAAGAGTGGCGTCACCCTGGCAGGTTGAGTTCGATCCGGGCTGATACTGGAAGTCCTGCTTGATCGAGCTATTGCTGGATCCCGACTGCTGGTTGTAGTTTTCGACGGTGCCATTGGTGGTAGTGGCGCTGATCGTTGTCTGAACATTCGACGTGCTGGTCTGAACGCTCACCACGTCCGTAAATGAAGCATCGCCCTTGCTGTCCATGGCCGCCTTGTCTGCGACCCAGCTCAGGGTCTCGGGCAATAGACCGTCGTACTGAACGCTGGCCACCGTGGTTCCCTTGGGGATGTGCAGGGTGAAATTGACAGCATTAACCGAAGAAGTGGCCGTTCCGATCTGGGCCACCAGGCGGACACTGATCCCATTGGACAGCGTCACCAGTGGGTCGCCTCGGCAGCCCGTCACTCCATAGGCGCTCCCCGTCGTGAGAAGCGTCGCGCTCAATCCTCCTGCCAGAGCGACAAACGTCAGCAGGGTCCTTCTCCCCGGCCGTCCGGCGGTTCGATCCGCCCTTGCTCTTATGAACCCGATCATGTTCGCTCCTCTGCCATCGTCATACGTACAAAGCTGTCTCCGACCGGGCCAGCCCGTGCGGGGTGGCCGTCATCGGCTAGTACCTGTGTAACCGTCGTGCGCCCATATCGCCGTTGCGTTGGGGTTGCGACGGTTACAGTTCCGCAACGTCGTAAGAGTGCCACAGTGCAACGACGGCCACCAACAGGACAGGCAACCCCGTGCCCATGACTGCCCTCCCGATTGCCGGCGGGCAGGAAGCATCGGCTCCGAATGCACAATTTGTACATGAATCAGAAACCGGTGAATGTCCTACGAAAGACACTGGCCGAGGCGATTGGCCTGCCACGGGCCTCGAAGGAGCCGGTCTATCTCACTCGGTGCGGTCGTCGTATCGCCGCCATCGTCGACGCGGATGTCTACGATGCTCTGGTCGAACGGGCCGAGGATGCCATTGACCGGGCAGAGCTCCGAGCTGTCCGCGATGAGAACGACTTCGTCCCGTGGGAGGAAGTAAAGGCCGATCTCGGCATGCTGTGAGGACCGCCTCACCGGGTCGAAATCGCCCGGCGAGCCATAAAGGCTTTACAGCGGCTGGCCCGGGCGGATCAACAGCGCGTCCGCGCCGCGATCGATCTGTTGGCGGAAAACCCGCGGCGCCCGCCTGGCAGGCCTTGGTTGGAGAGCCCAACGTCTATCGCGTGCGGGTAGGCACCCATCGGACTGTCTACGAGGTTCTCGACGATCGCCTTGTCGTGTACGTCGTGTGGGATGGGCACCGAAACGATGTCTACCGCCAGTAGGTTGCGACGGGTAGGGCCAACCGCCACGCTCAGCCCGGCGAGGTCAAACTCCACTTCCACGTGTTCCCGTTGGCCGATATACCACCCTTCACGGCCAGACCATGCACCACAAACGGTGTGGAGGCCGCCTGCACCAGATCATTCAACACCGGATACGCGTTCTTCTCCGTGTGACCTGAACAGGTGACGGTTTCGGTGCCCGTCGGGTTCCATATGCTGCCCCCAAAGCCGAAGAAGCCGGCCTTTCGGTAGTCTCCCAGTGGTTCCGTGGTTCGCCAGAGCATCGCCATCGGCACAAACCCTTGGGCGATCTTCCTCGAGAAGGATCCGCCGTACGTGCAGCCGCCGTATTTCCCTGATTCCTTCCAGGTGAGTCTGCCCGACGTGGCCACGTAGTCCGCGCCGGCAAAGTTGGTGCCCCGCTGAAAATCCGTGGGGAAGGTTGGCTGAGCGGCGAAATGCAGGTGGACTTTGTCGACGAGCGTCCCATTCCCCTTGATCCTCGATCTCAGGTCCCCGCTCCATGACCTGCAGCCCGCGCCGGTGGCGGCAACCACGGGACTGTTGATGCCGCCGTCCTGAGTGTCGGGTGCGATGTTCTTGGTTGCGCTGCTGTTGCTCATAACCAGGACAAGGCTGGTTATGTGCTCGTCTGGCCGATCAAGACAGAATGCCGCGCCCGCCTTGCCCGGGTTGCCGGGAACGGTCAGGTCGACCAGCGAGGGCTTGTTGTTATTGATGCCCACAATAGCGCTCATGTGGAAGTCGGGGTTGTAGGCCAGCGTGAATCCGGCCGACACGGTCACGGTCCGAACGGTCTTATCGAACGTGAATGACTGATAGAGCGCGGAGAGATGCTTGATGCCGTCCCACTGGCAGCAGTCCTGCTCGCCACCACCATCGGTAAGCGGCGTGACGGCAACATGGTTGTATACGGCGTCGAGGTTCGGTTTTCCGCCGTCCCACTTTTCGTAGACGTCCGCCGGCGCGTGATTCCAGTTATCGAGGGCGAACTGTGGCCACAGTGAATTCAGTCCGCCTGACACCGAGTCGTCGATGGCCTTCAGGAGCGGCTGTTTCTCCTCCCTGCGCCAGATGGTGCCGATGACCTTCGGCCCATCGAGATGCTGAATGAGCAAGGCGAACAGATACTCGCCGTAGTAGCGGTTGAAGGTCGGCTCGGTCTTGTCGAGCGGATCTTCGGTGGTGGTCATGTACGCCGAGCTGAAGGTGTGTTCGCGGTTGTCGGTTGGGTATACGAAGTTCTCGGCCCACTCGCCCGTGGATTCGCGCCACCACTGGTCACCGCAAGAGACGTTGAGGGCGAATTGGAGCACGTGCATGAACTCGTGGGCAAGCACGTCGCGACCGGTCTTCTCCGACAGGGATCCGAGCATGTCAATGTACGCAGCCGTCTTGTCACAGCCGCTCTTCGCGTGGGTATCGCCGAGCGCGCCGCCAGGCAGGCTCGGAACGAGGCAAATATTCAAGGGGTCGCTCACCGGAACGACGCCCATCAGGGTGGTGAGCTTATGCCAGATCGTCGAATCCAATTCCTGAACGAGTGGGATCGCCGTCGCTCGTTGATTGCCCGCGCCGGACCGGGCGTCGTACCAAAGCCGGAAGGGATGGGAGCCGTCGAGGTGGGTCCAGTACTTGGCCTGCTTCCCATTGGGCGGACAGGGCGCCACGGTTTCGTTCGGGTTCGGCTCCGACATCGACCCGTGATTGGCGGTCGACTGTGGACGGCGGATGTGCGACGTGGCAAGCCCGCGGGCCGTGGGATGCTGGATGACTGCCGCAACGGCCGACCGCGCTGATCCCGCACCCAGAAGCGCGAGCACCAGCCCCAAGGCGGCAAAGAGTCTCGGCATGGCACGAGATCGAGACGAAGAACGACCCCGCATGGCGGCTCACATTCCCGAATCTCGCGGATTCGCGCGTAGCGGAGCGGTTCGCGTTACGAGACGCAGCGACTTCTTCAATCGTAGCAGTGAGGCTACCGCAGCAGACTGCCAAGCTTGGCGGGCGGAGAGAACGCCCTCGCCGACCCTCCCGGCGCCTGCCGAGGCGTGACCGAGACAACTAGCCACAGGGCCAGTCCGTCGCCATAGGACATTCGGGCCGTACCGGGCTAGCCCACCTCCGCCATTGTGAGCCTACCGCACGGACGGAGGAACACACCCAAGATGCAGTACGCGACGCAGCTTTCCCGCCCGCTGGCGGGCTCGGAGGTGAGCCCCTTTGGGCCGGCCGACGTTCGCCGGGTCACTCGGCGCGGCCTCGCCTACCTCGTCGACCTGGCCGCATTATTCGTCATAGTGGTCCTGGGCAGGGCCGCCGGCTGGACCCAACCGCAGACGCTGGCGACCGGAAGTGAGAGTGCGATACTGGCGACCTACCGGCAGATGCTCTCGGCGGGCAACCTCCGGCACTACCTCATCGCCGCCCTGATCACCTTCGGGTACTTCACGCTGATGGAATGGCTCTTCGGCTCGACCATTGGAAAGTGGGTCTTCGGGATTCGGGTGGTCGACTTCTCGGGACGGCGCATCTCCTTCGGTCAGGCGCTCTTCCGGAATCTCCTCCGGCTCATCGACGGCTTGTTTGCGGGCGTCGTCGGTCTCTGGTTCATGTTCAACAACGAGCGGCGCCAGCGGCTGGGGGACAAGGCGACCGGGACACTGGTCGTCAGCCGATAGGACGGGGTCGAAGGTGGCGACCCGGGTGACTCCGACACCCGGGAGGGGGGAGGGGCTGACGCCCTCGACCCCCGCTCGGCAGCAACTCCGGTCCTCCGGACCGTGCATACTGCTGCCCCTTCATGGACGCGTTGATTTATTCCGGGCGCTGGCTCCTTGCGCCCCCGTTGTGATCGTTCCCTCAGGACCACTTCCAAAGGACTGAGCCAGAAACCCTTCAGTAACACTCATCGTGAGTGACTGCAGGGCATTGCGGGCGACACGATCGGTGCCGTAAGCTGCACATAGTGTCGACCGCTCGCATCACGCTCCGAAGCGGCGGCGGTGAAGGGAGAACACCCGTGTCCCAGAGAATTGCCGTCGCGGTCGTCAGTCTCGCCGCCGCCGTTGCCCTGTGGCTTCCGAGCGCATGGGGAGGAACGGCGGCTGCCGCCGGCCGGAGCCACCTCCTTCGACAGGCCGTGCCTCTCGCCGTGGCCTCCGGAGCGGCGCGGCCCATCGGCCGCCTCAATCCAGAGCGCCGGCTGTCCTTTGCCGTCACCCTCAGGATCCGCAGCTGGGGCGCGCTCAATCGCGCCTTGATGCAGGAGAGTACGCCCGGCTCGCCCCGTTTCGGGCATTACCTCAGCCAGAACCAGGCGAACCGGCTCTTCAATCCGACTCGCGCCCAGGAGGGTCAGGTCACGGGCTGGCTCCGAGAGCACGGAATCCAGATCACACGCACGTATGCCAATCATCTGATCGTCGACGCGCGGGGTAGTGTCGGGGCGGTCGATCGTCTGTTTCACGTGTCGATCCTCCGCTATCACGGAAGGCTCTACGGCCGGTCGGCGCTGTTCTTCGCACCCTCAACCGCGCCGCTGATCCCGGCGCCTCTGAGTCGCATCGTCAATGGCGTTGTGGGTCTCGACAACACCTCCCGGATCGTCGCCCTCCCGGCTCGCCGGGTCACCCGCCTGCCGATCAGCGGGCGCGGAGACAACAACCTGGGCGGCTACTACCCGTCCGATTACCGCGCCGCCTATGCCGTGCCCTCGTCGGAGACCGGACACGGACAGCACATCGGCGTGACGCTCTTCGACGATCCTCCCAGCAACCACGCCCTTACCAACTGGGCGAAGCATGTGGGTCTCGGCTCCGGGCTCGCACCAACCACCACCAGCGGCCGGCTCGTGGTCCACAAAGTGGACGGCGGTGTGAGCAGCGGTGATTCCGCCGAGTCGGGCATCGATATCGAGAATTCCTATGGCATGGCCACGTCGTCCGTCATCGACTACTGGGAGTTCAACGACTCGACCGCCACCGGCGGCATGGATGCCCTGAACAGCGCGGGAACCACCGGACCCAAGGCCATGGGCTTCAACGGGCTCCACATGGAACGGCAGATCTCCAGCAGCTGGGGTACCTGTGAGGACTCCGGAGACGGAGCCATCAACGACGATCCGGTCATGGCCAGTGATTCGGCCACCGGTCATAACTTCCTCTTTGCTTCCGGCGATACCGGGTCCTACTGCGGCGAATTCGCGAAGGCCGGCAAGGACGATCCCTTTCCGCAGTATCCGGCTGACAGCGCCTACGTCCTATCGGTGGGCGGCACCGCGTTCGGCCCCGGGAGCGACAAGTTCGCGGCCATCACGCTGTCGAGCTATCCGGGAGAGGTGGCCTGGTACTACGATCCCCGTGGCAACGTCCACTCGGACCAGTGCTTCTCGACCTCGGTTGCCTGTCCCGAGGGATCCAGCGGCGGGTTCAGTAATCGTTATCGACGCCCGTCATGGCAAAAGGCCCCGGGCCTCGGGCCCAACGGCGGCTCCTGCCCCTTGAATGGCACCTCGCGTGTGTGCCGCGCCTTCCCCGATGTGGCGGGGCCGGGCGACCCGAGCTTCTCGGGCGCCGTAATCTGCTACAGCGGTGGCTGCGAGGTGGATGGAGGAACGAGCCTGGCCACCCCCGTGTGGGCCGGCGTCCTCGCCGACATAAACTCCTACCTGACCACGCAGGATCTGGTGCTCGGATTTGCCAATCCCGCCTTCTACTATCTGGCTCGCCAGGGCTCATACCACTCCGATTTCCACGATGTGGTCTGTCCGAACTCGTCAACGGCGACGGACAGGGGATGCACCAACGGCAAGTTCGCCACCGGGCCCGGATGGGATGGAGTCACCGGGCTGGGAACACCCAACGTTCCCAATCTCCAGTCGGACCTGGCGCGGTAGCGCCCGGCACGGAGTATGCTGCGAACCGCGTCCAGGAGGTTCAGTGATGAATGGTCATAAAGCCCAGGCATCTCTTGCCGCGCTCGGTGCGGTGCTGATCGCGCCGTTCCTCGCCGGCGCCGTCAGCAGCGCCCAGGCGATCGGCTCCTCCGGTGCGGCTCGGGCGCTCGTGAGCAGGTCGCTGGGAAAGGTGATACACAGTAATGGCTTCCGTGTCGTTCTCGGCTATCGCGTCAGCGAGCGAATACCCGGCCGCAGCCGTCCGGTCTCGACCGTGTTCGTCGAGTATCTACGTGTTCGGTTCCGTCCGCCGACCGAATTCGAAGGCTCGGTATCGGTTCGCTCGCCTGAGCTGGTCGGTCACCGCTTGGGCAAGGAGTGGCTGCGGATCGTACGAGTCGGCAAACGCGAGGCTCTCCAGGCGCATCACGACGGGACCTGGGTCTGTACTCGAGTCGGCCCCTCGTCTCACTCGCGGCAGTTGACGCTGGCCGGGATCGGCCGCCTGCGCGACTACCCCGTGGTGGAGAACCTGGGACCCACCCAGTACAAGGGCCATTCGGTCTGGCGCATTCGGGCGTCGGGATTGATCAGCATTCCGTCCGGCAACTACCCGCCCAAGCCGCTAAGGGTTCGGGCCACCTCGACCTATTTGATCGGCCGCGCCACCGGCAGGCTCTTCCACGTCTCGAGCACGGGACGATATTCTCGGGGCGAGCACCGTCGCAGGCACATTCGGCTCGGCGTGTGGATTCATTTTTGGAACTATGGTCGTCCGCCCCACGCGCAGCTTCCTTCCTCCTGTGGGTCCCACGGCCAGTCCCCCGCGGCAATCTGGCCCTAGCGGCTCTGTCCGGCCGCACGGCGACCGCCTCGAGCGCCTACTGCCAGGGGAGGTACGCCCCTCCACGACCGAGAGACGTATCTGGCCAGCCCGTTTCCGGCAGACTTGAAAAGCGAACGAGTCGTCGGGTTCGCCTGACACTGAATCAACCCAATCGCCGAACGACGTCCTCCCGACTGGCACTCTCCTGCGCTGGTGATCGATGGCGGGCCCACCCACGGGGGCAAGGGCCGACTCGAAAGGAATGATTGATGAGAGCGTCCGAACGACGGTTTCCACCTCTGAGTGGGTCCGAGCGCGATGTGCTGAACGGCTTCTTGGATTACCAGAGGGACACCCTGGAGTGGAAGTGCTCGGGCCTGACGGGCGACCAGCTCAAGGAGCGGGTCGTGCCGCCCTCACCGATGACGCTGCTGGGACTGCTCCGGCACATGACAGAGGTGGAGTACTTCTGGTTCGAGGACATCCTCCTGAACCGCCAGGATCACTTCCGCCTGTATTCCCCATTGCCGGACAAACCCGACGGCGATTGGCAGGACCTCGATTCCCATACGCCCGAGGAGGTGCTCAGCTCCTGGAAGGAGGCCTGCGCAGTCGCACGCCAAAATGCAGCAGCCATGGAGGGTCTCGACAGCCCGGCAGCCCGGGAATGGGACGGCCAACCCGTCATGCTCCGGTGGATCCTTGCTCACATGATCGAAGAGTATGCCCGGCACAACGGCCACGCCGATCTTTTTCGCGAGGGCATCGATGGCGAGACCGGGGAGTAGAGGACTGGCCTGGAGCCGACCCACCTTCCATGTGAGCGAGCCCAGGAAAGTCGCCGACGAAATCTGGGTTTGACAGACCACGGCAGCAGTCCCTTGGCTGCCGTTCTGCTTCCAAGGCTGCTCATTTCATCGATGCGGGCCACGGCCTCTTGCTGAGCTAGACAGCCCTTGGCACCGGCTGCAGGCGGCGTGCGCCGGGAACGCGTTCCGTCTCACCCAGATCGAAGTCCGTCTCTGCCCAGTGGCCCCGCGGGGCTCCGGGGCGCACCTGAGGGCCTCACCTGTCAAGCCGCGGATGAATAGGACCATCGGGCTGGCCCGGTACTATTGCGGATATCCCGAGAGGTGAACAGCGTAGGCCCGGATGGCTGAACCGGGTGTCCCACTGATCCGGAGCTTGGGACGCACGGCCTATTCGGTGATCCCGGCGGCCCCGCGACCCACGGGCAGGATATTCGCCTGCCCACCTCACACGAAAGGTGTTCCTTGGCATGAAACGCATCATCCTCCTACCCGCGTCGCTCGCCGCGGCGCTGCTCATCGGCGGCAGCACGGCGGCCCTGGCCGCCGGCGGTAGTACCTCCCTCACCGTCAGCGCCGGATCGGGCCTGACGATCTCCGGCGCCGCTCCTGGGACCTTCGCGGCCACCCTGAACGGCTCTGACCAGACTGTCGCCACCACCCTCGCCAACTATCAGGCCTCGGATACCACGGGGACCGGACACGGCTGGAACGTGACCTTCCAGGCCACGCAGTTCGCCTGTACGGCCGGCACCGGTCAGTGTCCCGCGGGAGGCGATTCTCTGCCCACCGGCTCGCTGCTCATGGCCCCCGAGACGGTGGCTTGCAACTCAGGCACGGACTGCGCCGGCCGGGCCTCGGCCCCCACGGTAAGCATCGTCGCGAATACCGCCCTCGACGGCGGGTCGGCGGTCAAGGTCGCATCCGCGGCCGCCAACAAGGGCATGGGCACCTACACATTCACACCTGGCCAGCTCGGCGGCGCCGGCAACGCCCTCACGCTGGCCGTTCCCAGCTATGCCTATGCCTCGACCTACAACTCGACCCTGACGGTCTCCGTCGTTTCGGGACCGTAACCGTCAACAGCCTGGAGGGCGGCACGGCCGTCCTCCAGGCCCGCAATCAGATCCACAGATCGAAGGAGAAGGAGACCCATCGTGGCGATCAATCGATCGTGTATCTTGGTGGCTTCCGCCCTCACGCTCATCGGCCTCCTGCTGCCTCTGGGGGCCGCGTCTGCGGCGGCCGCCTCGAGCCCACCCGCGCGAATCCGGTTGACTCCGAGCAATGCGCGCGGCCAGCAGGTGAATGGGCCGGGCTATTTCCGCATTGACGCCCGGCCCGGCTCGACCGTCCGTCTCTATGCTTCGCTGGCCAATCTGGGCGGCCGGCCCGGCACGGCACGTTTGGTACCGGTCGACGCGCGAAGCGCCGTGTACGGCGGCATATCCTACAATCTGCCCACGGATCCCCGCCGTCGGGTGAGCAAATGGATCCATCTGGCGACGAGCCGGGTGCATCTGGCGCCTGGACAGGCCCGTGTCATCCCTTTCACGGTTCATGTGCCGGCGACGGCGCACCCAGGGAAGCACATCGGTGGCCTGACGGCGTTTGTGCCCACGGCTGTCGGAGCTTCCCAAGGGTTCGGAGCGCTCAGACTCCAGCTGCGGGTGGTCGCCGCCGTGGTGGTGACCGTCCCCGGCCGGATGCACCGGCGCCTGGCGGTCACCCGCGTGGCGGCTGAGAATCAGCCGACCGGTCTGTATGTCGTCACGCATATCCGGAACACCGGGCGGTTACTGGCCCGGGCCCACTTCCTTCTTCGGGTCACCCGCGTGGGGGCAACGCGACCCATCCTGAGCCGGCGATTGTTCTTGGATACCATGGTTCCCGGTACCAAGGTGGCATACCCCGTTCCCTGGCCGGCGAAGGTTCGCTACGGCCGGTATCGGGCTTCCGTACAGCTGAGCTATCACGGTGGTACGGCCGCGTGGAAAGGGAAGGTCCGGGTGTCGCCGCCGGCGCCACCGCCTCGGCGCCCGAACGTCCCACAGAGCGGGCCTATCAGCCAGCTCGGTGTCGGTCACGGCTCGACCGCTCCACTGGCGATCGGCATCTGTGGCGCGTTGCTGCTCTCCTTTGCCGCGTTCCTGCTCGGACGGCGACGCCGGCCGGCGAGCCGAACACCGACCGAGTAGCGCACCAGGACGCGTCACCCTCACCGGAGGTCAGCCATGAGGCGGCTCGGGTCCCTGATCGCAGTGGCAGCCCTAACTGTCCTGGCCCTCGTTCACGCGCCGGCATATGCCGCCGGAGGAGTCAACACCTGGTCGTGCTCAACGGGCGATTCCGCCTCCGGTTGCTCCTCCAGCACCCTGAGCCCCATGACCACGGCCCGGGCAAGCCTGAGTCTCGTCAACGCCCCGACCGCCACCAGCCTCTATGCCCTGGGAGGACAGACGGCAAGCGCGAGCTACACGGGAGCCAACCAGGCCTATTCCCCCACCGGCAACACCTGGAGCTCGAAGACCGCGGATGGTACAGCCCGGGCCGGAACCGGCGCCGCCATCAGCGGCTCGACCATCTACGTTTTCGGCGGACAGAACTCGTCGGGCTACCAGACGACCGCGGAGTCATACTCGGTCTCTGGAGACAGTTGGACCGCGCTCACGGGCATGCCCACGGCGCGCGCGTATCTCAGGGCGGCGGTCGGCCCGGATGGACTGATCTACGCCATGGGCGGCACCAATGGGTCGAGCTATCTGAGCACCGTCGAGGCATGGAGCCCGAGCGCGCTGAAGTGGTACTGCTCGACCACGGTGACGGGATGCAGCACGACCTCCACCCCACCGGTGGCTATGCCCACGGCCCGGTCCAATTTCGCGGTGGCAGTAGGCTCAAACGGCCTGATCTATGCCATCGGCGGACAGACGGGCGCCTCCACCTACACCAAGGTCGTCGAAGCGTACAACACCACCACCCGAACCTGGACCTGCTCGGTCGGTGATGCCGCCTCCCGCTGCTCCTCTACGACCCTCGCCGCCATGCCCACCGCACGGGCGGCGAGCGCCGGTGTGACAGCCAGTGGCCTCATCTACGTTGTTGGGGGCAGTAACGGGTCCAACCTTCCCCTGGTCGAGGTCTACAATCCAACCTCGAATACCTGGGCCTGCTCGACCGGCGATAGCGGCAGCGGCTGTGCCTCCTCGGTGCTGACGCCGCTGCCGACGGCTCGGCAGAACGCCGGCGTGGCGGTCGGCTCCGACGGACAGGTCTACGTGATTGGCGGAAACAACGGCAGCTACCTGTCGACGGTCGAGGCCTACAACCCACCCACCACGCCGGGAACCCCCACGGGCGTCAGCGCGGTGCCGGGGAGTGGAACGGCGACCATCAGCTGGACGGCGCCGGTCTCCACGGGCGGCATGCCCATCACCGGGTACACCGTGAGCTGCTCTCCCTCCTGCACGCCGGTCACGGTTGGCTCGAGCTCGACGGCCGTCGCCATCAGCGGGCTCACCAACGGGACCAGCTATACGTTTACCGTGGTGGCCAATAACTTCGTCGGCTCCAGCTCGGGCGCGACCTCCAGCGCCGTGACTCCCTCAACCTGTACCGCCGGAACGCCATCCGTCTCCGGGGCCGGGCCGGGGTCCTTCTCGACGACGTTGAACGGCTCCAACCAGACCATCTACACCACGCTCGCGACGTATACGGCCACCGACAACGCCTGTGGTGGATGGAACATCACCTTTCAAGCTTCGCGACTGACCTGCACGGCGCCCAGCGGTCAATGTCCGGCCGGCGGTGATTCTCTTCCGGCCGGCTCGCTGTTCATAGGGCCGCCGACGGTTGCGTGCAGTACCGGCACCTCGTGCCTGGGCGTCACCGGTCCCCCGTCGATCTCCATCTCCGGTACGACGGCGCTCGACGGCGGAGCCGCCGTGAAGGTCGCATCGGCAGCCAGCAACACCGGCGATGGGTCATACGTGTTTACGCCGGCGAACCTGTCCGGCTCGGGCACGCCGTTGGGCCTCAGTGTCCCCAGCTCCGCCTACGCCACGACCTACACCTCAACGGTGACGGTGTCGATCGTATCCGGGCCCTAGCGGGCGGTGACGGATAGGAGTTTAGTGCACGGCTGAGCCAGGCTACCGGTCCTGAGGCCACGAACGGTCAGTCCCACAAGGCCTCGATGGTGCGCATCACGAGCGGCTCGATGACCGCCGTGTTGGGCTCGGCAGCAAGTTTGGAAGATTCTTCCACCTCTCGCAGCCGGGCCAGACCCTTCTCTGCCTCACGCTCAATCTGAGCGAGCGTCCATTCGCCCCGCTTGATTGCCTTGATCTCCTCGGCATCAATACCCGTCCGGTCAACGTGCATCTCTCCCGTCTCGGCAAGCTCCAGTCCCATCCTGAGGAGCCGGAGGCAGTGAGCACAGTTCTTGGGCGAGTAGTGATGACGCTCGAATTGCGCCCGCCGCTCCTTGCCCAGCCGTCCCATGTGGTTGGGATGCCCTGCCCGTCGCAGCTGCGCGACAGCATAGCCGATGAAGGCGTCGAAGACTCGCCGGCTGAGGAACGCCTGCCGGTTCGGGATCCACTCATCCCACAGAGGATGCCCCTCAAGCCGCACGGATTCGGGCAACCAAAGGAGCCCCATCACATTCGGATTGGCCTTGAGCAACAGGTGCGAGAGCTTCGAGACGGAGTAACAGATGATGTCGAGCTCGTCGTACGTCCCCGCCGGTGGCGTCCAGTGCTCCCACTTATTCAGTCCGTAGACAAATCGCCGGGGCGGCTGCACGATCCACATAACATCCACGTCGTCAACGGACTCCGGGTCATCTGAGGGCAGGTGGGTGCCATGAGCCATTGATCCGACATGCCCGGAGAAGAGTGTGCGCGCAGGCCAATCGAACGGCCACGCTTCGTGAATCCGATCTTGGTAGTTCACCCGGATACCCTACGAAAGCTCATGGCAGACGGAGACCTCGAGCGTCTTCTCACGGATGCCGCAGAAAGGCGCTTCATTCCGAATTGTCACACCCAGACTCGTTCGGTCCGCGCTTAGACGTATTCGCGTCAGCTTGGACGACCGAGATGGGGGGCGAGATTCGGCTGCCGGTTTCACAAGGCCGGCAAGGACACAAAGCGACTCCTTTCGTCGTGGGGCAGAGGGAAATGCCACCATCGCCCACAAGCTGGAGGGAGCGGCAGTAATAGAGCGGCTGGCCGTCGCGGCCGGTGTCCGAGCTCCCGCTGTCGGCCCGCCAGGACCTGCCACCCTCTGATGGAAATCCCCGGAGTCGTTTGTTCGGCCGAGCGCTCTGTGCCTCAGACGGGCAGTAAAAAGACGGGATCCCGGCGCTGCGCCGGACTCCTAGCGATGCCCCTGAGCCGTCGACCTGACCCAGAAGCCCTGGAGGGACGGAAAGCCCGGCCGGCCGGTCGGCATACGAGAGAAGAGGGCAAGAGCGGCTCCCCAGACGAGGTGGCTGCCGGCCACGACTGCGACCCGGCCCTTGGGGCGATCGCCGGCCGAGGGATAGAGGCCGAGCCGCGGTAGGTACCCAAGATAGCCGGCCGCCCAGAGCGCGAGGCCAAACAGCGCGCCCACTGCCGGCTGACGAGTCAGGCGACCGACCGTCATACGGTAGACGACCGCGAAGAAGGATCCGTACCCGAAGTGCGCCATTATGGACAGCGCCGTGAGCCGGTCTTGGTCGATGTGACGGCGCAACCCCACCCTGCGGGCGACGCGCTCGGTGATCCGCTTTGGTGGAACCGGCTCCTGTACGGATCGAGCGCCCAGATGGTGCCCCAGCAACATAAAGAACGTCATAACGCTGGTGGCTCCCAATCCGGGGAGCACGCCGCTGAGCCCTACGGCGGCCTCACGGCGAACCAGCTGCGGAGACAACAAAACCATCAAGCGCCTCTGACGCAACTCTCGTGCCGGGGACCGGGACCACGCATTCATCCTGTTTCGATGGCCCCCTCTCGTTCCAGGAAGCCGACGTCGAGTGTTCGGTAGGTGCCATCGTCAAAGAGCACCGTGATCTCCCCGTTCTCGACGTGCTCCACCACGCCGGATCCGAGTGTCGCGTGCTGCAATCGACGTCCGACCGTGAGATCCGGCCGTGCGGGTTCCGCGCAGTCGACCCGGCCAAGCGCATGGTTATCGCAGAGGCATGCCTTGGCGTCCATCTCCTGTCCGAGGTAATTGAGGATGAACCGGCGCCGGCAGCCGCTGCCCTCGGCGTAGTGGCGCATCATCTGTACGCGGCTCTGCTCGATCTCCCGGAGGTGATCCCGCTGCTCCGCAGTGAGATCCTCGGGATTGAAGTCCCGCAGCAGGCGGATGCCCCGTGCCGTTCGTCGAACCACGCCCAGACGGTCCAGGAAGGCGACGACGCGGAGCGCCTGTGAACGGCTCAACCCGGTCTGTGCCCGAATGAGCGAAAGAGGGGTTGGCCTATAGAGGACGAGCGATCTGCGCACCGCGGCCACCGCCTCTGCCGACGGCAGCCCGCGGTTCGACAGGAAGGCTGCCTTGTTCAGGTCGGCGCCGCGATGGATGAGGGTGCAGCGGCTGAATGCTCCGTCGCGGCCGGCGCGTCCCGCCTCCTGGAAGTACTCCTCCAAGCCGGCGGGCGTCTGGCGATGGAGCACAAAGCGGACGTCCGGCTTGTCGACGCCCAGGCCGAAGGCGTTGGTGGCGGCTACCACCCGGATGTCACCGCTCATGAAGGCCGTCTGCACACGGTCGCGGTCCTTGGCAGTGCGCTGTCCGTGATAAAAGTCTGCCGCGACGCCCCATTCCCGCAGCCATGCGGCAGTCTCCCGGGCGGCGGCGGTGGTGCGAGTGTAGACGATGCCGCTGCCCTGCATGGCCTCTCGGAGCTGCTCGTCCAGCGGCGAGCCGTATCTGTCCTCCTCTCCCCGAAAGATGGCTTCGAGGATCCGCCGGTCGTCGCCCACGTGAACGGCACGCCGAACCTCAAAGAAGAGGTTGGGCCGGTCGAGGCCGCGAACGACGATGTCCGGGTCCCGGAGCCCCAGCGCCTCGACGATCTCGTCTCGTGTGGATGGCCCGGCCGTGGCCGTCAGTGCCAGGAGGACCGGCCGGCCCAGAGACTCCGCCACGCCGGCCAGCTCCAGATAGGCGGGACGAAAGTCATGTCCCCACTGGGAGACACAGTGAGCCTCGTCGACCGCCAGCAGAGAGACGGGCCGCTGTCGCAGCGCATCCACGAAGTCGCGGTTGGCGAAGCGCTCCGGGGTGACGAAGAGGAGCCGCGTCTCCCCGCGTCGAATCCGCTGGAGCTGCATCTGCTCCTCCCGGCCGCTCTGCGCGCTGCTCAGCTCCGCGGCCTCGACGCGCTCGTCGAGGGCCTCAGTTTGGTCCTTCATCAGCGCCAGAAGCGGGGAGACCACCACGGTCAGGCCGGGCAGCAGCTGCGAGGCCACCTGATATACGAGCGACTTGCCGCCTCCCGTGGGGAGGATGCCGAGGACGTCGCGACCGGCCAGCAGCGAGCGGATCACCCGCTCCTGACCCGGCCTGAGCGTCGGATGCCCGAATTGGTCGCGGGCGACCCGTCTGATGTCCGCGGGACTATGGTCAGCGGGTGGAGCGCTGGACGCGACGGTGGAGGCCAAAGCGGGTCTCAAACGCAGGGAGCGTGCCAGCGCGAGCTTTGAAACGCGCACATGATGCATTTGCGCACGAGCCATGCATCACTGCTGCCCTCGGCAGGTTGTGGCGGCCTAGCGGTGCGGGAAACCTTCCGGCTCGATCTCTCGGAGGATCGACTCGAGATCGGGAACCAGCTCGGGAACGCTCTGCTTGACCGTCACCCACAGAACGTGAGGGCCTCCGTCCCATCGGACGGAGGCCCTCAAACGAGACCTTGAGAAGTACTCGCTGCCTAGCCTTATCCGTCCTGATCGGGCCGGCAGATGCCGGGCGGCATGGAGGTCTGGCCGTGATCGTCGGTCCACTGGTTGGCGGTACCGGCCGTGCCGGAGCCGGTGGAGTCGTCACGACAGTCGTGTCCGGCCGCGGTTCCGAAGGCGCTGTTGTCCACCAGGTGATTGTCCTGAGCGTCCGCTTCCGCCCGGAAGCCGTTGAACCGGTTGGCTCGGGCCGTGTTCTGCTGGATCATCAGGTCGGTGGTGGCCGGCAGGGTGGTGCAGCTATCGGTCGGTAGGCAGGGCTCCTCTGTCCCCGCCGGTCCGAAGCCGAAGTCCAGCGCGATGTCGTTCTGGGTGAGGTAGTTACGGGCAATGCGCAGCCCGGTCGTCTCGAACGCCAGGATGCCGGCGGCATCATTGCCGTTGGGGTCCTCGACGCCTCCGGCGTACTCGTTCTTGGCGATGTAGTTATCCTCGATGCGACCGGTTGCCTTGCGGCCGAACTGGACGCCGTTCCTGGCGATGATGGGGTTGATGCCGTTGGGATCGACCGTATCGCCAAGGATGACATTGTCGGCGACCAGGGCGCTCGTGCCCTTGCCGTCGATGGTCACGCCGTTCTTCTGGTAGTTGTCGATCACGTTATCCACTACTTCACCGCTGCCCGACTGTCCGGCGAAGTAGCGGCCGATCCGTACGGCGAGGCCGTCCTGGCAGCCTCCCAGGGCTTGATTGGCATCCTGAATGAAGGTGATGTGATTGTCGTAGATGTCGGCCGAGCCGCCACCCTCGACGAAGATGCCGTAGTGCGTCGGTTGAGCGCACCCCAGCGCGTCGGCATCATTCCATGGCCCTCTGACGGTGAAGTTGTGAATGTCGACGCCGGTAGTGCCGTTGACGAGCAGGATCGCGTCGATGTTGGGGGCCGGCGGGGGAGTGGGCGGGAATTGGACGAAGGTGTTGCGCACGTCCGCCCCCTCCAGATCCAGGTTGTCCCGGGAGTGTCCCGAATTGTCGATGACCACGTGCTCGGGATAGACACCGGGACAGACGAAGACTTCGTCGCCGGCCGATGCCGCCGTCACGGCGCTCTGAATGGTGTGGTACGGGGTGGTCTCGCCACAGGACGTGTCGCCCACCGGAGCGACGACGAGCACCCGCCCGTGATCGTTCGACGACATGGATACGCTGGCGGAAGCGGTAGCGGCAGGTAGGCCGATGCATACGATGGCACCGGCCAGGATCGCCAGGGCACGACTGATCTGCCTCATAGGGTTCCTCCCTCGATGGCTGATTTCGGCCGAGCCGGGCGCCGGGAGCGCGGCCGCTCCCCCCTTCGCCGAGACTCACCCGAGACTATGACCGCTTCGGTAAACGGCGGGTCAACAGAAGGTGAACACTTGGTAAATACCGGCGGGTGTCCGGGCTCCTTGGCCGATGAGGCCGGCGCGCTGTTCGTGGGTGGTCCCAATACGCCGCGAACGCTGATCTCCCGAGGAGAAAGGGCAAATCGATGCGTTGGAACGACCCACGCACTCAAAGAAGGGGGCCTGATGTTCCCGTCGGGCCGCTACATCCGAAGCAGGGACAGATCTTCCCGCCGCCCAGTTCTCCGCCGCCTCCCGGGCAGATGCCTCCAGAGCGCCGCGAGGGCAACACGGGACGGCCGGAGAGGCGCGGTTAACGAGCAGACCGGCTGACGTCGGAGGGCTGGCGATCGTCGCCAGCCCTCCTTCCGTTCTCCAGCCTCGAAGTCAGTCGCACTTATAAGCACGACTCATGTCGCCAATGCATGGCCGCATGAACCGGCCGGCCGACCGTGAATGCGCGGCCTGCTCTAGCCGGGCGAGCCGTACCCGTACCAGCAGACGTCGTTGGCGTGCCGCTTTGTTCCGGGTACATAAGGTACCGGGATGGGCTTTCCGAGAGGCTTCTCGTTGAGGGTCCAGATGGCCTTGGCGATGCCCGTCTTGATGTAGCTCAGCTCGAAGCAGGCGTCATCGGCGTAGGGGGCGGTCTGCGGCTGGCCGCCGAAGGAATTGACGAGCCCACCGTTGGGGAGCCGGATCTTCTTGATGTCCTTGAGATGGTAGGTCCAGAAGGCCGCGACGACGGCGTTGTCGAGTCCGGCGGCGGTCTTGATCGGGCGCCAAACGATCTTGACGTCATTGGCCCGGCAGGGCGAAAGCGGCGGGTCGCCCGCGATGAGCAGGCCGTGGTACGTCCATTCCACGGCCACGGGTGGCAGCTGGAGGGCCTTGACGCAGTGCCCGACCTTCCAGAAAACCTCGAAGTTGTTGGCCTGGGACGGCCCGCTGATGGGCTTCCCGACCGGCTTGCCGTCGAAGGTGAAGATGATGCTCGGGTCACCGGCCGACGGCCCTTGTCCGGCATGATGGCCGCGGCCCTGGGCCGCGACTCCTAAGGAGAAGCTGAACATGACGGCGAGGGCGAGTACCGGAGCGATAGACCACGTAAAGCGACGGTTGATACGCACGGAATCCTCCTAATTGGGGACCTTCAAGGCCGCCTCGCGGCAGCCGAACGAAAAGGTGGTGTGGCTTAGGACACGAGTTTGAGCCGCCGTCCATGGCCGTCCAGGCGGGGGATCACGGCAGGGACCGGCGGCGCCCGGGAGGTTCGAGAGTACCCGCTCGATCAGACTCTCACGGCTCTCGCCTTCCGGCGCCTGACATGACGGCGTGCCGGCCGGCCGGGACATCGCGTCCAATCCGTTGGCTGGAGCCAACCTACAAAGCGAATTATAAGCCACCATGATGAACGCCACGTGAAGCACCCGGGACGTCGGCTGGGCCCAAGCCCAGCGTGGCGCCGGTCGTATCGGGGGCGTAATGCAGCAGTCCGGCGCCCACGAAGGTCCCGGCACGCGCCGGGAGGCGCCGCGGGCACGCTGCTCTACGGTATGCCCGAGGAACCGGTTGACTGTCGCCGTCCGCCGGCCGCGATTGCATGCGGATGAACTTCTCCGGGTTGCACTGCAAGGAGATGCAGAAGAGCCCGCATCGACGCACGGCCCGCGGGGAAGTCCGGCGCGCGCCGGACAACTCGACTCGCCGGGTTATTCCGCCTGCCTCGTCGGGGCCTAAGAGCGTCGCGTTGAGTCACGCCCTGTCAGCGATTCGATCTACCAGGCCGGCACCGGTGACGCCCATCTCGGTCCTGCCGGTATGCCGCGGCTCCGCCCACTCGAGGGCCACTTGATATAGTCGATTCAGACCCAGCCTGCGCACCCGGGAGCGCGTGTGATCGATACCACTCAGGCCACGTCCCCGTCTCCGCCGGCGGCCCTGCCCGAGGCCGGACGGTCGCCCTGGTACACGGCGCTGGGACAGCTCGGCGTTCCGCTGATGGCCATTTTGCTGGCCCTCATCATCGGCGGCATCGTCATGGGAGTCGCCCTCAAGAGCTTTACCGCTCCCCTGACCGGCTACTGGGATCTGCTGGTGGGCGCGTTCGGTACGCCCTACGATGTCGAGGAGACGCTGGTCGCCTCGATTCCGCTGATCTTCGCCGCCTTCGCGGTCGCCTTCGCGTTTCGGGGCGGCCTCTTCAACATCGGGGCCGAGGGCCAGCTCTATGCCGGCGCCATGGCCGCCACGGCGGTTGGCATCACCTTCACCTGGCCGGGATGGGTCCTGCTGCCGGCCTGCGTCCTGGCGGCGACCTTGGCCGGCGCCCTCTGGGCGGCGGTGCCCGGGCTGCTCAAGGCTTATCGGGGCGCCCACGAGGTCATCACCACCATGATGCTCAACTACGTGGCGCTCAACCTGATGCACTACATGTTGATCAATTCCATCACGGGCACTCCCGGCCCCCTGGAGGGCCCGCTGGCCGGCAATCCGGTCTCCCGCGGTGTGAACGCCACCTTCCCCGTCATCGTGCCCGGATGGCTGGTCGCCAACGCCCGCTTGAACGCCGCCTTTCTGCTGGCGCTCGTCTGTGGAGTCATCTTTTGGTTCATCCTGTTCCGCACCACGCTGGGATACGCCATCCGTGCCACCGGCTTCAACATCAAGGCCGCTCGCTACGCGGGAATCAACGTGAATCGCACCATTCTGCTGACGATGCTCATCTCGGGCGCGTTCGCGGGCCTTGCCGGCGTCTCCTACGTGTGCGGCGTGGGGGGCCAGCTCCAGGACACCTTCGATAACTTCACCTTCGGGTTCGACGCCATCGCCGTGGCTCTGCTGGGAAAGAACAGCGCGATCGGCGCGATCCTGGCCGCCATTCTCTTCGGCGCGCTTGATCACGGCGGCATCAACATGCAGGCGACCGCCGGCATCGACACCCACATCATCTCCATCATTCAGGGGTTGATCATCTTCTTCGTGGGAGCGGAGGCGCTGGTGCGCTTCCTGAGCCATCGCGGATACAGCGTGATGCGGTTCCGCACGGCTCGGCCAGAGGCGGACGTTCCGGCTGAGCGAGCGGCGGTATGATCGCCTTCCACCTGCTCTTCCTGGGTGGGACATTCTGCAGCGCCGAGGCCTGCAGCGTGCTCTCCAACCCGCTCCTGTGGGAGACAACGCTGGTGTCGGCCACCCCCCTCGTCCTGGCGGCCATGGGCGGTACCATCTCTGAGCGCTCCGGCGTGGTCAACATCGCCATGGAAGGGATGATGCTGGTCGCGGCGTTCTTCAGCGCCTACGTGACCGACAAGGCGGCATCGCTGGCGGGCCTCGCACCGTGGGAGGCGGCGCTGGTGGGAGTCGTCGGCGGCATCGTGGCAGGGTGCCTCATCGCCGGCCTGCACGCCTGGGCCTCGATCCGCTTCCATGCCAATCAGGTGGTGACCGGCATGGCCATCAATCTGCTGGCCCTGGGGTTGACCAGCTACCTCTACTACACCCTCTACGGCTCCCAGGGAACGCCGGGCAATCTGGCCGGTATCCCCAACTGGAATGTGCCGGTGCTCAGCTCGATCAAGTTCATGTCCCTCGGCCCCATCCTGTTCCAGGAGAACCCCATCACCTACCTCGCCTTTCTGTCCGTGGTGCTGGCGCACATCTTCCTGTTCCGGACCAGGATCGGGCTCCGCCTCCGTTCTGTGGGGGAACATCCACGCGCCGCCGATACGGCCGGCATAAACGTGCAGCGGCTGCGGTATCTGGCGGTGACGCTGTCGGGCGGCCTGTCCGGCCTGGGCGGCGCCTATCTGGCGCTGAACGGGCCCCACGGCCTCTTCAGTGACAACATGACCAGCGGCCGTGGATTCATCGCCCTGGCGGCCATGATCGTGGGCAAGTGGACGCCGTTCGGCGCCATGGGCGCCTGCCTGCTGTTCGGCTTTGGACAGGCGCTGGCCATCGCCCTGGCCGGCCAGCTAACGGTCGGCTCGTACCAGGTGTCCGTGTACATCCTCAACATGCTGCCCTATGTGATCACCATCCTCGCCGTGGGCGGCCTGATCGGCCGGTCCATACCGCCGGCCGCCGATGGATTACCCTACGACCCTGCCGAAAGTGCCTAGATGACCGGGCCCGCCGCGCCCGCAGCGACCCCCTCGGTCGCCGCTCGCGAGATCACCAAGCGGTTCGGCCCTCTGGTGGCCAACGATCGGGTCAGCGTGGCCGCCTATCCGGGCCAGATTCTGGCCATCGTGGGAGAGAACGGCGCCGGCAAGTCCACCCTCATGAACGTTCTTTCCGGCTTGCTGCAGCCGGACGGCGGCGAGATCCTTCGTGACGGCCGGCCCATCCGGTTTCACAGTCCCCGCGATGCCATCCGGGCCGGCATCGGCATGGTGCATCAGCACTTCATGCTCATTCCCGTCTTCACTGTGGCCGAGAACGTGGTGTTGGGCACCGAGCCCGTCAGCTCTGGTCTCTTCGACAAGCGCCGAGCCCGGGAGGTCGTGCGGCGGTTGTCGGACCAGTACGGGCTCAAGCTCAACCCCGACGACCGTGTCCAGAACCTCCCCGTGGGACTGCAGCAGCGCGTCGAGATCCTCAAGATCCTCTATCGACAGTCCGAGATCCTGATCTTCGACGAGCCCACTGCCGTTCTGACTCCGCAGGAAACCGAGGAGCTGTTCGTCGTCCTCCGCGACCTGGCCAAGAAGGGGAAGACCATCATCTTCATTACCCACAAGCTCAAGGAGGTGATGGCCATCTCGGATCAGGTGACCGTGCTCCGGCTCGGCAAGGTGGTGGCCAATCTGACCACGGCAGAGACCAATCCGGTCGAGATCACGCGCCACATGATCGGCCGTGACGTCATGCCCAGTGTGGAGAAACAGACGGTCGGTGGGGCGGACACGGTGCTCGAGGTTCGGGACCTGCACTGCCAGTCGGACCGTGGGGTGGAGGCGCTCCGAGGCGTGAGCTTCCACGTCGACGCGGGAGAGATCCTGGGCATCGCCGGTGTGGAGGGGAACGGCCAATCGGAGCTGGTCGAGGCGTTGACGGGCCTACGATCCGTGGTCTCGGGCGAAATCCTGCTGCGCGACCGGAAGGGGAAGCGGCGGGCCCTCGTCCATCGCACGCCCAAGCAGATCCGGCGGATGGGCGTCAGCTTCATTCCCGAGGACCGGCGCGAACGCGGGCTGATCCTGACCTATTCGGTGGCCGACAACCTCATCTTCGGTGTCGAGGACACGGCGCCCTTCTCCCGCCGCGGAGTGCTCGACCCGGGCCGGATCATGGCCAACGCGCGAAAGCTCATCCCGGAGTTCGATATCAGGCCGCCACGACCCGATGCGCCCGTGGGCACGCTCAGCGGGGGCAATCAGCAGAAGGTGGTGCTCGCTCGGGAGTTCTCCGAGAACCCATCACTCCTCATCGCCTCTCAGCCCACGCGCGGTCTGGACGTCGGGGCAGCCGAGTTCGTGCACAAGGGCCTCATCGAGAAGCGCGAGCAGGGCGTGGCCATCCTCCTGGTTTCGGCGGAGCTGGATGAGGTGATGGCGCTGGCCGACCGCATCGCCGTGATCTACGAGGGTCAGGTCATGGGTGTGTTCCGCGCGGGCAGCGTCGACGAAGGCCGGCTTGGGCTCCTGATGACGGGAGGAGAGGCACGGGCCGAAGAGATTGCCATCGATCTCACCGCGCCGGCGTTGGAGGCTACGGAGGGCGGCTGAGGCGGACGCCTCGCCCGGCGATGTCGGCACAGCGTTCCGACGTACGGTTGTGCCCACGCCGCGATGCTTCTGACTTGTGGCGCTCGAGACAACGCGTGAGTTAGCGACTAAGGGAAAGAAGCGACGATTGTACGCTTGCCTTGGGCGAACTCCACGAGAAGCTGGGGGTGCTTCCCCGCCAGCTCGTTCATCGCCCGGATGAGGCGCTGCTCCTCCTCCGGAGCTCCCGGTCGATACCGCTGCGTCGACCGATTCTGCTCCACTAGCCGGCAGGCCTTTCGCTGTGAGATCTTGTGCCTCTTCATCAGGTAGGCCACTGCCGCCCTTCGCCTCTCCGTGCTTACCATTTTCCCCGCTGCAGGTCCTTCAACATCGAGATCTCGACCGCCTGGTCAGCCACGATCCGCTTCAACCGCCCGTTCTCCTGCTCCAGTTGCTTCAACCGCTGAGCCTCGTCCTCCTTCGGGGCACCATATCGCAGCCGCCACCGGTAAACGTCTGGTCAGTGATCCCCGGCTTCTTGGCAGCTGCCGGGATGGACGTCGCCTGCCCCTGTAGCTTCTCGACCTTCCTCAGCGTGGCGATGATCTGCTCGACTGAGTAGTTCTTTACTGCTGCCATCTCTCCTCCAACCAGTCCTGTCAATGTCTCAAATCACCACACTGAAATTGGACCAGTTTTGGAGGGCAGGACACGCGTCATACGCGTAGGGGTAGGTCATATTGGAGGAGCAGGCGACTTTCGGGATCCTTCAGCCCTGGGGAAAACCCTCAGCCCAGCTCGCCGTGAACCAGGTGCAGTAGTATCGCCCGTGAATGCGCTTCAGAGTCATCCCGATCTCTTCGGGTTGCCATGCGCCGCGCCAGGCGAGCGGGCCGTTCGGTCGGTCGGGCGGCGGCTCCGACTCAAGTCTCCGATGCTGGTCGGTGAAGGCGACATGCACGACGCCGCGGGTGCCCGTGATGCTGGTTATATCTACGTCACGTACGGCGTCGCAGCAGAAATCTTGGCCGCCAGCCCAGTCAGACTCGGAGCCGTAGAGACGCAGGTCCATCCACAGTGCGTGGCGGGCGAGGCGTCGGCGGAGCACCGCCAGTTCACCTGGCAGCACCTGCCGCATGATCCGCTGCTGAAGTTCAGCGGAGCCAGTGTCCCAGAGGCGCCGGTCGCCGCGGGGGATGGACCCGAGCCGGTAGTAGGCCAGCAGAGCCCCCCGCGCAAGCCGCGCCGCCCTCTGCGGACTCACTGGCGGTGGTCTGTTCAGGAGGCCGCTGCCGGCTATGCCGCAAAGCGCTAAAACAGCCGCCAGTGTGTAGCGAAGCGTGCGGCCCGGCAGCAGCACTGCGCGCATGCTACCCGTGGACATGGACAGCGTAGATCACTGCATTGTTCTCTTCCACCGTGTCCCCGCTCGCCTTCATGTCCGGGTAAAGGCCCCACCACGCGTGCCTATCCGTCAGGCTGCTATGTTGATCGACCGTGTCGCCGGCGAAGGGGCCGCCTCGTCTCACGAAGGAACTCTGTACCGACAGGTGGTTGATACCCGTGTGTAGCCCCCACCAACTGGTCCACTTTGAGTCTCGTGGGGGCCGTTGTCGGGCTGAAACGCGGCGAAGCGCTTCCGGGTCATAGTCTTGGCCGTCTGGTCCAATTCTTGTGTCGTTGCCGTGCCTCACTTCGTGCCTTCACTGTACGCCCTCGAAAATGCCAGCGGTGTCAGCATCTTGAGACCCCGAT
>Ga0209810_1000155_pt1 | contig 201865 bp, 179 predicted proteins | sample Coa_R1_7_FD_187159 | JGI IMG/M metagenome (GOLD analysis project Ga0209810, IMG submission 187159) | Surface soil microbial communities from Centralia Pennsylvania, which are recovering from an underground coalmine fire - Coalmine... | ecosystem: Environmental > Terrestrial > Soil >...
CCACCGGCCCCGAAGGCGCCACCGGGCCTCAAGGCCCCCAGGGCGAGACCGGCGCCACCGGGCCCAAGGGCGACAAGGGTGACACCGGAGCAGTCGGCGCCACCGGCCCCGAAGGCGCCACCGGGCCTCAAGGCCCCCAGGGCGAGACCGGCGCCACCGGGCCCAAGGGCGACAAGGGTGACACCGGAGCAGTCGGCGCCACCGGCCCCGAAGGCGCCACCGGGCCCAAGGGTGACACCGGAGCAGTCGGCGCCACCGGCCCCGAAGGCGCCACCGGGCCTCAAGGCCCCAGCGGGCCAACGGGTCCGGTAGGACCTCAGGGGCCGCAAGGACCCGCAGGCCCGACCGGGGCGACAGGGCCGTCTGGCCCCAGCGGGCCCGCTGGGCCGACCGGAGCCACCGGGCCGTCCGGGACGGCCAACGTGACGATCGTCTCGGCCTCCGGCACTACGAACGCTTCGGCGACCTGCACGTCTGGGAAGGTGCTCGGCGGTGGCGGCCGGAATACTTCGAGTGGGTCGCATGGGTTGAAAGAGTCCTACCCCGCCTCGTCGACGACATGGGCTGTTTCGGCCACAAACGTCGGTGACAGCGTGACTGCATACGCGATCTGCGGCTAGGGCTCGCCGGAGGAGAGCCCCGCAGGTAGAGAGCGGGTGGCCGCTCCGTGACTGGAGCGGCCACCCGCTAAGAAACAGCAAGCTGGGAAATAGCAAGCGCCCCACTGGATGGAGGCCAGCGGGGCGCTTGCCTTCCTACGGCATTTCTAATACTGGCGCGGGATCCGCTGCTCGGATCACCCGATGATTCGTTCCCGCCCTACAGGGGGCGCGGAACTGGACGGATCGACCGACGCGCGGCGGATGAGCGCCGGGGAGAAGGGGCGAGCGGGCGTTACTGGCCTGAGCCCGCGTTCTGGGCGCCAGCGGAGCTCGATGGCGTGGCGGGCGGGGGGCTCGCCAGGCTGGGATCGAGCTGGAGCGCCTGCTGGATCTCGGCGTCGCCCTCTTGCGTTCGCCCGGCGGCGCGCAGCAGCAGGCCCAGGTTCAGATGCGCCCCGGCCTCGTTCGGCTTGACCCGGATGACGTGCCGGTACAGTTCTACCGCCTCGTCGCGGGCACCGGCCTGGGTCCGCAGGATCGCCAGGTTGAACAGCGCGGGCGCGAAATCGGGATTGCCGTCCAGGGCCATCCGGTACTCCCGCTCGGCGGACTCGTTGCGGCCGGCGAGCTGGTCGATCTGGCCCAGGTTGTAATACGCGTACGTGTTGCCCGGGTCGTGGGCGAGCACCTCGCGGTAGTCCGCGGCCGCCTCGTCGTAACGGCCCGCTGCGTGCGCCTGGAGGCCACGATTCAGCGCCTCCGCGGCGAGCGTCTGCTCTGATGGCCCCGCCGCGCAGGCGCTCACGCTCGCCGTCAGCGCGAGCGCCATGAGCCCTGCCACCGCCCGACGAGGGGAGACGCGGCGTCTCACGCCTCTGCCTCCTTCAGCAGGATGATGCGGACCCGGACGGCGGGGAGCCGTCCTCTGAGTAGCGGCATGGCGAGCAGGAGACCCAGAGCCAGGAGCGACAGCCGAGTAGCCCAGGCACGGATCGGCGTGTCCAGGAAGACCAGCCGCACCTGGTGCCTCCCTGGCTCCAGCGTGAGCTCCATCACACCCTGGGGATTGGCGTAGTCCAACGGTCGCTCGTAGCCGTCCACCAGGAGCGTCCAGCCGGGGAAGTAGAACGTGTTCGCCCGTAGCCGCGCGGTCTGGCCGATCTCCACCTGGTACTCTTGGTCGCCCGGGAGGAGCCTGGTGGCAGTCACCCGGCCGCTCCCCGCCAGCAGCGTCAGAGGCTCGGCGGCCGGAGCCTGGGGGCGGTCCTTCACCCACACGGGCAGATATTCGAGCGCGGTAGTGACGGCGATGTTCTTCGAAACGATCGCCTCGGGGCTGTAGTCGCTGTCCGTGACCGAGTAGAACCGCTCCGGGTGGGCATGGGTAATGTTCAGCACAACCACCCCGACGATGAGCCCGGCCGCCGCGAGGTTCGCCCAGCGATCGGCCTGAGCGGGAAGGAGCGCCAGCGGGAAGCCGGCCAGGAACGCCGAGGCCACCGCGACCAGCGACAGCAGCCGCCAGGGGAACTCCAGATACTGCAGCAGCGGCAGAGCGTCCCATACCATGCCCGATAGCGTGCTGGCGAAGAACGCCGCGCCGGCGAGCACAACCAGGAAGAACGGCACTAGCAGTCCCGCAGCAGCGCCCGCTTGGCGGACCCGGCGCAGCGCGAGCAGCGCAGCGAGCGCGAGCACTAGATGAAGTGCGCCGATCTCGAAGCTCATCCCGTCGTTGGGTCCCGGGAGCGAAAGGCCGTAGCCCCAGGGAGAGGAGAGGAATTGCCAGGGGTAGACGAAGTGGTTCTGGTAGCTGAGGTAGCCGTTCAGGAGCTGCGACACCTGCACGAACTGCCGCTCCGCCAGTGCCGGTAGCCAGAAGAAAGCGGAGACCCCTAAGCCGAGCCCCAGGCACCACAGGCCGCGCGCCAGCACGCCTGGATCGCGGCGGGTCCAGCTCGTCCAGGCCAGCAGCAGCGCCAGGCACGGGGCTGTGACGAGCGCCACCGGGTTGCTGCTCAGCGCGAGCAGCGCCACGGCCAGCGAGCCGACGACCAGCGAGCCCGAGCTACCACGCGCGCTGAAGCGGTACAGCCCCTGGAAGGCGAACGGGAGGAAGGCGAACGCCGAGAAGTCGGCCAGGGCGTGGCGGACGTACAGCACTACGAGCGTGTACGGCGCGAACAGGTAAGCGGCAGCCGCGACCAGCCCGCCGCGCCGGCCGAACGCCTCCCCGGCCAGCAGGTACATCCCGAGCGCGGCGAGCAGAAGGATGGTGAGACACGTCAGGCTCTCGGCGGCGACGAAGCTGAACCCCAGCGCGTGGAACAGCGCGGAGACGAAGTAGACCACCGGTGGATTGAAGCTGAAGAACGGCTCACCGCGGCCGGCGTTCAGATCCGGCGCCCAGCGCGGCAACAGTTGTCCGGCAGCCAGCCCGCGGGAGAACTCGACGTTGCGCGGCAGATACTCCAGCGTGTCGTGGCCGCTCATCAGCTTGAACTGCATCAATGGCAGACCCGCGAGGAGCGTGAGCGCGCCGACCGCTCCCAGGTACGGAAGCTCGGCACCGAGCCGCGCCCTCACCCGTGCCCAGGCCTGTCCAACCACCGGTACGTGGTCAGCAGCCCGCTGGCGCAGCGTCGACAGCCGGGCAGCCAGCGACGCGACCGTGGCTCCCGCGCTGCGCATCCCCGCCTGGCGCGCAGCCGCCGGCGCTCCCAGAACAGCTCCGCCGCTCCCTCCACCGGAGCCGAAGAACGGCCTGAGCAGCCGGAACGCCACGGCGAGCCCCAGCAGCGGGAGAGCGAGCGCTAGCAGGAACACCGGGAGCCCGAACGCGCCATACACCCACAGTAGCCAGACGTCCACGCCGCGTCCCTGCATCAGGTAGGAGAAGTGCGTGGCGAGCGGCGAGAGGGCTGGGTCGAACAAGTAGGCGTTCTCGGGCGCCAGGTGCAGATTGAGCCAATCCGAGTAGACAAAGTCGTAGTTGATGAGCACGCCAAGAAGCTGCACCAGGACTCCGGCCAGCGCGACCAGCGCGGCCAGCATCCGCCGCGGGGCGCTGTCCAGCACATACCCCATGGGGAGACACAGCAGGGGCACGGTCGCCAAAAGGAATCGGGGCCCCCAGGCCCAGCCGCCATCCCAGAAGCCGTACGTCGAGTAGACGACAAGATAGATGCCGGCTATCGCCAGGAACAGAGCCGCTTCGCGCCTCTGCCGCGCCAGGAACGTCCTATACCCCCAGACACCGAGCAGCACCGGAGGCGAGTACAAGAAGATGCTCCGGCCAACACTGAAGAGGTTCCCGTACAGTCCCACCAGCAAGGGAGTGGAAAACCCCTTGGCCAACGCGTTGGGGTTGTACTCTAGCAGGCTGCCGAACTTCAGGAAGTTGATCAGGCCAACACATACGAGAGCCAGCACGATTGGCGCCAGGAACGCTACCAGCCGCCGCCAGCGCTCGTTGTCTCCGTTCGTGGCGAGGACGTCGCCTCCCTGGCTAAGTTCGCTCGACGCCGCCGTTGGTCGAGCTTGAGGCAGGAAGAGCAGATAGAGGGTGATCGCGGGCAGGACGAACGCCAGATTGAGCCGAGTGAGTAGCCCGTAGCCGAAGATCACACCGGCGAGAGCTGCCCAGCGCTCTTCTAGGTGCGATCGGCGATGAATCAGGATGTAGAGTGTTGCGAGCAGGGCGAGTGTTTCGAGCGGGTGCTGGAAGGAATCCCGCGCATAGACCCACGCCGAGGTGGCGAATCCAAAGATGGAGGTGGACGCCAGGGAAACCTTCTGAGAAAACCCGAGCTCCAGACAGAACAAGAACACCAGGACACATACCAGCGGCATAACTATCTGGTTGAGGAGAGAGACGAAGAAGATCGGGACTGTCCCACCCCATTGGCCCAAGTCCATGCCCCCCAGCAGCCGCCTGACCTCGGGAGAGCTGGCGTGGTCAACGGCGCTGCCGAGAACGTAGAGCGGGATAGACACCAGCGATTGGCCGATCCCGAACGTGGCGTAGTAGCGACCATCTACTCCGCGTACCGTGTCGAGAATTGGCCGGATCGCCAGCGTCCCGTGCTCGACGAGGCTCTGCGCAGTGAAATAGGTTGCCACATGGTCCGTGGAGAAGAAGTGCCCGGCCGCGGTCAGCAGGTAAACGGAGAGGAACAGCAGGTACAGGCCGGCGAGCAGCCGGATCCGGGGCTGTCCCGGCTGGCGCTCGAGCCGCGGGCCAGGCAGCGCCACTGCGCTCGGCGCGACAGCGAGCAGCAAGGGGGTATCCGCTCGGGGGTGAAGCCCGTTGGCTGACGGCGGGGCGGGGAGCGGGGCAAACTGCCGCCAGCGGCCAGCTAGCCGCCAGCCCAGCGCCGCGAGCTGCCGGCGCCGGGATTCCGCCAGCCCGACAAGAGCCAGCGTGAGTAGGCCGAGCAGCAGTAGCGGACCGTGCAGCGGCCCGGGGCGATACTCGAAGCGGACGTCGTGGACGCCTGCGGGGATCGTCACCCCAACGTAGCTCGGCATGAGCATTACCGTCGGGATCTCCGCGCCATCTAGGTAGGCGTGCCAGCCAGGATGGAAGCTCTCCTTCAGCATCAGCGTGCTCGCCCGCGCCGCGTCCACCTGGGCACGATAGACGTTGCTGTCGACCGTTTCGGACACGATACGCCCGGACGCCGGCCGGGGTCTCACGCTGCTGGATGCCACGACCGTCCCCCGCGCCAGCGGGTACCGCTCCTGATAGCTGCCCTGCACCCGCCCGAGGAGCACCGCCGGGTGCTCCTTTGCGCCCGGCTGGCCGCCTTTGAGCCAGGCCGCCGCCGCCGGGTAGAAGTCGCTCTTGTCGCCGACCAGCGTGTAGTCCGAGCGCACCAGGTCGAAGTAGCCGCTGGTATCTACCTGGTAGAGCCGATGCCGACCGAACTGCCCCACCAGATGGACGAAGCTGGGGAAGGTGCGGTCGGCCGGGGCGACCACGTAGCGCACGTTGAACAGGTTGTACTGCTCGGGCCGCTGCTCGTCGAACAGCACCTGGACGTCCGTATTGAGGGACAGGGCGTGGTAGAGGTAGCCCAGGCAGTCGAACCCCTCGCGTTGGAGCAGCCCGTACATCGGGACCGCGCCCACGCGGTACTGGCGTCCCCATGTCGCGGCCAGCCCCGCGTAGACCCGGCCTGGCGGAAGCTCGCGCAGCGTCTCCAGCAGCCCGTCCAGGTCCTTCTGCTCGGCCGCCAAGGCATCGCGGCTCTCCGCCATCCAGACCGCGTTCTGACCCAGATAGGCCACCCGCTCGGCGTACACTGGGTACAGCAGGAGCCCGGTGAGCGCCGCCACCGCTGCCAGGGGCATCCCACGCGACCAATCGCGTGGGGACCCCGCCAGCCCGCGCCGGCCAGCGTGGCCCCGCGCCCACTCCCAGGGGAGCGCCAGCCCCAGCCCGATCAGCCAGATGCCGGCCAGGTGCACCCCAGCGATCAGCCGGTGGAAGTGCATGTCGCGGCTCAGCGGCAGGAGATCGAGCAGCACCCCCCAGGTGGGCCGACCGAAGTACAGCAGGAGCCAGACGAGCCCGAGCGCCAGCGGCACGCGGTAGCGCTCGGTCCGCCAGCGCCACAGGCAGACAACGGCTCCCAGGACGACGAGCAGCGTCAGGGAGGGAAAGCGCCCATAGTCGAACAGCTCGCCGCGGATGAGCGCCCTGAGCACCCACTCGGCACCATAGGAGTCGTACTTCGTCTGGTACTCCCAGACGCTGCGGTTCATGTAGGTGCTGTCAAGCAGGTACGGCACCAGGAAGTAGGCGAGCACCAGGGCCAGCAGCGCACCCAGCAGCGCCAACCGAGCCCCGCGTCGCCAGAGCGCTCCCCGAGGCCCACAGAGCAGGGCCACGACCACCAGCGACACTCCTGCGATGTACCCGGACACCAGGTGCGACATGAGCGTCGCGGCCAGCAGCAGCAGCGTCCAGAAGAAGCCCCGCCCCTCACGGAGCGTGACATAGCCCTGGGCGACGGTGGGCGGTAGCAGCACCATTCCCCACAACTGGGTGTACATCCCGTACCCGCGCCAGACGTAGCTGCCGACGTCGAAGCCGTACAGGCCGTTCGTGGCGAGCAGCGAGGCCGCTAGCCCTGCCAGCGCGGCCGGCAGTCGGGCGAACCCGAGACGCCGCGTCGACCAGTAGATCGAGACGGGAAACAGGCTGAGCAGGAGGTAGCTCAGTCCGTTGAAGACGTCGACGAGTGGAACGACGCGATGGAGCAGGACGACAACGGCGAAGTAGAGCCCCGCTGGCACGACGTAGGCGAAATGCTGGTAGTAGTGGAACAGCGGGTAGCCGAGGGCGATGCTGGGGAGCCAGGGATCGGTCGGGTCCTGCCCGGCGGCCAGCGCCGCGACCGCTCTCCCCAACGCCAGCAGGTGGAGCACTCCGTCATTCAGCTTCGGCGCCGGGATCGTGACTTCTGGCAGCAGGGTGTACAGGTTGAAGAGAATGGCGCCAGCGAGCAGCAGTCCGCTGGCCATAGCCTCAAGGGAAGGCGTGCGAATAGCGACCAGCGCGCGCTCTGCCGCGGTCACTGCTCCGGAGCGCGATGAGCGCGCTGTGGTCGCCATTCACCCCTCGCAATCGAACGCTACCCTCGTCCGTGTCAAGGTCATGCTCAGTGTCTCATGGCCAGGACACCGTCCAACGTCGGGCAGGGCGGAATGATACAGCTACGCAGTTGACGATGTGTGAGGACAGCGGCCTGCAGTTCCGGGGAGCGACCTCGCCACTGTGTGGTGCTCTTCGGATCGCGCCACGTGGTCAATGGGGGGCGGGAGCCCCGTGCGGTCAGGACGCGCCCAGGGCGATGAGGCGTCTGCTTGAGCTCGCCTGCTGGAGCCCCGGGATCGGCGCGGGATCAGCCCGGCGGTATGCTATAGTCCAAAGCTATGCAGCAGACACAGGAACAGCAATCACCGCTGGTGCAACGCATCCACGACCTGATGGTGCGTCTTTGACGTCGCCGGAAAGCGACGCCGCGTAGACGAGCTGGAGCAGCGCTCGTCCGACCCCGCGTTCTGGGATGACCCGCAAGCCGCGCAGGAGACGCTCCGAGAGCTTGCCGCGCTCCGCGAGGAGGTGCAGACCTGGGAGGCGCTGAGCCAGCGGGCCAGCGACGCCGCCGCGCTGGCCGAGCTGGCGGAGGCAGAGGGCGATGAGGCGGTGCGCGCCGAGGCGCTTGCGGAGCTGGAGACGATCGCCAGGGAGGTGGACCAGCTCGAGTTCGAGCTCCAGCTCTCCGGGCCGCACGATCGCTCGAACGCGCTGGTGTCGATCCACACCGGCAGCGGCGGGATCGACGCCCAGGACTGGGCGCAGATGCTGCTGCGGATGTACCTGCGCTGGGCGGAGCGGCACCGCTTCAAGACCGAGATCCTGGACTACACCGAGGGGGAAGAGGCCGGGATCAAGGGGGCGACCGTCGCCATCCGCGGCCCCTACGCCTACGGCTATCTCAAGTCCGAGCGCGGGGTGCACCGACTGGTGCGGCTGTCGCCGTTCGACTCGGCCCACCGGCGGCACACCTCCTTTGCGCTGGTGGAGGTCATGCCCGAGGTGGAGGACGACGTCCAGATCGTCATCCGGCCCGAGGACCTCGAGCTCCAGATGTACCGCTCCGGCGGCCCCGGTGGGCAGAACGTCAACAAGGTCAGCACCGCCGTCCGCATCAAGCACATTCCGACCGGTATAGTGGTGACCTGCCAGACCGAGCGCTCGCAGCTCCAGAACCGCGAAACCGCGATGCGCATCCTGAAATCCAAGCTCCTGGAAATGGAGCTGGAGAAGAAGGAGCTGGAGCAGGCGGCGCTGCGCGGCGAGCACGTCGAGGCGAGCTTCGGCAACCAGATCCGCAGCTACGTCTTGCACCCGTACCGGATGGTGAAAGACGAGCGGACCGGCTACGAGACGAGCGACACCACCGCGGTGCTCGACGGCGAGCTGGATCCGTTCATCGAGAGCTACCTGCGCTGGCACCTGGGCAGGGACGGCCAGCAGCCGTAAGGCCGCGGCCAGCCGGGAAAGCATGGAGCACGAACCATGATCGCGGTCATCGACTACGGCGCAGGCAACCTGCGCAGCGTCTCCAAGGCGCTGGAGCGCCTGGGCCACCCCTGCGTCGTCACCTCGTCGGGCCACGAGCTGCTCGCTGCCGCTGGTGTGATCCTCCCTGGCGTTGGCGCCGCCGGCGCGGCGATGCGCAACCTGCGCCAGCGCGACCTGATCGGTCCGTTGCAGGAGTTCGTCGCCTCCGGGCGGCCGTTCCTGGGCGTCTGCCTGGGGATGCAGGTGTGCATGGAGGGAAGCGAGGAGGATGGCGGGGTGGAGTGCCTGGGGCTGCTTCCCGGCACGGTGCGGCTGCTGCCCGGCGGCCCCGGTCTGAAGGTTCCGCACATGGGCTGGAACAGCGTCGAGCTGCGCACCCAGCACCCAGGACTCGATGGCATCGCCAACGGGAGCTACTTCTACTTCGTCCACTCGTATTACATCGACCCGGCCGACGATGGGCTGGTGGTCGGGGTGACGGAGCACGGGATCCGCTTCCCAAGCATCGTCGCCTGGGAGAACGTGCTGGCGACGCAGTTCCACCCGGAGAAGAGCGCCGACGACGGGCTGCGCATCTACAACGCCTTTGGCCGCCTCTGCCGCCGCGCCGCGGCCGCAAGCGGCGCCCGCTAGCCCGGCCGTGTTCGAGCTGATCCCGGCGATCGACCTGCAGGGCGGCCGCTGCGTCCGCCTGCTGCGGGGCGACTTCGGCCAGGCCACCGTGTACGGCGACGACCCGGTCGCCCAGGCGCTCGCCTGGCAAGCGGCGGGCGCCCCGCGGCTGCACGTCGTCGATCTCGACGGCGCCCGCGCCGGTGCGCCCGCGCACCTGGAGGTGATCCGCGCCATCACGCGCCGGCTGCAGATTCCCGTCCAGGTGGGCGGGGGGCTGCGGACGACCGCGAGCGTCGAGCGGGTGCTGCGCTACGGGGCGGACCGGGCGATCCTCGGCACCGCGCTGCTGGAATCGCCGCGCACCGTGGCCGCCTGTGTTCGGCGCTTCCCGGAGCGAGTGGTGGCCGGGATCGACGCCCGCGACGGCCGGGTTGCGGTGCGCGGCTGGCTCGCCCAGAGCGACACCTCCGCGCTGGCGCTGGCGCGGCGGCTGGCGGAGCTCGGCTTCCAGCGCGTCATCTACACCGACATTGCACGGGATGGTGCGCTGGCTGGGCCGAACCTGGAGGCGCTGCGCGAGATGGTGCAGCGCTCCAACCTGCGGGTGATCGCCTCCGGGGGGATTCGCAGCGTGGCGGACCTGCTGGCCGTGCGCGACGCAGGCGCGGAAGGGGCGATCGTCGGCCGGGCGCTGTATACCGGAGACGTGGCACTCGGCGAGGCGCTTGCCGTGCTGCGGGAGAAAGAAGTCACTCATGCTCGCTAGACGGATCATCCCCTGCCTGGACGTGAACGCCGGGCGGGTTGTCAAGGGCGTCACCTTCACCGACCTGCGCGACGCGGGCGACCCGGTGGAGCTGGCGGCACTGTACAACCAGGAGGGCGCGGATGAGCTGGTGTTCTACGACATCACCGCCTCGGCCGAGGGGCGCGGGGCGATGATCGACGTAGTGGAGCGCACCGCGGCTAACGTGTTCATCCCGCTGACGGTGGGCGGCGGGGTACGCACCGTCGAGGACATGCGCCGGCTGCTGCGGGCGGGCGCCGACAAGGTCTCGATCAACACCGCCGCGGTGCAGGACCCCAGCCTGATCGGCCGGGGCGCCGACGCCTTCGGCACCCAGTGCATCGTGCTCTCGCTCGACGCCCGCTGGAATGGTGAGTACTACGAGGTGGTCACCCACGGCGGCCGCCGCCCAACCGGGCGTGACGCGGTGGAGTGGGCTTACGAGGGGATGCGCCTGGGGGCCGGCGAGGTCGTCGTCAATAGCATCGACGCGGACGGCACCCAGGCTGGCTACGAGCTGCGGCTGACCCGGGCGATCGCTGACGCGGTGAGCATCCCGGTCGTCGCCAGTGGCGGGGCGGGGACGATCGAGCATCTGCGCCAGGCGCTGATGGAGGGCGGGGCCGATGCCGCCCTGGCGGCGAGCATCTTCCACTTCGGCACGATCCGCATCGGCGAGGCGAAGCGCCAGCTCGCCAACGCTGGCGTCCCCATCCGGCCCGCGCCGGCTGTGAGCAGCCGATGAGCGATCCGTTCCCACAGGTCCAGTTCGGCCCGACCGGGCTGGTCCCGGCCATCGTCCAGGACGCGCGCAGCCGCCAGGTGTTGATGGTCGGCTACATGAACCAGGAGGCGCTCGTGCGCACCCGCGACACCGGCCTGGTCTGGTTCTACAGCCGCAGCCGCGGGCGGCTCTGGCAGAAGGGCGAAACCTCCGGCAACGTGCTGCGCCTGGTTCGCCTCACCGCGGACTGCGACGGCGACGCGCTGCTGGTGGAGGCCGAACCGGCCGGGCCAACCTGCCACACCGGTGCCACTAGCTGCTTCCATAACCCGCTGCTCGGCGCACCGGCCGAGGACCCGAGCGCGACCGCGGCGGAGCTGCTGCGGGTCATCAAGCAGCGGCAGGCGGAGCGACCGGAGGGCTCGTATGTGGCGCGGCTGTTCGACGGCGGGGTAGACCGCATCGCCAAGAAGGTGGCCGAGGAGGCGGGCGAGGTCATCATCGCGGCGAAGAACGCCGACCCGGCGGAGCTCACCCGTGAGATGGCCGACCTGTGGTTCCACTGCTACGTGCTGCTGGTGCAGGCGGGCGTGGAGCCCGAGCAGGTCTGGGCCGAGCTCACCCGGCGCCGGAAGTAATCTCGCTCGTGCCTGAGGACGGCAATCTCGCGAAGGGGCGGACGAAGCCGCCGGTGGGCCAGCCCCCGTCTCAGCGCAGCGGGCCCCGGGCAGCATCGACGGCCCGTTTGCGGAAGGAAGCCCCGGCGCCGTTCCTGCCCACGCCATCCCCGAACCACCGGCGGAGGTCCGCGCCAACCCGTTAGCACGGTTGCGCTTCGGGCAGCACTGGAGAGCGCCTCGCAGCAGGCTTTCCACGCACGCCCGTGTAACTTCTCTGTTGTACCGTTGGCGACCGTCGGACAGGAAACCCACCCACCTGCCGCGCCACCCAGGAGCCGGCGAAAGAAGCTTCCCGACGAGCACAGCGGGGCGGTTCGGGCTAAACGCCCCCACAGCGTCCGACTCAAGCTGTTTGACTGCCGGGTGCTTCAGGCCGAAGAAGATGTGGTGGACGTCATGCGGCTGCTGCGGGCGCATGGCCTGGCTCCAGTCCGGAGCAGCGGGAGCACCCGCAGGCCCGCATCCTGTTCGAGCTGAGCGAGCTGCCGTCGGACCTCGAGGCGCTGCTGGCCAGGCTGGCGCAGCAGCACCCGCGGCTGTCGTACCTGGTGCTGCCGAAGCTGGCGGGCGAGCAGTCGCCCCCTCATCCAGCCGACTGAGAGCAGCCTCTGGGTGTGCCGCTCGGCACCGCCCTGACTTCAGCGAAACCCGGGCCACGCTGCGCGGGCCGCTGGAGTCGGGGCACTGGTCGCCCGGGGGCCTGAGCTGACGAGTGGCCTGGGCCGAGTGGGAATCAGCTCCCTGCGGCGGGGCTCACCTGCTCCGCCGCGACGCTCGCCTCTTCCGCCTCGGCCTCCAGCCGGCGCACCTCCTGGAACGAGGCGACCGCGACCTCGATCATGTCCGGCTCCGGCCGCTTGGTCGTCAGCGCCTGGAGCAGCAGGCCGGGCGCGACCAGCAGCCGCACCAGGAAGCTCTTCTCGTAGTTGGTGCCGCCGAAGCGCAGGATCTCGTAGGCGATGCCGGCGATGACGGGCACGAGGATGACGCGGCTGACGATGCGGGTGAGAATATCCGGCGTCCCGACGATGGCGAACACGATGATGGACACCGCGATGACCAGCAGCAGAAAGGCGGTACCACAGCGCGGGTGGGCGGTGGGGTATTTGGAGATCGCCTCCGGGGTGAGGGGGTCGCCGTGCTCGAAGGCATGGATGGTCATGTGCTCGGCGCCATGGTACTGGTAGACGCGGCGGATATCGGGGGTGAAGCCGACCAGCCCGACGTAGCCCACCAGCAGCCCGAGGCGGATGAGCCCTTCCACCAGATGGCTCCAGAACGAGGGCGCTACCGCCCGCTCATACAGGCCGACGAGCAAGAGCGGAACCACGAAGAACAGCCCGATCCCGAACACCAGCGCCAAGACGATACTGCCCCAGGTGGCGGCTTTCATCCCGCTGGACTTCGGCTGCGACTCCTTCCCCTCCTCGCGCATTGCGACATCGGCGGAGAAGGTGAGCGCCGCCAGCCCCAGCACCAGCGAGTCCCAGAGCATCGTGATCCCACGCAGCAGGGGGATCTTGGCGATGACGCCACCGTACAGATGCACCGGCAGCGGCTCGGAGTGCAACACGATCGATTTGTCCGGCGCCCGAACCGCCACGGCCATGAAGCGCCGGCCGCGGATCATGACCCCTTCGAGCACCGCCTGCCCGCCATAGCCGAGCCGTGGAGTCGCGCTCATCGTGTCCCCAACAAAAGAAGAGGGGCGAGACTCTCGCCCCTCGTACGCAGCGTACGTCTCTAAGCCGACGATTTTACCGCTTCGCGGTCTCCTGGCGGCGGCGGAATCGCTCGACGCGCCCGCCGGTGTCGACCAGGCGCTGCTCGCCCGTGAAGAACGGGTGGCAGTTCGAGCAGACGTCGACCCGCAGCATCGGCTTGGTGGACCGGGTGACGAACGTGTTGCCGCAGGCGCAGTGCACCTGGGCCACGCCGTACTCCGGGTGAATTCCAGGTTTCATGGCTCCCCTATCTACCTAACTCGGTACTGTCTCCTGGACCGCGAAGACGCTGACCTTCTTGCGGTCCTTGCTGGCCCAGCCGAAGCGCACCTGGCCATCGATCAGGGCGAACAGCGTGTGGTCCCGCCCCATCCCGACGTTCTCACCGGGCCGGATGCGCGTTCCGCGCTGGCGAACGATGATCGAGCCCGCCCGGATGACCTGGCCGTCGCCACACTTGACACCCAGCCGCTTGCCGGCGCTGTCGCGGCCGTTGCGCGAACTGCCAACGCCCTTCTTATGCGCCATCGGAAGTCTCCCGCTGAATCTCGGTGATGCGCACCCGGGTGAACTTCTGGCGGTGGCCAGTCTTTCGCCGGTAGCGCACCTTCGACTTGTACTTGAAGACGATAATCTTGTCGCCCTTGACCTGGCCGACGACCTCGGCGAGCACGCGAGCCCCGGGCACGACCGGCTGGCCAATCACCGCGTCGCCGTCGCCACCGAGCATCAGCACTCGGCCCAGCTCGATCGTGTTCCCCTGCTCGGCGTCGAGCAGCTCGACGTCCAGCGTGTCGCCTGGCTGCACCCGATACTGCTTCCCACCGGTTTCGACGACGGCGTACATGTTGCTCCCGCGCGTGTCAGCAGGCAAAGAAATCCGCGGGCAGACCCGCGGCATGGTTATTCTACCAGGCGAAACGTCATGCGTTCAACCTGATGGCCCGGCCGGATCCAGCCGCGGCAGCTCCGCCAGCGAGCTGAGGCCCAGGTACTGCAGGAACGCCACCGTGGTGCCCAGCAGCGCCGGCCGCCCCGCCGTCTCTTTGCGCCCGACCTCTTCGATCAGGCCGCGTGCCAGCAGCGTCTGCACCGCGCGGTCGCTCGAAACGCCGCGAATCGCGTCGATCTCGGCGCGGGTGATCGGCTGGCGATAGGCGACCAGGGCGAGCACCTCCAGCGCCGCCTTGGAGAGGCGCGCCGCCTCCGGCTGGCCGAGCAGCCGCCGCACGTACGGGGCAGACTCGGGCGCGGTGGCGAGTTGGAGCACGTCGCCATGCCGCTGGAGCCGTAGCCCGGGCGGCGGGCAGGCGTGCAGCCGTTCCGCCGCGGCCTGCACCTCCTCCAGTGGCCGCTGCAGTGCCCGGGCGGCCGCTGCCAGCGGGAGCGGCTCGGACGAGACGAACAGGAGCGCGACCAGGTGCGGTAGCAGGTCGTCCTGCGCCTCTACCACCGACCCCCTCCGCCGGCGGGCGTGCCCCCACGGTGCGAACGCTCGCGCCGGGCTCGGACCAGCGGCCAGGCGGCCAGGGCGACGACGCTGAGCAGCGAGAGCGCGGTCAGGCCGGCGCCCAGCAGCAGCGAGCGAGGGGTGTACCAGAGCTCGACCACATGCTCGCCCGGGGGCACACGCACTGCCCGCAGCAGCAGATCGGCTCGGGCGACCGGCGTCTCGCGGCCATCCAGCCGCGCCGTCCAGTCGGGAGTGTAGGCGTCCGCCAGCACCAGCCAGCCCTCCTGCCGGGCGGCCAGGCGGAGGCGGACATACTCGGGCTCCAGCGTCTCGATCGCGACGTCCTCGCCCGCCACGGTTCCGGCGTCGAGCGGGGCCGCGCCAGGCCCCGGGGCGAGCAGCACCTGCCGGCGCGGATCGAAGTCCGGCGCCCGCATCGCCTGTACTGCCCGATCGTCGTCCAGCACCGCCGCCCGATGCACCAGGTAGGCACGCGGCAGCACGTCGGGATACTCGTACACCTTCATGTCGAAGAACAGCGTGCGCCGAAGATGGTCGTCGAGCACCAGGGACTCGCTGTGCCCCGCCTGGGTGTCGATGAGCGACGCCGCCCGCACCGCGAGCACGCCACTGCTGCCGCTGGCGCGAACGCGCAGCGCACGCCACTGGTGCCGCGGGACATCGATTCGGGCCAGATACTCCTCCGGTTGCCCCGGAGCGGTCCAGGCGCTTGGATGAACCACGGTGAGGCGGGAGCCGGGCGCGAGACCCTGCGGACCAGCCTGCTCGTCAGCGGTCTCCCAGCCGGCCCGCAGCAGGATGCGCACAATATCGCCCGCGGCGTCTTCGAGCTCGAGGGTGCCAACCGGCGTGCCGGCCGCGACGTCGCGAACCCCGGCCAGCGCGCTGATGAGCCCCACCTGGTTCGCTGGCATTGTGGGCAGGCGCCGCAGCTCGAGCATCTGGCCGGGCTCCAGCCGCGCCTCGATCGACCGGTCGTAAGTGATGCCGTCCACCGTCGCGTCTTTGATCTTGTTGTCGAGAATGTAGCGCAGGTTCAGCAGGTCCAGGTAGCGCCGCTCGGGGATGGTGGTCAGCCGGCTGAGCAGCACCCCGTCGCTGCGGACGCGCTCCGGCGGGATCAGGACGGAGCTCAGCTCGACGAAGTCTTTCAGCGGCAGCACGCCGCCGTCGTAGCCGTCCGCCGAATCCAACCCGTACTCGGTCGGAAGATTCGGCATCAGGATCTCGTTCCACTTCGTCGCCACCAGGAAGTTGTAGAGCGCCTGGGGCGGGAGCGTCGCGTACTGCTTCTGATAATCGGGCGTCTCCTTGACCTCGTAGTCCTCCCGCGCCACGCTCAGCATCCGGCCCGGTGTCGGCAGCGACTGGAGGAAGAGCGTGCTGCTGCGCGGGTCGCCGTACGCCGCGGCGGGGATGGGCTCCTGGGGTGGGATGACGGGCCGCTCCAGCCAGAGCTCTAGCGCCGTGAGCACCACCAACAGCGCCGCCATCTCCTCGCGCCGGCGCAGCCGCCAGCCGATGAACGCCAGGGTGAGTGTCAGCATCCCGATCCAGGCCCACTCGGCGACGATCCGGCGCGGGACGGGATCCGCCCCGCGAAGCTGCCAGACCAGCAGTGCTAGAACGCTGAGCCCGACCGCCACGACCCGGAGCAGGCTAGCCGGCGTGAGCCAGCGGTGGATATGGCTGCCGACGCCAGCCCAGCGCGCGCCGGGTGTGGCGGTCGGGCGCAGGCCGTGCCGGACGACGTCCAGCCCGATCGCCGCGAGCGAGGCGAGCCCGAAGCTGACGACGAACAGCCAGCGCGCCGGGACGCGAAAGGCGCTCAGGCCCGGCACAAGCTTGAACAGCAGCGGATACAGCGGGTTCGCGTCGCCGATCGCCAGAAACAGCCCCAGCGCCACGACGAGCGCGAGCGGCACCACCGCGCGATGCCGGGCCAGCGCCAGCGCCAGCAGCGCCAGCGCCAACGGGATCACCCCGATGTGGCCAAGGTACTCCGTGCTCGGCAGCGGCGCGCCCAGCTCCGGCAGGAGTGCCCGGGGCAGCAGCTTGAGCGGTAGCGACACCGCCACCGCATCGGCGTAGTCGATCCCACCGCCACGGATGCCAATGCGGGCCAGCGAGAGCGTGGGCAGGAGCTGCACCGCGGCCAGCCCCGCGCCGAGAGCCGTGATCCCGGCGAGCGCCGCCAGCGCCACCCCGAGCTGGCGCAGCGTTGCCGCTGGCATACAGCACACCACCCAGATGCCGACGACAACCAGGGCCATGTACGCCTCTTGCGGATGCCCGGCCAGGAGCTGCAGCGCGAGCACCACTGCCGCGGCCGCGGCCAGCGCCGGCGAGCGCCGCCGAATCGCGCGATCGCCCAGCAGCAGCAGGAGCGGCAGCCAGGCCGCCGTCTCCACCTGGTTCAGGTGTCCCGCCTGGCCGGCGAGAAAGCCGCCGAGCATGAACGCCAGCGCCCCGAGCAACGCCCCCAGCCGGCCGACCCCAAGCGTGGCCTGCGCGTAAGCGAAGAAGAGCAGGCCGGCCAGCGCCAGGTGCAGCGTCAGGCTCAGCGAGTAGGCGAAGGGGACCGTGACGAGGTTGAAGAGCAGGGTGAACGGATAGAACAGCGCCACCTGGGGATTGGCCAGCAGCGGCGTGCCCAGGAAGGCGCGCGGGTTCCAGAGCGGGAGCTGGCCGGCGGCGAGCCGCTCGGCGGCGTAGGCGTGCAGCGGGTAGAAGTAGACGAAGGTGTCGTAATCGGCCTGGATGCGGCCCTCGAACAGCAGAACGCGCTCGCGCAGCAGCGCCAGGGCGGCGAGCGCGACCGGCGCGGCGATTCGCCAGGGCCAGGCTCGTGCTCGCTCAGCGACCGGCGCGGCTCTCGCGGCGGTGACGATAGCAGAGGGGACACGCATACGTTGTTGCTAGGGAGGCCCGAGCCACGCCCGCGACGCGCCGCAGGACGCTGTCCTCACGGCAGGAAGCGATAACGGAGCAGCGCCAGGATCACGGTGATCGCGTCCCGCCAGGTGATCTTCTTCCCCTCGTGGTACTCGCGTCCGGCGTACGAGATCGGCACCTCGTAGATGCGGTAGCCCATGCGCAGGATCTTGGCGGTGATCTCGGGGTCGAAGCCCCAGCGCGGCTCCCGCAGGTCCAGCTTGCGGGCGATATCCGCGGTAAAGACTTTGTAGCAGGTCTCCATGTCGGACAGCGTCGTGTCGAACAGGATGTTCGTCACCAGGGTCAGGAGCCGATTGCCGACGCTGTGCCAGAAGTACATCGCCTTGTGCTCACCCAGGAACCGCGAGCCGTAGACGACCTTGCTCTTGCCAGTGAGAATCGGGCGCAGCAGCACCGGGTAGTCCTCGGGGTCATACTCCAGGTCGGCGTCCTGGATGATGACGACATCCCCCTGGACCTCGCGGAGGCCGGCCCGCACCGCGGCGCCCTTGCCGCTGTTGCGCGGTAGCAGCACCAGCCGGATCTCGCCCCGCTCGGCAAACCGCTTGAGGATCTCCCGCGAGCCATCCGTCGAGCAGTCGTCGACGACGATGATCTCCTTGTCGACGTCGACGGCCTGCACCCGGCGGATCAGCTCCTCCACCGTGGCACATTCGTTATAGACGGGGATGATGACTGAAACCTTCACCGGCCTCCCTGCCGTTGGAGGGATGCGCCCGCCCGCTGACCGGGCTCGCGGCGGGCGCTGCGCGAGACGGCTGGCCGCGCCCGGGGCGCGCTAGTCTGCTCCAGGCGCGAAGACCCGGTAGTTATAGCCGTTGATGGCGACGGTGGCATACAGGTAGTAGTGCTTCCCGATCGCCGCCAGCACGGGCGGCGGGTAGAGCTGGGCGTTGAGCACGACGAAGCCGTAGCGCTTCTCCTCCAGATCTCGCACTAGCCCCGCTGGATTCCAGGCCCCGGCCTCGTAGAGGTTGCGCAGGTGGGTGGCGTTGCCGACCACCGGCTTGCCGGCCACGATCACGAAGCCGGCGTCCTCGGCCAGCACGTCGCTGTCCCACTTCAGCACGTAGCGCCGCACCAGGTCCGTCGCCGCGTTAAGATCCGCCTCGCTCGGCTGCCCGGCCAGCGCCGCGGCCTGGAAGCCGCGATCGCGGAGCCCCGTCAGCCGCTGCGGGCTCGGCCCGTGCACGTACAGCAGGAGCTGGACTCCCAGCATCAGGCCGGCCGCCAGCCGGAGCCAGGCGTTAGGATGCAACGTCAGCCAGGCCAGCGCGCGCGCGGCGACGAGGCAGAGCGCGGCGAGCGTCTCGAGGAAGTAGGACTCCCCGGCGCCCCACTTGCCGGCGCTCAGCGAGGTGAGCGCGGCGAGCGCCAGGTACAGGTCGAATACCGACACGCGGCGCCGCCAGATCGACCGCCCTAGCGCGGTGAGCGCCAGCAGCGCGACGACCCCGTGAATGGTGAGGAAGTTCTCCGTGTACTCCAGCGCCTGCCAGGCGCTCCAGGGATTGGCGTTGCCGGCGACGACGTTGAGCAGGAACGCCTGCCCTGAGGTCCATTGCAGCCAGGCCACGCCCGCGATCCCGACCATGCCGGCGGCCAGCCCGGCGGCCGCGGACTGCCGCCAGTCACGCAGCGCCAGGTAGGCGAGCACCGCCAGCAGCGCGTCGAGCGCCGTCTGCTTGGTAAACGCGGCCAGCAGCAGCAGCGCGAGCGCCAGCGGCAGCCGGAGCCGGGTGGGCCGAGCGGCGCAGGCGACCCCGGCCACGGCCAGGAGCACCATCAGGGTGTTCACTCGGGCCAGCGTCCCGACGTGGTAGACGTAGGTCGAGCCGAGGAACAGCAGTCCCGCCAGCAGCCCAGCGAGCAGGCTGCGGGTGTGGCTCCAGGCGGCGCCCCAGATCGTCACCCCCGTCAGCAGCGTCGCCGCGCAGGCGAGCAGCCGCCCCAGGCTGAGGCTCAGGCCGAGCCAGTTGAGCAGTGGCGCCAGCAGCGCGAAGTAGAGCGGCGGATAGTTGGTAGAGAAGTACGGATAGCTCTCGTTGGCGGTGTAGATCGGCTGACCCTGGCTCAAGAGCCAGGCGGCCCAGACATCGTAGCCTTCGCCCTGATCGATGTCGAATGGGTAGGGGATGATCGCCTGAGCGTGGCGAACGAAGACGATGAGATAGCCGACCAGGCCCAGCGTTGCCAGGGCGAGCGCCAGCGCCGCCGCGACGCCGACGAGCCGCGATGGATGGAGCAGCCCGACCCGAGCCTGCGCCGGCCTTGCTACCAGCACCGCCCAGCCCCCGTGCTGAGCTGATTCACCCTGGACCGACCAGCGTGCGCGCACCGCGCCGCTACTCGCGCCCGGCCAGGACTTCCCGCGACTTGCCGTCCTCCGCCGGGCCGATCACCCCGCGCTCTTCCAGCAGGTCGATGATGCGCGCGGCACGCGGGTAGCCGATGCCCAGCCGGCGTTGAAGCAGCGAGGTGGAGATCCGCTGGTATTGCGACGCGACCTCGACCGCCTTGCCGTACAGCTCATCCTGGTCGGACTCGGCCTCGCCCCGGCCCAGCGCCTCCAGCTCACGGACCTCCTCCTCCGTGTACGCGGGCTGGCCGAGCCGGCCCCAGAACTCCACGAGCTGCTGGATCTCCTGGTCAGAAACGTAGGCCCCTTGCAGCCGCTTCGGCTTGCTTGAATCGGTCGGCATGTACAGCATGTCCCCCCGCCCGAGCAGCTTCTCCGCCCCCGCCATGTCGAGGATGGTGCGAGAGTCTACCTGGGAGGAGACGGCGAAGGAAATGCGGGTGGGGAAATTCGCCTTGATGAGCCCGGTGATCACGTCGACGGACGGCCGCTGGGTCGCGACGACCAGGTGGATGCCCGCCGCCCGCCCGAGCTGCGCCAGGCGGCAGAGCGTGCGCTCCACCTCGTCTGCCGCGGTCATCATCATGTCCGCCAGCTCGTCGATGACCACCACCAGGTACGGTAGCGGCTTCTCACCCGGCTGCAGCGCCCGGTTGTAGGCCTCCAGGTTGCGCACTCGGCGCGCGGCGCAGGCGGCGTAGCGCCGCTCCATCTCCTTGACCACCCATTTCAGCGCCCCGACCACCTGCTCCATGTCGGTGACGACCGGCATGCGCAGATGGGGAATCCCGCTGAAGGGCGCCAGCTCGACCATCTTCGGGTCGACCATGACGAACTGCAGCTCGTCCGGGGTGCACTGGACCAGGAGCGAGGCGATGATCGAGTTGATGCAGACCGACTTGCCGGAGCCGGTCGCCCCGGCGATCAGCAGGTGCGGCATGCGGGCGAGGTCGGCGCAGACCGGGGTGCCCGTCACGTCGCGGCCGAGAGCGATCCGCAGGCGGGACTTGATCCGCTCGAACTCCGGGCTCTCCAGCAGGCCGCGGATGTTCACCGCGCTCACCGTGATATTCGGCACCTCGATCCCGATCACTCGCTTGCCGGGCACCGGCGCCTCCATCCGGATCGGGGTCACGCCCAGGCGGAGCGCGAGGTCGTTCGAGCGGGCGAGAATTCGGTTCACCGCCACCCCGGGCGCCGGCTCCACTCCGAACTGCGTCAGCGCCGGCCCATGATTGACCTCCACCACCCGGGCGTCGATCCCGAACGACGCCAGCGTCTCCTCGATGACGCGGGCGCGCTGCTTCACGTCGCCCGGACTCAGCTCAGCCGGCGCCCCGGGCTGGAAGATCGTGGTCGGCGGCAGCCGCCAGCCGGACCGGGTTGCCGGGGCGGGAGCTGCCAGGGATTCGGCCGCTGCCGGTGGTAGCCCTACGGCCGCTTCTCCCGCCGGGGCGGCGAGCGGCACCGCCTGCGGCCCGCCGCGCCGCCCGGTGAACGGGAGCGAAGTGACGGCCGCGGGCTGATTCACCCGCAGGGCCGGGCGCCGGGCTCGGCGATACAGCGCCCAGGCACCACGGGCGCTGAGTCGCCCGGCCAGAATCAGCGCCCGAGCGGCGTCGACCGGGCCAACGTACAGCGCCAGCAGCGCGCTAGTGGCGAGGGTCAGCAGCAGAACGGCCAGCGCCGCGCCGCGGCCGGCCAGGTCCACCAGCCCTTCACCGAGCGCGTAGCCGACGAAGCCACCGGCCGACTCCCCGTGCTGAGCCGCCGGCAGCAGCAGGTGCAGCAGCCCGAGCAGTGCCAGGGTTACCCCGGCGGCACCCACCAGCCGCGCCGCCGGCGGCAGCGCCTCCGGCTTCAGGCGGGCAACCAGCGCCCAGGTGCCGGCGCCGAGAAGCCAGAGCGGGACAAGCAGCGCGCCCCAACCGAAGAGCAGCGCCGCGCCCTGGCGCAGCGGCGCGCTCACGCGCCCACCCGGCAGGATCAGGCTGAGGAGCGTCAGCCAGCCGAGCACCACCGCGGCCAGGGCGATTCCGTGGCGGGCCAGACCCCGCCAGGGCAGCCGGCGGAGCAGGCTCGGGCCGCGCCGGCGCGCGCGGGAGCGCCCGGCGCGCGCCGGCGTCTTACCGGCCACGATCCGCCCCCGTCTGAAAGACGTGGCACCGTGGTCGCGCACGATCCTGCACTCGCCACGCGACGCCACCTGGAAAGCGCATGATGGGCCCAGGCGCCATCCCCATGTCGTCACTCGCCCCTAGAACAGTCGGAGCTGGCGGTCGGCCTCGCCAGGAGGCGCGGCCGGCTCGGTCGGTTCGGACGCTGCCAGCTCCTGGAGGAATTCTTGCTCGGCCTGCTGTAGCAGCGTCGGCAGGCGGGCGAAGTCGGCCGCCAGCACCGCCTTCAGGCTCGGCTGGTGCAGCGCGGCGGCCGGGTGGTACATCGCGCAGCAGAGAATCCCCCGCCAGCGCGTGGTCGTCCCGTGCCTGCGGCTGATACTCTGGCCGGGCCCAAAGAACTTCTCCATCGAGTGCCGCCCCAGCGTGACAATCAGCCGGGGCTGCAGCGCGAAGATCTGCCGATCCAGATAGCCGTTGCAGGCGGCCTTCTCCTCGGGGAGCGGGTCGCGGTTGCCCGGTGGCCAGCACTTGACGATGTTCGTAATGAAGACCTGCGAGCGCTTCCAGCCGATGCTCTCCAGCAGCTCCTGGAGGAGCTGTCCGGCTGGACCGACGAACGGCCGGCCCGTCTCGTTCTCCCGGCCCCCGGGCCCTTCGCCCACGAACAGCACTTTGGCGTTCGGCGGCCCTTCGCCCGGCACCGCACGCGTGCGCGTGAGGGACAGCTTACAGCGGGTGCAGGCGAGCACCTCGGCCCGCACCGCCTCCAGATCGAGCGAGAAGCTGGCCGGCTGACTGGATGGCAGCATCGAATCCCGTGATTGTGCCAGGCGACGGTACGCGGCGTCATGGTACGGCGCCTGCCCTGGCAGGGCCAAACCAGAGGTGTCACAATGACGTTCCAGCCAGCAACAGGGAGGCGGCCATGCCTGGCCCGCTGCACGGGGTTGTCGTCCTCGACCTGACTCGCGCCCTCGCGGGTCCGTACTGCACGCTCATGCTCGGCGACATGGGCGCGGACGTGATCAAGATCGAGGCACCGGGGGGCGGCGACGAGACACGCGGCTGGGGGCCGCCGTTCCAGGAAGGCGAGTCGTCATATTTCATGAGCATCAACCGCAACAAGCGGAGCGTGACGCTCAACCTGAAAGACCCCGAGGGTCACGAGGTGCTCTGCCGGCTCGTTCGGCGCGCCGATGTGCTGGTGGAGAACTTTCGCCCCGGGACGATGCGGCGGATGGGGATGAGCTACGACCAGGCAGTGGAGATCAACCCCGCCCTTGTCTATGCCTCGATCTCCGGCTTCGGCCAGACCGGCCCGCGTAGCCAGCAGCCGGCGTACGATCAGATCCTGCAAGGGATAGGCGGGATCATGAGCCTGACCGGCCCGGTGGGCGGACCGCCGACGAAGGTGGGCGTGGCTATCGCCGACATCTGCGCCGGGATGTTCGCCGCCTACGCAATCGCGCTGGCGCTGTTCCACCGCGAGCGCGGCGGCGGGGGCCAGTACATCGATACCACCATGCTCGGCGGGCAGGTGGCGCTGCTCACCTTCCAGGCGGCACGCTACTTCGCCACCGGCCGAGCGCCGACACCGGGAGGCAATCGGCATCCGACCATCGCCCCCTACGAGACGTTCGCCACTGCCGACGGGTACGTCAACATCGCCTGCGGCAACGAGGGCATGTGGCAGCGCTTCTGCCAGGCGCTCGGGCTCGGGGCGCTGCTGGACGACCCACGTTTCGCCCGCAACGCCGACCGGGTTGCGCATCGCGACGAGCTGAGCACCCGTATTCAGGCGCACCTCTCGACCCGCCCGACCGGTGAGATCGTCCAGGCGCTCGAGGCCGCGGAGGTGCCCGTGGGGCCGGTGTTCAGCCTGGACGAGCTGTTCGCGGACCCGCAGGCGCAGCATCTGGCCCTGCGGCGCGAGATGCCCCATCCTCGGGTCGGCACCGTGTCGCAGACGGGATTTCCGTACCAGCTTTCAAAGACCGGGCCAGCGCTGCGTTTGCCCCCGCCGCTGCTCGGCCAGCACACCGCGGAGGTGCTCGGGGAGCTCGGCTATTCCGAGCAGCAGATCGAGGCACTGCGTGCCCGTGGGGTGGTGTAGCGTTCGCTCGGGGGACGGAAGCCAGTGGTATAATCTGACCGTTCTGAAAAGCGATTGTACAGACAGATGATTCAACCGCGCCGCGTCCTCGTCCCCGTCAATGGCTCTAGCACTGACGAGGACGTCATCAGCCTCGCCTGTGGGCTTGCCAAGCGAACACGCGCCGAAGTGGTGGCGATGTACGTCATCGAGGTCAACCGGAAGCTTCCGCTCGACGTGGACCTTCCGTCGGAGGCCTCGCGCGGTGAGGAGGCGCTCGAGCGCGCTGAGCGTCAGGCCGACGGCCTGGGCGTGGAGCTCAAAACCGAGCTGGTGCAAGCGCGCGACGTGGGCACCGCTATTGTGGATGAGGCCACCGCGCGGCAGGTAGACCTGATCATCCTGGGCATGCCGTACCGGAAGAAGTTCGGCGAGTTCGACTTCGGCAAGACCGTGCCGTACGTTCTTAAGCACGCTCGTTGTATGGTTTGGGTTTCCCGTGAGCCTATGCCCGCGACATCATAGGAGAGAAGCGGAGATATGTTCGTGGTGATTATGGGCTGTGGACGCGTGGGTGCGCGCCTGGCTCAGCTCCTCACAAAGGCAGGGCATGAGGTGACTATCCTGGACGTCAACGACGCCGCCTTCAACCGGCTGGGCGCCGATTTCCCCGGGACGACCCTGCTCGGCAATGGCATCGACATGGACGTGCTGCGGCGCGCCGGGATCGAGCGGGCCGATGCCTTCGTCGCCGCGACCCAGGGCGATAACCGGAACATCATGGCCTCCCAGATCGCGCAGCACGTCTTCAAAGTCCCCAAGGTCGTCACCCGCATCTACGACCCGATCCGCTCCGATACCTTCACCGAGCTCGGGCTGAACGCCATCAGTCCGACGGTGCTTGGGGCCAACGCCTTCTTCGAGCGTCTCACGGGGAGCGCGCCCCCGTCGAGCCCTAGCAGCTAACCCCATGTACATCATTGTTGCGGGCGGCGGAAAAGTCGGCTTCTATCTGGCGCGCGAGCTGCTCGAGCAAGGGCACGAAGTGCTTGTCATCGAGAAGGATGGCAAGCGCGCCGATCTTATTCAGAACGATCTGGGCAACGTCGTCATGGTCGGCATGGCAGACGAGGCGGCGACGCTGGAGGAGGCGGGGGCGGCGCGCGCCGACGTGATCTGCGCGGTCACTGGTGACGACGAGGACAACCTGGTGATCTGCCAGGTGGCACGCAAGCGCTTCCAGGTGCCACGGGCGATCGCCCGGATCAACAACCCGAAGAACGAGGAGATCTTCCGGCTCCTGGGCATCGACGAGACGGTCAGCAGCACGAACATGGTGCTCGCAGCACTGGAGCAGGAGATCCCGAGTCGCAACCTGGTGCCGCTGCTCCGGCTCCGCCATGCCGACATCGAGATCGTGGAGGCGGTCATCGACGACAGCTCGCCGCTGGTGGGGGTGAACCTGCGAGATCTGAGCCTGCCGCGCGAGTCGATCATCGCGGTGATCATCCGTCGATCGCAGCCGATCTTCCCAACCGGGACGACGACGCTAGAAGTGGGCGACGAGGTCATTGCCCTGACCCGCTCGGCCCACGAGGATGCGCTGCGCTCGCTGTTCTTCCGCACGGCTCGGCGCTAACAGGCGGGCACGTGGGTGCGCCCACCTACCGTCCGCCCGGGCGCGGCGGGCGGTGCCGCTCGGGCGTTATCCCACCCGCTCGCGCTCCCACTCGGGGATGAACTTCCCCCATTCGGCGTAGGTCTCCAGGTACTGGCCGAACAGGTAGTAGCTGGTGGCCTTCGGCTCTGTCGGCACGCGCCGCAGCGCCATACGCGCCTCTTCAGGAGTTTTGCCCCCCTTGCGATGATTGCAGGCCCGACACGCGCTCACCAGGTTGTCCCACGTATGGCGACCCCCCCGGTGGCGCGGAACTAAGTGGTCCAGCGTGAGGTCCTTCGTCTTCTGCCCACAGTACTGGCAGGTGTAATGGTCGCGGATGAAGACCTCGCGCCGGGTAAGCCGAACCCGCGGCCGCGGCCGCTTGATCAGGTAGATGAGCCGGATGACGGAGGGACGCCGGAACGACGCCGTCGCGCTCCGCAGCTCTCCCACGCCGTGTTCGAGCACTTCCGCCTTCCCGCCGTTGACCAGGACGAGTGCACGTCGGGTGTTGCAGACATTCAGCGGCTCATAGTTCTGATTCAGCACGAGCACGGCGCTCACCGCCAGCCCTCCTCGATCAGGCGCATACGAGGCGCCCGTCGCTATTCTACAGGCTGTCCAATGGCAGACACATCCACCGCGAAGCCAGCCACCACGAGATACACCCGCTGCGCGGCGCGGCCCAGCCGCTGGTTGGCCCAGCCCAGCAGGTCCACGAACTGCCGCCCGAGCGGCGTGGAAGGGACGAGCCCGAACCCGACCTCGTTCGTTACCACGACCCACCGTGCCCGCTCGCTCGCGCGCAGCAGTGCCTCGAGCTCACCTCCCAGCCGTGCCCGGCAGTCCGCCCAGGAGGCAACCTCCGCGCCACGCTCCGCCGCGACCTGGAGCATGACATTCGAGGTCAGCAGCCCGAGATCCTCCAGGAGCACGACATCGTATCGGCCGCGATAGCGAGCAGCCGCCGCGGCTACTTCCAGCCGCGCCTCCAGCGTCTGCCAGCCCGGGGGACGGCGTGCCCGATGGGCGGCGATCCGCGCCGCCATCTCCTCGTCGCTCGCGCTGGCCGTGGCAAGGTACAGCACCTGGCCGCCTGCCGCGGCGGCCAGCCGCTCCGCGAAGCGGCTCTTGCCCGAGCGCATCCCGCCGGTTACGAGGATCAGCCCGGGGGCAGCGGCGGGGCCCACGTCTGCTCACAGGGTGACCAGGCGCTTGGCCACTCGGCAACGCTCGGCGACGATGATGGAGCGCACCTGGTCGACCGTCTCGTGCAGGCGGTCGCGGTGGTTCACCACGCAGTAGTCGTAGGAGGACATCTGCTCCATCTCGCGCGCGGCGTTGGCGAGCCGCATCGCACGCTCCTCGGGCGTCTCAGTGCCCCGCCCCTCCAGCCGCGGGATCAGCTCTTCCAGAGAGGGCGGGGCGAGGAAGATCGAGATCGCTCGGGGCAGCTTCTGGCGCACCGTCGCCGCACCCTGGACATCCACGGTGATGAGCACGTCGTTGCCCTGCCGCAGCTTTTCCCGCACCTGCGCCAGGGGAATGCCATAGCAGTTGCCGTGCACCACCGCATGCTCGAGCAGCTCGCCTTCGCGCCGCATCCGGTCGAACTCTTCGGGCGACACGAAGAAGTAGTTCACCCCGTGCACCTCGCCGGGCCGCTGGCGGCGGGTCGTCGCGGTGATGCAGTATCCGAGGGGGAACTGGGCTTCGCGCAAGCAGCGCGCGACGGAATCCTTGCCGACGCCAGAAGGGCCGGATAGGACGAAGACCAGACCGGTCGCCGGAGCTTCGGCCGGCTGGGGCAAGTTCATCGCGCCACTGCCTCGGGCCACGCCTGGTGCATACTCGGTCGGGGCGTGGCGAGGCAGCGAGTCATGCGCGCTAGCGCCCGCGGTCCCGGGAGCGAGCATGCCTTTCGACGCCTTGACCCTGCACAGCGTGCGCGACGAGCTGGCCGAGCGGATCATCGGCGGCTACGTGGAGCGGATAGTGCCGAGCGGGACGCACGAGGTGGCCCTGCAACTGTACTGCCGGCCGGGCGCCCGGACCCTGTTGGTTTCCGCGGAGCCGCAGCGCGAACGCGTCTGCCTGGTGCAACGCACCCCTCACCGGCTGGACGTCCCTGACTCGCCGTTCTTGCTCCTGCTGAGAAAGCACGTCCGGGGAAGCGTGTTGCGCCGGATCGAGCAGCCGTACCTGGAGCGGATCCTCCGGCTGGACTTTGAGCAGCGACAGGACGACGAGGTCTCGAGCGTGTCGTTGATTATAGAAGTGATGGGGAGACGAAGCAACGCGCTGCTCGTGGATGCCGACGGCGTCATCCTGGATGCGCTCAAGCGCGTCCCCCCGGCTCGCAACCCCAACCGGCCACTGCTGCCCCACCTCGCCTACGTCAACCCGCCGCCGCAGACCGGGACGCTCGACCCGCGCGATCCCCGGCTGGCGGAGCGGCTGGCGGAGCGGGCGCTGCTCGCCAGCGTCCCGACCCTGGCGCAGCTCCTGGGAGGCAACCTGGCCGGCTTCAGCCCGCTCGCCTGCCGCGAAGTCGCCTTCCGCGCCACGGGGTCCGCGAGCACGCCGCTGGCCGCCGTCCACGACTGGCTCGCCGTCGCCGCGGCGGTGTGGGCGATCACCGAGGGGCTAGAGAGACACGTCTGGAGCCCCTGTGTCGCGCTCCGCGATGGCCAGGTGGTGCAGTTCGCACCGTATCTGCTGACGCACCTCGCCGACGCGCACATCGAGCCGGTCGCCAGCCCGAGCGAGGCGGTCGAGCGCGCCTTTGCGCCGGCCGAGACAGCCGCGTCGCTCGCGACAGCCAGCGCCGCCCCCCTGCTGCAGGCGGTCGAGGCGCGCCGGTGCAGCGTCGAGCGACGCCTGGGCGCGCTGCGCCAGGCGCAGGCGGCGTTGCCCGATCCCGCAGCGTTGCTCGAGGCCGGCAATGCCCTGCTCGCCTCCCTCTCCACCCTGCGCCCAGGGCAGACCGCATTCTCCTTCAACGGGGTGGAGTATCCATTGGATCCGGCAGTGCCACCGCTGGAGCAGGCGAAGCGGCTGTTCAAGGAGTACCAGAAGGCGCGCGACGCGAGCCGAACGCTGCCGAGGCTGATCCAGACGGCAGAGCTGGAGCTGGCCCACCTGGCGGATCTCCGCACCCTGGTGGAGGTGAGCCGAACACCCGAGCAGCTCCGCGGACTGCGGGCGGAGCTGGCCGCGGCCGGGCTGCTCGGCGCCGAGGAGCAGCGCAAGCAGGAGCGGCGAGCCAGGAAGCAACAGGCGGCGGCCGCGCGCCCGCGGCGGCTTGAGCTGGATGGCTTCGAGGTGTTCGTCGGCACCTCGGCGCAGACCAACGAGCTGATCACGTTCCGCATTGCGCGCCCGGACGACATCTGGCTGCACGCGCACGGCGTGCCGGGTGCGCACGTCGTCATCCGCACCGGCGGGCGCACCCCACCGCCAGCGCTACTCGAGCGAGCGGCACAGCTCGCCGCCGCCGCCAGCGCCGCCCACTCCGCGAGCCGGGTCGAGGTGGATTGGACCGAACGGCGGTACGTCCGCAAGGTGCCGGGCGGCCCGCCCGGGCTCGTCACATACACACAACAGCAGTCGCTATTGGTCCCTCCTGCCCCAGAGCTCCCCGTATAATCGGCTGGCGGGCCCGCCACTGGGCGACGGCATGTGGCATGCACTGTGCTCATGCTCGCCGGCCGCGAATGGCGGGCAGGACAGCGATGGAGCAGCAACGTGGCCACGGACGGAAACGGCCGCTACAGCGGGAACGGCAACGGGTACCGCAACGGCAACGGGCGCCGCAACGGCAACGGCCGCCACGCTGTCTCCCCGCTCTGGATCGTCGCCCGTAAGCGCGCCCGCAAGCGGCCCGGTCCGTCCCGGCTGCCATTTATGCTGTTCGGCGGGTTTCTGGTCGCCTTCGCCGCCATCGTCTTCCCGATGCTCGGCGGGCTCTTCGCCTTCCAGGCGGGCACCGAGGCCTACGCCGCGATCAACAAGGACCTGCCGCCGCTGTCGGATCTCACCAACCACGAGACGTTCAAGACGGCGCGCATCTACGATCGGCACGGGACGCTGCTCTGGGAGTTCTACCACCAGCAGGGCGGCCGGCGAACGATCGTCCCCATCTATGAGATCTCGCAGAATCTGATCGACGCTACCCTGGCGGCAGAGGACGCCAACTTCTACGCGAACCCGGGCATCGATATAAAGGGCATCATTCGCGCCCTGTTCCAGAACTTCTCCAGCCAGGGCGTCGTCTCTGGCGCGAGCACCATTACCCAGCAACTCGTCAAGAACGTGCTGATCCCGCCCGACGAGCGCTACCAGCAGAGCCTCACTCGCAAGATCAAAGAGGCGCTCCTCGCTATTCGGGTGAGCCAGCAGTTCTCCAAGAGCCAGATCCTGGAGATGTATCTCAACGAGATCTATTACGGGAACCTGGCCTACGGGGCGGAGGCGGCGGCCGAGACGTACTTCGGCAAGCACGCGCGTGACCTGGACATCGCAGAGGCGGCGCTGATCGCCGGGCTGCCCCAGGCTCCCTCCGCCTACGACCCGTTCAAGAACCTGGACGCGGCGAAGACCCGCCAGGCGTATGTGCTGGACCAGATGGCCCGCCATGGTTTCATCACCCCTGTCCAGGCGGAGGACGCGAAGAGCGAGCCGCTCGTCTTCCACACCGAGAAGCAGGAGATTCTCGCACCGCACTTCGTCCAGTACGTCCGGGCGCTGGTCGAGCAGAAGTACGGGGAGAAGACCCTGTACCAGGGTGGGCTGAAGATCTACACCACGCTGGACCTGGGCCTGCAGCAGCAGCTCGAGGCGGTCGCCAAGGGCAACCAGGACGTGTTCGACAAGTGGCAGGCCAACAACACCGCCATTGTCGCCATCGACCCGCGCACCGGCGAGATCCTGGCCATGGTTGGCAGCCGGGATTACAACGACACCTCCATTGACGGCCAGGTGAACACCGCCGTCAGCCAGCGCCAGCCCGGCTCCTCCATCAAGCCGCTGGTGTACTCCGTCGCATTCACCAAGGGCTGGGGGCCGTACACGATCATCGACGACGCCCCCTCCTGCTGGGTGGACAACATCCAGACCGGCCACAAGTGGTGTCCACAGAACTACGACAACCGCTTCCACGGCCCGATGACCGTCCGCGCGGCCCTCGGGAACTCGATCAACATCCCAGCGGTCAAGGCGTTGGAGTTCGCCGGCATCGACGCCGTTCGCGAGCAGGCGAAGAAAGTCGGCATCACCACCTGGGACGATAAGTACGTGGGGCTGTCGCTGACGCTCGGTGGCGCGGAGGTGACGCCGCTGGAGCTGACCGGCAGCTACTCCGTATTCGCCAACAACGGCCTGTTCATCCCGCCCGTCGCGGTCACGAAGATCGTCGACGCCTACGGCGATGTGCTCGAGGAGTACCGCGTCCCACAGGGCGACCAGGTGCTAGACCCCCGCATCGCCTATCAGATCACCAGTATTCTCACCGACAACAACGCGCGGCTGATCACGTTCGGCCCGAACAACATCCTGGCCGACTTCGATCGGCCCGTGGCGGCGAAGACGGGGACGACCGACAACTACACCAACACCTGGACCGTGGGCTACACCCCGAGCATCGTGATCGGCGTCTGGTTCGGCAATACTGACGGCCACCCGATGGTACACGCCATCTCGTCGTTGAGCGCGGGCAAGATCTGGCACGACGCAATGCAGGTGGCGATCAGCTACCTGAAGCTGCCGGTGGAGCAGTTCCAGCGGCCGGACAGGCTGGTGGAGCGCGACTTTTGCGGCCCGGGGATCAGCGTCTGCCCCTACAAGGAGTACTGGCTCGCGGAGCGGGCGAACCAGATCCCGAAGCTGCCGCCGCGGGTCGTCGCCTCGCCGTCGCCCGCACCCCAGCCGAATCAGGCCCAGCCCAATCAGCCGCCAGCGAATCAACCACCGCCAGGGCAGCCGACGCCGGCCCAGCCACAGTCCGCGCCGACCCAGCCCGCCCAGGCCCAGCCGTCGCCCGCACCGGCACCCACCGCGCAGGCGGCGTCCCCGCCACCGCCGCAGCCCCAACCGACGTCGCCGCCACCGAAGCCGACGCCGGTCCCCACCAAGCGTCCGCGGTAGGCCGCGCCGTTCGCCTAGTGCTGCCTCCGCGGCGCGGCACGACACGGCTGCACCCTGGGGTGGCGCTAGCGGGCGACCCGGAGCATGGCGGCCGCGACTGCATCAGGCGTGAGTCGCGCCCAGCCGGGGTCGGACAGCACCTCCACCAGTAGACTGCGTGGCGCCCAGAGGGCGGGATCGCTGGGTCCGAACAGCACCACGCTGGGCACCCCGCAGCGCGCCGCCAGGTGGCTGATGCCAGAGTCGTTGCCGAGGTAAATCGCACAGCGGGCCAACAGCGCCGCCACGGTGGCGAGGTCGAGACCCGCCGCGAGCAGCCAGCGGGTCTGAGCAGCGGCGGGCCGGAGCCGGCCAAGGAGCGGCTCGTCCGCCGGCCCAACGACCCATAACACGCGCAAACCCGCGCTGGCCAGGCGCTCGGCGACGCTCATGAACCGCTCCAGCGGCCAGTTCTTCCACGGCGAGCCGCTGCCCGGGTGGAGCGCGGCGAGCCGCTGCCCAGATGCGGCCCGCTCGCGGAGCCAGGTCTCGGCCGCATCCCGCGCCGTGGCCGGGGGAGCGAGCGGCGGCAGAGGTGGCGCCTGAGAGGGAACGCCGAGTGGCGCCAGGCTGCGCAGCAGATGGTCGCTGGCGTGTACCCCCGAGCCCGGCGCCGGCCGCGACGGAGCGGACACGACGCAGTGCGCCCCCGCGCGCCGCAGTGCCCGCGCCATCACCCCGTCCAGATCGCTCGCCCAGAGCACCCCAACCTCGTAGGTCGCGGGCGCCTCGCCCGCGCCGAACAGCCAGAGCAGCTCCGGGGCATCCTGGGAAATGAACGTATCGGCCAGCCGATTGGCGAGCAGCAGCGGCCCGACCGCCGGCTGGCTCGCCAGGACGATCCGAGCGCACGGGAAGCGGTGTCGGAGCGCGGCCAGCGCCGGGGCCGCCAGGAGCGCATCGCCGACCGCCCCCGGGCGGTAGACGAACACCTCGGGCGGATCTCGCGGCAGCTCCGCCCCTGAGCTGAGTGGCGTGGAGCCCATGCAGGGGGCAGGCCGACGCGGGGCGCTCAATTCGGCGAGAACGGGGCCGGGCGCGAGGTGATGAAGCGCACCGCTCCGGTCGCGCGCAGCATCGCCGCCTCGTCGACCAGGATCTCCACGATCCGGCGCAGGCGGGCGCAGGTGCCCGGCGCCTCTAGCAGCGCCTGCCGCTCCGCCAGATCAATCGGCAGACTGGCGGCGATGACGTTCGCCAGGTCTGCCGGATCGCCGGGCAGGCGCGATATGACGTCGGTCGCCTCGGCGCTGCCGGCGGAGAGGAAGCGGTCGAGCGCGCCGCGGACCTGCGCTGCCAGCTCCGCCAGATCGCAGCCACCGGGCTCGTCGGGCCAGTACACCACCCGCGCCCGCTGGTAGGGCATGCCCCCAATGGGCTCGATGATCCGAAAGCGGCGCTCGCCGAGGGTGACGATGTTCATCCGCCCGCCCGCCAACTGCTCCACGCCCACGATCCGCGCCGTCGTCCCCACCTGGTAGGGCACTGCTGGCCCACCCACCTCGCTCCCGGTTGCGATGAGCACGACGCCGAACCGCCCCGTAGTAGACAGGCAGGTGGAGATCATCAGTTTGTAGCGGTCCTCGAAGATGTAGAGTGGCAGCGCAATGCCGGGCAGCAGGACCGTGTTCAGGGGAAAGAGGGGGATGATCTCGCTATCATCGGACATGGTTTCCTCGCGGGTGGCGCCGGCCAGCCTGGTGTCGGCTGCTATAGTAGGTCCTGGCAGCCTTGTCGTACAGCACGGGAGCAGCACATGGCGGACCAGATCGTGGAAGTGCTGGTGGAGATCCCCCTTGGCAGCCGCAACAAGTACGAGTACGACCACGAGCGCCATCGTTTCGTGCTCGATCGGGTGCTGTACGCCTCCGTCCATTACCCGACTGATTACGGCTTCATTCCCGGCACTCTGGCCGACGATGGCGATCCGCTGGACGCGCTGGTGCTGACCACCGAGCCGACCTTCCCGGGCTGCCTGGTGCCGGCCCGCCCGGTGGGGCTGCTGGACATGCGCGACCAGAAGGGCGAGGACCAGAAGGTGCTCGCCGTCTCCGCGGTGGATCCGCGGTATGCCGAGGTGCGCGACCTAGGCGACGTCGCGCCGCATCTGCTGCGCGAGATCGAGAACTTCTTCCAGACGTACAAGACCCTCGAGGGCTACGACACGGAGATCACCGGCTGGGAGCCGGCCACGGCTGCCTGGCGGGCGATCCAGGAAGCGTTCGAGCAGGCGCGGCGCACGGGCGGCTGACGCCGCCAGGGCATTAGGCAGGCTGGGACGAGGGCGGACAGCAGTAGCGGTCCACCAGCTCCCGCAGCAGCCGCGACGAGGCGTCAGCGCGTGACGCCGGCCAGAAGATCACCGCCAGCGCGCGGGTCGTCTCCAGCGTCACCATCGTGCGCGTGGAGTCGCTGGTGGGGCTCCCGAATGGGCCGAGGTCGTCGCTCAGCACTAGCCGCCCCTCGACGCTGAACGCCTCGCGCCCAATCGCCGTGTACGGCTCGCCCGTCCGCCCCAGACGGCAGCAGATACGCCCCTGAATCCGGTCCGCGTCGTACAGCCCCACCGGCACCAGCTCGCGCAGTGAGAACAGGTTCACGCAGTCCACCAGCGTGTTGACCTGTGGCAGCGGCTTGCCCTGGAGCGCCCGGCGCAGCAGCGCTTCAGACGCAGGCCGCCGCCTGGTCGGGTCCGTCCCAGTGGCATGGTACATCGCCCGCACGTCATGCAGGCGCGGCAGCCGGGCCAGGTCCTGCCCAGCCAGCCGCGTCCGGGCTTCGGCCGCGGCGCGCTCGAGCTCGGCCGCCAGCGCCGGATCCGCTGGCCGCACGAGCACCGGCGCGAACGCGAGCGCATCGAGTCGGACGTACGAGCGGACCTCCGGCGCGACCTCAATCACTAACCCCTCGCCGCCAGTAGACCCGCAGCGCCGGCCCGAGTGACTCCGGGGGCGGGAGCGGCCCCGCGGGCCTGCCCCCGCCCTGGTACTCCCAGAACTCCGGCCAGAAGCGATCGAAGCGGAGGAAGCGGATCAGCCCGGTTGGCTCGGTGGCGGTCAGGGTGACCTTCAACTCGTCGCTCCGCTGCTCCAGCCGATACTCCGTCAGCGGAAAGCGGGCGATCAGGCTCCGCGCCTCCTCACTGTTAAGCCAGGCGACGAACCGCTCGTGCGCTTCCTGCTGGCTCGGCCGCACCCGCCCCAGCCATTCGCGCGTTTGGGCGCTCTGCTCAGCCACGTTACAGAGGATACCCTTCCCCCTGCACGCGCTCAAGCCACGCGGCATACTGGAGCTGCAGCGTCCACGAGGTGCGGAGCATGCTGCCCTGGCACGTGCGCTTCACGGTACATGGCGTTCCGATCGAGTCGGTGGATAGCGTGCGCTACGCCGCCGCGCTGTCGTTCGCCCGCTCCGTCAGCACGCCGGAGCGTCGTTTCCCGCAGCTAGAGCGGCTCCAGCAGCAGGACGTCGAGATCGACGGGCCGGCGTTGATCCAGGAGCTGGACACGCTGGCGCGACTGGCGCCCGCCGAAGGGCTGGCAGCGGTGCTGGGGAACATCCGCGACGACGTGCTGAAAGGCCTCGCTATTGCCGCTGGGCGGGGCTGATCAGCCCGGCGGTCGGAGTCGCAGGTACTCGCTCATGTAGCGGTACAACTGCTCCCGGTCCGCCGGCACCCACGGCCGCAGCCCGTAGTGATTCATCACCAACGTCTGCTCGCTGCGCCAGGCGTCCCAGCAGGCTCGACATACCTGCTCGAACACCGCCTGGCCCCAGCGCCCCGGCATCGGCGGCTCGGACAGCGCTGGCCCTGTGGCGCCGCAGCGGCTACACGACCCCTGCATCATTCCTCCTCATTCCCGAGGCGCTCTCCCGGTACTGTGCCAGGAACAACGCCATCTCGGCAGCGAAGACACCGGCCTCGATCCAGCCGCGCGCCGCGCGCTCCAGCGCCAGCAGAAAATGCAGGTTGTGGTACGCCAGCAGCGTCGGCCCGGCCATCTCGTCCGCGGCGAACAGGTGGCGCAGGTAGCCCCGGCTGGCGAACTGGCAGGTGGTGCAGCGGCAGACCGGGTCTAGCGGCCGGTCGTCCCCGGGGTCTGCCGCTCGCACATCCAGTAGCCCGCCCGGGATAAAGGCGATTCCGCTGGCACCCGCGCGGATGATGGAATCGCCGCTGACCAGATCGGCTCCTGCAGCCACGGCGACCAGGAAGTCCGCTGGCCCGTTCTCGCCGACCACCAGCCGGGGCCGTGTGTCCGGCGGCCAGCCGGAGTCCGCCGCGAGCTGCACCTGCCAGCAGGCAACGCCGAACCCGGCAGCGGATTCGAGCCCGGCCGACTCCCAGGAGCCGGGCAGGGTGGCGAAGAGCGGCAGGCCCACGGAGGCCGCGGCCTCGGCCGCGCGGAACAGCCAGGACGCCACCAGGCCGGCGCCCGCCCGCGAGCGCGGCCGCGGTGGCAGAGGCGAGCGGCCGAGGTCTGCGCCCAGCCGCCACTGGAGCAGGACCGCCGCCTCGGGCGAGAGCCGCTGGAGCGAGCCGTCGATAAACGAGGTGTAGCGCGCCTCCGCCGCGTCGCAGCGCAGCAGCCGCCCCTGGCCACCACGCGCCCGCCGTCCTGGCGTTGGCGCCGGCTCGCCAGCCAGCGCCGCTACCTCGCGGTCGCCGGGATCAGCCAGCAGCGGTCCACTCCAGCCGACGAAGCCGTGCAGCCCACCCAGTGCCTCAATGGCCGCGGCCCCGGGCCGCTGCTGGAGCGCGTACAGCGACACGGACAGGGCCTGCGCCTGGAGCTCCTGTAGGTCCGAGACACGCAGGCTCCCCACCGCCCCGCGGGCGGCGTGGGGCAGGTAGGCCGGCGTCTGCACCCGGCCCCGCGGCGTCTCGAGCAGGCCGAGCCGGGGGCCAGCGGCAGGCGGAGCGTGGAGTAGGAAGCGCGTCGCGCCCATCAGTTAGTAGGCAGTGGTGCGGGTACGGTGGTAGGGGAAGGGTAGCTGGCGTCCCTGCGCCTCGCTCCACAGCAGCCAGTCGAGCTCGAAGGCCAGCAGCGCGCGCCCGCGGGCAGCGAGCGCGCGGCGCAGGAATTCGACCGCCCAGACGGTGCAAGCGCGGATCTCGATCTCCCACGCATGCCCCGCCGGGATCGGCCGCAGGCTGTCCACCTGGCGCGCCAGCGGCGCGGAATAGGCCAGCACTGCCTCGGTGCGCAGCACCTGCGGCACCTTGTAGTCCGCGAACGCGGTGAGCCAGCCGAGGTCCTCGAACCGGCCCAGGCCAGCGCCGCCATAGGCGCCGAACAGGTCGGAGACGAGGAGCTGCGCCCGCTTGTAGAGGTGGACCTCTGTGCCATCGACCAGGTAGGCGTCGTGGTAGCTGGGGAACTGCCGTGCCAGCAGATTCACCAGCCGCTCGGCGCTGCCGCCGCACTGCGCGACCGCGTGGGCGAAGCTGCCCTCGTACTGTTCCAGCAGCACCCGGCCGACGTCCCGCAGTTGGTCCACACGCTCGGACAGCATCGGGATGAGCCCTTCGCCCCGCAGCAGATGGGCGACATCCGCCTCGCTCGCGCGGGCGAGCGCCCGCGCATCGAGCAGCGGCCAGCCCTCCTCCAGCCCGCGCCGCAGCGCCGCCGCTAGCGCCCAGTAGCCGTCGAAGGTGTGCCCGGCATAGCTCACCCGCCAGCGTGGCTCGCCCCAGAAGGAGAAGTTCAGCGCATCCAGCACGAGCACGTAGGTGGCGGTGTGAGGGGAATCGTCCCACCAGTGGGGCCAGACGCGCCAGGTGGGGCACTCGAGAGGCCTGGCCGCCAGCCGTGTCGCCAGGGCGTCCACCGCGCGCTGGTCGATCCGCACGTCGCGCGCGGCCTGGGCCACCGGCCAGGTGGTGCCAAGAACGTCCACCCGCTGGCTGGGCATGGGGTGCCCGCTAGCCGTGCAGACGCTGCCGCGCCGCCTCGCGCCGCCGCTCGCGCTCCAGCGCCCGGCGCTGCATCCGGCCGAGCACGCCGTCCAGGGTGTAGCCGCCGCCGCCGAACAGCAGCACCGATGCCGCGAGCAGCAGCGCCAGGAGGTTCAGGAGCGCACCGTCGGCGTTGAGCCAGAGCAGCAGCGCGCTGGTGGCGAAGCCGAGCAGCGCCATGCCGCGAGTGATGAAGCCGCCCACCAAGAACACGCCCGCGCCGAAGCGAACGAGCGCGACGATGAGGGCCACCTCGATGGCCTGGAGTCTGCCGAGGACCGGTAGCGCCTGCCAGGCAGTGTGGCCGCGGAGAAAGCTGGCCAGGCCAGACGGGGCCGACCAGGTAGACAGGCCCTGCGCGAGGAGAAGCACACCCAGCGCGAGCCGCGCGACGAGAGCGAGCCGCCGCGGCAACGATAAACTCCCGGAAAGACGGTGCCGCGCGAAGCGGCCCGCCGGGATACTACACTCCGTCCCCGGCGGGCCGCCACGAAGCCGCGACCGCGGCAAAGGCTTATTCGACGCGCTCGATGCGCAGCCGGCGCATGCCAGACGGCGTGGGCACTTCCACCTCATCGCCGACGCGATGCCCGAGCAGGCGGGCACCGACGGGCGAGCTGACGGAGATCCGCCCGGCACGCGGATTGGCCTCGGCGGCGCCCACCAGCGTGTAGGCGTCCACCCCGTCCTCGTCGCGGAACGTCACGGTCGAGCCAGGGCGGATCACGCCGTCGTCCGACCGCGTCTCGTCAATCGTTTCGGCCTGGGCCAGCGTACGTTCCAACTCGGCGATCCGCAACTGGAGCAGGAGCTGCTCTTCCTGCGCTTCTACCAGCGCCGTGGCGTCGGCCTCATCGCCTCCGCTCGCCAGCTCCCGTGCCGCGGCCACCTTCTCCGCCACCTCTCGCCAGCGGCGAGTCTTCAACTCCTCGAGCTCAGCCTCAAGTCGCTCACGCCCCGCGGCGGTCAGGATGCGATCTGCGGATAGCATGACTCTCACCTATGTCTCTGTGCTGCGGCGGCGCACTCCCCCGTATGCGCCCCGCGCCTGATTAACGACTGGCGCGCCGAAGGTGCATATTGTATGCCAACCCCGGGCGGTCAGGCGTGATTTCCACCCGCCGATTTCCCGCGGCTTGGACGCAGGTGCACCCGCGGCACCAGCTCGGGCGGGAACTCCTGGATGCGGCTCTCCCCCAGCCGGAGCAGCGTCTCGCGCGCCACCCGGGCTTCTTTAACAAGGCGGGCCACATCGACACGCATGCAGCTCGGCTGGAAGTGCTCCAGCATCGCGATGCCCGTTCCCAGCTTGGTGACCGCCCCATGGAAGTTCCCATGTTGCAGGTGATAGAACCCGACACCGACGTGGAGTATTCCCTGATACAGGGCACGGATTTCGCCGCGCTCGGCGCGCCAGAGCAGCTCGAGGGTCTCGTGCTGCTCGAAGAACTTGCCCTCGTTGAATTCGTGGATGCCCTTGAGCAGCTCCGGCGGGGGCGCGCGGCGGCAGCGCTCGCGCGGATTCCCTGCCCTCAGCCGCTCCAGGGTGGCCTTGACTTTGACGTGCTCGAGCTGTCGGCGGGATCGCTGTTCGGACATGGCAGCATTGTACGAGTGTGAGCAATGCGCTGCTGGAGCGCTGATATACTGCGCTATAGGCCAGGTCGCTCGCACCTGTGGAAGGGCGCGACAGCGCAGCCTCCACGGCGATGGGGTAGGAGCGCTGCCCGGGCGCAGACGCCTGGCCGTGATTGACGCGGCATGGGCCCGCGCACGACTCCAACCGAGGAGGCACGCGTGCAGTACGCAAGCGTTGGCGATCTGCTGAAATCTACCGCGCAGGCCGTCCAGGTCAATGGCGGTGTTCGGGTTACCGACCCGGCAGCGTTTCGCAAGGACGTCATCGACCGGCTGGTGTACACCGCCGTCTTTGGCGACGAGGAGACGCGCGAGGCGGCGCGCTGGCTGATCTGGGAAGCGGCCTGGGACCTCGGGGTGCAGTCCGCCTCCATCGACGCGCTGTATCAGGCACGCGCGCGGGGCGAGTACACGGACCGCACCGTACCGGCGATCAACGTTCGCGGGATGGCCTACGACACTGCCCGGGCGGCGGTGCGGGCGGCAGTGCGCCACAACGTGGGCATGGTCATCTTCGAGCTCGCCCGCTCCGAGCTGGGCTACACCTTCCAGCGCCCGGCCGAGTACGCGACAGTGATCACCGCGGCGGCGATCAAGGAGGGCCACCAGGGCCCGCTATTCATCCAGGGCGACCACTACCAGGCCAACGCGAAGCGCTACGCCAAGGACCCGGAGGCGGAGATCCAGGCGCTGCGCGAGCTGATCTCCGAATCGCTCGCGGCCGGCTACCAGAACATCGACATCGACACCTCCACGCTGGTGGACCTGAGCTACCCAACGCTGGACGAGCAGCAGCGCCACAACTACCAGCGCTGCGCCGAGCTGGCGGCGCTGATCCGGGAGCTGGAGCCGAAAGGCGTGACCGTCTCGATCGGCGGCGAGATCGGCGAGGTCGGCAAGAAGAACAGCACTGTCGAAGAGCTGCGCGCCTTCCTGGACGGATTCAATCGCGAGTTCAAGGACCGGGCCGGCGACGCGCGCGGGCTGAGCAAGGTGAGCGTGAACACCGGCTCCTCCCACGGCGGCGTGGTGCTGCCGGACGGCTCCATCGCCCGGGTGAAGATCGACTTCGAGACCTTGCAGCGTCTGGGCGAGGTGGCGCGCGAGTACGGCCTGGGCGGGGCAGTGCAGCACGGCGCCTCCACCCTGCCGGCCGAGCTGTTCGACAAGTTCCCCGAGGTGCAGTGCCTGGAGATCCACCTGGCAACAGAGTTCCAGAACATCGCCTTCGACTCCGGCAGCTTCCCGGAGAGTCTGAAGCAGGAGATGTACGCCTTCCTGCGCAAGGAGATGGCCGACGAGCGAGTGGAAGGCGAAACGGATGAGCAGTTCATCTACAAGACACGCAAGAAGGCGTGGGGGCCGTTCAAGCGTCAGGTGTGGGACCTGCCGGAGCAGATCCGGGCTGAGATCGGCGGCCGGCTCCAGGACAAGTTCGAGTTCCTGTACGAGAAGCTCGGCGTGGTCGACAGCAGGAATCTGGTAGCGAAATATATCCAGCCGGTCCGGGTGAGCCGCCCGGCGCCGAAGAGCATCCAGGCCGCCGCAGGAGTCTGACTAGACGCAGGGCGGGGGGGCGAGGCGGGCAGCCTCGTCCGACCCCGGCCCTGGCGCGCTATGCGACGTTGACCACCACCCGATGGTAGCCCGAGGCGCCGTCGGGCAGGGTGTCGTGGAGCTCGGCCGTCTGGACCTGGCCGGTGCCGTCCGTCGCGCGTACCATCAGCAGCGCCCGGCCGTGCTGCGCCTGCCAGGGGGCAACCCAGAGCACCCAGGTGAACGGCGACAACGCCGGCTTCACCTTCGCGTCCTGCCAGGTCTTCCCGCCATCGACGCTCACCTCGACCCGCGTGATCCCGCGGTCGCCGCCAAACGCCACTCCCGCGACCGGCTGCTGGCCGGCGGTGAGCGTCTTTCCTGCTGCCGGGGCGTCGATGCGGGAGGTGGTCTTGTAAATCGCGACGTCGCTCCAGCCGCGCTGCTGCCAGTACCCCTTGACGTCGACCGGCACCAGACTGACCCGGGTGAGCCACTTGACGTTCTTCATGCCGTAAATCCCCGGCACCAGCAGCCGCGCCGGGAAGCCGTGGTTGTCAGGCAGGCGCTCCCCGTTCATCTCGAAGGCGATCAGGTTGTCCGGGTGTAGCGCCCGCTCCAGCGGGATGCTCTCGACGTAGTCGTCGGCCGCGTGCAGCTCCACGTCCACCACGCCGTCGAGCGGCCCGGCCTGCTGGAGCAGATCGGCCAGGCGGACTCCCGTCCAGCGGGCGGTGCTCATCAGGTCCCCGCCCACCTCGTTGCTGATGCACTCCAGCGTGTAGAAGCCGGTCACCTGAGGCAGCGCCCGGAGCTGCTCGTAGGTGAACTCCAGCGGCTGGCGCACCATGCCATCGATCCGCAGCCGCCAGCTCCCGACGTCGACCGATGGATCGACGAAGTTCTTCGAGACGACGTAGTGGTCGGCGTTGGGCGTCACCTCCGGGCTCAGTCCCGGCACCTGGAACTCCGGCAGCGCGGAGGGGCTGCCCGGGGCAGGTGAGCCGTCCGACGCCGTCTGGGGCACGGCCGGCGTCGGGTTCGCGTCGGACGACGGCTGAGCCGGTTGCCCGCCGCGCAGCCCGCCGATTGGCTGCAGCGCCGCCCAGCCGCCGAGGCCAATCACGGCGGCGGCGAGCCCGACCCCAACCCGGGCCAGGAACGCCCGCCGCGGCAGTCCACCCTCCTCCGCGGGAGGAGCTGCCGGGCCAGGCGAGGCGGCGGACGCCGGCGCCCGGACGCCCCAGACCAGGTAGGCCGCGTAGACCAGCAACGCGGCCGGCAGCAGCACCAGCGTCAGCAGCCGGCCGCCGCTCAGCGACGACCCGAGCAGCCCGTCGCCGGCGAGGGGGTACACCACCAGCGCGAACACCGCCCAGAGGCCGAGGGCGATCCGGAGCGCCGACGGCCAGCCGGGCCGCATCCGGGCGTACACCAGGCCCAGCAGGCCGCCGACAGCGAGCTGGCCCAGGACGATGCACAGGTACAGCAGCGGCTTGGCGGCATGGCCGAGCGCATCCAGTGTCGCGGCGAAGATCGGCGCAGGCAGCAGCGCCAGAATAACGTCGGCCAGCGTCTCCGTCAGAGAAGGCGTACCGGAAACCAGGCGCAGCAGCGCCATCGCCAGCGTCGCCAGCAGCGCCGCGATCACGCCAGCGCCGAACGCCTGGCGCCCACGTCCACGTCCCTCGACCATGGCCACCTCCTTCGGGCTCAGCCGGGTTCGACAGCGAACACGCAGGACGCGTACAGTTTTGCTAGCTGATGATTGATTCTACGCTCGGAGCGGGTTCGAGACCTTACATTCCTTAGTCTGGACAGTGGCATGGCCACAAGTCGCTCCCCCCAGGACTCCCGCCCACTGGTTGGGCTCACCATCGGCGACCCGGCCGGGATCGGCCCCGAGGTCGTCGTTGGCGCGTTGAACAACCCAGAGGTCCACGCCGCCGCGCGCGTGGTGGTGATCGGCGACGCCGACATCGTCCGCCGCGCCCAGGCAGTGCTCGGCCAGAGCCTGCCCGTGCAAGCGATCGCCCACCCGGACGAAGCCGACTTCGCTTCCAGCGTGATCAACGTCCTCGACGTCAAGACCCCGGGCTCGGATCAGATCGCCTGGGGCCGGGTGCAGCCAGCCGCAGGACGGGCCGGGTTCGAATACGTCAAGCGCGGCATCGAGCTCTGCCTGAGCGGGGCGCTCGACGCCCTCGCCACCGCGCCGGTGAACAAGGAGGCGCTGCGGCTAGGTGGGGTGCCCTACCTCGACCACACCGCGATGCTGAAAGCGCTGACCAACAGCCCCGATCTGCTCACCATGTTCACCATCCGCGGCCGGAACCTGCGGATCTTCTTTATGGCCCGCCACATGTCGCTGCGCGAATCGTGTGACGAGGTGACTCGGCAGAACGTGTTCGACTGTGTTCGCAAAGCACACGCGGCGATGCTGCGCTTCGAGGTGCCACGGCCCCGCCTGGCGGTCGCCGCGCTCAACCCTCACGCCGGCGAGCACGGCATGTTCGGCACCGAGGAGCAGACGGAGATCATTCCGGCCGTCGAGCAGGCGCGAGCCGAGGGCATCGACGCACATGGGCCGATCCCCGCCGACGCGGTGTTCCACCAGATGCTCCAGGGCCGCTACGACGCGGTGATCTCGCTCTACCACGACCAGGGGCACGTGGCCGCCAAGACGCTCGACTTCGAGCGCACCGTCAGCGTGACCACCGGGATGCCGATCCTGCGGACCTCGGTGGACCACGGCACTGCCTTCGACATCGCCGGCAAGGGTATCGCGAGCTCGGTGAGCATCGAAGAGGCGGTGCTGGTCGCCGCCGAGCTGGCCCCGTACATCAAGCGCAACCCGCTGCCGCAGTAAGCGGCATCCCGCCGCGGCACGGTCCTCGGTGGGGCATGCGCCCGCTCCCCCGGCCGCGGCCCGCGCGCTCGCCACATTGTTTCAGGCCCTCCGTATCGCCTATACTTCTGTTGACTGATGGCGTTAAGCACATCCTTAGAAGAACCGGGCACGGGCGGGGACGCGGCCAGACGGGCTACGCGTCCCTTTTCTTTTGTGTCCAGGGAGGCACTATTCTGGCAACACACGCGTTTGCCCCTGAGAGGGGCTTTGCCGCGTTCGAGCTGCACCCGGACCTGCTCCGGGCGCTCGACGCAATGGGCTACACCCAGCCCACGGAGATTCAAGCCCAGGTAATCGGCCCGCTGCTGTCCGGCCGCGACGTGATGGGCCAGGCCCAGACGGGCACCGGCAAGACCGCAGCCTTCGGCATCCCGATCGTCGAGCTGGCCGACCCGGAGCGACGCGAGACGCAGGCACTGGTGCTCGCACCTACCCGCGAGCTCGCGGTGCAGATCAGCGAGGAGCTGGGCCGGCTGGCGCAGTTTCGCGGGCTCAGCATCATCACGCTGTACGGTGGCGCCCGGATGGGCCCGCAGCTTGAGGCGCTCAAGGCCGGCGTCCAGGTCGTCGTCGGTACGCCCGGCCGGGTGCTGGACCACCTGCGGCGGGGGACGCTGGACCTGCGGCACCTGTCGATGCTGATCCTGGATGAGGCCGACCGCATGCTCGACATGGGCTTCATGCCCGACGTCGAGCGGATCATCCGCCAGACCCCGCGCACGCGGCAGACGGCGCTGTTCTCGGCGACCATGCCGCTGGTGATGCGCATCCTGGCGCGCCGCCATATGCGCGAACCGGTCTGGATCCGGGTGCGGCCCGAGGAGCCAACGGTCGCCGAGGTCGAGCAGCGCTATTACGAGGTCGCCGAGCGCGACAAGGGCGAGGCGCTGCTGGAGATCCTGCAGGAGCAGCGGCCGGAGCGGGCGATCATCTTCCGCCGGACCAAGGCCGGCGTGGACCGGCTGGTCCACTTCCTCCACCGCCGGGGGGTGGAGGTGGAGGCGCTGCACGGCGACATGCCGCAGCGGAGCCGCGAGCAGGTGCTGAGCCGATTCCGCAGCGGGGCGCTGTCCCTGATCGTCGCCACCGACGTCGCGGCGCGCGGGCTGGACATCCCGGAGGTGACGCACGTCATCAACCTGGACGTCCCCGAGTCCGCGGAGGCGTATATCCACCGCATCGGCCGCACCGGCCGCCTGGGTCGCGCTGGGACCGCGATCACGTTCATCTCTGAATGGGATCAGGCCGCGCTGGAAGCGATCAAGAAGGTCGCCAACGGCGCACTGCGCCAGGGTCGGCTGCGGCTGTACTCGTAGCGATCTGGCCGGGGCCGGGCGCGCTGCCCGCGCGAGGCTGGCCCCGGACCAGGCTCACCTTCCTCTCCGCCACTTCCCGGGCTGGCGCTCAGCCCAGACCCTCGGGCGTAGTCGGAGCCAGGCAGAGCGCGGACGCTACCAGCCGCGGGCGATCCACTCGTCCAGGTACGGCGCCTCCGCTCCAATCGTGGTGTCCGCCCCGTGGCCGGGATAGACCCGAGTGTCCGAGGGCAGGGTAAACAGCCGCTCGCGGATACTGCGAATGATGGTCGGGAAATCGCCCGTCGGGGTCTTCGTGTTGCCCGGCCCGCCCGGGAACAGGGTATCGCCGGTGAACAGGTGCTTGCCCACCAGGAAGCAGGTGCTGCCGGGCGTGTGGCCCGGGGTGTGGATCGCCCGCAGCACGTGTGGACCGAAGGGGAACTCGTCGCCGTCGTGGATCAGGAAGTCCGGCGCGACGAACAGCATCGCCTCATCGCCCTCCCCGATTCCAGCCGGTACCCCGAGCAGCCGCCGTAGCTCGTCCAGGTGCTCGTGGTGGTCGTAGTGGCCATGCGTGATGAGAATGCCCTTCACGTTCAGTCCCGCCGCCGCGGCGGCGACCCGCTCCGGCTCGTATCCGGCGTCGATTACCCAAGCCTCCCGCGTGGCCGGGTCCGCGACGAGGTAAATCTCGTTCGGGTAGGATCCCACGTGGAGCTTGGCGATCTGGATCTCGCCATCGTAGTGCAGCATCACGTCCATCGCTCCTTACCATGCCCCGGCCGGCGCACACCGCTCCGGATTCCGGATATGGTCCGCATCCCTGCGCTGGGCTCCGGCAATCGGGTACACTGCCAAGTGACGTCAGCCTGGGGGTCCGTTGCGTGCTGAGTATTACCGACCTGGCCTCGGCCAAGATCAAGGAAGTCCTAGAACAGAATAACCGGCAGGGCGCGGCGCTGCGCGTGTGGGTGCGCGGGATGAGCTGCTCCGGCCCGGCCTACGGGATGTCGCTTGAGCAGGAGCCGCGGCCCGACGACACGATCGAGGAGCTCGACGGGCTGCGGGTGTTCATCGATCCGGTGAGCGCACCCTACGTCGAGGGGGCTCAGATCGACTACGTGGACAGCCTGATGGGCCAGGGCTTCCAGATTACCAACCCGAACGTGCAGTCGAGCGGCGGCTGCGGGAGCGGCTGCTCCTGCGGACACTAGCCCGCGGCATCCCTCACCCGTGCCGGGCGATCCGTTTCGGGGGGCGTAGCTCAACGGCAGAGCAGGGGCCTTTTAAGCCCAGGGTTGGGGGTTCGAATCCCCCCGCCCTCACTCCCTTCGCCAGGCGTGCCGCGGGCCAGGATTCCGCGGCGGTATGATCCTTGCAGCGCGAGGCGGCACGGGCGGTTCCTGGCTACGTCCGTTCTACTCATTATCTCTGGCGACAGGCGCACAGCCCACCGAAGGAGGACAACGCGATGTTCATGTTCATTCTCGGGTTGCTGGTCGGCGCGGGCGGCTACTGGGCCTACCGAACGTTCTGGAAGCCCGAGGATCGCTGGGAGGACACCTGGGCAGCACCGGCTGCGAGCCCCATCGAGCGTCCCTCGCCGTCGGAGGTGCACGGCCGACCAGAGGCGCCCCTGCCCTCACCCGAGACCAAGCAGCCCTAGTGGCTCGTGACTGATGTGCTGCTGGGTGCGGTGAGCTCGCACACCCAGCAATTCACCGGTGACCAAATCCTAGCCGTTCGTTCCTGAACGCCGAAGGGCCGGCCCAAGCAACCGGGCCGGCCCTTCGCTGCCTCTTCCCGAGACGCCGTGGCGAGCTATTCCGCTACCGCCATCGACCACTTTCAGCATCCACGGAACGTCGGCGCCCTGGACGATGCCACCGCCATCGGTACCGCGGCGGACGACGACAATCTCGTCATCATCTCCCTGCGGATGAGCGACGGGCGGATCGTCGCCGCGCGCTTCCGTGCCCTCGCCTGCAATGCCTGCATCGCCTGCGCGAGCATCGCCACCGTGCTCCTGCAGGGACGGCGGCTGGAGCAGGCCCGGGAGCTGACTGGCGACCGGCTGGTCGAGGCGCTCGATGGCCTGCCGGCCGAAAAGCTCGCCTGCGCCACGCTGGTGGCCACGGCGATTCAGAAGGCGCTCGACGCCGCGGCGGCGCGGCTGTAGCTCAGCGCTCCACCGGGAGCTGCTCGCGCCGCCAGGCGGTCATCCCTCCTTCGAGGTTGTAGACCCGCTGCTTGCCCAGCGCCGCCGCCATCTCGGCCGCGACCGCGCTGCGTTGGCCGACCTCGCAGACGAAGATGACGTGATCCTGCTGAATTGCCTCCGCCGGGCGGCTGATGATCCGTCCGAGCGGAATGTGCCGCGCGCTGGGAATGTGGTCCCGGGCGTACTCCCAATCTTCGCGCACGTCCACAAAGGTCGCCTCGCCCCGGTCGGCCATCTCCTTCGCCTCCCGCGGGCTGAGTCGCGTAAATGCTTCGCCAGGCTGCTGCTCCGCCATGCTGCTCTCCCGTAGTCGAGAAACCCGATTGACACCCTCGACATCTCCGGCCCGATCGTAACATGCCGCTTCCCCCGAGCGCGAGGGACTGGTACAACATCGGTGCCTTGGGGACTGGGCCCCGTGCTAGGATGCGGGCGAGAGGGTGTGATGCTGTTCGTGGATTTCTATGGCCCGGCCGACGTCTATCAGGCGACACGTGCCGCGGTTCAGGAGGAGATTGGGCGAGCGTTCCGCACCGGGCCCGACTCGGTCGTCGTGCGGCGCTTCGTCGTCGAAGGGGGGCGTCCGGACGTGGAGCTGTGGGTGGAGCTCAGCTCTGACGAGGAGGTCTACCGCTACGGCCGGCGCATTGCACGCGAGGTCAGCCGGGTGGTGCGCGATGCCTGCGCGCTCGACGTCTGGGTAATGTTCCGCGTCGTTCCGCTCGCGCACGCGTTTCTGAACGGCGAACCGCGCGCTCGTGGGGTCGAGGCGGCGTTCGAGTAACCCGGCCGGTTGTGGCTAGTGGCTGGCCGGGGTGGGCGTCGGGCTCGGCGGCGTGTCGGGCAGGTGGAAGTAATACCGTAGCAGCCGCATCCCGATCGGGGCGGCGTCGTGGCTGCCGCTGCCCTTTTCGACGAAGACCGCTACCACCACCTGCGGATGGTCCGCGGGAGCGAAAGCGGTGAACCAGCCGTGTGTCGGTAGGTTCCCGTTGGCGTCGCGCTCACCCTCGTACTCGCCGGTGCCGGTCTTGGCCGCAACCCGCAGCTCCGGGATGCGGAGGTCCTTGAGGAGCGTCCCGATGGTGAAGCCGGCCTCCATTCCTTCGGCAATCGTGCGCAGGTGCGCGGGGTTGACATCCACCGTACGGATCGCCGTCGGTGGAATGCTCCGCAGCACGTGCCCCTCGGAATCGGTGATGTCCTTGACCAGGTGTGGCCGGAGTAGCGTCCCACCATTGGCGATGACCGCGGTGGCGTTGGCCACCTGCAGCGGGGTGGCCTGAACGAAGCCCTGGCCGATGGCCATGTTGTAGGTGTCGCCCTTGAACCAGGGCTGGCCCAGGTTCCGCTGCTTCCACTGCTCATCCGGCACCAGCCCGTCCTCCTCGACCGGCAGGTCGATGCCCGTGGGCGCGCCGTAGCCGAACTGGCGGGCGTAGTGGGCGAGCCGCTCGTTGCCGAGGCCGACGAACCCCTCCGGCTCGTAGCCACCGCCCAGGTAGAAGAAGTACACGTTGGACGAGTTGGCGATAGCAGAGATGAGGTTCAACTTGCCCAACGGCGCCCAGTCAGGGAAGCGACGCTTGAAGGCCGGGTTGTTGTCGTCGGGAACGTAGATCGCCCCCTTGCTCTCGATCACCGTGTCGCGGGTCGCCACCCCTTCCTGGAGCGCGCCGGCCGCGGTGACGAGCTTGAACGTGGAGCCGGGCGGGTAGAGCCCGGCGGTGGCCCGGGGGAACAGCGGCTGCCGCTCGTCTTGCAGCAACTGCGTCTTCTCGTCGTCGCGCTCGTCCGCCTCGAAGATGTTGTCGTCGAAGGTGGGCAGGCTGACCATGGCCAGGACCTCGCCGTTGGTCGGGTCCAGCATGATCGCGGCGCCGCTCGAGTCCGGCCGCAGGCCCTGCTGCAGGATGTCCGTCGCCGCGCGCTGCAGCTCGGCGTCGATGGTGAGCACCAGGTTGTGGCCGGGCTCGGGGTTCTCCCGCTGAAGCTCGCCGACCTCGCGCCCACCGGCCTCCACCTCGTAAATGCGGCGGCCGGGGCGGCCCCGGAGCTCCGACTCGTACTCCTTCTCCAGCCCGCTCGCGCCGATCTCGTCGTGGTCCGAGTAGCCCTGGGCTAGCCGTGCCTGGTACTCCGCCTGGCCAACCAGGCCTGGCGAGAGCATGCCGGTAAAGCCGATGATGTGCGCCAGGAGCGGCCCCTGGCTATATTCCCGGCGCGAGTCCACGGAAACGACTACGCCCGGCAGTTCCAGGTGATGCTCCTCGAGGCGCATCACCACGATCCGGTCCACGTTCCGCTTGACCCGGATCGGGGTGAACAGATCACCTCCATCGCGCGCCTTGTCAACCGCCTGCTGGATGCTGGCCGGGTCCACCCCTACCAGCTCGCCCAGCCGGGCGAACACGTCCGCTTCCCCGTGGTCGGGCAGGTCGGCGGGGACGACGGAGACGACGAAGATCGGGGCGTTGGCGCCGACGATGAGCCCGTTGCGGTCGTAGATGATGCCGCGCGGGGGCGGAATGGCCGCCTTGCGGATCCGGTTGTTGTCCGCCTTCGCCCGGTACGTGGTGCCTTCGACGATCTGCAGTCGCCAGAGCTGGCCGGTCAGCACCAGGAACGCAACGATCGTCAGGATCCGGAAGAGCAGCCCTCCTAGAGGGGAGCGCGGTGGACCTTCCGGCACTTCGGCGAGCATGGCGGCCTCGTTCCTTCCGCGGTCGGAGCGATTCTACTGGCGCGCCCTGCTCTTTCGCCAGGGAGCCACCCGCCCGTGCCGGCTCAGTCGCCCGCGCTCACCGTACAGTGAACGCGGAGGCCAGGGTTCCACTCGAAGGGGAAGCGGGCGAAGCGGGTTCGCTCGTCGCGCAGATGCTCGAAGAAGTTGCCCGCCAGCACCGCCTTGACCTTGCCGTCGAGCAGTTGTCCATCCAGAATGGCGCGCGCCTGCGGGGCGACGAGCGAGTAGCTTCCGCTCGACGCGTCCTGGGTATGCATCCCGAGCAGGCTATAGACATATAGTCCGCGCTCGACGTCGGCCAGCAGATCCGCCGGGGCAAGGTCGTCGCGGCGGGAGCGGAGCAGGAAGGCTGGCCCACCACGCGGCAGCGGCGTGGGCGCCATGCCGGCCCGGCGGGCGTACTTCAGATCGAGCAGCGGTGTCACCAGCCGCCCCGCGGTGATCAGATCGGTCCGCCCGCCCGGCACCCCTTCCGACGTCGCCGGGGTGGCGGCGCCTTCCAGTGGCAGCAGCGTGTCTACCCACAGGTCCAGGTCCGAACGCGCCACCTGCTTGCCGTTCTTGAAGTCGTCCAGGGTGAAGGCGGCATGGCCGTTGACCACGGCGGAGCCGGCGAGGTTGGCGCCCAGGTAGTGGCTGTAAAAGCTCTCAGCCTCGTCTGGCGGCAGAACCACCGGGAGCTGGCCGGTGAGCGGAGGCGCTTCCGAGCGCAGCGCGGCGCTCGTCATGGCAACATCCTGGATCAGATCCTCCGCCTCCGGCTCGTCGATGACCCGGCGCTTGGAGTAGCCACGCGAGTACAGGTCGTCTGCGGAGGCCCAGTAGCTGAACGAGGTTTCCTGGTAGCTCACCCAGATACCGGTGGACGAGCACAGGCAGCGCGTCCCCACCCCGGCACCCACGCCAGCGTCCACGATCCGCGCCCCGGCCGCACGGCAGGTCTCTAGCGCCCGCTGCAGGAGCCGGAACAGGAGCTCGGTGTCGCCGTCGACGATCGCCGCCACGCGGGGATCGAACGTCTCGACCGCGGGGTAGCTGGCCGGGGGCAGCAGCGGCGGAGCGTAGGGGTCGGCGAACGCGCTTTCGCGCCAGGCGCGCAGCCGCGCCTCGAACGCCTCCACCGCCTGCGCGTCCACGTTGCCGTAGGTGTAGAGCCCGTCCGACCAGACGACAAAGATTCCGCCGCCGATGGAGGCGGCGACCGACGGCGGATCGTAGGGACCACCGATGCGACTGTCCTTCAGGCCGGCGCGGATCGCCCGCGAGTCGGAGAGATCGAAGCGCCAGCCCACGACCTCCACCCCGCCCACCGCGGGTCGCCGGTCGAGGCGCGCCGCCAGATGGTCGGCAAACGTCACGCTCCTACCCCCAAACCGGCCATCAGGTGCCCCCGATCACCACGTCTGGATGGGCATCGAGCACCAAGAAGGCATGCGAGCCGCCGCTGGACGGGACGCTCTGGCCGCCCTTGCCGCAGTGGCCCATCGCATCCAGGTGCAGCGCGCCCAGGCCAGCGCGAATCGCCCACAGCGCGGACAGGCTCTTGCCGCTGAACACCGCTGGCTGCCGCGGGCTGGCGCCGTCGCTCAGGTCGTAGATCGCGGCGCAGTTGAAGACGAAGTCGCCCAGCTTCGGATTCACCTGCCCGCCCTTGTAGCCCGACAGGAACAGCACCTGCTCGCTGGAGGCGATGAGCCCGGAGGCGAGCAGGGCCTGGCGGAGCTCTTCAGGCTGGATGGTATCGACGTCCGCCTGAAGCGGAGCCGCGCCCTCGACCTCGATGCGGATGTTGCTCATGCGCGGCAGCGGCCGGCTGCGGTAGCTCTCGGCGCGGCAGGCGCCGGTCACCGGCACTCCGGCCTTCGCCGCCGAGAACAGGTCGCCCAGCCCGCACTCCAGCACCCCGTGGCGGATGATGAACACCGTCTCGCGGGGGAGGCCGTTAGCGCTGATCGGCTGGTAGGCGTAGTCGCCCAGGATCGGCTCGTCGACGATCGAGACGCTCGGCCGGGCAACCTGCTCGCCCAGCCGCAGCGTGCCATCGCGGGCCAGGATCGAGGTCTCGGCGCCGTCGGTCTCCGAGGCGTGCCCGAACGCCTCATGCGCCAACCCCTTCGCCAGCGCGTAATCCAGCACCAGTGTGTAGCTGCCGCCACGCACGCGCGGCGCGTCTAGCACCGCTCGCGCCCGGCCCACCGCCGCCCGGGCGCGACGGAGCAGCCGCTCCTGGTTGGCCGGGTCGAGCAGCACCGACGCGTCGGCGCCGCTCACCGCGCAGCCGGTCGTCGCCGCGCCGGAGCGCGAGCGGGCAGTGAAGTCGTGGCGGACAAAGGCGTGCGGCAGGCTGAACGACACATCCGTGCCGTCCGAGCGAACCACCCGCCACTCCTCGTCGGCGACGAAGTGGCCACTGCGCACCGAGAAACCCCGCGCCAGCGCCTGCGCCTCCCGATTCACGGCCAGCAGCGCCTCGGACTGCGCGCGCGCTGGCGTGTCCGCCAGCGCGCGCCCCGGGTTCGGCAGCACCCGCGCGTCGCCCGGCGGCAGCTCGAAGATCGCCCGATTGCGCTCCGGGTCAAGTGGGGCGGCGGCGCGCGCCAGCGCCGCCGCCTCGCGCACGAGCCGGGCCGCCTCGGCAGGCGTGATCCGATCGGTGCTGGCGAAGCCGGCCAACCCCTCGGGGGTGAACACGTGGACCCCGAGCCCGGCCGCCTGGCCGGCGCTGACCCGCTCCAGCACCCCGTTGTTCACCGTGAGCGAGCGCTCCTGGATATCCTGAATTCGCCCGATGGCCGCCACCCCCTCGCGGCGGGCGGCGTCCAGCAGGGCCTGGAGCGCTTCGGTGTACCGGGCGACGCGCATGGTGCTCCTCGATGATAGAGCAGCCGCTACCCGAACGGCCGCAGGTCCGTGCCGCGCAGCAGGTAGAAGGCGCGGCCAGGGAAAGCGCGTCGCAGCCGGGCGAGGGTAGCCTCGTCCGTGTACTGAGCATAGACCACGTCTCCGTCGAACCAGGGGCTATTGGCCGGAAACACCGAGCCGTAGTCGGACCAGTCGCGCTCCTGCACCACCAGCACCAGCGCGTTTTTCAGCCCGGCCGCCTCCACCGCATCCAGCCTGGCCCGGGTGAAGAAGTTCTTCCCGTGCAGCGTCCAGAGGTAGCCGGGCGTCGAGGTGAACAGGCCAACCGCCAGCAGGATGGCCAGCGCCGCCCCGACGGCAAGCTGCACCAGCGAGACGCCGCCCAGGGAGTCTGAGTCCCGCCGGACGGCAGCCAGCGGCGCTCCCGAGCCTTCGGTTCCCGATGGCTCGAGCTGGACGCTCAGCCGCCCAAACCGCTGGCCACCCAGGAGCGACAGCAGCCGCAGCGCTCCGAGCGCGCTGACGAGCAGAAAGCCACCGAGCCCCTCGTAGTAGTAGCGCGGATGCGGCGCCCAGTAGGGGACGTAGGCGGCGATCAGGGTGAGGACACTCAAAATGAGTAGCCCCTCCAGCACCAAGCGGCCCGGCCGAAGGCGCCCGCGGCCGGGCCGAAGCTGCCACGCCACCCAGAGCGCCTCGACGACAAACAGCACGAACGCGGCGTAGCCAGAGAGTGGCCAGCCGAGGAGGGTCGGCGCCACCTGCTCCAGGTTGAGCTGCACGTAGTACCATCCCATCGCCGGGGTGTGGCGGCCGAGCGTGCCGATCCCTTCGCCGAAGCCGTAGCGATCGAACGGCCACCACAGGTCGTACAGGCTCAGACGGAGCTGGCCGGTGAGGACCGCGTTGTACAGCGGGAGCGTGAGCAGCCCCGGCAGCGCGCCGAGCGCCAGCGGAAGCATCAGATCGCGCCCCCGGCCCCGCTGACCCAGCCAGAGCGCGTAGAGCGCGAACGGCGCGAGCACCCCGAGCGCGGTGGCCGGGCGAGCCAGGAAGACGAACCCGGCCAGCGCCCCGGCGGCGAGCGCCGCCCGCCCGCGCCCGGGCTCCAGGGCGACAACGAACAGCGCCAGGAAGCCGAGCACCAGGCACAGCGTGGCGGTGTGCGACATCAGCGATCCGGCGTACTCCAGGAAGAACGGGGAGGTGGCGCCGAGCAGCGCCGCCAGCAGACCGGCCGGGGCGCTGAAGCAGCGTGCCCCGATCCAGGAGAGCAGCAGCAGCGACAGTGCCCCGAGCACCGGGTTGACCAGCCAGGGGACGCCCAGCGCCGAGCCCGGAGCGAGCAGCAGTGGGTAGCCGGGGGGATACTTCGCGAAGCGCTTACCCGCAAGGTCGATCACAAAGGGGGCGAAGAACGCCCCCGGGACCGGCGGGGCCGGCCCGGCCAGCGCCCCGCCGGCGAATACCTTGGACTGATACTCGAAGGCAAGCTCGTCCTCGTTGTGCGGGATTCCCTCGAACACGGCGCTACTCACCCATAGCGCCAGCGCCAGCCCGAGCAGGGCGACCAGGAGCGACATCGCCACGCGCCAATCCCGCGCAAGCGCCTCCGGCCTGGCGACGGCGGCGAGGCGCCAGGTCAGCCTGGAGGCGCTGCTCACCCGGCCCATACAAACCCCGTTCTATACTGAGGCAGCGTCTCCAGAAGGGGAGCCAGGTGCAGAGGGCTGAAAGGCTGCGACTCGGCGTGCTGACCGGCGGCGGCGATTGCCCGGGACTGAATGCCGTCATCCGAGCGGTGGTCACCACCGCCCTGGTCGAGTACGGCTGGGAGGTGCTGGGCATTCTCGACGGCTTCGAAGGTCTGCTCGCCGACAACCGTACCCGCCAGCTCACCGAAGCCGACGTGCGCGACATCCTGCCGCGTGGCGGGACGATCCTCGGTACTACCAACCGCAGCAACCCTTTCCGTTGCCCAGTGCAGCGCGACGGCAGCATCGTCTACGTCGACCGCTCTCAGGAGGTCGCACAGCGCGTGCGCGACCTTGGCCTCGACTGCCTGATCGTTATCGGTGGCGACGGGACGCTGGCGATCGCCCGCGACCTGCAGCCGCTGGGCGTGAACGTGGTGGGCGTGCCCAAGACGATCGACAACGACGTCGCGGCGACGGACGTGACCTTCGGCTTCGACACCGCGCTGCATGTCGCCACGGACGCGATCGATCGGCTGCACACTACGGCGGAGAGCCATCATCGGGTCATGGTCCTGGAGTTGATGGGGCGCACGGTCGGCTGGATCGCCCTGCACGCGGGACTCGCGGGCGGCGCTCACGTGATCCTTATACCCGAGATTCCCTTCCGGATGGAGAAGGTCCGCGAGGCGGTCGCCCGCCGCGACGCGGCCGGAGCGCACTTCAGCATCGTCGTCGTCGCCGAGGGGGCCTCGCCGGTCGGCGGCCTGGACCAGCCGGAGCGGCGCGCGCAGGACGCGGCCGGCTTTCGGCTCGACCTGCGCCGGATCGGAAACTGGGTGGCGACCGAGGTGAGTCGGGGGACAGCCCGCGAGGCGCGCTGCACGGTGCTGGGCCACCTCCAGCGGGGCGGGAGCCCCTCTCCGTTCGACCGCATCCTGGGCACCCGCTTCGGCGCCGCCGCGGTGCGGCTGGTAGCCGAGGGGCGCTTCGGCCAGATGGTGGCGCTGCGGGGCGGGGAGATCACCGCGGTCACCCTGGCCGAAGCCTGCGGCGTGCTCAAGTCGGTGCCGCCGGACGGCGAGCTGGTGCGCACCGCGCGCGGGCTCGGCATCAGCTTCGGCGACTGATGAGCGCCACGGCCAGCGCCAGCCCGCCGCACAGCGAATGGCCGTGGCCACCGCGCCGGATCGATGGAAGCGCCTCCTCTCACCCATCGGCCGCTGCACTGCGCCGGCGCGGGCGGCCCGCGGGCACGCCATTTGCGGCTGTTCAGTCCGCCGGGTAGCACCGGTGCCGGCCGGTGCAGGCTCTACAAAGGAGGCACGGCCATGGCTCCCGCCGATTTCGACCGCGATCGTCCCCGAGGCGAGGCAGAGTACGCCCCGCCTGGCCGCTGGGCCGGCCAGGGCTGGGAGATGGTGCGCCGCGAGTACGCTGGCCCGGGCGCGATGCGCCCTGTCACCTGGGGATACACCGAAGCCTGGATGGTTCCCGGTCCCTACACCGGGCGCGGCCCGCGCGGCTATCGTCGCTCCGACGAGCGTATCTGGGAGGACGTCTGCGAGCGGCTCACACAGCACGGGCAGCTCGACGCCAGCGGCATTGAGGTGCGAGTCGAGAACGGGGAGGTCACCCTCGAGGGCATAGTGTCCAGCCGCGAGGCCAAGCGTATGGCGGAGGACACCGCGGAGTCGGTGCCCGGAGTGCGAGACGTGCACAACCGGCTGCGAATCGGCCGGCTTGAGCCCGCACCAGCCGAGCTCGCGGGACAGCCACAGGTGCTCCGCTCGCAGATCCGGGTCGGTATGGATGTGCTGGGCAGCGACGGGGAGCGGGTTGGCGAGGTGAAGGAGCTGCGGGACAACGACTTTGTGGTCGACCGCCACCTCGCCACCGACATCTATGTCCCGTTCGAGGTGGTGCAGACGATTCGGGCGAACCAGGTCGTGATCAACGTGCCCGCCGCCCAGGTGGACACCTACGGCTGGGCCAAGATGGGCACGATCATAACCAGCCCGGGAACCGGCGCGACTTAGCCGCGCCGGCGGCGTAGGAAGGCGGGCAGATCCAGGTCGCTGGCCGCGTCGAGGGCCGGTTCGGCCGGCGGGTATGGGCGCGGCCGCGGGAAGTCCGCGTCACGCTCGGGCAGCTCGGCGGGATGGCGCAGCCGCTCCGACGCCGGCTCTGCCCGCCCGCGCTGGCTGGTCTCGGGCAGGCCGGTCGCGATCACGGTCAGCCGGAAGGTCTCCTGCGCCTTGGGGTGGATCACTGCTCCGAAGATAATGTTGGCGGCCGGGTCTACCGCCGCAGCGATGGCGTTGGCTGCCTCGGTCACTTCGGCAAGCGTCAGATCGGGCCCGCCGGTGACGTTCACCAGGACGCCCCGCGCTCCCTCGATGGAGGCGTCGAGCAGCGGGCTCGTGATCGCGGCGCGGGCGGCGGCCATCGCCCGGCCCTCGCCGCGCGCTTCGCCGATCGCCATCAGCGCCGTGCCGGCGTTCGCCATGATCGCCCGCACGTCGGCGAAGTCCAGGTTGATGACGCCGGTGATGGTCACCAGATCGGAGATGCCCTGCACCCCCTGGCGGAGCACATCGTCCGCCATGCGGAACGCCTGCACCACCGTCATCTGCTTGTCGGCCATCTGCATCAGCCGGTCGTTCGGGATGACGATTAGCGCGTCGACCTTCTCCTTGAGCCGCTGAACCCCTTCCTCCGCCAGGCGGCGGCGGCGCATGCCCTCGAAGCCGAAGGGGGTTGTGACGACGCCAACGGTGAGCGCGTGCGCCTTGCGGGCGATCTCCGCGATGACGGGCGAGGCGCCGGTTCCGGTGCCACCGCCCATTCCAGCGGTGACGAATACCATGTCGGCGCCGGCGATCGCCTCCTGCAGCAGGTCCGCGCTGATCTCAGCGGCGCGCTCGCCGACCGAGGGATCGCCCCCAGCGCCGAGGCCACGATTTGCACGGCCACCGATGGCGATCTTCTTGAGCGCGTTCGACATTGCTAGCGCCTGCGCATCGGTGTTAACCGCGATGAACTCGACGCCCTGCACTCCCGCCTCGATCATCCGGTTCACGGCGTTGTTGCCACCGCCGCCAACGCCGATGATCTTGACCTCGGTGAAGCCTTTGGCCTGAGAGGTGACCGGCGCGTCGAGAATCTGCTGGACGAGCTGCGCCGGACGGGAGGGCTGCCCATCGTCGCGCTGCAAGCGGCTAGGGTTGAACCCGCCGCGCTGCTTGCTAAGGTTATTATTGGACACGGCGCAACACCTCATCCGCCAGGCTCAGATACAGGTCCGCCGCCTTGTCGCCCCCCGCATAGCGAAAGACCGAGACGCCCGAGGAGCCAGCTTCCAGAATCTTACTGTTTGTGCCGATCTCCGTTTCGAACACCGCGTCACCCCAGCGCTCGCGCAGATGGTCCGATACCAGGCGCTCCTCCTTCAGCCGGCGATCCAGCTTGCTGAGCAGGATGCCGAGAACCTTCAGGCGTGGATTCAGGAAGAGCGTCTCCTGGATCGTATCCTCGAGCATCTGCAAGCCCTGCAAGGAGAAGAAGCGCGCCTCGGTGGGGACGACGACGTAGTGGGCTGCCACCAGTGAATTGATCGTCAACGTGCCGAGTGACGGTGGGGTGTCGATCAAGACAAACGCGTACTGCCCTTCGACGCCGCTGAGCTGGTCGCGCAGGCGAAGCTCCCGGCCCAGTTTGTTCATGAGCTGGGCTTCGGCCACGGCGAGCTCCGTCGCGGCCGGGACGAGATCGAGCCGACCCTCGGAGCCATTCTCGACGCTGACAATCGGGAGCGGGACACGGCGGTCGAGCAGCGCGTCGGCGACGGTCTGGCGGACACCCTTGTCCAATCCGAACGCGCTGGTGAGGTTGCCCTGCGGGTCCATGTCGACCAGCAGCACCCGATGGCCCTTCACTGCCAGGGATGCGCCGAGGTTGGCAGTGGTTGTCGTCTTTCCGACGCCGCCCTTTTGATTCGCGACGGCGATAATGATGGCCAAGAGTGCTCCGCCAGCGGCTTGCTGCAAACGGTGGGGAACGGCGGGCGAAATCGTAGCATAGGGGGAGGGCCGGTGCAACGAACCTTGACAGACATTTCGGGCACGCCTATGCTCCCGCCCGGGTACGGGGCGGACCTGACGAACACGGGCCAGCGCTGGCCCGGGAGATGAACAGCGCGTGATCCGATGCGTGGGCTGCGGTGGGCGCAACGCGCCAGATGCGCAGGAGTGCGAGTGGTGCGCCCGCCCGTTCAAGGAGTCGGCCAGCCGGGGACGCCAGGTTTGGCCGCTGGTGGCTGCGCTCGTCGTCACGCTGCTCCTGGTCGCCCTCGCCTGGTGGACGCTCGCGGCGACCGGCGCGAGCGTCCAGCGCCGTGCATCCCCGGCCGCCGCGACCAGCTCCCTGCCGCCCACACCGACGCGTCTTCCCGCGGCGGTACCGACGCCCCTGCCGCGAGGCGGCCAGGTGGTAATCGTGAACACCGATGGCCAGGGCGCCTCGCTGCGTAGCGAACCGGCCGCTGGCTCCCAGCGGCTCACCGTGCTGCTGGAAGGGAGCGTCGTCCGGGTCGTCGGCCCGGAAGTGCTGGACGGCGACCACGCCTGGGTGGAGGTGCAGGACGACAGCGGCCACCGCGGCTGGGTCCAAGCCGACCTGGTCCAGCCGCTCGACACCGGCACGTCCCTCCCAGGCTAAGACGGCGGGGCGTGCCCTTTGGAACGTGACTGCAGGGCCAGTGGTATACTGGCAGCACCTTCATCGGGTTCCGAGGCAGGCGGGCGTGAGCGAGCGGTACCAGCGCGAGATCGAAGATCTCCTTCGCAGACTCGACAGCCGGCCTGTCCGGGAGCCCGTCTCCTCCAAGCTGGCGCGCCGGACGGCCACATTTCGGGCTGGGCTGCACCGCGCACTGCGCGGGTTCCTCCGGCGCGCGCCGATGGAGCAGTTCATGATCGCCAGCATCGTGCTGGTGCTGGTGTCGCTCATCTGCAACCTGATTCCACCGCTGGCGCTGGTCGCTTATTGGACCAGTGTGTTGAGCATTGTCTTCTTCGTGCTGGCCATTGGGGTTTCGGTGGCCAACCGACGCGCGGCTGGCCCGAGCGGCCCGATCTGGCGCGGCCAGGTGATCGACTACCGCTCGCGCCGCAACCCGGACTTCATGACCCGCCTGCGGCAGTGGCTCCGGCGGCTGCGCTAGCCCGCGCCAGCCGCGCGGAGCCCTCGGGCTAGGCGGTGCGCCGGAGCGCCAGCAGCGCGATCTCCTCCAGCGTGTCGCGGATCGGGCCGGCTGGGAGCGCGGCGAGCGCCTCCCGCGCCAGATCCACCTGCCACGCCGCGTCCTGGTAGGCGCGGTCGATCGCCCCGCTCGCCTTGATCCGTTCCACAATCTCTTCGATCGAGGCGGCTTCGAACAGCTCGGCGAATGCCTGAGGCGACAGCTCCTCGCGCAGGTAGATCACCGGCAAGGTGATGATCCCCTGGCGGAGGTCGCTGCCCACCGGTTTGCCAAGCACCGCCTCGTCGCCCACGTAGTCCAGAATGTCGTCCACCACCTGGAAGGCGAGCCCGAGGTGGCGGCCATAGGCGCGCATCGCTTCCACGTGCGGCTCCGGCGCCCCGCCCAGAATCGCCCCGCCCTCCGCCGCCAGCACGAACAGCGCGGCGGTCTTGCCCCAGATCGTCTCGTAGTAGGCCTCACGGGTGAGCTTCTGGTGCGGCCGGCTGCCCCGCGAGGCCTCGCGCACCTGCCCCTGGACCATCAGGCCGAGCGTAGAGGCGAACAGCCCGATCACGCGCAGGTTGCCGGTGCCGACACAGCGTGCCGCGGACTGGGCGAACAGGTAGTCGCCGACGAGCACTGCCAGCGAGTTGCCAACCCGGGTAAAGAGCGTCGCCTCGCCCCGACGCGTGGAGGACTCGTCGACCACGTCGTCGTGCACCAGGCTCGCCGCGTGCAGCAGCTCCACCCCGACGGCCATGTTGATCATCACCGGGTGGGGTGTCTGGCCAATTCGGCAGGCGAGCAGCGCCAGCCCCGGGCGCAGGCGCTTGCCACTGCCGGGCAGCACCAGCGAGAGCATCGGCCCCATGAGCGGGTCGTCTGGCAGCGCCGTGCGCGCCAGCTCACGCTCGACGTCGCGCAGCTCGTCCTCGACCAGGCTAAATAGCGCCCTCGTGGCAGCCACTCCGCTTCTCCCTTCGGCTATTCCAGCAGCGGATCCAATCCAAACAGCCGCGCCGCGTTGCGCGTCGTCTGCCGGGCCAGGGCTGCTGGTTCCGCCCCGCGCACCTCTGCTAGCCGCGTGAACGTGAGGCGCACCCAGGCAGGCTCATTCCGTTGTCCGCGGCGCGGCGCGGGCGCCAGATATGGGGAATCAGTCTCGACGACGAGCTGATCTGCGGTCGCGCGACGAGCCGCGTCGACCAGCGCGCCTTCGCGTCTAAAGGTCAGCGGCCCGGCGAACGATAACAGAAAGCCCCACCTGGTACAACGCGCCGCCAGCCGCTCATCGCCGGCGAAGCAGTGCAGCACGCCCGGCGGCCGCTCTCGCGACCCCAGTGTGGCGGCCCAGGCTTCGAGCTCCTCGCCCACGGCCTCGGCCGCATCCCGACAGTGGATCACCACTGGCAGGCCGGTCTCGGCCGCCAGCCGGAGGTGCCGGCGGAGCCACTCCAGTTGCAGCTCGGGCGGGGTAAACTGGCGGTAGTGATCCAGCCCCGTTTCACCCACGGCCACCACGCGCGGATGCCGCGCCAGCGCCGCGATCGTCTCGAAGTCGCCCGGCCCTGCCTGTGCCGCGTAGTTCGGGTGGACCCCTACCGTCGCGACGAGCTGCGGGAAGCGCTCCGCCAGATCGACCGCCGCCCGGCTGGATGCCAGGTCATAGCCAACACAGACAATCGCCACCACGCCAGCCTCAGCAGCTCGCGCCAGTACCTGGTCCCGATCGGCGGCGAACTGCTCGTCCATCAGGTGGGCGTGGGTGTCGACCAGGGCCGGCAGAGGCTCAGCCATCCTCGTCCCAGGCGCGGGAGCGGCCGGCCACTAGCAGCGTGATCTCGCCGCGCGGCGGCGTCGCTTCGAAGTGTGCCAGCACCTCGCTCGCGGTACCGCGCACCACCTGCTCGAACTTCTTGGTCAGCTCGCGCGCCACGACCGTCGGACGGTTGGGCAGCACAGCGGCCAGGTCGCGCAGCGAGGCGACCAGGCGGTAGGGCGACTCGAAGGCGACAAGCGTCTCCCCCCGCTCCCGCTGGGCCTCGAACAGTCGCCGCCGCGGCCCGGACTTGCGGGGCAGGAATCCAACGAAGGTGAAGCTATGGGTGGGGAGCCCGGAGATCGCCAGCGCGGCGATCACTGCCGACGGGCCAGGAACGGCCGTTACCGGCATCCCGGCCGCGAGCGCGCCCTGCACCAGCGCGCAGCCGGGGTCAGAGATGCCCGGCGTCCCGGCATCGGAGACGAGCGCCACGTCGCCCTGCTCCAGGCGCGCGAGCAGCTTCTGCACCGCCGCAGCCCGGGAGTACTCGTGGAACGGGATAAGCGGCGTCTTGATGCCGTGGTGCTCAAGCAGAACACGCGTGACCCGGGTGTCCTCGGCGGCGATCAGGTCGACCTCGGAGAGCACGCGCAGCGCCCGCAGGGTAATGTCTTCCAGATTGCCGATCGGTGTCCCAACAACGAACAGGGTGCCCAGCCGCCCCTCCAGCACGCGGCACGCTGCCGCCTTCTTGTCCTGTTATGGCGAACCGCGGCACCGTCTGGCAATCCGCCGCGCCTCGGGCTCCGCTCCACCTGCCGCCGAGGTCACAGATCGGCCACGATCGCCGGCGCGCCCGGGAGCCAATACAACATGTTGTGGTTCGGCCTATGGCGAACACAAGATGTTGCGTCCCATTGCTTGACGCTTGGGCGCGGCGGCTGTTATGCTCACCCCCAGCGAGAGGCTTGATCGGGCTCCGGCAGCACGACGGCGCCTCGGGCGGGGCGCCCGGGCCGCCAGTGTGTCGGGCCCCTTTTTTGTATCCCGCGAACGCGGGCTGGAGGAGACTGATGGCGGATCGTCTCTTGAGCGCGGTGGAGGCGGACGTGCGCGCGGCAACGCAGGCCGCTCAGCGACTGCGCCAGGCGTACGGATTCGACGACGTAGCGCTGGTCCCGGGCTCTGTTACGATCGACCCGGATGATGTAGAGACCTCGTGGCAGCTCGGTCCGTATCGGCTGGCGCTGCCGATCCTCGCCGCGGCGATGGATGGCGTCGTCTCGCCTCGTTTCGCCGCCGCGCTCGGGCGGCTGGGCGGCCTGGCGGTGCTGAACCTGGAAGGGCTGCAGACACGCTACGACGATCCGGAGGCGGTGCTGGCGGAGATCGCTCAGGCACCAAAGGAGGAGGCCACCGCGCTGCTCCAGAAGGTGTACCAGGCGCCGATCCGCGCCGAGCTGATCGGCCGCCGGCTGGAGGAGATTCGCGCCAGCGGCGCGCTCGCAGTCGGCTCGGTGACCCCCGCCCGAGCGGAGCAGTTCGCGCCGCTGTGCGTGGAGGCCGGGGCAGCGGCCATTGTCGTCCAATCCACCGTCACCACCGCGCGCTACCGCTCGCGGCGCGGCTGGCAGCTCGACTTCGCCCGCTTCTGCCGCCAGCAGCCGATTCCGGTGATCGTCGGCAACACGGTCACCTTCGCCGCCACCCTGGAGCTGATGGAGGCCGGCGCGAGCGCGATCCTGGTAGGCGTCGGCCCAGGCGCGGCCTGCACCAGCCGCGAGGTGCTGGGGATTGGCGTTCCGCAGATCACCGCGACGATGGACTGCGCCGCGGCCCGCGACACCTATTACGAGCGCAGCGGCCGCTACGTCCCGATCATCACCGATGGCGGGATGCGGACCGGTGGGGACATCTGCAAGGCGTTCGCCGCCGGCGCGGACGCGGTGATGATCGGCTCGCCGTTCGCCCAGTGCGCCGAGGCGCCGGGCCAGGGCAACCACTGGGGCATGGCGACGCCGCACGGAGCGCTGCCGCGCGGCACCCGCATCAAGGTGGGGGTGACGACTACACTGGAGCGCCTGCTGTTCGGCCCGACCTCCCGCACCGACGGTACAGAGAACCTGATCGGGGCGCTGCGCACCTGCATGGGTGTCTGCGGCGCAGAGACGATCCGCGACATGCACTGTGTGGAGATCGTGCTCGCCCCGGCGATCAAGACCGAGGGGAAGCGCTGGCAGCTCGCGGGCGCGCTGTAGGAATGGAAGCATCCGTGAGCGGTGGGGAGACAGCTCCGGAGACGCACCGACTGCGGGTCTCCGACGACATCGAGATCTCCACCTATCTGGAGATCGCCGAGGCGCAGTCGCAGCGCGCTGGAGCGGAGGCAGAGCCCGGCGGCGGCTCGCCCCAGGAGCCGGCCACCCGCGACGCAGTCGCCATTCTCGACTTCGGCTCGCAGTACAGCCAGCTCATTGCGCGCCGGGTGCGGGAGCAGCACGTCTACTGCGAGCTGCTCCCGCACGACGTGGAGGAGGCGCGGGTCCGGGCGCTGAACCCGCGGGCGTTCATCCTCTCGGGCGGTCCGGCGAGCGTCTACCAGGAGCACGCGCCGCAGATCCCCCGTTTCATCCTGGAGAGCGGTCGGCCGATTCTGGGCATCTGCTACGGGATGCAGCTCCTGGCGCACCAGCTCGGCGGCGAGGTGCAGCCGGCCGACCGTCGGGAGTATGGCCACGCGGTGCTGCGGGTCGCCGACCCGGTGCCGCCGCTGTTCGCCGGGCTGCCGTCTGAGTTCTCCGTCTGGATGAGCCACGGCGACTCGATCAGCCGCCTGCCGCCGGGGTTCCGGGTGCTGGCTAGCTCGGACAACTCGCCGGTCGCGGTAATGGCCCGCGATGGCCTGGTTGGCATTCAGTTCCACCCGGAAGTGGTCCATACCAGCTTTGGGCGGGAGATTATCCGCAACTTCCTGTTCAACGTCGCCGGCTGCCAGGGCACCTGGACCGCCGGCTCATACGTCGAAGAGACGGTGCGGTCGATCCGTGAACGGGTGGGCTCCGGCCGGGTCATCTGCGCGCTGTCGGGCGGGGTCGACTCGGCGGTGGCGGCCATGCTCGTTCACCGCGCCGTCGGCGACCAGCTCACCTGTATCTTCGTCGACAACGGGCTGCTGCGCCGCCAGGAGCCGGAGCGGGTGCTCGACACGTTCCGCCGCCACCTGCGGATGAACGTGGTGCACGTCCAGGCCGCCTCGCGCTTCCTCGCTCGCCTGGCCGGGGTGACAGACCCGGAGCAGAAGCGGAGGATCGTCGGCGACGAGTTCATCCGGGTATTCGCCGAGGAGGCGGAGCGGCTGGGCCAGATCGACTTCCTCGCCCAGGGCACGCTCTATCCGGACGTGATCGAGAGCACCTCCAAAGAGACGCGGGCGGCGGCGAAGATCAAGACGCACCACAACGTTGGCGGCCTGCCGGAGCACCTGCCGTTCCAGCTCATCGAGCCGCTGCGCTACCTGTTCAAGGACGAGGTGCGCGAAGTGGGCCGCGAGCTGGGTCTGCCGGAGGAGATGGTCTGGCGCCAGCCGTTCCCCGGCCCGGGGCTGTCGATCCGGGTGATCGGCGAAGTGACCCGGGAGCGGCTGGAGACGCTCCGCGCCGCCGACTGGGTTGTGATGGACGAGATCAAGCAGGCCGGGCTGTACCGCCAGGTGTGGCAGAGCTTCGCTGTGCTGACCCCGATCCGCACCGTGGGGGTGATGGGCGATTACCGCACCTACGGCCATCTGGTGGCGCTGCGGATCGTCACCAGCGACGACGGGATGACCGCCGATTGGGCGCGTATCCCGCACGAGGTGCTGGCCCGCATCTCCAGCCGGATCGTGAATGAGGTGCCGGGCGTCAACCGCGTGGTCTACGATATCTCCTCCAAGCCACCTAGCACGATCGAGTGGGAATGAAGGTCCTCGTCGTCGGGGCCGGGGCACGCGAGCACGCACTGGTCTGGAAGCTGTTCTCCAGTCCGGCGGTGCGCGAGGTGTACTGCGCCCCGGGCAACGCCGGCACCGCCGCCCTGTCGCACTCGGTGAACATCCGCCACGACGACGTGGCGACGCTGGTCCAATGGGCGGCGCAGCAGCAGATCGACCTCACCGTCGTCGGCCCAGAAGGCCCACTCGCCCTCGGGATCGTCGACCAGCTCGCGCTCAACGGCCTCGCGTGCATCGGCCCGACCCAGGCGGCGGCGCGGATCGAGACCAGCAAGGTCTGGGCGAAGGCGCTGATGCAGCGCCATGGCATTCCGACTGCGCGGGCGGAGGTCGCGGAGAGCCCCACGGCCGCGCTGGAGCTGGCGCGTCAGATGGGCTTCCCGGTTGTCCTCAAGGCGGATGGCCTGGCGGCGGGCAAGGGCGTGGTCGTGGCGCGGGATGAGGTCGAGGCGCGCGCGACGCTGACTGACTTCATGGTGCACCGGACGCTTGGCGAGGCGGCCGAGCGGGTGCTGGTGGAGGAGTACCTGGACGGCGACGAGGTATCCATCCTGGCCTTCACCGATGGCCGCGACCTGGTGGTAATGCCGGCAGCGCGCGACTACAAGCGGGTGGGGGACGGCGACCGCGGCCCGAACACGGGTGGGATGGGCGCCTACGCCCCGGTGCCCTACGTGGACCCGGCGCTGCTGGACCAGGTGCGCGACCGGATCCTGGCCCCGGCCATCGCGGCGCTCGCGGCCGAGGGCCACCCGTTCAAAGGAGTACTGTACGCCGGGCTGATGCTGACCGCTGACGGACCACGGGTGCTGGAGTTCAACTGCCGCTTCGGCGACCCGGAGGCGCAGGCGCTCCTGCCGCTGCTCGACTCCGATCTTGTGGAGATCTTTCAGGCGATCGCCCACGAGGAACTGGGACAGACGCGGCCGCGCTGGCTGAACCTGTCGACCTGCGTCGTCGTCGCGGCGTCCGAGGGCTACCCGGGCCGGTTCCGCCAGGGGCTGCCGATTCGCGGGCTCGACTCCGTCGAGTCGGGAGTGCTGATCTTCCAGGGCGGAACTCGCCGCGAGCCGAGTGGCCGGCATGTGGTGACCGCCGGCGGCCGGGTGCTCTCCATCGTCGGGCGCGGGCGGACGCTGGAGCAGGCGCGCGAGCAGGCATACCGCGGGGTGGCGGAGGTCGGCTTCGACGGGATGCAGTACCGACGCGACATCGCCGCGCAGACCACTCCGCGCGTCTGGCGCGGGCGCCAGCCCACAGCGGCGCCTGTGGTGGCAGCGCCAGCCCCGGCGGGCGAGGCCAGGGCCGCAGCAGTGGAGAGCGCCACGGGAGCCCCGGCCGTGGCCGCGGACCCTACCGCGAGCCTGAGCGCCGCCCTCGCCGCGCTCAGCAGCGCCGTGGGTACGGCGCCGGCCGCGGCCCAGATAGCTTCGGCGCGGGCCGGGATCGTCGGCGCGGGCGCCGAGGATCAGCCGCTGCTGGACCTGGTCGCGGCGGCCTTCGCGCGCGCGGGGGTGGGGTGCGACGCCGCTTGCCTCTCACCCTACCAGGCCCCGGACGAGCTGCGGCGCTGGGCCCAGGGCGCGGCCGAGCGGGGGCTGCGGGTGGTAGTGGCGATCGGCGCCACGGCGCCGCAGCTTCCAGCTCTGCTCGCGGCGATGACGCCGCTGCCCGTGATCGCGGTCGGGGCGCAGCCCACGACTGGCAGCGCCGGCGACGCGCTGGTGGCGCTCCTGGCGCTGCCGGACGGCATCCCACTCGCCGTGGCGGGGGTGGGCGAACCGGGGGCGCGCAACGCAGCACTCCTGGCGCTCGCGATCCTGGCGCTCACCGACCCCTCCGCAGCGGCCGGCTACGCCGCGCTCCGGAGCAGCCGATGATCCCGCGCTACAGCGAGCCGGAGATGGCTCGCGTCTGGTCGGAAGACAACAAGCTGCAAACCTGGCTGCGGGTGGAGATCGCGGTCGCCGAGGCCTGGGCCGAGCTGGGCGTGATCCCCGAGGCGGCGCTGCCAGCGATCCGCGCCGCGACGCTCGACACGGCGCGCTTCGCGCAGCTCGAGGCCGAGACGCATCACGACATGATCGCCTTTGTCCGCACCGTTGCTGAGCGCCTGGGCGACGCCGGGCGGTTCATCCACCTCGGGCTGACCTCGTCGGACGTGCTGGACACCGCGCTCGCGCTCCAGATGCGGGAGGCGGTGGCGCTGCTCGATGGCGACCTGGTGCGGCTGGAGGACGTGGCCGCCGAGCTGGCGGTGCGCTACAAGTACACCCCGATGGTGGGGCGCACCCACGGGGTCCACGCCGAGCCGACCACGTTCGGGCACAAGCTGGCCGGCTGGGTGGCAGTGCTGCGGCGCGACCGCGAGCGGCTCGCCCGCGCCGCCGACGAGATGGCCTACGGGAAAATCTCCGGCGCGGTCGGGACACACGCGAACGTGCCGGCGGAGCTGGAGGAGCGGGTCTGCGCCCGCCTGGGCCTGAAGCCAGAGCCGGTCTCGACGCAGATCGTCCCCCGCGACCGCCACGCCGATTTCGTCACCACGCTCGCGCTGATCGCCGCCACGGCCGAGAACATCGCGACCGAGATCCGCCACCTCCAGCGGACCGAGGTCTGGGAGGTGGCTGAGCCGTTCGAGCGCGGCCAGCAGGGCTCGTCGGCGATGCCGCACAAGCGCAACCCGGAGCTGTGCGAACGCATCTGCGGACTGGCGCGGGTGGTCCGGGCGGCGGTAATCCCGGCGCTGGAAGACGTGACGCTCTGGCACGAGCGCGACATCAGCCACTCCTCGGTCGAGCGGGTGATCCTGCCCGACGCCTGCCTGGCGCTGGACTACCTGCTGCGCAAGCTCGCCTACGTGCTCGAAGGACTGGAGGTGCACGAGGACCGCATGCGTGCCAACCTGGAGGCGTCGCGTGGGCTGATCTACTCCGGCCGGGCGCTGCTGGCGCTGGTGGAGGCGGGCATGTCCCGTAGCGAGGCCTACGACCTCGTCCAGGGCCACGCACTGGCGGTCTGGCGTGGCGAGGGCGACCTCAAGAGCCGCCTGGCGGCGGACCCTCGAGTGCGGGAGCGGCTACCCCCCACGGAGCTGGAGGCGGTGTTCGACCTACAGCACCACCTGCGCCAGATCGAGGTCCCGTTCGCCCGGCTGGGGTTGGGATGAGCCGAGCCGCGTTCCTTCGGCCGGGCGGCCCGCTCCCACCAGCGCGCGCCCGGATCGACCTCCCCGGCGTCCCGCTGCTGGCACGTGGGAAGGTGCGCGAGATGTACGACCTGGGCGACTGCCTGCTCATGGTCGCCAGCGATCGCGTCTCCGCGTTCGATGTGGTCATGCGCGAGCCGATCCCGGGCAAGGGCTACGTGCTCACCGCCTGCTCCGAGCTCTGGTTCGGCCTGACGCGCACGATCGTCCCCAACCACCTGCTGACCGCTGACGCGACGGAGTTCCCGACCGCGCTCCAGCCCTTCCGCGAGCTCCTGGAGGGCCGGGCGCTGCTGGTGCGCCGAGCCCAACGGATCGACATCGAGTGCGTGGCGCGGGGCTACCTGGCTGGCAGCGGCTGGGCGGAGTATCGCGAGCGTGGAACGCTCGCCGGCGAGCCGCTCCCGCCCGGGCTGCCCGAATCGGGCCGCCTGCCCGAGCCGCGCTTTACCCCCGCGATCAAGGCCGCCAGCGGCCACGACGAGAACATCTCGGTGGCGCAGATGGCGCGGCTGGTTGGGGCGGAGCTGACCGAGCAGCTTCAGGCGCTCACCCTGGCGCTGTATCGCTTCGCCCACGACTACGCGCTCCCGCGCGGGATCATCGTCGCCGACACTAAGTTCGAGTTCGGCCTGATCGACGGCCAGATCACGCTGATCGACGAGGCGCTGACGCCGGACTCCTCGCGCTTCTGGCCAGCGGCCGGGTACGCGCCCGGCCGGCCGCAGCCGAGCTTCGACAAGCAGTACCTGCGCGACTTCCTGCAGGCGAGCGGCTGGAACAAGGAGCCGCCGCCCCCAGCGCTTCCCGACGAGGTCATCCAGCGCACCGCCGAGAAGTACCGCGAGGCCTACCTGCGGCTCGCCGCCAGGCCAAGCGGCTCCTGAGAGGCAGCAACCGATGTGGCTCGCTCGTATCTATGTCACCTTGAAGCCAGTCGTGAACGATCCCCAGGGGCTGGCGATCCAGAGCGGCCTGCGCCACCTGGGCTTCTCCGCCGTCCAGTCTGTCCGGGCCGGGAAGTTCCTGGAGGTGCTGCTGGACGTGCCGACGCAGGAGGAGGCGGCGCGTCAGGCGGAGGCGATGTGCCGCCAGCTCCTGGCGAATCCGGTCATCGAGGACTTCCGGTTCGATCTGGAAGAGCGCGCCGGCGATCCCGCCAGCACTGCTTCATCGCGCTGAGCACCGCAGCGGGAACCCGCTGCGTCCCGAGCCGCATCCCGACGCTGCGCGGCCCATGGCAGTCGGAGCCGCCCGTCGCCACCAGCCCGAGCGCCTCGGCCACGCGCCGATAGTGGTCACGGACGGTCGGCCCCTGGACGATCTGCCAGGCCTCGATCCCATCCAGCCCAGCCGCCACCAGCGGCGCGAACGTTCGCGCCGGCAGCAACGGCTCGGATCGACGTAGCTTCACCGGATGCGCGAGCGAGGCGACCCCGCCCGCCGCGTGGATCAAGGCGATCGCCTCGGCAGCGCTGAAGGGGCGCGGCTCGCGGCTGGCACGGAGCAGCAGTTGCCGGGCGTGCGGTGAGCCGCGCAGGATCCCCTGCTCCAGCATCCCGAGCACCAGCGTCGCCCCGCTGACGTAGCGGCCACGATAGCGGGCCAGCGCTGCCTCGTCGATCTCCACCCCCAGCGCCCGCGCCGCGTCCAGCACGTCGCGGACGTGTGCCGCCATCTGCTCCCGCGCTCGCTCCAGCCCCACGACCAGCTCCGGATGTGCGGGATCGATGAAGTACCCCAGGATGTGCGCCAGCCGGCCGTCCCACTCAGCGGTCAGCTCGATCCCGGGGACGACCTCGACGCCGAAGCGCTGGCCGGCCTGCTGCGCCTCGGCGATCCCGCCAACCACGTCGTGGTCCGTGATCGCGATCGCCGCCAGATCGCGCCGCGCCGCCTCCTCCACCACCCGCGCCGGCTCCAGCCGGCCGTCCGAGTAGCGCGTGTGGACGTGCAGGTCGACGTAGGGGGAAGTAAGGGTCGGCTCAGGCTCCGTCAGAGCACACCCTTGGTCGAGGGCACCGCGCCGGCCAGGCGCGGATCGATGCGGGTGGCCTGGTCCAGCGCCCGCGCCAGCGCCTTGAACAGCGCCTCAGCCCGGTGGTGGTCGTTGTCGCCAGCCAGGATCTTCGCGTGCAGGCTCAGCCGAGCTTCCAGCGCCAGCGACTGCAAGAAATGCGGGATCATATCCGTGGGCAGGCCCCCGAGCATAGCCGCCCGGAACGGGGTATCGAGCACCGCCACCCCGCGCCCGCTCAGGTCCAGCGCAACCAGCGCGAGGGCCTCGTCGAGCGGGACGATGGCGTGGCCCATGCGATAGAGCCCGGCGCGATCCCCCAGCGCCTCATGCAGCGCCCGCCCCAGGCAGATCGCCACGTCCTCAGCGGTGTGGTGGGCGTCGACGTGCAGATCGCCCTCGGCCTCGACCGTGATGTCACAGCGCGAGTGCCGTGCCAGCGACTCGATCATGTGGTCGAGGAACCCGATGCCCGTCTTGACCCGGTACTCCCCTTGCCCGTCCAGGTTCAGCTCGGCAGTAATCCTCGTCTCACGCGTCTGTCGGACGCAGCGTCCTCTCCGTGGCTCCACAATCCTTCCGCCCAGTCGTCTCCGGCCGAGTATACCAGGGGCGCCGCGGCCTCTTGCGGCGCGGGGCTGCTCCTCACGGTTTCCCAGGTCACCTCGGGAAACCTTGTCCTGCGCTGGCACACCGGCACCTGGCAGCGGTACCCCCGGCCTTTGGCCCGGCGCGCTCCCCTAGCCACACGCCTCGCTGGAGCGCACCGCACCAACGTCCGAACGGTACGGGTCTGCGACACTGGCGCCCCAGCCCTCGTCTGCTTACAGCAAGTATCTGCTATAGCAGATACTTGCTGTAAGCAGAATTCCCTGCTATGCTCGAGGCGGTGCCCGGGAGGTGCGCTGGTGCTCCTGCTCCATGGCGGGCTGCGGTACGACGCCTCAGACCCGGTGGTTCCGTGGTACGTGATCGGGAACCATGACCCCGCCCGCGCGACTGTTGGGGTCGTCGCGGCCGACCCCGGGCTTGCCCGACGTATTGCGGACGTGTATCGTGCCGCGGGAGTGAAGGACGTGGCCGTACTCTTGCTTGATCGGCCGTTCTCCCTGCTACCCGGCCCGGCCACCATCATCCATCTTGCCGGGGGGCATGCTCCGGCGATTGCGCAGGCCCTCGCCTCGTCCCCTCTCAGGTCACTACTCCGCCTGGCTCGCGAGCGCCGGGTCCCGATCATCGCCGAGAGCGCCGGGGCGATGGCGCTCGGGGTCTACGCCCTCGGCTGCCCCGACGACGACCCCGAGGGCAGCGGGCGGTGCAACGGGCTGGCCTGGCTGGAGCATACTGTCATCGAGGCGCACTTCGAGCAGCCTGCTCGGCTGCGACGGCTCCAGAGCGTGCTCCGGCGCGGCGATGCCACGCTGGGGCTTGGCATCGAAAGCGGAACAGCGCTCGCGCTCACTCAGGGCCACGGCCCACTGGCGCTCGGCCAGGGAGCCGTCCACCTGCTACGATGCACCCTGGAAGGGCTGGAGAGCACAGCCGTGCGGGCAGGGCAACGGCTCTCTCTGCCTCTGGGCACCTGGAAATCAGGGGCGGCGCTCCTGCCACTGCCGTGAACGGGGAAGGCGGGCGGAAACGCTCCAGCTCCTGTCGCTCCCGTCACGAGAGCAGGTAGGCGAGCGGATCGGCGAGGAAGGCCCGCTTGCACGAAGGCGCACAAAACGCGATGACTCGCCCCTGGTATTCCACCGTAGAGCGGGTGGTTGCAGGATCGACGTCCATCAGACAGACCGGGTCCAAGTGGCTGAGCCCACCCGGCTCTTCCAACGCTTCCCCGAAGGGGATGAAGGGGCTCGTCGGTGGGGGGAGGTAGCGCTCGTAGACGTGGCTGACCAGGAGCGGTGGCGGCGCCAGGACCACGCCTGCCGCAAGCATCGCCTGGATGTAGTCGAACACCAGCGGGACGAGCGCGGCGTCATTGAGGTCCTTCAGCCAGATGGAGCGTCCGTGGATCTGCAGGAGCGCGTTGTTCCCGACAGCACACGGGCCGAGACAGCCGGTGAAGGTCAGGTGCAGCCGGTTACGGATCTTCCGCCGCTGCCACTCGTCGCTCCAGAGCGTGTTGTCGAACGGCATCCGCCCCTTCTCGGCCCAGCCACAGCAGCAGTTGCCGTTGGCACGGGAGCAGACGAAAAGGTTGCCCTGCACCTGGACAATGCGGAAGACCTCTCCGCGAGCCCGGACCGCCACCGGCGACCTCGGATGGGCCGTCTCGCCGTCCCCATCCATCAGGGAACCCCCGCGTGATGGCTGTAGCTGCACACGCCGTGTGGGTGGAGATGCTCGTGGATCAGGTTGGCTCGAATCAGGAGCTCGCGATCGGCAAGGATTGCCTCGGCCGGGCCGTCGGCCAGGATGCACCGCTCCTCGCCAAGCACAATGGCGCGGTCAGCGATGATTGGGACGATGTCCAGCTCGTGGGTGGCGGTGATAATCGTTTTGCCGGCATGGCCCAGGTTACGGATCAGGTTCACCAGCACCCACTTGGTGCGCGGGTCGAGCGCCGCGGTCGGCTCGTCCAGCAAGAGCACCTCTGGACGGAGCGAGAGCACCGAGGCGATGGCGGCGCGCTTCTTCTCACCGCCGGAGAGCTCGAATGGGGCACGCGGGGCGAGATGCGTCGCCTCCATGAGCGCGAGTGCTTCGTCGCAGCGTGCCTTGACCTCATCTGAGGGAAGCCCGAGGTGGAGTGGCCCGAACGCGACATCGTCCAGAACGGTTGGGCTGAAGAGTTGGACATCCGGATCTTGGAAGACGAGGCCGACCTCGCGGTGAAAGCGGAAGGCGTCCTGACCGGCCGCGACCGCCGCGATATTACGCCCGAGGGCCCGCATCGTCCCCTCAGTCGGGGCGAGGATGCCATCGAGGAGCTTAAGCAGCGTGGACTTGCCGCTCCCATTGGCGCCGAGCAGCGCGATCTGCTCACCACGGAAGATATCGAGGTCGATTCCGTCCAGCGCAACCTGCCGTCTGTTGTAGACGTAGCGTACCCCACGCAAGGAGAAGATTGGCTCATTGTCCGCTCCGTGTCTCTTCTCAGTCATCGTATCACCCGCTCTACGACAATCACGGCGGCGGCGATGGCGAGCGTTCCGCTGAGCGAGAGCCAATCGGCTGATCGCATCCGATAGGTGCTATAGGTGTGGATCCGGCCGGTAAAGCCACGGGCGAGCATCGCAGCATAGACGTCGTTGCTCATCTTGAACGATTTGCTCATTAGCGTCGCCATGCTGCGGATGATCCAGCGGCGGTCCTCGCTGCCCGTGCTTCGGCCAACCAGACGACTCTTGCGTGCTTCGAACATACTGTTCAGCGCGTGGAGGAACAGGAAGATGTAGCGGTAGGTCATCGAGAGGATCAGGATGAAGACTTCGGGAACGCGCAACGCCTGCAAGCTCTTCAGCACGTCGGCCCAGGGGGTCGTCATCACGAGCAGTACCGCCAACGAGACGCAGACGCCCACCCGGGCGACGAAGACCAGTGCTCCCAACAGGCCGGTGATGGTCGGGCCGATATGTAGGAGTGGCAGCTCGACGAGCTTGGGCCCCGGGCTGAGGAAGATTGAAGGAACGATCACGATCCCAGCGAAGAAAGGGATCCCGAGCCAGACTCGCTTGACGAAGAATTCGAACGGCAGCCGGCTCGCCCAGGCTGCGGCGAGCACGAGCAGGTAGAGCGCGGCCAGGATCACGAGTGAGACAGAGAGGCTCGCCGCGAGCACCGTGGCGACGAACATCACGAGCTTTGCTCTCGGATCCACTCTCTGGAGCCAGCCCGGCTTGCGGGCGTGCTCCTCGGTGAACACCGCCCGCTCGACCGAACCGGCGATCCCGGCCAGCGTGTGTTCAAGCCAGCCGATGTATCCTTCGGGAGTCTTCGCCACCGTTTCCTCGCTCACACCGCCCTCGCTCCAGGAGACCGCGAGGTGGCATCCCTGCCCCGGTCCCGTAGCAGCCAGGCCAGCCCGTACACGACCCCACCGAGCAGCAAGATCCCGATAAGCCCGCTCAGCTCATACCCGAGCGCGGCATGCCAGAGTGGAGCATTTGCGTCGCTGAAGAATGGCAGCGGGATGTTGTAGCCGGATAGCGGCGCGCTAAAGATGCCGGAGAGCTCCTGCAACCCTTGCGGGACATAGCCGAAGGCAGCTTTCACGTCATCCGGGCTGCCCTCGCCAAAGGCAAAGCCCGGCGCGATCAGCCCGAGCGGAGCAAGGATAGCCAGAGCGACAAGCAGGGTACCGGCCGTCTTCAGCCGTTGCGGGAGCAGCAGGCGGACCAGCGGGATGAGGACCGCCGCGAGAACCAGGACAATCAAGAGCATGGTGGACACCCCGGGCCAATCAACCTGGCTCCAGTCGGCACCGAACATCCGGCTTGGATCACCGCCACCAGTGACCAGGCCGGCGACGATGAGCACCACCAGCGCGGTCAGGGCCGCGCCCCCGAAGAGCTGCCAGGCGGGGCGCCGGCTCGGCTCCCCCGCGGGCACCTCCTCCCCGATCACGACGCTGCGGAGCGCGGTAAGGTACTCGGGGTGGCTACGCTGCAGGTAAGCCAGACCAAGCGCAGTGATCAGGGCCTCGACGATGGACGCCCCGAACGCGTGCGCCAGGAGCATCGCCGGGATCGTGGCGCTGAGAGGGTAGGGATTGTACAACGGCTGGCCATTCGCATCCTTGAAGAGGATCGGCTGGATCCCGAGCTCGATCCCGACAGCCAGCGCCGCGACGGTGATCCCGACATAGCCCCCGATGCCCGCCGCCCAGACCCGGCGCGTGGAGAGAATCGGTGAACGCGCGGCGATAGCTCTGTAGGTCCAGTAGCCGGTGAAAGGCAACAAGACGCCCATGTTCAGGCAGTTGGCGAAGATCGCCAGGATGCCGCCGTCGCCGAAGAACAACGCCTGGATGATGAGCGCCACACTCACCGCGATCACCGCCGCCCAGGGACCGAGGACGATTGCGATAAGCGTCCCCCCAACCCCATGGGCCGTGGTACCTCCCGGGACCGGGACGTTGAACATCATGATCGTGAAGCAGAGTGCCGAGAAGACCGCTAGCAGCGGAACGGTGCGGTTGTTGAGAACAGCCTTTACCCGCCGGACAGCGAGCACCCAGGAAGGGACCGTCGCCACCCCCATCCCAACCGAGATGACAGGGCTCAGATAACCGTCAGGGATATGCATCTGGATCCTCCTCTGCCGCTCCGCACCCAGCGCGAGCCGTCTGCCCGACTGGCGGAGAGCCGCTCGAGAAACAAATAGCTGCTACTGCAAGACTTTGCAAGAAGTGTGCAATTCTTTCGCTCCACTGTCAAGCGCCCCGCCGGCATGATCTCGGCCCTTGGGTGTCGCAGGGGAACAGCCTGAGCCGACGCTAGAGCTCGGTGGCGTGGCTCCCTCTGGAGAAAGACGTTTCCCCCCGAGTAGGCGTGCTCCTCCGCGCTCAGGGCCATGACGCCACCATGGCCGGGGAGGGGGCGTGAGGGCGCCCGGCAGCGGTATCCCGTCCTGACGCGTTCCCGCCGCATGCTCCGCGCCGTGCCGCGCTCGGCCGGCGTCTCGGGGCAGGCAGGCGACCAGCGCCTCTGGGACGAAAGACCCTGGGCTTGCATATCCTCGTTATTGCATGCGTTCGCAGCGTGTGGTAGTCTTGACCGGTCGGCCGATGCACCAAGGAGGGGCGGCATGGCTTCGATTCTTCGCCCGATTGCGCAGCACTTCGACCGTGGCGAGCGGCTCCGCCTCGGGGGCTTTTTCGGCGTTATCGCCCTGCTCCACCTCATTGGCTGGGGCTTTCTGCTCCTGGAGGCGCCACGCTACCCGGCTCTGCTTGGCCTGGGGTTCTTGGCCTATAGCTTCGGGCTGCGCCACGCCTTCGACGCCGACCACATCTCGGCGATCGACAACACGACTCGGAAGCTGCTTCAGCAAGGGCGCAAGCCGATGGGCGTCGGCTTCTTCTTCTCCCTCGGCCATTCCAGCGTTGTCTTCGGGATCGCGCTCGCGCTCGGCTTCGCCGTCAAGGCGATCGTGGAGGGCGTGGTCGACGACAACGGGGAGCTGAAGAACCTGGGCGGGCTGATCGGGACCAGCGTCTCGGGCGTGTTCCTGCTGGTGATCGGCTTCCTGAACCTGCTGATCCTGCTGGACATCATCGCCACCTACGCCCGGATGAAGCGCGGCGAATACGACCGCCGCACGCTGGAGCAGCACCTGGTCTCGGGTGGGGTGCTGACGCGGATGTTCCAGCGCCTGTTCAAGCTGGTGACCGAGAGCTGGCACATGTACCCGATCGGGTTCCTGTTCGGCCTCGGCTTCGACACGGCCTCGGAGGTCGCCCTGCTCGCCATCTCCGCCGGCGCGGCTGCCCAGGGCCTGCCGTTCTTCGCGATCGTCTCACTGCCGATCATCTTCGCAGCCGGGATGTCGCTGATGGACACTGCGGACGGGGCGTTCATGGCCAAGGCCTACGCCTGGGCGTTCGCCAGCCCGATCCGCAAGCTCTTCTACAACATGACCATGACCGGGCTCTCGGTGTTCGTCGCCCTGTTCGTCGGCGGAGTTGAGGTGCTGCAGATCCTGATCAACCAGCTTGACCTCCAGGGCGGGATCTGGGACGTGATCTCGGGCCTCGATTTCGGCGACCTGGGCTTCATCATCGTCGGCGCATTCATCGTGAGCTGGATCGTCGCCTTCACCATCTTCAAGCTGCGGCGGGTGGAGGAGCGCTGGGGCGCGATGCTCGGGGGTAGCGAGCCCGCCTGATAGGCATCTCGCGACCGGCTCGGCGCGGCCACCAGGGCCAGCGTGCCGCGGGGACACTGGGGAGTTGCTACAGGGCGTGGCTGGGCGATGCCTCGGCAGCGAGCAGGACGGCAGACCGCCCGGGGAGAGCGACGGTCGCGTCTGCCTCCACCGTAGCCAGCGTGCCCGAGCCGCCGAAGCGGGGTTCCTCGGTGTCTAGCAGGGGGTGCCAGCCCCGAGACGTCGCCCCGGCCAGCTCGGGGAGACGAAGGGTTGTCGGGTCGCCGAAGTTGGCCAGGAGCAGGCGCTGCTCGGCGCCGCGCCAGAGCCGCACGGCGAGCAGGCTCTTGCTGAGCGCCCGCGCCTGCATCGCGTGGCGGTCCTGCATAGCCAGGACCGGATCGCTGTGACGCAACCGCAGCAGCTCCCGATGGAGGAGGAGGATCTGGCTCCCTGGCGGGCGGTCCAGCTCGCCCAGCGGCAGCTTGGAGGCGAGAAAGGTCGCCTCAGCCTGCGGATCCGGGATGCGCGCCGCCGAGGCGGCATCGGCGAACGCGGCGTAGTCCTTGAACTCCTGCCGCCGCCCTTCGGTGACTAGCCGTCCCAGCTCGCCGCTGTGGTCGGTGAAGTACAGGAACGGCGACGAGGCGGCGAACTCCTCGCCCATGAACAGCAGCGGGGTATAGGGGAGCGTCAGCAGCAGCGCCGTCGCCGCCCGGAAGCGGGGCAGGTCGAGCGTGTGGTGGAGACGATCGCCAAAGGCGCGGTTGCCGACCTGGTCGTGGGTTTGCAGGCAGTACTGGAGCTGCCAGGCGGGCCGGTCGCGCGCCGGGCTGCCGCGCGGCCCTCCGGCGTAGCGAGAGTACTGCCCCTCGAACAGGAAGCCCTGGTTGATCGTTCGCGCCACCTCCTCCAGTGTTCCCTGGTAGTCCTGGAAGTAGCCCTCATGGTCGCCGAGCAGGAAGCGGCGCAGCGCGTGGTGGAAGTCGTCGGCCCAGATCACATCGAAGCCGAAGCCGCCCTGCTCGACCGGCAGCAGGTAGCGCACCTCGTTTTCGCTCGTCTCCGCGATGAGGACGATCTGCCGCTCGGGCGGGAGCGAGTCGCGGAGCGTTTCGGAGAGCTCCGCCAGCAGGTGAGGCTGCGAGGCGTCGTGGATTTTGGAGGTGGCGTCCAGGCGCAGGCCATCCAGGTGATAGTCGTGGATCCAGGAGCAGGCGTTGTCGATGACGAGCTTGCGGACCCACTCGCAGTTCGGGCCGTCGTAGTTGACCGCCTCGCCCCACGGTGTTACGTAGCGGTCGGTGAAATAGTCGGGGGAGTACTGCCGCAGGTAGTTGCCCTCGGGCCCAAAGTGGTTGTAGACGACATCCAGGATGACGCCGAGGCCCGCCTGGTGTGCGGCGTCGACCAGCCGCTGGAGTCCGGCCACGCCGCCGTAGTTGCGGGTCGGGGCGAACAGATAGACGCCGTCGTAGCCCCAGTTCCAGCGGCCGGGGAACTCCGCCACCGGCATGAGCTGGAGCGCGGTGACGCCGAGGCGCTTCAGCCGATCGAGCTGGCCGATCAGCGCGTCGAAGGTGCCCTCGGGCGTGGCAGTGCCGACATGGCACTCGTAGATTACCAGCCCGCGAACGTCCAGGCCACGCCAGTTAGCATCCTGCCAGCGATGGGCATGCAGGTCGACCACCTCGGAAGGGCCGTGGACACCCTCGGGCTGACTGCGCGAGTAGGGATCAGGGAAGGCAGCGTCGTCATCCAGCCGGTACTTGTAGCGCAGGCCGGGTCCGCCCCCTGGCAGCAGCGCGGACCAGACGCCTTGGCCCTCGTGCGCCAGCGGCAGACGCTGCACTGAGGCGCCGTACAGCTCCACCGCGACCCGCCGGCGCCCGGGCGCCCAGACTCGAAAGCGAACGCCCTGGGGAACGAGCGTGGCGCCCATCTCCAACGTACCGGCCGATCCGCTCATCTGTGCCCGGCCCTACCCGGCACGTCCAAGGATCAGCACCACCTCGGCCGGAGCGAGCGCCAGATACTCCGGCACGGGCTCCCCGCCCAGCGGCGCGGTGTCTCGGCAGAGGCGCACCAGCCGTACCGCCGGGCCCGCGATCCCCAGCTCCCCCGCCGGCAGCCAGCGCTCCTCGTACCAGGCCTTGTTGATGGTCACCCAGCCGACCTCGCCCGGCGCAGCCGCGGAGCGGCGTTCAAGCACAACCACGTCCGGGGCCCGGGAGTCGATCCGGCGCAGGCTACCCTCCCCATGCAGCAGCGGGGTGCTGGACTTGAAGCGATTGACCCGCGCCACGAAGCCGGTCAGGTCGAACAGGGGCGTCTCCCAGTCGCTCGGCTGGGTCTGCACCACGTCCAGCCGGCGGCGGAAGCCGTACTCGTAGCCGATCGGGAGCATCAGTCCGGCCGAGTAGGTGGCGGCGAAAGCGTAACGCTGGCGCTGGACCGCCTCGCTGCCGCCGGTCTCCTCGGCCAGGCGGGGGGTATCGTGCGACTCCGGGAACGCGATAGAGGGGATACTTTCGAACTCGTGGTGCTGCTCGAGCGCCCAGGGCGCCTCGAAGTCCCACCACTTGGAGCTGTTGAAGAAGAAGTGCAGCCCTGAGGCGCGCAGCGCCCGCGTCTGCTCCAGCGTGCAGCCGAGCGTTTCGGCGAAGAAGTGGGCCTCGGGATTACGCTGCGCGGCGACGTCCACTAGCCGCCGCCAGAGCTCGGCCGGCACCTTGTAGGCGGCGTCGCAGCGAAATCCCTCGAACCCGAGCTCCAGGTAGGCCTCCACCAGCCGCTCCCAGTAGGCCCACAGCGCCTCGCGGTCCCGGGAGCCTGCGTTGTCGATCTCCGCCAGGTCGCCCCACACCGTGCGCTTCGAGGGATCGTCCGGGTCGACCGCGTAGGGGCTTTCCACTGCCCCGTGCGCGTTGCGGACGTACCAGTCCGGGTGCTCATGGACCAGCGGCGAGTCTTTCGAGGTGTGGTTGATCACCAGGTCGACGATGGGGCGCAGTCCAAGCTCGCGGATCTGGCGGAGGATCGGGCCGATCACCGCCAGGTCGTCGCTGGCGGCGCCGGCCGGGACAAAGGCGGGGTTCAGCCGGTAGTAGTCCTTGGTGGCGTACAGGCTCCCGGAGAAGCCCGGCTCGCTGATCGGGTTGAGGTAGAGCCAGGTGAAGCCCAACGCCGCGGCGCGCTGGCAGTGGGGAAGCCACTGGTCAGCGCGGCCGGCGAGGCGCGGGAACAGGTTATAGATGATCGGCGTCTGGAGCGGGCTGGCCGGACTCATTCCATCGGCTCGCGGAAGCTCGGCTCGCGCAGCACGACTTCGACGCCGTTGATCGGCCCGACGACGGCCGCCCGCACCCGTTGCATCGCCTCCTGGCCGAGCACGCCCGCGCTCTCGACCGCGCCGGTCGCAGCCGCGGTCGCCAGCTCCTCCACTGCCAGGCCCCGGTCACGCGCGGCATCGATCGCCCCGGCAACCACCTGCTGGGCCGCCTGCTCCAGGTCGCCAGCGACCTCCGCCGTCTCCTGCACGACGTAGCGGGCCAGCGTCTCGGTCATCGTCAGCACATCCAGCCCGGACTCAAAGGTCGCGTCCAACCCGGCGCGCACCGCGCTGCGCGCCACCCGCGCCAGGTCCTCGCCCGCCTCGACCGCGGCCTCCAGCGTCGCGCAGATGCCGGCCGAGATCGTCTCCTCGGCCACGTCGCCAACCTGGCTCGCCGCCTCGATCGCCCCGCGCGCCGCGCCCGCCGCCGCCTCATCAGCCGTCATGCCCCGGGCCCGAGCCGCGGCCAGCGCCTCGCGGGCGGCACGCGCCGCGAGCATCGCAATATCTCTCCCCGCCTCAATCCCTTGCTGGATCGACTGACTCGTTGAGGCGGTGACCGCCGCGACCGCGGCCGGACGCACCTCCTCCGGGACGTCGGTCTCTCGGCCGGTTTCCGCCGCGCCCGCGTTGGCGGGCCGCGGTGGCTGGTCGCCACTGTCGGCATCACGTGCTGGTAGCATCTCTTCCTCCCTCTCCACGCCTCTCACTTTGTTCACGCTCGCTCAGCAGCAGGCGTTCCACGGCCTCCAGCGGAATCGCCACCCAGTCCGGCCGAGTGTTCAGCTCATAGTTCAGCTCGTACAGCGCCTTGGCCGCCTCAAAGAGACGAACAAGCCTGCCAAAGGTATCGGCAGCCGCGGGAATCAGATCCGACGCGGCTGTGGCGCGGCGGTAGCCGCGCAGATAGGCCGCGCGCGCCAGCCGCTCCCACAGGCTCGCCGACGTTGGCGCCGCCGCCCCTGGCTCCCGCTGCGCGGCATGGGCGGCGTAGCCGAACGAGCGCAGCATCCCGGCCACGTCGCGCAGGGCCGGCTGCTTGGCCCGCCGCTGCTCCAGCGGCCGGGCCGGCTCGCCCTCGAAGTCGATCACTGCCCAGCCGCTGCTGGTCTTCAGCACCTGGCCCAGGTGGTAGTCGCCGTGAATCTGAATCTGCCTCAGCCCGGCCGGGTCGATCCGATCGACGAGATGGTCCAGCAGCGCCAGGAGCTCCGGCTCCCGCGCCAGCAGCCGCGCCGCCCTCGCCCGCTCCGCCGGCGCGGCCCAGGCCAGCCACAGCCGCAGCCCGGCGAGGGCGCGGCGCGCCTGGTCCAGCAGATCCTCACGCCAGGCGGCGACGTCCCGCGGGAGGATTGGCCGCGGGGCGAAGTCAGGGACGTCCGGCCGCGACCCGAGCGCCAGGTGCATCCGCCCGGTGACCTCGCCAAGCTGCTCGAGCTCATCCAGCAACCCGCCGGCCATCTCGCGCAGCCGCGCCTCCGCCGGGTCGGACGCCAGCGCCCCAAGGGTGGCGGAGAGCTGGCGCAGGACATAGCTCCAGCCGTCGCCCTGGTTCGGGAGAAAGTCCTGCAGCAGCCCGAGTGTGGCGACGTGGCCATCCATCCGGTGGTAGCCGACGCTCCCGCCCAGCAGCGGGGTATCGCGGAAGTCGGTCCAGCGGCCGAAGAACGCGGCAATCTCCAGGTCACGGCTGATACCCCACTCCAGCCGGCGGTACAGCTTGAAGATCCAGCTATCGCCGAAGCGAAGCGAGGTATTGCTCTGCTCGCCCCTGAGCAGCGCCGGCGGGGGCGCGGGCGCCGCCCGCGCCAGCCGCTCGGTCGCCTCGAACGTGATCGCCCCGTGCGCCGTCGGCAGGCTGGCGCCCTCAGTGAGCCGGCGGAGCAGCAGCGACCCGAACGCTGGCGCCAGCAGCGCATCCCACACCCCCCAGCCACCCTCCGGGGCGTCCAGCCAGAGGAACGGCGTGGCGTCGGCAGGCAGGCCAGCACCAGCGCCTGGCCGCGCCACGAGGAGCGGCAGGCTGTAGACCTCGGGCTCGCCCGCGTGGAAGTCGACTCGGATGAGGGCCATCACGACCAGTGGCTGGTCCGCCAGCAGTCCGTAGTCGAACAGGGCGAGCCCCTTCACCGCGCGCCCCTTCCCCGCGAACCAGCGCCGCGTCTGAAGATACTCCAGCGGGATCGCGGCGACGAGGCTGGCAAGATCGCCAGCCAGCGGCGGCGGGCCGGGAAGCTGGCGGACCGCCAGCCGCGGGAGAGCGGCGGGGCCGCCGCTAGGCATAGCCGCCTCGCTGGCGCTGGCTCTCGTCCAGGACGAACCAGTAGAAGCCGTGTGGGCCCATCGTCAGTAGATAGGGCAGCTCGCCGATCGCCGGGAAGGCGTGCATGCCGAACACCTCCACCGGCACCGCGCCGGCCAGGTGCCGCAGGTCCAGCTCGACCGCCTGGGCGAAGCGCGACAGGTTGCAGACGATCAACAGCTTCTGGCCCTGGTACTCGCGGAGGTAGGCGAGCACCCGCTGGTTGGCCGGGTGCAGCCACTGGATGGAGCCGCGGCCCAGCGCCGGGTAGCGCTTGCGAATCGCGATCAGCCGTTTCATCCAGTTGAGCAGCGAGGTGGCGACCCGCGACTGCGCCTCGACGTTGACCGCCTGGTAGCCGTACACTGGGTCGACGATGACCGGGCTGTACAGCCGGGCCGCGTCCGCTCGGGAGAAACCCGCATTGCGGTCAATGCTCCACTGCATCGGGGTGCGGACGCCGTTGCGGTCGCCCAGGTAGATGTTGTCTCCCATCCCGATCTCGTCGCCGTAGTAGATCACCGGCGTTCCGGGCAGGCTCAGGAGCAGGCAGTTGAGCAGCTCGATCTGCCGCCGGCCGTTCTCCATCAGCGGCGCCAGCCGTCGGCGAATCCCCAGATTGAGCCGCATCCGCGGATCCGAGGCGTAGGAGTAGTACATGTAGTCGCGCTCGGCGTCGGTGACCATCTCGAGCGTCAGCTCGTCGTGGTTGCGCAGGAAGATCGCCCACTGGCAGCTCTCGGGAATGTCGGGCGTCTGCTGGATGATCTCGACAATCGGAGTGCGGTCCTCCCGGCGCAGCGCCATGAAGATCCGCGGCATGATCGGGAAGTGGAACGCCATGTGGAACTCGTCGCCATCGCCGAAGTACTCCCGAACGTCGGCTGGCCACTGGTTTGCCTCCGCCAGGAGCATGCGGTTCTCGAAGCGCTCGTCGATGAAGCGGCGCAGCTTCTTGACGAAGGCGTGCGTCTCCGGCAGGTTCTCGCAGTTGGTGCCCTCGCGCTCATACAGATAGGGGATCGCATCGCAGCGCAGCCCATCAACCCCCTTGTCCAACCAGAAGGCAACGATGTTGAGCATCTCTTCGTGCACCTTCGGGTTGTCGAAGTTGAGATCGGGCTGATGGCTGAAGAAGCGATGCCAGAAATACTGTTTGGCCACCGGATCCCAGGTCCAGTTCGAGCGCTCCGTGTCGATGAAGATGATTCGCGCGCCCAGATAGCGCTGATCGGTGTCGCTCCAGACGTAGTAATCTCGGTAGGGAGAGTCGGGCGAGCTCCGCGCAGACTGGAACCAGGGATGCTGATCGGATGTGTGGTTCATCACCAGCTCGGTGATGACGCGAATACCTCGATTATGCGCCTCATCCAGGAACGCCTGAAAATCTTCGATCGTGCCGTAGTCAGGGTGAACGGAGTAGTAGTCGGCGATGTCATAGCCGTCGTCCCGCAGCGGTGAGGGGTAGAACGGTAATATCCACAGGGTGTTGATACCGAGGTCTTGCAAATAGTCAAGCTTCTCCATCAAGCCACGAAAGTCGCCAATCCCGTCGGCGTTGCTATCGTAGAACGACTTGACAGGCACCTCGTAGATGATGGCGTCTTTGTACCACAGGGGATCGGGAACGATCATCGCCTCCGCTCCACTACCTGCAACCTGGAGGCCCCAGGGAGCTGGCCGGACACCCGGGGAGCGTGCCTCGCACCGCTCGGCCGGCGCATCACGCCCCACCGTGCCGGGGCCGCGCCACCCGCAAGATCACGGCCGGCTCGACCTGGGGATCGAGCCGCACTGTCTGCACCTCACCCTGCCATTGTAGCGGGGTATTCGTGATCAGCTCGCAGACGTCGTACGGCTCGTCCGGGCCAATGCCCAGCTCGTGCAGCGGCAGCCGTAGCGCCGACTCGTGGGTCTGGTGCGGGTCCAGGTTGACCGCGACGAGCACCACGTTCGCCAGGTCCGGAGTCGCCTTGCCATAGAACAGGACGTTGGGGTCGCTGGCCTCGTAAAAGCGCAGGTTCTTGTAGAGGTGCAGCGCCGGGTTTTCGCGTCGAATCCGGTTGATGGCTGCGATATACTCCTTGATGTTTCCCGGGCGGTCCCAGTCCCACACCTTGTACTGGTACTTCTCCGAATCGACATAGTCCTCCGTGCCCGGGAAACCGCGCGCCTCGCACAGCTCGAAACCGTTGTAGATGCCGTACACCGACGACAGCGTCGCGGCAAGCACCAGCCGCAGTTTGAACGCCGGCCGCCCCCCCGTCTGGAGAATCTCGGGCAGAATGTCCGGTGTGTTCACGAACAGGTTCCCCCGCAGGTACTCCCTCGGCTCCCATTGCGTGAGCTCGGTGAAGTACTCGATCAGCTCAGTCTTGTGATTGCGCCAGGTGAAGTAGGTGTACGACTGGGTAAACCCGGCCTTGGCGAGGAACTTCATCACCTTGGGCCGCGTGAACGCTTCGGAGAGAAAGATCACATCCGGGTATTGTGCCTGCACCTCGGAGATGAGCCATTCCCAGAACGGGAGCGGCTTCGTGTGGGGATTGTCCACCCGGAAGATGCGGACGCCGCGCTCGGCCCAGAACAGGACGATGCTCTTCAGCTCCTCCCAGAGCGCCTGCCAGGTGTCGCAGTAGAAGTTCAGCGGGTAGATGTCCTGGTATTTCTTGGGCGGATTCTCGGCGTAGCGAATCGTCCCATCCGGCCGATGATAGAACCACTCCGGGTGCTCCCTGACGTAGGGATGGTCCGGGGAGCACTGAATCGCATAATCGAGCGCGACCTCCATCCCCCGCGCGCGCGCCGCGGCGACGAAGTGCTCGAAGTCCTCTAGAGTGCCCAGCTCGGGATTCACCGCCTTGTGCCCGCCGAAGGCGTTGCCGATCGCCCAGGGACTGCCGGGGTCGTTCGGCCCGGCGACCAGCGCGTTGTTGCGCCCCTTACGCCCGGTGATCCCGATCGGGTGAATCGGCGGCAGATAGATCACATCGAAGCCCATCGCCTGAATGTCCGGCAGGCGCGCCTCGCACTCGCGGAAGGTCGCGGAGCGGGTCGGGTCGGTGCCCTGGGAGCGGTGGAACATCTCGTACCAGGCGGCGAACTGCGCCTGCTCGCGATCTACGACGACCTCCAGGACACGGTCGTAGCGGGAGGCCAGGGTTCGATCCGGGTAGCGCTCCATCAGCTCCCGCAGCGCCCCGTCGGCCGCCAGCACCACTGCAGCGGCCTGGTCAGCAGCGGCCAGCCGTTCTCGCCAGCGCCTCAGCTCCGACCGGTCCGGCTCCGGCGCCCGCTCGGCCGCGGCGGCGATGAGCCGCTGGCCCTCCTGCAGCTCGCTGGCGACATCCTCCCCCGCGTCGAACTTCTTGCGCAGGTTGCGCCGCCAGCTCTCGAAGTCATCGCGCCAGGCCTCGATGGTGTAGATGTAGCGGCCGATCTGCTCCAGCCGGAAGCTACCCCGCCAGCGGTCGTTGTCGAAGAACGTCATCGGCGCCTCGCGCCAGCGCGTCTCCTGCTTCGGGCGGTACTTCAGCGCCGCGGCCAGGACGTCGTGCCCTTCCGCGAAGATGTCTGCCCAGACCTCGAACGTCTCGCCGACGATCCGCTTGACCGGATACCTCCCGCCATCGAGCTCCGGGTACACTGCCTCGATCACGATGGTGCGTAGCCGATCTTCCGTGAGACGCATCATCCCCCCGCGCTCCGCGGCTCCACGCGCTCCAGCAAGGCGACCGGGAAGCGAGCCAGGACCTCTTTCAGCGCCAGCCCAGCCCGCCCGGCTCGAGTCCCGGCCTGGACCAGCTCACCGGTGAAGCAGTTCCGATAAGTGTCTGTCCCGCCGCCTGGGAGCCGCAGCCAGGTGTCGTTCCAGACCGCTTCGCCTATGGGCGAGGTCGCCGCTCCCCGCAGTAGCCCGGCGACCAGGACGGGCGCAACGGCGACCACGCTCTGTCCGCCCACCACCCGAGCGAAGGCGCAGACGTGCTGCCGGGCGGGACCGCTCGCGCGGAGCGGGACGTACGCGCCGGCCTGGAACAGCTCCGGGCACTGCCGGCGGAGCAGCAGACTTTGCTGGATGACGTAGAGCTTGATCCGGCCGTCCTCTCGCGTCTGGAGTAGCTCCTCGGCCAGTCGCGCCCGCTCGCTCTCGGGGCACTGGAGCGTCTGCAACGCCTGGATCCGGCGGGCGAAGTCGACCGGGCGGCGGTTGTCCGGGTCGACCAGGCTGAAGTCCCACAGCTCGGTGCCCTGGTAGAGATCCGGCACCCCCGGCGCAGCCAGCTTGAGCAGCGTCTGCGACAGGGAGTTGAACATCCCGAGCTGCGCGACCTTGGCAGCGAGCGCCTGGAAGTCGTCCAGGAACGGGTTGGGGCCGCTGCGGTCCAGGATCGCTTCGACGAAGTGCCGCATCGCCTCCTCATAGGGCGCGTTGGCGTTGATCCAGCTCGTATGGACCTTGGCCTCCTTGAGCGCTTTCAGCATGTAGGCGACGATGCGCTCGGTGAACGCGCCTAGCTCCGCCTCGTCCAGCGGACCGAGCGGCCAGGTGCCCAGCAGCGTCTGGTACAGCAGGTACTCGTCGTTGCGGTCCGGCGCCGGCCGGCCATCCACCAGGGTCCGCTTGCGGGCGTTCAGCCGGCTCCAGCGGGTCAGCGCCGCGCTCCACTCGCGCGGCAGCTCCGACAGCACGTTGATCCGGGCACGTACGTCTTCGCTCCGCTTGGTGTCGTGGGTGGAGGTGGCCGACAGGCTCGCCGGCCAGTGTCGGGCGCGCTCCAGCATGAAGCGGTGGAATGCGGCGACGGAGGTGCCGAACTGCCCCGGGTTGCCGCCCACCTCGTTGAGCGAGACGAGGCGGTTGTAGCGATAGAACGCGGTGTCTTCGACCCCCTTGGCCATCACCGGGCCGGAGGTCTGCTGGAAGCGCCCAACAAAGCGGAGCAGCTCGGCCCGCTCCTCATCTGCCTCGGGCTCCGCCAGCTCTAGCAGGAGCGCCCGCCGCACGAAGTCGAAGATCGAGGGATCCGTACGCGGGTTGCGCCGCCGGGCATCCGCCACCGCCGCCTCGATCACCGCTCGGTCGGCGTCGGACAGCGCGCCGGTGAACGGATCGACGTAGGTGCGGTACACGGGCATCGAGGCGATGATCTCGCGGATCACGAAGGTGAGGCTGTTCAGGGTGAAGTCGCGGTACAGGCGGCTGCGGGAGGCGATCCGCTTGAGCTGGTAGCCGAGCTGATTCACCTCGGCCGCCAGGGAGATGAGCATGACCATCTTCTTGGCCGAGTTGGCGACGTCCTCGAAGCGGACGGGGCCGCCGATCACCCGCGCGTAGAGCGCATCGAACGCTGCCCGGTGGTCACGATTGACGAAGATGCCGTTGAGCACGTTCAAGAAGTCGTAGCCGGTCGTGCCGTGCACCGGCCAGGACGCGTTCAGCCGCTCGTCGCCGACCAGGACCTTCTCGACCACCAGGTACATCGGCCGCAGCGCCGGCGAGGCGGGGTCCTGGGCGCGGAGCTGCTGGACGCGCTCGATCAACGCCTGCTCCTTGTCAGGCATGCTGGCGCGCTCGGGGCCATCGGGCGACGCCGCGCCGAGGCGCAGCCGAGCGTAGCAATGCTGCTGGAGCCGCCAGAAATAGCCGGCCGGATCGAGCAGCCCATCCGGGTGGTCGATCCGCAGCCCCGTCAGCGCCCGCCGCTGGACCAGCTCCAGCAGCAGCCGGTGCGTCTGGCGGAAGACGCGCGGGTCCTCGACGCGGATCGCGGCCAGCTCGTTGATGTCGAAGAAGCGGCGATAGTTGATCTCCTCCGCCGCCACCCGCCAGAAGGCGAGGCGGTACGCCTGCTCGCCCAGGAGCGCGTCCAAGCGGTCGAAGCTGCGCGGATCCCCGGGCGTGCCGTTGTAGAGCCGCAGGGTCGCCTCGATCGCTGCCCGCACCGGTGGGCAGTCCTCGGTGAGCCGAGCAAGCCGTCGCTTGATGATCTCCTTCTCGCGATTGCGCTCGCGCATGCGGCGGGGATCGAGCACCGCGCGCGGCGGCAGGTTGGTCAGAGCGGTAATGATGCTCTGGAGCTCCAGCAGCGCCTCGCTGTCGCTGCCCAGCTCCGTCTCCAGCTCGTCCAGCCGCTGCTGGAGCAGCGACACCCAGGATTTGGGCTCCAGCGGCAGGAGGCGATCGTAGCAATGGAGGAAGAAGGCCCCGTCGCGATACGACAGCCGCAGCTCGCCCTGCTCCAGCACCCGGCCGTACTGGTCGCCGAGGATCGGCAGGACAACCTTGTAGCGGTCCTGAACGTCGGGCTTGAGCGGCGTCCAGTCGATATCGAAGAAGCTAGCGTACAGCGAGCTGGGGCCATTCTCCAGCACATCGAACCACCAGGTGTTGCGAACGTCGCCGATCCCCATGTGGTTGGGGACGAAGTCGAGCACCTGCCCCATCTCGCGCGCGGCCAGCGCCGCTAGCAGCTCGGCATAGTCCTGTTCGGTGCCGAGCTCGGGATTCAGCGCGTTTGGATCCGCCACGTCGTACCCGTGCGGGCTGCCAAAGCGCGCCTTCAGGTAAGGCGAGGCATACAGGTCGCTGATGCCGAGCGCGTGCAGGTAGGGCACCAGGCGCGCGGCGGCGCGGAAGGTGAAGCTGGCATTGAACTGCAGCCGGTACGTCGCGCTCGGCACGCGCGCCGTCTGCACCAGGGCTGAGGCGAGCGCGGGCAGGTCCTGGGTCTCGATCACAACCTGTGGGCAACTCCTGGGTATCTTGAGATGCAGTGTAGCCCGAGCGGGAGCAGGGCCCCGCCAGGGCACGCACGGGTACGTCTGCCGCTCGCAAGTCGCGTTCCGCGCGGGCGGTGGGGCCTGGTGGCGATGTCCGGGCGCCCGCTTGCCTATAATCCGGTTCTGGTCGTCCCGCGAACCACGGCTGGCGCCGGGGCGGGGCGACGCGGAGCGCCATGGCCAGCGAGCATCTCCCCCCATCTCATTCCAGCGTCGACGGCCGGCCGCGCCGCCTGGCTGGGAGCGACACGCCCAGCATCGTGATCGTTGCCAACCGGGGTCCCAACGACTTCACCTGGAAAGCCGACAGCGGCACCTGGGTGGCCCGCCCGGCCAACGGCGGGCTGGTGAGCATGCTCGCCCCGCTCGCCCGCAACCCGAGCGTCGCCTGGTACTGCTGCGTCTCGGAGCCGCCAGACGCCGAGCAGCAACGCCAGGGCCTGTTTACCACCGCGGCGGAGCAGACCGACGCCCGGCTGCACGTCGTCCCGGTCCCGCTGCCGGCGCGGATGTACCACGCCTATTATGGCCAGATCAGCAACGAGGTGCTGTGGATGCTCCAGCACCACGTGATGGGACCGGGCGGCTACCATTCGCTGGACGCGCAGCGACACCAGGCCTGGGAGCAGGGCTACCTGGAGGCGAACCGTCGCCTCGCCGCGGCGATCGCTGCCACCGCGCCGTCGGCCTCCGCCTTCCTGGTGCAGGACTACCACCTGTACCCGCTGCCGGCGCTGCTGCGAGCCGCGTTTCCAGGCACGCCGATCCTGCACTTCACCCATATCCCGTTCCCCGAGCCGGGGGTGATGAAGCTCCTCCCCCGCGCCTGGCGCGACGCCATTCTGGAGGGGATGCTCGGCGCCGACGTGGTCGGGCTGCAAACCCGGCGGGACGTCCAGGGCTTTCTGGACTGCTGCGCGGAGCTCCAGTGCCACCCGGTGGACCGCGAGCGAGGCGTGGTGCAGACCAGCGACGGACGCGAGGTACGCGTTTATGCCTTCCCGGCCAGCGTCGATCCCGCTGCCATCCGACGCACCATGCGCTCCAGTGCCGTGGCGGAGGCGCGGCGGCGGCTGGCGCCCGCCGAGGGCGAGCGGACCATCATCCGGGTAGATCGGCTCGACCCGAGCAAGAACCAGCTCATCGGCTTCCAGGCGTTCGCCCGGCTGCTGGAGCTGCGCCCCGAGCTCCGCGGCAGACTGCGTTTCCGCGCCTTCCTGGTTCCGTCGCGCACCGACCTCGGCGTCTACCGGGCGTACCGCGATGCGGTGTACGCCCTGATCGACGCGATCAACGCCCGCTTCCAGCAGGACTACCAGGGGCCGGCGATCAGCGTGTACTACACCAACGATCGCGAGCAAGCGCTGGCCGCGATGGAGTGCTGCGACGTGCTACTCATCAACTCCGTGGCCGACGGGATGAACCTGGTCGCCAAGGAATGGGCGGTCGTCTCGCGCCGCCCCGGCGCGCTCGTCGTCTCCGAAACCGCCGGCGTCTCGACAGAGGTACCCGATAGCGCGCTCCTGATCTCGCCGCTGGATATCGAAGGCACGGCACATGCGCTGGCCCAGGCGCTGGACATGCCAGTGCAGGAGCGCTCCGCGCGCCTGGCCCGCTTCCTGGAGCGCATCCAGCGCTGGACCGCCGCGGACTGGCTGTCGGCACAGCTCGCCGCCCTCGGCGTCGCTGCCCCCAGCACTCAGGGGCAGCCCGCCCGCGGGGCCCGAGCCGCTGGCTAGCCGCGCTCCCGCTCAGGTCCGCGGCTCAGAGGCTGGAGATGGGCTCCGCGGCAGCCAGAGCCTGCCACGGCCGCCTCTGCGATTGGCTGTCAAACAGGCGCGTGAACAACACGAAAGCCGCCCAGGCGGGCGGCTTTCTATCTTGTCGGGTGGGTGACCCCGGGAGGACTCGAACCTCCAACCGAGTGATTAAGAGTCACCTGCTCTGCCAATTGAGCTACGGGGCCGTCGCGGGCGGATGCCCGCGCAAATTCCAGTATACCCAAGTTCCCCGCTGCCTCTCAAGCAGGAGCGCTGCTCGCAGCTCAGGTGAGGTCCGGTCCTGGCGCGTTTGGCTGCCACGTTGGCTGCCAGCGGCCGCCTGGGCGCGCATCACCAGGAGGAGGTATCAGGGAGTGGTGCCGAAGGTGGGATTCCCCTCAGGGGCATCCGGGACCATCCGCCATCGTTCGCTCCTTCCTGGAAGGCAGCAGCGGTCGTGCTGTTTCTTTCGTTGTCAGTCGCTACATGCCGCCTGGGTTGCTACACCGGTTGCTACATGATGCCGGTCGCGGGCGCTGACCCCGAGGTAGTCCCCGATCCGTCGAGGACCTGCGGGATGGCACTGGCGGGCTTATCGAACAGGGTGAAGCAGAGGGCCCGTACAGCTCACCCAGCAGCGCTGCAGGGGAAGGCGACTGCCACCGAGTTGGTGCTGTCATGCGTATCTCAGCCCACCTCAGCGGACCATGGGCGAGCTCGGCTGCACGGCGACTCAGGCGTGGGCAGTGGCGACCGGCCGTGCTCCACAACAGCCGCTGCCGACTGGTGGGAGCGCTTCGGCCCTATTCCCAGCCATATGGCTGCCCAGATGGCTGCCCGAGAACCAGACCGCTGGGGCGTGGCCAGGGCTTCTCCGCCCACCTCGAATCTGCCTTCCGTGATGCGCTGCTGTCGGCCGGTTCGAGCGCGGAGGGGAGCGGTGGCGGAGCTCATCCTGCGGCAGTTGGCAATTACTGTGGTCCGTGACTGGCAGCGGCGGTTCCCGGATAACTTAGGCGCCGATTGGCTAACAGCCAGCAGCCTTCTCCCGCCTGACGCTTCCGTGCGTGTGTTGGTGACTGACCGCGTGGCTGTGCGAACGCAGCGGCAGAACCTCGTTGGGGTCGCCCCGACGCTCTACGCCGTGGAATAGTCTTCTGCAGTCAGTTTGCCTCACGTATCCCCCGTCCGGATCGCGTTGCTGCATGCGGCTGCGGCGACCGAGCGCATGCGGCGGCGGGAACTTCAGCACTACCACTCGCTTGCGATCCGCATTGAATACCTCGCGCTTGGAACCGGCATGACCATCCGGCCAACTCCGGATGAGACTCGCGCGTGGCGCCGGTACCTCGCCAAGGCGGCTGCCGCTGTAATCGGCGGGGCTGCCGTGGCAGGACCCGGCCCGCGCCGGAATGACGGCGACCCGCACCGTTAGCCCAGCGTAGCCCTACGTGCAACGGTCCCGCTAACTCCGAGCTGTGACAATCAAGATGTCACACGCTGCTGGCATAGTGTGCGGCAGTTACGGCCGACGCGTTGTCAAGCCGTGCAACTGGAGGAGAGATGCCGCATATCATGCCGCCTTCAGCCTTCTGGGCCAAGGTTGGCCCCCGGGCGCGACCGGATCGAACCGAGCCGCAGCCGTATCACCCGCTGATCTGTCACATGATCGATGTCTCCATGGTGGCGCTCGCGCTCTGGCGCAACGCGCTCTCCCCCTGGGAGCGGCGCAGGCTCACCGCCGAGCTGGGGCTGGGCGAGGACGAAGATGCTGCTGGCCGCTGGCTCGCCCTGTGGGCAGGAGCCCACGACATTGGCAAGGCGTCCCCCTCATTCCAGGCGAAGCACGGGGCGGCGCGTGAACGGCTGACTGAGGCCGGTCTGGCGTTCCCGCGCCCGCTGGTCAATGCCCCTCATGGGATAGTCTCGGCGGCAGTGCTGCCGGAGCTCCTCGCCCCGTTTCGCGTACCGCCCCGCCTGGCCCGCAGCGTGGCGATCGTGGTCGGCGGACATCACGGGACCTTGCCGAGTGCTGGAGCGGTGATGGACCTGCCGTCAGACGCGCTCGGCGCTGCCGCCTGGGAGCGCGGGCGCGCCGCTGTGTTCCAGGCGTTTGTGGCCGCGCTGGACCCCACCAATCTGCCGATGCCCACGCGGCTGAGCAATGCCGCGGGAATGGCGCTGGCCGGGCTGGTATCCGTAGCCGACTGGATCGGCTCGGACGAGCAGTACTTCCGCTACCAGTCACAAGACGGCGCCATCCCGGAGCTCGATGTGGCCGGGTACGCGGAAACGGCGGCGGGACAGGCCGACCGGGCGCTCGCTGACCTTCACTGGACCACCTGGCGGCCGGCGTCCCTGCCGCTGAGCTTCCAGCAGCTCTTCGAGCGCGAGGAGCCGCGCCCCTTCCAGGCTGGCATGGTGGAGATCGCCGAGCGCCTCGATCGGCCCGGGCTGGTGCTGATCGAGGCACCGATGGGTGAGGGTAAGACAGAAGCGGCTTTGTACCTAGCCGACCGCTGGGGCCTACTGCCCGGGCTGCGGGGTTGCTATGTGGCGCTGCCAACGCAGGCAACGAGCAACCAGATGTTCGGCCGGGTTGAACGCTTTCTGGCCCACCGCTACCCGGGTGGCATGGCGAACCTGCTACTGCTGCATGGTCACGCGGCGCTGTCCGCCGAACTGCGGTTGCTCCGTGCGCGAGCCGAACGGCTGCTCCATCCCGGTGGGATCTACGACGACGAACCCGGAGCGGACGAGCTCCCGGACGTCCTCGCTGCCGATTGGTTCACCTATCGCAAGCGCGGTCTGCTCGCTCCGTTCGGTGTCGGCACGATCGACCAGGCGCTGCTGGCGGCGCTGCAGATGCGTCACGGCTTTGTCCGACTGCTCGGGCTCGCCGGCAAGACGGTCATCCTGGACGAAGTCCACGCCTACGACGCTTACATGACCGCGCTGCTTGAACGGCTACTTGAGTGGCTGGCGGCGCTCGGCTCCGGGGTGGTACTGCTCTCGGCCACCCTGCCGGCGTCTCGGCGCAGGGCGCTGGTGAACGCCTATCTGCGCGGTGCTGGCGCCTCCCCCATCGGTGCACTGCCTGATGCCGCGTACCCGCGGATCACCTGGATAGATGGAGTTGAGGTGCGAGCGCGCGCAGTCGCTGCGTCCTCGCTCGCCCGGCGGACCGTCCACCTGGAGCGGGTGGACGGCCGCCTGCCGGACGAGGAGGGCGGCGAGTTCCCATTGCTAAAGCGCTTACGGGACGTGCTGGCGAACGGCGGCCGAGTGGCGGTGATCTGTAACACGGTGGGCCGTGCGCAGCGCATCTACCTGGGACTTCGCTCCGCCTTCGCCGGCACCGCTTCAGACGGCGGGCCACGCCTCGACCTGTTTCACGCCCGCTATCTGTTCGAGGAGCGCCAAGTGCGCGAGGAGCGGGCGCTTGAGCGGTTCGGGTCGCCTACCGCGGGGAAGTCCCGTCCCGACCTAGCGATCCTAGTGGCGACGCAGGTTATCGAGCAGAGTCTTGACCTTGACTTCGACCTGCTGGTTACGGACCTGGCGCCGGTCGATCTGATCCTCCAACGCTGCGGCCGGCTGCACCGGCACCAACGGGAGGATCGGCCGCTCACCCTGCAGGCGCCGACCGTCTGGGTGCTGTGGCCGGAGACAGACGCAGATGGAGTGCCTACCTTCGACCGGGGCAGCGCCTCCGTCTATGACGAGCACGTCCTCCTCCGTTCCTGGCTGGCGCTGCTCCGGCTGAATACCCTGCGCCTGCCGGATGACATTGAGCTGCTGATCGAGTCCGTTTACGACGATCGGGGTTGCCCGGAGCATCTCACCGGACCATTGCGCCAGCGGTGGCACGAGACTCGGGCCAGACTCATCGCGACACAGGAGGCAGAGCAAGACACCGCGAAAAGCAAGCTGATCGCCGCGCCGCACTGGCAGGTCCAGCTCTGGGAGATCTCGCCGGACCGGCTGCAGGAGGACAACCCGGAGATCCACCAGGCCTTCCAGGCGCTTACCCGCCTGGCCGACCCAACCGCTTCGGTCGTCTGCCTGTTCGACACCCCACACGGTCCAGCGCTTGACCGCGACGGGCGGCGGCCGGTAAAGACCACCGCCGAGCCGAACCTGGAGCTGGCCGAAGCGCTGCTGCTCCGGTCAATCCAAGTCGGCGATCGGCGTGTCGTCGGCGTGCTGCTGGAGCAGGAGCCGCCGAGCGGCTGGCAGCGCTCAGCACTGCTGCGCCAGCACCGGCTCCTGCTGCAAGGGCCAGATGGTCAGTTGCGACTACCCGACGGCCGCGCCGATTTCGGATCCTGCCGGCTCCGTCTGCACCCGAAGCTCGGACTGCAGGTGCTGGCGGTCCGAGATGGCGGCGGGGAGGGGGCAGGATGAGCCGTGCGCCGCCGTGTTCCCAGATACACCTGCATCACTTCCCGCACCCACCCCATTCGGAGGGACGATGGCGAGCTTCAACTTGATCGATCAACCCTGGATCCCCTGCCTAATGGGCAACGGGACCGCTCACGAATTGAGCCTCTGGGATGCGTTGGACCAAGCACGTCAGGTCCGCGAGATCTACGATCCGTCGCCGCTAGTCACGGTGTCGCTGCACCGGCTGCTGCTGGCAGTGCTGCACCGGGTGCTCGGCCCGCGCAACGCCGACGCCTGGGCGGACCTCTGGGAGCGTGGCTCCTGGGATCATCCGCGACTGCGTACCTACCTGGATCGCTGGTGCAGCCGCTTCGATTTGTTCGACGCCCAGCGCCCGTTCTACCAGACGCCTGAAATCGAGCCAGAGTACGCCGTCTCAGCGGCGAAGCTCGCGCACGAGTATGCCTCGGGCAACAACGCTACGCTGTTCGACCATACCTCGGACAAGCGCGGCCTGGCGCTCCCCCCGGGCGAGGCTGCCCGCGCGGTGGTGGCGCTCCAGGCGTTCGCCGTGGGCGGGCTGGTCTCGCACCGGGCGGGCGAGGACAAGCTCGGGCACAAGTCGGCCAAGGGCGCCCCGCTGGTGAAGGGCGCGGTTGGACTGCTCAAGGGCGAGACGCTGTTCCACACCCTGATGCTCAACCTCGTTCAGTACGACTGTGCGCAGGACCAGCCGTTCGCGTGCCTGGGGGAGGACCGCCCGGCCTGGGAGCGCGACGAGCCGCCTCGGCCGGGCGAGCGCCGACCGTTAGGGTATCTGGACCTGCTCACCTGGCAGAGCCGGCGTATTCGGCTGTTTCCGGACCAGCGAGAAGGATGCACCGTCGTCGCCCGAGCGGCGGTGATGAAGGGGGAGCAGTTCCCCGACGACTACGAGTTGCGGGGCCGGGAGCCGATGGTCGCCTTCCGGGCAAACCCGACTGCCAAGTCGGGCCAACCGGGCTGGCTCCCGCTCGGCTTCAGCGAGCGCCGAGCCCTCTGGCGCGACAGCCTGACACTGATCCAGGCCGCTAGCACGACCAGGGTCAGGCCGAGGACGCTCGATTGGGCCAAGGATCGCGCGGCCGAGGGACTGCTCGGCCGAAGCCCGGTGATCCCGCTGGATCTGCACGGGATGGCGACGGACCAAGCGAAAGTGCTGCTCTGGCGCCACGAGCGACTCCCGCTCCCGCTCGCACTGCTCGACTCCAAGTCGTTCGTCGAGCGCCTCCGCCAGGCGCTCGACCTGGCCGAGCAGGTTGCTCGCCTCTTTGCCCCGACTGTCGACTCGTTCACACAGAACGGGAAGACGATCCAGCGCTCTCGGCCATTCCGGCTACTGGCGGACGCGCTGCTCTCCGCCTCCCGGGCGGGGCAGGACTCGAGCGCGGGGCGGGCGTACCAGGAGCGGGTGAACGCCCTGGTCGAGCATCTCGGACCGGAGCGCGCCTACTGGGCGCGGCTCGGCGCGCCGTTCGGCCGCTTGGTCCTCGCGTTAGCCGATGAGATCGAACGGGGCGCCGACGGCCGAGCCGCGGTCGCAGCATGGGCGGAGGAACTCCGCCGGGCGGCACTGGCTGCCTTCGAGGAGGCAGTAGGTGGGCTGGACGGCTCCGGCCGGGCACTCCGTGCGGTGGCGGAGGCGCAGAACACCTTCCGGCCGCGGCTGAAAGGGCTGCTCAAGGACTACCTGACGCTCCAGAAGGAGGGGGTTGGATGAACATATCTAGGGCGCGCCCGGGCGAACGAGACCGCGCATTTATTGCATACCTAGAGGGGCTGCAGGCGGCGGAGGACCGGGCAGCGTTGGCGGCGCTGCGGCGTGGCCTGGGTCGCCCGCCGGGGACCGCGGCAGAGATGCATCGTTACGTCGTCCCCTGGCTCCCCCGCGAGGAGAGCCCGCGCGAAGATGAGGCGTACTACCTGGCCGCGGCGCTATTTGGGCTGTACCCGGAGGGGAGCTGGCCGCGGGAAGAGGCCGAGCAGGGCTGGCACAACCTAGGCGCCTCGTTCGCCCACCTAGCCAGCAGGGCCGACAGTGGGAGCGTGGAGCAGCGGTTCGTGGCGCTACTCGGCGCTCACCGGGACGATCTGCCCGAGCACCTACGCCACGCCGTGAGCCTGCTTAAGGCCCATGAGGTCCGGGTAGATTGGGTCGAGTTACTGGCCGATATCCGCTGGTGGGACCACGAGGAGCGCCGGGTGCAGCGCCGCTGGGCGCGCGCCTTCTGGGGCGCGGTCGCCGCTGACACGGAATCCAACGCTGACAAGAACCTCGCCGATCAGGCCAAGTAAGAGAGGAAAGGAACGTACGCATGTTCGTGGAGCTGCACATCCTGCAAAACTTCGCTCCGGCCAACCTAAACCGCGACGATACCGGCTCGCCCAAGGACTGCGAGTTCGGTGGCTTCCGCCGCGCCCGCATCTCCAGCCAGTGTCTCAAGCGTGCCATCCGAACCCAGTTCGCCGTCGCCAAGCTGGTCGAGCCCACCCTGCTGGCGACCCGTACAAAGCGGCTGATCGAGGAGATTGCCAGGAAGATGGGCAAAGAGGGCGATCCGCAGGCCCAGAAGGTAGCAAAGTCGGCGCTGGAGTGCGCTGGCCTGGGGGTGAAGGACGACGGCAAGACAGAGTACCTGCTGTTCTTGGCAGATCCCGAGGTGGCTCGGTTAGCCGAGTTGTGCGCCACCCACTGGGACGCGCTCGTCGCCGCGGCCGGTGACGGCAAGGGCGGTAAGAAGGGCGGTAAGAAGGACGATAAGAAGGACGATAAGAAGAACATCCCAGCGGACCTGCAGGGGGCGCTGGATCGGGTGCTGGGCGGCGCCAAAGCGGTAGACCTGGCGCTGTTTGGCCGGATGCTAGCCGACCTACCGGAGAAGAACGTGGATGCGGCCTGCCAGGTGGCGCACGCGCTGTCCACCAACAAAGTGAGCATGGAGTTCGACTTCTACACGGCCGTGGACGACCTGAAGCCGGAAGACACGGCCGGGGCCGACATGCTCGGCACCGTCGAGTTCAACAGCGCTTGCTTCTACCGCTACGCCAACGTGGACACAGATCAACTGCTGCAGAACCTGCAAGGCGACGTCGAACTGGCGCAGCAAGCCGTCGTGGCGTTCCTCCGCGCCTCGGTGGACGCCATCCCGACCGGTAAACAGCACAGCATGGCGGCCCAGAACCCGCCTTCGCTCGTGTTCGCCGTGGCACGCGACCGAGGGCTGTGGTCGCTGGCCAACGCCTTTGTGAAGCCCGTTCGGCCGGATGGGCAGAGTGATCTCGTGGAGCGCTCGATCGAGGCACTGGACCGCTACTGGGGGCAGCTCACCCGCATGTACGGCACCACCGGGCTGCGCGGCGGCTGGGTGGCCGTGCTGGATGACAAGGTGCCGCTGAACAATCTGGTCCAGTCGTCCGTGCAGCGAGTGGCTGAGGTGGACGAGCTGATTGCTGCAGTGCGGGACGCGGTGAAGCCCGGCACGCTGGAAGGGGCACAGCGATGAGCACGCTGCTGCTGCGCCTGGCCGGCCCGATGCAGAGCTGGGGGACGCAGAGCCGCTTCTCGGTGCGAGACGCTGGGAGCGAGCCCTCCAAGAGCGGAGTCATCGGGCTGCTCTGCGCCGCGCTGGGTCGGGGACGGGAGGAGTCCGTCTCAGATCTGGCGGCGCTGACGATGGGGGTACGGGTGGATCGCGGCGGCGTTGTCCGTCGCGATTACCACACCGCCGGCGCCGGTTATGGCGTTCGCACTGCAGAGGACAAGCCAGGTGGGACAGTGGTGTCCAATCGCTACTACCTGGCAGACGCCTGCTTCCTGGTAGGGCTGGAGGGACCGCGTGACCTACTAGAGCAGTTGGATGCGGCGCTGCTGAAGCCACGGTGGCCGTTGTACCTGGGGCGCAAGGCATACGTCCCGAGTGTGCCGATTCGGCTCCCGGATGAGCGGCCCGGTCCGGGCCTGTGCGAGGAGCCGCTGCTGCGGGCGCTGGAACAGTTCCCTTGGCCGGCCGACGGCGGATCGAGACGGGGGCGTCCTGAGCAGCTGCGCCTCGTGCTGGATGAGCATGCGGCTGGCGAGCCCTACCGTGGTCTGTTGGAGGTGAGGGCCGATGTCCCGCTGTCGTTCGCGGAGCGACGCTTCACCATCCGCCGGGTCGCCGCCCGTTGGATGGCAACGCCAGAGGTGGAGCCACAGGATGTATCTGTCGCGATTGATCCTGAATCCGCGCAGCCGTGAGGTGCGGCGCGATCTGGCGGACTGCCAGGCGCTGCACGCACGGTTGATGTGTGCTTTTCCTCAAGTGGATGGGGCGAAGGGCTCCGCCCGGGCGGCGCTCGGCGTGCTCTATCGAGCGGAGTCCGATCCGCGGAGCGGGCTGGCGACGGTGCTGGTGCAGTCGCGCTCGCAGCCGGATTGGTCCCGCCTGCCGTCCGGTTACCTACTGCAGTTCGGGCCCGACGGGCCTGAGAACCCAGCCTGCAAAGAGGTCAGCGCCGCCTACGCCGCGCTCGGCCCGGGGGACGTGCTCATCTTCCGGCTGCTGGCGAACCCGACCCGCAAGATTGCCACCCGCAGTGGCCCGAACGGCGAGCGCCGCAACGGCCAACGGGTGGAGCTGCGCGGGGAGGAGGCGTGGCACCAATGGCTGGCGCGCAAAGGGGAGCAGGGCGGCTTCCGAGTGCTGTCGGTGCGTGCCCGTCCGTGTTCATCCGCCGGCGATGCCCCGGGTGAGGTCCCTGATGCGCGGGTGACGCCGCGGGATAAGGTCGTGGGCTACCGAGACGGTGGCGCCGAGGGCACCAGCCAGCAGAAGCTGACCTTCGGAGCGGTCCTGTTCGAGGGGCGGTTGCGGATCGAGGATCTGGCACGCTTCCGCCAGGTGCTGGAGGGCGGGATCGGCAGCGGCAAGGCGTATGGCTTTGGGCTCCTCTCACTGGCGCGCGCTCGGGAGTAGCCGGGATGAAAGACCTGCACCTGCTCCCAAAGGTGCGTGATAGCTGGAGCTACCTGTACGCCGAGCACTGCCGAGTAGATCAGGAAGGCAAGGCCATTGCGCTGCACGACGCGCAGGGGACCACCCCGGTCCCCTGCGCCAGCCTTTCGCTGCTGATGCTGGGGCCCGGCACCAGCGTGACCCACGCCGCGGTTCGCGCGCTGGCGGAGAACGGCTGTCTCGTGGTGTGGTGTGGCGAGGAGGGCGTGCGCCTGTACGCGCAGGGGCTCGGCGAAACCCGTTCGGCCCGCAACCTGCTCCGCCAGGCGCGACTGTGCACTGATCGTGTGCTGCGGCTAAGAGTGGTCATGCAGATGTACCGCCTGCGCTTCCGCGACGAACCGCTAGACCCCAATCTAACCCTGCAGCAGCTCCGGGGGCGCGAGGGGATCCGGGTGCGGATGGCCTACGCGGACGCCAGCCGGCGCACCGGTGTGCCCTGGAGCGGGCGGAGCTACCAGCGGGAATCGTGGTCCGCCGCGGACCCGGTGAACCGGGCGCTGTCGGCGGCTAATAGCTGCCTGTACGGCGTCTGCCATGCCGCCATCGTCGCCGCCGGCTACTCGCCCGCCCTGGGGTTCATCCACACGGGCAAGATGCTGTCTTTCGTGTATGACATCGCGGACCTGTACAAGGCGGATCTGACCATCCCCGTCGCCTTCCGCGTCGTTGCCGCTGGGACCAGCAACCTGGAGGGGCGGGTGCGCCGCGCCTGCCGCGACGCCTTTCACCAGCAGCGTCTGCTCCAGCGGATCATTCCCGATATCGAAACCGCACTGGCCGCCGGCGGGTTGCCCAGCGGCGGAGACGCGGATGAGTTCGCCGTAGATGAGGCCCGCCCTGGTGCCCTCTGGGACCCGGACATCGGCCCCGTCGCGGGTGGGGTGAACCGGGCCGACGAGGCAGACACTATCGCGGACACTGACGCATGATCGTGCTCATTTTGGAGCGTGTTTCAACAGGCCTGCGGGGAGAGTTGACTCGCTGGTTACTGGAGCCAAAGGCGGGAGTATTTGTCGGAGACGTCTCGGCCTTAGTGCGCGAGAAGCTCTGGGAGAAGGTGTGCCGGGAGATGAAAGACGGCGCCGGGATGCTCCTCCACAGCGCCGAAGGCGAACAAGGGCTGGCGATGCGCCTGTGGGGCATACGAGACCGGACCATTGTAGACTATGAAGGACTCTGGCTCATTCGCAAGTCCTAACCAGCCATTCCATCCAGCGTTGTCCCCACGCGCGTGGGGGTGAACCGTCGCCGTTGACGGCGAAGGTGAGCGGATGGGAGTTGTCCCCACGCGCGTGGGGGTGAACCGGGCGCGCCAGGGGCGGGGGAGTCGCCACATGTGTTGTCCCCACGCGCGTGGGGGTGAACCGTGAGCGAGAAGGGCGGCGCGGATATGCACAGCGTTGTCCCCACGCGCGTGGGGGTGAACCGGATGTCACGAGCTCATTCCGCGATCTGACCGGGTTGTCCCCACGCGCGTGGGGGTGAACCGGTTCCGGCGCTGCTGGCCGCGGACTGGATCGCCGTTGTCCCCACGCGCGTGGGGGTGAACCGCAGGCGGTGCGCTGGCGGCTGGTGGCCCGCAACGTTGTCCCCACGCGCGTGGGGGTGAACCGGCGAACCTCGAGGCGGCGGCGACGGCGTATGTGTTGTCCCCACGCGCGTGGGGGTGAACCGATCGCATATGCCGCGTCCGCCGTCCTCGATCTGTTGTCCCCACGCGCGTGGGGGTGAACCAGCCGATTTGGACCGCGCGCTGGCCAGCCTGATCGTTGTCCCCACGCGCGTGGGGGTGAACCGCTGCCGAGCAGCCCGGCCAGGACGCCCAGGCAGCGTTGTCCCCACGCGCGTGGGGGTGAACCGGACGCGCGCTTCGACGGCGATGAGGCGATCTAGTTGTCCCCACGCGCGTGGGGGTGAACCGCTCGCGGCCGGCTCGGTGGCGAGCGCGGCGCTGTTGTCCCCACGCGCGTGGGGGTGAACCGGACTCGACCGTGGTGCTCGACCTGGCCCGCGCGTTGTCCCCACGCGCGTGGGGGTGAACCGTTTCAAGCGCGGCGAGCTGCTCGATCAGCGGCGTTGTCCCCACGCGCGTGGGGGTGAACCGCGAAACGTCGGGTCACCCTCTCGATCTGCGGCCGTTGTCCCCACGCGCGTGGGGGTGAACCGACAGCACCGTGGGCTCGGTCCCGCCACAGGCCGTTGTCCCCACGCGCGTGGGGGTGAACCGCGGATCACCCGCAGCCCGTTCGGGCCATATTTGTTGTCCCCACGCGCGTGGGGGTGAACCGCCCGGTGGCTGCCAGGTCGGGCTCTCGTCCGGGTTGTCCCCACGCGCGTGGGGGTGAACCGTGACCGCGCGGCTGCTCAAATATCGCGTCACAGTTGTCCCCACGCGCGTGGGGGTGAACCGAGCCAGCGGCCGCATCTACCGGCGCTGGAGTACGTTGTCCCCACGCGCGTGGGGGTGAACCGTCACTGCCCGTGCAGAGCTGCTGCACAACGGAGTTGTCCCCACGCGCGTGGGGGTGAACCGGCTGGACAGCTCGTCCAGGAACAGCCCGACCGGTTGTCCCCACGCGCGTGGGGGTGAACCGGTGATCCGCACCGCCAACCAGTCGATCCCGAAGTTGTCCCCACGCGCGTGGGGGTGAACCGCTCGCCGCAATCCCCAGCCCGGCCGCGGCGATGTTGTCCCCACGCGCGTGGGGGTGAACCGCGCAGGTTGCCGATGAGCACCTGAATCTTGTTGTTGTCCCCACGCGCGTGGGGGTGAACCGCCTCGCCGTCTCTCGTGGCGTGAGTGCGCTGTGTTGTCCCCACGCGCGTGGGGGTGAACCAGGGAGCCGGATGCCGGGAGCGCGCCGCCCGTTCGTTGTCCCCACGCGCGTGGGGGTGAACCGTGATATCCCGCTGCGTATCGCGGGTGACAATCGTTGTCCCCACGCGCGTGGGGGTGAACCGGTAACTTTCAGATTGTTTTAAGATTTGGATCGGTTGTCCCCACGCGCGTGGGGGTGAACCGCCTGCCGAGCCGTTCTCGACCTCGAATTGGACGTTGTCCCCACGCGCGTGGGGGTGAACCAGCAGGATCCGCCGCTGGTCATTCCCTTCGGAGGTTGTCCCCACGCGCGTGGGGGTGAACCGTTCGACGTCAATGGCGTTCTCAGTGCTGACGCGTTGTCCCCACGCGCGTGGGGGTGAACCGATCTCGGGGGGGATACGGCTCTGGAAGCCTGGAGTTGTCCCCACGCGCGTGGGGGTGAACCGATGTTCCGGGGTCGGTACGTGCCCCAGGTGATCGTTGTCCCCACGCGCGTGGGGGTGAACCGGAGCCCCCAGCCCCGCAGCCGGCGCAGACGCCGTTGTCCCCACGCGCGTGGGGGTGAACCGACAGGATATCGGCCAGAGCCCGCAAGTCGAGTGTTGTCCCCACGCGCGTGGGGGTGAACCAGATGCGCGGGGTGGCCTGGCGGGTCAGGGCCTCGTTGTCCCCACGCGCGTGGGGGTGAACCTATGCGAGCTTCGAGTCTTCGGGGGCGGCGCCACGTTGTCCCCACGCGCGTGGGGGTGAACCGTCGCCCTCAAGCAGCGCGACGCCGGCGATCTCGTTGTCCCCACGCGCGTGGGGGTGAACCGAGGCCGCAGAAGCTGGCCAGACACCGTCTCCTGTTGTCCCCACGCGCGTGGGGGTGAACCGCGGGTCGGCGAGATGGCGAGACAGCGAACCAGGTTGTCCCCACGCGCGTGGGGGTGAACCGCCCGACCTGCTGGAATTCGAGTCCCTCTTCGAGTTGTCCCCACGCGCGTGGGGGTGAACCGCGCTGGTCGAATTCCTGGCGCGTCGCGACGAGAGTTGTCCCCACGCGCGTGGGGGTGAACCGTCGGTTGGCACGGTGTAGCCACCGGCGCTGCCGTTGTCCCCACGCGCGTGGGGGTGAACCGTCCCCTGCACCCCGCCGGTGGTCGAGTTGTTCGTTGTCCCCACGCGCGTGGGGGTGAACCGCGCGCCAGCGCGTTGCGGACATGGCCCGCATCGTTGTCCCCACGCGCGTGGGGGTGAACCGTAACGTACTCGCTAATGCCTGCGCGAGATCATCGTTGTCCCCACGCGCGTGGGGGTGAACCGCGATGTTCGCCGTGTTCGCGGCCGCATGGCTCGTTGTCCCCACGCGCGTGGGGGTGAACCGGCTACGATCCGAAGCACAATGAATTCCACGCGGTTGTCCCCACGCGCGTGGGGGTGAACCGAGTGGCCGCTGCCGGCCGGCGTCAAGCTGGCCGTTGTCCCCACGCGCGTGGGGGTGAACCGACCGGAGCGCTTGGGATGTTCATGGCTCCCTCGTTGTCCCCACGCGCGTGGGGGTGAACCGAAATCTGGGACCTGCTCCGGGAGCTGTTCAGGAGTTGTCCCCACGCGCGTGGGGGTGAACCGTCCTTCTCGTTCGCTTGACGAACGAGAAAGAGGTTGTCCCCACGCGCGTGGGGGTGAACCGCCGCGCCAGACGAAAACCCGCACCTTCACCGTGTTGTCCCCACGCGCGTGGGGGTGAACCGCAGACTCGCGACTGCGCGCACGTCTGTCGGCTGTTGTCCCCACGCGCGTGGGGGTGAACCGCGATTGCTAGCGGCATGTGTCCCTCCCGATGCCGTTGTCCCCACGCGCGTGGGGGTGAACCGCCCAACTCGACCGCCCCCCTGTCCGCGAAATCGTTGTCCCCACGCGCGTGGGGGTGAACCGCAGCGAGCAAGCATCCAGAAGCTGTCGTAGCTGTTGTCCCCACGCGCGTGGGGGTGAACCGCTTTCAATCGCTAAGACCAGCGACGGCAGGTCGTTGTCCCCACGCGCGTGGGGGTGAACCGATCTCGCGACACAGAGCGCGAACGCGCTCTGCGTTGTCCCCACGCGCGTGGGGGTGAACCGATCGATCTCATTTGGATACCGCGCATCATCACGTTGTCCCCACGCGCGTGGGGGTGAACCGATCGCCCTCGCGCTCAATCTGCTCCATGCCCTGTTGTCCCCACGCGCGTGGGGGTGAACCGATAATGATCGAGATTTGGCCGCTGCGCATCGGCGTTGTCCCCACGCGCGTGGGGGTGAACCGGAGCCCATATTGCAGCACAGAGCGCTGTTTGAGTTGTCCCCACGCGCGTGGGGGTGAACCGTACCGAAGGGCCGTCTCGCCGCCCTCGCGCGCGTTGTCCCCACGCGCGTGGGGGTGAACCGCATCCCTGCTGCGATCTCTATCTCAACGAGCCGTTGTCCCCACGCGCGTGGGGGTGAACCGCCCCATCACGGTCTACGCTGTCGCCTTTCCTGGTTGTCCCCACGCGCGTGGGGGTGAACCGCCCGGATCGGGCGGGGCGTAGGGGGTCGCGCCGTTGTCCCCACGCGCGTGGGGGTGAACCGGTTGGAGTAACAGATTCGACAGTGAGACGTTGGTTGTCCCCACGCGCGTGGGGGTGAACCGCCTGTCCGCCTTTCCGCCTTTAAGCAGCTTTCGTTGTCCCCACGCGCGTGGGGGTGAAGTTTCCCGCAAGTCGAGCCAGGAAGACGAAGCGAGACCGGTTCAAGCTGTTCGAGTTCGTCGCGTCCCGGCCCGATATGACGTGGGAGCAGCGCTGGAAGGAGTGGAATCGGGCATTCCCGGCAGAGAAGTACCGCTTCGCGTCCAACATGCAGCGCGACTATGCGCTCATCAGCAATCCAACGAAGAGGGGGTAAGTCGTGGTGAAGAAGCGCGGGAACGGTGAAGGATCTATCTACCAGCGAGCCGATGGCAAGTGGTGCGCGTCGGTCACCCTGGCAGACGGCAAGCAAGGTGCTGTACGCCAGAACGCGCCAGGAGGCAGCGGCCAAGCTGCGCGCCGCCCTGCATGCGCAGGAACAGGGGACGCTGGTCACCGGGCCCACCCAGACCGTGGCGCAGTTCTTCACCCGCTGGCTGGAGGATGTCGTCAAGCCGAATCGGCGCCCCCGCACCTATGAGTCCTATGAGGAGAAGCTGCGGCTGCACGTCCTACCCGAGCTGGGCCGAATCTCCCTGGCGAAGCTCACCCCGCAGCACCTCCAGCGCCTGGACGCGAGCAAGCTGGCCGCGGGACTGTCCCCCAAGACCATCGGGATGCTTCACGCGATCGTCCACCGCGGCCTCAAGCAGGCCCTCAAGTGGGGGCTCGTCGGCCGTAACGTCGCCGAGTTGGCCGATGCCCCGCCCCGTCAGCAGCGCGAGCCGACCGCACTCTCTGGGTAGAGCTCCAACGGCTCGCCCGCGCCATCCGCGGGCATCGGCACGAGTTCTTCTGGCTACTCCTGCCTCTGACCGGCCTGCGGTTTGGGGAGGCAGCCGCCCTGCGCTGGGCGGATGTCGACCTAGACGGGCGCGTGCTGCGGGTCGCCCATACCCTGACCCGCCTGCGCGGGGGCGGCTGGGCGCTCACCCCGCCCAAGACCGCTAAGAGCCGCCGCCTGATTCCCTTGCCACCCCTGCCATCGAGGCGCTCAAGGCGCAACGCCGGTGGGTACTGGAGGCCAAGCTCCTGGCCGGGGCCCGCTGGCAGGAGCACGACCTGGTGTTCCCAACCGGCGTCGGGACACCGCTGCGCGAGGCGCACGTGCTGGCCGCCTTCCACGCGGCGCTGGAGCAGGCCGGGCTACCGCGGTATCGGCTGCACGATCTGCGGCATACCTACGCCACGCGGCTGTTCGCGCACGGCCGGCACCCGCGCGAGGTGCAGGACTTACTCGGACACAGCCGGATCGAGATGACGCTGAACGTCTATACCGCCTCGATCCCCGAGCGGCTGCGGGAGGCCGCCGAGACGCTGGCTGACATGTTCGCAGACGCAGCGGACACGGCCGCGGAGGGGTGAGCCCCCGCCTCCCTGCGGCCCGTTGCTACACCGGTTGCTACACCGGGCAGCAGAAAGGCCTCGTCTCCAGGAAGGACGGGGCCGTGTGGTGCCGAAGGTGGGATTCGAACCCACACGGGTTGCCCCACTCGCTTTTGAGGCGAGCGCGTCTGCCGTTCCGCCACTTCGGCGCGCGCAAAGTATACCGCTCTGACTCGCCCGCGCTCAGCCGCCGATCTGCGACATCGAGCGCGAGGCCCGCTGGAATGCCTCGCCCTCGTTGATCTTGTGCTTCAGCTCCTTGTGCCACACCGCATCGCGCACGAGCTCCAGCAACTGCTCGTCCGTGATCCCACTCCGCAAGGGGGTGCGTAGGTCCCATTCGTCGATGCTGAACAGGCAGGTGCGGAGCTGGCCGTCGGCGGTGAGGCGGAGTCGGTTGCAACTGGCGCAGAACGGCTCGGACACCGGGTTGATGAAGCCGATCTCACCCACCCCGTCGGCGAAGCGGTAACGCCGCGAGGTGGAGGACTTCTCGGTGGGGATCGGCACCAGCGGCATGATCTCACGCTCGAGGATCGCCTTGATCTCGCGGCCGGTCAGGACCCGCTCGTGCTCCCAGTTGCCGTCCGCATCCAGCGGCATGAACTCGATGAAGCGGACGATGTAGCCCTTCTCGCGGGCGAGCAGCGCCAGGGGCACCGCCTCGGTCTCGCTCCAGTGGCGCATCGCCACAGCGTTGATCTTGATCGGGCGGATGGAGGGGTAGCGCTCCAGCTCGGCGAGACCCTCCAGGACCTGCTTCAGCCAGGGGCGCCGAGTGATCTGGTGGAAGCGCTCATGGTCCAGGGTGTCGAGGCTGACGTTGATCCGGGTGAGCCCCGCTTCGGCCAACGGGCGGGCCAGGTTCTTGAGCATGAAGCCGTTGGTGGTCAGGCTCAGGCTGGTGATGCCCGGGATCTTCGCCAGCCGGGCGACGAGGTCGGGCAGCCCCGGGCGCAGGGTCGGCTCGCCGCCAGTCAGGCGGATCTCGTGGACCCCCTGAGCGACGAACAGGCGCGCCAGCCGCTCGATCTCGTCGAAGGTGAGCAGCGACTCCCGGTTCAGCCACTGCAGCCCTTCCTCAGGCATGCAGTAGACGCAGCGGAAGTTACAACGATCCGTTACAGAGATGCGCAGGTCGCCCATCACCCGGCCGAAGGAGTCGACCAGTTGTCCGTCGGAGACAGCCGGCACAGCCCGTGGCTGCAGCCCCTGGATCTGCACCAGCGGCGTCGCGCTCATCAATTCCCTACTGTTCTGCTCGGATTTTTCACGCTTCGAGTATACCGGAGCGGGTTGGCGTACTCAAGCGGCAGGCGCTTGCGCCGGCGCGGCGGCCAGGCGGCGGGTGCCGCCGTGGCCAGGCGGGCGGGGATCTGCCGCGAGACGGCGACCAGGAGCAGCGTCCCGAGCAGGCCGACGCCGGTCGAGACGTAGAGCGCCCCGGCGAGTCCCAGTGGGGTCTGGCTGGCGAGAGCGACTCCCAGGAAAGGGGCGGCGACGCCGCGCAAGCCGGTGAGGCTGTTGAGCACCGCGGCGTAGCGGCCCCGCTGCTGGCCGGGGGCGAGTCGGAGCAGCAGGTTGGCCCAGCCCAGCTCCATCGCCCCGCTCCCCAGGCCGTTCAGCAGCCCTGCCAGAGTGAGCCATTGGGCGCTGGGGGCGAGCTGGTAGACCAGCGGTACCGGCCAGGTTAGGACGAAGCCGGCGACGAGCGAGGCGTGGCCGCCGTGGCGGTCCACATGCAGGCCGGAGAGCCAGTAGGAGAGCAATCCACCCAGTGCTAGGGCGAGGCTAACGAACCCTACTTCCGCATAGGAGACGCCCAGTCGGTCGACCATAACCAGCGGGAACAGGGGCAACGCCATGAAGCCGCCCAGGCCCCAGAGCACCCAGGCCAGCGCGATCCCACGGAACAGTGGGTCGGACCAGAACTCACCCAGCGCCGCCCAGGGCCCGCTCGGGGTCACCCCCTTGGTTTCAGAGAGCTGTATCCGGCTGAAGGCGAGGGCGCCGAGCGCGCCGAGCCCGCCGCCGAGGGCGAGCAGCGCGCGCTGGCCGGCGGCGTCCATCAGCCAGCCGCCGAGCGGCGCACCCAGCGCGGCGATCCCGCTCTGGATGATGCGCACGTAGCCCATCAGCCGCGCCCGCCAGCGGTCGGGATACATCTCGCGCAGCGCGTCGTACACCGCTGGCAGCGAGATCGCGTAGCTGACGTAGTAGACGAAGAACATCGCCAGCAGCGCCTGGGGCCAGTCGCCCAGGAGCGCCAGCAGGAAGACGCCTCGGCCGAGCGCCTGGACGACGACGATGTAGGCGGTTCGGTGCCGGGTGGGCAGAAAGCCGACGCTGAGCAGCCCGACGACGTTGGCCGCGAACGGGCAGGCGGTGATCGCCGCCAGCAGCAGCGGATCGGCCCCCTCCCGCCGAGCGATGACCGGGACGAAGTTGATGACGAGCGCAGTGAACAGCCCCGCGCCCAGCCCATTGGCGGAGTCGAACAGCAGGCTGCGGCGGGCCTGCCGGGGCAGGTCGCGACCGAGCAGGAAATCCACGCCAGGGCTCCAGGAAACCAGGGAACGATACCATAGCGGAATGCGCCTGGACCGCGCCCTGCTCCGCAGCCTGCACCCGGTGGTTGGCCGCTGGAAGCCGTTGGATGCGCTGATGCTCGCCGCCGCCCGCTGGGGGCCATCGCTCGAGATCGCCCTCTGGCTCTCGCTGCTCCTCCCCGGCGGACCAGGCTGGCGCTGCCGCTTCCGCACCTGGCTGCGGACTGGCCTGGCCCTCTGCCTGGCCACCGGGCTGGTGCTGGCGCTGCGGCGGCTGGCGCCGCGCCCCCGGCCGTTCGTGGCGGGCGACGCACGGGCGCTGCTGGCGCGTGAGCCCGGGCCGTCGCTGCCCTCCCGCCACACCGCCTCGGCGGTGGCGATGGCGCTGGTGGTCCATTCGGCGGCGCCGCGCCGCGGGCGGCTGATGGCCGCGGCGGCCGCGCTCCTGGGCCTGTCGCGGGTCTACTGCGGGCTCCACTACCCCAGCGACGTGCTGGCGGGGGCGGCACTGGGCCTCGCCGCCGCCTGGCTCAGCGGACCCGTCCGCTGGCTCGGCGGCTCGGGCCGCCCGGGGTAGAAGCCTGGCGGCCTGGACGCGGCACCGTGCGGCGAAGCTGGCGGCGGGTCCGCGCGCCCGCGTGATGTGCCGCCTTCGCGCTGTTGTCCTGGCGCCACGGCCCGCCGCGGGGTGGAGCGCGCCGACCCAGACCGCGCCCGGGCTCCTGGCCCCGAGAAATGGGCGCGGTGGCCGCGCTCCAGGGCGATGCAGCCGACGCCCGGCCCTGGTCTCCGCACGCCTGCAATGGCGGGCATGCTATGCTCCGGCCGAAGTGAGGCCCAGCGGAGACGCGAGCATGCAGTGCCTCGAGAACATCTTGGAAGCGGTTGGCCACACCCCTCTGGTCCGCCTCTCCCGCGTGGCGCGCGGCGTGAAGCCGCTGCTCCTGGCCAAGGTCGAGAGCCTGAATCCCGGCGGGAGTATCAAGGACCGCATCGGGCTGAAGATGCTGGAGGAGGCGGAGCAGCAGGGGCTGCTTGCCCCGGGCGGGACAGTAATCGAGCCGACCTCCGGCAACACCGGCGTCGGCCTAGCGATCGCCGCCGCGCTCAAAGGCTACCGGATGATCTGCGTCATGCCGGACAAGATGAGCCAGGACAAGATCGCGCTGCTGCGCGCCTACGGCGCCGACGTAGTGATTACGCCCACCGCGGTCCCGCGCGAATCCCCGCAGTCGTACTACAGTGTCGCCGACCGGCTAACACGTGAGATCCCGGGCGCCTTCCAGCCGAATCAATACTTCAACCCGGCCAATCCGCGGGCACACTACGAGACCACCGGTCCGGAGCTGTGGGAGCAGACGGACGGGCGAATCGATATCCTGGTGGCCGGCATGGGCACCGGCGGCACCATCACCGGCGCCGGCCGCTACCTGAAGGAGCGCAAGCCCTCACTCCAGATCATCGGCGCGGACCCGATCGGCTCGATCTACTACTCGCGCGATCCAAGCTCGCTCAAGACCTACAAGATTGAGGGGATCGGCGAGGACTTCTACCCCTCCACCATGGACCTGAGCCTGGTCGACCGGATCGTCCCGGTGTCGGACAAGGACTCGTTCTTGATGGCCCGCCGCATCACCCGTGAGGAGGGGATCCTGGTGGGTGGCTCCAGCGGCTCGGCCATGGTCGCTGCGCTGGAGGTGGCGCGCGAAATCGATGATCCGAATGTGGTCATGGTCGTGATCCTCCCGGATACCGGGCGAAACTACCTGAGCAAGATCTACAACGACGACTGGATGCGCCAGAACGGCTTCCTGGAGCAGTTCCCGGCTCGCACCGTGCGCGAGGTGCTCCGCCGCTACTCGCGCAGCTTCCCCAACGTGGTGACGATCGCCTCACGCGAGAGCGTCGGGGCGGCGATCGACCGGATGCAGGAGTACGGCATCTCCCAGATGCCGGTGATCGAGGACGGCGACCTGGGCTCCATCTCGGACATCGTCGGCAGTATTCAGGAGCGCACCCTGCTCGACCGGGTCTACCGCGACCCGGACCTGATTCAAAGCGCCGTCGGCGCGGCGATGGATCGTCCCTTCCCGGTAGTGCGCGCCGACGCGGACGTGGACCAGGCGTTCGACCTGCTGCTCGGCGGCGCCCCGGCACTGGTGGTGGCGGAAGGAGACAAGCCGGTGGGCGTGGTGACCAAGCTGGACCTGCTGGAGTTCGCCGCCCATCACGGCCGCCGCCGCGAGCCGCGGTAGCCCCCGTCCCCGGTTGCCGCCTCCGGGCAGGCGCGGGCACAATGCCGGCAGCTTCGCCGGGGAGTCGCGATGTCAGCCTCGTTTCAGGTGGGCGCCATCCAGGTGCAGGTGATCCGCGATGGCGCGCTGCGGCTCGACGCGCAGCGCATGTTTGGCGAGGAGCGCGCCGCGGTGCTGCGGGAGCAGGGGAGCCTGGACGAGGCCGGGCGCTTCGTGATCGGCGTGCACTGCCTGCTGGTTCGCAGCGGCGACCGAATCGCTATCCTCGACACCGGCCTGGGGCTGTCGGACGCCTCGCCCTCAGCGTCCAACGTGTTCGAAGCGCGGGGCCAACTTCTGCCTGAGCTCGGCCGCCTCGGCGTGGATCCGGCGGCCGTGGACGTGGTCGTGCTCAGCCACGCCCACACCGACCACATCGGCGGCGTCCTGCATCAGGGCCGGCCGGCCTTTCCTCGCGCCCGCTACGTCCTCGGGGCGGCCGACTTCGCCCACTACACGTCGCCCCAGGCGCAGGCCGAGACCAGCTTCCACGCGCGCCAGCTCGTCCCGCTGCAGGAGCACGGCCAGCTCGAGTTGGCGGAGGGGGAGCTGGAGGTGCTGCCGGGGGTGCGGGTGCTGCCGGCCCCGGGGCACACCCCGGGCCATCTCTGCGTCGGGCTGACGTCGGCCGGCGAATTCGGGCTGTATGTGGGCGATCTGGTGCACCATCCGATCCAGGTCGAGCATCCCGACTGGTCGCCGACGATCGATTGGCTGCCGGCGCTGTCGGCCGAGTCGCGCCGGGCGATGCTCGCCCGGGCCCGCGCCGAGCGCGCCCTGGTGCTCACCGCCCACCTCCCCTTCCCCGGCGCCGGCCGTGTCGCCGCCGGGTGGACGCCAGGAGCGTAGGTCGTGGATTCGCCCCGCAGCTACGGCTTCGCCACCCGCGCTATTCACCACGGCCAGGACCCGGATCCCACCACCGGCGCGGTCGTCGTCCCGATCTACGCGACCTCGACCTACGCCCAGCAGGACGTGGGAGTGCACAAGGGCTGGGAATACTCGCGCAGCGGCAACCCCACCCGCGCGGCGCTGGAGGCCTGCGTCGCGTCACTCGAAGGCGGGCGCTTCGGGCTCGCCTTCGCCTCCGGGCTGGCGGCGGAGGACACGCTGCTGCACCTGCTGGAGCAGGGCGACCACGTGATCGTCATGGACGACGTGTACGGGGGCACGCGCCGCCTGTTCAGCCGGGTGCTGGAGCGCCACGGGCTCTGCTTCAGCTACGTCGACGCGACCCGGCCGGAGCTGGTCGAGGCGGCGTTCACTCCCCGCACCCGGATGGTCTGGCTGGAGAGCCCCACCAACCCGTTGATGAAGTTGGTCGACATCGCCGCGGTGTCGCGGCTCGCCCACGCCCGCGGCGCGCGCGTGGTGGTGGACAACACCTTCATGAGCCCGTACTTCCAGCGGCCGCTGGAGCTCGGCGCGGACGTGAGCCTGCACAGCGCGACGAAGTACCTGGGTGGCCACAGCGACGTGGTGGCCGGGGTGATCGCGGTGTACGACGAGGAGCTTTACCAGCAGCTCCGCTACCTGCAGAACGCGGTAGGCGGGGTGCTCGGGCCGTTCGACGCCTTCCTGGTGCTGCGGGGGTTGAAGACCCTGGCGGTGCGGATGCGCCAGCACGAGCGCAACGCGCTGGCGATCGCGCGCTTCCTGGCCGGCCATCCCAAGGTGCTGGCGGTCAACTATCCGGGGCTGGAGACGCACCCGCAGCACGAGCTGGCCAAGCGGCAGACCAGCGGCCACGGCGGAATGCTATCGTTCGAGGTGAAGGGCGGGGAACCGGCGGCGCGGGAGTTCGTCCGGCGGACCAAGCTCTTCTTCCTGGCCGAAAGCCTGGGCGGGGTGGAGTCGCTCTGTGAGCTGCCGGCGGCGATGACGCACGCCTCGGTGCCGCCCGAGATCCGCCAGGAGATCGGCATCTCCGACGGCCTGATCCGCCTCTCCGTCGGCATCGAGGACACCGACGACCTGATTGCGGACATCGCCGCCGCGCTCGGCTGAGGCGCCCGCGGCCCGTTCAGAGCGGGCCGCGGGACGCTCTATGCTCCGGCAGGTTAGTCCTTGTCGTGCCCGTGGCCGTGATCCTCGCGCTCAGCCGCCCCGTGGCCGTGGCCCTCGGTCTGGACCTCGCCAGATTCGTTGTCGTTGCTGTTGCTATTGCCCGAGACGCTGGCGGTCTCGGTGCTCCAGCTCCCGTCCAGCGTCGCGCTGCCACTCCCAACGGCCCGGATCGACAGATCGGAGCCGCTCACGGTGATCCGCACGTCGGAGCCGCTGATCGTCGCGGAGCCGAAGCCCTCGTACTGCGTCCAGCCGTTCTCCAGGTCCTGCCGGTTACCGGTCCCGCTCACGTCGATGCTGGCATCGCCGCCCACGTCCTTGACCCGCAGCACCCCGTGCCCCTCCAGGTGCGCAGTGCCGCCGTTGAGGGTCAAGTCGGCATTGCCATTGCCAGTCGCCCGCAGCCCGCCAGTGCCCTGCAGGTCGATCGTGTCCGCGAACACTGCCGAAGCGGCGAGCAAGAATAGCCCGACAACAATGGAAAGCAGAGCACCTGCCCGAATGCGCATTAGCCTATTCCTCCCCTGAAACTCACTGGGAGAAGTCCTCCCATCTGCACAACGCCCGAGGGGGAGGCGCGGATACGGGCCGCGCAGTGAATCGCTTCACACAGCCAGCAGCCCGTGCAGGATGGGGCTGAGGCGCGGGCGAGCTAGCAGCAGGGGTCTTTGAAACCGCAGCACGGGCAGATCGCCGCCTTGCTCCCGGCAACGGCGGAGATCAGGTAGCCACACTGGAGGCAGGGCTGCTTGCCATAGGGCAGTGGCGCCGGTTCGTCTGGCGCCCCCGCGCCGCGCTGGCGATCCGTTGGCGCCTCGCGGTCGGGCGGCTTCGTCCACTCAGCCATGCGGCGCTCGAGCCCGAGTCAGGAAATCGGCGCCGGCGCCGGGCTGCCGGCCAGGCGGCGCAGCGCGTCGACGTTCTCCTTGTCCGGCCCCTCGTCCGCGTAGCCGGGCACCTCCAGGATCCACGGCAGGGCGGAGAGCGCGGGGTGCGCGAGCATCCGCGCGAAGCCCTCCTCGCCGATGTAGCCCTGGCCAATGTTCGCGTGGCGATCGACGTTCGAGCCAAGCGGATTCTTGGAGTCGTTGGCGTGGATCACCAGCAGGCGGTCCAGCCCAACCAGCCGATCGAAGGCTTCGACGGTGCGCTCCAGCCCATCGCGGCTCGCGATATCGTACCCGGCCGCGAGCAGGTGGCAGGTATCCCAGCAGACGCCGAGGCGCGGGTTGTTGTCCAGCCCGTCGAACAGGTCGCGGAACTCCTCGAAGCGGTCGCCGATCGTCTGCCCCTGCCCGGCGCAGACCTCGGGGATCAGCCGCGCCGAGCCCGAGTAGCCCTCCAGCACCTGGCGCATGCCGCCGATGACCCGGGCAATCGCCTCCTCGTAGGACGCCTGACCCGCGGAGCCCGGGTGGAACACCAGCCCGGCCGCGCCGACCTGGTCGGCCAGCTCAAGCTGCTGGCGGAGCGTGGCCAGCGACTTCTCGGCGACGTCTGGGTTCTGCGAGGCGAGGTTCACCAGGTAGATACAGTGGACGAAGACCGGCCCCAGGCCATGCTCGCGCAGCGCCGCCTGGAACGTCTGGACGTCGCCCGGGCTGAGCTTCGGCATGCGCCACATCTGGGGCGAGCCGATGAACACCTGGAGCGCCTCGGCCCCGATCTCCACCGCTCGCCGCGGCCCGCCCTTGATTCCGCCCATCACGTGCGCACCGATGATCGCCATCCCTCGCCTCCCTGGCTATGGTACCTGTGCCGCTGCTGCCCGGGAAGGGGAATCGGGCATGGTATACTGAGCCGTGGCGTGTTTGTATCGTCTCCGGGAGCTTTGCTGAATGTCGTTCTTCATTACGGACAGGTGCGTTGGCTGCAGCGCCTGTGAGATCGTCTGCCCGGTCGACGCCATTTCAGGGGTCAAGAAGGAGCTCTACTTCATCGACCCCAAGATCTGCATCGACTGCGGCGCCTGTGGCCGCGCCTGCCCCTACGACGCCATTCTGGACACCTATGGCGACGTGGCCGTAAAGGTGCGGCGCAGCGAGTGGCCGAAGCCCGTGATCACCGACGAGATCTGCTCCGGCTGCAAGTACTGTGTCGACATCTGCCCGTTCGACTGCTTGAGCCTGGAGGAGCCGCCAGGCAAGCCGTGGATGGCGGTGGCCCGGCTGACGAACCCCAAGGCGTGCGTGAGCTGCTATCTCTGCGAAGCGTCGTGTGACAAGGGCGCGATCGTGCTCCAGCCACCGGAGGACGTCGCGCCGGCGGCCGCCAAGCGCTTCCAGAACGCCTGACAACGGCCCCCAGCGCGGATCGTAGCGAGCCGCAGGAGTATGCTCCGCGGCCCGCTGCCTGAATCCGTGGCGTCGACGAGCCAGAAGGGGATGGGATGGTCCAGAGCATCCCTGGCGCGCGCGAAGCCGCGATCGAGGCGGCGCTCGCGAGCGGCCGGATTCTGCGCGCCCACTTCGGCCAGGTGCGCCAGATCCGCCACAAGGGCGAGATCGACCTGGTGACCGAGGTCGACGAGGCCTCCGAAGCGGCAGTGGCCGGGATCATTCGCGCCCGCTTCCCGCACCATCGCATCCTGGCCGAAGAGGGGAGTGCTGGTGGGGACGACCCGCGCTTCCGCTGGATCGTCGATCCGCTGGATGGGACGACCAACTACGCGCACGGCTTCCCGTTCTTCTGCGTCTCCATCGGGCTGGAGGTAGACGGCGAACTGGCGCTAGGTGTGATCTACGATCCGCTGCTGGACGAGCTGTTCGTCGCCGAGCGCGGGCAGGGCGCGACCATCAACGAGCGCCCGCTCGCCGTCTCCGCCACCAGCCGGGTGGCCGACTCGCTGCTGGCAACCGGCTTTCCCTACGACCGCTCGCAACTCGGGCCGGCGCTGCGGCAATTCGCGCTCTTCTCGGAGCGGGCGCGGGCGGTGCGGCGGGTCGGCTCGGCGGCCCTGGAATTGGCCTACGTCGCGGCCGGCCGGCTCGACGGCTACTGGGAGCGGATCATCAATCCCTGGGACATCGCCGCCGGCCTGCTCATCCTGCAAGAGGCCGGCGGGATGGCGACGACGCTAGACGGCGGCCCGATCACTCCCGACTCTGGGCAGGTGCTCTCCAGCAACGGCCGCATCCACGCCGAAATGGTGGCGCTACTGGCGACGCTCGGAGCGTAGCGCGCCACCCTGGCGGCTCAGCGCGCTCGCGAGTCGGGGAGCGCCGCCTCCCCCCTTCTATGCTGCGCCGCGACGTGGGCGGCGCGCGGGGAATGGGATGGCTGCAGGAACGAGATCAGCGCCGCGACGAGGCTGATGCCGCAGGAGAGCAGGAACGCCTGGTGCAGTCCGCCCAGAAACGCCGCCAATGCCCCTGGCTCGTCTGCCATCCCGCCGCCGTAGATGAAGATCGTCATCATGACATCCTGTGGGACGTGGGCCAGCACCAGCGGAAACGCGATGGCGATGCTGAGCATCTGGCCAGTGTTGGCCAGCATCGTCCGCACCCCGGCCGCCATGCCGCGCTTCGCCGGCGGCACGGAGGTCATGATGACATTGATGTTCGGGGAATTGAAGAAGCCCGAGCCGCCACCCATGATCGCCATTCCGAGGGCGATCTGCCAGTATGGGGTGTGGTCGGTTACCGTGCTCAGCTCGGCCAGCCCGATGGCCGAGACGATGAGCCCGATCGTTCCGAGTCCACGCGCCCCGTGATGGTCCGACAGGTAGCCGCTGAGCGGGCCGATGAGCAGGAAGGCGAGCCCAAACGGCGTCATCATCAGCCCGGCCACCAAGGGGTCCTGGCCATAGGGGCCCTGCAGGAAGAAGATCAGCAGGAAGAGCACCGCGCCGCGGGCGATGCCGTTGAGCAGGTTCGCGGCGTTGGCGAGCCCGAACAGCCGGCTGGTGAACAGGCGCAGGTCCACCATCGGCTCGGGCGTCCGCAGCTCGACCAGGACGAACAGCGCCAGCCCCACCACGCCGATCACGAACAGAGCCTGGATGATCTCGGACCCGAGCATCGGGAAGGCGATCAGGCTCAGCGCTAGCAGGAAGGCGCCCAGGCCAGTAGTGAACGTGAGGCTGCCGAGCCAGTCGAAGCGCTGGTGCGCCGGTAGGCGGACCGGCTCGCGGAGCCGGTAGATGCCCCAGAGCGTCCCCACAATCCCGAGGGGGACGTTCACCAGGAACACCCAGCGCCAGGAGATCGCGGTCAGCACCCCGCCGACGACCGGTCCGAGCAGGAACCCCGCCGCGCCGGCGATCTGGTTGACGCCCAACCCGAAGCCAACATTGCCGCGCCGAAAGGCGTCCGTGACGATCGCGGTGCTATTGATGAGCAGCAGCGCCCCGCCGATGCCCTGCACCACCCGGAACAGGACCACGTCCCAGCCGTGAAATTGCGGCTGGCTCAGCCCGGCGAGCAGCGAGCCGAGGGTGAAGATGGCGAAGCCAGCGTTGTAGAGCCGCTTGCGGCCGACGATGTCGGCCAGGCGGCCGACGACCGGCACGAGCGCAGTCGTGATCAGCAGGTAGCCCAGCAGCACCCACATGATGGTGAGGAAGCTGGCCTGAAGCTTGACCAGAATGTCGGGCAGGGCGATCAGCAGCGCCGAGCCCTGCAAGGAGGCGAGCAGCGCCCCGAGCGTGGTCACCGACAGGGCGACCCATTCGTAGCGGTGCGATTCGTGGTCCTGGCTCTTCGCTGTGGCCATGGCCCCTCCCTGGTCCTATACCATCACGCTCCCGGCGGCGCGGTCGCCGCCCGCGGTCAACTGTACCCGTCTTTTCCGCGCCCGGCCCGATATGGCGCAGCTTCAGATGCTGCCGCCGTCCACGGGCTTCTGGGCACCTCGGCACGATCCGGGCCGTATACTGCGTTCAAGTGCCCGCGTGGCCCGTCCTCGCTGGCCGCGGATCCCGTCTGGTCGAGTGGAGCGCAGCGGCAGGACACAGCCAGAGATCCAGGGTGGAAGCGGGCGGGGCTGACAAGGAGGCGCAGATGGATGACGCGGTGATCGTCGCCGCGTACCGCACCCCGATCGGGCGCTACGCCGGCGCGCTGAAGGATGTTCGGCCGGACGACCTCGCGGCGCTGGTGCTGCGCGAGACCGTGGCGCGGACGGGGATCGACCCGGAGCTGGTCGAGGACGTCCTGCTCGGGTGCGCCAATCAAGCCGGGGAGGACAACCGCAACGTCGCCCGCATGGCGGCGCTGCTGGCCGGGCTGCCAATCCAGGTGGCCGGCCAGACCATCAACCGGCTCTGCGGCTCCGGCTTACAGGCGGTGAACAGCGCTGCCCAGGCGATCTGGAGCGGCCAGGGCGAGGTCTTCCTGGCGGGCGGGGTGGAAAGCATGACCCGGGCGCCGCTGGTGATGGCGAAGCCGGACACCGCGTTCCCCCGGGGCGACCGGCAGCTCTTCGATACTACCCTCGGCTGGCGCTTTGTGAACCCGAAGCTCGCCGAGATGTACTACCCGTACAGCATGGGCGAGACGGCCGAGAACGTGGCCGAGCGCTGCGACATCTCCCGCGAAGACCAGGACCGCTTCGCGCTCCAGAGCCAGCAGCGGGCCGCCGCGGCGATCCGCCGCGGCGCCTTCAAGGACGAGATCGTCCCGGTGCCGATTCCAAAGCAGAAGGGCGAGACGGCGCTGTTCGAGGTCGACGAGCACCCTCGCCCCGACACGACCTTGGAGAAGCTGGCGGCGCTCAAGCCCGCCTTCCGCCCGGGCGGGACGGTGACAGCCGGGAACTCCAGCGGCATCAACGACGGCGCGGCGGCGCTGCTGGTCACCTCGGCGGCGAAGGCACGGGACCTCGGGCTGCGGCCGCTGGCCAGGATCGTCTCGACCGCGGTCGCCGGCGTCGACCCGGCCTGCATGGGCCTGGGGCCGATTCCCGCCACCCGCAAGGCGCTCGCCCGCGCCGGGCTGTCGGTCGCCGATCTCGGCCTGGTGGAGCTGAACGAGGCGTTCGCCTCACAGTCTCTCGCCTGCATCCGTGAGCTCGGTCTGGACGAGGCGCGGGTCAACCCGAACGGCGGGGCGATCGCGCTGGGCCATCCGCTCGGCTGCTCCGGGGCGCGCATCCTGACCACGCTGGTCCACGAGATGCGCCGCCGTGGGACACGCTACGGGGTGGCCACGATGTGCATCGGCGTGGGCCAGGGGATCGCCACCATCGTAGAGCAGGTGGAGTAGCCGCGCTGGCCGTCGCCCGACAGCCGCTCAAGACGCGCCACGCGCCCAGCGGTAGGCGTGCGGCGCTGGCAATCGGGCCTGCCTCGTCGGGATCGTGCATCTGAAGGGATCGCCGCAGCCGCTCAAGGGAGCGTCCCGGGCCCCAGGCGTCGAGGGCGAGCGCGAGGAGCGGCTGCCCGCCCGCTCGATCTGGCCACCAGGCGGGCAAAGCGCCAGCCGGGCACCGCGCCGAGCTACTCCTCCGCCTCCGGGGCGGCGCCGGCCCGCTGCTCGATGATCTTCACCCGCGAGGCACCACAACGGGGACAGAACGAGGGTGTGTAGGCGGAGTGAATCATAAGCTGGCAGGTCAGGCACTTGAAGTCGCGCGGCGTGCCTTCGAGTTTTGGATCATAGGGCGGTGTCGACGAAGCCTGGGTCACGCACTTCCTCCCCTGGAGGCCGGCGCTCAGTTGCGCCGGCCTCCTCCCTGGCCGTAGCTATCCATTCCATGCTCGAACAGCCAGCGCCGGCTCGCCGGGTGCAGGTCGGCCAGGTCGTTGCGTACGACGATCATCCGATGCATCAGCGCTGCCATCTCTTCGTCGCTCTTCTGGCGGATCTCCTCCACCTGGCGCGCGCCGCCGTAGCGGGCGGCGTTGGCTTCGAGAAACGCTCGGAGCCGGGCGACATCGCGCGATCGCAGCACCTGGCCGAGCCGGATCTGGTAGTCCTCGTCGCCGCGCTGCCGAGGCATATCCGTCCTTCCGTCTCAGCGCCTGGCCGGCTCCACCGCCACATCGCCGATGCGCGCACCTTGCAGACTCTGCCAGTCCTTCAGGAAGCGCGCCAGACCAGCATCCGTGAAGGGGTGCTTGATGAGCTGCAGCAGTACCTCGGGCGGCATCGTGGCGATGTCCGCGCCAGCCCGCGCCGCCTCCAGCACGTGCATCGAGTGGCGCAGGCTCGCCGCGAGCACCGCGGTCTGGATGCCATAGGCCCGGAAGATCTCTACCGTGTCACGCACCACCTCCATCCCGTCCAGCCCGGCGTCATCCAGCCGGCCGACGAAGGGGCTGACGTAGGTGGCGCCGGCCTTCGCCGCCAGCAGCGCCTGGTTAGCCGAGAAGATGAGCGTGGTGTTGATCGGCACTCCTCGGCTCGAGCCCGGGATTCGGGAAAGGTCGCGGCACTGCTCGCAGCGCTCGGCCCAGACGTTGTCGGCGTTGATCCGCTCCGGCCGTGGCTCGTGCGTAAGCCGGGTGATCGCCTCCAGCCCGGCTTCCGAGATGGGGATCTTGGCCAGTACGTACGGCGACCAGGTGGCGATCTCGCGCGCCTCCTCCATCATCCCGTCCACGTCGGTGGAGACCGTCTCGGCGCTGACCGGGCCATGGACGATGTGGCAGATCTCCTGAACCACCTGCTTGTAGTCGCCCCGGCCGGACTTGGCGAGCAGGGTGGGGTTGGTGGTGATGCCGTCGACAACCCCCAGCCGGGCGGCGCGGCGGATCGCCTCGATGTCGGCAGTATCGAGGAAGAGCTTCATTGTCGATCTCCCGAACGTGTAATGGTTCTGTGCAGCAGCCGTGGCGGCCAGACCGTCGCCGGGTCCAGCAACTGGTCGACGCGGTCGACGACCAGGTCGGCCTCGCGCTCGAGCGCCTCGCCGTGGTAGGCGTTGCGCACACCCACCACCGCCATGCCCGCCGCTCGCGCTGCCCGTGCCCCGGGCACCGAGTCCTCCAGTGCCAGTGATCGGGCCGTCTCGGCACCAAGCCATTCACAGGCCAGCAGGTACAGGTCCGGCTCCGGCTTGCCCCGTGCCACCATCTCGCCGCTGACGATGACGTCGAAGGCGTCGCGCAGCCCCAGCCCGCTGAGCGTCGCCTGAACCCAGCTCTGCTTAGACTGCGTCGCCAGCCCCAGGCGCATGCCCACGCCCCGCAGCGCCGCGATCAGCTCGCGCACCCCGGGCAGCGGCTCCAGCGGCCCAGCCCCGAGCACCCCGAGCACCTCCGCGTCGTAGCAGCGATAGTAGTGCTCGATGTCGTGGCAAAGCTGCAGCTCTCGGATCAGCGTTGTCCAGGTGTCCGCGAGGCTCAACCCAACGAACTGCAGATTCTGGGCCTCGGTCAGCGCATGTCCTTCGGTCGCGATCACGCGATTCAGCGCCGCCAGGTGTAGCGGCTCGCTGTCCAGCAAGACGCCATCCATGTCGAAGACGATCGCGTCCAGTCGACGCAGCCGCTCAAGTGTCATAGTGGGGGGAAGGCTCCCGGAATGGCCCTGGTGCAGGTCATCGTATTGTAACGGAGCCTGAGCCGGCCTCCGCGTGCCCCGGGGCGTGATCGGGCTCGACGATGACGAGGTTGTCGCGATCCAGGGCGCCCCAGGCAGTGACCTCCCAGTTGTCGTGGGCATCGGCCGCGGGGATCCACGCCGGCAGCGGCATCAGCAGGTAGTCGGCCAGGGCGACCAGGAACGGCTCGTACTGGGCGCGCAGCACACCCAGGCGCTTCTGAAAGCGCTCTGGCTCCAGGATACGCACACCGGCCGCCGCCAGCCCCTCGCAGAGCTGCCGCGCCTGGTCGGGCGGAAGCCGATCTGTCGGCTCGCCACGCGGCGGAGTGTTGAACACCTGGCTCAGGTCGGCCGCGGCATGCCGTCCGATGGCGAAGGTGAACCGCGCTGACCGAGAGAGGCCCTCGATGCCGGCGAGGGCGAGCGCGCTGACGTCGAGGATCATCGCTAGCGCCCCGAGCCAGGACTGATTGTCGTGCTGCGAGCGGAAATAGGCGAGCGGCGGATATGAGAGGTGGCTCTCCAGGAGCCGCGCCGCCCACACCTCCCACTCCTGCAGGAACCGCTCGACCGCGCGCACATCCCCGCCATCCATATTCCGGCGGAAGAACTCCAGCGCGGTGGGGGGCGAGCCAGCGCGAGCGTCCAGCAGGCCGACGTCCAGCTCGCGCTCGGCGAACTTCTGGTGGAAGGCGGGGATAAAGCCGATCATCAGCGCCAGAAAGCCAAAGCCTGTGCCGACTTCCACCACCGTCGCCGCCCGCGCCGCCGGCGTGCGCGGGGTGACGTCGCCGAGCCCGAGGGTGAAGAATGTCGTCCCGCTCGCGTAAAGGGCGGTGGCGAACGAGCTCGGCTCGGCCTGTCCTGCCCGGGCGATGCCGAGCCACCAGAGCAGCCCGGCGAAGCCACACACCAGCGCGGACGACCAGATGGCAAGCAGGAGCAGTAGCGACAGCGGGCCATAGAACCCGAGGTAGGTCTCGCGCTGCTGGCCGGCTGGCAGCCGACGGGCGAGGGCCGCCCAGGGCCGCCAGGTGAGACGATAGATGACCTGCGTGAGCGTGAGGCGCCGCTGGACGCGCCGCGGCAGGACGATCGTCTCGAACGCATCCCATAGCACCAGGCCAATCAGGAGGACCCCCGCGATCGCCGCGATCGCTTCCATCGCCTCCGCTTCACCTTCCGCCCCGTGGCCAGGTCCCGCCACGCCGCCGTACCCCCGGGTTAGCCAGGGGCGCGGCGGCACTCTGAGCGGCACAGATAGCCCCCGCCTCCGCCCACGCGGCGCTGTCCTCACCAGCATTGTACGGGTAGCGGCCTGTCCCTCTGGCGCTCGATGCGATATGGCGGCCGTCGTCGGGCCGCTGGATGGTATAACGGCCTGCCCATGGCACGGATCCCTTGCCCCCGGAGGTCGCCATCACCCTCGCGCTTCGCCGACCCGCGCCGCCGGTCGCCCTGACCACACGCCGCTGGTTGTTCGCTGCCGCGCTCGCGCCGCTGCTGGGCCTCCGCCTGTACCACCTGCACCGCTACGTGCTGCGCGGCGACGAGGGGGTGTACCTGGAGAGCCTGCTGCTGATGGCGCGGGGCTATCTGCCGTTCCGCGATTTCTTCTGCTCGCAAGGGCCGCTGTTCCTGCCGCTGCTCTATCCCTTCACGCTGCTGGGAAGCGGCGTCTTCTGGCCGCGCCTCGGGGTGGTGCTCTACACGCTGGTCGGACTGCTCGCGGCCGCGGCCCTGGGACGGCGGCTCGGCGGACCTGTCGCCGGCGTCGCGAGCCTCGTCGTGCTCGGGCTGAGCCCGAACCTGCTGTTCGTCTCGCGGCTGACGCTGGCCGAGGGGCCGGCGCTCGGACTGGCCACGGCTGCTGTCTGGCTCGCTACTCGGGCCCCGGCGCGCCCCTGGCTGGCCGGCTCTGCCGCGATGCTCGCCGCGGCGCTGCTGGTCAAGCCGATGCTCGCCCCGGCTGGCCTGGCGGTCCTGGCGCTGGCGTTGGCGCCGCGGCTGCGCGCCCGCGCCTGGGGGGCGCTCGCGGTGGACCTGGCGTTGATGGCCGCGGTCGCGCTGCTGGTGCTGGCCGTCGTGGTGGCGCCGTTCGGCATCGCTAACGTGCTGGACCAGCTCGTCGCCTTCCACACAGAGGTAACCCGGGTGGAGCAGCGGGGACGCCTGGTTGGCGGCTGGGACAATCTGGCGAGCGCGCTGCCGAAGCTGGCAGACGAAGGCCCGGGGCTGTACGCCCTCGGCACGGTCGGGCTCCTGCTCGCCCTCCGGGCGCGCCAAGCGCTCGGGCTGGGGGTGATCCTCTGGCTGCTCGGGACAGCCGCGCTACTCTGGATCTATGTGCCCTTCTACGATCGCTACCTGGCGTTTCTGCTACCGCCGCTGGCGCTGCTGGCCGGCCTGGCCGTCGCGGCACCCTTCCAGCCGCGGCACGTGCCCGGGCCGCCGCGGGCGCTCGCAGCCCTGGCGGCGCTGCTCTTCCTCGCCACGCTGCCGGGCGTGGTGACGCGCGCGGTGGACGTCGCCGAGGCGCGCTGGGAGCCGCTGCGCCGGCTCGAGTACCAGGCCGCGGTCGACCTCGCCGCCCAGAGCGCGCCCGACGCCTTCGTCGCCACGGACAACCAGTCCGTCGCTTACATGGCCGGGCGGTCCGTCCCGCCACCGCTGGTCGATACCTCCGAGGCGCGCGTCACCAGCGGCTCGCTCAAGACCGAGCAGGTGCTGCGGGCGCTGGACGAATACCGCGTCGACGCGCTCGTGTGGTGGTCGAGCGACCGCTTCGGTAAGCTGCGAGGGCTGCAGAAGCAGCTCGACGCGAGCTTCCAGAGAGCGATCCAGTACGACGACGACCGGGCCCTGTGGCTGCGGCGCGGCGCCGCCCCCGTGGCGGGGACGCCGCCCGCGGCCGACGAGCCCGGGCCGCCAGGGAGCTGAGCATGACGAACGGGAGCGGGCGGCTGGCCGGCCGGGTGGCGATCGTCACCGGCGCGGCGTGGGGCATCGGCAAGGGCGCCGCGCGCGTCTTCGCCGCCACGGGGGCGCGGGTGGTGATCGCGGTCGACTTCGGCCCCCAGGGCGTCCGCTGCAACGCCATCTGCCCGGGCTGGATCGTGGCCGAGCGCGAGGAGGAGCACGTTCGCCAGGTCCCAGCCCTGCTCAGCGACGGGATGCTCGCCTACCCGCTCCGCCGCCCTGGCCGCCCGCGCAACATCGGCCAGGCAGCGCTGTTCCTGGCCTCCGACGAGTCCAGCTTCATCACTGGCCAGGCGCTGGTGGGAGATGGCGGGCTGACCGCGCAGCTCCAGGATAGCCTGGTGCCCGTCTTCCGCGACGACTACCTCGGCCGCGCCGCGACCGAGTGAGCCCGGCCAGCGTGGCGGCTCGTTCATCTCCCCGCTGAGCGGGAAAAGCGGCGCCGAGACGGCAACGCATAGTACACCGCCACCAGGAAGCAGAGTGCCAGGCTGGCCCCGACGCTCAGGAAGGCGAGCCCAAGCGCGGCCACGTAGGTCAGCATCGAGAGCAGCCCGCGTCGGTGGCGCTGGCGCAGATACTCGGGCGAGAGCTCGCCGCGCAGCAGCCCGGCCCGGGCCGCGTAGCGCCAGACCAGGTTGTACATCACCCCGGCGCCAAGCAGGGTGCCCGAGTACACCGCCTCCGCCAGGTAGCCCTCGGCGTCTGGGCGCGGCAGGTACTCCGCGACGAGCGCGGTGGCGAAGGGGAGGAAGGCGATGCACATGAGAAACAGCGTGTTGAGCAGCATCAGCACGTGATCGGAGTGCTCGAAGTGCTCGAACAGTTCGTGGTGATTGGCCCACCAGATGCCGATGACGACGAAGCTCACCACGTAGCCGACGTAGGCGGGCCACTGGCCGAGCAGCGCGGGGAGCAGGCCGCGCTCCACCTGGGGGACGTGGATGTCCAGCACCAGCAACGTGATCGCGATGGAGAAGACGCCATCGCTGAACGCCTCCAGCCGATCGAGCCCGCGGTCGCGCTCCACCTGCCGATTCCCCAGGCGCCAGAGCACGCGCCCCTCTCCCTGGCAGGCCACCAGCGCAGCGACGCGCCGATTCGCGGCCGCCGCCCGCTCGCGGCCTGCCACTAGCGCGCCGCGGCCACCGGGCTCAGGATCGCCGCCAGCCGCTCGGCGACGATCTCCTCCTCGCCCGGCTCCAGCGTCTCCGGGTTGATGTAGATGCCGTCCGGCGGGGCAAAGGCGACCTCGATGCCGGGATCACCCAGGTGCAGCCGCGCCCTGGCCTCGGCCGCGCTCACGCCCAGCCGCGCCGCGTCCCAGCGCAGCAGCGCCCGTGGGATCGGCTGCCCGGCTTCGCTAGGGAAGCTGCGCTCGGCGCGCATCCCGGGCAGATGTCCGAAGCGTTCGATGAAGAGCCGGACGACCGTCTCGTAGCGCTGGGAGAGGGCCTCCTGGTCCTGAGCCAGATACCACTCGACCGCGGCAAGCAGACCGATCATCTCCTCCTTGCCCACCTTCATCGGCCGACCCAGGCGCTGGTGCGGGGCGGCGTTCTGCCGCACGGCCTCGATCAGGTCGCTGCGGCCGACGATCAGCCCGCTGGCCTGCGGCCCCCGCAGCCCCTTGCCGCCACTGAAGACGACCAGGTCCGCCCCCATCTGCGTCAAGCGCCAGAGGTTGTCACGGGGCGGGAGCTGCGCCGCGGCGTCCACAACGACCGGAATGTCGCGGGCGTGCGCCAGGGCGATCACCGTCTCCAGCGGCAGCGCCCCGGCGCTGAGATGGCTGCCGGCGAAGAAGAAGACCGCCGCGGTCCGCTCGTTTAGTGCCGCCTCCAGCTCCCACTCGAACGTCTGGACAATGTTGCCGACCTCGACCAGCCGCGCCCCGGCTAGCAGGATCGCCGGGTCGTAGGGGTTGCGCTGCGAGCGGTGGACGACGACTTCGTTCCGCAGCCCCTCTAGGCTCGGCAGATGGGCGATCGCGCGCAGGTCGCCGCGTGTCATGCAGGCGAGCGTGCTCAGGAACAACCCCGCCGAGGCACCGGTGCAGACGAAGGCCGCCTCGTTCTGCGTCAGCTCCGCGATGCGGCGGCCCACCTTGAGCTGCAGGTCGTGCATGTCGACGAAGGCGCCAGCCGCCTCCACCATCGCCTCGAGCACGGGACGCGGCATGCGCGTCCCGCCCAGCCGGGTCAGCGTGGCGTCTGCGTTGATGACGCGCTTCACGCCCAGATCGTCGTAATAGCCCATCGCCGTACCCTCCCCGCACCAGCGCAAGCGCGGCACCGACGGCGGCGGGGGACAGCACCTCGCCGCCGCCGCTCGCCACACTCATCGCTTCAGTATCCCACCATTCACGTCGAGCGTCGCCCCGGTGATGTACCCCGCCTCCTCCGAGGCCAGGAAGCGAACTGTCGCGGCGATCTCCGCCGGAGAGCCGAGCCGCCCGAGCGGGATCAGCGCCACGACCGCGCGGAGCTGCTCCGGGGTCAGGCTGTCGCTCATCCCGGTGTCGATCTGGCCTGGCGCCACCGCGTTGACGGTCACGCCGAAGGGCGCCAGGTCGCGCGCGAGCGTACGGGTGAAGGCGAGCAGCCCACCCTTGGAGGCCGAGTAGGCGACCGAGCCGCTCACCCCACCCGTCTGCGCGGTGATCGAGGCGATGTTGACGATCCGGCCCCAGCGCCGCTCGCGCATTGCCGGCGCCAGCGCCTGGCACAGCAGGTACGGGCCGGTGAGATTGGTTCGCAGCGCCTGCTCCCAGGTGGCGAGATCGACCGCCCAGACCGGGCCACGCGAGAGCACACCGGCGTTGTTGACCAGCACATCCACCGGGCCGAGCACGTCCGTGCAGTGCGCGGCGATCCGGGCGACGTCGCCGGGCAGCCCGACGTCGCCAGCACACACCACGGCCCGGCCACCGGCCGCCTGGATCTCGGCCGCAACTGCGGCGAGCGGCGGCTCGCTCCGCCCAACCAGCGCCACCGCGGCGCCGGCGCGCGCCAGCTCCAGGGCGATGGCGCGCCCCAGCCCCCGGCCGGCGCCGGTGACGAGCGCGATTCGTCCGCGCAGCGAGAACGGCTCGGCCACTACCCCTTCAGCGCACCCTCGGTGAGACCGCGGATATACCAGCGCTGGACGATCGCGAAGATCACGATGCCCGGTATGACGCTCATCACGTACACCGCGGCGATGCGCGGCCAGGCCCAGGCACCCATCCCGCCGAATACCGTGCCGAGCACCTGCGGCATCGTGAACACCTCCTGCTCATTGATGAGCGTTCGCTCGAGCAGGAACTCGCCCCAGGCGGTGACGAACACCACCATGATCACTACGACGATACCGTTCCAGGCCAGCGGGAGCATGATCGACCAGAGGGTGCGGAACGCACCCGCGCCATCGATGCGCGCCTGGTCGGCGATCTCCTTGGAGATGCCCTCGAAGATGCCCTTCATGATGAAGATGCACAGCGCCAGCGACAGCGTGGTGTACGGCAGGATTAGCCCCGGGTTCACGTTCAGCAGCCCGAGCGACTTCTGGAGCTGGAAGACCGCGATCAAGGCGGTGATGCGGGTGGGGAAGAACAGCGATGCCACCAGGAAGGAGAAGACGATGCGCCGGCCCCACATGCGGGTGTGGGCCAGCGCGTAGCCGCCCAGCACCGCGCTGACCGTGGTGGTGATGATCGTCCCGAAGGTGGCGATGAAGCTGTTGCGGAAGTTCTTCGGGATCGTCGAGATGTGCTGCAGCACGTAGGAGTAGTGGGTGAAGTCGAAGTGCTTCGGCCAGAGGTTGCCCTGGTAGGCATCGGGGAGCGACTTGATAGACAGGATCACCACCCAGAGCAGCGGCAGGATGATGATCGCGACAAATAGCATCAAGATCGCGTGGCGGATCACCGTGCCAGCCGGCACCCGCCGGCCGGGCCGGGGCGCCGTGCGTGCCTCGGCGCGCGCTGGAGCACGGACCTCGGTGCGGATTTCAGTAGTGGCCATGCGCACTCCCCGTTCTTAGCCGTCGCGGTCGCGGAGGACCCAGAACATCGCGGCGACCACGATCAGCACGACCGCGGCGCCGATCCAGCCGATGGCGGCAGCGTAGCCCTGCGGCCAGGATCCGATCTGGAACGCCAGATCCCACATGTACACTGTCCAGGTATACGTCGGCTTGGAGCGGTCGAAGCCGAAGATCAGATACTCGTCAATGACCGCCATCGCCGAGCCGAAGCGAAGCACCACCAGGATCAGCAGGATCGGCCGCAGCCGCGGGACAGTGACTCGCCAGAACATCTGCCACTCGTTCGCGCCGTCCACCTTGGCTGCCTCGAATAGCTCCTTGGGGATCGAGGCCAGGCCGGCGAGGAAGAACATGGTGTGATAGCCCAGGCCCCACCAGACCTCCATCAGCGCGATCGAGCCCATAGTTAGCCAGAGATTGTCGCTGATCCACTGCGGGGCATTGGCCTTATTGAACAGGCCGACGTCGATAAGAATCGTGTTGAACGGACCGATATTGAAGTTATAGAGCCATTTCCAGAGCACGAAAATAAGCGGGCCAGGGATCACAGCAGGAATGAGCAGGACCGTACGATAGAAACCGCCAAGCCAGCCACTCTTCACCCGGTCGATCATCACCGCCAGGACCATCGGGATGAAGATCGTCCCCGGCAGGAAGAGAATGGTGAATACCGCGGCGCGGAGCAGGCCCACGTGGAGTTGCGGGTCTTGCAGCGCCTGAATGTAGTTGCTCAGGCCAATGAAGTTGCCGGTCTTTCGCTCCGCGTCAATGTATTGAAGATCGGTAAAACTGATGTAGAAAACCTTGATAATCGGGTACAGCGCCCAGCCGCAGAAAAAGAACAGGGTGGGGATCAGGAAGATCCAGCCGGTGAGATTCCGTCCCACCCAGAGGGAGAGTCGGGAGGACTCACCCCCACGAACCGCTACTGCCGCCATTGCTCCATCTCGCTCCCCGGGCAGGGCGGCGCTCTCGCGCCGCCCTGCCCTTCAACGCCTCGGTAGAGGTCTACGATGTGCTACGGGTTCTTCCGATTCTCCGCCGCCACCGCGTCCTTGGCCTCTTGCGCCGCCTGCTTCGGATCCGAGTACTCGCCCTTCAGGTACTTCTCCCAGTAGGGCTGGCCGATGAAGAACTGCTGCAAGCCGTACTTGTGGTTCGGGATCGCCATCGCCACGTCGAGCTGCTTGCGGATCAGCGGGACGAAGTCCTGCATCCAGTCCGGCGGGTTGGCGTCCCACTTCGCGTACAGCGACTTGTACGGCGGAAGCTGGCCGGGGTGCGCCGTCGGCGTGCCCTGGATCGACGCCTTCCAGATCCGCTCGTCGTAGGTGAGCTTCTTCAGGTATTGAACCGCCTGCTCCTTGTTCTGGCCGTACTTGAACAGGCAGGAGCCGGTGGTCCAGAACACGGTCGAGCCAACCCCGCCCTGGAACTTCGGCAGCGCCGCCAGCTTCAGCTTGGTGGGGTCCGGCCAGGTGTTGGCCATCCGCAGCGGCGCGTTGAAGTACTTGCAGTAGTAGGCCACTTCCTGCGCCGCGAACATGTTCTCGTCCGGCGTGTCGTTGACGCCGCCGTCGATCGTCCCCGGGTTCAGCACGTTCGGCCCGGACAGGTCCTTCATCTTCTTCATGAGCTGCAGCGCTTGGATCGCCGGGTCGCTCGTGAAGTCGAACAGCTTCCCGCCGAAGTCGTCGGTGTAGTAGACGTCGGTGGAGAGGCTGTGGGTGAACGGCGCCAGCGAGCGCCAGCCGTGGGCATCGAAGGTGACGCCGTATGGCGCCGCCCCGCTGTCGATCACCTGCTTGCCGAACTGCAGGTAGGTATCCCAGTCCGTGGGTGGGTTGCCGGTGATGCCGGCCTTGTCGGTGATGTCGCTGTTCCAGCCCATGCCGATGATGTCGAGCAGGAATGGCCAGCTATACAGCTTCCCGTCAACGGTGCACTCGTTGCGGATCGACGGAATCAGGTCGTCCAGGAACGACGTGTCGACGTAGGGATCCCACGGCTCGATGACGTCGGCCTTGATGAGCGCGGTCATCTCGACGAAAGGCGTCATTCCGACGTAGACGTCCCAGGTGCTCGTCTTGTCCTTCGCCTCGGCAACGAAGCGGTCGATGCCGAAGCCCTGAACCGGGGCGATCTGGAAGTTCAGCGGGTAGGTCTGCGAGAACTCCTGGTTGATCGTCGGGATATCCGGGTGCAGGTTGGTGATCCAGGAATAGAACGTGGGGGTGAGCGGACGCTGCTGGGCCTTGATGGTGTAGCTCGGGCCGGCGGCCACCGGGGCCGGCGCCTGTGCCGCCGCCGCCAGCGCCTCGGAGCTTGCGAGCGCGCTCACCGCGGCCGCAGCCAGGCCAACCTGGCCGACGCGCACCACGAACTGGCGCCGCGTCAGCTTCCTGGACACCGGCTGGTCCTGGGAAGACGATGCCATCTATCTCCTCCTGCTCGGTTCGATCTTCGCGCCTCGGCACGGCTGGGCGCTACAACACGGGCAGCGCGTGACCTGTGTCCACGCAGCGTGTTGCTGGCCTGGACGCGTGCCCAGACTCTAATCAGGCGGAAGGTCTTTGTCAACACCTTTTTAGGGGGAGGAATCGTCTGTCGCCAGTCGACATCCTCCACCCCGCCCTGACCCGCCTGGTCGCCTCAGCCCGGCTCAGGTGCCCGGGGCGCGCCCCAGCACCAGGCTAGCGTTGATGCCCCCGAAGCCGAAGGCCGTGGTGAGCACCCAGCGTGGCCGGCAGGCCAGGCCAGCGCCGCCGATCAGGGGGAGCCCCAGCCCCTCGTCCGCCCGCTCCAGGTTCAGGTTCGGTGGAAGCCAGCCCCGCTCCAGTGCCAGTGCCGCCAGCGCCGCTTCCAGCGCGCCGGAGGCGCCCAGCGGGTGTCCGTAGTAGCCCTTGGTCCCGCTCACCGGCACCCCCGTCGCGTGCTCCCCAAGCGCCAGGTGCAGCGCCCGCGCCTCGGCTGCGTCACCGAGCGGCGTGCTGCTGGCGTGGGCATTCACATAGTCGATCGCGCTGGGAGGGATTCCGGCGTCGCGGAGGGAGAGGGTGATCGCGCGCGCCGCCTGCGTCCCGTCGGGCCGCGGGGCGGTCATGTGGTGGGCGTCGTTGGTGGTGCCGTAGCCGAGCACCTCGGCGTACGCCCGCGCCCCACGCGCCCGGGCGTGCTCGTACTCCTCCAGGACCAGCAGCGCCGCTCCCTCCGCCATGACGAAGCCGTCTCGCTCACGGTCGAACGGCCGGCTGGCGGATTCCGGGGTGTCGTTGCGGGTCGAGAGCGCCCGGATCAGCGCGAACGAGCCGAACGTCAGCGGCGCCAGCGGCGCCTCCACCCCGCCGGCGAGCATCGCCGGGGTGTGGCCAGCCCGGATCAGGTGGAAGGCCTCGCCGATAGCGATGGCGCCAGAGGCGCAGGAGTTCGCATTGGCCACGCTGGGACCCCGCAGGTCGAACGCCAGCGCGATGTTGCAGGGGGCCGCGCCGCCAAACACGGAGAGCGCGAGCAGCGGGCTGACGACGCCTAGCCCCTGCTCGAGGTAGCAGGCGTGCTGCTCCTCGGCGAACGCCAGCCCACCGAGCGCACTGCCGACGTAGACGCCGAGCGATTCGCGGAGACAGACGGAGGGAGCCAGGCGGGCGTCGTCCAGCGCCAGGCGGGCCGCGGCGACGGCGAGCTGGGAGTAGCGGTCGAGCCGTCGTGCCTGGCGGGCATCCAGAAAGTCCCGCGGAACGAAGTCGTCCACCTGGCCGGCGATCCGAGAGCGGAACGGCGTGGGATCGAAGCGGGTCAGCGCGGTGATGCCGGAGCGACACTGGCGGAGGCCAGCCCAGAAGGCGTCGGCGCCGATCCCGATCGCGCAGATCGGCCCGACGCCCGTGATGACGACGCGGCGTCTCACGGTGCCGCCCGCGCCGTCTGCCGCTCGGCCAGCGTCTTGATGGTGCCGAGGGTTCGGCCGGCGATCGCCGCCACGAACCACTCGCCGACCACCAGAGCGATCAGGCGATCGGGAACCAGCGGCCAGCGGGGCCAGAATCCGTGCCAGAGCGTCACCAGCGTTCCCCCCTGCCCATCCGAGGCGATGGTCCAGCGCACCTGCATCCCGCTGGTCAGACCGGCCACGTGGCGAAACTCGATCTGGCCAGCCCATGGATCGAGCCGCTGGAGCGAGCGCCACCAGACCGGGATCCAGCCCCGCCGTGCCGCCATCTCCACCAGCCGCTCGCGCTCGCCATGCGCTTCGAGCACCCTGACCCAGCGGTAGTGTGGCAGCAGCGCCGGCCAGCGCTCGACCGCGGCGGCGAGAGCGAACACGAGCCCTGGCGGCGCCTGGATCTGGATCCGCTGCTCGGTCTCCATGCGCGTCCTTCAGGGTCGGAGCAGCGCGGCCAGGTAGCCGGGACGGAGCACGGGCTCGGCCGGGCCGTAATCCCCCAGCGCGGCGCACAGCGCCTGAGCCAGCGCCCCACGGGTGCGCAGCCGCCGGAGTGCGTACCCGGCCAGTGGCGGCCAGCATATGAACAGTTGCAGCAGCCAGGCGAGCCGCGCCTTAGCGCCGAAGGCGGCGTGGCGCTGCTGCTGGTAGGGCGCGAGACGCGTCGCGGAGCAGTCGCCCGCGCGCAGCGCCGCGTCCGCCGTCTCCGCCGCCAGCTCGGCCCCGCGCAGCGCCAGGTAGATGCCGTCGCCTGTGAGGGGATCGAAGAAGCCAGCGGCATCGCCGACGAGCAGCGCTCCCGGGGCGTAGGGGCGCGCCGTCCGCTGCCCCAGCGGCCCGATCCCCCGCGGCCGCTCCAGCCGGTGGGCGCCGCGCAGCCGCTCCCGCAACGCCGGGAAGCAGGCCACCAGCGCCTCGAACAGTGGCTCCAGCCCGCCAGCGCGCCGCGGCCCCGGCCCGAGCGCGGTGACGAGCGACACAGTGGCCAGCCCCCCACCCAGCGGCGTCAGCCCGGCGTAGGTCCCGGCCCCGAGATAGAGCGCCGCGGCGTGGTCTGGCGCTGGCACGTCCTGGTAGCGCGCGACCAGCCCCAGACGACGCGGCCAGCGCAGCGGGCGGGCGAGTCCCAGGTCGCGGGCGACCCGGGAGCGCACGCCGTCGGCGCCGATCACCAGCCGGGCCGCGACCCGGCGTTCGCCTTCGCGCTGATCCCGCGCCAGCACCCCGCGCGCGACCCCATCTTCAACCAGCACCCGGCGCACCAGTACCCGCTCCCACACCTCGGCACCGCGCGAGCGGGCGTGCTCCACCAGCGCCGCGTCGAGCCGATCCCGCGGCAGCGCCAGGTTCGGCCGAGCAGCACCCTCCGCGCCGTGCACCATCCGCCAGGTCGTGCCATCCGGAGCGTGGATCACAATGCCGTCCAGCCGCCGCAGCCCGGCCCGCTCGGCGGCTTCCAGCGCCCCGAGGCGTTCGAGCAGGACGGCCGCCTCCGGGCTGGTGTACTCGGCGCACACTTTCGGTCGCGGCAGCGCCGCCCGTTCGATCAGCAGCACATCGTGCCCAGCGTCCGCCAGCCACGCCGCCACCGCGGCCCCGCCCGGCCCGCCCCCGATGACGACCACCTCGCGCGACTCCATTGCCCGCCTCTGAGCGCGCTACGCCCCGGAGCTCCGCACGGCTGCCCCCCGCTCGGCCCCCTGCTGCCAGCATAGCGCCAACGGCCCCGGGGCGCGAGCCAAGCGCTCGGGCGAGGCCTCGTGGCGAACTCGTCCCGCGGGCGCCGCGGTCCCGGCTGCGCGGCGTCCACAGCCGGCTATACTGCCAGCCATGCGGGTCCTTGTTACCGGTGGCACCGGACTGCTCGGAACCAAGGTCGTCGAGCTGGCGCAGCGGCGCGGGCTGGAGACGTTCTCCGCCGCCCGCCGCCCCCCCGCGCCAGAGGCGCCCCCGGCTCCGTTCATGCCGCTCGATCTCACCAATCGCGCTTCGGTGCAGGCGGCGTTCGAGCGCGTCCGCCCGAACCTGGTGATCCACACCGCGGCGATGGCGGACGTGGACGCCTGTGAGCGGGAGCCGGAGCTGGCCTGGGCAGTGAACGCGGAGGGAACGACGTACGTGGCCGAGGCGTGCCGGGTCCACGACGCGCGCCTGGTCTATGTGTCGACGGATTACGTCTTCGACGGCACCGCTGGGCCGTATCGCGAGGAAGACGCCACCAATCCGCTCAATGTCTACGCCGAGACGAAGCTGGCCGGGGAACGCGCGGTAGCGATGCTGCCCAACGCCATAACCGCCCGCACCGCGGTGCTCTATGGCTGGGCCCCGGGCATCCGCTCGAATCTAGTACTGTGGCTGCTCGACCGGCTGGCCCGCGGCGAGCCGGCGCCAGCCGCCACCGACCAGGCCGGTTCGCCGACGCTGGCTGACAACCTGGCCGAGATGCTCATTGCGCTGGCAGTCGGCCGGCAGACGGGAGTGTACCACGTGGCCGGGGCGACGATGACCGACCGCTACCGGTTCTGCCGCCTGGCGGCGGAGGTCTTCGGCTACGATCCGGATCTGATCCGGCCGATCCGCTCCGCCGAGATCTCGCGCCCGGCGCGCCGCCCGGCCAACGTCGCCCTCGTCATCGACAAGCTCCGCCGCGATGTGCCGGAGGCGCGGCCACTCGCGGCGCGGGAGGCGTTAGAGGTGCTGCGAGGGCAGCTCACCGGGCGGCTGCCGCGGCCGCGCCTCCCGGATGGTGATCGATGAGCGAACCGCCGAGCTCCATCCCTCCCGGGGATCGCGTGCCCGTTCCGGGTAGCGAGCGCGAGCCGCTGCCCGGCGCCCGTGTGGTCGGGCCAGCCCGTTCGGACGAGCAGATCCAGGTAACGGTGCTCGTCCGCCGGCGCGAGCCGCCCGACCCACGGGCGGCGGCCGCCGCGACCGAGGCGGTGCCGCCACGCGCGCGTCGCTACCTGACTCGTGCCGAGCTGGCCGCGACGCGCGGCGCCAGCCCCGACGACCTCGCCCGGATCGAAGCGTTTGCGCGAGCCAATGGGCTCGACGTGGTCGAGGTGAACGCCGCTCGGCGCAGCGTGGTGCTGGCGGGCACGGTGGCGCAGATGAGCCGGGCGTTCGGGGTTCAGCTCCTCCTTTATGAGTACCCGGGCGGCGTCTACCGAGGCCGGAGCGGGCCGGTCTTCGTCCCCGCTGACCTGGCCCCGGTCGTCGAAGGAGTGTTCGGCCTGGACGACCGGCCGCAGGCGAGCCCGCACTTCCGCCGGGCGGACCGCGCCGCAGGCACGGTGCGGCCCCGAGCCGTCAGCCTCTCCTACACGCCACTGGACGTCGCCGCGCTGTACGACTTCCCAAGCGGGCTGGATGGCCGCGGCCAGTGCATCGCCATCGTCGAGCTGGGCGGCGGCTACACGACCAAGGACCTGGATGCGTACTTCAGCCAGCTTGGGGTGCCGCGCCCCACGGTGACCGCGGTTTCGGTGGATGGCGCCCAGAACCGCCCGACCGGGGATCCGAACGGCCCCGACAGTGAGGTGCTGCTGGACATCGAGGTCGCAGGGGCGATCGCTCCGGGCGCCCAGATCGCGGTGTACTTCGCCCCGAACACGGATCAGGGCTTCCTGGACGCCGTCACCACTGCCATCCACGATACCCAGCTTGCCCCTTCGGTGCTGTCGATTAGCTGGGGCAAGGCTGAGACGACCTGGACCGCGCAGGCGCTGCGCGCGTTCGACCAGGCATTCCAGGACGCCGCGGCGCTCGGGGTGACGGTCTGCTGCGCCGCGGGGGACGACGGCTCGCGCGACGGAATCTATGACGGCCGGGCGCACGTCGACTTTCCGGCCTCCAGCCCGCATGTGCTGGCCTGCGGCGGGACCCGGCTGGAAGCGGCACAGGGGGCGATTACCCGCGAAACTGTCTGGAACGACGGGCCGGACGGTGGCGCAACCGGTGGTGGCGTCAGCGAGCGGTTCGGGCTGCCCGACTGGCAGGCTGGAGCGAGCGTCCCGCCGGCGGCCAATCCGGGCGGCGCGGTTGGCCGCGGGGTGCCGGACGTCGCCGGCAACGCCGACCCGGAGACGGGCTACCAGGTGCTGATCGACGGCGAGCCCGGGGTCATCGGCGGCACGAGCGCAGTCGCCCCCCTCTGGGCCGGGCTCGTCGCTCGGCTCAACCAGCAGCTCGCCAAGCCGGTCGGCTTCCTGAATCCCCTGCTGTACGGCCCGCTGGCGGCAGCCGGGGCGCTGCACGATATCACCAGTGGAAATAACGGCGCCTACGCAGCGCGAATCGGCTGGGACGCTTGCACCGGCCTGGGCAGCCCGGACGGCGCCAAGATCCTCCAGGGGCTGTCACACTAGCGCACCGAGACCACAGCGCCACGCCGGCCCTTGCCACAGTCAGAGACGCAGCCCGCAGGGCGTCGGGTCTCCGTCGTGTGGGGTCGGGGCGAGCCAGCCAGGAGCCAGCGCGGGCGCGGGGTGTCGAAGATGCGCGAGCCGCACGCCTCCCGCTGGATTACCCTGGCGGTTCTTACCCGCCACGCCCCGCGGGGCGCGCGGGAGACAAAGGCGTGGAGGCTCTACGGCAGAGACCCGGCTGGCCTCCCCCTCGACCCCAGCGCGCCGGTTGCGTACGATGGTGAGCGGTCCCGCAGCCCGGGGCTGCGGAGTGGACCTGATGCCGGGCGAGCATCTCACCAACCTGCCGGCCCCGCGCACGCGGCTGATCGGCCGTGAGGGTGACCTGGCCGCAGTGTTCGAGCTGGCGCTGCACGCCGAGGGCCGCCTGGTGACCCTGTCCGGCGCGGGCGGGTCGGGCAAGACCAGTCTGGCGCTCGAGGTGGCGCGGGCACTGCTTCCGGCGTTTCCCGATGGCGTCTGGCTCGCGGAGCTCGCGTCGCTGTCCGACCCTGTTCTGGTGCCCGGGGCCGTCGCTGCGGCCCTCGGCGTGCGGGACCGGCCGGGCCGGCCGCTCGCCGAGGTGCTGGCGGAGTATCTGCAGCCGCGCACGCTCCTGCTGGTGCTGGATAACTGCGAGCACCTGATGGATCCCTGCGCGCAGTTCGTCGAGGGCCTGCTCTCGGCGTGCCCCGACCTGCGGGTCCTGGCGACCAGCCGCGAGCCCCTGCGCATCCCCGGTGAGGTCGTCTGGCGCGTGCCGTCGCTGGCCGTGCCCGACCTGCGCGGGCGGTACACCGCGGACGAGCTGGCTGGTTACGCGGCGGTCCGCCTGTTCGTCGAGCGGGCCCGGGCCGTCCAGCCCGCCTTCCGCCTGACATCCTCCAACGCCGCCGCGGTCGCCGAGGTCTGCGTCCGTCTGGACGGCATCCCGCTGGCCATTGAGCTCGCCGCCGCGCGGGTGCGCGCCTTCTCGGTCGAGCAGATCGCGGCGTACCTGGATGACCGCTTCCACCTGCTGACTGCCGGCCCACGGACGGCGCTGCCCCGCCAGCAGACCCTGCAAGCGACGGTGGATTGGAGCTATGCCCTGCTCTCGGAGCCGGAGCGGACGCTCCTGCGCCGGCTGTCGGTGTTCGCCGGCGGCTGGAGCTTCGAGGCCGCCGAGGCGGTGGCCGCGGGCGAGGGCATTCACGCTTACGCCATGCTCGATCTGCTGGCCCAGTTGGTCGACAAGTCGCTGGTGATCGCCGACGAACAGCGTGGCGTCGTCCGCTACCGGCTGCTCGAAACCATCCGCCAATACGCCCACCAGAGGCTGCTGGAAGCGGGCGAGGCTGAGCGGACCCGGGATCGCCACCTCGCCTACTTCCTCAGGCTGGCGGAGGCGGCTGAGCCGAAGCTGCGTGGACCCGAGGCGCGCGCGGTGATGGACCGCCTGGAGGAGGAGCACGACAATCTGCGGGCGGCCCTGGAATGGGCGCTGGCTCCGCCGGGCCGAGGCGACGCCGCGCTGCGGCTGAGCGGCGCGCTCGCCTGGTTCTGGTGGGTCCGCGACTACCACAGCGAGGGGCGCCGCTGGCTGGCCCGCGTGCTGGCAGCCAGCCCGGATCGGACAGCACCACGCATGAAGGCGCTCCATGGCGCGGGCTTCCTGGCGCACCATCAGCGTGACGCAGATGCGGCCCGCGCGTTGCTCGTGGAGAGCCTGGCGATCGCTCGCGAGCTCGACGATCGGTGGACGGTAGCGTGGACGCTCCACTGCCTGGGTCGCGTCGCTTACTTCGACAATGACCCCCAGACTGCGCGCTCGCTGGGTGAACAAAGTCTCGCCGTCGCCCAGGCGATCAGCGATCCGTCGCTGATCGCCTGGGCGCACCACCTGCTGGGGCTCGCGGCGTACATCGCGGCCGACGACGTGACGGCCCGCGCTCACTACGAGCAGAGCCTGGCGATCCGGCGGAAGCTCGGGTTTGACGAAGGCATTGGTATCCTGCTCAGCCTCCTCGGCCTCGTCGCGATCCGCGAGGGCGATCTCGGCCAGGCCCACGCGCTATCCAGGGAGGCGCTGATCATGGTTCAGGGCCTGCTCGGCCCCTGGGGCTTGTGCATGCCTCTGGCAGCCCTGTCGCGCATCGCGGCCGCGTGGGGTCAGCCGCTGCGAGCGGTGCGGCTCGGCGCCGCGGCGACAGCTTTGAGCGAGTTGTATCAGACACCGCTCATCCCACTATTCGAGCCGCCGCTCGCCGAAGGGCTGGAGCTGGCCCGGCGGGTCCTCGGCGAGGCGGTCTATCTACAGACCTGGACTGAGGGCACGGCGATGTCGCTCGACCAGGCCGTTGCCGAAGCGCTGGCCATCGAGGTTGCGCCGCCGGCCACCCAGCCGGCAGCCGGACCGGAGTCTCGGGGAGGCGACCCCTTTGGCGACCTCACCCCGGCAGAGGTCCAGGTGCTGCGCCTGCTGGCCGGCGGCCGCACAACGAAGGAGATCGCCGCCGAGCTGGTCGTCGCCGTCTCCACCGTGGATCGCCATATCACCCACATCTACGGTAAGCTCGGCGCGCGCAACCGGGCCGAAGCCACGGCCTTCGCCCTCAAGCACGGGCTGGCCGAAACCGAGTGAGGGATTTCCCTCAGGTGCGCTCTCGACGCCTCCCGTAGCACCGAACGCAAGATCCCAGGTTTCTCGGATGGCGGCGGCGGGCGCCGCGCGTAGGCTGTGAGTGCGCCCAGAGGCCGGCCACGAGTCGGCACTCTGAGGCAGTTATCGAGCCCCCTGGGAGGGACACGCGAGATGACAAGCTCGATTGCTACAGCACCTGCGGACGCGGGGCGGGCGCAGGGCACCGACTGGGTCGCCGTTGTGCGCGCGCTCGGCCCCGGCTTCGCGTCACGGGCCGCCGCGTATGACGCCAACGATTCGTTCCCCGGGGAGAACTATCAGGAGCTCAAGGAGCGGCGCGTCTTCGGCGCCCCGGTGCCCGCCGAGCTGGGCGGCGGCGGGGCCTCGCACCGCGAGCTGTGCGCCATGCTGCGCGAGCTGGGCCGCCACTGTGGCGCGACGGCGCTGGCGCTCTCCATGCACACGCACCTCGTCGCAACCATGGTGTGGCTGTGGCGCCAGGGCGCGCCGGTCGCGCCGCTGCTCGAACGTGTGGCCAAGGAGCAGCTCGTGCTGATCACCAGTGGCGCGTCCGACTGGCTCAACTCGAGCGGGACGGCCGAGCGGGTCGACGGTGGCTACCGCGTCACCGCGCGCAAGAGCTTCTGCAGCGGCTCGCCGATGGGCGACCTGTTGCTCACCAGCGCCCTGTACGATGATCCCGCCGACGGGCCCACCGTGCTGCACTTCGCGATACCAGTGAAGACGCCAGGGCTGACGGTCCTCGACAACTGGCGGACGATGGCCATGCGCGCCTCCGGCTCGAACGACATCGTGCTCGACGGCGTGTTCGTGCCCGACGATGCCATCTCATCGCGCCGGCCGAAGGGCACCTGGACGCCGATCTTCAACGTGGCCAACGCCATCGCCGGGCCGATCGTCTTCGCGGTCTACCTCGGCGTGGCGGAGGCGGCACGCGACCTGGCACTTCAGAAGGTCGCGCACAAGCGGAACGACCCGGATATCTGGTACCTGGTGGGCGAGATGGAGAACGCGCTGGTTACCGGGCAGATGGCCATCCAGGGGATGATCGACGTGTGCGCCGACTACACGTTTGCGCCGGACCTGGCCGCCTCGAACGCGATCGTGATCCGCAAGACGATCGCGGTGCAGTCGCTAACACTCGCTGTCGAGAAAGCGCTTGAGGCGGTTGGGGGCGGAGGCATCTTCCGCGCCATCGGCCTGGAGCGGCTCGTGCGGGACATCCACGCCGCCCAGTTCCACCCGCTGCAGGCGAAGCGCCAACATCGCTTCACGGGGCGCCTGGCGCTCGGCCTCGATCCCGTCGGGTAGGGCCGGCGTCGGGTGTGCCGCCCTCGGCCTGGCCCGCTCGCGCCATCGCACGCCCGTCAGCCACGGCTGCGAGTACGTCGCGGGGCACCCGCGCGTCACAAAGGGAGTTCTCGCTGAGGCGGTTTGCCTCCCGTTCCGTCCGCGGGTGGGCTACCGCGAGGCTCCGCGGTTGGGACGAGGGCGAGCCAGGAGCAAGCGAAGCGGAGACCCGGGGCCTCGAAGGGGCTGCCAGCCCGGGCCAGGACTTGCGACAATGTTCTGTTACGTCCCGGCGCCCCGCTGAGGGCCAGTCAGGGCCCAGCCTGCTCTGGGACTGTCCCGTGGCGCGGTTACTCTGTAACGGAGAACGTCTGGCATGACCCGAGTGCTGAGCGCGGTCGGCCGCCTGCCGGTGGAGGAGGCGACCGAGCTGCTGACACGGGCGGGAGTGGAGCTGCGCGAGGTGCGCTGCTCGCCCGCCACCCCGGCCGCGGAGCTGATCGGCCACCTGCGCGGCTGCGTCGCCGTGATCGCCGGCATGGAGCGGTACAGCGGCGAGGTCTTCGCCGCCGTGCCCGAGCTGCGGCACATCGCCCGCCTGGGGGTAGGGTACGACGCGGTGGACGTCGACGCCGCGACCGCGGCCGGCGTGCTCGTCAGCACCGTGCCCGGCACGCTCGACGCCGCGGTGGCGGACCTGACCTTCGCGCTGATCCTCGACCTGGCCCGCCGGGTCTCGTTCCACGATCGGTCGGTCCGCCGCGGCGAGTGGAACCAGGTGCGCGGGGTGGACGTCTGGCGCAAGACGCTCGGGCTGGTTGGCCTGGGCCGGATCGGGCGGGCGGTGGCGACCCGGGCCAAGGGGTTCGAGATGCGCTTGCTGGCATACGAGCCCTACCCCGATCTCGCCTTCGTCCAGGAGCACGGCGTCGAGCTGGTCTCCCTGGAGGAGCTCCTGCGCCAGAGCGACTTCGTCTCGCTGCACCTCCCGCTGTCGGCCGCTACAGTCAAGTTCCTCAATGCGGAGCGGCTGGCGCTGATGAAGCCAACCGCCTACCTGATCAACACTGCCCGGGGCGGGCTGGTGGACGAGGACGCGCTGGAGGCGGCGCTGCGGGAGGGACGCATCGCCGGCGCCGGCCTGGACGTGCGCGCCGTCGAGCCGCCGCGAGACAACCGCTTCGCCCAGTTCGACACGGTGGTGCTCACCCCCCACATCGCCTCCAACACTGCCGAGACGCGGCGGGCGATGGCGCTAATGGCCGTCGACAACGTGCTGCGAGTGCTCCGCGGCGAGCGCCCTCATGGTCTGGTCAACCCCGAGGCGTGGGAGCGGGCGGCAGCAGCCGAGGCGCAACGCTCACAGCGTCCGGCTCGGAGGCGCTCGCCGCGCCCGAGCGCCTGCTGAGGGGCGGAGCGCTGGACCGATCTCCAGGAGCCGCTCCCACGCGGCGCGGGGCCGCGGCTGATCCGGTTACCCGCTTCGTAGCGGCGAAGCGGGTCCCAGCAAGCGTTCCTCGGCCTGGTCGAGCATCGCCAGGGTGCGGCTGACCGCGTCGGGCTCCTCGCCGGGGACGGATGGATCGTCGTCCACTGGCCGGGACGGCGCCCGGCCGGTCAGCTCGGAGAGCAGCACCGCCCAGCAGCGCGCCGCCGCCTCCGGATGGTAGCCGCCGCCGCTGAAGACGAGCAGCCGGCCGCCACAGTGGCGGTGCGCCACACGGTGCGCCAGCGCGGCGATCGCCTGGTAGGAGCGGGTGGTGAGCCGCAGGCCGACGAGCGGGTCGAGCGCGTGCGCGTCGACCCCATACTGGAGCAGCAGGATATCCGGGCGATAGAGGTTCAGCGCCGGTTCGACGATGCGCTCCAGCACCGCGCGGTAGGCCCGGTCGCCCGCGCCACGCGGCAGCGGCAGGTTGAGGTGGTAGCCCGCGCCCGGGCCGCTGCCGATCTCCTCCAGGCTCCCGGTCCGGGGGAAGAAGCGGCCGTCGTACTGATGGATAGAGAGCGTCAGGATCGGCTCTTCGCTCAGCAGCTCCTGCGTCCCGTCGCCGTGGTGGCCGTCCACGTCCAGCACCGCCGGGCGGCGGAAGCCATACCGGTGCTGCAGGCGACGCAGCGCCAGGACGACGTCGTTGACCGGGCAGAAACCGGCGGCACGATCCCGCCGGGCGTGGTGGAGCCCGCCGGCCGGGTTGAAGGCATGGGCGACGACGCCGCGGCCCACCAGGTCGGCCATCGCCAGCGAGCCGCCGGCCACCAGGCGCGCCCGGCGATAGACGCCACGCCAGGCGGGGGTATCGCCGTAGTCGAGAACCCCACTCCCGGCGCGGTCGGCGGCCAGGAGCTGGTCCAGATAGGCGGCACTGTGGACCGCCAGCAGCTCCCGACGCCGGGCCGGCGCCGGCCGGTGGACGTGGAGCGCGTCCAGCAGACCCGTGTCGCGCAGCAGGGCGTAGCCGAGCGCGTAACGGGGCCAGCTCCGCTGAATCGGGGAGAAGCCGCGGCCTGCGAAGCCCTCGTGCCAGATCAGCGCGGTGCCGGAAGATCCCCCGCAGCTAGCCATCGATCAGCGGGTGAAAGTCCTTGTCGTCCGCCGCAGCGAGATGCTCGCCGTTGAGCGACAGGTAGCCCTCCAGCGTGGAGGAGGCGTCCTCTGCGGCGACGGTCAGCGTCCGCAGCTCGCCCTTCAGCTCGCGCGCCAGTGCGGCGAGCTCGCTGCGGTCGGCGTGCTTCTCGGCAATCACCAGGTCGCCCTGGAGCCTCAGCCGCCAGCCGCGCCCAGCCAGGCGATCCGCCAACTGGATCGCCCGTGCCAGGTGCTCGCCCCAGCGTCGCAGCACCCGCAGCGCGAAGGCGTCTTCGGCAACGTCGCGCGCCTCGCTCCAGGCATCTTGCGGCAGCGGCGAGAAGGACAGCACCAGCCGCTCCCGCGTCGGCCTCTGGTCTCCCTGCTCGGGCTCCATATGCTCCGGATAGTAGCCCGGCCGATCCGCCCCGGCAACGCCGAACGGACCGAGCGATCCGCTATCCTGCAACGTCGATGCTCGATCTCTCTATTGTCATTGTCAACTACAACACCCGCGACCGGCTGCTCGAGTGCCTCGCCTCGCTCCAGGCGGACGGCATGCCCGCCGAGAACGGCTCTCCCTCCTCCGAGGTTTTCGTAGTGGACAACGCCTCCCAGGATGGCAGCGCCGACGCGGTCGCCGCCGCCTTTCCCCAAGTCACGCTGCTGCGAGCACCCCGCAACGGCGGCTACGCCTTTGGGAACAACCTGGCGCTGCGGCGAGCCCGGGGCCGCTACAACCTGCTCCTCAATCCCGATACACTGGTGCCGCCGGGCGCGCTCGCCACGCTCGTGCGCTACATGGACGAGCATCCAGAGGTCGGGATCTGCGGGCCGCGGCTCGTGCGGCCCGACGGCTCGCTGGACCTCGCCTGCCGGCGGAGCTTTCCCACCCTTGCCATTGCGTTCTATCGCCTCGTCGGGCTCAGCCGGCTGTTCCCGCGCAGCCGCCGCTTCGGACGCTACAATCTCACCTACCTGGACCCGAGCCAGGAGGCGGAGGTCGATAGCGTGGTCGGCGCCTGCATGCTGGTGCGGCGCGCCGCCATCGACCAGGTGGGGTTGCTGGACGAGACGTTCTTCCTGTACGGGGAGGACCTGGACTGGGCGTTTCGCATCCGGCAGCGCGGCTGGAAGGTGCAGTACGTCCCGCAGGCCACGGTGATCCACCATAAGGGCGAGGCGAGCCGGCAGCAGAGCACCGCGATGACCCTGGCCTTTTACGACGCGATGCGCATCTTCTACCACAAGCACTACGCGCACCGGTTCCCGCGCGCACTCAATGCGCTGGTTGAGGCGGCGATCTGGGCCCGCTGCGCGGTGTCGCTCCTGAAGAACGCGCTGCGTCCGCCAGCCAGGCGCCGGGTGGGAACCTGACCATGCGACGCCCCAGACCGCTCACGCTGCTGCACGCGCTGGGCATGGCCCTCTCGGACGCGGTCGCCTTTGGCGTGGCGATGCGGCTGGCCTATGCGCTGCGCCTGTGGAACGATCCGTACGCCGCGGCGGTGGTCGGCCCCTTCGAGCGGCTCAGCCAGTCCCTGCTGATCTACACCGCCGCGGTGCTGCTCGTCTTCTTCCTCGAGCGGCTGTACCTGCCCCGGCGTGGCAGCTCGCGAGTGGACATCCTGTTCGGTCTCCTGGTCGGCTTGTCCAAGGCGATGGTGGTCGGGCTGGCCCTCAGCGCGTTCCTCCAGGTCTCGCCCACCCCGCCCCGGCTGATGCTGCTGTACTGGTGGCTGCTCGGGACGCTGGTCCTGTGGCTGGGGCGGCTGGTGCTCGACGGGGCGGTGCGCTGGGTGCGGTCGCGCGGACTGGACGCCGAGCGAGTGCTCATTGTCGGCGCCGGCGAGCCCGGGAAGATCGTGCTGGAGAAGATCCGCGCCCAGCCGAGCCTGGGCTATCGGGTGGTCGGCTTCGTCGACGACGACCCTGCGCCGCTCGCCACCTCCCAGCCGCTGCTGGGCAAGCTGAGCGACATCGACCGGCTCATCCAGCAGCATGGCATTGGCGAGGTGATCATCGCCCAGCCGGGGCTGACCCACCAGCAGACGCTGGACATCGCCTCAACCTGCGCGCGCGATCGCGTCAGCGTCAAGCTCGTCCCAGATGTCCTTCAGATTATGTCAACAGAGGTAACGACGAGCGACCTGACCGGGCTGCCGCTGATGCGGGTGCGGGACGTCGCCCTGCACGGCTGGAATCTGGCGTTGAAGCGGACGATGGACATCGTGGTCAGCGCGACGCTGCTCGTGCTGCTCTCCCCGCTGCTCCTGCTCCTGGCGCTGCTGGTCAAGCTGACCTCGCCCGATGGGCCGGTGTTCTACACCCAGGAGCGGGTCGGCCTGGACGGACGGCCGTTCCAACTCATCAAGTTCCGCTCCATGCGCCCTGATGCCGAGGCGCTGAGCGGGCCGATCTGGGCGCGGCCCGGCGACGAGCGGCGCACCGGCCTGGGCGCGTTCATGCGCCGGCTCAGCCTGGACGAGCTACCCCAACTCGTTAATGTGCTTGTTGGGGAGATGAGCCTGGTGGGACCGCGCCCCGAGCGCCCGCACTTCGTCGAGCAGTTCAAGCGGGTGATTCCGCGCTACAGCGAGCGCCACAACGAAAAGGCCGGCATGACCGGCTGGGCGCAGATCAACGGCTTGCGCGGCCAGACCTCGATCGACGAGCGGACCAAGTACGACATCTTCTACGTGGAGCACTGGTCGCTCGCGTTCGACGTGAAGATCCTGCTGGAAACGATCGGCGCCGTCCTCAAGGATCGCAACGCCTACTAGCCTGGCTGGGGGCGCTGCTCGGGCAGCGCCCCCCACATTGGAACCCCAGCACGGCGCAGCGTTCCAGGTAGCCACGGCGCTGCCCTCGGTATACTTGAGCGTGATCGATCCGTCCGGGGCTGGCCACTCGGCCAGCCCCTTTGAGTGTTGCTCCCGTGAAGCTGATTGTCGGCCTGGGCAATCCCGGCCGTGAATACGCCGACACCCGCCACAACGTCGGGTTCTGGGCGGTGGATCTGCTCGCCGAGCGGCACGGGCTGCGCTTCAACCAGAAGCGCGCCCGCAGCCAGGTGGCGAGCGGGGAGCTGCTTGGCGCCCGGATGACGCTGGCGAAGCCGATGACCTATATGAACCTGAGCGGCGAGGCGGTGCGGCAGCTCCTCCAGGAGCTCGGGGTGCGCCCGGAGGAGCTGCTGGTGATCTACGACGACGTCGATCTGCCGCTGGGCAAGCTCCGGCTGCGTCGCTCGGGCAGCCCGGGGACGCACAACGGGATGCGCAATATCGTGCTGTGCCTCGGCACGGAAAGCTTTCCGCGCCTGCGCATCGGCATCGGCCAGCCGCCGGAAGGGGTCGACGTGAGCGACTATGTGCTGTCGCCGTTCCCGCGGGATCAGCTCGAGCAGGCGCACGAGTCGGTGGCGCGCGCCGCGGATGCGGTGGAGTGCCTGCTCGAGCATGGCTGGACCAGGGCGATGACGGAGTACAACCGGTGAGGCTCCAGGCGCTGCTGCGTCCACTGCTGCACGATCCGGGGCTGGCGCGGGCGCTGGACGCTGAGGGCCCGCTCTCCGTCGCGGATGTCGCCAAGCCGGCGCTGCTGGCAGCGCTGCACCAGCACCTGGGCCGGCCGCTGCTGGTGGTGGCCGCACGGCCGGCAGAGGCGCGGCGCTACGCCGATGAGATCGCGCTCTGGTCGGTGCGGCCGAACCAGGTGCTGCTGTTCCCGGAGCCGGACGCGCTGCCGTACGAGTCGCTCCCGGAGAACCCGGAGACCACTGCCGAGCGGCTGGGCGTGCTGGTGGCGCTGTCATCCAGCGCCGCCCGGCCGCTGGTGGTCTGCTGTGTCCGAGCGCTGATGGATCGGCTAGCGCCAGCCGAGCGCTTTCGCGGCGCCCTCCACGTGCTGCGGGTCGGCGACCGCGTCGCCCCGGGCGCGCTACTGGAGCGCTGGCTCGCGCTGGGCTACGAGCCGAGCCCGGTGGTAGATGGCCCTGGGCAGATCGCCCGCCGCGGCGGGATCCTGGACATCTTCCCGCCCGCCGCCAGCATCGACGGCCGCCCGGCCGCCCCGTACCGGATCGAGTTCTTCGGCGACGAGGTCGACTCTATCCGGCTGTTCGACCCGGCGACGCAGCGCTCGCTCCAGCGGGTGGAGCAGGTAGAGATCTCCGCCGCCCACGACCATGCCTCCGCCACCGCCGGCAGCTCCTGCCTGCTCGACTACCTGCCGTCCAGCGCGCTTGTCGTGCTGGACGAGCCGGAGCGCCTGGAGGAGGTCGCCCGCGACCTGGAGCGGCAGGCGGAGGAGCTGCGTGCGCACCTCACCACCCGGGCGGCCCCGGACGCGGAGCGGCCGTACTTCGCCTGGGGCGAGCTGCAGCAGGCGCTGCTGGACGTTGCCTGCCGCGAGCTGATCCACGACCCGGACCGCGAGACGCTGCCCTTCACCCATCTGCCTACCTACGGCGGGCGCCTCAAGGTGTTCCTGGACGAGCTGCTGGCGGCGCGCGAGCGCGCGGAGCTGATCCAGGTGATCGTCTCCCAGCAGACGGCGCGGCTCGACGAGCTGCTGCGCGAGCGGGGCGTGTTCGCGCCGCTGGTCGACGACCTGGCCACGCTCGACCTGGCGCGGCAGCGGCTGGTGCTGGTCCACGGCTCGCTGGAGGCTGGCTTCGCCGCCCCTGCGCTTGGCTTCGCGCTGCTCACCGACGCGGAGATCTTCGGCTGGAGCAAGCCGCGCCGAGTCGTTCGCCGCCGCCGGGCGGCTGCCCGCGCCACGTTCCTCGCCGACCTGGAGCCCGGGGACTGGGTGGTGCACGTCGACCACGGCATCGGCCGATTCCAGGGCCTGGTGCGCTCGGGGGAGAACGGCGAGGAGCGTGAATTCCTGCTGCTCGAATATGCGGCGGGCGACCGGCTGTACGTTCCGGTCGACCAGGCAGACCGGGTGACGCGATATGTTGGCGCTGGCGACTACACCCCGCAGCCGACCCGGCTGGGCACCAGCGACTGGGCGCGCGCCAAGCAGCGGGTGCGCCGCGCGGTGCGCGACATCGCCCGCGACCTGATTGAACTGTACGCCGCCCGCGCAGCGGTGCGCCGCCCGCCCTACTCGCCCGATACTTCCTGGCAGCTCGAGCTGGAGGCGGCGTTCCCCTACGTCGAGACCCCCGACCAGGTGCGGGCGATCGAAGCGGTGAAGGACGACATGCAGGGTGAGCGGCCAATGGACCGCCTGCTCGTCGGCGACGTCGGCTACGGCAAGACCGAGGTCGCCATCCGCGCCGCCTTCAAGGCGGTCAGCGACGGCCGGCAGGTGGCGGTGCTCGTCCCGACCACGGTGCTGGCGCAGCAGCACTTCACCACCTTCCGCGAGCGGCTCTCGGCCTTCCCGGTTCGAGTCGAGATGCTGTCGCGGTTCCTGAGCGAGCGGGAGCAGCGGGAGGTGCTCGAAGGGCTCAAGAGCGGCGCAGTGGACATCTGCATCGGGACACACCGGCTTATCCAGAAGGACGTCGCCTTCAAGAACCTGGGCCTGGTGATCATCGACGAGGAGCAGCGCTTCGGGGTGGCCCACAAGGAGCGGCTGAAGCAGCTTCGCCGCGAGGTGGACGTGCTCACCATGACCGCGACTCCGATCCCGCGCACACTGCACATGTCGCTGGTCGGCGTGCGCGACATGAGCACGATCGACACCGCCCCGGAGGAGCGGCTGCCGATCCGCACCTACCTCGGCCGCTACGACGAGGAGCTGGTGCGGGAGGCGATCCTGCGCGAGCTCGATCGCGGCGGGCAGGTCTACTTCGTCCACAACCGGGTGGAGGGGATCGAGAGCGTCGCCGCACGCCTGGCCCGGCTCGTCCCGGAGGCGCGGATCGCCGTCGGCCACGGGCAGATGCCGGAGGACCAGCTCGAGCAGGTCATGCTCCGCTTCGCCGCCGGAGAGACCGACCTGCTCGTCTGCACCACCATCATCGAGTCCGGGCTGGACATCCCGAACGTCAACACCATCATTATCAACAACGCCCATCGCTTCGGCCTCTCCCAGCTCTACCAGCTCCGCGGCCGAGTGGGCCGGGGCGCGGCGCGCGCCTACGCCTACCTGCTCTGGCCGCGCGAGGCGGTGCTTACCGAGGAGGCGGAGAAGCGACTGCGAACGATCTTCGAGGCGACCGAGCTGGGAGCCGGCTTCCGCATCGCGATGAAGGACCTGGAGATCCGCGGTGCCGGCAACCTGCTCGGCGCCGAGCAGCACGGCAATATCAGCGCCGTCGGCTTCGAGCTGTACACCCAGCTCCTGGGCGAGGCGGTGCAGCAGCTCAAGGCGGTGCGCGAGGGACAGCCCGTGGTCGCTGCGCCAGATATCAGCACTGCGGTCGACCTGCCGCTCAGCGCGCTGATCCCGCCCGACTACGTCCAGGACGCCGCCGCCCGGCTGAACCTCTACCAGCGACTGGCGGCCTGCCGCGAGCCGGCGGCGCTGGCGCCGCTGGTCGAGGAGCTGGAGGACCGCTTCGGGCCGCTGCCCGAGGCGGTGCAGAACCTGGTGTACGTCGCCAGCCTGCGGCTCCGCGCCGCTCAGGCGGGCGTGGCCGAGATCGCGGCGCAGGACGGCGAGATCGTCATCCGCTTCCGCGGGGCGCCGCCGCTGAGCGGCCGCCTGCTCAGCCGCCAGCTCGGGGTGCCGGTGAAGGAGGGCTCCAACCAGCTCCGCTTCCCGCGTGGCAAGGGGCAGGGCTGGCTCGCCACCCTGGACGCGCTCGTCGAGCGCCTGCGGGAGCCCGCTGCGCCCTCGGTCGCCGTCCCGGCCCTGCGGTGATCGCCGCCGACCCGATCCGCCCCTCGGCGCCTAGGTCCGCGCTCAGCACAGCGCGGAGCGGCAGACTCGCCCGCGCCGCCGTGAGCAGCAGCCAGAGCATCTCCCACTGGAACGCCAACACCAGCACCGCCACCACCCCGAGTCCTACCAGCGACAGCCCCAGCCGGGGCGGTGGCCGCGACGACGCCAGAAACAGCCCGCTCCCCGGCGCCCCGATCAGCACCATCGAGCCTGTAACGCTCGGCTCGATGAGCAGCCGGGCTGCACAGCGGGACGCGGCGCCCGCTGTCGAGCGTGATCACTGCCCCGCCCGGTGCTGGAGACAGTCGAGCGCGGGGAGGCCAAGAGTTAGCAGCCGCGCCTCCAGCGCCAGGAACGCTCCCGCCCCGCGCGCCAGGCCACACCCCACCAGATCTCATCCGTGCACCGGGTCCTCCCGCGCCTCGCGAACTGGCTCCTGTTCAACGCCATGGCGCCGCAGCCCTGATCAGGCAGTGCAACCCCCAGCCTCGCACCCACCAGCAGAGCAGTGCGCTGGCACAGACGCGGGATGTGGCGAGGATTACGTTCCGCGGAGGTCGGGACGGGGGCTTGTCGGCTCGGCCTCCCAGCGCTCCACGTGGCCGCCCTTCTTGAGCGCGCGCAGCGTCTCCAGGTGCGCCCACACCAGCGGCCCGCCGAGCGCCACCGGCGAAGTCTCTTCCACCGCTAGCTCGGCGTCCTGCAGCACAGCCAGGGCGCGGGCGCGGGCCTCCGCCAGGAGCGGCGGCTCGGAGGGCGGGGCCTGCTCCAGCTCGCGGCGCTGCTCCCGTCCGTAGCGGTGCAGCACGCTGGCGGGAACGAGGGCCTCCGGGAGCGCGCCGTCCCGCATGACGCTGAATAGCCAGTGCAGCACTGTCTCGGCGCGGTCCTTGTTGCCGGCATCGAAGTGGAACTGCGCCATCCAAGCGGTGAACAGCGGCCGCGGTCCTGGTAGCTCGGCCCGCTCGGCGGGCGAGTAGGGCAGAAAGCGGGCGTAGCCGCCGATCTCGACGTTCCAGAGCGTGCGCTCGATCAGCTCCGCCGAGTTCATTACACCCCGCTCGGTCGGCGCCCAGAGGCCGAAGTACCAGGGCGCCATGAGCTGCACGTCCGGGCGCGGGTCGGGTGCGCCGTTGCGGTCCAGTCGGCGGATGAAGCGGCCGTCCTGAGTCATGTACAGGCCGATGGAGCGCCGGATCAGCAGCCCGAGCCGGCGGAAACGCTCGCCGCCATACAGACGGTGGCAAACGGCGAATGCCGCCGCGTGGGCGCAGTTGTTCCACAGCTCGTAGCCCTCGCTCACCGTGGGGCCATGCAGCGAACTGGTCGTCTCGATCAAGTAGAGGTAAGGATTGAGGGTGCGCTCCACGGTGTAGCGCGCTGCATGCTCCACCGGCTCGCGGATCTGATCCGCGAAGCCCCGGTCGCCGGAGCCGCGAGCGTAGATCACCAGCGCCCAGACCGCCAGCGCGGTGACGTCCTCCGCCTGGCTATCACCGAGCGGCTCGCCATTCGGCTCGTAGCGCGCCGCCCAGGCGCCGGTGGGGAGCTGAATGCTGAGCAGGAAGCTGCAGAGCTGGCGCGCCCGGTCGAGCTCGCCCAGCTCGCTCAGCATGACGATAGAAGCGGCGAGGTCGCGCGTGGACACCAGCGGATACAGGCCGTCCCGCGGAGTCGCCAGCAGTGTCTCGCCACGCGTTCCTCGCGCCGTAGCGCGCTTGATGACCGCGCGCGAGGCATCCAGAAACCGGCTGATCTCCGCCGGGTCGATCGTGCTTGCCGCCATGCCCTCTCCGAGCACTTCAAGTTCCGATTCTAACGCACGCTGCCGCGCGCGGGGCTAGTGCAGGAACCCCCTGTGCTACAATCCCCGGCGCCCAGCCTCCAGCGCTGCCGTGGACGCCGGCCTGGGGCATGGCCGACGCATCCCACTCCGCGCAGAGAGGACGCCAGCCGTGGACGTCGCCAACCAGCTCAAAGAGAAGATTCGCGACGTGCCCGACTTTCCCAAGAAGGGCATCCTGTTCAAAGACATTACCACGCTGCTCCAGGATGCGGAAGCCTTCCGCCAAGCGATCGACGCGCTCGTGGAGCGGGTTCGGCAGTACGATCCCGAGGTCGTGGTGGGCATGGAGTCGCGCGGCTTCATCTTCGCCGCCCCCATCGCCTACCTCCTGGGCACCGGCTTCGTCCCGGTCCGCAAGCTCGGCAAGCTCCCCTACCAGTCGGTGAGCGTCGAGTACGACCTCGAGTACGGCGCGGCGACGCTCGAGATGCACGTCGACGCGATCCGTCCCGGCCAGCGTGTGCTGGTGGTGGACGACCTGCTTGCGACCGGGGGCACAGTGTGTGCGACCATCGCCCTGATCGAGAAGCTCGGCGGCGTCGTCGTCGCGGCCGCCTTCCTGGTCGAGCTCGACTTTCTCCATGGGCGCAGCCGCCTGGACGGCCACAATGTGGTCAGCCTGATTCACTTCTAGCCACGGAGTACAGCACACAGCACGTATGCGGACAGTTGAGTACGTTGATGGCGCCGTCCGGCTGATCGACCAGACGCGGCTACCCGAGAAGCTGGAATACATCACCTGCCGGCGTCTGGAAGAGGTGGCGCACGCGATCCGCTCGATGCAGGTACGCGGGGCGCCAGCGATTGGCGCCACCGCCGCCTTCGGCCTGGCCCTGGTGGGCGATCAGAGCCGCGCCAGCGATCCGGCCGCCTGGCTGGCGGAGGTGGAGCGGGCGGCGGAGGTGCTGCGCGCCACCCGGCCGACCGCGGTGAATCTGAGCTGGGCGCTGGAGCGCTGCCTGGAGGCGGCCCGGGCCGCTGCGCCGCAGGGGGTCGAGCCGGCGAAGGCGGCGCTGCGCGCCTGTGCTCAACAACTGGCCGATGAGGACGCGCGGGCAAACCGGCAGATGGGGCAGCTCGGCAGCGCACTGGTGCCGCCCGGAGCACGGGTGCTGACCCACTGCAACGCCGGTGCGCTCGCCACGGTCGAGTTCGGCACCGCGCTCGGCGTGATCCGCGCCGCGCACGAAGCCGGCAAGCGGGTACACGTGTTCGTCGACGAGACGCGCCCGTTCCTGCAGGGCGCCCGGCTGACCGCCTGGGAGCTGGAGCAGGAGGGCATCCCCTACACGCTCATCACCGACAATATGGCGGGCCACTTCCTCGCGCGCGGCGAGGTGGACCTGGTAGTGGTTGGCGCGGACCGTATCGCCGCCAATGGCGACGTGGCGAACAAGATCGGGACCTACACGCTGGCGGTGCTGTGCAAGGAGAACGGCGTCCCGTTCTACGTCGCGGCGCCGCTGTCTACCATCGATCTGTCGATCCCGAACGGCGCGGCGATCCCGATCGAGGAGCGCAGCTCCGACGAGGTGACGCGGATCCAGGGGCTGCGCATCGCCCCGCCCGGTGCCCGCGCCGCCCATCCAGCGTTCGACGTGACTCCGGCCCGCTACGTGACCGCGATCATCACCGAGCGCGGGATCGCCCGCCCCCCGTACGAGCAGTCGCTGGCTGCCCTGTTCCAGCCCGAAGGCGCGCCAGCCGCGGCCAACGCTTGAATTTGAGGGATGGCAGGATGATCGAGATTCCGCGCCGGAACCTGGCCCAGATCGGGGTGTTCGGCGGCTCCGGCCTGTATCAGCTCCTGGACAACATCGAGGAGGTCACGATCGAGACGCCCTATGGCCCACCGAGCGACCGCCTGATGATCGGCGAGGTAGGCGGGGTGAAGGTCGCCTTTCTGCCGCGCCACGGCCGCAAGCACACCTACCCACCCCACCGGATCAACTACCGGGCGAATGTCTGGGCCATGGCGTCGGCCGGGGTGACCCGCATCATCGGCCCCACGGCGTCGGGGAGCTTGCAGCCGCACGTGAAGCCGGGCGACTTCGTGATCTGCGACCAGTTCGTCGACCGCACCTACGGCCGGGAGCAGACCTTCTTCGATGGCCCGGTCACGGCGCACGTCAGCGCCGCCGACCCCTATTGCCCCGAGATCCGCCGGGTGGCGCTGGAGGCTGCGCGCGAGCTCGGCCTCGCTGTCCACGATGGTGGGACGGTGGTGGTGGTGCAGGGGCCGCGTTTCTCCACCCGCTCCGAGAGCAGGTGGTACGCCAGCCAGGGCTGGGAGGTGATCAACATGACCCAGTACCCGGAATGCATTCTGCCGCGCGAGCTGGAGCTCTGCTACGCCAACATCGCCCTGATTACCGACTACGACGTTGGACTCGAGGGGCAGGAGGGCATCGCGCCGGTGACCAACGAAGAGGTGCTGCGCGTCTTCGCGCAGAACATCTCCCGAGTGCGCGAGCTGATCTTCACCATGATCCCACGCCTGGCCGGCGCTCGCACCTGCGGGTGCGGCATGGCGATGCAGGGCGCGGTGATGGGCTGACGGCGTGCCGCCAGTCCACGAGAAAGGATAGGGATGAACGTCGGTCCGCTCGACTACGACGTCAAGGACTTGCAGCTCGTCGATCGTGGCATCGCCCGCATCCAGTGGGCCGAAGCCCAGATGCCGGTGCTCGGCAAGATTCGGGCGCGCTTCCGCCGCGACAAACCCCTGCAGGGGCTGCGCGTTGCCGCCTGCCTGCACGTCACCACCGAGACCGCCAACCTCATGATCACCCTGCGCGACGGCGGGGCGCAGGTCGCCCTGTGCGCCTCCAACCCGCTGTCCACCCAGGACGACGTCGCCGCGGCGCTGGCCGGTGAGTACGGCATTCCCACTTTCGCGATCAAGGGCGAGGACGAGACGACCTACTACCGCCACATCGAGGCGGCGCTGGCGACCCGGCCGAACCTGACCATGGACGACGGGGCGGACCTGGTGACGGTGCTGCACACTCGGCGGACCGAGCTGCTGGACCACGTGATCGGCGGAACCGAGGAAACGACCACAGGGGTGATCCGCCTGCGCAGCATGGCGGCGCAGGGGGTGCTGCGCTACCCGATCGTCGCGGTGAACGAGGCCGACACCAAGCACCTGTTCGACAACCGCTACGGCACGGGCCAGAGCACGATCGATGGCATCCTACGGGCGACGAACATCCTGCTGGCGGGCCGGACCTTCGTGGTCTGTGGCTACGGCTGGGTGGGCCGCGGGATCGCGATGCGCGCCCGGGGCATGGGCGCCAACGTCGTCGTCACCGAGGTAAACCCCACGGCGGCGCTGGAAGCGCTCATGGACGGCTTCCGGGTGATGCCGATCGCCCAGGCGGCGGAGATCGGCGACATCTTCGTGACGACCACCGGCAACATCCACGCCATTGACGGTGAGCACCTGGCGGCGATGAAGGACGGCGCGATCGTCGCGAACTCGGGCCACTTCAACGTGGAGATTAACATCGCCGCGCTCGAGCGTGCCGCCGAGAAGCGCCCGGTCAAGGAGTTCGTAGACGAGTACCGCTACCCGGACGGCAAGCGGGTGTACCTGCTGGGCGAGGGGCGGCTGATCAACCTCGCCGCGGCAGAAGGCCACCCGGCGGCGGTGATGGACATGTCGTTCGCCAACCAGGCACTCTCCCTGGAATGGGTCGCGCGCAACGCCGGCTCGCTGGAGCGCCAGGTCTACCGCGTCCCGCCGGAGATCGACCAGGAAGTGGCGCGGCTGAAGCTGGAATCGACAGGAGTGCAGATCGACACGCTGACCGAGGAGCAGCGCGCCTATCTGGCCTCCTGGGAGCAGGGGACGTAGCGCGAAGACGTGCCACGAACCAAACGGTGCGCAGCCCTGGCTGATCGCTGACATCAAGGGGGAGTCGATGTCCACGAGCTTCATGCAGACCCCGAAGCTGCTGTTTACTTCCGAGTCGGTCACCGAGGGCCACCCGGACAAGGTGTGCGACCAGATCTCCGACGCGATCCTGGATGCCATCCTGCGCGAGGATCCCTACGGGCGAGTCGCGGTGGAGTGCCTGGCCACGACCGGGCTGGTGCTGGTCGCCGGAGAGATCACCACCAAGGCGTACGTGGATCTGCAGGAGCTCGTGCGCGGGGTGCTGGAGCAGATCGGCTACACCCGCGCCAAGTACGGCTTCGATGCCCGCACCTGCGGAGTGCTGAACGCGATCAAGCCGCAGAGCCCGGACATCGACTTGGGGGTGAGCGAGGCGGTGGAGGCGCGGGCCGGGGCGGAGGACGAGTACGACCGAATCGGCGCGGGCGACCAGGGGATGATGATCGGCTTTGCCTGCACCGAGACGCCGGAGCTGATGCCATTGCCGATCATGCTCGCGCACCGACTCGCCCGCCGGCTCGCCCAGGCGCGCAAGCGCCGGGAGCTGCCCTACCTGCGGCCGGACGGCAAGACCCAGGTAACGGTGGAGTACCGCTACGGTGTCCCGGCGCGGGTGGACACTGTGGTCGTCTCGCACCAGCACGATGAGAAGGTGCCGCAGGCGCAGATCACCCACGACGTCCAGAAGCTGGTCGAGGAGATAGTGCCGGCCGAGCTATACGACGAGCGGCTCCGCCTGTTCGTCAATCCCACCGGCCGCTTCGTCATCGGCGGCCCGATGGGCGACGCGGGGCTGACCGGGCGCAAGATTATCGTCGACACCTATGGCGGGATGGCCCGCCACGGCGGCGGCGCCTTCTCTGGCAAGGACCCGACGAAGGTGGACCGATCGGGTGCCTACGCCGCCCGCTACGTCGCCAAGAACCTGGTCGCCGCCGGCCTGGCGGAGCGGATCGAGATCCAGCTCGCCTACGCTATCGGCGTGGCGAGGCCGGTGTCGATCATGATCGAGACGTTCGGTACCCACAAGGTCGAGCCAGCTCGCATCGAGGAGCTGGTGCGCAAGCACTTCGACCTGCGCCCGGCGGCGATCATCGAGCACCTGAACCTGCGCCGGCCGATTTACCAGCCCACCGCGGTCTACGGCCACTTCGGTCGGACTGACATTGACGCCCCCTGGGAGCGGACCGACCTGGCTGACGTCCTGCGCGCCGAGGCGGGGCTCGCCCAGCGGGTCCAGCCGGTGGCGGCGAGCTAGCCTCTTATGAAGACGGCGCTCATCACCGGCATCACCGGCCAGGACGGCATGTACCTGGCCGAGCACCTGCTCTCGCTCGGCTACCGCGTCTACGGGATGATTCGCGGCCAGGCCAACCCCAAGCGACCGCAGTTAGAGCGCATCATCCCAAACATCGAGCTGGTGGAGGGGGACCTGCTCGACCAGGGCTCGCTCATCGCCGCGGTCGAGATCACCGGTCCGGACGAGGTCTACAACCTGGGGGCGATCAGCTTCGTCCCGCTCTCCTGGAAGCAGGCGGAGCTGACAGCGGACACGACCGGCCTGGGCGTGCTGCGGATGCTGGAGGCGATCCGCATCGTCAACAAGAACATCCGCTTCTACCAGGCCTCATCCAGCGAAATGTTCGGCAAGGTGCGCGAGACGCCGCAGTCCGAGCAGACGCCGTTCCATCCCCGCAGCCCGTATGGGGTGGCCAAGACCTACGGCCACTACATTACGGTCAACTACCGTGAGTCCTACGGGATCTACGCGGTGAGCGGGATCTGCTTCAACCACGAATCGCCCCGGCGGGGGTTGGAGTTCGTCACCCGCAAGATCTCCAACGCCGTCGCCCGGATCAAGCTCGGCAAGCAGCGGGAGCTGCTACTGGGCAACCTGGACGCCAAGCGCGACTGGGGCTTCGCGGGCGATTACGTCAAGGCGATGCACCTGATGCTGCAGCAGGACGAGCCGGAGGACTACGTCATCGCCACCGGGAAGACCCACAGCGTCCTCGACTTCGTCCAGCAGGCGTTCGGCAGAGTCGGGCTCGACTGGCGAGAGTACGTCCGCACCGACCCCAAGTTCATGCGCCCGGCCGAGGTCGAACTGCTGGTCGGCGATCCGTCCAAGGCGGAGCGCAAGCTGGGGTGGCGGGCGACGACCAGCTTCGAGGAGCTGGTGGCGATGATGGTCGAAGCGGACCTCGCGCTCGAACGCCGCCAGCGCGACTAGCCGGCGCAGCCAGCACAGTCATGGACCCAGCAGATGGGGGTGCCAGATGCCTTCACGCATCACGTTCGGTACTGACGGATGGCGGGCGATCATCGCCGAGGACTACACGTTCGACAACGTGCGCACCTGCGCCCAGGCGATGGCGGAATACCAGCAGGCAACCGGAACGGCCGCTCGGGGCCTGGTCGTCGGCTACGACACGCGCTTCGCCTCGGAACGCTTTGCCGATGCCGTCGCCGAGGTGCTGGCAGCCAACGGCATCCGCGTCTACCTGTCAGACCGGGCGCAGCCGACGCCGGTAGCGTCGTACGCGATCCTGGCCCGCCAGGCCGGCGGCGCGGTCGTCATCACCGCCAGCCACAACCCCGCCCTCTACAACGGCTTCAAAGTGAAGCCCGAGTATGCCGGCTCCGCCCCGCCGGAGGTGGTGCAGGAGCTGGAGCGGCGGATCGAGGCGATCCAGGCGCGTCCGAACGGAGTCAAACGGCTACCACTGGCGGAGGCGGAGCGGCAGGGGCTGGTGGAGCGCTTCGACGCCACGCCCGACTACGTGGCGCAGGTTGAGCGGCTGGTCGATCTCCCCGCGCTCCGCGCGGCCGGGATCACCATCGTGGCGGACGCGATGTATGGCGCCGGCAGCGGCTACTTCGCGCGGCTGCTCAGCGGTGGCGCTACCCGGGTCATCGGCATCCGCCAGGAGCGCAATCCGGCGTTCCCGGGGATCAACCCGGAGCCGATCACCCCGAACCTGGCCCTGCTGTTCGACACCGTGCGCCAGAGCGGCGCCGCGGCCGGGCTGGCGACCGATGGCGATGCCGACCGCATCGGACTGGTAGATGAGCAGGGGCGCTTCATCAACCAGCACCAGGTGTTCGGCCTGCTCCTGCTGTACCTGCTCCAGGTGCGAGGGATGCGTGGCGACGCGGTCCGCTCCGTCACGATGACCAGCATGGGCGACCGTTTCGCCGAGGCGCACGGGTTCAGGGTGCACGAGACACCGGTTGGCTTCAAGTACATCGGCCCCAGGATGACCGCGGTCGACGCCATCCTGGGCGGGGAGGAATCCGGCGGCTTCGGCTTCGCCGGGCACATCCCCGAACGCGATGCCATCGTCAGCGGCCTGTTCCTGCTGGACCTGATGGTAAAGCTGGGCAAGAGCATGTCCCAGACGCTCGCCTATCTGCAGGAGCAGATGGGCGCCTGGTACTACGACCGGGTCGACATCCAGTTCCCGGCCCAGGAGCGCGAGGCGATCACCGCGCGGGTGCAGTCTGCGCAACCGAAGGAGATCGGCAGCAGCCCGCTGGCGCGGGTGAACACCATCGACGGCTACAAGTTCATCGCGGAAGACGGGAGCTGGCTGCTGATCCGCTTCTCCGGCACCGAGCCGCTGCTGCGCATCTACACCGAAACCACCAGCCCCGAGCGCGTCCAGCGCATCCTGGAGCAGGGGCGGCAGCTCGCCGGCGTGTAGCCCCGGGCCAGCGCCACGGGGCAGCGGATTGGGCGCCGCCTGGGCAAGGATACCTGCGCCTTCGATGCCAGGAGCCACGCGAGCGGCGAGGCCGCGGCGGACGGCAGGCTGGCCAGCGCGGCCTGGCGCTACGGACCGGGGCGCGGCTCCGACCCGACACCCGCCACCTCGGCCCCGGGGTGCGCCTCCCCACCACGGGGACGCTCAGCCCCGCTCCAGGCCGGGGCCTCACCCCTTCCAGGCGGCGCGATCCGGCCACGCCGCAGCCGCCAGACCAGCGCCAGCGCGAGCAGCGCCCAGGTGAGGGCACTCAGCCGCCAGCCGATCTCCCAGGTGAGCGGCGCGAACGCAAAGCGCACCAGGTGGCTGCCCGGGGCGAGGCGCACCGCGCGGAAGACGCCGTAGGCGATCACGACCGGCGCCTCGCGCCCATCCACCGTGGCCGTCCAGCCCGGATACATCGGGTCGGCCAGGACCAGATAGCCCTCCGCGGCCGCGTCAGCCTGGATCTCCACCACGTTGTCGCCGTAGGCGACGATCCGCGCCTCGGTGGGGGCGGCGACCGCGCCGGCCAGCGGCACACCCTCCACGAGCACAGTCTGCCGGGGATCGAAGCCGGGCTGCGCCAGCCGGGCGAGCGCCGCCTCACCATCCGGCACCGCCTCCGCTTGGTACACCACCCGCGCCCGGGGCAGCGCGCCGAGGTGGCGGTACAGGCTGAGGCCGTCCGGCTCGTGCTCAATGAGCTGGAAGTCGTCCGCTGGGAGCCGCAGCGAATCGGGCGCAATCAGGTAGCGGACGCCGAGCAGGTCGTAGGCGGGAGAGGCGTAGTCGCGCCCCACGGTGTCTCGGAAGCGGGCATAGCGCTGGAGCTTCATCGGATTGTGCAGCCCACCGGCGTCCTGCAGCCCGAGGACATTGGCAGTGTCGGGCTGCCAGATCGACAGCGCCCCGGTCTCGCTGTCGATCCGATACAGGCCCGGGTCCTGGCGCAGCCGCTGCACGATCGCCTCCCGGCGGAAGCCGGCCAGCGGATCGGCGGTGGTCGGATTGAAGGTGTGGTAGGCGGAGGCGATGTCGAGGGTCGTGATCGCCAGCGCCAGGCCAACGACGGCAGCGGGGGAGAGCCAGCGGTACAGCGCGGCGCCAAACAGGAAGAGCGCGCCGGCGAGGTAAACGGCTAGAAAGAAGGTGTCGGAGACGGCGGCGACGGCGCGCGGATTGACGTTCGGGTCGCCAATCTGCTGCGCGAGGAACAGCGGCAGCGCGACGCCGAGCACAGCGAGCAGCGCGCCGGCGACCAGGCGGGCCGCCCAGGTGAGCGCCCGGCGATCCAGGTCGTCCGCGAACCCGGCCGGGGTGGCGAAGCGCCGCAGCGCGTCCAACCCGTAGCCGGCAGCGAGGGCGACCCCGAAGTCGAACAGGTACAGGTAGCGGCCGGCGGCCCGCACCAGGTCGAAGCCTGGGACGGCACGGTACACCCAGCCGAACAGCGCGGTGGCGTCGCCCAGCGAGAGCAGCAGCGCCACCACTGCCAGGCCAGCGAAGAACCAGACCGGCCGCTCCCGACGCAGGACCATCGCAACGCCGGCCAGCAGCAGCGGCAGCACCCCCACGTACCCCAGCACCTCGGTGTTCGACCACGGCCCCCAGTAGTTGGTCGGGTTCGAGCCCCACAGGTGCGGCAGCAGCAGTGTCGCCAGCCCGATCGGCTGGGCGGCAAACTCGACCGCTCGCTCGAACGGCAGGTCCGAGCGGATCGAGTAGCGGGTCAGCTCTACCCCGGGCAGAATCTTCAGCGCCGCCGCCCCGAAGGCGACCGCTCCCGCGACCGCGAGCACCGCCAGCCGCCGCGGCACGCTTGGACGGGACAGCGCTGGCCAACACAGGGGCGCCAGCGCCACGTACGCGGCGGCGGTGGCGAGCTGGAGCATGACGATCTGCGCGTGGCCGGCAAAGAAGGCGAGGGCAAAGGCGAGGCCGGCCCCGGCAGCATAGCCGTAGCCGCGGCCTGCGACCGCTCGGCTCAGCAGCCAGAGTTGGAGCGGGAGCCAGGCAGCGCTCTGGATCATGTTCGCGTGGCCAAGGTGGGTCACCATGAAGCCGGAGAGCATGAACACCGCGCCGACCAGCCAGGCGGCGGGCCGGCTGAGCCGTAGCTCCCGAGCGAAGCCGTAGGTGAAGGCGCCCGCCAGCGGGTAATGGATAAGCACCACCGCTTCCAGATCGCGGTAGCCGAACGCCGTTCCGCGCAGCAGCGCCGGCCAGTTCAGCGGATAGAACAGGCCCGACTGCAGGTCGGCGGCGAACGGCATCCCGGCGTGGACGCTGGGGTTCCAGAGCGGTAGCGTCCCGCTGGCCAGGCTGCGCGCGGCGAAGGCGAACATCGGGTAGATGAACGAAGCCATGTCGCCGCCGCCTATCGGTACCCAGACGCCGCGGCTCAGCAGCGGCCGCCAGAAGAAGGCGAGCGCCAGCAGCGCCAGCAGCGCCAGCGCCAGCGCGTCGAGCCGGTATCGTCGCGAGAACGCGCTCAGCAGTGGTACCTCCAGAATGCCGCCCGCGGAGACGTAGCGCGGCGACATTCTACTGAACGGGATCGTTCCGACCGCGTCACAGCTCGCGGATGACGCCTTTCATCGCTTTGACAGAGGCTCCGCCCGGGTGTAGACTCCATCCAGGTGGAGAGCGGGTTCCACCGGAGGGCAGTGAGTGCGGCCTGTCGTACAGGACAGCGTGGCACATCGGGACGCGAAGAACGTCAGCGAATGGGCTGGCGTTTTTTGTTGCCCGATTTTTGAGGAGGATCGCCAGTGCAGTCGAGCCTGATCGGGAAGATCCAGAAGGCCCATCTCTACGCGCGCGAACCGGAGCGGATTCAGTTCCAGGAGTTCCAGACGACGTTTCGCGGGGAGCACGACTCGTACGACGTGGCGTTTCGCGGCGGCTCCTGGCACTGTAGCTGCCACTTCTTCCCGACCTGGAAGACCTGCAGCCACGTGATGGCGCTCCAGAAGCTGATGGGCGTCATGCTCCCCCGCGAGGCGATGCTGGCGCCCGAGAGCACCCTGGTGGCGAGCTGAGAACTGCCCCGCCGGCCCTGGTAGCGCGGGCCCGGCTGCTCGTCTCTTCCGCTGTGTGGCCACCGCGGCAACGACGTCCTCGCGTCCGTCGCGGCGTGGCGCCCCCTGGCCAATACCCCACGGCGCCGCCAGCGCCCCTATACTCCTCTGGCAGGGACATGCGGGAATGCCGGGACCACGGCTGCGCGTGGTGTCGCTCGTCGCCAGCAATACCGAGATCGTCTCCGCGCTCGGCCGGGCAGACTGGCTGGTGGGGATCGACGACAACTCCGACTGGCCGCCCGAGGTGCAGGCCCTGCCGCGTGTCGGCCCGGATCTGAACGTTGACCTCGACCGGGTCGCGATGCTTCAGCCGGACCTTGTCCTCGCCTCGCTGAGCGTCCCGGGGATGGAGCGCAACGTCGAACGCCTACGAACGCGAGGCATTCCCCACGTGGTGATCCCCTGCGGCGGGCTGTCCGGCGTGTACGCGGGGATCCGCCGCGTCGGCGCGCTGCTGAACGCCGAGGCACAGGCGGAGGAGCTGGTCGCCACGATGCAGGCGCGGATGCGGGCCGTCCAGGAGCAGGTGAGCGGGCGCTCGGTGCGACGGACCTACTGGGAGTGGTGGCCGCGTCCGCCGATCACCGCGGGCGGGCCGAGCTGGATGACCGAGGTGCTGCGCCTGGCGGGGGCAGACAACGTGTTCGCGGACGTGGAGCGGGAAAGCCAGGCGGTGACGCTCGCCGAGGTTGAGCGCCGCCAGCCGGACAGCATCGTCCTGTGCTGGTGTGGAGCGCGCAAGCTGCCGGACCCGAGGCTTGTCGCCCGCCGCCCGGGCTGGGCAGCGCTCCCGGCGGTGCGGCAGGGGCGGGTGTACGCGGTGCTGGAGCCGGAGTTCGGCCGACCGGGGCCGCGCCTAGCAGATGGCGTCGAGATGCTCGCCCGGCTCCTTCACCCCAGGTCAGGCGAGTGAGCCAGGTGCGCCTCGGCTCGCCGCTCGCCGCGCTCCGGCTGCTCACTCGGCTGCCCGTGCCCGGAGCGGCGGGCGATGGCCCTGCCGCCGTGGCGGGCGCCGTCCCGTACTTCCCGCTGGTGGGGCTGCTGCTCGGCGCCATCCTGGCCGGCTGCGATGCCATTCTGCGCCGCTGGCTGGAGCCCGCTGTGGTCAGCGCGCTGCTGCTGCTGTTGCTGGCGCTGCTGACCGGGGGCTTCCACCTGGATGGGCTGGTCGACAGCGCCGATGGCCTCCTCGCGTACACCGACCCTGGGCGGCGCCTGGAGATCATGCGCGATAGCCACGTGGGTGCCTTTGGCGTCGCCGCCTGCGCCCTGATACTCCTGCTTCAGTACACTGCGCTGGCAGCGCTCCCCGCTGGCCAGCGTCCCACGGCGCTGCTGCTGATGGGTCTGACGTCGCGCTGGAGCATCGTGCTGCTGGCCGCGCTCTTCCCCTACGCCCGCCCGACCGGCACCGGCAAAGCGGTGCGCGAAGGGGCAACCCCAGGTCGGGCCGTGCCGGCCACCGTGGGCACGGCCGGGCTTGCCGGTCTGCTTGGTGGCCTGGGCGGGATCGCACTGCTGCTCTGGGTGGCGATTGTTACCCTGGCGCTCGGCCGCGTTGCCGTGGGCCGGCTGGGTGGGCTTACCGGCGACGTGTACGGCGCGGGCGTGGTTCTATCGGAGGCGGCGGCGCTGGTTGCCGCGCCGCTGGCGCTCGGCGCGACCCCGTGGTGGCAGCCGTGAGCGGGCACCACCGGCTCGCCCTCGCCGCGCTCATTATGCTCCTGGGCGCCGGCTGTGTCCCACCGGCGGCGCCGGCGGCGACCTGGACGGCGCGCGCTCCGATGAGCCTGGCCCGCGACGAGTTCGGCGCCGCGGTGGTGGCTGGCAAGGTCTACACGTTCGGCGGGATGACCGGAGAGCGCGGCAACGACCTGAAGATCGTGGAGCGCTACGACCCGGCAGCGGACGATTGGACGCGACTCCCGAGCCTGCCGCGCGCCCGCTCGGCGCTGCGCGCGGGCGCCGTCGGCGCCCGGGTGTACCTGGTGGGGGGCGCGATCCGGAACGAACCGGCGACGCTGGTAGAGTCGTTCGATACGCAGACCAGCACCTTCCGCACCGAGCCGCCGCTGCCGACCGCGCGCTTCGGCCATGTGGTGGTGGCTATCGGGGAGCGGGTCTACGCGATCGGCGGGTTCGGCCAGCGGGGGGCAACCGACGCAGTCGAAGCGCTGGACACCCGGAGCGGCGCCTGGGTGAAGCTCGCCCCGCTGCCCACGCCACGGTACAACCTCGCCGCGGCGGTGCTGCATGGGCAGATCTATGCTATTGGCGGCCGCAGCACCGGCGACGCGCTGACGACCGTGGAGATCTACGACCCGGCGACGGACCGCTGGCGCCCGGGTCCCAGCCTGCCGGAGCCGTTGGCCAACTTCGACGCCGCTACCGTGAACGACACGATTCATGCGGTGCTGCACAGCACCCACCTGACGCTCCGGGCCGGCAGCGCGCGCTGGGAGCGCGCCGCGCCGCTCGCGCTGGCCCGCCACGGGCTGGCGGTCGTCGCCGTGGGTGGGACGCTCCTGGCGATCGGCGGCTGCACCGTGGGTCTGCACGACTCCCCGGTTACGGAAGCGTTCGCGGCCGGCCCCGGCGGCTGAGGCCCCACCCGGGTTGTTCCGGTGTCCTCCGCCTGCCCGGATGATGCTATAGTCCTGCTAAGCAAGCTCACCCGGCCTGTGCGCGCCGCGTCGCGGAGTACCAATGGCTGTTCGCCCGATCCTGGTTGTTGGCAACCCGGTCCTGCGCCAGAAAGCGATGAAGGTCAAGCGGGTTGACAAAGCGCTCGAAGAGCTGATCGACGACATGATCGACACAATGCGCGCCGCGCCAGGTGTCGGTCTGGCCGCGCCCCAGGTCGGCGTCCCGCTGCGCGTCGCGGTGATCGAAGTCGACAACGTACTCACCACCCTGATCAACCCCGAGATCGTCAAGCTGGAAGGGGAGTACGAGCCCGAGGAGGGCTGCCTCTCTGTCCCCGGCTACTGGGGCCACGTGAAGCGCGCGCAGCGGGTGACCGTCAAAGCCCGCGACCGGTCCTGGCGCGAGATTCGCCTCAAGGGCGAGGGGCTGTTCGGGCAGGCGCTGCAGCATGAGATCGACCACCTGGACGGCAAGCTGTACCTGGACCGCCTGGAAAGCCTGGACGCACTACAGCGCGTCGAGCCGCGCCGTCCCCACGAGCCCGAGCCCTCAGCATCCGGGTCCGGGCGCCGCCCAACGGGCACAGCCTCTGCACCGTAGCCTTGACAGGCCGTGCGCGGCGCGGCCATGCTGAACACCGGAACGTCGTTATGGCAAGTGCGCCGCGGCTCGTTGGTCTGCGGAGGTGCTACGGGAAACCAGGGTCCTGTTCGGCCGTTTTGGTGCTGATTCGACCACGTCACGGAAGGAGACGATTGAGATGACTCGTCAGTTCGGCGCGCGTGCCTGGCTGTACGGCGCCGTCCTCGTGAGCCTGGTTGCCATGGCATGCTCCTCGCCGAGTGCCACCGCGCCAGCCGCGACCAGCGGCCCAGCGGGCGCAGCGACGAGTAGCGCCGTGGCACCCACCCGGGCCGCGGCAGCCCCGACCACCGCGGCCGCGGCAACGGCTCCCGCTGCCGGCGCCACGACTACGACCGCCGCCGCGCCCACCACCGCCGCTGTGCCGACCACCGCACCAGCGGCGACAGCGAAGCCAGCCACCACAGGCGGAAGCGCGGGGGTAATCCGCATCCCGATCACCGAGCCGCCCCAGATGGACCCCGGGATCACCTCGGACAGCGTGTCCATCGAGATCATCATGCACCTGTTCGAGGGCCTGGTGGGGCAGGACGTCAATGGGAACATCGTTCCCAAGGTTGCGGAGAAGTGGGATATCTCGCCCGATGGCCTGACCTACACCTTCCACCTGCGCGACGGCCCGAAGTGGTCGGATGGCAAGCCGGTCACCGCCCAGGACTTCGAGTGGGCCTGGAAGCGCAACATCAACCCGAAGACCGCCTCGGACTACGCCACCTCGCTGTACCCGGTGAAGAATGCCGAGAAGATCTACAACCAGGGCATGGACCCTGACCAGCTCGGGGTGAAGGCGACCGACGACAAGACGCTGGTGGTGACGCTGGAGAAGCCGGCCGCCTATTTCCTGACCCTCGCCTCCACCTGGACGCTGATGCCGCTGCGCCGGGACACCATTGAGAAGAACGGCGACAAGTGGGTGGAAGCGGCCAACATCATCACCAACGGCCCTTACCTGATGAAGGAGTGGACGCACGATCAGCAGATCGTGCTGGAGGCCAACCCGAACTACTGGGGCCCCAAACCCCAGATCCAGCGGGCGATCTTCAAGATCTTCCCCGATGGCGCCGAGGACCAGGCGCTGGCCGCCTACGAGGCCGGCGAGCTGGACACGATGGGCACGACCATCAACATTCCGGCGCAGCAGGTGGACCGGGTGAAGAGCGATCCCTCGCTCGGGTACATGACCTACGACGAGTCCGCGACCTACTTCGTCGTGGTGAACAACCGCAAGGAGTACCTGCACGATCCGCGCGTCCGCAAGGCGCTGGGGATGGCCATCGAGCGAGAGAAGGTCATCAAGGACATCATCAAGACGCCGGCAACCCCCGCTTACACGCTGCAGCCGCCCGGCATCATGGGACGCAACCCTGACCTCTGGCCGAAGGAGGACGTGAACGGGGCGAAGAAGCTGCTCGCCGACGCCGGCTTCCCCGATGGCAAGGGCATGCCCGAGCTGAACTACGCCTACAACACCAATGAGGCGCACAAGGCGATCGCCGAGTACCTGCAGCAGCGCTGGAAGGACACCCTCGGGATCAACGTGAAGCTCAGCAACATGGACTGGAAGGTTTTCCTCCAGTACCGCCATACGGACGACTGGGCCAAAGACGGCGACCTGTTCCGGGGCGGCTGGTTCTCGGACTACGAGGACCCCAACAACTGGTACAACCTGCTCTGGTACAGCAAGTCCGACCCGGACCAGTACAACAGCGGCTGGCAGAACGATCAGTACGATCAGATCGTTTCGCAGGCGGCTGGCGAGCAGGACCGCGGCAAGCGCGAGCAGCTCTACGGCCAAGCCGAGAAGATCCTGGCCGACGAGTATCCGCAGATCCCCATCTACCATTACGGGGGGCAGACGCTCGTCCGGCCGTACGTGCACGGGATGAAGCCATCCCGGGTGCTCGCCATCGTCCCACTAGAGACGATGACCGTCGACGCGCACTAGGCGCGATGGATCCGCGGGGCCGCCCTGTTCCCAGGGCGGCCCCGCGGCGAAACGCCGATCATGCCTCCGTTTACTGTCAAGGAGTACAATCGCTCCGTTCGGGCAAGTGTGTCCGGACGAAGCCATGCCTGAATGCTTCCGGGTGGTGGCCTGACGCTGTCAGGCCGGAATCCGCGGGAAAGGAGCACGCGTGGGTCAGTACGTCGTCCGCCGGGTACTGCTGCTGATCCCCGTCCTACTGGCGGTGTATACGCTGACATTCATCCTGTTCCAGTTGACCCCGGGCGGCCCCTGGGACAAGGAGAAGCCGCTGACGAAACAGGCAATACAGTATCTCAATGCCAAGTATGGACTAGACCGTCCTGTATATGTCCAGTATTTTAGTTACCTAGAGAACGTAGTCACGAAGTTCGATCTTGGCCCATCCTACAAGCAGACGTCGCGCACTGTAACGGAGATCATCGGGCAATATTTCCCCTTCTCGATTGTGCTCGGCTTTACCGCCATGGGCTTTGCGATCCTGATTGGCGTCCCGCTGGGTATCATTTCGGCGCTTCGGCACAACACGCTGGTCGACCAGATCGCGATGTTTCTGGCAGTCATCGGGGTTTCAGTTCCCACCTTCGTCATCGGGCCGATCCTGATCTTCCTCATCTCGCTCGAGCTCGGGCTGCTGCCGACCGGCGGGGCGCCGACCGGGAGCGCGCTGCAATTGCTCGAGCCGCGCAACTGGCAATACCTGGTGATGCCGGCGTTCACGCTGTCGCTGCTGCCGCTGGCCTGGCTCGCCCGCTACACCCGCGCGGCGATGCTGGAAGTGATTCGCATGGACTACATCCGCACTGCCCGGGCCAAGGGCTTGATGGAACAGGTCGTCATCGCCCGCCACGCGCTCAAGAACGCGCTCATCCCGGTGGTCACCGTGGCCGGGGTACTGCTGGCGGAGATCCTGGTTGGCTCGTTCTACGTGGAGTTCGTATTCAACTGGCCGGGCATTGGTCGCTACTTCGTGACCAGCGTGAGCAATCGCGACTATCCTGTGCTCATGGGGACCACGCTGCTGTTTGCCGGCCTGGTCGCGGTGATGAACCTGATCGTGGACCTGGTCTACGCGTATCTGGACCCGCGCATCCGCTATAGCTAGCCTGCTCGCTCGGAGGGATGGTCGTGGCACAGACAACAACCACTACCGGTGCCGTTGCTCGGCCTGCTCCAGCCGCCGTAGTCGAGCGGCCGTCCGCGAGTCTCTGGCGCGATGCCTGGCGCCGGCTACGCCGCAATCGCGGCGCGCTGGCCGGGCTCGGGTTCGTTCTCTTCCTGATCTTCGTCGCGATCTTCGCCGACGTCCTGGCCCCCTACAGCTACACCGCGCAGAACGTCACCATCGCCAACCAGGGTCCCAGCACGGCGCATTGGATGGGCACCGACCAGCTTGGCCGGGACCAGCTCACCCGCCTGATGCGCGGGGCGCGCATCTCGCTGTCGGTCGCGGTGACCGCGCAGCTCCTCATCATCTTGATCGGGGTGCCCGTCGGTGCGATCGCCGGCTATTTCGGGGGACGGGTCGACACTCTGCTGATGCGGTTCGTGGACGTGATGTACAGCTTCCCGGACCTGCTGCTGATTATCATCGTCATGACCGCGCTGCGTGCCGCCACCGCCCAGAAGGACGCCGGCCCGATCATCAGCCTGCTAGCGCAGGCCGACTCGCTGTTCGCGGGCCTACTCGGGGTGTTCATCTCGCTCGCCCTGATCTCCTGGCTCACCGTCGCCCGCCTGGTGCGGGGCCAGATCCTCTCCCTGAAGAACAAGGAGTTCGTCGAGGCGGCGCGGGCGCTCGGTGCCTCGCACGTCCGTATCATTCGCCAGCATCTGATCCCCAACGTGCTGGCGGTGATCATCGTCGCCGCGACGTTCGGCATCCCCCGGGCGATCATTGTCGAGGCAGCGCTATCGTTCATCGGCCTGGGCGCGCAGCCGCCTGAGGCGAGCTGGGGGGTGATGATCTTGGCCGGGTACAATGCGCTGCGGTCGTACCCCCACGAGCTGATCTTCCCGGCGCTGGCGGTGTCGCTGACCGTGCTCGCGTTCAACTTCTTCGGCGACGGCCTGCGCGACGCGTTCGATCCCTGGATGAAGAAGTAGCGCCGCCGGCCGGGTCCGGCGAGCGGCGAATTCACCGGTTCGCCGCCGGGCATCTGGTATAGTCGCCTCGATATGAGCCGCTCCAATATCCTCGCACTGCTCGGTATCCTGCTGCTGGCAGCCCTCGCCCTCGTCGTCGATTGGCCCACCCAGCCGGTCCCACTCGGATCCACCGGCCTGTATCTCCCGGCCGGGCCGGGGGTACGCATCCACACGCTCGGGATCGATTTCGAGCGGCTGGGCCCGCGTCTCGGCCTTGACCTCCAGGGTGGGACGCACCTGGTGCTCCAGGCGGACATGAGCAAGGTCACCGGCGACCAGAGTGCGGCGATTCGGGGCGTGGCGGAGGTGATCAATCGCCGCGTCAACGGACTCGGCGTCTCCGAGCCGATCATCCAGGTGCGCGGCACTGATCGGGTGATCGTTGAGCTCCCCGGGGTGAAGGACATCGAGGAGGCGAAGCGGCTGATCGGCAAGACCGCCCAGCTCGACTTCCGCGAGCTCGGCCCGGACGGGCAGTGGAAGGTCGCGACCGCCAAGGGCGACGACGGCCAGGAGAAGCCACTCACCGGCGCCTACTTCAGTAAGGCCGAAGTTGGCTTCGAGCCGAACACCCAGGTGCCGATCATCCTGTTCGAGTTCAACGCCGAAGGCGCCAAGATGTTCGGCGAGATCTCAACCCGCCTGGTGGGCAAGCAGCTCGGGATCTTCCTCGACAACCAGGAGCTCACCGCGCCGGTGGTCCGCGAGCCGATCACCGGTGGCCGGGGCCAGATCACCGGCAACTTTACTCTGGACGAGGCCCGCACGCTGGTCATTCAGCTCAACGCGGGCGCGCTGCCCGTGCCGGTCTCCTTCGAGGAGGAGCGGACTGTCGACGCGACGCTGGGCGCAGACTCGATCCACAAGAGCATCACCGCTGGCGCGATCGCGCTGGCCGTGGTGGCGCTGTTCATGATCCTGTACTACCGGCTGCCGGGAGTGCTGGCGACGCTGGCGCTGGTCATCTACACGCTGGTCACGTTGGCGCTGTTCATCCTGATCCCCGTGACGCTCACGCTCTCCGGGATCTTCGGCCTGATCCTGTCCATCGGCATGGCGGTAGACGCGAACATCCTGATCTTCGAGCGGACGCGCGAGGAGCTGCGGGCCGGCAAGACGGTGCGCGCCGCGGTCGATGCCGGCTTCACGCGCGCCTGGACGTCGATCCGCGATTCAAACGTCTCAACCCTGATTACCTGCGGCATCCTCTACTGGTTCGGGTCTAGCTTCGGTGCGAGCATCATCATGGGCTTCGCTCTGACGCTGGCGATCGGTGTGGCGGTGAGCATGTTCAGCGCAATCACCGTTACCCGCACCTTCCTGCACCTGGTGCAGGCGTTCGGCTTCGCCCAGAAGCCTAGCTTCTACGGCATGCACGAGGGGCTGGCGCCGGCGACAGGCGCCACGGGGCCGCTGGTGGTGGGCAGCTTCGGCGGCGGCTCGACGCGAGGAGCGCGACGCTGATGGATATCGTCCGCTGGAAGCACGTCTACTTCCTGATCTCCGCGATCCTGATCATCCCCGGCGTCATCTCGCTGCTCCTGCCTGGTGGCCTGAAGCCGGGGATTGACTTCACCAGCGGGACGATCATGACGATCCGCTTCGACAAGCCGATCAACGAGGGCGACCTGCGGGCGGTGTTCACGGACATGGGCCACCCGGAGGCGGTGATCCAGGGCGCGGGCGAGAACACGTACATCGTCCGCACCGCTCCTTTCGAGCAGACGCAGGCGAATCAGCCGGAGGACCAGAAGACGGCGCGGCAGCGCCTGGAGGACGCGCTGAAAGCCCGCTTCGGCTCAGAGGAGATCCAGTCCTTCGACCACGTGTCGCCGCTGATCGCCAGTGAGATCGTCTGGAAGTCGGTGCTGGCGGTGGGGGCCGCCTGCGTCGCGATTCTGCTGTACCTGTGGTGGGCGTTCCGTAAGGTTCCGCAGCCGTGGCGGTACGGGAGCGCCGCGGTGCTAGCGCTGATCCACGACGCACTGTTCGTGCTCGGAGCCTTCTCGATCCTGGGCCGGCTGTTCGGGATCGAGCTTGATTCGATCTTCATCGTCGCGGTGCTCACCGTCATCGGCTTCTCGGTCCACGACACCATCGTGGTGTTCGACCGCATCCGCGAGAACTTCGTCCGCCACCCGGGCGAATCGTTCGAAGACGTGGTGAACCACAGCCTGACGCAGACGCTGGCGCGCTCGCTGAACACCTCACTGACGGTGCTGCTCACCCTGGTGACGCTGCTGCTGTTCGGTGGAGTGACCATCCGCAACTTCGTGCTGGCGCTGCTGATCGGCATCACCGCCGGGACGTACTCGTCGATCTTCTTCGCCAGCATGCTGCTAGTGGTGTGGGAGCGCGGGGAGCTGCGCGGCTGGTGGGCGCGGCTGCGCGGTCGGCCAGCGGTGCAGCGCGCGGGCGTCTAGCTCACCACCCGCGCGCTGGGAGGCAGGTTCTCCCGTCCGCGGCCGTTCCCGATCTCGAGCGTGCGCGCCAGCCGGGCACGCAGACACTTGCGCGCCCGGTGCAGCCGCCAGCGAACCAGCGCCTCGGACATCCCCAGCACCTTGGCCGTCCGCGCCGTCGAGGCATCCTCCAGGGCACGCAGCACCAGCACGCTCCGCTCTGGCTCGGCCAGAGCGGCGATCGAATCCATCACCACCCGCCGCAGGTGCTCCTGCTGCCAGCACTGCTCGGGGCCCGGGTCTAGCGCCAGCGCGCCATACAGCGGCTCCAGCTCCCGCTCGGCCGCCCGATCGATGGACTCGTACCTGGCGCGCAGGCGGCGGCGACGAAAGTCCAGGGCGGTATTGACGGCGATTCGGTGCAGCCAGGTGGGAAAAGCCGACTCTCCACGAAAGCGAGGCATCGCCCGCCAGGCGCGGATCAGCGCATCCTGGATGACATCTTCCGCATCCTGTGGATGCTCTACCAGTCCGTGGATCACCGCCGCGAGATGCTGGTCGTGGCGTGACACCAGCACATCGAAGGCATCGCGGCTCCCGGCGCACGCCTGCTCAACGAGCTCACCGTCCGAGAACTCCAGCAGCGAGCCAGACGGGACGACCCTTACCATAACTCGCACCCCTGCGCGTCGCCAGCCCGGGCCCCGGGCCGGCGGAGTGGAAACGCCTACTCACCCACGGCGTGAACGCGCTCGAAACCGGGCAAGAACTGCCGCAGGCGATCGCGGTTCACCCGATAGATGACGCTCTGCCGCTCACGGATCGACTCGACGAGCCCGACGCCCTCGAGCACCTTCGCGTGATGCGACAGTGTGGGAGCGCTCAATCGGAACACCTCCTGGAAACGGCCGCTACTCACAGTCCCCTCCCGCAGGAGCATGCAGAGCATCTCATAGCGGGTCGGGTCGCCGAGAGCCTTGAAGACTCGGACCGAATCACGGGCGAAGGAGTCCAGCGCCACCTCACGAGCAAGGCATTCGAAGGATTTGAAAGCGTCTAACACAGTACACTCCTCGGGCGCGCCTGTCAACAACCCGCAGCTCCGCAAACGGAGGGTTCCCCGAGGAATGGACGCCACGACCAGCCGGTGCTGGGGCGCAGGGTGGCATAGGGCCACCCCGTGCCGCTGCGCTACTCCTGCGGGCGTCCGCCCGCGGCACGGCCGCAGAAGGCGGCGAAGGGGCCCCGCCCGGGTGGCGCCGGGTCAGTACATGAGCTGGCCGCCGGTCAGATTGAGGGTCGCGCCGGTGATGTAGCGGGCATGGTCCGAGGCGAGGAAGACGACCGCGCCGGCGATCTCCTCCGGGCTGGCCGGGCGGCCCAGCGGAATCTGCTGGATGAACGCGGCCAGCGATTCCGGGGGCATGCCGTACAGCATCGGGGTGTCGGCTGCCCCAGGAGCGACGGTGTTGACAGTGATGCCGTCCGGGGCCAGGGTGCGCGCCAGGCCGCGGCTGAGGGAGACGACACCGCCTTTGCTCGCGGCATAGACGATCGAGCCGCCGAAGCCGCCGGTCTGCCACGCCTGCGAGGTGAAGTTGATGATCCGGCCGCCGCGGCCCTGCGCCCGGAACAGCCGCGCCGCGGCGCGGTTGAGAAAGAAGGTCACCTTGAGATTGACGTCGAGCTGGCAGTCCCAGTCCTCCTCGGTGATGGCGTCGAGGTCCGGGCGCCGGAGCAGGATGGCGGCGAGGTGGGCAAGCACATCGAAGCGTCCGAACGTCTCGCGCACCCGCTGCAGCAGTCGCTCGTGCTCGTCCAGCCGCAGCAGGTCCATGCCGACCGCCAGGTGCCGGGCCGGATCCGGGAGCGCGGCGACGACCGCGTCCACCTGGCTCGGGTCGAGGTCCACCGCGCAGACCCGCGCCCCGGCGCTGGCGAAGGCCTGAGTGACAGCGCGGCCGATGCCGCCCGCTGCCCCGGTGACCACCACCCCGCGGTCCTCGAGACCGGCCCCAATACTCCACGCCATGGCGCTCGCCTCCATTGACGCTACTGGCAGCATAGTGGCGCGCGGGGGCTCGCGGCCGCCAGTGGCACGCGGCGTCGCGCGAGTGGAATCCTGGTACAACCATACCCGCGCCCGGCAGACGAGGGCGCCCGGGAAGAAGACGATGGCAGACACGAACCAGAAAACAGGCGAGGAGCGGCTTAGCCCGACGCCGCCGCCGCTCCTGGGGTTTGGCTCCCGCGCGCTCGTGGTGGAGCGGGTGGAGACGATCACGCTGCGGGCGCCGCTGAAGCGCCGCTACGCCGGCAGCGCCTACGCGATGGTCAACCGCTGCACTATTGTCACCCGGCTGTTCACCCGCGATGGGCTGGCCAGCGAGGTGTACACCGGCGACACGGATGCCGAGCAGGAGCGGATCGTGGGCATCATCCACCAGGAGCTCGCGCCGGCGTTGCTGGGGCGGAGTGCGACTGATCCCGAGGGCTGCTGGCTGGCGATGCAGCCGGCGACGTACGACATCCTACGCGATCGCGGCCTGGCGCTCCAGGCGATCGCCTGCCTGGACGCCGCTATCTGGGACCTGTTCGGCAAGGCGATCGGGCTGCCGCTGTTCCGCCTCTGGGGCGCGTGCCGCGAAGCGCTGCCGATCATCGTCATCGGCGGCTACTATGGCAGCGACGACGCGGCGCTGGCAGCCGAGCTTCGTGGCTACGCCGAGGCCGGCTTCGCCGGCTGCAAGTTCAAGGTAGGCGGGCTCTCCCCGGAGGAGGACGCCCAGCGGGTGCGGCTGGCGCGCGAGGCGGCGGGCCCGGACTTCGTGCTGATGGTCGACGCAAATCAGGGCTACACCCGCGAGCAGGCGGTGCGGTTCGCCCGGCTGGTGGAAGAGCAGAACATTCGCTGGTTCGAAGAGCCCTGCCGCTGGTACAACGACCGCCGCTGGATGCGCGACGTGCGGCTGGCGACGGGGCTCAACGTCTGCGCCGGCCAGAGTGAGACAACGCTGGCGGGACTGCGCGACCTGGTGGTGGACGGGGCGATCGACGTCTGTAACTTCGACGCCTCCTGGTGCGGCGGCCCGACGGTCTGGCGCAAGGCGGCCGGGCTGTGCGCCGCCTTCGGGGTGGAGATGGGCCACCACGAGGAGCCCCAGCTCGCGGCGCACCTGCTGGCGAGCGTCCCGCACGGCACGTTCGTCGAGTGCTTCCACCCGGATCGCGACCCGGTGTTCTGGAACCTGTTCGCTAACCGTCCGGAGATCAAGGAGGGGCTGTACCGGGTGCCGGATCGGCCTGGCTTCGGGCTGGAGCTGGACCCCGCCTTCATTCGCCGCTACACCGTCTCGGAGCAAACGACGCGATGAGCGAACCGCGGCCGGCGCCGCTGGCCGGCGTCCGCATCCTGGCGGTGGAGCAGTTCGGCGCCGGCCCCTTCGGCACCCTGTACCTGGCCGACATGGGGGCGGAGGTCATCAAGATCGAAGACCCCGCCGCTGGAGGCGACGTCGCCCGCTACGTCCCACCCGGGCAGCGTGGCGCAGACAGCCTGTTCTTCGAGACGTTCAACCGCGGCAAGCGTAGCCTGGCGCTGGACCTGAAGCGCCCGGCCGGGCGGGCGGTGTTCGAGCGGCTGGTGCGGACCGCCGACGCCGTGTTCAGCAACCTGCGCGGCGACCTGCCGGCCAGGCTGGGCCTGACTTACGAGCAGCTCGCGCCGCTCAATCCGGCCATCGTCTGTGTCTCCCTGTCCGCCTACGGCCGCGCGGGCGAGCGCGCCACCTACCCCGGCTATGACGCACTCGTCCAGGCGGAAGCCGGCTGGGCCGCGCTGACCGGCGACCCGGCCGGGCCACCGGCGAAGAGCGGCCTCTCGCTGGCCGACTACGCCGCCGGGCTCGTCGCCGCGCTCGGACTGATGATTGCGCTGTTCGACGCCCGCCGCACCGGCCGCGGCCGCGACGTCGGCACTAGTCTCTACGACGTCGCCCTGGCGATGCTCACCTATCCCGCCACCTGGTATCTCAGCCGCGGGATCGTCTCCGAGCGCACCCCGATGTCTGCCCACCCGAGCCTGGTGCCATTCCAGCTCTTCGAGACTGCCGATGGCTACGTCGCCGTCGCCTGCGCCAAGGAGAAGTTCTTCGCCGACCTGGCGCTGGCGATGGGGCTGGCGGAGCTGCTGGACGATCCCCGCTTCACCTCCTTCGAGGCGCGGTGGCTGCACCGCGCCTCGCTGCTCGGTATCCTGAGCGGCCGCTTCCGGCAGCAGCCGACCGCCGTCTGGCTGGAGCGTCTGCAAGGGCGGGTGCCGATCGCCCCGGTGCGCTCACTGCCGGAGGCGCTGGCGCTGGAGGAGCTGGCCGCGCGGGAGCTGCTGGTCGAGTACGAGCACCCCACACTGGGGCTCGTGCGCCAGGTGGGCACCCCCTTCATACTCAGCGGTTTCCAGCCCGACCACGCGCCCGGCCCGCGCCTGGGCGCCGACCGCGACGCGATCCTGGCCGAACTGGGCTACAGCGCGGCAGAGATCCAGGCGCTGGTGGAGGCCGGGGCGTTCGGGCAGCAGGCGGCCCCTTCAGCCTGATCTGTTGCCACACAGGATCGGCCCGGGCGGTGCAGGCGGCGCCCCTACACCGCCGATATGACGGGCTGGTACTCCCGTCCGGCCAGCACCGCCCGGGCGAAGTCGCGGAACTGGATCGTCTCGCTGACGTTCTCCGCTCGGTTGCAGCCCTGCCAGTTGATGTAGACGTACTCGATCCCGAAATAGCCCTGGTAGCCCAGCTCCAGCAGCCGCCGGATCACCCGACCGTAGTCGATGGTGTTCTCACTGAACGGCGCCTGGAGCTGCCCCGGGGCGGCGCCGCGGCACTGGATGTGGCGCGCGTGGGGCAGCAGCGGCTCGATCTCCTCGTCCGGGATGCCGGCGTAGGTGAAGTGACAGTAGTCCATGGTGATCGTGAGCCCCGGCGTCAGCTCCAGCAGTCGAGCCAGCTTCTCCGGCCGGTCCACGTTCGAGCCGATGTGGCCCTCGACGGAGAGCGCAATCCCCCGCTGCGCTGCCGCGTCCACCCGCCGCTTGAGTGTCTCGGCCGAGCGACGGATCGACGCCTCCCACGGCTCATCGCCGAAGCGCGTCCCCGGCAGCACCGTCATCCCTGGCGCCTCCAGCCGGGCGGCGAACTCTAGCATGTCGCGGAACAGCGCCTCTCCCTCCTCCCGCTGCTTCGGGTCCGGGTTGTTCGGGGCCATCGTCTGGAAGTCGCTCCAGGGCTGAACGAACACGTCGGCCAGCTCCAGCCCGCTGCGCGCCAGGCGCTCCTTGACGATCCCGCTCCACATCGGGACGTCCTGGCGGATCATCTCCGGCCGGATGTGGGAGCGGTTCCCGAAGATGCCCAGGTCCACTCCCTCGATATCGAGCAGACGGATGAGCTGCAGTACCCGCTCATGCGCCAGTAGCGGCCAGGTGAAATCGGCGCAGGAGAGCTTCACGACGTCCTCCCATCAGGCGACTAGGTTGCTCTCGCCTGACGGTACTCTGGGTGCCTGGCACGTAGCAAGAAGCAGGCGTCCATCAGCCCCGGCCGGCTGGGCCAGCGTGTCGAGCGCGCCGGTTCTGGGCCGCGACCGCGTCCGGGTCACGGTCGGTGCTGTCCAGCCCGGGGTGAACCCGGGGCCCTCGCCCGGACGTCGGGAGTGCTGTACGGATCGGGCAGATCAGCGAGAACGGCCCGCCCGGGGACCGGAGGGGGTATAGCTCCAACCTCCCCGGCAGGCCGTTCGTTCCTCAGGCGCCGCGTCCTCGCGACATCTCGCGCTTAGGAGCGGCCGGGCTGCTCCCCCGGGCGAGCGCCCGCGGCCTGCGGCGGGTGGGTTTCCCAGACCTGGGTGATGTGCTGCGCGGTCGCGTTCAGGTGCACCTTGTCGTCGACGTGGCTGATCCACGTCTCCGGAATCCAGTGGTGCTGGCCCTGCGCGTCCTTGGTCAGCTTGATCGCGTTCCCCTCCACGCGGTCAACAGTGCCCACCTGCTGGCCGTCCGAGCCTACCACTGGCATGTGCTCTTTGATTCCGGAAAGGTTCATCATGCTGCATCCCTCCTGGCAGACGCTTGCTCAGTCTGCCAGGAGGCGGCGATGCACAGGCCATGCCACCGCGCTGGTCACGCGCCCAGGGCGGCCTGCAGCGCCATCGCCTGCCGTAGCTCCTGGTCCAGCGTCGGCGCGATCGTCTTGGCGAACGTCTCCCAGCCGCCCCTCCAGGCCGGGTTGGCGCGATCGGCGAGGTGGATGTCCGTGCTGAGCCGATCGACCATCAGCTCCAGATAGGCGCGGTCGAACGCCGTGCCGGACAGCGCCTCCAGGCTGCTGAGCGCCGCCTGATCCTCGTCGAGCAGCGCCTGTGGCGCCTCAAGATTGCTGGAGGCGGCCTTGTCGTACAGCCGCAGCGTAAGCGGAATCCGGTCGTTGACCACCTGCTGCGCGAACTGCCGCACGGCATCGCTGCTCGCCCGCTCAGCGGCGAGCTGCCCGGCGACGACGGCCAGGTGCCCATGGGCCGCCTCGTAGGTCACGAAGCTCCGCACGTCCTGCTCCGCCAGCCGCTTGTCACGCGGTGACACCTCGTCGTCGGCAAAGACCACCCCAACCGCAACACAGGCGAGCAGCCCGGCACACGCCAGGCTGGACAGCGTGCGAGCACATTCAGTGAGCGTCATGGCTGGCTCCTCCTGAGCGATTGCGACGCGGCTCGGAGCCTGAGCGGCATCCTGGTACGAGCAGCGACACTACCGATGGGCCGCTGCCCACGCTCCCGCGTCGCTCTGGCATGGTAGCGGTCCCAGCCGGCGAGCCGGGGAAATTCGGGCGACGAGAGTAGGACGCGATCCACGGGCAGGGTCATCGCGCCGCGTTCAGGGCGTGTCCGGCGCATCACGCCGGCTCAGGGAGAACGGCGAGAACAGGCTGGTTCTCATCCGTGCACGCGGGTGAGGCGTGCGAGCGGTCCCAGCGTTCTCGGCGAATTCTTACCGAGGGCTCACCGCCGCCTTAACTGCGGGCGGCAGACTCGTACGCAGCGGCCGGCCACACCGCGACGAACGCACCGGAACGCTAGCGCCCCAAGGCATACGGCGTGTAGGTGACCAGGCACGGTTTCAGCTCAGCACATCACCGGAGGTGCTCCTTGCCCTCGTCTCGACCACTCGCGCGCACCATCAGCCGGCGCCACTTCCTTGGTGGAGGCGCGGCCGGCCTGGCCGCGCTCGGCCTCGGCAGGGCCGGCCTCTCCGGGCCGGCCCCACGGACAGCGTTGACCCAGACCAGCGGGCCGTGGGCCGGCGGCGACGTTCCTCCGGCCTCGCGCAGCAGCCGCCAGATGGCGGTGGCCGCGCGGGCTTTCCTCAATGCTTTGGGTTCGGATCAGCTCGGCAGCCTCTGGTACCAGGACCTGAACGCCACAGCCCGCACTGGGTGGACCAACTTCCCCGCCGGCGCCGCGCCCCGGCCAGGGGTCTCGCTCGGCGACCTGAGCGAAGCCCAGCGTGTGCTGCTGCATGACCTGCTGCGCGCCTCGACCAGCAGCCAGGGCTACCACAAGATGGCCGGTGCTATCCGGGCCGACCAGGTCCTGCACGACCTGCAGGGCGGGGACCCGTTGTTCGGATCCGCCAACTACTACACCGCCGTGTTCGGCTCGCCGGAGGATCCCGACTGGGGGTGGATGCTGACCGGCCATCACATGAGCGCCATCTTCACCGTCGCGGGTGACCGCACCGCCTTTACCCCGATGTTCACCGGGGCGCAGCCGCTCCAGATTCCCACCGGGCTGGATGCCGGCTGGCAGGTCCTGCCCCAGGATGCCGGGCGTGCGAGCGAGCTACTCGCATCGCTCTCCGCCGACCAGCAAAAGGTGGCCATCATCAGCACCAGCGCCCCGGGCGACGTCCTCGCCGGGCCGGGCCGCCGGGAGAGCCTCACCAGCTTCCAGGGCATCTCCGCCAGCCAGCTCGACGACGCGCAGCAGCGCCTGCTGTGGCTGCTGGTGCAGGAGTTTGTGCGCAACGCGGACTTCGATGCCGCTGAGGCTCAGCTCGCCCTCATCCAGCAGACCTGGGCCGACACGCACTTCGCCTGGATGGGCCCGCCGCCAGACCCGACAGCGCGCTACTACTTCCGGGTGCATGGCCCGCGCATCCTGATCGAGTACGACGTGCAGGAGCCGCTGACAAGCAACGGTGGGCACATTCATGCGCTTACCCGCGATCCGGTCAACGACTACGGTATGGACTGGCTGGGACAGCACTACCAGGAGCAGCCCCCGGGGCCGACGGGCGGCCCGGGTGGCCCCGGGGGTCCGGGTGGTGGCCCTGGTGGTCCCGGCGGTGTGCGGCCTGGCGGGGTCGCGCAGATCCCGTAACACCGGCCTAGCCGCTCACGTGGGGTTCGGAGAATTCGGGGCTCCGAATGCCGAATCCCGCGTTACTCGAGGACGGCGACGGCGTCGATCTCGACCAGCAGCCCCGGCTTGACCAGCTTGCTCACCTCCACCAGCGTGCTGGCCGGGCGGGCGGCGCCGAAGTACCGCTGCCGGATCGGGTTGATCCGGGGCCGGTCGTCCATGTTCGTCAGGTAGACGGTAACCTTCACCACGTCCTCGAACGTCGCCCGGTTCATTCGCAGCAGAGACTGCATGTACTCCAGAATGACCCGGGTCTGCTCGGCGGCGTCGCCCTCACCCAGCACGTTGCCGTCCTTGTCGAGGCTGACGATGCCGCTGATGAACAGCAGGTTGCCGGCGCGCACCGCGTCGGCGAAGTGGCTGATCGGCTCGGGCATGTCCGGCCCGAAGAAGCGTTCCTTGGGCACTCGTTATCTCCTAGCAGGGCAGAATGGACGCGCTAGTGTAGCCGGCCGCGAGGGGAACAAGTCACAGCGGACTCGTGCGGTTGGTACCATGCTGCGCCGTGCTATCGTGATGCGGGCAGCCAACCCCGGAACCACACCAGAGACAAGGAGGAGCGAGCGTGCGCGCCGGAACCGCACCCGTGAACTGGGGCGACGACCCGATGTACACCTGGGTGACGCTACCGCCGTACCAGGTGATGCTGGACCAGATGGTGGAGGCGGGCTACGAGGGAACGGAGTACACCCCGACACTTCCCAGTGACCCGGAGGTGCTGCGCCGCGAGCTGGAGCAGCGGGGGCTGGAGCTGATCTCGAACTTCGCCGAGGTCAACCTGCGCGACCGCTCCACCCACGCCGAGGAGATCGCCCGCCTGCGCGAGCGGGCGCGGCTGCTGCACGCGGCCGGCGCGGGGATTCTGGTGGTGGCCGACGCCTCCACTCCGCACCGTCTGGGCGTGGCCGGGCGGGTGAAGCCGGAGGACATGCTCTCCGAGGCGCAGTGGAAGGCGCTGGGAGAGGGGCTGAACCGCCTGGGCGAGACGACGTTGCAGGAGGGCGTGCGGCTGGCGCTCCATCCCCACGCCGGCACCTACGTGGAGACGCGCCTCGAGGTGGACCGCGTGATGGCGGAGACGGACCCGGCGCTGGTGGGCCTCTGCCCGGACACCGGCCACCTGGCTTATGGCGGAGCGGACCCGGTGCGGGTGTTCGACGACTATGCGGACCGCGTCTGGCACGTCCACCTGAAGGATGTGGATCGCGAGCTGATGCAGCAGCTCCTGAGCGGGACACAGGACTTCGTGGAGGCGGTGCGGCTGGGCATCTTCCCGGAGCTGGGTAAGGGGATGGTGGACCTGCGCGGCTGTCTGGCGGCGCTGCGGCGGGTGGGCTACGACGGCTGGGTGGTGGTGGAGCAGGACGCACCCCCGAACCCGCTGGAGAGCGCGAAGAACAATCGCCGCTTCCTGCGCGAGGTCGGCGGGTTCTAACCCCCGCCCGGTCGCGCGTTCCGAAGGAGATCGCTCCGTGAACAGCTCGCCCCGGCGCTACGACGTGATCGTCATCGGGGTCGGCGGGATGGGCAGCGCCGCGGTGTACCACCTGGCCCGGCGAGGGCGGCGGGTGCTTGGGCTGGAGCGCTACGACATCCCGCACGACCTCGGCTCCTCTCACGGCCTCACCCGCATCATCCGCCTCGCCTATTACGAGCACCCCTCGTATGTCCCGCTGCTGCGCCGCGCCTATGAGCTCTGGCACGAGCTGGAGCAGCGGGCTGGCGAGCAGCTCCTGTACGTCACCGGCTCTATCGATGCCGGGCCGCCAGAGAGCCAGGTGTTCCAGGGCTCGCGGCTCTCCTGCGAACTACACCACCTGCCGCACGAGATCCTCACGGGCGCGGAGCTGCGGCGCCGCTTCCCGGGCTACCAGCTCCCAGCAGATTTCCTGGCAGTGCTCCAACCGGACGGCGGCTTCCTGCTGCCCGAGCGCTGCATCGTCGCCCACGTGGTGGCGGCGCAGGCGCTCGGGGCCGAGGTACACACCCGCGAGCAGGTGCTGGAGTGGGAGCCGCGCGGCGACGAGGTGCGGGTGGTGACGGACCGGGGCCTCTACGCAGCCGACCGCCTGGTGATCACTGCCGGCCCGTGGGCGGCCAAGCTCGTTCCAGACCTGGCGGCGCTGGCGGTGCCGGAGCGGCAGGTGGTCGGCTGGTTCCAGCCAATGCAGCCGGAGCTGTTCCTGCCCGAGCGCTTCCCAGTGTTCAACCTGCTGGTGGAGGAGGGTCGCTACTACGGCTTCCCGATCCACGGCATCCCTGGCTTCAAGATCGGGCTGTACCACCACCTGCTGGAGCAGGTCGACCCAGACACCATCGACCGCGAGATCCATCCACGGGACGAGCAGGTACTGCGGCGCGCGGTGGAGCGCTACTTCCCAGCCGCCGCCGGGCCGACCATGGCGCTGAAGACGTGCATGTTTACCAACAGCCCCGACGAGCACTTCATCCTGGACCTGCACCCGAGCGAGCCGCGGGTCTCCCTGGCCGCCGGCTTCTCCGGGCACGGCTTCAAGTTCTGCAGCGTGGTGGGGGAGATCATGGCGGATCTGGCCGAGCGGGGTGAAACGGGCCACGACGTTCGTCTGTTCCGCCTGGGGCGGTTCGGCACCACGGCAGCCGCGTCCTCGGGGTGACGGACCGCGCTCAGGTGGGCCTCAGGCCCACCTCGCGGTGGCCAACGTTTGCACAGAGCAGAGGGGTGGTGCTAGCCTACCGGCCATCCTGGGTCAGCAGGGATGAGGTGCCGGCGGGGAGGACGGAGCGCGCCCCGCCGCGGCCCGCATCGGCTGCTCTGTGCGCGAAGGGAGAGCGTGGACGTTCGCTACGACGGTGTGAGCAAGCTGTTCGGCTCGGTGGCGGCGCTGCGGGAGCTGTCGCTGCACGTGCCAGATGGCGCGTTCCTGGCGCTGCTGGGGCCTTCTGGCTGTGGGAAGACCACCGCGCTGCGCATCCTGGCCGGGCTGGAGCGGCCCAGCGCCGGGCAGGTGTACATCGGCTCCCGAGCGGTGACCTGGCTGGAGCCGCGCGATCGCGACGTGGCGATGGTGTTCCAGAGCTACGCGCTGTACCCGCACATGACCGTTGCACAGAACATCGGCTACCCGCTGCGCATCCGCGGCGTGGGCAGCGCCGAGATCGCCCGCCAGGTGGGCGAGGTGGCGCGGCTGCTCCGGATCGAAGGGCTGCTGGACCGCAAGCCGCGGCAGCTCTCTGGCGGGCAGCGGCAGCGGGTGGCGCTGGCCCGGGCCATTATCCGGCGCCCGAGCGCGTTCCTGATGGACGAGCCGTTGTCCAACCTGGATGCCCAGCTCCGGCTGCATATGCGCGGCGAGCTGAAGCACCTGCAGCGCTCGCTCGGGACGACGACCATCTACGTCACCCACGATCAGGCCGAGGCCCTGACGATGGCGGACTGGATCGCGGTGATGGACCAGGGGGTGCTGCAGCAGCTCGGCACCCCGCGCGAGGTCTACGACGCACCGGCCAACCGCTTCGTCGCTACCTTCGTCGGCAGCCCGGCGATGAACCTGCTCCCCGGGCGGGTGGACGGCCCCGGCGCCGCCTTTCAGGGCGAGCGCTTCCGGCTGCCGTTGGCGGAGGCGGTGGCGCGGGAGCTGGCCGACAGCGCCGGCGACCGCGCGGTGGAGCTGGGAGTCCGTCCCGAGGACGTGCAGCTCCACCCGGGCGAGACGCCCGGCGCAGCGCCGGCGGAGGTGTACGCGGTGGAGCCGATGGGCAACGAGACACTGGTGGAGCTGCGGCTCGACGGCGTGCCGGTGATGGCACGCGCGGACGCCGACTTCACCGCGGCGATCGGCGAGGTGCGCTGGCTGTCGGTGAATCCCCGCCGGCTGCACCTGTTCGACGCCGCCTCGGGCATCCGCCTCGACAGTCGGTCCCCTCGGCAGCCACCGGCGCCCGGCTGACCTCAGCTCAGCACAAGGAGGTGCTCGCCACATCCCATCCCCTGGCTCGACTCGGCCCTCAGCCAGTGTCGCATCCCACCAGACATGAAATGCAGAGGTGACGCTATGGCTCTCGCACCCCGGTTCGACGCAGAGCGCCGCGGCCTGACGCGGCGACAGTTCCTCGGCGCGCTCGTGGTCGGCGGCGCGGCCTCGCTGCTTGCCGCCAGCACATCGGCGCTCGCGAGCTCGGCGCCCAGCGCTCCGGCGCGCACCGCCGCGCCCCTGACTTCCGCCCTGAGCGGGAAGATCGTCCTGGGCGCCTTCGACGACCCAGCCCTGGAGCCGATGAAGCCGTTCGTCGACGAGTGGTCGAAGAAGACCGGCGTCCAGTGGGACTGGGAGAGCATGCCCTATTCGACCTGGTATGAGAAGGCGCTCAACGACGGCCAGAGCAAGACCGGGGCATATGACATCTACATCCTGGACGATCCATGGGTGCCTATCTTCGCCGCCGGCGGCTACCTGGCGAACCTGACGAAGATGGGCTTCACCCCCGACGCCGACTTCCAGCAGCAATCGATGGACCTCGGCTACTGGCCGCCACGGCAGGGGCCGCGGGCGCCCGGCGCAACCGGCGATCCGCAGGTATTCGCCATCCCGACTATTGGCGACGTGATGGTGCTCGCCTGGCGCAAGGACATCTTCCCCTCCGAGCCGCAGACCTGGGACGATATCGTCGCGACCGCCCAGGCGAAGGCCGACCCGGCCCACGAGCAGTATGGCTGGGTGACGCGCGGAGTGAAGGGCAATCCGATCACCGTCTCCTGGCTGCCGTTCCTGAACTCCTTCGGCGGCGAGGTGTTCGACGACAAGTGGAACCTGACGGTGAACTCCGACGCCGGCATCGGGGCGCTGGAGCTGTACATCAGTCTGCGCCAGTGGGAGCCCGACGGCGTGGCCGAGTTCGACTACGACCAGGAAGGCGCCACATTCCTGGCCGGCAAGGCGTTCGCGGCCAACCTCTGGACCGGTATCACCCGCCAGGTGGATCTGCCGGACAAGTCGTCCGTCGTCGGTAAGGTGGAGTTCGGCATCCCGCCGGCCAAGGTACGCCATGCCGCCCACATCGGCCTGTTCATCTCCGGCGTCTCCGCCTACTCCAAGAATCCCGATGCGGCACTGGACTTCCTATCCTGGTTCGCCCAGACGGACGTACAGACCCGCTTCGCGGAGGCCGGCGGCACCCCGGTCAAGCGCCCCTCCTTCGAGGATCCGACGGCCGTCTCCAAGGCGCGCTGGCTCCCAGCGCTGCTGAAGGCGCTGGACAACTCGTTCCCGCGCCCGCGCACACCCGAATGGTCGAAGTGCGAAGACATCCTGGGGACGCACCTGAACGAGGCGTTCGTGGCCCGGGGCGGCGCCAAAGAGGCGCTCGACGCCGCGGCGCAGGAGATCCACGACTACCTGGCCAGCGTCGGCTACTACAGCTAGGCGACTGCATCCCGAGTCCCGCTCCTCACCCAAGGGGCACGGAGCGGGACTCGGGTTTGCCGCGCTGGACCTGGCGCCCGCGCTCCCATAGCGGGGGGCTCGCGGTGGAGCAACGGTGATCAGCCAACCGCGCCCAAGGGCGCATAATGACTATGGGGATCTGGTTCCCCCTTTGGAGCGGGAGTCTCCATGAATCTGGCGACCTCGACCGCGGCCTCGGCCCGGCTGCCGGCGCAGCAGGCACCCCGCCGGCTGCTGGCCGACCTGCTGCCGTACCTGCTGCTCGCGCCCAGTGTGCTGATGCTGCTGGCGGTCACCGTCTACCCGCTGCTGTACTCCGCCCGGATCAGCCTGTATAGCTTCCGCCTCGGCAAGGAGCAGGACTTCATCCTGCTCGGCAATTACGCCGCGCTGCTGCGCGACGCGCGGTTCTGGGACTCCCTGGGCGTCACCGTAACCTTTACCTTCTTTGCTGTCTCGGTGGAGTTCCTGCTCGGCCTCGGGCTGGCCCTGCTGCTGGCCGGCGAGCTCCGCTTCCGCGGCTTCTTCCGCACCGCGCTCATCATTCCGATGATCGTGATGCCCGTGGTGGTCGGCATCACCTGGCGGCTGATCTACGCCTCGGACGTCGGGGTGGTGACCTTCGTCGCCCGCACCCTGTTCGGCAAGAGCCTCAACATTCTCGGCGAGCCGTCGCTGGCGCTGCCGGCGGTGATCGTGGTGGACATCTGGGAGTGGACCCCCTTCATGTTCCTGGTGCTGCTGGCCGGGCTGCAGTCGCTGCCGCTGGAGCCGTTCGAGGCGGCGCGGGTGGATGGCGCCCGCCCCTGGCAGATTCTGCGCGACCTGACGCTACCGATGCTGAAACCCGTCATCATGGTCGCGCTGCTGATCCGCACCATGGACGCCTTTACGGTGTTCGACCAGATCTTCGTGATGACCAACGGCGGTCCGGGCAGCTCGACGGAGGTGGTGAGCCTGTTCATCTACCGCACCGCGTTCAAGTATTCGCTGCTCGGCCCGGCCGCGGCGATGGTGTTCGTGGTGCTGCTGATCCTGATCGCCATCTCGCAGGTGTACATCCGGCTGCTGCGCGACCGCGCGGTCGCAGCGCGCTAGAGAGGGGCAGGCGATGGAGCAGGCCCGAGCGACGAGCGTTCCACTGCCCCAGGTGCGCGAGCAGGCGGCGCCGCTGCGGCTGGGCACGGTGCTGAAGTATGCAGTGCTGCTGCTGGCGCTGTTCCTGGTGCTGTTCCCGATGTACTGGCTGCTGAACACCTCGTTCAAGCATCGGCCAGAGATCTTCCTGTCCACCCCGACGTTCTTCCCCGCCCAGTTCACGCTGGAGAACTACCGCAACCTGTTCGCCACGCGGAACGTCGGCCAGTTCATGCTCAACAGCGCCATCGTGGTCTCGCTCGCGGTGGCGCTCTCCATGGCCGTCGGCTCGCTCGCGGCGTACAGCCTGGCCCGCTTCCGGCTGCCATTCGGGGCAGAGAAGCACCTCGGCTTCTGGATCCTGACGACGCGAATGATCCCGGCGATCGTGATCGTCGTCCCGATCTACCTGATGGTCCGTGACGCCGGGCTGCTCAACACTCACCTGGGGCTGGCCCTGGTCTACGCCGCGTTCAACCTGCCGTTCGTGATCTGGATGATGCAGAGCTTCTTCGCCGAGATCCCGCTGGACCTGGAGGAGGCGGCGATGGTAGATGGAGATACCCGCCTGACCGCCTTCTGGCGGGTCGTGCTCCCGCTGGCGGCGCCCGGCCTGGCCGCGACAGCGATCTTCTCCGTGATCACCACCTACAACGAGTTCCTGTTCGCGCTGATCCTGACCTCCACCGCCGACGCGATGACGCTGCCAGTCGGAACTTCCACACTGGCTGGGCGGATTCAAGCCTCGTGGGGGGAGATGACGGCGATCGCGGCGCTGGCGGTGCTCCCGATTGTGATCTTCGCCCTGGCAGTGCAGCGGCACCTGGTGCGCGGGCTGACGATGGGCGCGGTGAAGTAGCAAGAGGATAGGCTGGCACGGGAATCACTGGCGCAGCAGTAGCCGGAGCTGGTCGGGATCGGCGATCTCGATCCGCCCCGCGGCACAGCGAATCGCCCCTAGGCGGCGCATCCCTTCCAGCACTGCCTGCACCGCGTCTGGTTCCGAGCCGACCTGACGGGCGAGATCCGCAGCGGTGATTCGCTGGAGCGCGTCTGGCTCGTCCTTGAGCTCCAGGAGCCGCTTCGCGAGTCGAACGTAGAGAGTCGCCGAGGCAAGGTCCACGAGCTGGCGGTCGGCGGCTCGAATGCGGGCGGCGAGGATGCGCATCAGCCGAATCGCCTGGTCGGGGTGTGCGCACAGGAACTGCAGGAACGCCTCGCGGCGCAGGAAGAGGGCTCGCAGGTCGGTCTCCGCGACCCCGGTGGCGGAGCGCGGGCCGCCGTCGAGCGCGCCCAGCTCGCCGATGGTATCGCCCGGGCCCGCCGCCCCCAGGTAGATCTCCTGCCCGTCGCGGCTGCCTACCAGGATGCGGACCGTGCCGTCCAGGATGACGTAGGTGCCATCGGAGGGATCGCCCTCACGGAACAGCACCTCTCCGGGGAGGAAGGTCTCCACGGTGGCGCCCGCCTGAAGCGCGCCCTGCTCGTCCAGAACACCGGAGAAGACGTCGGCCTTGAGCTCCCGGCGCGCGGCGCGGCGGTCGGGGCCGAGCCGGTACGGCACCGGCTCCTGCCGCTTGCGCTGGTCGACGTAGCGGGCGAGCCAAGCGCGCACGCGGGCGCGGAGCATCGGCGCGCCGTAGGGACGGAACAGCATGTCTGTGCCCAGGGCGAGCAGCCGGTTGGTGGCCGCCCGCGGAAGGCCGTTGGTGATGAGAATGATCGGCAGGTCGGCCATCCCCGGCACCCGCCGCACCGCTTCCACCAGGGCGTCTGGGGGCTGGTCGGTGGGCTGGACCGCGAGCAGCAGCAGCTCGGGCCCCTCGCCCCGAATGATCGACAGCAGCGTCTTGGGATCGCTGACCGGGCGCACCGCATGGCCGTCGGGGCTGAGCGCCTCGCTGAGCGCGAGCAGCTCGTTCGGATCCGTCGCCGCGACCACCACCCGTCGCCCTGGAGCTGGGCGACGGATCCACTCGTCGGACTCGGCCGTGCCGACCCCCTCCAGCCGCTCCAGCAGGGTCAGGCTCAGTCCTTCAGCCGCGGCGAGTACCTCGAGCCGGCCGTCCGACTTGCGCCGCGCCTGCTCCCGGGCACGGGCCAGAAGATGGTTGATCGCGGCGTCGGAACGATCCGGGTCATGGTGAAACAGGACGAGCTGCTTCACCCCGGCCAGGCAGGCGATATCCACCACGTACTCGACGGTGGCGTGGCCCCAGCCGCGCCGCCCCGGGTATTCGAGATCCCGATACTGAGCATCGTGGATCACCAGGTCCGCCCCTTCGAGGAACGCCAGGTGTCGCCGGTCGCCCGGATGCGCCATCTCGGGGAGCTTGTCACGCGGCGAGCGGGCCCACCAGAACGGCTCATGGTCTGTGGCGTAGACCACCGAGACGCCGCCAAACTCCACTCGGTACCCGAGCGTAGGGGCAGTATGGTTCAAGTACTGCGCCCGGACCCGGACTGCGCCGATGGAGAAGACCCCCTCGCCCAGCTCCCGCGCTCGGAGCCGCGAGCCGAGCGCGTGCAGGTGCACCGGGAAATACGTGTGCTGCATCTGGCCGGCCAGGGCGGACTCCAGGCCGAAGTCGAGCCCGGCCGGGCCATACACCGAGACCTCCGCGCCAGGAACATAGATCGGGGCAAAGAAGGGAAAGCCCTGGATGTGATCCCAATGGGTGTGGGTGATCAGGATGTGGACACCGGGCGCCTGCTCTCCCGCCTCGGCGACGAGGTGGCGGCCCAGTGCACGGGCCCCGGTGCCGCAGTCGAACACGATGTCCGTGCCGTCCGATGGCCGAACGTGGACGCACGCGGTGTTGCCGCCGAACCGAACCATGCCGCGGCCGGCCGACGCGACAGAACCGCGCGTACCCCAGAAACGGACGAGCAGTGAACCTCTCCCAGTGCTTTGGCGTTCGTCTCGCCGGCGATTCTACCGTGCCTGAGTGAAGGACCGTGCAGACCGCTAGCGCGTTCGGGTTATGCCTCGGACGGGGGCAGGTCTGAGGTGTCGAGCTCGCCACGGGACAGCAGCGCCTGAAACAGGCGCACCGTCTCGGCGATGCCGGTTGCCAGGTCCGTGCGTGGCAGCTCGCCCAGCAGCGCGCGCAGGCCTGAATCGTCCATGTACGGGGCGATCGGGACGACCGACGTGCCGGGCTGGATCAGCCCGCGTGCCTCCGGCAACTGCCGCTCGATCTCCGCGACCACCTCGTCCATCCCGACCGCGACGCCCCGCAGGTTGAACACCGGCGCCCCATCGGCGGTCGCCTCGGCGCTGGCGATGAACGCCCGGGCGACGTCGTCGGCGTACTGCATGTCCATCACCCCGCCGAGCGTCATCCGGTAGGGGCGCCCGAGCACCGCCGCCTTGATCGCCCTGGTGGGGTCCGAGGTCATACCCTGGTCGCGGCCGACGCCGTACACCGTCCACGGCCGCAACCCTACGCTGCGCACCCCGTTCTCCAGCCAGTAGACCTGCGCGGTACCCTCGTTCGCCTGCTTGTACACCCCGTAGAGCGTGCGGGGCATGAGTGGGGCGTTGTCGGGAATGGGACGGCCCAGCTCGTACGCCTCTTCGGGGCCAATGACGGCGGCGGAGCTGGCGTAGCTGAGACCCTGCACCTGGCCAGCACAGCGGCGCGCCGCCTCGAAGATATTGACCGTGCCGACCACGTTGACCTGAGCGCCCAGCACCGGGTCGGCGCGACAGAAGGGCACCTGCAGCGCACCGAGGTGGATGATGTGCGTGATCCGGTGGTCGGCGACGACACGCAGCACCTGCTCGGTGTCGCGCAGGTCGCCCTGGACGAACACGACCTGCGCCAGTTCATCGGCAGTGAGGAGCTGGCGTGGCCGCCGATGCCGGGTATCCATATCGAAGCCGACCACCGGCTTGCCGGCCTGGACCAGGTTCTTCAGCGTCCAGGAGCCGATACACCCTTCGGCCCCGGTCACCAGGTAGCGAGACTCCACCGTACTGACTCTCCAGCCTCTGTCGAGATGGCCTGCCTGGCGGGGCGCAGCCGCGGAGCGCCGGCGCTGGCCGCTCAGAGCGCCCGGCCGGGAGCAAGGCCGCCGTTGGCGTCCACCCCGAAGCGAGCCGAGGCGAAGCCTCCCCCACGATAGCCAAGCGCGCGAGAAAGCTGCAGCGCGCTCTCACGTACCAGCATCACCATTTGCGCCAGCTTGGCCTCGTCCAGTTGCGAGGTCAAGGTGGAGACGCTCATCGCCGCCAGTGCCTCGCCGCGCGGCCCGAAGATGGGCGCCGCGACACACTGCACCCCAGGGAACGTCTCCTCGCGATCGCGCGCATAGCCCATTAGGCGAACACGCTGAATCTCGTCACGGAGCTCGGCGAACGTCCGCACGCTGGCCTCGGTCATCCGGGGCAACGGCCCGGTTCCGAAGCGCGCCTCCAGCTCGGCGTCGTCGAGCGCCGCCAGCAGCACCTTGCCCAGCGCAGTGCAGGTGGCCGGCAGGCGCTTGCCGGTGTACGAGGTGAACCGGACCGGCTTATTGCTCTCGACCTCGGAGATGTGCAGGACATCGCGGCCGTCGAGCACAGCCAGGTGCACACTTTCGTTCAGCGCCGCCGCCACATCGCGGGCAACGGCCAGGAACTCCTGCACCAGGTCCAGGCTCTGAGCATAGGCGCCACCGATCTCCAGCATCTTGTAGCTGAGACGATAGCGCTCGCTGACCGGATCGCGGCGGATGAATTCGCCGGCTTGGAGGGTGGACAGGATGCCGAAAGCGGTGCTCTTGGGCATGCCGAGCAGCCGGCACAGCTCGCCGAGCGTCCGCCCCTCGCGATGGCCAGCGAGCTGCTGCAGGATCAGCATCGCGCGCTGGACGGAGGGCACCTGGTAGGAGCGCCGGCTGGCCGGCTTCGCTGCCGACCTCTGGCGATCCCGGTCCGAATCAACGCGCTCCGAGGCTGCCGTAGCGTCCACGTTGCTCCGTCCTCGCTCAGGCGACGACGTCGAAACCTTCCCACTCGATCGAGTCGCACAGCGCCTCCATCTTGGGCCAGCAGTCCTGATGCTCCGGGCCAGTCGCCCAGGCCATGCGCTGCTCTTCCGTGTCAAAGGCGATGTTGATCTCGTAGTCGCACTGCGCCGCGCGCCCGCCGATCCGCTGGTTCACCTCGCTGGGGTAGGGGCGCAGCAGCCTGGTGCTCCGAAAGCCCTTCTGAATCGAGATCGCCGGGACGTACGCTTCGCGGTAGGTCCGCTCAATCGCCGCATGCTGCCCTGGCTTGGCCTTCAGATAGATGTGCAGCTCGATCATCTTGATCTCCGGGTGTCGTCAGAGTGGAAGCTTGAAGACCTGGGCCGCCGTCCCGCCCAGCACCTGGGCTCGCTTCTCGTCGTCGAGGTCCAGCGAGCGGTATTTGGCGAGCTCCACCGCCACGTTATCCGTGGTGTCGCTGCCGAACATGACGTGGTCCGCGCCCACCGTGGCGATCGCCCAGGCGATGTCGCCGACCATGCTCCAGGAGGTTTCCAGGTAGAGGTTCGGATAGCGCTTGGCGGTGAGCACCGCTTCGCCCGCGGTGATGACGAAGCCCATGTGCGCCAGGACGATCGGCACATCGGGATACTGCTCGGCGCGGGGTCCGACGAGCGACGGGGCGGCGAGCGGAATGCCCATCCCGGTGTGCACCATCACCGGAATCTTGTGCCGACGCGCCGCCTCGAAGATCATCCCCCCGTCCTCGCTGAGCGGATTGCAGGCGTGGCCAATGGTGTGGAGCTTGATCCCGACGAAGCCCAGATCCTGAACGCAGCGGTCCACCTCGCGATTCCAGGCCTCGCGGCCCGTGTGCGGATTCAGACTGATAATGCCGAAGATGCGCCCCGGGTGCTTCTGCCCGAGCGCGGCGATCCGGTCATGCACCGCCCGGGGGTCGCTGGCGCCTGGAAACGGCTGCACTAGCGCCGCCTGAACACCGTTACGGTCCATCGTGGCGACGATCTCGTCCTCAGTCGCGTTCAGGCTGAACACCCGGCAGTCGCCCAGGTGGTAGTGCGCGTCGACGATCTTCATGCTGCCTCGCAGTTAGAGGTGGCTGACGACGATGAAGAACACAAACCCGATGAGCAGGACGGGGAAGCCGAGCGTGTAGAGCGCGAGCGCGAGCGGCTGGACGAGCAGCAGAATGCCCAGCATCATGATGGCCAACCCCAGCGTCTCCAGCCGGTCCTTGTAGGCGCGAATGGCAGCCACTGGCTCCTCCCCGCCGCCTAGAGAATGGCCCGTTCCGTTTGCATGTCGAACAGGTGGAGCTTGTCCGGGTCCAGCTTCATCCAGACGCTGTCCCCGATCCGCAAGCGGAAGTTGGGAAGCGTCTTCGCCTTGATGATGTGCTCGCCCACCTTCAGATCGAACAGGTTCACGTCGCCGAGTGGCTCCATGACGTAGACCTCGCTCGGGATACGATCCGGCCCGGGCTCGGTGTAGAGCGCGATGTCCTCGGAACGGATGCCGAAGGTGAAGGTGTTGCCTGTCGCCTTCTGCCGAATCGCCTGCGCCCACTCTGGCCGAACGTCCAGGCTGAAGGCGCCGCCGCCCACGTGCAGCGTCGGGTTGGCTCCATCGACGTACTCCGCCGGCAGGAAGTTCATCGCCGGGCTGCCGACGAAGCCAGCGACGAACAGCGTGGAGGGGTGGTTGTACACCTCGTCCGGCGTCCCCACCTGCTCGATCTGCCCCAGCTTCATCACCGCGATCCGGTCGCCCATCGACATCGCCTCCACCTGGTCGTGGGTGACGTAGATGGTGGTCGCGTTCAGGTCCTTCTGGAGCCGCTTCAGCTCGGCACGCATCTCGGCGCGCAGCTTCGCATCCAGGTTCGTCAGCGGCTCGTCCATCAGGAACACCTGGGGCCGGCGCACCATCGCCCGCCCCAGGGCGACGCGCTGCTGCTCGCCACCGGAGAGCTGCCGCGGCCGGCGCTCAAGCAGATGCTCGATGTGGAGCACCCTCGCAACCTCTATCACCCGGCGCCGGATCTCGTCCTTCGGAACGTTGCGCGCCTGGAGCGGGAAGGCGATATTCTCGAACGCCGTCTTGTGGGGATACAGCGCGTAGAACTGGAAGACCATCGCGATGTCCCGCACCGCGGGGCTCAGGTTGTTGACCACCCGATCGCCAATCCTGATCGTCCCGGCTTCGGGCTTCTCCAGCCCAGCGATGGAGCGCAGGGTGGTCGTCTTCCCACACCCGGAGGGCCCCAGGAAGACCATGAACTCGCGGTCCTCCACGTGCAGGTCCAGATCACGAACGGCGACGACGTCGCCGAACCGCTTGGTCATCTTCTCGACAGTGACAGTCGCCATGCAGCAAGCCTCCAGGGTCAGCGGCGGACAGCACCGAACGTCACGCCGCGCAGCAGATGGTTGCGGACCAGGAACGTGAAGATGAACACCGGCAGGACGAAGAGCGTGGCCATGGCGGCAATCGGGCCCCAGTTGATCCCCGCCGTCCCCTGGAAATTCGCCGCGATGAAGGTCGGCACGGTAGACACCGCCGCCTTGCTGTTGAGGATAAAGGCGAACACGTATTCATTCCAGGCGACGATCACACAAAACACCGCGGTCGCCGCGATCCCGGGCCAGGCGTTGGGCAAGGTGACCTTGAAGAAGGCCTGCACACGCGGGTAGCCATCCAGCATCGCCGCGTCTTCATACTCGTGGGGGATCTCATCGAAAAATCCCTTCATCATCCAAACGACGAAGGGGATGTTGATCACTGTATACATGATAGTCAATCCGACATAGGATTGGGCCAGGCCAAGCGCGGTGAACATGATGAAGATCGGGATGATAATCACGACCGGAGGGAGCATACGACTCGACAGAATGTAGAAAAGAATGTCCGACTTACCAGGGATACGAAACCGGGCCATGGCATAGGCAGTGAGTGTCCCGAATAGCACGGAGAGGAAGGTGCTCGCTCCAGCAATAATTATGCTGTTCACGAGCCTTCCCATAAAGTCGCCGGGGCTACCAGCGGCCATTGGCCCCTGTTTCTTGAGCCCGAGCACCACGGCGTAGTTGTCCAGGTTCGGCGTGAACTGGAACAGGTGGAGCGGCGTTGGTGAGCTCACCTCCAGCTTGGTCTTGAACGAGGCGAGCACGATCCAATAGATGGGGAACAGGAAGAAGATCAGGGCCGCGGCGATGCCGATGCCGATGAGAACGCCGCGAACAACGCGGGTTGTGGTACTGTCGTACATTCGTCTGCTCCTACCTGACCGTGGCGCGGGTGAGATAGCGGATATATAGGTTCGTCATTGCGATGATCATCACCAGAACGATGTAGGCGAACGCGGTGGAGAGCCCAGTATCCCACGAGCGGAACGCGATGCGGTACAGCAGCGTCGCGATCGTCTGCGTCGCTTGCTGATCCGCGATCATGATGTAGGGGTATTCGAAGACACGGATCGCGTCCATCGTGCGGAAGATGAGCGCGATGAGCAGCAGCGGCCAGACCATTGGCAGGGTAACGTGGCGGAACTTGAACCAGGCCGATGCCTGGTCCACCTCGGCCGCCTCGTACAGGTAGCGCGGCACAGCAGACAGCCCGGCCAGCGAGATGAGCAGCATGAACGGAGTCCACTGCCAGATGTCGACCAGCGCGAGCGCGTAGATGGTGATGTGCTGGTTGGCCAGCCAGTCAATCGGAGCGAAGCCGAGCTTCTTGATGTAGAAGTTGGAGACGCCCCACTGAGGCTCGTAGATCAGCTTCCAGAACGACGCCGCCAGCGCGGGCGACAGCATCATTGGCAGCAGCATGAGCGTGGTGATGAGGCCCCGCCCGGGGAAGGCGCGATTGAGCAGCAGGGCGATCCCGAACCCGAGCAGGAATTCCACTCCAACCGCGATGACGACGTACTTGGCGGTGAAGACGAATACCGACCAGATGCTGGGATCGGTCATCACCTTGGCGTAGTTGGTCGCCCCAACCCATTCGGGCGCGATGTTTGGCTTGGCAGCAGAGAAGCGAGTGAAGCTGAGATAGAGCGACCAGATCAAGGGGAAGACGCCGACGAAGATCAGCAGCAGCATGGTGGGCAGGGTGAACAGGAACGCCAGCCAGCCATCGCTGGGGTTCCAGCTCCTCACCGCAATGGGCGGAAGCTCGGTGATCGCCTCGCGCCGGAGCGTTTGGGTTGGGGCAGTGTCCGCCACGGGAGTCTCCTTGCAGGGTGCCAGACGGATGCCGCGGGTGGCGGGAGCTAACGCGCCACGCCACCCGCGGCTCAGTGCGTGCAGGATGGCCTAGGAGGGATACGCCGCCATCAGGATATCCTGCTGGCCCTGAGCAATCTTGTCGAGCGCCTCTTTGGTGTCGGTGTCGTTCACCACCGCGGAGTTCAGCGTCTGCTCTTGCAGCTCCAGCATCTTCGCGTACTCCGGCACGTGCCAGAAGTCACGCAGCAGCGGCAGGGTCTGCTTGAACACGTTATTCCAGGGGAAATAGGTGTCGAACTCGGGGCTGTTGAGCACCTTGAGGTGCGCGGTCAGGCCACCACCCTTCGCCCACTTCGTCTGCGTCTCCTCGGTCCAGAACCACTTCACGAAGTCCAGGACTGCATCCTTGTTCTTCGAGTAGTTGGACACCTGCAGCCCTTGCCCGCCCAGACAGACAAAGTGCGCCTTGGACGTACCCGGCGCAACGGCGAAGCCGATCTTGTCCCCCACCTTCGAGGAGTTCGGATCGACCAGGCCCGGGTGGAAGGCGATCCAGTTGATGCTTTGCGCCACCTGGCCCTGGGCCATCGCCTCGTTGACCTCGTTGAACCACCAGTTGCCAGAGCCGGGCGGGGAGATCTTGTACAGCTTCTTCAGGTAGTCCAGCGCGGCGACTCCAGCGTCGCTGTTGAGGTAGCCAACCACCTTGTTGTGGCCATCCCAGAGCTCGCCACCGTTCGACCAGAAGATCTGGTTGAAGTTGCAGGTGATGGCGTCATACGCCGCGGCGAAGTGCATCGCGGAACCATAGAGGCCCTGGTCCGGCCGATGGAAGAACTCGGCGATGTCGTAATACTCGTCCCAGGTCGTGGCCGGGGCCAGGTCGCGGCCATACTTGGCCTTGAAGTTCGCCTGCTCGTTCGGGTCGCTGAACAGGTCCTTGCGGTAGACGTAGGTCAGGCAGTCCCCTTCACAGGGCAGGCCCCACAGCCGGCCGGAGCCATCCGGGAACTCCCCGTAGGACTTCAAACTGGCCGGGTTGATGTCGTTGAGGTTGAGGTTCTTGGCAGCCCAGTCGGTGAGCTCCATGATGTGGCCGCCAACCGACTCCTCGCCGATCCACTGGCTGTCGCCGATGGGGATATCCGCGCCCGTCTGCGCCGCGAACTCGGTAAAGATCTTGTCATGCCACTGGGTCGCGCCGACGTAGTCGCCCACGACCTTCCAGCCGCTGACCTTCTCGTACTCCGAGCCGAGCGATTCCAGGAGTCGCGACGGCACCCAGTCGATCCAGACAAAGGTCAGCGTCCCGCCCGCCTTCAGTGGGGCGAACCGGGGCGCCTCCGCTCCCACGCGCGCCGGGGCAGCGGCGGCGGTGGTGAGGCCGAGCAGCGACGTCACCCCAGCCGCGGCCCCAGCAGCGGCAGCCAGCTTCAGGAACGAGCGCCGCGACACTGGCCGGGCGAGGGCATCGCCGACCGAACCGGAACCGCGCGACTCATGGCCCAGGTCAGTCATCTCCTTACTCCTCTCGCAGCGTGATTGTGCCGCCAAACGACTTCCGCCAGCCGCGCAAGCGGCACGGGTAAGACAGAACCGACGGCAGCCGGGCCCGCCGTCGCAAGCTTCTCCACAGCCACGTGGGCCCGGATCGAGCGCTGGCCTGTGGACAGGACCGCGCACGGGCCGGGCCAACCAGGATGAGACTGAAGCTGCCGTCGATCCTCACCTCCACATCCACGAAGATTGCGCCTCGGGAGCGCTGTCGCTCCCCATTGCTCTCCTCACGTCTCGCGCTAGCGCCTCAGGCGCTTCGCAACCGCTGCGCGCAGCCGTGCTGTCCCCACCCGCCGAGTACGCCAGCGCTCGACGACCTCTGAACGGATCCGTTCGCTTTTGCGAATACCGTTCACAACGGGCCGCAGCATAACCGCACCCGGGGAGCTTGTCAATAGGGTTTGGCGCAGCTCGTAGCACGCGAACCGCGCCAGCGGCGCGGCCGCGGCGGGTTGGCACAGCCGCACCGCGAATAATCAGTCTGCTGGAGCGAGCGCCGGCTCGCCGGTCAGGTCGCGGAGCTGGGGCATGACCTTGGTGGCGAGCAGCTCCATCGAGCGCCGCCAGCGGGGGCCATTCTCGCCCTCCCAGTCGTAGTGCAGCATCAGCACTCCGCCGAAGCCACCCACCGCCTCGTACAGCTCCCGGAGCTGCTGCGCGACGCTGTCCGGGCTGCCGACAATCCAGCGCGTCTTGCGCAGCAGCTCTAGCGTCACCTCGTCGTCTCGCATGTCCGGGCTGTCTTTCCAGAGGCCGGCCTGGCCGAAGGACTTCACCAGCGGGAAGAAGTAGTGTTCGTAGGCGTAGGCCATGGAGCTTTCCATCGCCTCGCGCTCTGCCTGCTCATCCGTATCCGCGACGTAAATGTCCCGGGCAATCCGCCACTCCGAGCGCCTCGGCGTGTGCCCGTGCCCTCGCGCCCCCTCCTCATAGGCGGCCCAGTGGCCGACCAAATCTTGAGCCGAGATGATGTGAATGCTCATCGGGATCCAGCCGTGCTCCCCGGCCCAGCGCAGCGTGGTGCTCGACCGCGAGAGCCCGGCCACCGCGATCGGTGGATGCGGCCGCTGGTAGGGCTTCATGTGCAGCCCGATCCCGCGCCACTCT